>NPID01000318.1_pt1 | contig 487720 bp, 468 predicted proteins | sample 8637491 | NCBI WGS metagenome assembly NPID01 (sample SAMN07420843, study PRJNA396082) | bioreactor metagenome | isolation source: sample BA6 brine-fed electro-methanogenic bioreactor BA | place: Japan: Kochi | collected 2016-06-14 | reverse complement strand
CGAGTCTTATATCGACCACCATTTTGAAAGTGTGCGGCTGTAGTTTAGTTGGTTAGAATGCCTGCCTGTCACGCAGGAGGTCGCGAGTTCGAGTCTCGTCAGCCGCGCCACTTACATTTTCTTCATTTTCATAAATATTTTATCAAAATTCAGTTATCCTTACCTTCATTATTTTTTAAGGTAACTATATGATTAAAGCAAAATCACTCTATCACTTAATTTTATACAGTATATTTTTTATTATCATCTTAACCTCTTCTTTTACATTTATAATTATTGAAAATACCTTTGATGAGTTTCAAGAGAAAATTAAAATCATTAAAGAGGATTATTCACAAAAACAAAAAGAGTTAATCCAAGCAGATATAAAATACACCCTAAAGTTTATTGAATACTATCATAATAAATTCAAAGGGATAAAATCAGAAGAAGAGATAAAAAAAGATCTATTAAGCTCTATTGAATTAATAAGAGATGATAAAAATATTGATGACTATATTTTTATATATAAATTTGATGGAACACTCCTTTATTATCCAATAGAAGCAGAAAGTATAGGAAAAAACCTTTATGAATTTACAGATCCATCTGGAAAACAAGTAATAAAAGAATTAATCAATATATCTCAAAAAAAAGGTGGGGGATTTGTTAAATATATCTGGTATAAACCAGCCCTAAAAAATGATGCACTAAAAATATCATATGCCCTATCTTATGAACCTTGGAATTGGACTATTGGAAAAGGTATCTATTTGGATGAAATAGATGACTTAGTTAAAAAGAAAAAAGATGAATATGATGAAAAAATTGCAAACTATGTTTTACAAATTCTTTCCTTAACCATTATGTTAGTTCTTTATTCTATATTTATTTATAAAAATGCAACCATATTGATTGTAAATGATGTAAGAGAGATTGGTAAATATTTTAAAGAAACACAAAAAAGTGATACAAGAATTAATCAAAACAGATTAATCTTTGGAGAATTTAAAGTTATTGCAAACTATGCCTATGATGCAATGCATAATATCAAAGATAAGACCTTAATGCTTGAAGGCTTGAATAAACACCTTGAAGAAAAAGTTGAAGAACAAACTAAAGAATTAAAAGAGTTAATTGACTCTCAAAAAAAATTTTTAAAAAATTCTGTTCATGAAATAAATACTCCTCTCTCTATTATTAGAACAAATATAGATTTATTAAAAATGCATACACCAAGTAATAAATATATTTCAAATATTGATAGTGGAACAAAAATCATCCAATATATTTACGATGATTTATCTTATTTAATAAAAAAAGATAGAGTTGAGTATCCTAAAGAGTATATTAATTTTACTGAATTCTTAAATGATAGATTATCATTTTTTTATACTGTTGCTGTTTCAAACGAGTTACACTTTATAGCAAATATTGAAGAAGATATATATATTAAGTTTAATAAACTAGAATTACAAAGAATAATTGATAATAATATATCTAATGCAATAAAATATTCTCATACTAGATCTCCAATATATATTAATCTTACATATTTCGATGATGATAATGTTGAGTTTTTTGTTCAAACAAATTCTGACAAGATAACAAATCCAGATAAAATATTTGGTGACTTTTATAGAGAAAATACATCACGAGGTGGTTTTGGTTTGGGACTTAGAATAGTAAAAGAGATTTGTGATAAAAATTTGGTTATAATAACCCTTGACTCAAATGAAAAAGATACAAAATTCACTTATAGGTTTAAAATAAATGAAAATACTGCTTCTTGAAGATGAACTAATGCTAAATAATGCTATTACCGAATATTTGAAAGGTATTGGGCATATGGTAGAAAGTTACAGTGATGGTGAAGAGGTTCTTGAAAATGTTGATACCTCTTTTGACCTTTTAATTTTAGATATAAATGTACCTAAAAAAGATGGCTTTGAAATATTAGAAGAGTTAAATAGAAAGAAGATGTATATACCTACAATTTATATATCAGCACTAAATGATATTGAAGATATAACTAAAGCATACGATTTAGGGTGTAGAGAATACTTGAAAAAACCTTTTCACTTAGAAGAGTTAGGAATTAAAATAAATCAAATTCTTAAAAAAGATCAAAGTACTACTTCACATATAAGATTTTCTGAAAACTATTCTTATTCAAAAGATAAACAAACCTTGTATTTTAATGGAGAACCACAAACTCTTACTAAAAAACAACTTGAAATAATACACATATTAGCACTAAATATTAATATGATTGTAGACTTCGAAAGATTTAGAATTGACATCTGGGGAGGAGAAAATATAGATAATCCTACCATTAGAGCTGAAATTTCTAGACTAAAAAAAGCATTAAAAGAGGATTTTATCAAAAATATCAGAGGTTTAGGGTATAAAATTGACAGATTTTATTCTGTTTAAACCTCTCCCTTTTTTTGGGCTCTTGATTAATTATTTGCTACACTAATCCTACGTTAAAAAAAAAATTATGTAAAAAAAATTTCATTGCTACCTTTTTGCTATCTAGCACTATTATACTTTCAATGTTGAATTACTAAAAAGTTTTTCTTTTTGGTAAAACTTAAAAAGGAGTACGATTATGAGTCCAGAAAAAGCTCAAGCTTATTGGAAAGAGAATATCTCAACTATTTTAAAATTATTAGTTGTTTGGTTCATTGTTTCTTTCGGTTGTGGAATTTTATTCATTAATGAACTTAACTCAATTGAAATAAGTGGTGTTAAGTTAGGATTTTGGTTTGCACAACAAGGTGCAATTTATGTATTCGTTGTTCTTATTTTTGTTTATGTTGCAAAAATGGGAGCTATTGACGAAAAATATGGCGTACACGAATAGGAGAAAAGAAGTATGGAATTACAATCATTAATTTACCTATTCGTAGGTGTATCTTTCGCAATTTACATTGGAATTGCATTATGGGCAAAAGCAGGATCTACTAAAGATTTCTATGTTGCAGGTGGTGGAGTTCACCCAGTTGCAAACGGTATGGCTACAGCTGCAGACTGGATGTCAGCTGCTTCATTTATCTCATTAGCAGGTATTATCTCATTTAGAGGTTCTGATGGTGGTGCTTACTTAATGGGTTGGACAGGTGGATACGTTCTACTTGCTATGTTATTGGCTCCTTATTTAAGAAAATTTGGTAAATTTACTGTAGCTGACTTCGTAGGTGATAGATACTATTCTGATGCTGCAAGAACTGTTGCAGTTATCGCTGTTATCTTCGTATCATTTACTTATGTTGCTGGTCAAATGAGAGGGGTTGGTATCGTATTCTCAAGATTCTTACAAGTTGATGTTAATACAGGTGTTATCATTGGTATGGCAATTGTATTCTTCTACTCTGTACTTGGTGGTATGAAAGGTATTACATATACTCAAGTTGCACAATATGTTGTTATGATTTTCGCATATATGATTCCTGCGATTTTCTTATCATTACAAGTAACTGGGACATTTTTACCTCAATTAGGTATTTTCTCAACTACTACATTTGCATTTGATGATGGTGTTAGAATGATTCCTGAAGGTACATATCTATTGCATGCATTGGATACTGCTGTTACTGATTTAGGTTTCAAAGCTTATTCTGAGCCAGGTAACTTATGGAATATGTTTATGTTAACTACTGCTTTAATGCTTGGTACTGCTGGATTACCTCACGTAATCGTTAGATTCTTTACAGTTCCAACAGTTAAAGATGCTAGAAGTTCAGCTGGTTGGGCATTAGTGTTTATTGCGATTATGTATACAACTATTTCTTCAGTTGCTGCATTCTCAAGAGTTAACTTAATTAAAAACGTACAAAACGTTGAATATAAAGCGTTTGTTGCTGGTGAGTTAAAACACGCAGATGGTACACCAAATAATGGTTCTTGGTTTAAAACATGGGAAAATGGTGGATTATTAGCATGGACAGATAGAAATGGTGATGGTAAAATCCAATATGGACCAGATAAAGCATTTGCTGGAAAACCTGCATTTGATGGAACAAAAACTGGTGAACATGGTGAAAGAGTAACTACTAATGCAGTTCCTGCAAAAAATAGTGGTAAAATTGAAAATGAATTATATGTTGATAGAGATATTATGGTACTTGCAAACCCTGAGATTGCAAACTTACCAAACTGGGTAATCGCGTTTATCGCAGCTGGGGGTCTTGCAGCAGCATTATCTACAGCAGCAGGTTTATTACTTGTAATTGCATCAGCTATCTCTCACGATTTAATGGGACAAGTTATCTTTAAAGACAAAGAGACTGGTAAATCTTCATTAAATGAGAAAACAGAGTTAATGTGGGCAAGAGTTTCAGCGGTTGTTGCTATTTGTATCGCTGGTTATCTAGGGATTAACCCTCCAGGTTTCGTTGCACAAGTTGTTGCTTTCGCATTCGGTCTTGCAGCAGCAGCATTCTTCCCAACAATTATCCTTGGGGTATTTGACAAAAGAATGAACAAAGAAGGTGCTATTGCTGGTATCTTAACTGGTTTAATCTTTACTTTTGGATACATTATTTACTTTGTATTCATGGGTGGAAGCAAAGATGATTATTTCTTAGGAATTGCTCCTACTGGTATTGGAACAATCGGTACAATCTTACACTTAATCGTGGCATTTGTTGTATCTAGAATGACTCCAGAACCACCACAAGAAGTACAAGATCTTGTTGAAGCAATTAGACTTCCAAACAACGCTGGTGAAGCACACGATCACTAGTCAAACTTCAAAAGTCAACCTTCGGGTTGACTTTTTTTTATTTCTACTTATTCCTACTCTTTTGCTATCTTTTTGTATTATAATTAATTAATATAAAAAAATATCAAAAAGGACACTTTATATGAGTCTTCGTGATCAGAAATCTTTTTTATCAAACATCCATCCTTTTGAGGTTTTAACTGATGAACAAATGGATAAATCTATTAATCATATGGATATTGCATATTACCCAAAAGGGGAAATCTTAATAAGTCCAGAAAAAATTCCAACTCACTTTTTTATAATTATAAAAGGTTGTGTACATGAAATTAAAGATGATGAAATCTTAGTTGACTACCACCATCAAGACTCATTTGATGCAAATTCATTGATATATAATGAAACAAAAAATACCTTTAAAGTATATGAAGATTTAATATGTTATGAGATTGAAAAAAAAACTTTTTTAGAATTGATAGAACAGAATTCAGAATTTAAAGACTTCTTTTTAAATAATCTTGTAAGTAAATTTCAAACTCTAAAAGATAAAGAGTACACTTCTGAATTATCAACATTTATGATTGCAAAAGTTGGAGATACTGTTTTACATGAACCATGTATAGTTGATGCTGATACAAAACTTATCAATGCAATTGAAAAATCTACAGAATATAAAACTTCAACTATTATTGTAAAAAAAGATAATACATATGGAATTATTACAGATTCTTTGCTTAAAACAAAAGTTTTATTAGAAGGAAGAGATTTAACTATTCCTGTATCTGATGTTGCAGTTTTTCCACTTTTGACAGTTAATAGAGATGACTATTTATTTGACGCATTCTCTATTTTGATTAAAAGAAATATTAAAAGAATTGGAGTAACTAATTCAAATGGTGAAATGGTAGGGGTATTAGAACAAATAGATGTTTTATCACATTTTGCAAACCATACATATGTTGTTGATTCAAAAATTAAACAAGCAAAAACTTTAGATGATTTAAAAGAAGCAAGTAATGAATTAATAAATACTATTACAACATTAAATGCAAAAGGTGTAAAAGTACACCATATTTCAAATTTGATTGGTCAATTAAATACAAAAGTTTATCAAAAACTTTATAAAATGGTTGTCCCTGAATCTATGCAAAATGATGCTTGTTTTATTGTAATGGGTAGTGAAGGAAGAAATGAACAAATAATCAAAACAGATCAAGACAATGCTTTAGTTGTTTGTGATGAGATTGATGTTGAACAATATAGACCATATATGACTAAAATTACTGAAACATTAATAGATTTTGGGTATCCACCATGTCCTGGTAATATTATGGTTTCAAACCCATTTTGGTGTAAAAATGTAAAAGATTATAAAAAAGAAACTGCAAAATGGATTGAAGCACCTGATATGCAAAATTATATGGATTTGGCAATTTTCTTTGATTCTTTTGCAGTTGCTGGAAGAAAAGAGTTATTGATTAACCTAAAAGATGATTTATTTGAAAGACTTCATGATAAAGATGTTTTTATGGCTTATTTTGCAAAAGCTACACTAACATTTGATACACCAACAGTTGTTGCAAACTTTATGACAAAAACACACTACATTGATATAAAAAAAGCTGGAATATTTCCTATAGTTCAAGGGATAAGAAGTTTATCTTTAAGAGAAAAAATTAGAGAAACTACAACAGTAAAAAGAATCAAAATTTTAGCTAGAAACAAAGTAATAGAGAGTGAAATGGCAAGTGAATTACTTGAAGCATTTGAAGTTTTAAATACATTAAGATTGAAAGCTCATCTTCATAAAAAACAAGATACTAAAAAAATAGATAATGAAATAGACACTCATTTACTAGGAAAAATAGAAAGAGATCTATTAAAAGATAGTTTTAAAATTGTTAATAATTTTAAAAAATTTATTACATATTCATTTAAGATAGATAAATTGTCATGATAAAAGAATTTTTAAATAACTGGAAAAAAAACAGATTAAAAGATAAAAAATATGAGTATCTTTTTGATGAGCCAACAAATGGAGAATATGTTTGCTTGGATTGTGAAACGACAGGTTTAAATCCTAAAAAAGATGAAATTCTATCTATTGGAGCTGTTTTAATAAAAGATAATAAAGTACTCATGAGAAACACTTTTAATATATTTGTTAAACCTTCACAAAATGTAACAGAAGAATCTATAAAAATTCATCAAATAAGGCCTGTAGATTTAGAAAATGCTGTTGAACCTAAAACTGCAATCTTAAAACTTTTGGATTTTATTGGTAACCGCCCTATTGTAGGTTATTATATAAAATTTGATATTGCAATGATTTCAAAATACACAAAAGAGTTAATTGGAATAAAACTACCTAATGAGTCGATTGAAGTATCATCAATGTATTTTAAAACAAAAAAAAGAAGTAGTGATTATGAATTTGTAGATTTGAAATTTGATACTATTATGAAAGAACTTGATATTCCGGAACTTGGAAAACATGATGCATTAAATGATGCAATTATGACATCAATGATTTTTCTAAAACTAAAAGATAAAACTCCTGCTAAAACTACATTTTATACGAGCTAAAGCATTAAAATAAGTATTTTCTAAAATGCTATTTTATTGCTATGTTTAATGTAACATTAAGTTACCAAAGCCTTATTGAATCTTAATTATATCTTAATTTTTTACTTTGGTATTGATATGTAAACTTTTCTAAGTATAATCTTATTTGTAAATTAAATGCTATATGTATGCTATTTTTACCTCTATAGTCATTTAATAATTCATTAGAAAGGACGTATCTATGAATGAAGAATTAGTAGAACGAATCAAAGCTAACCCTTCTTATCAAGAGTTAGTAAAAAAAAGAACTGGCTTTGCAGTTAAACTTGGGATTTTTGTATTAGTAATGTTTTACGCATACATTTTAACTATTGCATTTGACCCTACACTATTGGCTACAAAAACTGGTGATGGTGTTATGACAGTAGCATTTCCTATTGCAGCAGCAATTATTATTGTTAGTTTTATCACAACATTAATCTATGTTGTAAAAGCAAACGGAGAGTTTGAAGATTTAACTAACAAAGTAAAAGATGAAGTAAAGGATATGTTATAATGTTTAGAATATTAGCACTAATTAGTTTATTTTCAATAGCGTTATTTGCTGCTGGTGATGCTTCTTTTGAAGCAACAAAAAGAGAACTTAATGTTCCTGCAATTATTATGTTCTTCATCTTTGTTGGTGCTACTTTAGGTATCACTTATTGGGCAGCAAAAAGAACAAAATCTGCTAGTGACTTCTATACAGCAGGTGGAGGAATTTCAGGTTTCCAAAATGGTATGGCTATTGCTGGAGATTATATGTCTGCGGCATCTTTCCTTGGTCTTTCTGGTTTAGTTTACTTAAAAGGTTATGATGGTCTTGTTTATGCAGTTGGTTTCCTTGTTGGATGGCCAGTTATTCTTTTCTTAATGGCTGAAAAATTAAGAAACTTAGGTAAATTTACTTTTACAGATATTGCTGCTTATAGATTAGGACAAAAAGAGATTAGAACACTTGCTTCATTAGGTTCTCTTGCGGTTGTTACTTTATACCTTATTGCACAAATGGTTGGTTCTGGTAAACTTATTCAAGTATTATTTGGTTTAGAGTATGAATATGCTGTAATTTTAGTTGGGGTAATGATGATTATTTATGTTACATTTGGTGGTATGCTTGCTACTACTTGGGTACAAATCATCAAAGCTATTTTACTTCTTTCTGGTGTTACTTTTATGGGTTACATGGTATTAAGCCACTTTGGTTTCTCATTTGAAGCATTAGCAACAAAAGCTGTTGAAACTCATACTTTAGGTCAAGATATTATGGCTCCTGGTGGATTTATTTCTGACCCTGTATCAGCAATCTCACTTGGTATGGCTTTAATGCTTGGTACTGCTGGTTTACCACACGTTCTAATGAGATTCTTTACTGTAGGTAATGCTAAAGAAGCTAGAAAATCAGTTGTTTATGCTACTGGTTTTATTGGTTACTTCTACTTAGTTATTGCTATTATTGGTCTTGGAGCAATCGTATTCTTAAACTCACCAGAAGGTCAACAATATTTCGTTGATGGTAAATTATTTGGTGGAAATAATATGGCAGCTATTCACTTATCACACGTTGTTGGTGGAAATATTTTCTTAGGATTTATCTCAGCAGTTGCATTTGCTACAATCTTAGCAGTTGTTTCTGGTCTTACACTTGCTGGAGCAAGTGCAATTTCACATGACCTTTATGCATCTGTTATCAATCCAAACTGTACTGAAGAACAAGAGATTAGAATCTCTAAAATGGCTGTTATCGTAATTGGTATTATTGGTGTTGTATTAGGTATCGCATTTGAGCAACAAAATATTGCATTTATGGTTGGTCTTGCATTTGCTATTGCAGCATCTGCTAACTTCCCAATTTTATTCTTATCAATCTATTGGTCTAAATTAACAACTAGAGGAGCATTATTTGGAGGACTTATGGGTCTTATTACTGCAGTAGTTCTAGTTATTACAGGTCCAATTGTATGGGTTCAAATTTTAGGAAATGAAGAAGCTTTATTCCCTTATAAACACCCTGCACTATTCTCTGTAACAGCAGCGTTTATTGGTATTTGGTTCTTCTCAATTACTGATAAATCTCAAAGAGCAAAAGATGAAGAAAAAGCATTCGAAGCTCAAAGTATTAGAGCTGAAACTGGAATTGGTGCAGCTGGAGCAGTTGATCACTAATCATACAAAATGTACAATAATTGTACACTAAAGAGAGTTAATAACTCTCTTTAGATTTTTCACTTTCAAAAAGCCTCTAAATGCCCCAAATTAGCATATGTTCATTAATAAGATTTTTTGTTACCAATCTACCAAGTTGACTTTTTTTTTACATATTCTGTACATGATTTGTACATAATTATATTTTTGTATGTATAATTGAAATTGAATTTTGCTATTCAATTGCTACTATTTGTAGAAAGTTGAATACATTCTAAATTTACATAAGGGGAAAAAATGAAGGATGAATTAGTAGACAAAATTGAAAACAATCCTAAGTATCAAGAATTAGTTTCTAAAAAAAACTCTCTTGGTATAAAATTAGGTGTATTTGTTTTAGTTATGTTTTATGCATATATTCTTACTATCGCATTTAACAAAGAGGTTCTAGCAACAAAAATTGGAGATGGAGTTACAACAATAGCATTTCCAATAGCATTGGCTATTTTAGTTATTAGTTTTCTTACTACAGTTATCTATGTAAGAAAAGCAAATGGTGAATTTGAAGATTTAAATAACGAAATAAAAAATGATGTAAAGGACCTATTATAATGTTTAAAATTTTAGCACTTATTTTTATTGTCGCAATATCAGCTTTTGCTGCAGGAGATGCATCATTTGAAGCTACAAAGAGAGAATTAAATATTCCTGCAATTATAATGTTTTTTATCTTTATTGTTTTTACATTAGGATTAACAGTATGGGCTGCAAGAAGAACTAAATCAGCAAGTGATTTTTATACTGCTGGTGGTGGGATTACTGGTTTTCAAAATGGTTTAGCTATTGCTGGGGATTATATGTCTGCAGCAGCTTTCCTTGGAGTATCTGGTCTTATTTATCTAAAAGGATATGATGGAGTTATCTATGCTGTATCATTTTTAGTTGGATGGCCTATTATTTTATTCTTTATGGCAGAAAAACTGAGAAACCTAGGTAAATTTACTTTTGCAGATATTGCTGCTTATAGACTTTCACAAAAAGAGATTAGAACTCTTGCTGCATTTGGTACACTTTCTGTTGTAGTTTTATACCTAATTGCACAAATGGTTGGAGCAGGAAAACTAATCCAAGTTTTATTTGGACTTGAATATGAATATGCTGTAATCTTAGTTGGTGTTATGATGATTATTTATGTAACATTTGGTGGTATGCTTGCAACTACTTGGGTACAAATTATCAAAGCTTGTTTACTTTTAACTGGTGTATCTTTTATGGCTATTATGGTTTTATACCATTTTGGATTCTCTTTTGAGTCTTTAGCTTCAACAGCTGCAAATAACCATAGTGCTGGTGAATCTATTCTAGCTCCTGGTGGATTTATTTCTGATCCAGTATCAGCTATCTCACTTGGTATGGCTTTAATGCTTGGTACTGCTGGTTTACCACATGTTCTTATGAGATTCTTTACTGTTGGTAATGCTACTGAAGCTAGAAAATCAGTTGTTTATGCTACTGGTTTTGTTGGTTATTTCTGGATTATTATTACAATCGTTGGTTTAGGTGCAATTGCATTTTTAAACTCACCAGAGGGACAACAATATTTTGTAGATGGAAAACTATTTGGTGGAAATAACATGGCATCAATTCACTTATCTCATATGTTAGGTGGAAATGCATTCTTAGGATTTATCTCAGCAGTTGCATTTGCTACAATCTTAGCAGTTGTTTCTGGTCTTACACTAGCTGGTGCATCAGCTATTTCACATGACCTTTATTCAAATGTAATAAATCCAAATGCAACTGATGAACAAGTTGTTAAAATCTCTAAAATCACAGTTGTTGTAGTTGGTATAGTTGGAGTTGTATTAGGTATCGCTTTTGAGCAACAAAATATTGCTTATATGGTAGGTCTTGCATTTGGTATCGCTGCATCAGCGAACTTCCCAATTTTATTTTTATCAATATATTGGAGAGGATTAACTACAAGAGGTGCATTCCTTGGTGGATTATGTGGTCTACTTACAGCAGTTACTCTTGTGATTATTGGACCAATTGTTTGGGTTCAAATTTTAGGAAATGCTGAAGCATTATTCCCTTATAAACACCCTGCACTATTCTCTGTTGCAGTTGCATTTATTGCAATTTGGTTCTTCTCAAAAACTGATGGAAGTAAAAGGGGAATTGAAGAAAAAGAAAGATTTAGAGCTCAAAATGTTAGAGCTAATACAGGTATTGGTGCAGCTGGAGCAGTTGATCACTAAAAAATATCAAAGAGGTATTCCCTCTTTGATTAAATTAACCTAATATTATTACTTTAATTTTTTTATCATATTTTATATGTTAATCTTTAAAAAATTAAAGATATTGAAATATCTAAAGATTTTATATCAAATAAAAATTTTTAGATATTTCAATTATAAAGATTAAGCATGAGCATATTAGAACAACTAACTTTCATAAAATCTATTCACCCTTTTGAAAACCTTTCAAAAGTTGAACTAGAAAATTTCTCTAATAGTTTAGATATAGTTTATTTCAAAAAAAATGAGATTTTACAAGAACAAAATAAAGAACCTGAAAAACTTTATTTTATAATAAAAGGTTTAGTTCAAGAAAAAAATTCAGATGAAGTATTATCAATATACTCTAAAAATGAGTTTTTTGATCCTATGTCATTGATTGAAAATTACTCTAAACATAGTTTTGTAACTGCACAAGAGACTATTTGTTATACTTTGCCAAGAGATATTTTTATCAAAACACTACACAACAACCCCCATTTAGAAAAATTCTTTTTTCAGTCAATTTCTCAAAAATTAAATGCAAATATCAACAATGAAAAAGATAAAGAGTTAGCAAACTTAATGGTTGCAAAAGTAAAAGATGCACGAGTTCATAGAGCAGTCATTGTACCTTTCAATACTTCTATTTATGAAGCTGTAAAAATTATAAAAAAAGAAAAAGTACCTACTTTACTTCTAAAAGATGATAAAGATGAGATTCACATTGTTACAGATTCTGATTTTAGAGAAAAAGTGATTTTAAATAGAATGGACTTTGATGATATTGTAGGAAAAATTTCAAACTCTGGTTTAAAATATGTGAATGAAAATGATTTTTTATTTAATGCCCAACTTTTGATGGCTAAGCATGGTTTAAAAAGGATGGTTGTAAGGGATGACAACGAAAATATTGTAGGTATTATAGATCAAATATCATTATCATCATTTTTTGCAACACACACTTTTTCTGTTTCAAATGAGATTGCAAAAGCAGAAACATTAGAAGAATTAAAAGCAGCTAGTCAGTCATTTACTAAAATTATAAAATCATTAAATGCGAAAGGTGTAAAAGTAGATTTCATCTCAAAATTAATAAATCAATTAAATAGAAAAGTGATGGAAAAACTATTTAGAATATTAGCACCAGAAAATCTAATTAATTCATCATGTTTAGTAGTAATGGGTAGTGAAGGTAGAGGGGAACAGATTTTAAAAACTGACCAAGACAATGCTTTAATTATTGCAGATGATTGTGAGATTTCAGATGAAATCATAAAAGAGTTTTCACATAAATATACTGAAACCTTAGTGGATTTTGGTTTTCCTAGATGTGAAGGAAATATTATGGTAAGCAACCCTTATTGGTGTAGAAGACAAAAAGATTTTAAAGATTTGATTTATGAATGGATAACAAAACCAAGTGGTGATAATTTTATGAATCTTGCAATTTTCTATGATGCAATGTGTGCAGCTGGTAATAGAGAGTTATTAACACAATTAAAAGATTATCTATTTAGTATTAGTTCAAATAGCAAAACATTTTACATGCACTTTGCAAAAATAATTATGGACTTTGATGTTCCTTTAGGTTTCTTTGATGGTTTTGTTTTTGATTCAAGTGATAAAGAACATAAAGATGAAATAGATATAAAAAAAGGTGGAATTTTTATAATTGTACAAGGGGTAAGAGCTTTAGCTTTAGAGAATAGATTATATAGAGCAAATACTCTAAAAAGGATTGAAGAATTAAATGCTCTTGGAAAATTTGATGATGAATTTGCTTCAGAATTAACAGAAGCATTCAATTTTTTATGTACATTAAAATTAAAATCAAATCTTGCAAAATTAGATTCTGGAGAAAAAATTGATAATTATATCAATCCAGAAAATCTAAACACTATGGAAAAAGATTTATTAAAAGATAGTTTTAAAATTGTAAATAAATTAAAGAAAAAATTAGAGTTTCATTATAAGTTGAATTATGTTTAATAGTATAAAAAATTATTTTAATAAAAAAAATCTAAAAGATGAAAAATATTTGTATCTTTTTGAACCAGCACCAGTAGATGAATATGTATGTTTTGATTGTGAGACTACTGGATTAAGTGTTGAAAAAGATGATATCATATCAATTGGTGCAGTTCTAATAAAAAACAATACAATTGTATCAAGTAAGAAATTTGTAAAATTTATAAAACCAAAAACAAAACTACAAGAAGATGCTATCAAAGTACATTTGATAAGAGAATGTGACTTGGATGAAGCAGAAGATATTGATGATGTAATTAAAGAGTTTTTAGAGTTTATTGGAAATAGAAAACTAGTTGGATATTATTTAGAATTTGATATTGCGATGATAAATAAATATATTAAACCTACTCTTGGAATACTACTTCCTAATAAAGCCTATGAAGTCTCTGCCATATATCATGATTGGAAGATTGAAAAGATTCCCCAAAGCCATATTGATTTGAGATTTGATACAATTATGAAAGATTTAGATATACCTAAACTTGGCAAGCATGATGCATATAATGATGCAGTTATGACAGCTATGATGTTTATTAAACTAAAAAATCAACCCAAAGTAAAGTTGAAGTAATACTATAATCTATTATTTTTTTAATTTTAGATATAATCACCTCTTTTAGGAGGTTTTATAATGTTAATATTTGTTTTAAATGCAGGTTCATCTTCACTTAAATATCAGTTGATTGATGCAAAAACAGCAGAAGTTAAAGCATCAGGTTTATGTGAAAGAATTGGTATCGATGGAGTTATGAAACATCAAATAGCAGAACATAGAAAATTAGAAATAGACCAACCAATGCCTACTCATAAAGAAGCTATAGAATTTGTTTTAAATATTCTAACACATGATGATACTAAAGTTATTTCGAGTATTGATGAGATTAGTGCAATTGGACACAGAGTTGTGCATGGTGGAGAATATTTTAATAAATCTACGTTAGTTGATGAAGAAACTATTAAAAAAATCGAGGAGTTAATCCCTTTAGCTCCACTTCACAACCCAGCAAATCTTTTAGGGATAAAAATTTGTCAAGAGATTATGCCTGATAAACCAAATGTAGCAGTATTTGATACTGCATTTCATCAAACTATGCCAGAAGAAAACTATTTATATGCAGTTCCACATGAAGATTATACAGAACATCATCTAAGAAGATATGGATTTCACGGAACTAGTCACTATTTTGTTTCAAATGAAGTAATTAAAATATTAAATGAAAAAAACACTAAAGTTATTGTTTGTCATTTAGGAAATGGTTCATCAATTTGTGCAGTAAAAGATGGAAAATCTATAGATACAACTATGGGATTAACTCCACTTGAAGGTTTGATGATGGGAACTAGAAGTGGAAATATTGATGCAGGAGTTATTCCATACCTTATGGAAAAAAAAGGTATGGATACTCATCAAATAATCGATTATCTAAATAAAAAATCTGGTATATTAGGAGTATCTGGAATAAGTTCTGATTTAAGAGATGTTATTAAAGCCTCACAAGAAGGTGATGAAAGAGCTACTATTTGTATCAATATGTTATGTAATAGAATCAAAAAATATATCTGTTCATATGCTGGAATATTAGGTGGTATTGATGCAATATGTTTTACTGCTGGGATTGGTGAAAATTCTAGTTTAATAAGAGAAAAAGTTTGTACAAATTTAGATTTTTTAAATATAAAAATTGATAAAAAAAGAAATGAGGAAAAATCATCAAATAGTAGAATAATTAGTTCTGATGAATCAAAAGTAAAAGTTTTTGTAATTCCTACAAATGAAGAGTTGGTAATAGCAAAAGATACTTATGATTTAGTAAAGTAAAGGTTTAATCCTTTGCTTTACACTCTTTGGGTGTTTTATTATAATATTTTTTATACGCTCTAAAAAATGAACTTGCTTCACTATAACCTAGTAAAATAGCAATACTACTAAAATCCATTTTTGTATTTTTTATATAATGCGTTGCTAACTGCATTCTAACACTAAGTAGTGCATCTCTAAATTTTTTATTTTCATCTTTTAAATGATATTGTAAAGTTCTTGTACTAATATCAAGCTTTTTAGCTATAAACTCTATTGTTATATCTTTTTCTCCAATCGATTTTAAAATCTCTTTTTTTACTTTTGCATACCAAGATTTTACCTGCATATCTTCTAAAATCTTATTTGCTTGTACTTCAAAATACTCTAACATCATTGGATTTGAGTTGTTTACTTTTTTATTTAACTTCTTCGTACTGAAAAATATAGCATTTTCATCTTTATTTAAATATATATTTTCACCAAAAACTTTTTTATACTCATCTCTATTTGATAAACCACCAACACCAAAATGTGTTTTGTCAGGAATTAATTTTTCATCTAATATTTGAGATAAAATTGCAAGTATTGCACTTAAATGAACCTCTGCATGAAAATTTGGTACAGGTATCATAGGATTTTCATTTATATATATTGCAATTTTATAGTATTCATCATCTTTATATAAATGAAATTTTATAAATCCACTAATTAATTTTTGATAATAATCAAACTTTTCAATCATCTGTCCTAAATTGTTTGTGTTTAACATCAAATATGCTAGTATTCCTAAAGAGTGATAGGTAACTGAACTTCCTATTTTTAAAGCCAAAGTATAGTCTTCACTTTTCTTCATACAGTACATAAAAATAGATGATAACTTAGTACTATCAATTTGTACTTCATGACTTGATAAAACCTCTTTTTCTAAATCAACATAATCTAACATCTCATCTATAGATATATTGGTATTCTTTTCTAATGATTTTAAAATATAATGGAATGTAACAGATGAAACCTTTGCCATAACCTACCTATTTCGTAAAATGTCAATAATAATATCACATAATAACATACTAAAGTAAGCTATGTAGTGTATAATTTTTAGCATATTTAAGGAGAAGAATATGTCAAATAATGAAATTAGAGTAGATGAAAGCTATATTAGCTTTAAAAACATTGATTGTTTTGAAAATGCGTGTGTGGTTATAGATAATATGTTAAGGGTTTTAGAAAATCCAGATAATATGAATATTTATTGGAAAAAAATCATTCCAATGATTCCAAAAGCATATTATGACAGAGACCCTAAATCAGATACAAAAGAGGAGCTTTTATATCTTGTTTGTTCTAATAGCTTCTATTTAGATGAACTATTTGAAAAAGCAGAAGATGAAGAAGCAATTCATGCTTTAAATAAATGTGAACAAGAGTGTTGTTAAAAAACGTATAAAAATGATACTTATATAATCATTATGTACTACTTTTATACACACTTGAAAAAAATAGAGAGATAATTTTCTAAAAATGCTATTTTAATGCTACGCTTCTAAATTATAATTTATTGATATTACAATAAAGGAAGCTTGAATGGGTTTAATTGAAAGTATTAAAGAAAATGCTAAAAAAGAACTAAAAACAATAGTTCTTCCAGAGCCTGAAGACGAAAGAGTACTTAAAGCTGCTCAAATGGTTCTTGAAGAAAAAACTGCAAACGTTGTTTTAATTGGAAATATAGATACAATTAAAGCTGACGCTGCAGCTTGTGGTGCTACAATTGATGGTGCTACAATTATTGATCCAAAATCTTTCGATGGAATTGATAAATATATCGATGAGTTAGTTGAGTTAAGAAAGTCAAAAAACCTTTCTAGAGAAGAAGCTGCTGAAATCATGACAACAGAACCAAGATTTTTTGGTTGTATGATGGTAAGACTTGGTGATGCTGATGGTTTGGTTGCTGGTTCTAACTCACCTACTGCGAATGTTTTAAGAGCTGCTATTCAAGTGATTAAAACTGCTCCTGGTATTAAAACTGTATCTTCAGCTTTTGTTATGGAAACTGCTGATGGTAAATTTGGAGACAATGGACTTTTACTTTTTGCAGACTGTGCTGTATTACCAGAACCAACTGCTGAACAATTAGCTGATATCGCTGCATCTACTGCTGCAACTGCATCTTCAGTTGTAGGTTTAGAACCAAGAGTTGCGATGTTATCATTCTCTACAATGGGAAGTGCTTCTCATCCACTAGTAGATAAAGTACAAACTGCTGTACAAATCTTAAAAGATAGAAATGTTGATTTTGCTTTTGATGGTGAAATGCAAGCAGATGCTGCAATCGTTGAAGCAATTGGAGCTAAAAAAGCACCAGATTCAAAAGTAGCAGGGAAAGCTAATATTTTAGTATTCCCAGATTTACAAGCTGGAAATATTGGTTATAAACTTGTTCAAAGATTTGCTGGAGCAGATGCTCATGGACCAATCGTACAAGGTTTAGCAAAACCAGTAAATGACCTTTCAAGAGGTTGTTCAGTAGAAGATATTGCTAACTTAGTTGCAATTACTGCTACTCAATGTTAATAAACATTAAAAATTAAATCAAATCAAAAATAAAGGGAAAAGATAATGTTAGTATTCATTTTAAATGCAGGAAGTTCATCATTAAAGTATCAATTAATGAACCCAGTTATTAAAAAAGTTTTTGCATCAGGAATTTGTGAAAGAATTGGTATTGATGGTGTATTAAAACATGAGTTTGGAGAAGGTAAAGAGATCAAAAAAGATATTGCAATGCCAACTCACAAAGAAGCTATTGAAGCTGTATTATCAACTTTAACTGCTGGTGAAGGTAAAGTTATTGATTCAGTAAATGATATTGAAGCTATTGGACACAGAGCTGTTCATGGGGGAGAAGAGTTTTCAGGTTCTGTTTTAGTTACTGATAAAGTAATCGAAACTATGAAAAGATTAATTCCACTTGCTCCTTTACACAATCCAGCAAATATTCTTGGAATGGAAATCTGTCAAGAATTAATGCCAGGTAAACCAAATGTAGCAGTATTTGATACAGCATTTCACCAAACTATGCCTGATTATGCTTATATGTATGCATTACCATATGATCAATACACTAAACATGGTATTAGAAAATATGGTTTCCATGGTACATCTCACTTTTTCGTTTCAAATGAAGCTAGACAAATGTTAGATAAAAAACATAATACTAGAATTATCGTATGTCACTTAGGTAATGGTTCTTCTGTTTCAGCTGTATTAGATGGTCAATGTATTGATACTTCTATGGGTCTTACACCTGTTCAAGGTCTTATGATGGGAACAAGAGCTGGTGATGTTGGTGCTGGTGCATTACAATACATGATGAGCCAAGAGGGTATGTCTATTGATGATGCCTTAAATGTAATGAACAAAAAATCTGGTATCTTAGGAATCTCTGGAAAATCTTCTGACTTAAGAGAAGTATTAGAAGGTATGGAAGATGGAGATGATAGATGTAGATTAGCAGTTGATATGGTTGCTTACAATATCAAAAAATATGTTGGTGCTTATGTTGCTGCACTTGATGGTGTAGATGCATTATGTTTCACTGGTGGTATTGGTGAAAATGCTTCACTAATTAGAGAAAAAGTTTGTGCTGGTCTTGACTCTATGGGATTAGTATTAGACCCAGTTAAAAACAACAAAAGAGCAAAAACTGCAAGAGATATCGCAACAAATGGTTCTGCTTCAAGAATCTTTGTTATCCCTACAAATGAAGAGTATGTAATTGCAAATGATACTTATAAAGTAGTTACATCAGTTTAATTAATAATTTTAATTTTACTATTTAAAAAGGGCAAGAGTAAAAACTCTTACCCTTTTTTTATGCTTTAAACTCTGACTTTTTTTCTTTTATTTATAAAAGTATCTATCTCTTTTTTAAAATCAAACTTTTCTTGTGTTTTTGATTTTTCTCTTCTTGAAGTTTTTCTATCTTTTCTATTTGTGTTTTTTGTTTCAGTTGATTCACTTATTCTTGTAGAGTTTCTTCTTGAACTATTCTTAGAAGTAGTTTTTTTATCAACTCTATTTAGTTTTGAAACTGTAAAACCTTCGATAGGTTTTACAGGTATATTTGCTTTTGTTAGTTTTTCTATATCTTTTAAGTATTGCAACTCTTCATCACAAACTAAAGAGATAGCCTCACCTATATTTCCAGCTCTACCTGTTCTTCCTATTCTGTGAACATAATCTTCTGGAACATTTGGCAACTCAAAATTTATTACATAAGGAAGAAGCTCAATATCAAGTCCCCTTGCGGCAATATCTGTTGCAACTAAAACCCTTACTTTTTTAGCTTTAAAATCTCTTAATGCTGTTGTTCTTGCCCCTTGAGATTTTCCGCCATGAATAGCAAGGGAAGAGATATTATTTTTATTTAAAAACTCTCCCAATCTATCTGCCCCATGTTTAGTTCTAGTAAAAACTAAAACTTGATTCCACTTTTCTTTATGAAGTAATGATGCCAATAAGTCTCTTTTTATATCTTTTTTAACATAATGTACAACTTGAGATACTTGTTTACTTAAGCTGTTAGTTCTAGCAACCTCTATAAGTTTTGGATTTCTTAAAAATGATTTTGATAAACTTTTTATCTCTTCTGAAAATGTAGCTGAAAATAAAAGTGTTTGTCTATGTTTTGGAATATATGTCATGATTCTTTTTATATCATGAATAAACCCCATGTCAAGCATCCTATCAGCCTCATCAAGAACTAAAAAATCTACTTTTGATAAATCTATTGTTTTTTGAGAAATATGGTCTAAAAGTCTTCCAGGAGTTGCTATTACTATATCAACACCTTTTCTTAAAGCTGCTTTTTGAGGGTTGATTCCAACTCCACCAAATATAACTACATTTTTAAAAGGAAGATATTTACTATAAGATTGAATATTTTCAGCAACTTGAGAAGCTAATTCCCTTGTTGGTGTTAAAATAAGTGCTCTTATATGGTGCTTATGATTTTTATTTTTTTTACTATTCATTATCTCTAATAAAGGAAGAGTAAATGCAGCTGTTTTACCAGTACCAGTTTGTGCAGCTGCTAAAATATCGTTTTTTTCTAAAACGATTGGGATAGCTTGCTTTTGAATAGGAGTTGGTGTTGTGTACCCCTGTTCTTTTATTGCTTTTAAAATATTAGGATTTAATCCTAAGTGTGAAAATGACATTAATTACCTTTGAATAAATATTAGTAATTTAAAATGATGATATGCTTGTTAATTAAGAAACTTTTTAAAATTTAGATAAAAACGAAGATAACCTAGATTATTTACTATTGATTTACGAAGTATATCATAATAAACGTAAAAAGGGTAATTTTTAAAAAATTTACCCTCTTTTATCAATAAGCTTTTAAATTAGAAGTAAAAAGAACAGAAAACTGAGAAACAGTCTCTTGCATCAATCTATCAATAAACTTATCAAATTTATCCTCTTTTTTCCAAACAGGATTTTTTACTTTAGATAGTTTTACTATCTCTTTTTGTGCCACTGATATAGTACCTACTGTATCAACAAGACCTACTTTTTTTGCTTGAGAAGCAGTAAAGATATGTGCATCTGCAAACTCTTCATGTTTTTTTACATCTAGTTTTCTTGCTTTTGCCACATCACTTACAAACATTTTATATGTATCAGCTATAACTTTTTCAAGTTCTGCTTTTTCATAATCATTCCAAGTTCTCATAGGAGTTCCTGATTCTTTGTATTTTCCAGCTTTTACTGTTTGAGTTTTTACTCCAATTTTATCCATCAACTCTTCTAAGTTACTTCCTTGGAAAATAACTCCGATAGAACCAATCATACTACCTGGATTTGCAATAATCTTATTTGACCAAATAGAAGCATAATAACTTCCACTAGCCATAACACCACTTGCATAAGCTACAACTGGTTTCTCTTTTGATAACTCTTCTATTGCGTAAGCTAATTCTACAGATGGGGCAACAGCTCCTCCAGGAGAGTTTACATCTAATAAAACACCTTTTATATTTTTATCTTTTTTTGCTTCATTTATTTGTGTAAGAGTTTTTTCTATATTTAAAATAGGTCCATACAACTCTATTTTTTGTAAGTTTGGTTGATCATAACCATCCGAAGAGATATTCCCTTCATTTGAACTTTGCACAAAAAAATAAAGTATAGTTAAAAACACTACAGTTTTAAAATATTTAGTGATAAAGTCTAAAACAGCTATTACTGGATAAAACAATTTTTTTAAAAAATCAAACATCTATACCTCCGATAATTGTTTTTTCAACATTTTTTGTATGTAGGATTATATTCATATATAAATCTTTACTATCTTTTACCTCATTTGGTAAAACCAATGAAATAATATCACAATCTTTATTATTTTTTATCTCACCTTTGTTTAAACCAAGTGCTTTATTTGCATTTTTTGTTGCAGCTTCAATAAGTTTTTTTGAGAAAGAAACAACATTTTTATGTGTATGTATCATCAAAGCATTTCTAAGTTCATCAAACATACTTAAAGAGTTGTTTGAACTTAAACCATCAGTTCCAATAGCAAATGGGATATCTAATTTTATCAACTTATCTATATCAAGTTTTGTATTGTTTAACAATCTATTTGATGTAGGGCAATGATTTATCACGGCATCAAGAGATTTAATTTTTTCTAAATCATCAATTGAAGCTTCAACACAATGAGTAAAAGAAAGATTTTTTGTATCGTTAAACTGATTTAAAAACTGCATAGGTTTTGTTACTGCTTTTTCTTGTCCCAAAAAGTTTTTGAAAAAATCTAAAAATCCACCCTCATCTTTATGTAACCAATCAAACTCTTGAGGAGATTCTAAAAAGTGAGTTGATACGGCAAGCTCTTCTTCTTTTGCTATTTTAAGTGTTTCTCTAATCAAAAATGGATGAACAGAATAAGGAGAATGTATAGCTATCGCTGGTATAAAATTTTTACTTTTTTTATCTTTTGCCATATTTAATCTTGATTTAAAATCACTAAAAAGAGTATCTACCATATCAGGTTTACTACCAATCACTTCACTAAAAAATACAGTATTTATAGGTGATTTAGCACAAGCTTCTAAGTCAAAAGAGTATGAAGATATTGCACCAATAGTTGTAGTACCAGTTTTTTTCATAAAATCAAGTTTTTCTAAAATATATTTTGTTGATATATCTTTTGTAAGCTCTTCTCTATTAACAATAACAGAGTTTAACCAATCCATAAAATCACCATATTTTAGTGTAGTAGTATTTGAACTAAACTCTAAGTGTACATGTGGATTTATAAGTCCTGGCATTAAAACAGAATTTTGAGAACAAAACTCTATTTTTGTATCAGGATACTTTTTTTGAATATTTGAAAGTGTGTCAACTTCAATAATCTTGTCATCATAAACAATAGCACCATCTTTGATAATGATACTATTTTCATCACAAGTTATTATCCAAGTTGCACTTATAATTTTCATTATGCTTGTTGAGCAGCTTGTTTTTGTGCTTCAACTGCTTTTACTTCAGCAATAATTTGAGTTAAAGAGATTAAACCTAAATGATAACCAAATGGACCAAATCCAGTGATAACTCCTGTACTTGCACCTGCAGTTATAGATTTTTGTCTATACTCTTCTCTTTTATAAATATTTGAGATATGTACTTCAACTGTTGGTAAGTTTACTGCTGATAATGCATCTTTGATTGCAATTGATGTGTGTGAAAATGCTGCTGGATTAATTAAAATACCATCAACTGTACCTAAACACTCTTGAATTCTATCTACAATTTCACCCTCTAAGTTTGATTGGAAAAACTCTAATTCAACTTGATTTTGTTCTGCACTTGCTTTCATTTGTTCATGGATTTGATCTAAAGTCATTGGACCATAAATATGTTGCTCTCTAACTCCTAACATATTTAAGTTTGGACCTTGAATAACTGCAATTTTCATATTATATTTCCTTTTGTAATTTTTGGGTAAGATTATATTCAAACTTTAGTTAATACTAAATCAAAAGAAGTGAAAATGAAAAATTATATTTTATTAAATGAAAATGCAGTTTATTATGAGTGCGGTTTCTCTTGTGATAACGTAATTTATTTAAAACTTAGTAGTGAAAACTATTATATAACAGATGCAAGATACAGTACAGAAGCAAAAGAGTATGCAAAAAATGCAATAGTAATAGAAAGTTCAGATTTAATCAAAAGTGCCCAAGAGATAATCAGCAAAGCAAAAATCAAAAAACTAAACTTTGATCCAAACGATTTTAAACTATCATTTTATGAAAAATTAACAGCAGATTTAAAAACTGATTTTATAGCAAAAGAGAATTTTTCTAAACTAAAACGAGCTATTAAAACGGATAAAGAGATAGAGATATTAAGAAAAGCTTCACAAATAGGAAAATCAGGATTTAAACAACTTGCAAAGTATATAAGAAGAAATGGTTATAATCTTAGTGAGAAACAATTACATTTTAAAGCAATTGAAAAGATGAGTAATTTTGGAAAATATGAGTTAAGCTTTGACCCTATAGTTGCAATAAATGAAAATGCTGCAAAACCACATGCTTTGCCTACAAATAAAAAGTTAAAACTAAACAACTTAATACTTGTAGATGCTGGAGTAAAATACAAAAGATATTGTTCAGATAGAACATGTACAGCTAATGCAAATTTTGAAAAATTTAATTTTAATAGAGAACAAAAATTTAAAAATAAAAAACATCAAAAAATATATGATATAGTATATAAAGCACAATTAAATGCCATAGAAAAAGCAAGAGTTGGTATGAAAGCTTCTAAAGTTGACAAACTTACTAGGGATATAATTACAAAAGCTGGTTTTGGTGAATATTTTGTTCATAGTACAGGTCATGGAGTAGGACTTGATATACATGAGTTTCCTACTATAAACTCTAAAAGTGATGTAATTATAGAAGAGAATATGGTATTTACTATTGAACCAGGGATTTATTTACCAGATGAATTTGGAGTTAGAATAGAAGATACTGTTGTTATGAAAAATGGAAGAGTAGAAATTTTATAAAATTTTTATTTTTCCACTCTTTTTTATACTATATTAATTTAATAAACTTTATTTTGGAAAAAAATTTGAAAAAAAAATTAAGAGATAATTTGACACTTTTTTATACATCCAATTTTCCCAAGAAGTTAAAAGCAACTTCAAAGAAGAAATATGATGTAACTATAGGTATTGGGGGTAATATTGGAGATACAAAAAAAATATTTGATAAACTCTTCTTATATCTTAAAAGTGATACAAGATTTGATATACTTATGAGTTCACCCCTACTTTTAAATCCACCATTTGGCTTTTTGGAACAAAACTACTTTTTAAATGGTATAATTGCTCTTAAAACTAACCTCAGCCCTAATGAATTTTTAAAAAATATGCTTAGGTTAGAGAAAAGATTGGGAAGAAAGCGATCCTTTCAAGATGCGCCTAGAACCTTGGATATTGATATTATATTTTTTAATAATAAAAAAATTAATACAAAAAAACTTATTATTCCTCACAAAGATTGGGCAAACAGAGAGTCTGTAATTATTCCTTTAAAACATCTATATTTTTAAGATGAAAATAAAATCTAAAATAAAATTCAATTATTTCTATAAAAGGTAGATTATGAAAAAAAAAGTAGTTGTAGGTATGTCAGGTGGTGTTGATTCTTCGGTTACTGCATTACTATTAAAACAACAAGGTTATGAAGTACAAGGCCTATTTATGAGAAATTGGGAGTATGGAATCAAAGGTAGCCAATGCCCCAATCGTATAGAGTTTGAAGATGCTAAAAAAGTTGGTGCTTTAATAGGAATTGAGGTAAAAGGTAAAGATTTTGTTGAAGAGTATAGAACAAAAGTATTTGATGTATTTTTAGAAGGTCTTAAAAAAGGTCTTACACCAAATCCAGATATTTTATGTAACCGTGAGATTAAATTTAATGTATTTTTAAATGAAGCAAAAAAAATGGGTGCAGATTATATCGCAACTGGACATTATGCTAAAATAGCTAAATATCACGATCATTATGTTTTAGATACTCCAAAAGATGATAGCAAAAATCAAACTTATTTTTTACATGCATTATCAAGTGAACAACTTTCACATGCCATGTTCCCACTAGCCGACTTAATAAAAAAAGAGGTAAGAGAGATAGCTAAAAAACATAATTTACCTGTAAGTGATAAAAAAGATAGTACTGGTATATGCTTTATTGGAAATCAAAAATTTGATGAGTTTATTACACAACATCTAAAAGCAATTCCAGGTGATATAATAGATGAAAATGGAAAAGTGCTAGGAAAACACAAAGGTCTTATTTGCTATACATTAGGTCAAAGAAAAGGTATCGGTCTTGGTGGAGTCAAAGGGCTTGAAGGGGAAAACAACACTCACAAATCATGGTATGCTGCTAAAAAAAATATTGATGATAATACTTTAACAGTTGTACAAGATACAAATCACCCTTTACTTATGAGTAAAAATGTACAAGCTAGTCATATGCATTGGGTACTTGAAGAACCAGCTAAAGTTGGTGAAAAATTGATGGCACAAATTCGTTATCGACAACAAAAGCAAGCTTGTACAATAGTTGAAGTAAATGAAGATAAAGTAATAGTAGAATTTGATAAACCTCAAAGAGCTGTAACTTTAGGACAAAGTCTTGTTTTATATTCTGGGAACTACTGCTTAGGTGGTGGTTTTATTAGTGATTATAATTAATTTGTTATAATCCCACTTTTATTAATCTTTACAAATAATTTGTAAAGATTAATAGCTATATACGGAAGAAAGCTATCCTTTCAAGATACGCCTAAACCAAAAATAAATATTATAATTGGGCAAATAGAGAGTCAGTGATTATTCCTTTATGAAATTATTAAAGGACACAAGAATGAGAAAGAAAGTAATGGTAGGCATGAGTGGAGGAATTGATTCTTCAGTTACTGCATATATGTTGCAAAAAGATGGATACGAAGTTGAGGGAGTTTATTTAAAACTTCATAATAGAACAGATGGTTATCACGAAAAAAATATAGAATATATTGAGGGTGTTACTAAATTTCTTGGTATTAAATATCATATATTAGATTTAACAGATAGATTTACACAAGAGGTTTATGACTACTTTGTAAACTCTTATTTAGAAGGAACTACTCCTAATCCTTGCGTAAAATGTAATAGACAAATAAAATTTGGTGCAATGCTAAAATTTGCACAAGAGCATGGTGCTTCATATTTAGCAACTGGACACTATGCAAAAACAGATGGTAAATTTTTCTATGAAGCAGATGATAAAACAAAAGATCAAAGCTATTTCCTATCTCAAGTTGATAAAGAAGCATTACCATATATGATGTTCCCTTTAAGTACTTATAAAAAAGAGGATATTATCAAATTTGGTGCAGAATTAGATTCAGCTTATAAAAGAATTACAGAAAAAAATGAATCCCAAGAGATTTGTTTTGTTGAAACTGTTTATACAGATGTAGTAAAAAAACATGCCAATATTGATATTCCTGGTGATGTACTTGATGAAAATGGAAATGTTATAGGTAAACACAAGGGTTATATGCATTACACAATTGGTAAAAGAAGAGGTTTTACAGTTCATGGAGCACAGGAACCACATTTTGTTACAAAATTAAATCCAAAAAACAATACAATCATCGTAGGTAAAAAAGAGGCTTTAGAGATAAATGAAGTAATAGCTGAAAATCTAAATATGTATATTGATAATACAGAATTTGAGTGTACTGTAAAATTAAGATATAGATCAAAATCAACTCCATGTTATGTAAAAGTAGAAAATAACCAAGCTATAATCACATTGAAAGAACCAGCATTTGGTGTGGCTGCAGGGCAGTTAGCAGTGTTTTATGATGAGCAAAAAGTTATTGGAAGTGCTTGGATAAAAGAGTCTAAATAATCTTGTATAAATACTGTATAAGATTTATTAAAGTATAATCCCAAAATAGTTACACAATCACACAAGGAAAATCTAATGGCAAAATTTAAACTTTTTAGTGGTACAGCTAACCCAGAGTTTGCTAAAAAAATTGGTAAATACTTAAACACTGAAGTTGGGGAAGCAACTATCAATAAGTTTAGTGACGGAGAGATTTCTGTTCAAATTAAAGAGAGCGTAAGAGGACAAGATGTTTTTATAGTACAACCAACATGTGCTCCTACAAATGACCATCTAATGGAATTACTTATTATGATTGACGCACTTAAAAGAAGTAGTGCAAAATCAATCTCAGCGGTAATCCCTTATTATGGATATGCAAGACAAGATAGAAAAGCTGCTCCTAGAGTTCCAATTTCTGCAAAATTAGTTGCAGATATGCTTGAAAAAGTTGGTATCGATAGAATGATTACTATTGATTTACATGCTGCTCAGATTCAAGGTTTCTTTGATATTCCAGTTGACAACCTTTATGGTTCTGTTATGTTTATTGATTATTTAAGAAGTAAAAACCTTCCAAATCCAATTATTGCAAGTCCAGATATTGGTGGAGTTGCAAGAGCAAGAAACTATGCAGAAAAGTTAGGCTATGGTCTTGTTATTGTTGATAAAAGAAGAGAAAAAGCAAATGTTGCTGAAGTTATGAATATCATTGGTGATGTTGAAGGTAGAGATGTAATCTTAGTTGATGATATGGTTGATACAGCTGGTACTTTAGTAAAAGCAGCAGAGGTTTTAAAATCAAAAGGTGCTACATCAGTTATGGCATGTTGTACACACGGAGTTTTAAGTGGACCTGCATTTGAAAGATTAAACAATGGTGCTTTAGATGAGTTAGTTATCTCTGATACAATTCCTATGCATGGAAATAGTGATAAAATAACAGTGTTAAGTGCTACTAGAATTATTGGTGAAACAATTAGAAGAATTACAAACAACGAATCTGTAAATTCTATATTTTTAGATTAATATTAGCATTAAATAAATATTTAATTTATTTTATAATATTATAGTTAATTATTACACACACGAATGAAGGAACAAATATGAAAAAAATATTATTGGCGAGTGCGTTATGTGCTTCACTTGCTTTTGCAGGAAATAGTGATTATAAATATGAAATCACTCCAATGATTGCAGGAACATATACAGAAGGAAACTTAGATTTAGAAAGAAACTACGCAAACCTTGGTTTAAGTTTAGGTTTTAACTTAGATGAATCTATGTTTGATCAAGTTGAAGTTGGATTTTTAAGAACTCTAAGTGATGTTGATTATAAACATTCTACAGTTGATACAGGGATTACTAGAATATTTTCTAACTTAGTAAAAGAGTATGATTTAAATAGTTCAGTATCTTTATATGCATTAGTTGGTGCTGGAGTTGAGTTATTTGATGATGAAGCATTTGGAAATGAAAATGGACTATTTGGAAACTATGGTTTTGGTGTTAAATATAAACTTTCAGAAGATGTATCTTTAAAAGCTGATATTAGACATTTAATTGAAGCTGACCACGGAGATAACAACTTACTTTATACTATTGGTTTAGCATTTCCTTTTGGGAAAAAAGCGGTTGAAGCTCCTGTGGTAGAAGAGCAACCAAAGGTTGAACCTCAAGCTCCTATTGTAAAAGAGGAAGCTCCTATAGATACGGATGGTGATGGTGTTGTTGATTTAAAAGACAAATGTCCTGATACTCCAAAAGGCGATATTGTAGATGAAAATGGTTGTTCTTTAAAAGTTGATTTAAATATTAACTTTGATTTTGATTCAGCAGTTATCAATAACTCATACGATTCAAAAATCAAAAAATTCGCAGATTTCATGAAAGCTTTCCCAGCAGTAAAAGCAAAAATTGAAGCTCATACAGACTCAACTGGTACTGAAGAGTATAATCAAGGTTTATCAGAGAGAAGAGCTGCGTCAACAGTAAAAGCTCTAGAAGCTTATGGAGTTGAAAAAGATAGATTAAACTCTATTGGATATGGTGAAACTAAACCATTAGCTACAAATAAAACTTCAGAAGGTAGAGCTTTAAACAGAAGAGTTGAAGGTTCTATTCAAAGATAATCTATAAAATAAGATTCTATTTTTAGAATCTTATTTTTCACACTTTTTTTTCTTAACTCGAAACTTACAAAAATTTAGATATAATCGCGATAAATTATAATAGTAGGATTTTACCTTGCAGGAAAATATTAGAAACTTTTCAATTATAGCTCATATTGACCATGGAAAATCAACACTTGCTGATAGAATTATTCAAGAGTGTGGTGCAGTTACAGATAGAGAACTAAAATCACAAATGATGGATACAATGGATATTGAACAAGAACGTGGTATCACAATCAAAGCACAGAGTGTTAGATTAAACTATGAAAAAGATGGAAAAAAATATGTTTTAAACTTAATTGACACTCCAGGTCACGTAGACTTTTCTTATGAAGTAAGTAGAAGCTTAGCTTCATCAGAAGGTGCACTTTTAATTGTAGATTCAACTCAAGGAGTTGAAGCCCAAACAATTGCCAATGTTTATATCGCTTTAGATAATGAATTAGAACTTTTACCAGTAGTAAATAAAATAGATTTACCAAGTGCTGATCCTATGAGAGTTTTAGAAGAAACAGAAGAAGCGATAGGATTAGATTGTACTGAACACAATCTAGTATCTGCAAAAACAGGTCAAGGTGTAAAAGAGTTAATTGACTCTATAGTTGATAGAATTCCAGCTCCAACAGGTGATGAAAATGCACCTACTAAAGCACTTATTTATGATTCATGGTTTGATAACTATCTTGGAGCTTTGGCTTTAGTTAGAGTTTATGATGGAAGCATAAAAAAAGGTCAAGTATTAAAGATGATGAATACAAAAGTACAACATCCAGTTTTAAGTTTGATGTATCCTCATCCAATCAAAAGAGAAGATACACCAGAGATAAAAACAGGAGAGATTGGTATTGTTGTTCTTGGACTTAAAACTTTAGATGGTATTGCAGTTGGTGATACAATGACTGATGCTAAAAACCCTACTGCAGAACCTATTGATGGTTTTGAACCAGCTAAACCTTTTGTATTTGCTGGTATTTATCCAATTGAAACTGATAAGTTTGAAGATTTAAGAGAAGCCTTAACAAAACTTCAACTAAACGATTCATCTATCTCATTTGAGCCAGAAAGTTCAGCTGCACTAGGAAGTGGATTTAGAACAGGTTTCCTTGGAATGCTTCATATGGAAGTTATAAAAGAAAGACTTGAAAGAGAGTTTGATTTAGACCTAATTGCAACTGCTCCAACGGTTGTATATGAAGTTGAAAAAACAGATGGAGAAAGAGTATCTATACAAAACCCTTCTGAACTTCCTGAACCAAACTATATAAATACTATTTATGAACCATATGTAAAAGCAACTATATTGGTTCCAGATGAGTTTTTAGGAAATGTTATAAAACTTCTAAACGATAAAAGAGGTATCCAAATAAAAATGGATTATCTTGGAAAAAGAGTTTTATTAGAATATGATATTCCGATGAATGAGATTGTAATGGATTTTTATGATAAATTAAAATCTACTACAAAAGGGTATGCATCTTTTGATTATGAACCAGTTGGTTTTAGACCAGGAAATCTTAAAAAACTAGATGTAAGAGTAGCTGGAGAAGTTGTAGATGCCTTATCTATTATTGTACCAGAAGATAAAGCTGTTTCAAGAGGTAGAGAGTTTGTAAAAGCCTTAAAAGACTTAATCCCAAGACAACTTTTCGAAGTAGCAGTACAAGCAAGTATAGGTAGTACAATTATCGCAAGAGAAACTGTAAAATCTATGGGGAAAAATGTTACTGCTAAATGTTATGGTGGAGATATCACAAGAAAAAGAAAACTTTTAGAGAAACAAAAAGCTGGTAAAAAAAGAATGAAAGCTATTGGGAAGGTGAACGTACCGCAAGAGGCATTCATGGCAGTTTTAAAAATCTAATATTTCATGCATCTTCTGCGTTGAAAGAGAAAATTTATCTACTCACTTAGTTTACTAAGCTCCTAGATAAATTTCCTCTTCCGCCTTGAATCTACACAAAATCTTAAATTTTAAAAATTTCTAATTTCTTTTACTATATTCTTTTTAAAATTCTATACTCTAACTAACCTTACTCAAACTATTTAATTTCTCAGCTAGCCACATTTTTATAATAGCTTGTCTACTGACACCTATATGTTGTGCCTCTTTATCCAAAGATTCTACCATCCATGTTGGGAAATCAATATTTACTCTTTTTGGTGTTTCATTTACCATTTTTATATTTTGAGTATCAAAATGCTCTAATATATCTTCTTTATTTTCATCAAATTTTTTATCTATTTGTGATGCTTTCATATAACTCTTCCTCTTTTTTTCTTGAACGTCGTACTGAGATGATTCTAATTTTATCTTCTCTATAAGTTATAATTGCTGTATATACTTTATTTTTTATTTTTCCTATGACTAAAAACCTATCTTCATCTATACTCTTTTTAGACTTAATTTCAAAGGCAAAATTATCATTCCATAATTTTTTTGCTTCTTCAAAATCTATACCATGTTTTTGTTTATTTGAATCACTTTTTATTTTATTATATTCAAATATCATATCATTATTATACCATATTTATATGTTTTAAATAGAAGAGTCATTTAGATTCCTTAATAATATTATAATATTTTAAATTATATAATATTAAGTATTATGAGATGTTTAACCTGTGAATCACTGTCATTCCCTATTATTTGTAAAAAATGCCAAACTACACTACTACAACCCTCTTTTTATAGAAGAGAATTAGAAAAAGATTTTTATAACTACTCTTTTTATTCTTTTTCAGAAATTGAAGATTTAATTACTTCTAAGTATTACTTTCATGGGGATAGAGTATTTAATATTCTTGCCAAATTGTCCTTTAAAAAATTTGCAGATAATTTTAACTTTAATGAAGTGGTCTACTCTATTGGAATTGATGAACATACTAGACATGAGTTTTCTCAAACTGCTATTTTATCAAAACATCTAAAATCCAAATTTATCAAACCTATATATGGAAAACTAAAAGCAACTAATAAAGTAAAATATGCAGGTCATGATTTAGAGTATAGACTAAAACATAAAAGGGGTTTTAAAACTGACTTAACAAACAAAAAGATTATATTAGTTGATGACCTTATTACTACAGGGACTACAATACTTGAAGCAAAAAAGATTCTGGAAGAAAAAGAAAATGAAATATTGTTTTCTCTAACTCTTGCAGATGCAAAATTTTAAAAAATTTTTGAACTTACTTTTAACTTACACTCTATTTATATAATTCCACATCTCAAAAGAAAACATAAGGAGTAAAAATGAAAGTATTAGTAATGGGGTTAGCGATATTAGGAGTAACAGCATTATTTGCATCGCAAATTAAGGATATAGATATGTTAATTCAAAAGATTAACACTACTAAAGATGTAAAACAAAAAACACAACTACTAAATCAACTTGATGAGGAGATGGCATCAGTTGATAAAGATAAACTTCAAGAAGCCCAAGATTTAGTCGATAAAAAACTTGAAAGACCTTCAATTTCCCAAAATTAACCAAACTCATTCAACTGTATAAGCAGTTGAATGATTTCCTTATTTTAATTAAATCTCAATTCTATAGTAGTACCTTTATTTATTTCACTTCTAATTCCTATTCCAATACTTAATGCTTCACACAGATTTTTTACTATATTCATCCCTATTCCAAGACCTCTTTCATTCTCTTTATAATATCGTTGGAAAACTTTTTCAACATCTTTTATACCAATTCCAGTATCTTGTATAACAACTTTATTCTCTTTAATTGAAATTTGCACAAGTCCATTTTTTTTATTATATTTACAAGCATTAGTTAATAAGTTATCAAAAATTCTTTCAAGGGCATTCTTATTACTTTTTACTAAAAAAGATTTACAATCAAATTCAAACTTTATTGATGGGTACAATTTTTTTAATATTTCTATTTTATTATTGATTATCTCATCTATTGATACTAAATCTATTTTTTCTATTTTTTTAGAATTAATAAACTCTAAATTTTTATATAAGGAACTTATAGTTTTTGCACTTAGTTCTATTCTTTCTATCTCTTCAAAATCTCCTCGTTTTCTCAAAAGTTTAGAGTTTAGAAGTATTGAAGTTGAAGGGGTATTTAAATCATGGATTATATCTTTTAAAAAATTTTCTAAAAGATTTAAAGCTTCTCTCATAGGTCTTAAAGAATAAAATGCAAATCCAATAGACAAAAACAATAATACGAAAAAAACCAATATACTGATTTTTAATAATTTAGAAAGAAATATGTTGTAGACTTCATTGAATTTTTCTTTTGTATATATAACTTTTAGTAAATAAAGTTTTGATGAAGGTAACTCAAAATAACCACAAAAGCCCTCTTTGCAATTATATAATTTAAATACTTTTTTACTATTATCATTTTCTATAATATCAATATTAAATTTATTTCCTTTAAAATCAAAAGTATAATCTTTCATCTGATACAAAATATTCTCTTCTATATCTTTTACTTTATCCTCATGGTACATATATAAAACGATAGTTGAAAATATAACTAAAGGGATAAAAAACAATAATATAGAAGTAAAAAAAGATTTTTTCTCATAATTTTTCAAGTTTGTACCCTACTCCCTTTGTATTTTCTATTTCAATATCCAATACCTTTTTTAATTTGCTAATAAGTACACGCAAAGCTGCATTTGTTGGTTTATTCATATATTCAAAGAAAATTGTTTTATCTACTGTCATACCTATATTTCTAATGAGTAAAGAGAAAACATTTTTTTCTACACTACCTAAAGATATCTCTTCTTTATTTTTAAATACCCTATTTTCAAAAAGATCAAAAGTGATATCTTTATATTCGATTATTGGATTTCTTTTTTTTAAAACAGTTTTTATTCTTATCAATAGTTCATCTGAATCAAAAGGTTTTTTAATATAATCATCACAACCACTATCAAAACCTTTTAATATTGATGGTGTATCAACTAGTGCAGTAATAAAAAATGTAGGTGTAGTATCTTGAGCATCTCTTAAAAGTTTTAAAGTTTCAGTTCCATTCAATTGTGGAACATTTATATCAAAAAGATATAAATCAAACTTTTCTTCATAAGTTTTGGTTAGTACCTCTTCTCCATCTTCCACTAAAATCACTTTATAATTTTCTTGTTCTAAAAGTTGAACCATCGTTTGAGCTAAAATAGTATCATCTTCTAAAAGCAAAATTCTTTTTTTATCACTCATTTTAAAGCATCTTTTTCATTATATAAACTTTCATCATAAGCTTTTAATGGTATTTTCTTTTTTGCTTCAATAATAGCATCTGCTTCTTCTCTAGCTTTTTTATTTTTTTGTGCCAGTTTTATTTTCAATTCATCTAAAAGCTTATTTTTTTCGTCTATATTTGTAGTTGTATTTATTTTTTCTAGTAAAGGTATTAATTCAATATTTTCACAATAAGAGTTTATGGTAAAAATAAATAAAAAACTAAAAACTAAAAATGGTTTCATTTTTTTATCTCCTCCAAACTCATTATAGTATTTTTAATTTTTTCAATTGGGAAAACTTTGAATTTTTTAACATCACATCCATATTTTTTAGCCAATTCATATTGTTTTTTATAAGAATCACTTGCAGCATTAATATTTTGAGCAAATATAGTTGGAGACCTTTTTTCGATTAAAAAAAGTTGTGCTTTTGCTCCAACAATATCTTTGTTTTGAAAATAACCTTTTTCAAACTCTTCTATTATATATTCAGAAGCGTATGACATAATTTTCTCCCCTTTTTTACAATACTTAGATTCTTTTATATTAGGAGTCTGTATTTGAATTTGAGATTGTTTTTTCTGCAAAACTGATTTTTGAGCACATGCAGTAAAAAAAATAGTAAAAATTATCAAAATATATATTTTTGTGTTAAATTGCATATTAATATTTCCTTCATATATTTTATTCGATTAAAAGAATTTTCTTTCATATAAGATTTATTTTAAAAGAGGTAGTAGTTGTTATAAATAAACAGCATGATTATATTAAAAATCTCATTAAACATCAACAAAATAAATATAGAAAATTGCTTAAATATATTATATTGTGTAAATCTTCAATTTATAAAATCATCTGCAATAAATTTTATATAAATTTGATAATTTTTTAACACTTGCACTAATTTTAAAATCTTTAAAAATCAGAGTATATAAAGGCAGTTTATAATAAACTTCATACTAAAAATATTGTTAAATAACCAAAACATGATTTAAAGTATAAACTCAAATATAAAAAAGACTTTAAAATAATTTTAATAAATGAAAATATTATTATAATTAATGATTTAGATATTTTTATTAGAATTATATTAAAACTAATTGAAATTTTAGAGAAAAAAAATAACAAAATTCTCTTTTATTTAACCCTAGCTAATGCTAAGTTTTAGTATAATTATTTTATTTATAAAAAATATTAAAGTTAAATATAAACTTTGTTTTAAAATAGTTAATTTTTATATTATTTTTATTATGTTTGGTTAAAAAAAAGGATTTTATTTGATTGGAATTATTGATTACAATATGGGAAACCTAGCAAGTGTTTATAATGCTTGTCATTTATTAGATGCAAAAGCATCATTTGTAACAAATCCAGAAGACTTAAAAAATTTTGATAGAGTGATTTTACCAGGTGTTGGTGCCTTTGGTGATGCAATGGAACATCTAAATACTACTGGTATGAAAGAAGCTATTTTAGAATACTCAAAGAGTGGAAAACCTATGTTAGGTATTTGTTTAGGTATGCAACTTTTATTTGAAAGTTCTCAAGAATTTGGAGAACATAAAGGTCTTGGTCTTATTGATGGAGAGATTGTATTTTTTGATAAATCAAAAATGCATGAAGATACTAAAATTCCTCATATGGGATGGAATGTAATAAAAACTAAAAATGAACATACTTTATTTGAAGGATTAACAAATCCTTATCTTTATTTTGTACACTCATACCATGCAGTAACAAATGAAAAAAATGTAATTGGTACTACTGAATATGGATATGAATTTGTAAGTGCAGTTCATAAAGACAATATATATGGATTTCAACCTCATCCAGAAAAATCCCATGACAATGGGTTAAAAATCTTAAAAAATTTTATGAAATTATCATAATAAGGAATAGTTATATATGGATATATTACCAGCAATTGATTTAAAAGATGGAAAAGCTGTAAGACTTAGTAAAGGTCTTATGGATAGTGCGAAGATTTACTCTGATGAACCTTGGATGGTTGCAAAAAGATTTGAAGAACTAGGGAGCAAATGGATCCATATCGTGGATTTAAACGGTGCATTTGCAGGTGAACCAGCAAACTTAGAACAAATAAAAAAAATCAGAGAAAATTGCAATTTAAAAATGGAACTTGGTGGAGGAATCAGAGATGAAAAAACTATCAAAATGTACTTAGAACTTGGAGTTGATAGATTAATTCTTGGTTCTATTGCAGTAAAAGATCCTCAATTTGTCAAAGATATGGCAGCTAAATATCCTATTGCAGTAGGCATTGATGCAATGAATGGTATGGTTGCTGTTGAGGGTTGGGCAGAAGTTAGCTCTATGGAAGCAACTACATTAGCAAAAGAGTTTGCAAACGCAGGTGTTGAAGCTATTATTTGTACTGATATTTCTAAAGATGGTATGTTGTGTGGTGTAAATGTTGAATTTACTGAATCAATTGCTACTGCAAGTGGTGTTGATACCATTGCAAGTGGTGGTGTAAAAGATATCCAAGATATCATCAATTGTAAAGAGAATGGAAAAATCTCTGGAGTGATAGTTGGAAAGGCATTTTATGAAGGAACTATCAATCTAGAAGAAGCTTTTAATATTTTATAGCTTTATTATGTAGGACGTATAATAATTTACAAAAGGTAAGACATGAACTCTAATAAAAAAATTACCCTAATTATATTTTCAATGGTTAGTTTATTAACCTTGATTATAGTTGCACTTGTTGCAATAGGTTCTAGAGAAACTGGTTATGAGAGTGCTAAAAAAAGAGCATATTTAACTGCAGATATAGTAAAAAATGCATTAACATCTCATATGGTTAATGGAAATATGCATCAAAGGGATGTGTTTTTAACTTCATTAGAACAGATGCAAGAAGTAAATGAACTTTGGGTAGTAAGGTCTCCTAAAGTAAATGAACAATTTTCAACTCACTCTCCAAATGAAATACCAAGAGATGATATAGATAAAAAAGTTTTACAAACTGGAAAAGAGGAAGTTGTTATAAAAGAAACTATACAAAAAGCTTCACTAAGAATCACTATTCCTTACACTGCATCTTCACTTGATAAACCAAACTGTTTGGGATGTCACAATGCCAAAGAGGGTGAAGTTTTAGGTGCTATTTCTATTAAATTTGATATTCAAGAGGATAGATTATCAAGCATTGCTATTTTATTAAATATTATAGCAACGGTAGTTTTATTTCTAATCTTTATACTTATTTTTATTAGTAGAAAAATCAAACCATATACAAGTTCTTTTGACTCTATTACAGAAGTTTTAAAACAAGTACATGATGGAGATTATTCAGTAAGAGTACAAGATGGTATTCTAAAAGAGGATAAAGAAGCCTTTATGTGGTTAAATGAAATAATTGAAAAACTTGAAACAGTACTAACAGGTATTGAGAAAAATCTTACTGCTTTTGTACATAATCGTGCATCAAATGTAAATAATGATAAACTTCTTACTGCAAAAGAGATTATTGAAGATATATCTGAAATATATAACTATAAAAAAACTATTGAAACAGATTTATCTAAAGAGGATATCTACTATAGATTAATTCAAGTATTTAATGAGAAACTTAAAATTAAAAGTTTTTATATATTTGAAAATGATTTACAAAAAAATGAACGAAAAGTTATTTATGCACCACAAGGTGTACAATCTTCTTGTAAAATAAAAAAAGATATTAAAGAATTATGTAGAGCAGAAAGAACTAACAATGTAATTTCATCTGAAACCTTCCCTGAAATATGTAGGGTAGCTACTTGTGACGAGTGTTCTGATTATACATGTATTCCATTTACAATAAATGAACAAAAGTCTATTACAATTCATATTTTATGTGATGATAAGACATGTCTTGACCACAACAAATATCAAATTGGTATTATCAAAAAATACCTTGAAGAAACAAAACCTATTTTAGAAAGTAGAATGCTTATGGATGTTCTTAGAGAAAGAAATCTATTAGATGGTTTAACAGGTTTATATAATAGAAAATATATTGATGAGTTTGTAGATAAAATAATGCCAAAAGAGTTAGCATTGGAATCTACTTTTGCAGTTATGTTCTTAGATATAGACTATTTTAAAATGGTAAATGATACTTATGGACACGATGCAGGTGATGCCATATTACAAAAACTTGCTAAAACAATGCAAGAAAATATTACAAATAATGAGTTTATTGTAAGATTTGGTGGAGAAGAGTTCTTAATTGTTATGAAAAATCCAACAGAAGATAGTGCAAAAGAATTAGCTGAAAAAATCAATAAAGAGTTCTCAAAAATTGTATTTAATTTCAACAATGAATCGTTTAGTAAAACTGTAAGTATAGGTTATGCATTCTTTCCAACAGATATAGATCAATTCTGGAAATGTATCAAATATGCTGACTTATCATTATATGAAGCTAAAGAAACTGGAAGAAATAAAGTTATTAGATTCAATAAAGATATACTAAAAAATGGTGAAAAAGATGAGTACTAAGCGTGTGTTTAGTTCTTAGTTTAATCCTTCTTGCTCTTGCATATACCCTCTTTGATGATGGGAATATGCAAGGAGCTTTGATCTCTTTTTCTTTTGCAATAATCTTTATAATTTTATTAATTAGAAATATTATAAAAACAAAAAAACAAAGAGATAAAAACTAATTACTATCCTCTTTTACCATAGTATAGTGTAATTCCAATCCCTTAGAGGTTGCAATAAAACCATTTACATTTATAGTTCCATCATGAACCATTTTATGGTGTTCTTTACAAAGGGGGATTAGATTGTATTTATGGTTTGCATTTACATGACCTATAAAGCCATCTTTGTTTGCTCTGGCTTGCTCTTTTATATGATGAACATCATCACAAGCTCTACCACAAATCACACAAGTTGAAGCAAAAAGCTCTTTATTGTATTTTGAAGTTTTTCTTTGAGTTAGTCTTTCTATTACACTATAGTCATCTGTTAGTTTTTTTCTTATATCATTTGCTACAGATAAAAACTCTCTATCCATATGAAGTGATTTTGCATACTCTAAACCATACATAGATGAACCACTTCCATATTTTAGTTTCCTATCAAAAAGAAGTTTATCTTCCTCATCTTGATACATAACAGATAGGTGTAAAGAGATAATATTTTTTAGTTTTGAAATCTCTTCAATTTCAGGCAACTGATGTAGATGTGTAGCAAATAAAAATATCGCTTCAAGTTTTGAAAGTTTTAATATAGCACTTGCAACAATAGAAAGACCACTCATAGTTTCTGTACTATGTGAAATCTCATCTCCTAAAATAAGCGATTTTTTAGTTGCTCTATTAAAAATATTTTTTAACTCCAACATTTCAACAGCAAAAGAGGATAAACCTTTTGCAATATTATCGGCTCCACTAATTCTAGTAAACACAGAATCAAAGATTGAAAACCTCATAGATTTTGCAGGTACAAAAAAACCAGCTTGTGCTAGTATCACAGCAATTCCAATTGATTTCATCAAAGAGGATTTACCAGAAGAGTTTATACCGTATAGTAATATCCCATGCATTTTATTATTGTACATATTTACAGGATTTGAGTTTTTTATTATCACATTATCTTTATTTTCATCTTTTGCTAAGGAAAGCTCTCCTAGAATAATATCATTTGGTACATATATCCCTTGTTCCTCATTTGCTTCAATAATAGGATGTCTTAAATCTATCACTTCTAAAAAGTTTTCATCATCTTTTGTTTTTACAATTTTTGGGCAAACGTAGTTATATTTTTTTGAAGTTTTTATATTTGAAATTGTTAGATCAACTTCTGCTATAAACTGAACTAAATCCTCTAAAAGTGTTGCAAACTTTTTTTCAAATTCTGATAGTTTTTCTTTAAAAACAAGTTTATTTAACTCTATAATTTTTCTCAAGTTATGTACATATTTATCAGATATAGAATCTGTTAAACTACAAGATATTTTTACAGTAGTTGTTTGTACTTTTATATTAAAATCTTTTAATAAAAGTAACTCATCATCAACTATTAGATGTGAATTTAGCAATTGTTCTTTTATTGAGTTATATCTATTTTTTGTCAAAGAAAGATAAAATCCTTCCTTATCCAATCTTTGAATAGAAACAAAATTTACGTCATTACTACTTAAAAATCCTAAGATATGTTTTTTTATAAGTTCAAGTTTTTCATAAAGCTTTTCATTCTCTTTATTTAGTTCATCAATTTTATGATTTATGCCATCACAAACCATATTAGCTTCAACATCTTTTAACATATATTTACCAGAAACACTTAAATCAAATGTTGATTCAATAGAGTCTATAAACATTTGAAGTTGAGCCAAAGAACATGGTGGAGTTATAAACTTATAATTTTCCATAAAAGAAACCACCTCTTTTATGCTCAATAAAGAATCATATAAATAGTTTAATTCAAAAGGGTGAAGTCTACTTAGTTTTATCCTTCTTGTAAGTCTTTCAATATCATAAATATTTGCTAACTCATTTTCTATAGGAGCATGATAATCATAAAGCTCTTTTGATAGTGCATACCGTCTAAGGAGCTCTTTACTATCTTTTATAGGATGCGTAAGTCTCTCTTTTAGAAGTCTTTTCCCCATTGCAGTAGAGGTATTATTTATAAGTTTTATCAAACTTGGATTATGGGTTGTTTCTATTATATTTAATTGTTCTAAAGCATTATTTCCAAGATATATATATTTACTAACATCAAGTTTTATAGGGAAAGAGAGTTTTTGTACTATATTTGAATCATGTCCAATAACAAAATCAATCAGTATAGCTAAGGCTTGTGTACTTAAAGGTGTTCTTTCCATATCAAGATGTTCAATAGCTGTAAGCAAAGATTCTATATTGAATACATTTTTAAATAACTCATTTTGATAATTTATTTTTGGAATAAAACTTCCTATATGAAATGTTTTTAGTTTTAACTCAAGATAATCAATAACCTCTTTTTGATTTATATTTTTATCTAAAAAAGTGACAACAACTTCATTTGTTTTGTGCATATTCATGTAATTGAAAACTTCATCTAGTGCATAAAACTTATCTTCACTTGTTCCATGCACCTCATTGTAATAACATTTTCCAGTTGTAACATCTATAGCAGAATATCCCACTAAATAGATACCTTTTATCTGTTCAATTATAAGTGATGTTATATTGTTTTCATCTTGATCTATTACAAAATCAAAGTTTGTTCCAGGACTTACAACAGTATCAAGGTATCTTGTAACTTTAGGAGGTATCCCTTTTTGTCTTATTATTACTATTGTATATTTTTGTTCATTTATAATTCTTGCTAGATGTTTTTCTAAAGATATTGCAGGAACACCTGCCATTATTGGATTCTCTTTTGAGTTTTCTAAAATTGATTTATTTTTACGTGTTAATTGAATATTTAGAAGTTCAGCTATCTCTTTAGCTTTTCCTATTTGTTCTTCATCATTATTTACTTCATATACTTCAAAAAAAGTTCCTATCTCCATTAGAACCACAGTATTACTACCATATTTTTCTTCAAATAGTTTTTGAAGTTTAAAATATGTTACTGTTAAAAGTGTCTTTTTATCATCTAATAATTCTTGAACTTGCTCTCTCAAACTATTTTCTTACCCCTGTCCATTCTCTTATCATACTTCTTTGTTCTCTTGTTAAATTTGCTTCTTCATGAAACATAACATAACTTTCTAAAGGCATAGAAGCATAAACAGTTCTATATATACCTTTTAATTTTTTCTTTTTTTCCTCTTGTGTATAGTTTTCCCATGTAGAAAAGTTTAACCATGCTCGACCAGTTTTTACATGATCTGATATCACCCATGAGAAAGGTGCAATATTGGCATACCAAGGCCATTTAACCTCATTTGAATGACAATCATAACAAGATGTTTTAAATACATTCATTATATGCTCTGGTGCCTTTATTTCAAGTTCTTTAGCTGTAACTTCATTTGTTTTATCAATTCTTATAAATTGAATAGCTACTAAGCATATGATTGTAAAAAAAATCACTTTTTTCATAATACTAATCCATAAATAAATTATAAGGTCTTTTTAACTCATCAATAAACTGATATATTGAGATATTTCTACCATATCTTTTAAACTCTTTTGAATCAAAAAAGACAACTATTGTTGGAATAGAAAATACCGAAAAACTACTTGCTATCTCTTTATACAAGTCACTTTTTATTTCATATGTTTCTATTTTTGGAAAATTTTCTAAAATAGCTTTCTCTATTTTAGGTTTCAAATCTTTACAGACAGAACAAGCCTCTCCACTAAAATATATAAGTACTGCATCTTTTGTACTTATATATTCATAAATCTCTTCTTGATTATTTACTTGTTTCATTTGCTATATTTATAGTTTCTGTAAATTTTTCTTCTACTTTTTGCTCTTCCTCTTTAATTAGTTTTTCAGTATCATTTTCCGGATTTTTATGGTCTTTTCTATTAACAAAAATATCATGTCTACTTAAACTAATCCCTTTCATATGAGTAAGAGGAAAAGCAAAAGCTATACCTTTACCAGTAGTTGTAATATGAAGTGTATGAATTATTGATTTTATAACTGGATTTACTAAACTTTGAGGAAGTAAAAACAACAATAAAGCGTCATTTGCTTCAAACGAAGTTCTATAGAAGTTATCCATTTTACCAAGTCCCATACCATCTGCTCTTAAGACAGTAACCCCTGGGGCTCCTGCTTTATTGGCAGCTTGTATTGCATCTATTTTTTTCTCTTTTGGCACTATAATCACAACAGCAGAAAAATCCATTGGTAAAGAGTGTCTTCTATCACTACCATCAATATTTACAGTTGCTAAATCCATATTTTCAGCATCAATAAGTGCATCTCTTAAAATATTTGCAGCTTCAATCTCTGTATCTGATTTGACTCCAAGTTTTTCAGTGATAATTCCATATAACATTACTGTAATCATAGGAAAAAGTGAAGCAAAAGCTATAAGACCAAAACCATCAATTAGTGGACTTCTACCCTCAATATTTGTAGCTAGCCCAATACCAAGTGCTGCAACAAGAGGAACAGTTACAGTTGATGTTGTAACCCCACCACTATCATAAGCAATTGGAATAATATACTTTGGAGCTATCCATGTAAGTAAAATAACAACAATATATCCAACTATAATATAATAGTGAATATGTCCACCATCAACAATTCTAAATGCTCCAAGAGCAATACCAATAGCAACACCAAAGGCAACAAAAACTCTTAAAGCAAAATCGTTTATCTTACCATCACTAATCTCTCTTGCTTTTTTTGCAATAGCCATAAGTGCAGGTTCTGCCATAGTTGTAGAAAAACCAATAGCAAAAGCAAATGCATAAATTATAAGTACAGATTTACCCTTTGTTAGTTGATAAGCCATAGTTTCACCAAGTGAAAATAATCCAAGCTCTAACCCAAGAATAAATGCATATAAACCTATAATTACTAAAAAGAATCCAAAAAATACTGTTCTTAAATTTTGTATAGGCTTTTTAAGCACTCCATATTGAAAAAATAAAATGATTGCTAAAATAGGTACAACATCTTTAAATACTGAAATCAACCCATGCATTATTGATTGAATAGTAATATCTGTTGGTACTGAAACATCAGCTTGAATAACTACTGAAGCAACCTCTTTTGCATCAACAAGATTATATACAGCAATACCATAGATTTGTACAAAAATCATTGGAGTTAAAGAAGCAAATGCAATAAGACCAAAACCATCAATTACAGGATTTCTTCCTTTTATAGAAGAAGCCAATCCAATACCAAGTGCTGCAACAAGAGGAACAGTTACAGTTGATGTAGTAACTCCACCAAGGTCATAAGCTAAACCTATGATTTCAGGTGGTGCAAAAAAAGTTACCCCAACAACTAAAAGATATCCAACAATAATATAATAGTGTATTGGATGTCCTTTTATAATTCTAAATACACCCAATAAAATAGCAAAACCAACTGAACCAGCTACAACTATCCTAAGCCATGTAGCATCTATTCTTCCACTAGAAATTGAGGCTGCTTTATCAGCAATAACAGCAAGTGCAGGCTCTGCTATAGTAGTACCAAAACCTATTAAAAATCCAAATATTAAAACCCAAATAACAGATGGATGTTTAGCAAAATCTCTTGCTAATCCCTCTCCAACAGGGAAAATACCTATTTCCAACCCTTGTAAAAAAATTGCTAAACCAACACCAACTATACCTAAACCAATTGCTGTTGAAAGCCATCCTTCAGGAACTGTTTGAATAATTGACAATTGAAAAAATAAAATAACTAATACAATTGGAATCAAATCTCTAAAAGAGTCTTTTAATAATTTTAAAAAGAAATTAAACTGCATCATGAAAATTATCCAACATGCCTATAAAATTTTTCTAAATCTGAATTTTTTCCAACTACAACCAAAATATCTCCTTCGTCTACTTTATGATTTATCCCTTTGGTGTTAAAGATAAATTTATCTCCTAATTCTTTATCCATTATACCAATAAGTAATATATTATATTGCTTATGTATTGTTATATCTTTGAAAAAAACCCCATTTAACTTGGATTTTTTACTTATATAAAGCTCTGATATATTTAAATCAGATTTACTAAATAATATTTCATCTAAAACTTTCAATAATAAAGGTTTTGTCATATATCGATATATTCTTAAAGCACCTAATTCATTTGGATTTAAAACTTTTGTTGCTCCAGCAATTATCAATTTTTTTGCTTCGGCTTTTGTTTTTGAAGTTGTTATAATTTTTAAATTCTTATCTAAATTTCTTGCAGATAAAGTTATAAAAAGATTATTTTTATTACTCTTACTTACACAAAACAAAGAATCTACATTTTTTGATATACCTATATTTATTAGTTCATCATCATTTAACAAAGTAGACTTATATGTTTCATATCCAAGTTCTTGTGCTTCATTTATTTCATCATCATCATAAGAAACAACCAATATCTTATATTTTTCACTAACAGCTACTGCAATTTTTGAACCTAAGGTTGTAAACCCATAAATAGCTATAGTTTTTTTCATATTTTACTCTCAAAATTTTTAGTCAATAAATCTGTTTTTAACTCTTTTAAAGATTGTCTATACCCTATTACAATCAAAATATCTTTCTCTTCTATTGTATAATCTAAATTAAAAGGATTAAATATAAATTCATAGTTTTTATTATTAATTACTCCTATTAAGGTCAAATTATAATCGTCAAAATTAATCAGGTTTAAATTTTTTCCAATTATTCCCATCTCTTCAATAATCTCTATCTCATCAACTTCTGCAGATGTGTCGTCATTTAATAAAATCCCATCTACAGCTTCAAAAGCAACAGGCTGACCTATAAACTCACTAGCTACATAAGCACTTATTTGATTTGAATTTATAATAAAATCAGCACCAGCTAGTTTTAATTTAGTTTCAACTTCTTGATTATTTACAAGGGTGATTATTTGCATTTTTTTATCTAAAGTTCTTGCACCTAATACAGTAGATAAATTAGTGGCATCATCTTCGCTTAAAGATATTAGTGTTGTTGCACCATTACTAACCTTTTTAAGAAAATCCATATTTGTACTATCACCTAAAATTGCTAACAGATTATTATCTTTTGCATCATTTAGTCTTGTTTCATCATCATCAATTATCAATAGTTTTTTCTTTTGTTTTTTAAGTTCTTGTACTAAATATTTACCCATAATATCATATGTACAAACTATAATAAACTCATCTAATTTTTGAACTTCATTTTCTACTCTATTTATTTTTATTGATTCCATTCTTTCTGCAAGTGCTGTTGTAACAATTGAAGTTGAAAAAGCTATTACTAAAAATCCATTTATTATTAAAATTAAAGTAACAAATTTTCCTTCTGGAGTTACAGGGACAATATCTCCATATCCAACTGTTGATATAGTTATCAGTGACCAATAAACTGCATCAAAATAGTGGTTAATATTGTCATTTACTCCACTTGGACCTTCATAAACAAAAATAATTGTTGAACCAAAAAATATAACAATACCACTTAAAATAGCTAAGGTATATAATTCAAATTTTCTTTCTACAAATATATTTAAAAACTCTTTTAAAGAACTTGTATATCTAAGTATTTTAAATAACCTAAAAAGCATAAATACTCTTAATACTCTAAGAGGTCTATAGGCTGGTAAAATCGCTAGTAAATCTATAATTGACATTGGTGAAAAAATAAATTCAACTTTTTCTTTAAATGCTTTTTTTAATGAACTTGATATTTTATATTTTTTAGCTAAAAAGAGTGATTCTTCATAGTCATTGATAACTGTTTTTCTAATATCACTATATACCCATAATCTACCTAACCATTCAAATAAAAATATTACAATTGCAACATATTCATATGTATTTAGTATAGATAGCTTAGGATGATTTACTTCATAGATTAGTATTCCTATTGTGCTTAAAACTAGAAATATCATAAAAAAATCAAAATATTTTTTATATTTGTAATGATTGTTTTCTAGTATATTTTTTGTAAAATGTTTTATTGAGGTATATGAATTTGAGGCATCGAGATGGTAAAAGGCATTTACAATTCTATTTTTCATAATATCCTATTTTAAAGAGAAAAGAATGCCTCTTTTCTCCTATTATTTATACTTGATGTTCTTGAGTTTTTGCAAGTCTCTCTTTTTGTGATAAAAATGAGTTTAATGCGCTTAAATAAGCTTTTGCAGTTGCAAGCATAGTATCAATACTTAAACCATGCCCAACGAATGCTGGTGAAGTTTCATCAAAAGATACTCTTGTAGTAACTTTTGCTAAAGCATCCTTACCTTCAGTTACAGAGATAACTTTATAATCTTTTAACTCGCCATTATATCCTGTTAACCTATCTATAGTTTTAAAGATTGCATCCATTGTACCGTTTCCAATGTTTGCATCTGTCATAATTGCATCTTTATATTTAATAGATACTGCTGCTGTTGGCACACCATTTGAACAGTCACTAATTTGTAAACCAACTAATTCATATGTTTTACTTTGATTTAATGCTTCATCTGTGATTAACATTCTTACATCATCATCAGTAACCTCTTTTTTCTTATCAGCTAAGATTTTGAATCTTTCGAATGCCGCATTTAACTCTTCATCAGTTACTTTATCAAATCCTAATTGATTGATTTTATCCCTAAATGCAGCTCTTCCACTATGTTTACCTAAAATTAATGTAGAATCTTTAAATACACCAACATCTTCAGGTCTCATAATCTCATATGTCTCTTGATGTTTTAATACACCATCTTGGTGAATACCACTTTCATGAGCAAATGCATTTTTACCAACTATAGCTTTATTTTGTTGTGGTTCAACACCAGTAATTGTTGAAACTAATTTAGAAGTTGCATAGATTTCAGGAGTATTAATATTTGTATATAAGTCTCCAAAGGCATCTTTTCTTGTCTTAATAGCCATTACAGCTTCTTCTAAAGCAGAGTTTCCTGCTCTTTCTCCTAATCCATTGATTGTAACTTCTATTTGTCTTGCACCATTTAAAACAGCTGCTAATGTATTTGCTGTTGATAATCCTAAGTCATTATGATTATGTACAGAGATAATTGCTCTATCACCTGCAAAATCACTTAACTCTTTTACCATTGCACCCAATTCTGTTGGTAATCTATATCCAACTGTATCTGGTAAATTAATAGTTCTAGCACCTGCGGCTATAACTGCATCCATAACCTCTTTCATAAAAGGTATTTCACTTCTTCCTGCATCTTCTAATGAGAACTCAACATCATCAACAAATGTTCTTGCATATTCAACTGCATGAACTGCTCTTTTAATAACTTCATCTGGAGTCATTTTTAATTTATATTGCATATGAATTGGACTTGTAGCAATAAATGTATGTATTCTGTGTTTAGGAGCTTTTGAAACAGCTAAACCAGATTGTTTAATATCATTCTCAACAGCTCTACTTAAAGAACAAATAGATGAATTTTTAACTACCTCTGCTATTCTGCTAACTGCATCAAAGTCACCTGGACTTGCTGCTGCAAAACCTGCTTCAATAATATCAACACCTAATTTTTCTAATTGTAAAGCAACTTTGATTTTCTCTTCTGTATTCATCGAACAACCAGGAGATTGTTCACCATCTCTTAATGTAGTATCAAATACGTAAATTCTATTTTTATCCATGTTTTGCCTTTGTAAATTGCGTTAATTATATCTTTTTTTTAATATAAAAAAAGTAAAAATAAGTTTTTTTATGATTGTGTATATTTAAAAAAGTTTAAATATTAGAGTGATTTTGAAAGAAGCAGAAGAGTGTTAACACTTTTTATGAAATGGTTATTATAAAAATCAAATATTTTCATTTTTACTCTCCTCTTTTTAAATTAGTTCTGAATTATATATGTTTAAGTATTTTTTGTCAAGTAGATTTAAGTTTTTTTAGAAAAAGATTACTCTTTTTCTAATTCAAGCTCATTTTCTTTTGAAGGAATTATAGCTAATGTAGATTCTCCAGAATTCACTTTATCACCAATCTTTACAACAATATCATTTGTATTTGCAACAACTACACTAATTTGACCTTGCAAAAAAACTCCAAGTTTTTCACATTTTCTTAAATTATGTTTTTTAGTTATATCAATAGATTTGTTAAATATAGAAGAATATAGGTTAAGTGTTGCATCCTTAAATTCTATGATAGCTTTTTCATTTAACTTTTTTGCTTTGTATGAGTTTAATATTAGGTTTAAACCTCTTTTATTTATGATTTTACAATCTCCATCTTGTATAGCTCTTAAGATATGATTATTGCATAAAGAAACATCAATATATATCTCTTTTTTATCATCATAAGAATCAATAGCTGTAACTATTCCAGAGATTGGAGCTACAATATCACTATCATTATTGTTAAAAGATATATCTTTATTTCTAAAAACAAATATTAAAAATAGTGTTGCTACAAAAAATAGAGTAACTAAAAAACCACACCCTATAAGTATAGATATAATCATTGCAAAAAATGCAATCACAATACTTTTTTGTCCCTCTTTTGCTACAACACTATCAAACATATTTACTCTTTATCTTTTTTTTCTGTTTCTTCTTCTGATGAATTTTCAACACTATTGTCTTGAGCTTCTTCTGTAGTCGATTCTTCATCAACTTTTTCAGTTTTTTCATCATCATTTAAAGCTTCTGTATGTAAATCTTCATCTTCAAATACAGTTCCACCATTTTCTTTGATAACTTCTCTTACTCTTTCACCAGTAATAACTTCAATTTCAAGTAACTCTTTAGTCATCTGTTCAATTGCTTCTTTGTTATCTCTTAAAGATTGTAAAACTGCTTGATATCTTTCATTTAATGTAGTTTTTACATAATCATCTAAATTTTTAGCCATCTCATCAGAAAAATCTTTTTGTGATTGTCCACCTAAAAATTGATTAGTTCTTTTTTCTAATACCATTAAACCTGCAATATCACTCATACCATAAACAGAAGCCATCGATTTGATAATATCTGTTGCTCTTTCTAAATCATTTCCCGCACCTGTTGATATTTCACCTATAAATACCTCTTCTGCAGCTCGTCCACCTAATAGAACATCAACTTCTGCTATTAATTCATGTTTTTGCATCAAGTATTTATTCTCTTCTGGTGTATTTAGTGTGTATCCAAGTGCTGCTAAACCTCTTGGTACTATTGAAACTTTATTTACTTTTTTTGCACCTTTTGTAATCTCAGCAATTAAGGCATGCCCACTTTCATGATATGCTACTATTTTTCTCTCTTTTGGTGAGATTCTTCTTGATTTTTTCTCTAAACCAGCAATTTGTCTTTCAACTGCTTCTTTAAAGTCATCATAAGTAACCTCTTCTTTACTTGCCCTACCAGCTAAAAGTGCAGCTTCATTAATAATATTTGCTAAATCAGCACCAGCTAATCCAGCAGTCATTCTTGCTACTTCTTCTAAATCCACATCTTTCCCAAGCTTAACACCCTTAATATGTACATTTAAAATCTCTTTTCTACCTTCAAAGTCAGGTTTATCAACTAATACCTGTCTATCAAATCTTCCTGGTCTAAGAAGTGCTGGGTCTAATACTTCTGGTCTATTTGTAGCAGCTAAAACTATTACAGGTGCTGATTCTGTAGAGAAACCATCCATCTCTGCAAGAAGTTGATTTAGAGTTTGTTCCCTTTCATCATTTCCACCCATAGGACCACCACTTGCCCTACTTTTACCAATAGCATCAATCTCATCGATAAAAATAATAGCAGGTGCTACTTTTTTTGCTTGTTCAAAAAGGTCTCTAACTCTACTAGCACCAACCCCAACAAACATCTCAATAAATGCAGACCCTGAAACAGATAAGAATTCTACATCTGCTTCCCCTGCAACTGCTTTTGCTAATAATGTCTTACCTGTACCTGGAGGTCCTACTAATAAAACACCTTTTGGAATTTGAGCTCCAAGTTTTATATATCTATCTGGTGCAGAAAGGAAGTCAACTACCTCTTGAACTTCCTCTTTTGCTTCTTTATTTCCAGCCATATCTTCAAATTTAACTTTTGGTTTTTCTGAGTTAATTAGTTTTTTAGAGCTTCCAATTCCTAGGATTCCTCCACTTCCTCCACCCATAGATTTTGTCATTCTTCTAGCTAAAAACATCCAAATTGCAAAGAAAATAAAAATTGGTAATACCCATCCAAATAAAATATCAGCTAAAAGGTTCTCTTCATTAATACCACCATATGCAATACTATTATTTTCCAATGTAGGAATTAGTGTATCATCAGGGATAACTCTTCTTGCTGTATATGTTGTTATTTGACCACTTGCTGGTTTAGATACTGCTTTAATTTGAGTATTTCCAATACCAACATACTCTATCCTTCCAGAACTAATTAATTTTTTTAGATCTGAATATGCAACAGTCTGATTTTTTGTTTGCCCATAAGAATTCATTGTACTATTTCCCATAGAAGAACCACTTCCTTCTGGGAATAATGCTTTAAAAACAAAGATTGTTACAATTGAAAAAATAACAAATACTAATAAAGGATTATTGTTAAAAAAATTGTTATTATTATCCCCGTTGTTATTGTTATTATCTCTCTTTTTTTTATTTTTCATTTTAAATAAAACTCCTTTTATTTTTTAAAAACTACAGTCACCCATTCATTTTTATGAATTAATTGTAACTGTTCTAAATCATTAAATTTTTTCAAAACCTTATCTATATGTTTGTCTAAAATACCTGATATTATTAATATACCATCATCATTTAAGCATTTTTTTAAATCTTTTGCTATAAAAACCAATACATCAGCAACTATGTTTGCTATAACAATATCATACTTTTTTTCTGCATTATTTGCAGACCCTAACCATGAATTCTCATAAGTTATATTATTTAATAAAAAGTTTGATGCAGTATCTTTTATACAAACTTCGTCAGTATCACAAATATCAACTTTAGCTTGTAGTTTTGCAGCTGCAATTGCTAATATTCCACTCCCTGTTCCCACATCTAAAACAGTGTCATCTTTTTTTACATAATTGCTAATTGCCTCAAGACAACTTGAAGTTGTTTCATGATGACCAGAACCAAATGATAAAGCAGGATCAATTATTATATCAATTTTATTTTCATTTTTCTCAACCCAAGAAGGTCTTACGAAAAATTTACCAACTTCTACAGCTTTTACAGCTTCTTGATAATGTTTAATCCAATCGATATTTTCTTTTTTTTCTAATGTCGTTTCACATTTTACATTTATTGCTTTTGCAAACTCTTTTATACCAAATTCAACATTACTTAAATCCTCTTCTGATCTTGCAATAATTGTATCTTCTAACTCTTCTATTGCATTGTCAGTAAGACTCACTAAAAGATCAGCAAAAGTATCATAATGTTCTTGTGGTTTGATTATCAATTCATAATAGTATTCAGTCAAAAATATAACCCTTTTATCACTCTAAGTATCTATATACATAATAAATACTTATACTCTTAAAAGATTATATTTTATCTAAAAAGATATTAAAAAAAGTTTTCTATCATGTCTCTCATGATTTTTTCATCTGAGACTCGATTTATAATATCCCTAAATTCAGCAGCACCCTTATATCCTTTTGAATATGAGTGTAGTAGTTTTCGAAACATTATAACTCCATGTTCTCCATGGAATTTTAATACTTCATCATAGTGTTCTAAAATAATCTCTCTTTTTAAATTATCATCAATATCTTCAACACCATGTTTTAATTGATAGAAAATCCAAGGCTTTCCAACAGCAGCACGACCAATCATAACTCCATCAGCTTTTGTATGTTCTAATACTTTTTTTGCCTTATCATAATCTGTTATATCACCATTTGCTATTACTGGAATATTTACAGCTTCTTTCATCATCTTTATTGCATCATAATCAACAGGAGCCTTGTATTTACCAGCTCTTGTTCTTCCATGTACTGATACAAAATCTACTCCACAAGCTTCCACAACTTTTGCTATTTCTACTGGAATTTTTTCATTTACTCCAATTCTTACTTTTGCAGTTGTATATTGTTTTTTGTTGTATTTTTTAACAGTACTTAAAATCTCTTCAAGTTTTTTTAAATCCCCTAAAAGATTTGAACCTGAACCATGATTAAAAACCTTTGGAGCTGGACAACCACAATTTAAGTCAATACCATCAATACCATCAACATCATTTAATAGGAGTACTGCATCTCTTACTAATTCTGGTTTGTTTCCTGCAATTTGTACTATATATGGGTCTTCACTTGGTGATTTTTCAATCATCTTAAGGGTTTTTTGTGATTTATATACAAGTGCATTTGATGAAATCATCTCAGATACAGTTACATCTGCACCAAATTTTTTAACAACTGCTCTAAAGGGTAAGTCTGTATATCCTGCAAGGGGAGCCAACACCATTAAGGGTTGGCTAAAGTCAATTTTTTTTGTCATATTTAATTTATATTATTACCATATCATCTAAACTATAGTGTTTTCCTGCATCTTTTAAATCTAAAAGTGCTTTGAATGGTTTATATTCATCATCACCATATCCACTTAATAAATCTTTTAATTTTTCAATCATTTCAAGCTCTAACAATACATAAAAATAAGCATCTAATGCTGTTTCGTTTTCATTTGATAAAGTTTCAAATAGATTTAAAAGTTTATCTGGTGTTAAAGTCTCTTTATAAAGTTTTGCTAATGTAATATATTCTTCTTTTGTATAGTTTAAATTTTTTGTTATTTTTAAGATCTCTTCATTAGTAAGACCAAATTCATTGTTATCAATATCTTTTAAAAATAGTTTTAATGCCATCTCTTTATCAAGATTTACATTTGTATAAACTTTTTTTACTGTAGTCATTGATTTATTTTCTAAAACATTAAAAAATGCAGCTCTTACTACATCAGCTGAGTATTGATCTACTCTTTTTAAAACATCAACTGCATAATCAACTTGCTCATTTACTTTATTTATCAAATTTTGTTTTGCAAGTGTTGAATCAATTGGTAGTTTTAAAGCTTTGTCTTCTACATATTTTCCTGCTTTAATATCTTTAATTTTAGAAACTGTATCATTTAATGTTTCACTTTTCGAAGTAAAAGTATTGTCAGTTACTCCAAGTTTAAACTGTTTTAATATTGAAGATAAGTTTTTATAACCTGAAGTTTTAAATTTTCTATTATCTGTTTTTTCTAAAAGTAATGCTTTTAGAACTTCAATAATACTCTCTTCATCTTTTTGAAACCCTTTAAGTTTACAGTGATTTAAAGTTCCATAAAAAAGTAAATGTAAAATAGTAAGTACAAAAAGAATTATTGTAGGGGCTATCATCCACCACGTAATTGGTAAAGTTAATGAATTTCCATAAACTGTAACTTCATAACTTCCTGGTTGAATAATATATACCACAACAGCAGTAACAATTATAAATAATAATGAAAATCCAATATATGATTTAAGTCCCACATCTAATCCTTTTTTTGTTTGTTAATTATTGTTCTTGTTCGTGAATCTCTCTACAAGGTGTACAATATTTTGCAAAAGGTTTTGCTCTAAGTCTACCTATTGCGATTGATTCGTCACACATTTCACAAATCCCATAAGTACCTTTTTCAATTCTTTTTAAAGCATCCTCAATCTCATTTAATTCTTTGATTTGTTGATTTGCAATAATTCCCTCTTTGAAACTATCACTTGAAACTTCTGCATAATCATACTCATCATTACATTCCGAATTCTTTAAAGAATCGATACTATCTCTACTTCCTTGGATATTTTTGTTAATAGATTCTTTTCTCTCTAACAAAATCTGTTTTAACTCTTCAACCTGTTTTGAATTAGCCACATTCTACCTTTTCTAAAAAAATTTGGATATTATACTTAAAAATATCTAAATTATTTATGATATGGGTGGTTGTTTTTTATAGCCAATCCCCTGAATACTTGTTCAAGTAATACTAAAGTTACCACTTTATGAGCCATTGTTAAAGAACTAAGACTTATAATTTTATCACATTTTTGTAGAAATTCTTTCTCAAAACCAAAGGCTCCACCAATAAAAAAATTAACTTCTGCATTATTTGATATAAGTTCTGAAAATTCAAAACTATCAACTTTTTTACCTAAAACATCTAAAGCTATACAGTAACCAGTCAAATAGTTTTCATATGCTTTAGTATATGATTCTTTTGCTTCTTTTTCACCTATTGTTTGTGCTTTTGCTATTGTTTTATTAAAAATATTATGAACTTCAACTTTTGCAAACTTTGAACACATTTTGATAAACTCTTTTGATATTTTATCAAAATCATCATTAGTTGGTTTTACTATTGCATATATATTTATTTTCATAATTAGATATAAAGTCCCGAGCCAACTACATTAAAAGTAACATTAGTAATCTTATCATCTATTTGAACTCCACCAATAGCGCAAACTGGATGTTTTGATATTTTAGCTAAATAAGGTAATTTATCCCCTAGCAATGATTCAACATCTTTTGTATTAGTAGCTTTATACGCACCTAATCCAATCATATCTATGTCATAAGTATTTGCTTGTAAAATCTCTTTTTCATTGTGAGTAGAAAGTCCAAAAAGTTTATTAGGATATTTTTTTCTTAAAAGTTTAAAAACCAACTCTTCACTTTTAACTTTTAGTTTTTCATTTTTCATTTGGTTTAAGTCTTCTTGACCTAAATGAACCCCATCAGCATAATCTAATAACTCAATTTTGTCATTTACAATAATCGGCATATCTAAATATTTTTTCAAATAATTTAAATTTTCTATTTGAGATTCAAGTGAGTTTATTTTGTCTCTATATTGAACTATTTTAACATCTAGACTTTTAATAGTTCTAACAAAATCAATTAAATAGATATCTTTTTTAAGTAGTGTTGCATAATCGCAAAGTGCATATAAACTATTAGCTTCAGGTTTGAAACCTAAAGCTTCTTCTAATCTAGTCATAATTAACTAGCGTTGTTGTTTTTTTGAAACATAGTTAATAAATCTGATAATGTTTTTTTCATATCAGTTCTGTTAACCACCATATCAATAGAACCTTTTTCAAGTAAAAATTCTGCTCGTTGGAAACCTTCTGGTAAATCTGCACCAATAGTTTGTTTAATAACTCTTTGTCCAGCAAATCCAACTAAAGCACCTGGTTCTGCCATAATAATATCACCTAAAAAAGCAAATGAAGCTGAAACTCCACCCATAGTAGGGTCTGTTAAAACAGAGATATAAGGTAGTTTTGACTTATCCATCTTTTTTAGTGCAGCTGAAGTTTTTGCCATCTGCATAAGTGCAAAAGTAGATTCTTGCATTCTAGCACCACCAGAAGCAGAAACAATAATTAAACCTTGCTCTTTTTCAATAGCTCTATCAACAGCTCTTACAATTTTTTCACCCTCAACAGAACCTAAACTTCCCCCCATAAAAGCAAAATCAAATACTACAATTTGAACAGGTACACCATTTATAGTACACTCTCCACTAATTACAGAAGAGTTTCTACCTGTTTTCTTGTATGCTTCTTCAACTCTTTTTTTATAAGATTTTTTATCTACAAACTTTAATGGATCTGTAGGTTTCACATCAATATCATATTCAATAAAAGAATCTCTATCAGCTAAAATCTCTAATCTTCTTTTTGCACCAATTCTCATATGAAAATTACATTTAGGACAAATATTATTTTGATTTTCAACCTCTTTAAAGAACATCAATGCTGAACACTCTGGGCATTTTACCCAGTGTGTTGGTGCATCTTGTTTAGTTGGTTGCTCTTTTTTATTGTTGTCAAATGAAATCTTACTAAATAGATTTTTTAAATCCATTCTCTCTCCTTTAAAATGGTTCAACTACCTGAACCTAAAATCTACACTATAAGTTTTTTAGTTTTTCAACCTCATCAAGTTTTTCCCAAGGATAATCACTTTGTCCAACTTGTCCTCTTGAAGCTACATCTGCATAAAGAAATGTTTCTTCAGATGGCTTATCTAAACTAAATTTTTCTGTAATCCACCTTGGTGTCAAAGAGTATTCTTTCATCACAAATGCAGATAATTCATCATCATTTAATTTTGTAAATGTTCCCATTGTATCAACTGCAACTGATGTTGGTTTTGCAACTCCAATTGCATATGAGATTTGAACAATCGCTTTTTTAGCAAGTCCAGCTGCTACAATATTTTTTGCAATCCATCTTGCGGCATATAATCCACTTCTATCAACTTTTGTATAATCTTTACTTGATTGTGCTCCACCACCAATAGGTGAATAACCACCAAATGAATCAACAATAAGTTTTCTTCCTGTTAAACCACTATCGTGTAAACTTGAGTGATTTACATATCTTCCAGTTGGATTGATATGGATAATTGTTTCATCTTTTTTATACATATCAGTTGGAAGACCTGTATCATCAATTAATCCTTGAATTAACTCTCTAACCTCTTCTATTGGCATACCTTCAACTGAAGGAGCACTTACAACTATTGTATGTATTTTTTGAGGATTACAATTTTCAAAATTCTCTTTTGTTCCATAATCCACAGTCACCTGAGTTTTAATATCAACTCCAAGTTTATGATTATGTTTTAAAGCATAATTATATACTTTATCACATAACATTCTAGCATAAGTGATAGCTGCTGGCATTAAATCAGCAGTTTCACTTGATGCAAAACCAAACATAATCCCTTGATCCCCTGCTCCAATCTCACCAGTTGTTTGATCAACACCTTGTGAAATATCTGGGCTTTGTTGGTTTAATAAAACTTGAACTTGAACATCATCAGGATGTAAACATTGCTCTTTTGTAAAAGCAGATTTTCCATCATAACCAATCTTTGCTAAAGCATCTTTAACAATATTTTCATAATCTTGTTGTGATAATTGACATTGAGATTTAACCTCTCCACCAATTACAACATGTTTTCCAGCTACGAAAACCTCAGAAGCAACACGGCTGTCTTTATCTTCTATAATAAGCTTATCAACTATAGAGTCAGCAATAATATCTGCACATTTATCTGGGTGCCCTGGGCTTACGACTTCACTTGTAAATAAGTAGTTTGTTTTGTTTTCCATTTTTGTTTTCCTATATTGTTTTCCATTTTTGTTTTCCATCAAATGCATACTTATTTTTTATCTTAAACTACACGAAAAAAATAAAAAATTAATATTTATTCAACAGTTACAGACTTAGCCAAATTTCTTGGCATGTCAACATCATTTCCTAATCGTATTGAAATCTCCATCGATAGAAGTTGCAATACAACTAACATTTCAAAAAACTCTAACATATAATGGTCAGTTTTTTGAAGTTTAATAAAATCATCAGCTAACTCAAAATCAAGTGGTGATATGGCACATATTGTACTATCTCTTGCACTTAATTCTTCAACATTAGATTTTATTTTATCATATAATAAATTTTGTGGCATTAAAGCTATCGTGAAAAGTTCAGGATCAGCTAATGCAATAGGTCCGTGTTTCATCTCTCCTGCTGGATAACCCTCAGCATGTAAATATGAGATTTCCTTTAATTTTAAAGCACCTTCTAATGCTAATGGGAAAAAGACATCACGTCCAATGAAGAAAAACCCGTGACCATGAAGATATCTTTTTGATAATCTTCTAGTCTTTTCATGTATCCTATCACTTACTATTAAAGTTTTTGGAACCTCTCTTAAAGCTAAAATCTCTTTTTCTAAATCCTCTTTTTCTAAATGAGAGTTTAACTTTCCAATATATAAAGCTAACATCCATAAAACAACTGTTTGCGTTGAAAACGCTTTTGTTGAAGCAACACCTTTTTCAATACCAGCTCTTGTTAAAATAGTATAATCAGCAGTTCTTGTCATAGATGAATTATCTACATTACATACAACTAAAGATTTTAGTCCAGCTTTTTTTGCCATCTTTAAAGCTTCTAAAGTATCAGCTGTTTCTCCACTTTGAGAGATTACTATAAAAAGTGTGTCTTTTGTCAGAAGTGGCTGTTTATATCTAAACTCACTTGCTATTTCTACACTACATTTTATTTTAGCTAATCTTTCTAACAAATATGATGCTGTTAATCCTGCATGGTATGAAGTACCACAAGCACATATTTTTATCTCTCGTATTCCATCAAAAAGTGAAGGTTCAATCTCATCAAAACAGATACCTTCATCTTTTAATCTTCCAAGCATACAATCACTTACAACACTACCTTGTTCGTAAATCTCTTTTTCCATAAAAAATCTAAAGCCATCTTTTTGAGCAAACTGTTTTGAAGTTGGAAGATTAGACCAAGAGTAATTATCACTTAAAAACTCTATACCTTGTGCACTTGCTATTCCACCAACACCATCTTCAAGATATACTACACTTTGAGTAAATCCAATTAATGGTGCATCAGAAGAAGCAAATAAAACTTCATTTTCTTCATTTCCTTTTGCAATAATCAAAGGACTTCCATGCTTGAAGAAAAATATTTTTTCAGGGTCTGCTTTTGAAATAAGTAGAATAGAAAAAGCACCTTCTAATCTTTCAATAGTATTTTCAAAAGCTTTTTTTGTATCATTTAAACTATTGTAATAGTTTTCAAAAAGGTGTACTATAACCTCTGTATCTGTTTGAGATACAAAATTATGACCTTTTGAACTAAGCTCTTCTTTTAGCTCTTTGTAGTTTTCTATAATTCCATTATGCACTACGTATGAGTATTCGCCTAGATGTGGATGTGCATTTAATTCTGTTGGTTTTCCATGTGTAGCCCATCTAGTATGTCCTATACCTATTGGATATGTATCAATTGTTACTTGAGAGATTTTATTCTCAAGATTTGATAATTTTCCAAGAGCTTTAAATACTTCTATTTTATTTTGGTTTAATAAAGCTATTCCAGCAGAGTCATATCCTCTGTATTCTAACTCTTTTAATCCATCCAATAAAAACTTAGTAGTATCTTTCTTTCCAATGTAGCCAACAATTCCACACATTACATAAAAACCTTTGCGTAAAAAGTGGGATATAATAGCTAAAAGGTACTAAATAGTTACTTTAAGCATTTAAATTACTCAAAAGTTTCATATGAATTTTAGTGTTTGAAGCAACAATATATTTATCTTTAAACATCTGATACTCTTCACCTTTTATATTCGTAACTTTCCCACCAGCTTCTGTTAAGATTAAAACTCCTGCACTTACATCCCATGGTTTTAAATTCATCTCATAATAACCTTCATAGACTCCTCTTGCCACATAGCATAAATCAAGTGCAGCAGAACCTAATCTTCTTATATCTTGACATTTAGGTAAAACTGATTTAATTTTTCTTAACACATCTTCCAAATCATCTTCGTTTGTTCCACTTGTATATGGAAAACCTGTTGATATAAGTGATTTTTGGAAATCATCTTCATTGGAAACTGCAAGTTTTTTGTCATTTATAAAACTTCCTTCTCCTCTTTGAGCTGTATATAATTCATCTAAAATAGGATTATAAACTACTGCTATATAGGGTTGTTTATTTTTATAAACCCCTACAGAGATGCAAGTATGAGGAACTTGATTTACAAAGTTTGTTGTTCCATCTATTGGATCTATTATTATTGAGTCATTAAAGATGATATTTTCATTGTTTGATTCCTCTGCTATTATATTAAAATCTTTAAACTCTTCGGAAAATTTTTCTTTTAAAAACTCTTCAATACCAACATCATATTTGGTTACTAAATCTTTTTTTGCTTTAAAATTTACATTTTTCTCTTCATAATAACCTTCAATTAATATTTTTCCTGCTTCTTTTATAATTTGTATTAGTTTTTCTTTCATTTTATTCCAATTTGTTTTTAGAAATTTTAACTAAAATTAGTTACACTTCAATTAAAAAAGTTGAGTGTTGTGTTTGAATTATTAGATAATGAAGAGTTATATTTTGGTGATTGTAAAGATTGTCAAGCTAAATGTTGTGACGGAAGAGAAGGAATAATATTTTCTCAAATTTTATTAAATGAGTTTGAAAATATTTATAAAAACTTTCCTATCGTATTTATTTTTGGTGAACTAAACTATGCAAAACCAGTAGTTTTACTTACAAATGGGAAAACCCTATGTCAATATAACATCGACTTTAAATGTACTATTTATGAGCAAAGACCAACTGTATGTAGAACTTATCCATTAAGTGCCAACCTTGATAATCAAATCTATATAGACAAAGATTGCCCACAAATTACATATCAAAAAGAGAATACAATACCACTTTCAAAAGATAAAAAACTCTCACTTTATTTTCAAAATGATATATTTAGTATATATCAAGAAAAATATATCAAAACCCATTATGAATTTGATATGTTAGATAAAAATGATTTTAAAGAGGTGATAAATATTAATTCTATGCCTTTTTATGGCTATTTTGGTACACAGCAATCTAAATATTTAGAGTATCACAAATCTTCATTGCTAAACTTAAATAAATACGTTTAAATATATAAAGCTAACTATTTTAATTAACTTTTAATGTTAAAAAGTGCTATAATTTCAGTATATGAACAATATGGAGGTGCTAATGACAAAGGATTTTCATTTTTAGTATTGTTAACAAAATAATTAAACATAGTTTGTTACAGAACAAACTTTAAATATGTGTATTATTTAAACTTTAGAAGGTAAAGATTTTAATTATCTTTACCTTTTTTTATGCTTTAAATTATCTTTTTTTATATTATTTATGAGTCTACTATTATTTTATTTCTTCCACTTCTTTTGGCTTGATAAAGATTGTTATCAACCCTTTTTATCAAACTTTCTATATTATCATTTTCTATTATTTGAGATACACCTAAACTAATTGTTTTATGTTTTACAATATCAAACTCAAACTCTTCTATGTTTTTTCTCAATTTTTCTGCTAAATTACAAGCTCCTAAAATATCTGTATTTACGCATATGATTAAAAACTCTTCACCACCCCATCTTCCCAAAATATCTATTTTTCTACAATTCTCTTTTAATATTTTTGAGATTTGGATTAAAACTTTATCTCCTACTTGATGACCAAATGTATCATTTACTGATTTAAAAAAATCTATATCAACTAATATAAGAGAAAAAATAGACTTATTTCTTTTAAATCTATTAAATTCATTTTCTAAACTTCTATCTAATTTTATTCTATTATATAGTTGTGTCAATTTATCAGTTTCAGATATATTTTCTATAATTTTTTTATCACTTATATCTTCACTAATTGAACTATAACTTAATATTTTATTATTCTCTATATTTGGTAAAACAGTAGTTTTTATCCAATATAATTCACCATTTTTCTTTCTATTTTCTATTTCACCTATCCAAACTTTTCCTTGGGATACATTATTCCATAAATCTTTACAAACTCTATTATTCAACTCTTTATTTTTTAGTATTGCTAAATCGTTACCTACAAGTTCATCTTTTGAAAATCCACTTATATTACATAAAGCTTTACTTACTGCAAGAATTTTTTTATTTAAATCTACAGTCATACTAATTACATATTTATCAATCATATCTACATATTTTAAATTATCTTTATAAATTTTATTGAACTGCACATAAAGTTTAGATATAGGAACAGAAATAATCAAACTTATTGGAATAGAAATAAGTAAGGTTAATATACCTATAGTATAAGCTAAATTTCGATTATTCTCAATTATTTTATTTATATAATAATTTTTAACCTGTAAAACTAGTTTAATCCCTTCATGATTTTTAAAATATTTGTTTAAAGAAACTATATAACTATTTGTAAAATCATCTTTTTCTTTGTCAATTTCAAAATCTATTTTATAATTTGTTCCTAAATATTTTGACCAGCTTTTTTTAGTATCAGGATTTAAAATAAAATAACCATCTTTATCTACTAAATAAATATTAAAGTGTTTGTCATTTTTTATATTATCCAATAAAGGTTTTAATTCAATATTAACAATAAGTATTCCCATAAATTTATCATTATGAAATACTTTGGTAGATACTCTAAATGTTGGTCTAATAGGATATTCAAGTTTTTTATTTTCAATATTTAAATCAATATTTGAATACCAATATTCATCCATATTATTTACTGTATCTTTAAAATAATATCGGTTTGATTTATCTTGAAGTTTTGAATCTTCTACAATAAAAACTCTTTTATTATTTCTATCAATTCTTATTTTTTCTATACCATTTTTATCTAAAAATCTTAATTGAAAATAGCTGTTATTATTCTTCATAGTGTTTACAAATAGATGTTTCACTATATTTTTGTTATTATTAGTTGGATTACTTATATAGTCTAAAAATAATTTATTTTTATGAATAGAATTTATACTTACTTCAACTTTATCAATATAATCTTTAATTTGTGTTTTTATTCTATTAGATACAAAAAATGATTCATCTTTTAGTTTTTGTTTAACTTCATCATATTTAACTGAATATTGAATATAACTTGTAACTGTAGCAATAAAAAAGCCGAAAAAAAGAAAAAGTAAAATATTTTTTAAATATATCAACCTGATATTTTGAAATTTCAAAATTAAACCTTATTTTAGAAAAATAATATTGTATCTATTTAATTATTTTACTATGGTTAAATATTAGATAAATCTTATATTTTATTTATAATTTTAATTTTTAAAACAAATATTATTTATAAAAAGTAAAAACCTATAAAGTCAATTGAATGTTAATTTATTTAAAAAAATAAAAAAAGGGGATAAAAACAAATTAATTTGCTTTTATCCCCTTTTGGCAGACTAACGTATATTTCTCTACACTAATAACTCTAAAATGACAAAAAATTGTCATTTTATATGAGTTTTTACATCATTCCAGGCATTCCCATTCCACCCATGTCTGGCATAGCAGGTCCAGCTGGTTTATCTTCTTTGATATCTGTTACTGTTGCTTCTGTTGTTAATAAAAGTGATGCAACTGATACTGCATTTTGCATTGCAACTCTTTCAACTTTTGCAGGATCAACAATTCCTGCTTCGAACATATCTACATATTCTCCAGTTGCAGCGTTGAATCCATAAGTATCACTATTTGCTTTTTCAACTTCGTTTGCAACAACACCTGCATCAAATCCTGCGTTCATTGCAATTTGTTTTAATGGCGCTTTGATAGCTCGTAATACAATATCTGCACCAATTTGCTCATCACCTTCTAAAGATAAAGAAACTTTTGAAGCAGCTCTAATTAATGCAGCTCCACCACCTATAACAATACCCTCTTCTACAGCAGCTCTTGTTGCAGAAAGTGCATCATCCACTCTATCTTTTTTCTCTTTCATTTCTGTTTCTGTAGCAGCTCCAACTTTAATAACTGCAACTCCACCAGAAAGTTTTGCTAATCTTTCTTGTAATTTTTCTCTATCATAGTCAGAAGTAGTATTTTCAATCTCTGCTCTAATTTGGTTTACTCTACCTTTAACTTGCTCAGCACTTCCAGTTCCATCTACGATAGTAGTATTGTCTTTGTCTATTACAACTCTTGCAGCTGTACCTAGACAAGAGAATTCCGCAGTTTCAAGTTTCATTCCCATCTCTTCAGAGATAACTGTACCATTTGTAAGAACTGCAATATCTTGTAACATTGCTTTTCTTCTATCACCAAATCCAGGAGCTTTAACAGCAGCAATATTTAAAGAACCTCTTAATCTATTTACAACTAGAGTTGCTAATGCTTCACCATCAACATCTTCAGCAATGATTAATAAAGGTCTTCCTGATTGATTTACAGACTCTAAGATTGGCAACATCTCTTTTAAATTAGAGATTTTTTTGTCATATAAAAGGATAAATGGATTTTCTAACTCTGCAATCATTTTTTCTGTATTTGTTACAAAATATGGAGATAAATAACCTCTATCAAATTGCATACCTTCAACAACTTCTAACTCATCTGAGATTCCTTTTGCTTCTTCAACAGTAATAACACCATCTTTTCCAACTTTATCCATTGCTTCTGCAATCATAGAACCAATAGCTTTATCTGAATTTGCTGAAATTGTAGCAACTTGCTCAATCTCAGTTTTATTTGCAACCTCTTTTGAAGATTTTTTTAGCTCTACTAATATAGCTTCACAAGCTTTATCCATACCTCTTTTTAATGTAATAGGATTAGCTCCAGCAGTTACATTTCTCAATCCCTCTTTGAAGATTGAATGAGCTAAAACTGTAGCTGTAGTTGTACCATCTCCTGCTTCATCAGCAGTTTTAGATGCAACCTCTTTTACAAGTTGCGCTCCCATATTTTCTAATGTATCTTTTAATTCAATCTCTCTTGCAACAGATACACCATCTTTTGTAATTGTTGGTGCTCCAAAAGATTTTTGTAAAAGTACATTTCTTCCTCTTGGTCCCATAGTTACTTTTACTGCATCTGCTAATTTCTCAACACCTGTAAAAAGTTTATTTCTTGCGTTATCACTGAACATTACTTCTTTTGCCATATCAAAAATTCCTTTCTATTTTTTATTTTTTAGTATCTATTTAAATTAATGTAAAAAATTACATTACACCAATAACATTTTCAATATCTAATACTAAATAATCTTCACCACTTAAAGATAGCTCTGTACCTCTATATTGCTCAAATACAATTGTATCACCCTCTTTAAGCTCTGTTACTTCTGAACCAACAGCTTTCACTACTGCTGTATTTGGTTTCTCTTTTGCAGAATCAACTAAGATGATTCCACTTGCAGTTTTTTCTTCAACTTCTGTTCTTTGAACTAGAACTCTTTTTCCTAATGGTTTAAAATTCATTGTATTTCTCCTATAAATTTTATAATTTAAAATTAATTTAGCACTCTATTTTTTTAAGTGCCAAATTTTAATAAATTTTTTCATTTTTGTCAAGTATTATATCTAAACTATGAGTAGTTTTGACTAAAGTTTTTAAGATTTATGTCTATAAATGTATTTAAGTAGTAATTCTGATAGTGATTCTTTTAATTTTTCATCAAGTTGGTTTAAACTATTTTCACACTTTAAAGCTAGATTATCTGCAGCTTTTGTTGCTCCTTCTAAACCTAAAAGGTTAACGAAAGAGTTTTTTGCCTCATCATTTTGAGTAGTTTTTCCAGCTTCTTGAGAAGTTTGAGTTTCATCTATAATATCATCTTGAATTTGAAAAAGTAATCCAATATCTATACCAAAATTAAAAAGCTTCTCTTGCGTATCTAAATCATACTCACTAATAATTGCACCCATTTTTAAACTTGCAGCAATTAACTTTGCTGTTTTATGGATATGTAAAAACTCAAGTTGAGATAATTCTAGTTTTTGATTTTCAAAAAAACAATCAATAGCTTGACCAATTATCATCCCATCAATACCACCATTACTTGCAAGTGTTTTTACAAGTTCAATTTTTATATCATTGTGTAATGGTGCATTTGCTATTTGATTAAAAGCTTCAGTATTTAAAGCATCCCCTACAAGTATTGCAGTTACTTCATCATACTTTTTATGTAAAGTTTCAAATCCTCTTCTTAAGTCAGCATCATCCATTGCAGGTAAATCATCATGAATAAGTGAATAAGTATGTAACATCTCTAAACCTAAAGCAACAGGCAGAGCATTTTGTAAGAGAAGCGATTTATTTGATTTTATTACACTAAGTAATAGCATAGGTCTAAATCTTTTACCACCAGCCTTAAGCATTTCGCTTAAGGCCTCTTCAAAATAAGGATGGAAAGTTTTTGATTGTGGTAAATTATTTAATAAATAATCTTCAAAAAGTGTTAGCAATTTTTCCATGAATTAAGACTTTTGTCCAAAAGAACCAAATCCACCCATCATATTCATAGCCATCATTTTTTTATTTTCATCTGCTTGTTTAATAACATCATTCATCGCTGAGATTAACAAAATCTGTAATGAATCTTTATCTTCTAACAATGAATCATCAATTTGTAAATCTACAACTTCTGAGTTACCATTGATAGAAAGTTCTACCATTCCTCCACCAGCTTTTGATGTAAATATTTTATTTGCATTATCTTCTTTAGCTTTATCAGCCATCTCTTGAACTTGCCCCATAATCTCATTTAAGTTGATTTTACTTAAATCAATTCCTTCAAACATGATCACTTCCTACAAGTTCATTAGTAACAGTATCTATGTTATTTTCATCATCCACAATAACAACAGTAGGTTTGTAAGTTTCCAACTCTGATTCATTATATGAAGCATAAGCAATAACTATAATCTTATCACCTATTTCTACTTTTCTTGCAGCTGCTCCATTTAAACACATATCTTTACTACCTGCTCTACCTTTTATAACGTAAGTAGCAAATCTTTCTCCATTGTTTACATTTACAATCTCTACTTTTTGACCTACTCTTAATTTTGCTGCAGCCATTAACTCTTCATCAATAGTAATTGACCCAACATAATTTAAGTTTGCATCTGTAACAGTTGCTCTATGAATCTTACTATACAGCATGTCAAATGTCATATATAAATTCCTCTATCTTGCTAAATTAATAGGTTCTCCCCAAAATTGATCTGGGATTAAAAACTCTTGTACTGGATTTCCACCTATTATATGTTCTTCCACAATTCTATCTATTTTTTCCTTAGATAATTGGCAGTACATATGATGACCTGGTTCAACTAACATAACAGGTCCCATTTGACATCTTCCTAAACATGATGTTCTAATTGGTTGAACAGGTCCCATTAAACCTTTTTGCATCATAGATTGTGCCAAATGGTTAAATAAATCTCTACTTTGTTCTGTAACACATGAAGGCTTTGGCATACCCGGAGGTGCACTTTGTTCACACTTGAAGATGTAAAAAGTTGGTTGTGGAATTGCTGGCATTTCCATTATATCGTCCTTTATATAAGATAATTTTTGTCTGAATTTTAACAAATATTTTTTAAACTATACTAAAAATAGATTTTTAATAAGATTTTAAAATCTTAAGTAATATACTTTTGCAACTTTTATTCCATAAATAAGGCATTTCATGAAAAAAATTTTATTTTTAATATTTTCACTAGTGTTACTTTTAGAAGCAGCGAATCCTATTGCTGTACTAAAAACCTCTAAAGGTGATATAGAAATTGAGTTAAGACCAGACCTTGCACCAAAAGCAGTAGAAAACTTTGTTACCCATTCAAAAAATGGATATTATGATGGTTTGATTTTTCACAGAATTATTAAAAGTTTTATGATTCAAGGTGGTGATCCTACAGGAACAGGAAGAGGTGGAGAGTCTATTTGGGGGAAACCTTTTGAAGATGAGTTTGCATCAAATGCAGTTTTTGACAAAGCAGGAATTTTAGCTATGGCAAATGCAGGACCAAATACAAATGGAAGTCAATTTTTTATAACAACTGTTCCAACTTATTGGCTAAATGGTAGACATACAATTTTCGGATATGTTACAAAAGGTTACGATGTTTTAAAAGCGTTAGAATCTGTGCCAACGACTGGTCAATATAGAGGTAATAAACCTTTAGAAGATCAAAAAGTTATATCAATTACAATAAAGTAGTCTTGATTTAAGACTACTTTAATCCTCTACTAAATTTTCTTTTAGTTTATTTATATCCAAAATAGATAATAATCTTTCATTTTTAGAATCTTCCAATGGTGTTACAACACTATTTATAAGAGTATAATTACCCAAAAGATGTTTATCTAGTTTTTTAATTCTACTTTTTGAAATTTCTGGAATATCTCCTAGAGAATTTACTAAAATCCCTATATAGTTTTCACTATTATCTTCAGGGTTTTTAACTATTACTATTTCACTATACTCATCAACAACTGGTTCATAAACATATTTTTTGATATCTATAACTGCTACTGCTTTTTTATTATAAATTACAGTTCCTTTAAAATGATGATCACTATTTAAAGTTGGAGATAATTCAAGTTTTTTTACACTTACTGTTTCATATACTTCATTAACATCAACTCCTAGCCATTTACTACCAATATAAAAAGAAGCTATTTCAGCTGGATTATCTATAAGTCCAATTTGTGTTTCACTAAAAAGTTTTTTATTTTCATCAATTTTTAAATTTGCTGAACTAATATATGAAAAGAATATTGCATAAACATCATTTTCATAACTGTCACTTATTTTGTACTCTCTATATCCTTGTGAACACTTTACCCCTATTGCATAATATTTATCATCATATATAACTATTTCACTATAAGTTTCCCCATTTGATAAATTAAAAAATCTATCATCTAATTTTATTTTATCACCAATATTCAGTTCTGGATTTGAAGATGATATTATCATTTTATCTGCATTTGCGTATACTCCAAAAACCTCTTTATTTTTATTCTTATTAAAATTTGGAATTGATTCTTCTAACATTGCTTTAAATTCAGGTTTTGAATCAAAAACTACACCTATTCCACCTAAGAAACTATTGTTTTCTTTAATTGCAGCATAATAAATATATGTAAAATCCTCATCATAAAGTTGAGTTTTTTCAAATTTTGAAACAAAATAGTCATTTGTATCTTTTATATCTTTTGTTTTTGTAACAACATCTAAACTTAATTGTTTTCCAATCAAATGTTTTTCATTTTCATTTGAAACAGAGATTATAACCCCATTTGTATCATAAATAAAAAGATTTGTATAAACAGTATATAAAGAGTTAATGTATTTAAGAATTTTTTCTAATCTTTTTGAACCTTTTTTATCCAAAATATCAGAAGACAACACTTTTTTAAACTCATCTGTCAACGCCCACCATCTGCAATCATTAGCTCTTTCATAAAGGTTTCTATCCATAATATCAACCATCAAAGATGCTACATATGATGTGTTATTTAAAACCATTGTTTTTGTAAGATTTGCTATGGAATGGTCAAATATCTCTTTTGTCTTTTCACCAGTAGAACTAATCTCATTTAATAAAGCTCTGGAGAATCCTCTCATACTCTCTCTTCTATCATCTTTTGCTTTATTTATATTTCCATTCCATACAAGTCTATTTAGATTAGTTTGAATAGCATTTGCTTTAATTGGAATCTTTTTTAAATCTTCACTAAAACCATTACCCTGTTGTAAAATTGCAAGTAATATATTTTGGTCAATCTCAATACTATCCTCATCTTCTAAAAATGCATAATTAACAGGAACCATAATATGCCCATACCATTCTTGTCCAAAATATCCTTGATAACCATTAGTTGCACAAGTTTTAGCTAAATAATCCCTACCACCATGAGAGATTAGTTTAAATTTATCATCTAAAATATGTCTAAATTTAGTCCCAAGTGAAATATGATATTTATCACTACTTGCAATCACTACACCATCACTATCGAGTATCATTAGACACTCTTTATTTTTTTCACTTTTTAGATTATCAAATACAGCTGACATCTCATCTTGAAATCTAAAACATAAAGACAAAATTCCAATTGTTTTTGCATCTTTTTCATTGCTTTCTTTTACAACCGAACTATATACTAAACTTTTTTTTCTATATGGTAAAAAATCGTGATATTTAAAAGTTTCTATATACTCTTCTGTAGATGTTAATGCTCTAGCAATTATCTCATCTTCAGATTTTTCTATTTTTGCTGCTCTATCATCAAGTTTTACTAAGATATTCCCTTTTGTATCAAAAAGAACAATATCATAATAAACACTATATTTTTGAATATACTCTTTAAATCTATTTTTAATTTTTTTTGTTTCTAATTTATATTCTTCTTCCTCTTTATCATCTTTAGTTGTCAAAAAATTTACTATGTCTTGATCTGTTGACAAAAACCCTATATCTGCTGTTCTCTCAAATAGATTTCTAATCAAAATATCTATAGATATTTGAGCTTTAAACTTCATCTCTCTAACTGTTTTTTCTAATGTTTCATAACTTAAATGGTCTAATAAAGAGTGTGTTAAATCAGTAAAACTATTTTTTGTGTCATTAATATTTGTATTGCTATTTCCAAAATGACTTAATAATGCCAAGTTATCCCAACTTTTAGATAATGAAAGTAATTCTTGTTTATACTCTTGAACTAACTCCATATGTTTTGTAAATTTGTTTATATGAGACAATGATTGCATTTTTCTATGACTAATCATATTTTTTGTCATAATATACCTTTTGTAATAAATTATTTTTAAAAATTATAATATAAAGAGTTGTAGATTTTTGTATTATTGTGGTTATAAAATATACAATTTTTATGGGTTTTATAGCTATATTAACAGAGTTTTAAGTAAGTAACTAGTTTTTTGTTTAAAGATTATTTTTATAATAGAAAATTATTATTTAGAACCAAAAATTTTAGCTAAAATATTTTTATCTCCATGTTGAACAATCTCTTTTTCTATTTTTTCTAATTTTTTAGCTTCACTTTTTGCTTTTTCTTTCCAATAAGCTAATTTTTGAGATATTGATTCGGCATTTTCAATACTATCAAATTTTGTTTTTAATTTGTTTAACTCCTCTTCTAAATCATCTATTTTTACTTCATAATTGACTTTTATCTGTTTACACTCTTTTTCATGTTCTTCAAGAAGTGTGTCAAGTTTCATATTAAGTCTTTTTACCTCGATTTTTAAATCAGCATTCTCTTTACTTAACCTTAATGATAAACTTCTTTTATCTTCAACAACTTCTGAGTCTAAAATATATTTTTTTAGCTCTTTTTTTAATCTTTTATTTTCCAATGTGAATTTTTCTGCTGTATAAATATATCTATCTTTATCTGCTTTTGCTTTTTGAACTTCAAGTTTCAAACTCTGTATTTCATCTTTTAAATAATTTATATTTTGTTGTAATTCAGCTACATTTTCTTTACTTTTTATAAAAATTTCACCTTTATCTTTGATAAGTGATGTTTGAACCTCTCTTCTTCTTACAACATCTTTTGTTTCATCTTTTTGAATCATCAATGCACCAGTTACTTCACCATTGTTATCTAATGTTGATATAACTATTGTATCAGCTATGTAATACCCCTTATCTTTTGTAAGATTTTTTACTTTATCATGAAAAAATCCATTTAATAAAACTGTTTCATATATCTTTTGATAAATTTTTTTATCCAAGTCTGGATGTTTTAAAATATCTAATGGCTTTCCTATTAATTCATCTTTTTCAAAACCTGTAATTTTACAGAATAGTTCATTTACATAAATAATATTCATCTGCTTGTCAGTTTTAATAACTATATTATTATTATAAATAATATCTTTATATTTTTCTAACTCATTATTTTTTTGTTCAATCATAAATGATTGATACTTATGTAAAGCTAGTTGATTTAAAGTCCCCATAAGCTTTTTTATATCTATAGGTTTTATTATATATTCATATACTTTTAAGGAGATTGCATCTATAAGAAGCTGACTATCAGAATAAGCTGTAGCAAATATTACAGGAATATCTTTGTCAAACTTTCTAATTTGAGATACCATATCTATACCATTTAGTTTTGGCATATTAATATCTGCGATTATTACATCAATACTATTTTGTTTTTCTTTATAAAGGTTTAATCCATCTAATCCATTTTTGGCAGTGTAAATATTACTAAAAAAATTTGAAAATAAAGAAGAGAGTTCATTTCTTATATTGTCATCATCTTCCACATATAAAATTCGTAATCTCTTTAATAATTCTTTATCCACACCTGCCATTATTGGTCAAACTTCCATTTGTGTAATTAAGTCTATAAATTTTAAGAAATCAAAAGGTTTTAATAAATAATTATCAACACCTAAATCTTTTGCTTTTTCTATATATTCTGTTTCTGTATGTGCAGACATGATTATAATTGGAATCTTGATATTTTCCTCATGCATCTTTTTAATCATATCTAAACCAGTCATCACTGGCATATTTATATCAGTAATAACTACAGATATATCATCATTAGCTTTCATTAAAGCCAATGCTTCTTCTCCATTTTTTGCGGTTAGAAAGTTTGCCTGAAGTTTTGTAAGAGTATCTGTAATAATATCAATTAAATCCTCTTCATCCTCAACAAAAAGTAGTTTTAACTTTCTAAGCTTTTCAATCTTCTCTTGCATATAATTTTGCCTAATCTTTTAATTCATCTTTATGTACAACTGCTTCTATATCCATAATTACTAGCATTTGATTGTTTGCCAATCGTACAAAACCTTTTAAATATTTTGATGGAATAGCTGAACCCATATCAGAAACAGGAGCAAGTGTGGAAGTATCTAATCTTTGTACATCATCAACTTTATCAACAACAATCCCTATCATTCTTTTATCTTTAGTAATCACTGCAATTACCGCTGTATTTTCATTATAGATTGGTGCACCTGTTTTAAATTTAGTTCTAATATCTAAAATTGGAACAACTTCCCCTCTTAGGTTTATTAATCCTTTTACCCATTTAGAAGTGTTAGGCAAAGTAGTAATATTATCTGGATATGTTAAAATTTCTCTGATTTTAGGAAGCTCAATAGCATATTTCATTTTACCAAGCTCAAATGTCATAAATTCACTAGTATTTGCATAATCGATTACTTCTTCATCATGATGACTGTTTACATTTTTTGTTTCCATTAACTCTAGTTCCTTTTTTTTATTTTTAATAACATAGGCTTTAGCTTCAAGCAACCTAATCCTTAGTAACTTTTTACCTTGCTATTTGAAGCAAAAAATAATTATAGCAATAAGTTAAATTATCAATGCTATAAATTTAAATTTAATTGATAAAAACTTTTATATTTTATCTTTAGTAAACTTAAATTACTATTGTTTCTCTATAGTTTTAACAGTACTGTATACTATTGTTTTAGGTGTTTGCAGGGTTATTGTATCATTCAATTTTACATCTTCTAGTTCTATTATTTTATTATCAATTGAGATTTGAGCATAACCTTTCAAAGTTTTTTTATCGGGATGATTATTTTTATAGGCTTCATTTAATAAAATTAAACTATTTTGTTTTGTATTAAAAATTTGTGATAAATAATTTTTATAATTTAATCTTAGTATTGAGATTTGTTCATTTATAAATCTAAATTTTGATTCTAAAGAGTTTTGTTCAAAATGTTTATATATATTTTTCAACTCATTCTCTTTTTGAGAAATAATATTTTTCAATCTATTTTGTAATTGCTCTTGTAAACTATCCAGATATATTCTATGCTCATTTATATCAGGAAGTGCCATCTCCATTGCATTTGAAGGGGTTGCAGCTCTTACATCAGCTACAAAATCTGATATTAAAAAATCAACTTCATGTCCAACTGCTGAGATTATTGGCTTTTTTGCTTCATAAATTGCAGTTGCTACTATCTCTTCATTAAATGCCCATAAATCCTCTATACTTCCGCCACCCCGTCCAACAACAATAATATCAACATCTAAAGTATCAGCTATTTGAATCGACTTTACTATACTATATTTTGATTCTTCACCTTGAACTAAAGTGGGTATTAAAATCAATTGAGTCAAAGGCCATCTATGGCTTGCTACTTTTTTCATATCTTCAATAGCAGCCCCCGTTGCAGAAGTAACCAAGGCAATTTTTTTAGGATATTTTGGAAGTTGTTTTTTTATACTTGGCTCAAAATAACCTTTTTCTTGTAACTTTTTTTTCAACTGTTCATACGCTAGAGCTAAACTTCCTTGTCCCAAAGGCTCAATTTTTGTGCACATAAGTTGATAGTTTCCTCTTGGAATATAAACAGTAATATTCCCATTTATTACAACTTTTTGACCAACTTCTAATTGAAACTTTAGAAATCTTGCATTTCCTTTGAACATCACACATGAAATAGTTGAAGATTCATCTTTTACAGAAAAATATATATGTCCTGAATTATGATATGTTAAATTGGAGATTTCACCTTGTACATATACATTTATAAATGTTGTTTCAAGTATAGATTTTATTTGAGTATTTAGTGTAGATACAGTAATAGGTGAATTCAAGTTTTCCCTTTAATGCTAGAAAATTATAATTTTCTAGCTATTATTAAAGTTGAGATTTTCATTGAAAATGATTTAGTATATATTGGTTCAAGTCCTGCTTGTTTTAACTCTTTACATAAATTATCTGTTGTTAAAAACTCATCAATTGAGTTTGGTAAATATGTATATGCTTCTTTATTTTTCGAGATAAGTCCACCTAATGTTGGTAATATTTTATTCATATAAAAATCTGTAAGGTAATCAATTGGTGATGTTTTTTCATTTTTTGTAAACTCAGAGATTACTACTAATCCACCTTTTTTTAGAACCCTTGCAAATTCATCAAAAGCTTCTTGTCGTTGAACTACATTTCTTATCCCATATGAAATAGAGATTATATCTGCACAACTATCATCTAAAGGCATTTGTGCAGCACCAGCTTCAATAAACTCAACCTCTGGAAGTTTTTTCTTGGCTACATCCATCATACCAACACTTGGATCTACACCAATAATATTTTCTAATTTTATACCATTAGATTGTGCAATTTTTTGCCAGAACTCTATCATATCTCCAGTTCCACAAGCTACATCAACTATTCTTTCTATATTTTCTTTGTCATAAAAACTAAAAGCTTTATTACAAGCTTTATTTCTCCAAGATTTATCAATACCCATACTTAGAACTCTATTAGCAATATCATAAGTTCCTGCTATTTCATTGAACATCGATACAATTTTTTCTTGTTTACCCAATTTATCCCTTTCTTTTTATACTAAAAATTTACCCACTAAAAGACCTACTATAAATCCAATATTTAACATAATAATCAAATATAAATATGATATTTTTTTGTCTTTTTGGGGAAGTTCATTTAAAACTTTTTTTTGTTCAAGAATCGAATCATCTAGTGATCTTCTTGCAAAATCGATATTATCAAAAGAGTTTCGTAAGCTAAGCTCAGCTAGCTCCATTCTTTCAACTATCTCTTTTGCTTGTTTAAAAGTCATATCACTCATATTCTAATTTACTACTTTTTAATATCTAACCACATATCTAAGTCGTGGAATATTTTATTCAATGTCCCAAGAACATAATCTTTTGCTTCTGTTTGAATTCTTCTAAAAAATAGATATTTTCTTGCACTTTCAATATCTCCTAACTCTTTTGCTTTCATAGCTTTTGCAGCAAAATCAGAGTTATTATATGCCATTTCCCATACTGTACTTCCAAGATATCTACTCATTGTAATAACTTTGTCATTTTTAACAGCGAAATATTTTGGATCTTTTACAAAATCACAAATTACTGAGTTGCTATCAAGATATTTATGCCCAAAAAAATTAATAAACTGCTCTTCAATATACTCTTGATCCATAGAGATAGCTCTATTTAATGCAAATAAAATATTATCTTCTGGATTTTGTTCAATTTTTTTAATTTTTTTCATTGTAGCTATGGCATTTTTCCCATCAAGTTCCCCATCACCTAATGGTATAATCCATTTTACATTTCCAAAAGAACCAACTTTTTTAATCTCTTCTAAAACTAAAGTTGAAGTTTTATTTCCACCAACATCTACAATTATCTCATGTTTATCATCCATTAAGATAAGTTCATCTAATTCTGTTATTTTGTTGGTTCCTAGCATTCTTTTATCAACGATTTGTGTTCTTGTAAAAGATTTACTATCATTATTTTCATCGTCAATTTCGATATATGTTACTTTTTTACCATGTTTTTTATATAAATATGGAGCTATTACTTGCATGGCAACAGTAGATTTACCAACACCACCTTTTGTTTGTGGAATTATAATCATAGTCTAACCCTTGTGATATTATAACTTATGGCTCTTCATAAATTCTACAATCTTACCGTGAAACCTACAATAGAGCATGTTAAGTGAAATCTCAAATCCATAAAGTTGGACAATTTTATCGTAATTTTTATTAATTCCATATTCACACCAAGCTTGTAATTGTTCATAGTTTTCAAATTCATTACCAAAGTAGCTTAACAATCTCTTTGTATATTTATCAACAACCATAAACTCTTTATGACAGGCATAACATAAAATTGCATCAGCAGTCTCTTCACCAATACCTTTTTGATTTAAAAGCCATTGTCTATCTACATTTTTACAGAAATTTTCAAAACTATTAAACTCTTCTAAAATATTTTTACAAAGAAGAATTAATCTTTTTGATTTTTGATTTTTAAAACCACTTGGAGTTATCGCTTCTATTAAAATATTTTCATCTACTTTTGAAAGATTTTCTAAATTCAAAAGATTTAATTTTCTTAAATTATCTAAAGATTTTTCTACATTTATCCATTTAGTATTTTGAGTTAGTATTGAGCCAATTAAAACTTCAAAATCATTATTTGATGGCCACCAAAAAGAGGGATGATTTTCTAATAAATTTTGTTCTTTTAGATATTTTAAAAGCTCAAAACTATTAGAGATCTTGATCTTTTCAATCAAACATAGCCTCTGTTTTTATAATATCTTCTTTATTACAATATTTTTTAAGTTTAAAACACTCTACTGTTTTACCATCAACTATATCCATAACCATTAATTGAAAAACTGATTTACAATTATTTGGTACTTCAAAATGTCCACCTAAACCTGTTGTTGCTTTAGTTATTGGTATTTTTTTGTCCATTCCAATAACATTATCTCTACATCCTGTTAATCCAATATCTGTTAAATAAGCTGTTCCGTCTACTACTTGTAAATCATCAGTTCCCACATGTGTATGTGTTCCACATATCCCACTAACTTTACCTTGAAGCATCATAAAAATCACCCTTTTTTCACTGGTGGCTTCCCCATGAAAATCTATAAAAATATTTTTTATACCTTCATAATGTAATTGTTCTACTAAACTAAGTGCCCAATTAAATGGATTTTCAACAGTAGGCATTGCAAATTGTCCCATCAAATTTATAACTGCAATTTTTTCATCTTTTACTTCAAAAATATTAAAACCTTTTCCAGGTACACCTTTTGGATAATTGTCTGGTCTTAAAACATTATCAAAATTTTCTAAAATAGCAAACATCTCATTTTTTTTGTCAAAAGTATGATTTCCACCTGTTATTACATCAATTCCACATTTTAATAACTCATTACAATTTTTTAAAGTTAATCCAAAGCCATGACTTGCATTTTCTCCATTTGCTATCACAAAATCAATATTATATGTATCTTTTATTTTTTCTAAATTCTCTTTTATAATTTTTCGTCCTGGACGACCTACTATATCCCCAATAAATGCTATTTTCAATTTAATCCTTAACTTTATACTGATTTTTTTAGTCTTACTTCAAAGATGGCACCATCATCTTTATTGTAGGCCAAAATAGTTCCTTCTTGCTCATCAATAATTTTTTTAGCTATATTTAATCCAACACCCATTCCACTATGTTGTTTAGTACTAACAAATGGATCAAAGATTTTATCTATTATATCTTCTTTTATTCCACCTGCATTATCTTTAAATTTTACAATCACTTCATTATTATGCTCGTAAACTAAAATATTAAACTCTCTTTTTTCATAATCTTCAATATTTTTCAATTCATCTAGTGCATTATTTATGATTATAATCCATACTTGTTCAATTCTTTGTTTTTGAACATCTGCAAAAATCTCAAATTTATTTTTATTTACATCAGTAATTGTAAATAAATCTCCATTTAGATATATTTTTGATATTTGTTTAGATACATTGTATGCCATTGTTAGTGAAGTAACCAAAGTTGAATAAATATTAGACTTCTCTTTTGCTACCGATGAACTTTGTGACATCTCTCTCATAGATTCAACGATTACTGCTATTCTATTTATCGCTTCTTCAATCTTTTCACACCCTTCTAACATATCTTTTTTTGTTTTAGATTCTGGTAAATCTTCTAAATCCATCATCAATAATTCAAAATTACCCTTCAAATATGTCAATGGTGTATTTATTTCATGGGTAATTCCAGCTGCTAAAGTTCCTATTGAAGTTAATTTTGCATTTTTTATTTGTTGTTCTTGATGAATTTTATCTTTTTCTATATTTTTTTGTACCTCTTCAAATACCTTTTGTTCAAGATTTTGATTAAGTTCTTGAAGTTTTCTTTTATCCTCTAAAGAGTTTGTTACAATTAAAATATTTTCCTTATCTGGTAAAAGTCTAAAAGAAACATCCAAATATATCTCTTCACTATTTTTTGTCAAAAAGATCAACTCAACATTTGAAATAGATTCTAACTCTTCTAATTCTTTAAAGACTTCATGCAATAAATTTATACTAGAATTATCAGCAAGTTTAAAAAAGTTTTTTTTAGAAATTTCATCTTTATCATATTGTAAAATATTGATAAATGCTTTATTGAATTTTTTAAAACTTCCTTCTTTATCAATTAGAGCAATCCCACTATGAGCATTTTGGAAAATTACATTTAATTGTTCTATTTGATAGTTTAAATCATTATACAAACTTTCAATTCGTTTTTTATCATCAATATCTGTTCTAATCTCTGTATAAGAGATTAACTCATTGTCTTGATTATAATTAGCTTCAATATGTGAAGATATCCAATATTTTACACCCGTTTTTTTGATATTTAATAACTCACCACTCCATATTTTATTTGTTTGTAAAAAATCTACTGCTTCATTTAATCTATTTTGACTTGAACTATGAATCATAGTTTCATATTTATGCCCAAGTATCTCCTCTTTTTGGAACCCTGAAACTTTACAAAAGTTATTACTTGCATCTATAATATTCCAAGATTTATCCATTTTTAAATACATCACATATTGATCAATAACTTCCAAAGAATCACTTAAAATCAATCTATTTTTTTGAATAGAATCATTTAACAAATCTTTTTCACTTGCTAATTTTTTATTTATATTTGATAAAGGTGTAGTAAAAATCAATGCTAAAATAAACGCAATAATAAAACTAATATATGCAACTGCATATATTGATTCTTTATATTTTTTTATAAAATCATTAAAAGAGATATTTTCATTTTTTAAAATAACACTAATATATCTATTGTCATCTCCTATCAAAACTTTTTTAAAATAATAACTGTTTGATACAAAAGAAGAGTCAGAAATATATTTTGTAATATTTTTAATACTATTTTCAAGCTTTACTTCTGGATAAAAATAGTTTGTCCAATAATACTTGCTACTTTTATCAAAGATTATATTTGTTTCCTCATCAATGATATAATCTGCAAAACTCAAAGATTTTAATATCCAATTTACATCAACTTTTACTACAATTGTATATTCATCACCTTTCATAGCAAAATATATTATAGGTTCTAAAGGTGTTTTTATTTCACCATCAAGTTTGTTTAATTTTATTTCAGAGTTGTAAATAGTTTCTTTTTTTAATTTAACAAGTTCAGGAAATATCTCAAAATTAGTTATAGTGTCATGATATAAACTCTCTTGTACTTGTTTGTTAACTTTTCTAACTTTTATTATCTCTTTTCCAGTAATATTTTTTATGATTGATATTTCATTCATATCAGTACTACTTAATAAAATTGTAGAGAGTTTATCTATTAGTAAATCAACATACATATATTTAAACTCTTCAGTATGATAAATCTCTTTTATCAAATCTTTTTGATGTCTTATTAATTTATTTAAATTTTTTTCATTCTCCTCAACAAGCTTAAAAAATGATCCCATCTCTTCTGAATATAATTTTTTATTAAATACACTATATGTAAGATAAAAGGAACTAAAGAAAAGTATAAAACCAAAGACTAAAAAGGCTATAAACAATTTTAATGAAAAACCAATATTCATTATCTTTCAACCTTTCTTCTATCTTTTGTAATAAGTTTTATATAAAAACAACAACCTTGATTTTCATTTTTTACCCACATATCACCATCACTTTTTTTAATAAGCAGTTTTGCCATATGTAAAGTTATACCATTTCTTAATATTCCATCTTTTGTACTAAAATCTGCATCAAATACTTTTTGAATAAACTCTTCAGGAATCCCTAAAGCATTATCTTGACACTTAACTATTATATATTCACCATCTTTTGAAACATCTATTTTGATTTGTCCATCTTTTATATTTTTTAATTTTATTTGTTCTATTGAATTATAAATAATTCCTAAAATAACTTTTCTAAAATCAAAAGATATTCCAAAGGTTTCTGAAGTCTCATCTCCTGATAAAATAACTTTTATATCTGTTTCAGATACAGAAGCCAAGACATTTTTAATAACTTCATAAACATTGTACTTATCTTGAGCATTACCTTGTGTAAATAAGGCTTTAAAATCATTTAATTGTTTTGATAAAAAGTTTACCTCATTTGTTAATTTAAAGATAAAATTTAGCTCTTCATCTTTTTGAATATCTAAATTGTTTATTTTATTTTCCATATCCATTAAAATTAAAGATATATTTGATATAGGTTTTCTCCATTCATTTGAGAAAGCATCTAAAATTTGCCCCATCAACTTAACTTTGGATTCATCAACTTTAAAATTATCTCTTGTTTTTATCTCATTTAATTTTAAAAGTAAATCTCTTTTTAATATTTCATTTACTTTTTGTAATTGTTTTTCATCCGTAATGTTTACCCTGATAGAACGATACCCTATGATTTTTCCATCATTATCATAAATAGGGAAAATATTTCCTCTTACCCAATAAGAGTTTCCATTTTTATCAATGTTTTTTATCTCTCCTTCCCAAACCTCACCTTTTATAATAGTTTTCCACATTGAATGAAAAAATTTTTTAGAAATATCAGGACTTCTTAGCATATTTATAGGTCTTCCTATAATCTCTTCTTTTTTATACCCACTAACTTTACAAAAAGCTTTTGATACATAAGTAATGATACCTTCAGTATCTGTTTCCGCAACAATTACATGTTTATCTATACCTTTATATAAATTGTTAAATTTAGAATCTGATATTTTATATCTTAAATAGTAATAATGTATAAAATATGCCATTACAACAAAAACTATAGATAAAAAAACAATTAAAAAACTATATAAAGTAGAGGCATATTCTACTTCATCTCTCCAAGCAAATATATAGCCTATCTCTTTATTTGATATACTATTTTTTAGAGGAATAAAATAAAATGATCTAATAAAATCATTAGTTTGATGTCTAAAAGCAAACTTTTTATTTTGATATAGATTTTTTTGGATTACTTGTAAATCATCTTGAGATATTTTATTTGTGAATTTTTTATTATAGATTGAATCTTCATACATAAATCTATTATCTAGTTCAAAATCTTTAAAGGAATTAAATACCTGCTCATCTAACCTATTTTTCAATATATCTTTTTTAAAAATAAAAAGTGTTTGAAAATCATTATCTCTATTTATAGAAAAACTAATTTTTGGCATATTAGCTGCAATCTCTACAAAGGCTAAAAGATTAAATTGTTTATCAAACAATGGTCTTATATATTTTAAAGAAGCAGATGTATCACATATAGAGATGGAAGAGGCTATTTTAAGATCTTTTTTACTTTTATTTATAAGTTGATGAGCTATATTTTTTTCACTTTTTTTGTAGCCTTTATATTTACTTTTTAGTAATATATCACCATTAGGCAAATAAAAGTTTATCTCTTTTAAATCAAATCTCTTAAAATTATTTAACTTTCTAAAATATTTAATGACTGAAAAGGTTTCATTACATAATAAGTTGCACCCTCTTTGTGTGATTTTAATACTTTATCTAATGTAGAATAAGCCGTCATCATGCAAACTTTTTGTTTTGGTTTAACTTCCATAATTTTTTCTAAAACCTGTATACCATCCATTTGTAGCATCATAATATCCAATAAAACAATATCACAATCATGTTGTTTTATATAATCTAAACCTAATGTAGGATTAGAATATGTAGTTACCTTATATTTTCCCGATTTTGATAAAAATTTTTCTATTAATCTTAAAATCTCTAATTCATCATCTATTATAACGATTTCTATTTTTGTATTATCCATTATAAATCTCCTTTAGTTAAAAAGTTTATGAGCTGCTTCTTTCATTATTGATTCATTTTTCTCTTCTAATATTCTATCTAAATAAACAAAAACTTTTTCACTAGCATTTTCTACATTTTCTATTTTTTCTTCAATAAGTTTTTTTGAACATGAAACTTCATGTCCAGAGCACTCTTTTGCTAAACTATTTGCTTCACTATGTACAATTGAGTGACAACCTTCTAAATGTTTGTATGATGGTACAAAACTAAACTCTTGTTTTCCTAATCCTGTATCGTACCATTTTCCTAATCTACAATTATGATGATCAACTGCGTTAAAATTATGTTCTCCACCAAAGATTAATTGATACAAGTTATTTTTATATATAACATGGTCTAATTTAGCTAAGTTTATAAAAATTTTATTTGATACACTTTCAACATGATAAACAGATCTATTTGAATTTCTTTGGAAAGTATTCATCAACTCACATAAAACAACTGTTCTTTCTTTTGTTTCATTTACAACTTTCGAAACTACATCTGAACTTTTTTTAATCTTTCCAGTCTCTTCTTGAATAGAGTTAACTACCTCTTTTATCTGTTTTGCAGCTTCTGCACTTCTATTTGCAAGATTTCTAACCTCTTGAGCTACAACGGCAAACCCTTTTCCAGCTTCACCTGCTGTTGCTGCTTCTACAGCTGCATTTAATGAAAGAATATTTGTTTGAAAAGCTATTTCTTGAATAATATTTATAACATCAGAGATATCTTTACTTTTAGATACTAAAGAGTTAACCACTTGATGTTCTAATTCAATCTCATCATATAAATTTTCAGTGTCACTTACAATATCATTTGTTAACTTAAGTCCTTTTGTTGAACCATCTGCTGTTTCTTTTGATTCTTTCATCATACTATCAAGCTCATCCAATAAAGATAAATAAGCTTGTTGTGTGGTATTTAAAGATTGTGTCATATTTTTATTATGTCTTTCCAATAAACCACCATCTTTATTGTCATGTATAGAGGTTTGTTTTAAAGACACGATAGTAAAACCTTCATATTCTTTTGTTAATATTGAAGCTTCACAATCATTTAAAATAACTCTATCACTCTCATTTTTTAATGCTTCAAGTAAAATATTCACATCTAATTTATGCTCTTTTGCTTTAGTGTTAAAAAAATAAGGTTTTTCACTATTATCAAATATTACTAATCCCTCTTCTTGTGAAAAGGCAGAGGCAATTTTAAAAAGTTCTAGATTTTTTTCTAAAGCTTCGTTTTTATTTTGAGATTTAGAGATTTCTAATAATTTATTTTCTAATTGATTGATTTTTTTATCTTTTTCATCTATTTGTTGTTTTAAAAAATTTAATTCTTTTTCTAATTCAACAATTTTTTGATCTTTTAATTTTGAATTGGCAAAAAACATTATTGTGATACCACCTTTATTTTAAAAATTATAAAGGAGATTATAACTTATTTTTACTTTGATAGAGTTTTAATTATAAATTATTTTAAAGTTTTATTTAGAGATTGACCACATATTACAGCTTCTGAAAACACAATTTGGAAATTATATCCACCAAGTTCTCCTGTAATATCTAAACACTCTCCAATAAAAAATAGATTTTTTTGAAGTTTACTTTCAAAACTATTGATATCAATCTCATTAATATCAACTCCTCCTTTAGTAACCTCAGCTTTTGAAAAACCAAATGTTCCTGCTGGAGAAAACTCATAATTTTTTAATTGTTTCAATTTTTCTTTTTCATCTTTACTTAAAGAACTAATAGGTTTATCTTCTAAATCTATAGAGCTTAAAAACTCTAAAAGAAACCTTTTAGGTAAATTTATGGCAGAACTTATTTTTTTATTACCTTTTAAAAATTTTTCCAAAGATTCTTTTGGTAAAAAATCTATCAAAATTTTCCCTTTTTGCCAATATAAGGAGCTATTTAATATAACTGGACCTGAACAACCTTTGTGAGCAAAAAGTAAACTTCCTTCGAAGCTTTTATTTTCAACTTTAATCTCAACATTACATGAGATACCACTTAAGTTTTTAAACCAAAACTGCTCTTTTTGAACAGTGAAACCAACCAATGCAGGATTGCACTTATTTACACTATGTCCAAATTTTGAGGCAATATCATATGCAATAGAAGAAGCTCCTAAACTTTCAAAAGATAATCCACCACTTGCAATAACCAATTTTTTTGATTCAATTATATTTTTATTGGTTTTTATTTTAAAAGTACCATTATATTCCACATCTAAAACTTTTGTATTTAAAAACTTTTTTGCATGGGTAGTAATTTTTTCAAACATTTTAATTACATCTGTTGAACTATTACAAAAATATGTACCTTTTACGATTTTTGGATTTACCTTGGGATAAACTTCATTTGTGTTTAAAAACTCTAATAAATCTTTATTTGAAAAGCTTTTTAGTATTTTTTTTATAAACTCTTCCTCACCTAAATAATTTAAATGACTTAAATATTTATTAGTGATATTACATTTCGCTCCACCGCTAACTTTTATTTTTGCTCCAACTTGTGCATTTGAATCAATTATACAAACTTTTTGTTTTTTAAGTTGTGATGCTAGCATCAAACCACTAGCACCTGCTCCTATTATTGCTATATCGTATACTATTTTTTATCCCTTATGCACTTAAAGATATTTACACCTTCTATGTATTGATATTCAAGAGAATAGTTATTTGCTTTTAAAATATTATGAATTATATAAAGCCCTAAGCCAAAAGAGTTCTCTGTTTTTTCTTCATTTGCAAAAAATGGTTCATAATATTTTTCCAATTCATATTTTAAAGGATTTCCAATATTTTCAAAAATAATATCATCACCATCTGTTTTTATTATTACTTTTTTATCAACTGAATATTTTATTCCATTATCAATCAAGTTTTTAACTGCAATTGAAAAAAGTTTGAAGTTTACTTCAAGTTTTTTATTTTCGTGATGCTCTTCTACTTCATCCTCTTCTACCATCAAAATATCTTTTGCATTATCTATAATATCGTTTAAAAAATAAAATTTTTTATCAATATTTTTAGTTGAAGAGATTAACTCTTCTATTGAAGCAAACTCATTGATAAGTTGTTCTAATCTTATAAATACCTCTTTGATTTTCTCATCATTTTGTTGATTTCTTTCAATCTCAACAAGAAACTTACCTTTTGTTATAGGTGTTTTTAGCTCATGCATTATATTTCTAATAAATACATTTCTTGCTTCTTTTATCTGTTTTAATTTTTTTGCAGTTCTTTTAAATTCCATACCAAGCAGTGAAACTTCATCTTTTCTATTTGTATCACAACATTCAAAATCAAAGTTTTCATCTCCTAAAGTACTTACTTTGTCTTTTAATATTTTAAGTGGCATCAATTTTCTTAAAGTTACAAGAAAAGATAATATCAAAGTAATTAATATAATCACAAATACCAATACAATATATACTCTTGAATCAGTTGTTAAACCATTTTTATCCTCTATTAAAAAGGTTCTATTATTTCTTTTTAAATATAAATATTGTTTGTCTTTTAATTGTAATACTCTAAATAAAACATCTCTAATATCTTTTTCAACAATAACATTTGTATTTGGATTATATGTAATTGCATCAATGTCAGCTTTTTTTTCTATAAATATATAATTTAGATTTTCTAAATTTTCAATAAAATTAGGATTTATATCTTTAAATCTAAAATACTGTCTAAACACCATCTTCGAAACAGGAGCATATCTTTCTATCATATGATGTTCTAATCTTTTATGGTTTGAAGTTATTAAAATAGCAAAACTTACTACAACTAATATTATAGAAATAATAAAACTAACGGTAATAGTAAAAAATATTGATTCTCTATTCATTGTATAAATTTGTATCCCATTCCTCTTATTGTATGAAGATATTGTGGTTCTTTTGTATTATCTTCAATTTTTTGTCTTATTCTGTTTATTATTACTGCTAATGAACCTGAATTTTCATAATCAGAATTTAACAAATCTGAGTTTTCAAATATATCTTCTCTACTTATTACAAACCCTTCTCTTTTTATCATCAAAGATAAAACTTCATATTCAGCAGCAGTAAGTTTGATATATTTACCATTTTTTGTTATCTCTTTTTTATCACTATCAAGTTTAAATGTTGCTTTTGTAGAACTATTTTCATCAATATTTTTGTGATTAAATCGTCTTAGAATAGTTTTTATTCTAACTTCAAGCTCTCTTGGATCATATGGCTTAGGTAAATAATCATCAGCTCCAAGTTGTAAAGCTGTGACTTTATCAGTTATATCACTTCTTGCACTTGAAATAATAATTGGTATATCAAAGTTTTTAACTATCTCTTTGCACACATCCAATCCATCCATCCCTGGAAGTGTTAAATCTAGAATAATTAAATCAAAATGATTTAGTTTTAAACTACTAAGAGCCAAAAATGGCTCTTCATAGTTGGTAACTTCAATATTATATTGTTTTAAATATTGAGTTAATACATCAGCAAGTTCTAAATCATCTTCTACCATTGCAATTTTTATCAAAGTTCATCCTTTTATCCATCATTGCCATTCTTTTTTCAGCTTTTAAATCCATCATCACTTTTAATTGTTCTTTTTGTTCTTTTGTTAAAACTGCATAAATATTTTCAATCATTTGTCCTTTTGATTCTATCATATTATCTCTTTTTTGCTTCATTATTTCTATATATTTTTCTTTATCAAAAGATGTTTTTGAAAATGCTACATTGGTTGTTTGTTTATTTTTCATCATCTCTTTTCTAATCTCAAAAATTTTATTCTTTTGATCAGCTGTCAGATTTAGATTTTTTAATGCTTCAAAAAATGGAGATTTCATTTTTGAATGATATTTTCCCATTTTTTCACTATTCATTTTTTTAGGCATAAAATCACAATATGAATTCATACCATTTGCTGCAAATACACTTGAACTTAAAACCCCAGTTAATAATACTGTCATTAATATTTTTGTTTTCATCTTTTATCCTTTTTTTATATTAATGAAATTATGACATGAAGATTTTAATGCTCATTAAATGTTATCTTAACAAAATATTAACTAGTTGTATGATTATTTTAAATTAACTTAATATCTGATATATATTTTTTGCAGTATAATAGAAGAAACAATAAAGATAACATAATGAAATTGTCAAAATCAATCTTCAATTTAATCTTACTAGTTTCTGTACTATCAACTATTTTTATTACTATAATTTTTATATTATTTCAATTTAATAATTTTGAAAAAGAATCAACTTATACAAGAAATGAATTTATAAATGCAAAAAAAGATTTACTAAAAAAAGAGGTTTCTTATGTTTATAATTATATTGAATATCAAGAAAAAATCAAAAAAAATTTAATACAACAAAGATTAAAAAATCGTGTAAATCAAGCATATACTATTGCAAAGAGCATATATGATAAAAATGTTTCAAAAATCTCTAAAGAAGAGATACAGTATTTAATTGTTTCTGCCTTAAAAGAGATCTCTTATGAAAACAATAGACAATATTTTTTCATTAATTCCAATGATGGAAGAGCAATCTTATTTAACAAAAAATCTTTTTTAGACATCAATAAAAGTGTTTGGGATTTTCGTGATGTAAAAGGTAATTATATAGTTCGACGACAAAGTGAAATTGCATTAGAAAAAAAGGAAGGTTTCATTCAAAACTATTTTATAAAACCTGATTTAAAAGATGATAAACAATACCCTAAATTGAGTTTTATAAAAAATTTTGAAGAATTTAATTGGCATATTGGAATGGGTGAGTATTTAGATGATTTCTTATTTGAAAGTAAACAAGAGATTTTAAAATATATTGCTTCAATTAGATTTGGAAATGATGGATATATTTTTGTTAATAGAATTGATAAAAAAGCTTTAGTTTTTGATGGAACAAAATTAGATAAACCCAAAGAGTATCCAAATAATGATTTATTTAAAAAACAACTTCAAGCAATTAAAAATAAAAATGGAGATTTTATATTTTATCATTTTAAAAAATTAAACTCTGAAAAAAAATATCCTAAATTAGCCTTTGTAAAAGCTTATGAAAATTGGAATTGGATTATAGGGACAGGGGTTTATATAGATGAGATTGAAACACAAATTGAACAAAAATCTCATGAACTTAAACAAAATATAATATCTCAGTTAAGTATTATTGCACTAATTTTAATATGTACAATAATATTAGTATATTTTATTTCAAAAAATTTGACCTTGAGATTAACACATAACCTTAATACTTTAACTCAATCTTTCAATGAATCATCAAAAAATCTCTCTATTATAAATATAGAGAAACTAACATTTAAAGAGTTTAAAAAATTAGCATATAGTCTTAATCAAGTATTATTTGCGAGAAATGAAACAGAAAAGAAACTTAAAGATTATATTGATATAGTTAATAATTATGTTATAACCTCTTCAACAGATGAAAATGGAATTATTACAGAAGTTAGTAATGCTTTTTGTAATATATCTGGTTTTTCAAAAGAGGAATTAATAGGAAATAATCACAATATAGTACGACATCCTGATATGCCAGATGAGATATATAAGGATTTATGGAAAACAATAAAAAGTGGCAAAGTTTGGAAAGGTGAACTTAAAAATCAAAAAAAAGATAGCTCTTATTATTGGGTTGATATAGTAATACAACCAATATTTAAAAAAGAAAAAATTGTTGGCTATACTGCTATAAGACAAGATATTACAAATAAAAAAATAGTTGAATATTTATCAATTACTGATGAGTTAACTAAACTTTACAATAGAAGATATTTTAATATAAAAATAGAAGAGGAGCTAAATCGTGTAAAACGTGACAATCTGCTTTTATCTTTTATTATTCTAGATATAGATTATTTTAAAAATTATAATGACACTTATGGTCATCTATTAGGTGATAAAGCTTTAAAAGATGTTTCAGAAGTATTAATTAATATGACAAATAGATCTAGTGATTTTGCTTTTAGATTAGGTGGCGAAGAGTTTGGACTGATTTTAATCAATCAAGATAAAAAAAGTGTATTTGAATATGCACAAAAGATTAGACAATCAATTGAAGAACTTCATATAGAACATAAAACAAGTAAAATTTCAAATAATTTAACTGCTTCAATAGGTATTGTTACTAGAAATGGAAAGGATATAAAAGATAGTAGTGAGATATATAGATTAGCTGATGAAGCTTTATATATTTCAAAAAGAAATGGTAGAAACCAAGTAAATGAGTTATAAGATATGAATCTTTTATCAAAAAAATTTTTATTGTTTATAATCATAATTGAAATAATTTTTTCTTCAATATTTGGTATGTATATTTATAATGAAGAGAGTTCACAAATAAAATCTAAATTTAAAAAAGATGTTAATGATAAAATATCTATTTTAGATATGGAACTTTTACTAAAAAATGAAGCTTTATATTCTTTAAGAGGAGTTTTTGATAATTCTGATTTAGTAACATATCCTGAGTTTAAAGCATTAAGTAAACAAATTTTAGAAAGGCATAATACTATTAAAGCATTAGAATGGGCTCCTAAAATAGTAGATGAGGAAAGACAGTTTTATGAAGCACTTATAAAAAAAGATTTTCCACTATTTGAAATCACTCAAATTGATACAAAATCAAAAAAACTTGTAAAAAGGGATATATCACAATACTACTATCCCATTTTATATTTAGAGCCAATGAAAGGGAATGAGGATGCATTAGGTTTTGATTTGGCTTCTGAAAGTGTTAGATTAAAAGTGTTAGAACAATCTACACAAAAGAATAGTTTATTATCAACTTCTTTGATTAATTTAGTACAAAATGATGGTGAGAAAAAAGGTTTTTTGTCAGTATTACCTATTTATGAAAAAAAATCTTTAACTGAAAAAAGTAGATTAAAAAATGTTTTAGGATTTGTTATTGCTGTTTTTGATGTTGAACCATTGATTACTAGTGCAATTCATAAAACACATACAGATGGAATAAACTTTATAATATATGATATCACAAACAAAAAAAATGAATTGATATATAAATCGCAAATAAAAGATGAAAAACAAAAAGATAGTTATAAATATGAAAAAATTCTAAAAAAATATGATGGAAGAATATGGAAAATTGTTGCTTATCCTACAAAGGAATATATTAGTGAAAGAAGAACAGTATTACCATCTATGATTATTTTAATTAGTGTTGTATTTATCCTTTTTACAACTTTTTACATAAATTTAATTATACAAAGAAACAATCAAATTGAAAGAAAAGTACAACAAAGAACAAAAGAGTTAAATAAAGCAAATGAAAAATTAAAAGAGATTTCAAGAACAGATACCTTAACTAATATTGCAAACAGAAGATTTTTTAATGAAACTATACATACAGAATGGTATAGAGCTATTAGGGAAAAAACAACAATATCTTTAATGCTTATAGATGTAGACCATTTTAAACTATACAATGATAAATATGGGCATATCAAAGGTGACAAATGTCTTCAAGAAGTTGCTTTGTGTTTAAAAACATCTTTAAATAGAAGTTCTGATTTTTTAGCTAGATATGGTGGAGAAGAGTTTGTTATAATACTCCCTAATACTAAAGATGCTCATATAGTTGCTGAAACCTGTAGAAAAAATATCGAAAATTTAAAACTGATTCATGAATCCTCTAAAATCTCAAAATATGTGACAATTAGTGTTGGTATAACATCTATAACACCAAACGTCAATTCTAGTCTAACTAACTTTATAAATCAAGCCGATAAAGCTTTATATGAAGCAAAGGCAAATGGAAGAAACTGTATCTCAATTGTTTGATAACTTTGTTAAAATTTTTCAAACTACATCTTCTAGCCAATACTCTAAAAGATTTCTAGCTATAGCAAATTTGCCAGGTACACTAAAACTTATATCTTCACCTTTCAAAACTTTTTTCAACTCATCTTTGTGAACCCACATAGCATCATTTATCTCATTTTTATCTATATTTAACTCTTTTGAAAGAGCCTCTATATGCATACCTACCATAATTGTAGAAGGAAAAGGCCAAGGTTGAGAAGAGATATATTTTACATTTTTCCCTTTTACTCCTGATTCTTCATAAAGCTCTCTTAATGCTGCATTTTCAAAACTCTCTCCAGCTTCCACGTAACCTGCTAAACAAGAGTATCTATTCTCTTTGAAATTAATCCCTTGTCCTAATAAACAATACTCATCGTAAGTTACTAACATAATAACTACAGGATCAATTCTAGGGAAATGTTCCTTTTTACAAATAGGACAATCTCTTCTTGCTCCAAGTTTTGCAAAAACTGTTTTTTCTCCACATGAAGCACAAAACCTATGGTTATTATGCCAACTAAGTAAAGAAGAGGCTTGGGCTAAAATCCCTAAACTCTTTTTATCAACAAAATCAAAGCCAACAAACTCTCGAAGATTGTATTTTGTAAGAAAACTATTTTGCCCTAAAGCGATTGCAAAATAGTATTCCTCTTTATACTTACCTAAAAAAACCACCTCATCAAAACCAATCTCATATCTATCAAGAGTATCTTTTTTAAAAAAATACTCTTTTGTATTTTCTTCCATGTAGATAGTTGAACCTTCAAAAAGTACAAATACACTCTTTGAACTATCTAATATAGAATAGATTTGAGATTCATCCTCTTTTAAAGAATCAAATCTTTCCAAAGGAGTTTGTGAAAAATATGGTAGTATTGGTTTCACTTTCATCCTTATTGATTATCTTGGGTATTTATCATCCAGATTGAAAAAATATCTATATAGTTCCAAAAGGATTGTTTCAAATCATCAGGTAAATCTAATGAGCTTAAAACCATAATATATGATTCTAACCAGATTCTTCTAGCTTCCACAGTTATCTCAAAAGGTGCATGTCTAGCAACCATCCTTGGAGCCCCTCTATTTTGGTCAAAATACCTAGGACCTCCACATATTTGTATAAAAAAATCAGCCGAGTGTTGTTTTGCTAATTCAAACCCTTTTTCGCTAGGTGGAAACAAACCTCTGATATTACTCTCTTTTAATAAATCATAATGATCAGAAACCATCTTTCTCATCCCCTCTTCTGTAAGGTACTCCAAAATTTGAGGATTTGGTAAGGATACTTCTGGTCTTTGCCCTATTTGGGCTGGTGTTATAATATATTGCATAAAATTCCTATAAATTGTTTAATTTTTTTTATTTTAACCAATCTATTGTTGTTTATGTTTGAAATTAAGTTTGTAAAAAAAGTTTTAAGAAAAACACTATTTCAAAATTGACTAAGTCTAAGAAAGAAAAAGTACAAAAATGCAAATAGATGTATGAGTTATTAATTCAGATATATTATTTTACTTCTTTTATCATTTACTTATTTGTTGTTCTAAAATTTTAATAAGCATTTCTTCTTTAATATTTGATATCTCAGTTTTTGAATATATTTTAAGCAAATAAATATTCTCATCTTCATCTATATAATAATATATAACTCTAAAACCACCACTTTTGCCACTCTTTGATGAACTATTTTCTAATCTCATTTTATAAAGTTTTGAAGATAACTCAATACCCACTTTTGGATTTTCACTAAGTATCTGGTTTAAAGTTTTTAAATCTTGTGGAAGTTTTTTATTCTTCTTATATAGCTTTTTAACATCTTTTTTAAATGATTCTAAACTAATTATTTTCAAGTTCATTTATCAAATCTTCTAAAGTATCATTCTTTTTCTTACTCTTATTTGAAATAGTTTCATTCAACTCAACACAAGCCTCGTCAAATTCACTATAAAAAATATTAGCTTTTTGTTCTTCTACATAAGATTTAATTGCTTCAATAATAATTTCACTACGATTGACAGAAAAACTCTTTGTAAACTCATCAATCTCATCAAGAAGATATTTTGGAACACGTAGACCTACTTGTTGTTTCTCTAAGGATGATAAATTATTCATACAAATCCTTTTTGTTTTTCAATATTATATATTATTGTTTTACAGTTGTCAATATTTATTTTTTTAGTTGTCATTTTTCTATTATCTAAGATAAATATAAAATTGTAGATTTTTTTAAAGCTCAAGGCGAAGAGTCAAATTTGTGAAGGAGCTTACGTGAAAGTAAGTGACTGAATAAATTTGACTCTTCAACGCAAGAGTTTAGAAAAAGATACTGTTTTATATCTATTTTCTTAAGTATTGTAAAGTTGTAGCTATAATATCGTCATCATCTTTACTTGATGATTTGATTGTCTCTTTTGTATCATCTGCTTTGGTAAAGGTTACGTTCATTTCGTATGAACTTATTGTTTTGATTTGCTTATGAAGTGCTAGTATTTTTATTATAATTAAGTCTAAGAATTGTTTTGTAGGAGTATCTGGTTTTCCAAATCTATCCTCCATCTCCTCTTCTATAGTAAATACCTCTTGTATATCTTGGCATTTTGACAATCTTCTATATAACTCTAATCTTACTCTATCTTCAACAATATAATCACTGCTAATATAAGCTGAGATAGCTAGTTTTATATCTACTGTTTCTGTTTTCTCTTTTGTTTCTCCACTTAGACTTGCTAGGGCATCTTCTAACATCTTTAGATATAGTCCATAACCTATTTGTTTGATATGTCCACTTTGGGCTTCACCTATAATATTTCCTCCACCACGTATTTCTAAATCTTGGTGGGCAAGAGCTGTTCCACTTCCTAGGTATGAATTTGATTCTAAGGCAACAAGTCTTTTGATGGCATCGTTTGTTATTTGTTTTTTATCTTCAACTACATAATAACAAAACCCCTCTTTGTCACTTCTTCCAACTCTTCCTCTTAACTGATGTAAATCAGCAATACCAAATCTATCTGCCCCATCTATTATGATTGAGTTGGCATTTGGCAAGTGAAGTCCTGATTCTACAATAGAGGTTGCAAGTAAGATATCAAACTGTTTTTCATCAAATCTTTCGATGATTTTTTCTGCATCTGCTGGTTTGATTTTTGAGTGGATGATTTCTATTTTTATATTTGGTACTATCTCTTCTAGGTCTGCTTTTTTAGCCTCTATTGAAGCTATATTATTGTGCACATAAAAAAGTTGTCCACCCCTTCTTTTTTCCCTTAGAACTATCTCTTTTATAAGTTTATCACTATACTCTTTTACAAAGGTTCTAACTCCCAGTCTTTCGTTTGGAGGAGTTAATAAACTACTCATACCTTTTAGTTTACTAAGAGCTAGATTTAGTGTTCTTGGAATTGGGGTTGCACTCATTGAGAAGATATGTACATCTTCTCTTAGAGCTTTTAGTTTCTCTTTTTGTTTTACCCCAAATTTGTGTTCTTCATCTATTATTACAAGAGCTAAATTATTTGTTTTTACACTAAGTAGGGAGTGAGTTCCAACAACTAATTGTAAAGAACCATCTTCTAAACCTTTTTTTACACTATTTTTCTCTTTTGTACTTGATTTTCCATCAAGTTTTGCCATTTTTACACCAAAACTCTCAAATCTTTTTTTCATACTATGGAAATGTTGTGAAGCCAAAAGTGTAGTTGGGCACACAAAGATAGCTTGATATCCATCTAAAACAGTTGCAAGTATAGCGTTCATAGCAACCTCTGTTTTACCAAAACCAACATCACCACTTAAGAGTCTATCCATTACTCGACCACTATTTAAGTCTTCAAAAATCTCTCTAACACTTCTTTTTTGGTCTTTTGTGTATTCAAAGCCTGCACTATTTTGAAAATCTTGCAAAATCTTTTTATCTGTATTAATTTTAATACCATTTACAAGTTCCCTTGCAGCTGCTATTTTTATAATATCGTTTGCTATAGCAAAAAGTTTATCTTTTACTTTCTCTTTTAGTTTGGCAAAACTTCCCTTACCAAGTTTATCTACAACTGCATAGGAGTTTCCATCAGCTACATATCTATCTATTAAATCGATATTTTCAACAGGAAGTAAAAGTTTATCTTCACCTGCATATTTAACAACTACAAAATCTCTTTTTGCTCCCATTACTACAACTGGTTCTATCCCTTGGTATTGACCTATACCGTGGGTTTCATGTACTACAAAATCTCCACTTTGTAACTCATCAAGGACTAACTTCACCCTTTTTTTACGTTTTTTCTTTATCTCTTTATTTAGGGAGATTATAACTTCATTGCTTGTAACTACATTTATAATATAGTTTTCAAAACAGTAGTTTATATCTTTATTTGTAAGCTCCAAATCATACGATTTTACTTTTGCTTCAGTTGAAGAGATGATGGTTACTTTTTTACCCTCGTGGAAACTTAGAAACTCTTTTATATTTGAGGGTGCTATCTCTTTTGTATCTTTTGCATTGTAAACTTGTGGTAGAGTTAAAAACTTCTCTTTGTTTAATCTTTTCTCTTCAAAAACATAAGCTTCATCAAGTTCATCTAAAGCATCTTGAGTTATATATGAGTTCAAATTTTGTGGAAGATATTCCCCTAGTTCATCTAAATACCAAAACCCTAAAGAGTGAATATCTTTGATAAAAGCATCACTATTTACAGCATCAATTTTTTCGTTTATATCTTCTAAGGCACTTTCATCCAAAGCTAAAAATGCAGGAGATATCTTAAAACTTTCTATCTCCTCTTTTTCACTTTTTTGCTCTTCAATATCAAATCTTCTAATATTTTCAACTTCATCATCGAAAAGTGAAACCCTATATCCTATCTCACTTCCTAAAGGACAAATATCTATAATATCACCTCTAATAGAGACTTCACCCTCACTTGTAACTATATCAACAAAATAGTATCCCCAGTTGTAAAGTTTGCTTTTAAACTCTTCTAGGTTTATAGTATCTGCAAAAGAGATCTCAAAGGAATCAAAACACTTAGCCTTTGGCATAGGAAAACTAATAGTTCTAAGTGGAGAGATAAGTATTTTGTCCTCTTTTTTATAAGAGTAGTATTCATTTAAAGTTTTTGTTATCTCTTGTAGTTCAGTTGAAAAAGAGAGTAAGTCATCTCCAAAATTAGCTCTAAAATCTGCTAAAGCAAAGGCTTTAAAACCTAAAAAAGATATAATATCAGAAGCTATTTGAGCTTGTCTGTCATCATTTACAATTAAAAGCTGACATTTTTTTAAACTTTTGTCATCTTTTAAATTTTTTAGAAATTCGTATATACTATTCACTACTGCTGTTTAACCTCTTCAAAATCGTTTGTATTTTTATCATAATAGTAAGGTGGGTAGGCAATCTCATTTAATAAAAATACCAAATTAGCCTTAGAGAAACTGTTGTTTTGTAAAGCTTTTTTAAATATTTCTAAAATATAAGCTTTTGTAGAAAATGTTGTAGTTGTAGAGTTTCCTGTATAAACAAACTCTTCCCCCTCAACAGGCAAGAACCCCTCTCTTGATACATGTTTTTCAAACTTAGTTTTATCTTCTAAACCAACAACATCCAATAATACTAATACTTCTATACTCATAATAATCCTATCTAACTAATGTGCTAATTAAACCTATAAGTCCACCAAAGACTGCACCCCAAATAACCAACCATCCAAGGTGTTCTTTTATCATCTCTTGAACTATTTCTTTTACCATTTTTGGTGTTAGTTCATCCAATCTTGCATTTACTATTTCACTTAATTTATCATATATATCACTTGAAAAGCCATCTGATTTTATGGCATCATTTAATACACTTTGAAAAGAATCAGTTTGTGATATTTTTATAATAGAGGTTTGCAGTTTTTTTATAAAAGGCTCTTTTAATGGCTCTAGTGCTGCTTCACCACCAAACATTCCAAGCATTCCACCAAAAGGTGATTCTATAACTGCTTCTTTTAAAGAATCATAAGAGGGTGTAAAATCTGTTTTTTCTAAAATCTTTTCAAAATCTATTGTTTTTTTAGCACTATCAACCTCATCTTCAAAAAATCTTTTTAGATTCTCTTTTGTAAAAAACTGATTCATTAAAAGGTTGTGTATAGATAATTTAAATAAATCAAACTTTTTTTCTATAACTCCACTTCCATAGAGGAAAGGAACTTTTTCAAAAAGCATATGTATTGCAAGTGTATTTGTAATAGCACCACTAAAAGCAAAAAGCCCTATCATAAACACCATGTCATTATCAAGGAAATAACCAAAAACTAATATTAGTATTGTAATTATATTTGTAATATTTGATCTATTCATAGATAAAATCCCCTTAAAAAATAAAAAGGGATTTTATCATAAGTTAAGTAATTAATTTATTTAAAGACTGCTATTCAAGTCCAACAAAACTTTTTATTGGATGGTCTTCTGCAGGTAATTTTGTTAGTGTTTGATTATTTGCAGTTAAAGTTTCCATATATTTTACAAAACTCATTGCATAATCTAAATATGTATCAACTCCTAATCCTCTTTCATCTTGAACAGTTTTAAAAGTTACATATCCATCTTTTCCACCAGCTGTATAAGAGTTTGTAACAATTGTATACATAGTATTGTTGCTAATTGTTGACCAAACTCCTGTTTGTCTATTTTTGATTTCTAAATTTGAGATTCTATTATTTGCAGTTGCACTTAAATCAACATCATATCTTAAACCATATGCATATGGGAAAGAACCAGTCGAACCTTCTGGATCAATTGTATTTGTTATTGCATCTTCTAATACTTGTTTGATTTCATTTCCATACATTTTTAATTCGAACAATGTGTTTGCAAAAGGTAATAGAGTATATGCATCTCCCATAGTAACTTCACCAGTTTCTATAGCAACTCTAACACCACCTGCATTTTGAATACAAGCATCAGCTAGATTACTTAAATCATAAAATGATTTAGCAACTATTGGAGCAATATCACTTCCTAAAGGTAAAGCTGCAACACCATCTTTTGCATCACCAGGAATTCTATTATGCCCTAATCTTTCACTTGCAGTTCCAATTACAACTGCTTTTTTAGCATCTACTTCATCAGAATAAGTTTTTACTACACTTAAAGTATAAGAATCTTCAGTTGTAACTTCAATATTATTGTTTGAAGCTATTGTATTTAAAATTGATGTTTTTACACTATCACTTACAACTTGATCATCACCATTTCCATCCTCTTGTGTAAACTCATCTCCTACTAAAAGTAAAGGATTCCCACCACAAGATGTTACATCTCCTGATTTGTTAAATACTACATCTAAATTTCCAAGAATATGTCCATATTCCCAAGCATGAGCTATACAAACTTTTTTACCATCTTTTGATTGTTCAACAGTTGGATATGTACTTACACTACTTTCTAATCCTAAAGATGCAAAATCACCTTGTAAAGTGTGTGAGTCTCCACCAATTATTACATCAACTCCAGTTAAAGCTTTTGCCATAGTTACATCATTTGAATAACCTTGGTGTGTTAATAATACTATTTTATTAACTCCTAAATTAGTTAATTCATTTATATAGTTTTGTGCAGTTTCTAATTCATCTGAAAAGATTATCTCATCACTTGGATTTGAAGAGTTTTTAGTTTTTCCAACAATATCTATACCTATAACTCCAACTTTTTCACCAGCTATTTCTTTAATAATATATGGTGTCCAATACCCTTCTAAGATATTTCCCGCTTGAGGTACAACATTTGCTGATACTACAGGAATAGTATCATTTAACATATCTAAAAATGATTTTAATCCCTCATCACCATCATCAAATTCATGGTTTCCTAAAGCATAAGCATCCCAAGAGATTAGGTTCATCATAGCTGCATCAGCTTCACCTTTAAACAATGAATAATAAAGAGTACCTTGAAAAACATCTCCTGCATTTAGTGTTAAAGAGTTTGGTTTTGTTTGTTTAAATTCATTTAATTTTGTTACATATCTAGCATAACCTCCAACTGAAACATTTGTTTCAACTCCATCAAACACTAAAGACATAGATTCACTTTGAATATGTGAGTGGGTATCATCTACATGGAAAATCGATAAATTAAAATTCTCATCATTAGAAGATGAACTATTACTTCCACAACCTACAAATAAACTTCCTACTAAAAATAGTGAAGCTATATTTAAATAAAACTTTTTCATAAACATTACTCCTAAAAAAATATGGCAAATTATATAGATTAAAAGTTACATAATAATAACAAGTTTATTTATTGATTATTGTTAGATAGTTGTATTTTTTATTTTATCTTAATAAAGGGAGAAGTTTCCCTTTATTAGGTTTATTTAATTTCATAGATTGCAGTAGAACCACTCATTTCATAAGAAACTAATAATAAATTTTTTCCATTTGGAGAATCACTAGCTGGAATAAATTTCATACCTTCAGGAGAGATATCGCCTTTTGAACCAGTTTCAATATAATCCACAAAAGTTGCATTTGAAGGGTTTGTAATATTATAAACTAAAATAGCATTTTGTCTTTCAAGTCCAATAAAGGCATATGTAACACCATCTATTGTTCCTACAGCTAATGCTTCAGGTTCTCCACCTTTATTTCCACTTCTTCCATCCATTTCACCTTCATCTTGGTTAAATAGTGCTGGTTGAAGCTCTGCAATTTTTTTAGAAATCTCATCACCACTATCCCATACTAAATCACCATTTGTATCCCAAATAGCAAAACTTCTTGCACCATAAGTATATAATTTATCATAATCACCATCATTGTCTGTATCACCTAAATCAATCATAACTTTTAGGTCATTTTCATTTTCATATGCAGATGCGATTGAAGGATCAAGTGTAAGTTTTGAGATTTTACTTTCATCAGTTAAAGCATCTCCAGTTTCTAAAGTATCACTTACATCTTCTATAGGATATTCTCTTCCATCACCTTCATTTGCAGTTACTAAATATGTTTGTCCATTATAAGTATATGAAGCTATTGAATCTGGTTGGTACAAACCAAAAAGTTGTGGATAGTTTTTCATCTGTATAATACCATTTTCTTCAATATCAATAGTGTTTTGGCTTGAATAATCTTTTGCACCAAACGATTTGATATATGATAAAGTATTTGTAGTTAAATCAACTTTTGCAAGGGCATTGTTTTCTTGTAAAGTAACATAAGCAAAATTTCCAGAAACTGTAACATATTCAGGTTCTAAATCTTTTGTTTGAGAGTTACTAGGAGTTCCACCCAGTCTAACAGCGGTACCATCATTTGCAGCAGTTGTAGCAATATCTAAAGCAATATCAGTATATGAATAATCAGATGTATTAATAACTCCAATAGTACCCTCTGGGTCTACACTATAATCACCATTTGGCTCACCTTCATTTGCTACAATAACTTTAGAACCATCATCACTAAATGTAACCATGTCTGGTAGAAATCCAACTTGAACAGTATGTAAATGGTTTCCATTAGTATCGAAGAATACTACATTTCCTTTGCTATTTGTTCTTAATCCATCTGTTGATTTAGTTTCAACTGCAACTGCAATCTTACCATCATGAGCAGTAACAGAATTTACACCTGTACCATAAGAGCTTAAATCAATACTTGATACTAAAGTAGCAGAAGTTACATCTGAAATATTAATAATATCAATTTTATTATCTGCACCATTTGTTACAAACATTCTTTTTGAAGCTTTATCATATGCAACGATTTCACTTCCTGCTTCTTTATTTGTATTATATGAACCAACTTTTTCAAGTTTAGAAGATAAATTTGGGTTTTCAACAATATATAAAGTATTTCCATCTACAGTTTTCATATCAGAATCTATATATTTTTGTTCTAATACTCCTGATGTTGACCATGTAGCAAAGTCATCATCATTTAAAACACCTAAGTTACCATTTTTAAATACTATTAAACCTTCCATTTTATCATGTGGATAATTTACCTCTTGAACCATATCTACTACTAATTGTTTAGATACTGGATAGATACCATTTGAAGCTAAGGCTTCCCATCCACCATTTAATACAACTTGCTCTAATGTTAAACCATCAATTGTTAATCCAATAGATCCATCTTGTGCCATATTATCAGCTAATGAGAAACCTTCTAATTCAGTACCAGAAGATAAACTGATTTTATATACATGTTTTTGTAAATCAGAAGTATCTTTTAAGAAGCTTCCATCTCTTTCAATAATTAAAAACTCATCATTACTTAAAGCAACAATCTCTGAGTTTGAGTTTTCATTTTTTTCTTGTTTATAAAGATATTGTTTTGTTGCTCCTGTTTCTAAATCAACTGTAACAATTCTTGTAATATTTTGTTTTCTAACTTCAGAAGATGGTAAATCCATTGTTGATTGCATAATTCCTACTAAAGTTTTTTGATCAGGAGTTATAGTTAGACCTTCCATACCTCTATTTGCTCTTCTATATGCAAATTCTGCCGGTAATGTAAAAGTATTTCTATCATCTGATGCAAAAGGATTAATTCTTCCAATCTCTTTACCATTTGCATCAAAGTGTACCATATGTGGACCATACTCATCACTTATCCAAAATGTTCCATCATTTAATACTGCTAAACCTTCTCCATCTAAACCATAATCATCAAGTTTAATATTACCATCTTCATCTTTTATAGTATTTCCATCAGCATCATATGGAGTTTCACCAGTTCCACCTAAAGCTGAAGTATTTGGTAATCCTGAAATCTCAGTTCCATCAGGTCTTTTTAAAAGTATATCTTTTACTTTTTTTACTGAATTATCAGCTTGGATTTCAAAAAGTCCAATTCTAGGTACATAATTTGGAACTGGAAACATTTTTCCTTTTCCATCAACTCCTGTATATGTTGCATTTGGACCTCTATCAGTTAATGCATAGAATTGTTTTTCATTTGTTGGGTGAGCTGCAGCAGCAGAACCATAGCCACCATTTCTTACAAAAAACTTTTCTCCCTCTTTTGCACCGTTATCTAACTCTTCACCAATCTTTACATATGGTAATAGTGCTCCACCATTAAAGAACTTTTCTATTACAGAATCTGTATCAGAATCACTACTAGATGAACTACCGCACCCTATTAAAGAGATAGATAAAACTGCACTTGCAACTGTTAAACTTAACCAATTTTTCTTATTCATTTATATTCCTTCCTAATTACTAAAATCAAAAATTTTAACTATAGAAAGTTACAAATTAATAACATTATTTGATATGGCTACCTTTATTTTTTAAGCTTAAATAATACTAAAATCATTGATTGGTAACCTGTAACTTTATTGTAATTTTTAAGTTTTATTATTCACGTCTACTCAATGGCATTGTAGAGTAAAAATGAAACTAAAAATAAGGAATAATCATATGAGAAAATCATATATAAGTATAGCAGTAGCTTCAATAGTTGCTTCGTTGGCATTTGTTGGTTGTGGAAGTAGTAGTAGCAGTTCTGATACAACAGTTGATACTCCTTCATCTAACTCTCTTGTTAGAGAATCTGGAATTGCAAGAAAAGTTGTTTTAGCAGAGATTCCTGCTCCTTTAACAAATGAAGACAAATCTTCAATCATTGCAACAAATAGTGTAACTTATGATAACGGTGAAGGTAGCACAAGTACAATTGGTTTTACAAAATTAATTAGTGCTAAAACTGTTAACAATGGTCAAACATTTGGTGCAGTAAAAGATTTCAATGATGCAACAGTTACAGATAACGATGGTAATCTTATCATCTGTGATGGAGCAAATGGTAATATTGGTGGTTCAGGATTAGACCATACATCAATCTTAACAAACAACGGGAGAATCTTTGCAGTTTCTCAATTTGAGTGTGCAAATGGTGCAATGTATGGATATGAATTATCTCAAGATGCATCAACTGGTGCCTTATCAGTTATTCCTAACTCGATGCAATATATTAGCCAAAAATCTGGTTTTGGTGGTTGGGTACACTGTGCTGGTATGGTTACACCTTGGGGTACGCACTTAGGTTCAGAAGAGTATGAGCCTGATGCAAGAGCATTTACTGCTTCTTCTTATGATGCAAACTTAGGTTATTTTAATGCTGGATATGGAGAAAGTGATTATTTTAACCAAAACTTAAAATATTACTGGAAAGGTGATCATACTAAAACTAGTCCATACTACTATGGATTTATCCCTGAAGTTTCTGTAAGTGCAACATCAACAACTCCAACTTATACATATACAAAACACTTTTCTATGGGTAGAGCAGCATGGGAACTTGCATATGTTATGCCTGATCAAAAAACTGCATACCTTTCAGATGATGGAACAAACGTAGGTTTTTATATGTATGTAGCTAATACTGCTGGTGATTTAAGTGCTGGTTCTTTATATGCTGCAAAATGGAATCAAACTTCTGCAGAAGAAGCTGGTGCTGCTGATTTAACTTGGATTAAATTAGGAAGTGCAACAGATGCAGAGATAAAATCAATCTTAGATGCAGGTATAGAGTTTAGTGATATTTTTGATGCAGTAGATCCTGCTGATGATAATACATGTACACAAGGATACACTAGAATCAATACATCATGGGGATTAGAGTGTTTATCTGTAAAAGCTGGTAAAGAAAAAGCAGCAGCATTTTTAGAAACTAGAAGATACTCTGCAATGCTAGGTGCAACTACTGAATTTAGAAAAGAAGAAGGTATTACTTATAATCCTGACCATAATAAACTTTATGTTGCAATGAGTGAAATTAGAAAAGGTATGTTAGATAATAGTTCTAATGATACTGGTGGAAATAATGATATCAGATTAACTGAAAACAAATGTGGTGCAGTTTATGGTCTAGATATTTATGGTGCAACTCAAACACCTAAAGATAGTACAAATACAACAATCAATAGTTCATATGTTGTAAAAAATATGTATGGTGTAGTAAGAGGAATAGCATCTTCTTATGATGCTGGTTCAGATTATGAAGCATATACATGTTCTCCTGATTCAATTGCACATCCAGATAATATCACTTATTTAGAGGGTGAAAATCTATTAGTTATTGGTGAAGATACAGACAGACATCCAAATGACTTTATTTGGGCATATGATGTTGTAAGTGGAAAAATGACAAGAATTTTATCAACTCCATATGGTTCTGAAACTACATCTCCATACTGGTATAAAGATATCAATGGATTTGGTTACTTAACTGCTGTTACTCAACACCCATTTGGTGAAACAAGTAGTAGTGATCCTGATTATTCATTAGTTGAATCTGCAACAAACAAAGAATCATCTTTTGGTGTTGTTGGACCATTTAACTTCACAGCTAGATAATATTAAATATTTATAAAAGGGTTCCCCCCCTTTTATAAATAGATTGTGAACTAAAAAATAGTTTAGAATCTATTTATAAAAATAAGGTTAATTATGCAAAAAAAAGTTTTTTACGGTATTTCGATTTTAGGAATATTATCAATATTAGTATTAATTGGTTGTGGAGGAAGTAATTCTTCATCAAATCTATCTTCAAATACACAGGTTTTAGATATAGATTTTAAGGCAACAGATTCTATAAACAATAGAGCAGCTTATGTAACAAGTCAATGTTATACTAAAACTACAGATGAAAACAATAATGTTCATAATCCATGTTTTACATGTCATATTAATTCTACTACACCAAACTATATCAATGACTATGAACTACAAGAGCTTCATGATTTTGGAGATTATACAAAAATAAATAGATTTACAAATCTATTTAAAGATAGAACTGATGCTGTAAATGCTATAAGTGATGAAAAGATATTAAGTTATGTTAGAGAAGATAATTATAAGGACAATAACAATAATCTAATTTTAGCAAACAAATTAAACAGTGTACCTTCAAAATGGGATGTAAATGAAAATGGAAAATGGGATGGTTATACTCCTGATTGTTATTTCAATTTTGATAATGAAGGTTTTGATAAAAATCCAAACGGGGAATATACAGGATGGAGAGCATTTGCATATTATCCATTTTTAGGGACATTTTGGCCAACAAATGGAAGTACTGATGATGTTCTAATAAGATTAGCAAAAGAGTTTCAACAAGATGCAAATGGAGTATTTAACAAAGAAGTTTATAAAATAAATCTTGCAATTGTTGAATCATTGATAAAAAGGAAAGATATTGATTTAGAAAATAGTGTTGATGAAAATTTATATCAAGTTGATTTAGATAAAAATGGTACTTTTGGTATTGCTTCAAAAGTAGTTTATAATTGGGAAAAATACTCTTACAATACAACAACTGGTAAATACTACAATTTTGCAATGAGCTATGTTGGTTTGGCAAAAACACTTTTAGAATCAAATACTTATTTAATAGGCCCTGGAAGATATCCTAAAAACACAGAGTTTTTACATACAGTAAGATATATTGATATTGATGAAACAAATGATACTATAAAAATGGCTTCTAGGATGAAAGAGCTTAGATATGGTAAAAAATATACTTGGCTTGGAGATTGGGATTTAGAAAATGCAACTTCTGCTGAAGTTAAAGATAAAAACGACTTCCCTGATAGAATTAGAACTATCCAAGGAAACACAGAAGAAGGACTTCTTACAGGTCTAGGTTGGGTATATCAAGGTTTTATTGAAGATGAAAATGGAGAGTTAAGACCACAAAACTATGAAGAGACTCAATATTGTATTGGTTGCCACTCTGGTATTGGAGCAATTACAGATAGTACTTTTGTATTTCAAAGAAAATTTGATAATTCGCATTTTCAAAAAGGTTGGTATCACTGGTCGCAAGATACAAATGGTTTAAATGGAATATTAGAACCTAAAACAGCAGATAACAGATATGAATATACACTTTATTTAGAACAAAATAAAGCTGGTGATGAGTTTAGAAGTAATAGTGAAATTATGCAAAAATTCTTTGACAACGAAGGAAATTTACTTGATAGTCAAGTACAAATTATGAGAGAAAATATAGCATATTTATTATATCCAAGTACAAAAAGAGCTTTAGAATTAAACAAAGCATATAAAGTGATTGTTGATGAACAAAGTTTTATTTATGGTAGAGATGCTCATGTAAAACCCCTAGATAATGTAGAGAAAGAGATAAAAGATGTGGGTCTTAGTACGGGAATTACGGCGGTAAAATATGAATAGTATTTATACTATTTATAGCTGTAACTTTTTTGTAATTCATTTTTCTTAAAATTTTAAATTTAAGGAGAAAAAATGATAGATGTGCAAAAAGAGATAGAAAAAAAGTTCCCAAAATTAGCAAAGAAACCGAACTTTTTAAATCAATCTTTAATTAAAGTAGCAAAAAAATTAGTACATGAAAACTCTATAAATGATTTTTTAGAAAAGAATTCTCATCTTAAAGGATTTGAATTTGTAGATGCGGTACTTGATTATTTCAATTTTGATTATACTGTTTCAAGTAACGATTTACAAAATATTCCAAGTTCAGGAAAGGTTGTAATTATTGCAAACCATCCACTTGGTGCACTTGATGCTTTATGTTTATTAAAACTTGTTGGAACTGTAAGAAGTGATGTAAAGATTGTTGCAAACGATTTTTTAGTGGGAATTGAAGCTTTAAAATCTTTATTTATCCCTATAAACAATTTTAAAATGAGACAATCAAAAAATGATATAAAAGCAGTTTATGAAGCTCTTACAAATGAAGAAGCAGTGATTATATTTCCTGCAGGAGAAGTAAGCCGTGCTAGTGCAAAAGGGATAAAAGATCCAAATTGGAGTAAAGGTTTTTTAAATTTTGCCTTGAACTCTAACTCTCCGATTTTACCAATATTCATTGGTGGTAAAAATTCTAAGACTTTTTATACAATATCAGTTCTTAATAAAACTTTCTCAACTTTACTTTTATCAAACGAAATGTTCAAAAAGAAATCATCAAATATCAATGTAAAAGTTGGTGAAATAATTCCAAATGAGAACATTATGCCAAGGGGAATTGATAAAAAATACTTGGTAAACCTTTATAAAAAACATCTGTATTGTTTAAAAAAAGGAAAAAAATCTTTTTTCGTAACTCAAAAAGCTATTGCCCATCCTCAAAAAAAAGAGGATATTATAAAAGAACTGAAAAAATCTTTACTAATTGGTGAAACAACAGATGGTAAAAAAATCTATTTATACGATTATGTTGAAGATTCTGTTGTATTAAAAGAGTTAGGAAGATTAAGAGAACTATCATTTAGAAAAGTTGGTGAAGGTATAAATAAAAAAAGAGATACAGATAAGTATGATATCTATTACCAACATATCATTCTTTGGGATGAAAATGATTTGGAAATTGTAGGTTCTTATAGAATAGGAAATGGAAATCATATTAATAAAAATAAAGGAATCAAAGGATTCTACTCTAACTCTTTATTTAAGTTCAATGAAGATTTTTATCCATATTTAAAAGACTCAATTGAATTAGGTCGTAGTTTTGTTCAACCAAAATATTGGGGAACTAGAGCACTAGATTATTTATGGTTTGGAATTGGAGCATATTTAAAAAACAATCCAGAAATCAAATATATGTTTGGACCCGTATCAATCTCTGCTAGTTTTCCAAGTGTAGCTAAAGATATGATGATTTTTTACTATTCTTTCTATTATGGAACTAATAAAAATATGGTTGAATCAAAAATCCCATATCAATACTCATCAAATATTCAAGATAGCAAAGATTTATTCACATTAGATGATAAGAAAAAAGATTTTAAAGTATTAAAATCAACACTAAATAATATGGGTGTAACGGTTCCAACTTTATTTAAACAATACTCTGATATTTGTGAAGATGGCGGAGTAAAATTTCTAAGCTTCAATGTTGATCCTGACTTTTCAGATTGTGTAGATGGATTTATATTAGTTGAAGTTTCAAAAATAAAAAGTAGCGCTAGAAAAAGATATATAGATAAAGAGTAAAGTGATACTTCACTTTACTACTCATATCTTAAAGCATCAATTGGATTTAATCTTGCTGCTTTTCTTGCAGGAAAATATCCAAAAATTATCCCAATCAAAGTTGAAAATACAAAAGATATTATTATAATTTGGGTATTAATTATAAAAGCTAATTCCATAAAGTGAACTGCGGTATAACCTATTAACAATCCAATTACAATTCCTACTAATCCACCAAGTGTTGATAATACAATTGATTCAACTAAAAACTGTAATAACACTTCACTCTCCATTGCACCAATTGCTAGTCTTATTCCTATCTCTCTTGTCCTTTCAGTAACTGATACAAGCATTATATTCATAATACCAATTCCACCAACAAGTAAAGAAATAGCTGCAATTGAACCTAAAAGATATGTTAACATCTTAGTTGTTGAAGTCATAGTTGATAATAAATCTTCCATATCTCTAATATAAAAATTATTATCCTCTCCTAGTTTTATACCTCTTCTTTCTTGCATCAAAAGAGTTATATCCTCTTTTGCTTTTTCTATATTTTTACTCTCATTTATTGAGATTAAAATTGAATCAATATCTGTATCACCTTGTATTTTTCTTTGAAACATTTTAAGTGGAGTAATAATAATTTCATCTTGATCTCTACCAAAAGCTGCTGCACCTTTTGATTCTAAAACACCAATAACTGTACAACCAAAATTTTGAAGTCTTATTTTAGAACCTATAGGATCTTGTCCCTCAAATAACTGTTTTACTATAGTAGTTCCTAAAATACAAGAACTTTTACCAAAACTTTGTTCACTCTCATCAAATTCTCTACCACTTTTTAAAGCCCAATCTTTTATTATAAAATAGTCATTGCTAGTTCCAATAATACTTGTAGTGTAACTTTTATTTGAATAAATTGCATTAATACTACGAGCACTCTCTGCTGACACTGCTTTTATATTTTGTATTTCACTTTTAATTGCATCAATATCTTCTTGTTTAAAAGCTCTGGCACTATTATCACTTCTTACTTTTCCTCTTCTTTCTTGCCCAACTCTTAAAACCAACATATTTGTACCAAGCTTTGAGATATCTGCTCTAACTTTTGCAGTGGTTCCATCTCCTATCATCACCATACCAATAACAGAAGCAACACCAATAACTATTCCTAAGATTGTCAAAAATGATCTTAATAGATTTCTTCTTATCTCTTTTATTGCTATTAAAAAGGCATTTACTAACATTATTTATATCCTTTTTTCAAACTATCTTCAATATGTCCATCTCTAAAATATATGATTCTATCTGCATATTTTGCCATCTCATCTTCATGGGTTACCATGATAATTGTGATACCCAGCTCTTCATTTAATTTTTTTAACAATTCCATAATCTCAATACTTTTTATACTATCAAGATTTCCTGTTGGTTCATCTGCTAATAAAACTAAAGGATTTGTTACGATTGCTCTTGCTATTGCCACACGCTGTTGTTGTCCCCCTGAAAGTTCAGCAGGTGTATGATGAATAACACTTTCTAAACCAACTTTCTTTAAAGCTTCAAAAGCCATTGTTTTTCTTTGCTTTGAGGGGATTTTTCTATAAACTAAGGGTAACTCAACATTTTCTAAAGAACTTGTTCTTCCCAATAAATTAAAACCTTGAAAAACAAATCCTAAATAGTTCCTTCTTATCAAAGCCATTTGGTTTCTATTTAATTGTTCTACATTTATTCCATTAAACAAATACTCTCCACTACTTGCAGAATCTAAACATCCAATAAGGTTCATAGCAGTTGATTTTCCACTACCACTTGAACCCATGATAGCTACAAATTCACCCTCTTTTATTGATAAATTTACTTTATTTAGAGCATAAGTTTTAGCTTCCCCCTCTCCATAGGTTTTAACTATATCTTTAAACTCTATAATTATTTTTGATTCATCCATTAGTTACTCTTTTGTGAAACTACAATCTCATCATCAATTTTTAAATCTTTTGATTCCACGCTAGAATATTTTCCATCTGTTTCTAAAACTTTTACACTAATCTCTTTTAGTTTATTATTTTCTAATATATATATTGTTCTTATATTTTCACCCTGTAAACTTTTAGATTTTCTTTCAACTATATCTCTTTTTGGAGGTCCAACAAAATTAACCTTTTCATTTGTTTTAACAGTTGGTTTAAATCTTAAAGCACTATTTGGAACAAGAAGTTTATCTTTTATCTCTTTTGTTATAATCTTAGCAGATGCAGTCATCCCAGGTCTTAGATGTAAATCTTTATTATCTACTAAAGCAACTGTTTCATAAGTTACCACACCACTCTCTTCTATTGGGTTATACCTTACTTGTTTTATTTTACCTTTAAAAGTTTGTGTTGGGTAAGCATCAACATTAAAAGTAACATTTAATCCCTCTTTTATATCTGCAACATCTGCTTCATCAATACTTACAACTAAATCCATCTTTGATAAATCTTTTGCAAGAGTAAATAACACAGGGGTAGACATAGAAGCAGCTACTGTTTGACCAACCTCAACAGCTCTATTTAGAACTATCCCTTTTATAGATGATTTAACTACTGCTTTATCAAGATTCTCTTCATCTGTTTTTAGATTGTACTCTGATTGTTTTACTTGTGCTATTGCTGCTTCATAAGAAGCTTTTGCACTTTCATATGAAAACTTAGCATCATCTACATCGTTTTGTGAAGGGTATTTTCCTTTTGATTGTTTGAACATTTTTAATGTTCTTTCATAATTTAGTTTTTTACTACTAAGATTTACTTCTCTTTCTTTCATATTTGCTTTAGTTACAGATAATGATGCCTTTGAACTATCAACTTGAGCTTTTAATTTAGTTGTATCTAGTTTTGCTAAAACTTGCCCAACTTCAACTTTATCATTAAAATCAACAAGTATCTCTTTTATAGTACCTGAAACTTCAATACCAATATCAACACTATTTGTTGGATTTAGATTTCCTGTTGCCATTACAGTAACTTCTAAATCACCTTTTTTTACTTTTTGCGTATTGTAAGTGATCTGTTCATTTTTAGTATTATTTTTTAATATAAAAAAGTAATAAAAACCTGCTAAAACTATTATTGCAACAAGAATAATCCAAATATACTTCTTCTTTGAATTTGATTTTTTATATGAGTTTAATTGCTCTTGTAAATTTGCTTCCATTAGTTTTCTACCTTTGTATTAAAATATAATTTTGCATACTCTAATTGAATATTTATATCATTTATTACTAAATCGTATTGATTTATTTTTTTTGTATTTATTAGTATTTCCAAATCATAATCTGAAGACATTCCTGCACTATTTGAAGCCTCATTTACCTCTATTAAATCATCATATAGTTTTATATTCTCATTTATAATTTTATTGTAGTTTTCAAGGGTATCAATTCTTGTTATAGCTTCTTCATATTCATTTAAGATTTGTGTTTTCATATCATTTAAGTTTAGTTTTTGTTTTAAAACTTCCAGTTTTGATTTTTCTAAATTTGACTTTTTATTAATATCATAAATAGGCATAGATAGATTTAAAGATATAGAACCACTACTATTATCACTTTGGGTATTATCAACTAAATCATCACTATTTGTATACCCAATATTTGTATTTAGATTTACTTTAGGAAGATACTCTGTTTTATCTTTTTTATAACTTGTATCAGCCAAATCAACTAAAGCTTTCTCATATAATAAATTTATATTTTTTTTCAAATAATCATCTTTTTTGATTTTTTCAAAATCTATTAGATTTATTTGTTCATATTTTAAATCAGTATATTTAGCAAGATTTAGTTTTGATTCTTTTAAAGAGTTTTTTAAATCAATATTTGTTTTATATTGAGTATTCTTTGCCATTATTGCATCATTTAACTCAGTTATATCACTTTTTCCATTTTCATATTGAATCTTTTTTAAAATTAGTTCTATATCTTTGTTTTTTAATTGATACTCACTTTGTTCCAATTGAATTGTTAATTTTTTTATTTGCAATAGAGTTTCATAAATTGTTTCAAAAAGAGTTAAATTATCATTTTCCCACGCTAATAAATCTGATTTATATTTATCATTGGCATAATCAATTGTAAACTCTATTCCACCTGATTCATAAATACTTTGTGTAAATCCTATAGATACACTTTTTGAAAAACTATCCTCTTTATTATTAAAAGAGTGAGTTCTATTTAGACCTGAGTTTAAATTCAATGGTGAAATCCAACTATTTTTTGAACTTTTATAATCCTCTTGTATAATTTGTTTTTCAACCTCTCTTAACTCTTTTTTATCTTTGTTTAATAGATCTAAATCATTGGCAAATATAAGTGAGCATAAAAGTGGTAATATTACTATTTTTTTCAATACTAATTCTCCTTGACTAGTAATAATTCTACTTATAAAATTATAATAGAGTATTGTAAATAGTTTTTAAACATAAACTTAATAATTGTTTAATAAAGGATTTTGATAATTGTTATTAATAAGTAGTTTTAAATAAAAGGGCAATTTACCCTTTTATTTACAATCAGATATAAGCTCTAATAGTATCTCTTGAATCTCTTGTGCAGTTTCTATTAAATCTGGATTTATATCATCTATTAATTGAACAACTGAATTCATAGAGATATAAGTTTGATTATCTTCACTATAAATTGCTATTTTACATGGTAAAATTACAGATAACTTCATATCTTCATCTAAAAGTTTTTTTGCAAATGCAGGATTACATATATCCAAAACAACACACTCTTTATCAAACTCTAAACCTTTTGATTTTAAAGTGTTTTGAATTTCATGAATATGTAAAATTCCAAATTTATATTCTGAGATTTTTTCTTGTATTGTCTTTACAAGTTCACTAACACTTTTATCACTAGTTTCTATATATTGCATCAAGTTTTCCTTTTTATAATTGTATCTTCTATAAAATCTATTTTACACTCTTTAGTTTCATCAACTAAAGCTCTGGCAATAATATCATCTTCTACAATAATATGTTCTAAATGTAAGTTTTCCAACTCCTCTTTTTCAGTAAATCTTGTAACTTTTACTATAGTTTTTGTGTTGTGTGTCAAATCATCAATAACCTCACAAATTAGATGTAATTTTTCAGGGTTATCAATAGCTATGATAACAGCACAAGCATTTTTTATATTTACTGCTTCCAAGATATGCTTACTTGCTGCATTTCCAAAAACAATTGGTTCATTATCAGCTGTTCCCATCTCAAAAAATACTTGGTTGTGTTCAACTATAACATACTCATGTCCATCTTCTCTTAGATTATGTGCTATTCGTTGCCCTAAATGTCCATAACCTAACAATACGATATGTCCTTTTGTATCTTTATCTACTAAGTGAGTATTACAAACTATCAACATATCATCTGGAACTAAAGAAGCAGCCAAAGATGAAAGGTTTTTCAAAATTATTGGAGTAAGAATCATCGATATTACAATCGTTACAATCAAAATTTGAGTATGTGTTGAACTAAGTAAGCCACCACTTCTTGCTAACTCTAAAATTGCCAGAGAAAACTCACCTATTTGTACTAAAGAAAGTGCAGTTTTAAAAGCAACCCTTTTTGAATCATCTAATTTAACCAATAGATATATAATAAAATATTTTAACACTAATAAAATAGGAAGAAGCAATAAAATTATCAAAATATAATCAGCAATGATTTTAAAGTTTATCTGCATCCCTACAGTGATAAAGAAAACACCCAATAAAAGATTTCTAAAAGGTGTAAGGTCAGCTTCTACTTGATGTTTAAACTTTGTTTCACTAATCATCATACCAGCAACAAAAGCTCCAAGTGAATAAGTAAAACCAAAATAATGTGCTAAATATGAAGCCCCAATAGCTACAAGTAAAACAGAAGCTACAAATAACTCTTCAGATCTTGATTTTGTAACATGTTCAAAAAAAGGTTGAAGCAAATATTTTCCAGAAAAATACAACAATGCCAAAAGAACTATTGCAGCTAATGTTGTTTTTAAAATAAGGAAAAATATACTTCCACTTTCATGGGAAGAAAACAATGAAATCATAAGCAATATTGGGATTACTGCTATATCTTGCATAATTAAAATACCAAGAATTCTCTGCCCATGTCTTTTTTTAATCTCATTATTTTCATTATAAGTTTTTAAAACAATTGCAGTGGAAGATAATGATAATGCAGCACCTATAACAATAGAAGTTTTAACATCAAAACCTATCACAAACATACATATCAAAAATACAAATACTGTAGTTACAACAATCTGTAAGGTTCCTGTAAAAAACACCTCACGCTTCATTCTTTTTAAATGTTCAATTGAAAACTCTAAACCAATGGTAAACATAAGAAAAACTACACCAAATTCAGCTATCTCTTTTAAATCATGGTTATTAACTGCCGCATGTAAATCAAATACATAAGCAATAATAGTTCCCGTTACTATATACCCAATTATCGTAGGTAGATGAAACCTTTTTAATATAAGATTAACAACTATTGCAATAAATAAAGTCCAAACTATAATACCTAACACATCTACTCCATTATATATAATGCATCTGTTTATAACCCTCAACTCTTTTTTTATAAGTTGAGTTTAACATCGAATTTTTGAAATCTAGAAAATCGATAGCCAAACACTCTTGATTTCCCCTTCCAATTCTTCCTAAATATTGAACCAATCTTCCATAATATGAGATTGGTGTTGCAAATATTATTGTATTTAAATGGGGAAAATCAATACCCTCTCCAAAATATGAAGTTGTAGCCAAAATCAAATTTGCATTTTCAATTTGAGCCATTTTTTCTATTTGTTCTTTTTTACTTAAACTTCCATGGATAGAAACAAAATCTATATTTTGCTCTTGAAGTTTTTTTTCTAAAATATTGATATGCTCTATTCTATCAGTTAAAACTAAAATTTTTCTGTGATTATACTCAATTATCTGGTTAATTATTAGATTATTCCTATTTTCATCAACACAAACCTCATTTATCAAAGTTGAATAGTTATCACTTGTACTTGTAAACTCTGTTTTTACAACTTTTAATTTGTTGTTATATGTTCTTTTTTTCTTATGCTCATAAACTACCATTCCTAATTGTTGAAACAATATTGGCTCTAAACCATCTTTTCTATTAGGCGTTGCACTAAGTCCTAAAATATATTTTCCAAAAAACTGTTTTACTATTTGCTCAAAAGTAACAGCAGGGATATGGTGACACTCATCAACTATCACAAAAGAGTAGTCATTTATAACCTCAGGAGAGTTTTTCAAACTTTGCATTGTTGCTACATCTAAAATACCATTTAATTGATTTTTACCCTTACCTAAATATCCTATCTCTTTTTTACTATAATCAAAATAATCTACAAATCTTTGTCTCCATTGATCTAAAAGCATATTTTTATTTACGATTACTAAAGTTGAACAAGCTCTAAGTTCAAACATTTTTGCACCAATTAAAGTTTTTCCAAAACCAGGAGGAGCCACACAAATTCCAAAATTTTCTTTTGATATTTTTTTTATTGCCTCTTGTTGCTCATCTCTTAACTCATATTTCACTTTTTTGGTTTTTATATTTTCAATATAAGTTTTATCGTCAATTGTATATTTTATTTTATTTTGTCCAAAATATTCTCTTAGTTTAAAAATTAAACCTCTGGGAAGTTTTAAATATTTTTCATCCTCTTCAAAATTTTTTATCTGCCTTGGAGTGTTAAATAATGGTTTTCTAAGATTTAACAAAACCTTTATTTGTGGGTTATCAAAAGTTGCAAAACTTTTTAATTTGTTTATAAAAGATTTCGATAAATTTATTGTTGGAATATATAAAAAATCATAAAGTTTTATATCCAAGGAAAACATAGGAAACTCTACCTCTTCAAAGGCTAAATCACTTGAAACATTATCAAAATCCAAATATTTATTTACTATATCTTTTGATATAAATTCTATATTTTGTAATACACTCCATTGCTCTTCAAAAACATTTAATGTACTTATATCAAAAAATACAGTTTTTTGATATTCCCTAAACTTTAAATGTAATGGTAACTCTATAGGTTCTTCAAATGATGCATTTGTACTAAAATCTCTATTGGGAAAAAGTTTTGCACTTATATTTGTTTTTTTTAGGATATAAAAAGCAAATTTTCTAGCATCTTTTGTATCAATTTTTGTTTCAAAAAAAAGCCAAACTAAAACCGAACCATAAGAACTATACTCATATAAAGAGTTAATTTTTAAGCTTTTAAAAGTTTTATCTATTTTTTCTAAATCATTATTGGAAATTTCCAAAACAATAAATTTTGATTTATTTTGATTATCTATTAAATAAGTTGCTAATTGAATATTTCCTCTTAAGTGTTCTTCAATATCTTTATTGGTTAAAGGAAGATAATCATTTCCTTTAAATGATTGAGTTACTGGGAAATAGTTTTGTTTTGTACCATCTTTACTTATCCATTTTTTTGCATATATATCAAATCTTGCTATAAATAAAGATTTAAAAAGCTCTATTTTTTCTATTTTAGAAAGCTTTTTATTATTTAAAGTTTGAGTTTTTAGTTGAGACTCTAACTTACTAATCTGCTCTTCTAAAACTCTTTTTTTAGCATATAAATCTTGTAGTTGTTCATTGATTTTATTTATCATGTTCAATTTGAGGCGATGAAACTATTATATTATTTATTTTTTGTTCTATCTCTTCATATCTACTTTTTAGTTTAGAATCTTTTCTAATCCCTTGACCTTCAAATTTTCCATCCTCTTCAATCACAAGTTCATTGTATCTCATCTGCCCAATCACTTTTCCAGATGCTAAAATTTGAACCTCATTGCAATCAATTTTACCATCTAAAAGTCCACTTACAATTAGATTGTTTGCTTTTATATCTCCAATAACTTCTCCAGTTACTCCTATGGAAATCATATCCGCTTCTAATATAACACCTTCAAATTTCCCATCTATATGAACAGTTCCTTCTGTGGAGATACCACCAATAATACAAGTTCCCTTAGCAATTACTGTTGCACCATTTTTGACTGTTCTCTTATTAGATTTACCAAAGATTCCCATTTAACTCTCCTCTCTTTTTTGAAGATATCATTAAAGTTATTCATCTGCCAATTTATAAAACTTTTTGGATTTAATATTCTACCACCATATTTCAGTTCATAATGAAGATGTGGAGCTGTACTTCTACCACTACTTCCACTTAAACCTATCTCTTGGTTTTTCTTTATTATATCCCCAGCTTGTACTTTTGTTTTATTTAGATGTGCATATGTTGTTTCAAATCCAAAATTGTGTTGTACTTTTATAACTCTTCCAAAATCTCCAATATTTTTAGGTTGTACATAAGTTACTACCCCATCAGCTGTCGCATAAACTGGTGTATTCCATCCGGCTTTTAAATCAATACCTCTATGAAACTTTTTTTTATGAGTTACTGGATGTATTCTGTACCCATAACTTGAGGTAACTCTTGTCTCTTTTAAAGGTGCTCCATTTGGGATAGAGATAAACATCAACATCTTATTTCTTTGACTAATTGATTCTAATATCTCTTTTGAAACCTCTTTTTCTTTTTTAGCTTTTAATCCAATCATCTCTTCTATTTCATCAAGTTTTGAACTTAAAGCTTCAATATCTTCAACTTTTCCTTTTATTTGCATAGAGTAAAATTGGTTTTGAGCTTGAAGTTTTTTCTCTTTTTCAGTTAAAACTTTTATCTCATTTTCTTTCTCTTTTATCTCTCTTTGCTTTTCAATTTTAATAGTTTCAATCTCATCACTTAGGTTATTTATAAATAAAAAACTAACACCTAATATTACTATAACTGCAATAATTATAATTATACTTAATTTTCTTACGATTTGATGTATATTATATGCTTTTGTACCATGTACATCTGATACAGTAATAATTAATCTATTTTTCATTGAATCTACCCATTTGTCTTAAGAACTTTTCCACAACTAAAAATGAACCAAATACTAAATACTCTTTTTTATCATCTATTTTTGAAAAGTCGGTAACCATTATATTCAAACTTTTACAAATATTTAATAAATTATTTTTATCACATACTCTTTTATCTTCAAGTTCTATAATAGTTATTGTTTCAATAATTGGTTTTAATATGGTTAATACATTTTCATAATCTTTATCTTTATAAGAGTTATATATCAAATGTACCTTTTTTTTATTTTTAAACTCATCCAATAAGACTTTTGCAGCTAAAGGATTGTGTCCCACATCAATAGTGACATTTGGCAATATCTTTTGACATCTTCCAAAAAGTTCAACTTGGGAAAAAATATCCATATCTATTTTTATATCTAAATCTTTTAAAAGATGGATAACTAAAGCTAAATTTTTATTTAAATAATTTGCATAACTATTAGGAAGTTTATATTTATCAAATTCATTTACAATCTCAATATCTATATCCAGATTTTGCTCTTGCTTTAACTCTTTTTTTACCTCTTTAGCTACTTCAAAAACCTCTTTATATTCTTGGTAACCTATTATCATCTTTTTATCAGTAGATCTTAGTTTTGTTTTTGCAATCTCTTCAATAGTATTTCCCAAAAAGCTTTGATGGTCTAATCCTATTGTAGTTACCAAAGTAACATCACTAGGTACCACATTTGTAGCATCAAACTCTCCACCAAGTCCTGCTTCTAAAACTAGATAATCTAAACTTGAAGATAAAACCAAAGCTAAAAGTGTTGTGTATTCAAAATATGTAAGTTTTTCCAAAAGATATATATCTAAAATATCTTGTAGTGTTTTGTGAGCTATTTCTAATTCTAAATCCGAACTATCCCTACCATCAAGCCAAATTCTTTCATTGAATTTTAAAATATGAGGAGAACTATAATGAACTGTTCTAAAAGATTTTTTTGAAAGATAAGAAGCCAGAAACCTTCCTGTACTTCCTTTTCCATTTGTTCCAATTATATGTATTACATAGGGAAGTTTGATGTTTTTTGAGAGTATTTTCCATGATTTTTTTACAATAGAAAAATCTATTTTATCATAATACATGGTTTTATGTTCTAATAGCTTCATCAAAGAAGCTGTTTTAAAATCTATCATAAAACCTATTCTTTAAATGAATATACTGCTAATTGAGAGATAACATCATCTAAAGCTCTTTTTGCTGCTATTTTTATAGCTTCAAATCTTTTTGTATCTGTAATTGTTGTTCCATTATCTATAGAGAAGTCATAATCCGATTTAACAATAAAACTATTTGTATTTTTTGATTCTTTATTTTTATATTTTACTAATATAGAAACAACAGCTTTATATAGTTTGTTGTACCCCAAAGAGTCATATTGTAACTCTAACATAGAAACAGAATCAATTTTTAAATCCAAAATTGTATCAGCTGCTTCTTTAGTATCTACAATTTGAGAATCAAGTCTGTGTACTATCAATTCGTTCATTACATCTTTGATTATTACTGAGTTTCTTGGATCTTTTAAACTAATATCCAAATTAACAAATACTTTTCCATTTAACTCTTTTTTTACATAATAATTAGATGGTTTGTATCCACAACCTGCAATAATAAAAAGCAGTAAAAAAGGAACTAACAATACACTTTTTTTCATCTTATCCCTTTATAACCAAATTAACCAATTTATTTGGTACAACTATCTCTTTGATGATTTGTTTATCTTCAATCCATTTAGCAGCAAGCTCTTTTGCACTTGCTAATATCTCATCTTTTGAAGCATCAGGTGAAACTTCTAATTCACATCTTTTTTTACCATTGATTGTAACAGCTAAAGTGATAGAATCTAAAGCAAACACCTCATCTTTTATCTCAATATTATCTGTAAAATTCTCTTTTGCAAATAAATTATCTGCTAACTCCCAACATAAGTGAGGGATAATAGGTTCTAAAATATTTGTAAGGATATAATACCCTTCTGCCCATACAAGTTCATTTTCTTGAACTTGAAGTGCATTCATAGCTTCCATTGAAGCTGCAATTAGAGTATTAAAAGCATATGTTTTATTAAATACATCGTTTGATTTTTGTAAAGCTTCATAAACTTTTCTTCTAGCCTCTTTTTCATCTTTGTTAAGTGATGAATGATCAATAGTTTTAAAGTTTTTAGCTCCATTTGGAGTAACTTGACTAGCTCTTTCAGAAAATTTTCTAATAAATCTAAATGCACCATCAACAGCACTGTCATTCCACTCTAACTCTTTTGTAGGAGGAGCAGCAAACAACATAAATAATCTAGCTGTGTCTGCACCATATTTTTCTACAATTAAATCTGGGTCTACAACATTTCCTTTAGATTTTGACATCTTAGCACCATCTTTTAAAACCATACCTTGAGTTAGTAATCTTTTAAATGGTTCTCTAGAGTTTGTATAACCTAAATCGTTTAATACTTTTGTAAAAAATCTTGCATAAAGCAAGTGTAAAATTGCATGTTCAATCCCACCAATATATTGATCAACATCCATCCAATAATCACTATCAGTTTCAGATACACCCTCTTTTGTCCATTTTTTAGGATTAGTTGCATATCTTAAAAAGTACCAAGATGATTGTACAAATGTATCAAGAGTATCAGTCTCTCTTGTAGCATCTTTTCCACATTTTGGACATTTGCAATGTTTCCATGTAGGGTGTTTATCTAAAGGATTTCCCTCACCTGTAATCTCAACATCTTCTGGAAGAGCTATTGGTAAATTTTCTAATTTTTCAGGAACTAAACCACACTCATCACAATGTACAAAAGGTATTGGAGCTCCCCAATATCTTTGACGACTCACTCCCCAGTCTCTTAGTTTAAAGTTTATTTTCTTTGTACCAAAAGAGTTTTGCTCAAAATGATAAATAATAGCTTTTTTAGCTTTTGTATTAGGTAAGTTTGTAAACCCTTCTGAGTTTACTAAAGTCCCCTCATCTGTATATGCTTCTGTCATTCTATCAATTAAGCCATTTGGACCTTGAATAACTTGTTTTAATGGTAATTCATACTCTCTAGCAAACTCAAAATCTCTTTGGTCATGTGCAGGTACTGCCATAACAGCACCACCACCATAAGAGCTTAATACAAAGTTTGCAACCCATACAGGGATTCTTTCAGCTGTAAGAGGATGGATAACCTCTATTTCTAAAGAAACACCCTCTTTTGGCATAATTGCTCTATCTCTTTCTGGAACTTTTTGCATAGCTTTTATTCTATTTAATTTGTTTTCATCTAAAAGCTTATTATCCACTAGATATTGTACTATTGGATGTTCTGGCGCAAGTGCTGAGTATGTAACCCCATAAATTGTATCAGGTCTAGTTGTAAATACTTTGTATGAAGAGAATTGTTTATCAAGTTTATATCTAGCCTCTTTTGTAAGTTCAAATGTAAACTCTAAACCTTCACTTCTACCTATCCAGTTTTCTTGCATAGTTAAAACTTGAGATGGCCATTGCCCCTCTAAAGTTTTTAAATCATCAAGTAACTCTTGAGCATATTTTGTAATACCTACATAATATCCAGGCATCTCTTTTTGTACAACAGGAGTGTCACATCTCCAACAACACCCCTCTTCAACTTGCTCATTTGCTAAAACAGTATGACAAGGTTCACACCAGTTTACAGTTGTAGACTTTCTATATAAAAGCCCTTTTTCAAACATCTTGATAATAAACTCTTGTTCCCATCTTGTATAAAGTTCATCTGATGTTGCAAACTCTCTTGTTGTAGAAAAAGATAAACCTAAAGCTTTTAGTTCATCTCTCATATAATCTATGTTTTCATAAGTCCATTTTTTTGGATGAAGTTTATGTTTTATTGCTGCATTTTCTGCTGGCATACCAAAACTATCCCAACCAATTGGATGTAATACATTGAAATTTGCTTTTCTAAAAAATCTAGCAAAAGCATCACCTAAACAGTAGTTTCTAACATGTCCCATGTGGATTCTACCACTAGGATACGGAAACATACTTAAAATATATTTTTTCTCTTTTTCTGTGCTATCTTCTGGTTCAAAACTATTATTTTCAATCCAATATTTTTGCCATTTTGCTTCAATATCTTTTGGATTATATTCCATTAATACTCTTCCTTATCTTGACTTTTTGCGCTCTCAATTAAAGCTAATGCAATTGAGAATATATTTGCTACAACTGCTCCAATTGCAAGAGATGTAGCCATTGATTCATCTCCAATAAAAGTTAATACCATGAATGCAGGAATAAGATGTAAGTCTGCAACTAACGAACTAGCTAATAACTCAGCTGCTAAAAGATTTTTAACTCCAATTTTTAAAATTGTAGAGATCACATTAACCCCAGCTGCTAAAAAAAGTGCCACTGCATTTGGCTCATATAAAAACCCTGCTGTTGTTGTTAAAGACATAAGTGAAAAGAATATGTATGTTACCTTACCCCAATCCATGATTATCCTTCTTTTATTGTATATTTAAGGGTAGATTTTATCTAAAATATACTAAAAAATCACTTTGAGGAAAATTTTTATTATTCTCTATTTTTGATAGTGACAATCAATTGGTAGACTAAATAAGTCATAAGAAGTTTAAAAAACAATTCCACAAAAAAAACAAAACCAAAATCAAAATCAAAGAAGTGAAGAGGGTTTAGATTTTGCATAAGAAAGTTAAGTGTAAAATCGTTTGTAATTATAAAATAAAGCCCAACAGCACTAAAGAACATAAACTTCATAACAGTTCTTTGAGTACCATTAATAATATTATAAATAAAAAACCAAACATAAGCTGTAACAACTAATGCAACAGCAACTTCAGTATAAAGAGTATGAGGAATTGTTTCAGTAAGATTTTCCATTTTGTCAGCATATACATACTCAATAATAGAAGCTACTAACTCAACAACTATCAACCAAAAAAGCAACAGCTGCCAGTTTGTAGAGTTTTGAGATGTGATTTTGTCAAAAGTGTATTTAAATTTTTTAATATTCTCTTTCATGTTGTCCCTCATAAAAAAATAACTTTTGTATTATATGGATTATAACATTAAAATAGTAACAGAATAATGTCATTTTTGTTTATTTTTTATTGTTTATAGGTTTATTAACTAGAATATGTTAAAAATCAAATCATCTTCTTTAATTTATTTTATAGCTCTTTAACAAACATAATTAAAGAATAACTTTAAAAATACTATAATTATATAATTTATAAATATATAAAATAAAATCTTTTTATCCAAAGTTAAAATATGAAAAAATATAAAATTCTATTAATTATGCTAGTTTCAATAATTCTAACTATTTATGGATTGAGAAATATTTGGAAAGAATCAACTTATCAAGAGGTTTTATCAATGTATCCTCTTGAAAAGTCAACAAATAAAGAAGCAAGTGCCCAGTTTCTAAAAGCAATGGAATATAGAATCTATATAAAACAGTTACATCCATTTTTTGATTATGATAGTTTTGTAATGGCTCCATTATTAAAAAAACTAGATTATCATTTTCAAAAAGGAAAAAAATTACTTCCTAAAAATAGTGTTGAAGATATAGTTTGGTGGACACTTTTTTATAAAGAGATATATTCTCTTTTAGGAAACCCCCGTAATGATTTATCTTTAGCATATGAGAACTTACCTTATGATGAATTTAGGATAAAGCATGACATGATTTATGAGATGATAATGCGTTATCCTGAAGGTGAAGTTTACTTCAATATCGATGAAATAGAAAAGTTCCGTTTTCAAACAATGGCTATATTATCAGGTTTTTACTACAAAATCTTTTCTCAAAGATATAATTCAAATTCTTTAGTTGGAAAATCAAAATTAGAACAGAATGATATAAATGCGATGAAGCTGCTATCTGAAGTAAAAGAAAAATATAAAGTTGCTTATAAGAAGTTTATAGATACTTCAAAAAAAAAGGAATTTATAAAACGTGAATATTTGTATGATATGGTTTCTATTAACACAAAGCTCATAGTTAACTATGTAGTGATAAATAAGACTCAACAATTACCTAGAACAATTTGCTATTCAGAAGATAATAAAAAAATTGTAACTGAATATGTGGATGAATTATTAAACTATGTAGAAAATAGCAAAACTTCTCAGTCGAAAGTATTTTATAACAGTTTATTTAACTATAAAGCACAAACAAATGTACCAACTGTATTTAAAATGTTGAACTATAGATGTCCAAATTTAAGACCAAAAATAAGTGAAATTGTTCAAAAAATTGATGAAATAAATAATAAGTAATTAAATGAAAGTAGAAGAAAAGTTATATAAAATTTAAAATTAGGAAATTAATAATACTTAATATGTGCTAACTTTTATTAATTCAATATGCAAAACTTTCTTATTTTGATTGAATATTACACCAATTAAAATAAAATGGTATTAAAAAATGCAAAGGTCAATTTCCCTTTTTCCCGCATTTGAGAAGCCGAGTGTTTATTTATCTCTTTTGAAAACAAGTGACTAAACTGTTTGAAGCGTTAAAAAATGTGCTGGGAGCACATTTTAGCAAGTTTTTAGGCACTCAAAAGGGATGAATAATAAGCGAGGGAACCTTCGGCTTCGAAACCTGTGGGATGGTTTCTTTGCTACTTTCTTTTTCACAAAAGAAAGTCGAGAAAAGTAAAGACGTACAGTAAAAGTTTATTTACATTCAAATGTTTTGATAATAGTTTTAACTGTATGCAGTTGTCTTGTAGAGCAAAGCTCTCCGCTTCCTCACTTTTTGGTGGCAAAAAGTAAGACAAAAAGCCACCAACGGCTTCAGAACCCTAAAGGGTACCTTCCGATTTATAAAATATTTACTGCGTTGCGGAACTCCTCGAAAAAGTGACATCTAGTCACTTTTCTCTCGTCAAACAATCCTCACTTTTCACCGTAAATATTTCATAAATCTCCAGTTCTTGCAGATGTTGGGAAGAGGATAAGGATGTTTGATTTTTCTTATACCATTACATTCTAAATTTGTGTCATACTCAATCTACATATAAAATTTCAAAAATAAAAAAAGGAGATAGCAAACTGCTATCTCCTTTTATAGATTAGATGAAAAGAAACTTTGTTTCTTATACAGTCCCCTGCTCATACATAGCTCTCATCTTATCTTTCTCTTTTTGCTTCTTTAACTTCTCAGCTTCTTTAGCTCTAAAGCTTTGAATATTGAATTTTAATTGCACTAAGAAAGATGCTGCTATAAAGATAGATGAATATGTACCTACAATGATACCTACAAGCATTGTAAAGGCAAATCCGTGGATAATCTCTCCACCAAAGGCAAACAGTGTTACTACCACGAAGAATGTAGTCAATGATGTAAGTGTAGTTCTTGATAGTGTTCTACTTACTGATTCATTTGTGATTAGATTAAGTGCCGTTTCTTTTGATGTTTGAATCCCTTCTCTAATCCTATCAAATACAATAATTGTATCGTTTAGTGAATATCCTAAGATTGTAAGAATTGCTGCTAAGATATCTAGGTTTACTTCCACATTAAATAAACTAATTGCTCCCATAGCAATAGTAACGTCATGTGCTAATGCTAAGATTGATGCTACTGCAAATCTCCATTCAAATCTAAATGATACATAGATTAGGATAACTATTAAAGAAAGACCTAAAGCCATAAGACCTTTTTCTCTTAACTCTCCACCAACTTTTGGTCCAACCATATCTACCCGTCTAACCTCAAAGTTTCCTGTTGTATCTAAGATTTTATGCATCTCATCACCAATATCTGTTGCAAGTGCTGATGATGTTCCAGTTAATCTAATAACTACCTCTTCAGGTGTACCAAACTCTGTAATTGATGAACCTTTATATTTTGTATCAGCTAATACTTCTCTAATTTTATCAATTGGAGCTTTTTGTTCATATTTTACTTGTACAATTGTACCACCTGCAAAGTCAATACCAAAGTTTAAACCCTTTGTAGTAAGTAAAATAATTGAAGCTATAACTAAAATAGCTGATAGACCTAAAAATGGGATTCTTTTTCCCATAAAATCATAAATTTTATCGTTGCTAAAAATTTCCATATTAAATCCCAAACCATTTTTTTGTATTTTTATCTTTTGTTATCTTAGGTAAAATGGCTTCATACATACCATGTGTTCCTAAAATTGCCGTTAACATAGAAGCTAAAATACCAATAGAGATAGTTACAGCAAACCCTTTAATTGGTCCAGTACCATATGCATAAAGAATAACTGCTACAAGTAGTGTAGTAATATTTGCATCTAAGATTGCTCTCATTGCATTTGAATACCCTTCTTCAATAGCTTTTGGTATAGATTTACCTGCTCTTATAAGCTCTCTAATTCTTTCACTAATAATTACGTTTGCATCAACTGCCATACCTACAGTAAGAACAATACCAGCCATACCAGGTAAGGTTAGTGTGGCTCCAAACATCGCCATAACTGAAATGATAATAAATATATTTGTAACAAGTGCAACATTTGCAATAATACCAGCTCTTCTATAATAGATAATCATAAAAATAAATACTATCACAAATCCAGAGATAAGTGCTATCATTGAAGCTTTGATAGAATCAGCTCCCAAGCTAGGTCCTACACTTCTTTTTTCTAGAAGTTCAACAGATGCAGGTAAAGCCCCACTTCTTAAAGCAATTGCCACATTTCCAGCTTCAGTAGTTGTAAATCCACCAGAAATCTGTCCACTTCCACCACCAATTCTTTCTCTAATATTTGGTGCAGAATATACTTTTCCATCTAAAACAATAGCAAGTCTTTTCCCTACACTTTTTCCAGTGAACTCTCCAAAAATTCTTGCACCACTTGTATTTAAAGTAAAATTGATAATTGGTTGATTTGATTGGTCAAATGCCACTTGTGCATCTATTACTTGACTTCCATTTAAAATAGGAATCTCTTTTACTAGATATTTTGTATTTGCATCTCTTGTATCTTCTAAAATAATATCACCATATTGTGCAGCTTGAGCTTTTGACATAGTATATACTTGGTCTGCTCTTTCTTCATCTACAGCCATAAGTTCTAAGTTTGCAGGTTTAGAGATAAGCTCTCTTGCTGCTTTCTCATCTTCTTGAGTTTTGATACCTGGAAGTTCAACTACTATATCTGTATCACCTTGTCTAATTACAGTAGGTTCTGCAAGTCCAAATTGGTCAAGTCTATTTCTAATAGTCTCAACTGCTTGTGCTACTGATAAATCTTTTGTTCTTGAAATCTCTTCATTTGTAAGTTCAACTTTTAGATTTAATCCATCTTTAGTTACTTTTAAACCTTTGATTTCATCCAACATTTTATCAACTTTTGGTATTTCATCTTTATCTAATACCATAAAAACTACGCTATCACTTTTAATAGATAAACCATCTATTAATATATCTTCATCTTGTGCAAAATACTTGATTGAGGTAGCTATTGATTTGATTTTAGATGTAACTGCTTCATCAGTTTTCACACCTAAAAGCATATGCAAACCACCTTGTAAGTCTAGTCCAAGTGAGATTTTTTTTCCGCTTTCTGTTTGTAAAAAAGATGGAATTGAGAATACAACTCCAAAAATTATACTCAACATAAATATAATCATTCTATAATTAAAGATTTTCAATTTTGATCCTTAAAGTCATTGAGGTAAAACATAGAGATTTAAAACATCTAAAAATATAGATGTTTTAAATAAAAAATTAGTCTAATTTTTTTGCAACAAACTCTTTTACTAGTTTCATTTCTGTATTATCATGGTTTTTTACAACTAAGTGATCTTCTTCCACTTTTGTTATTTCAACCATTAAGCCACCATTTGTTACAATCTTGTCACCTTTTTTAAGTTCCGCAATCATCTCTTTGTGCTGTTTAGCTTGTTTTTGTTGTGGTCTTATGATTAAGAAATAAAAAATTGCAAATAATGCAACTAGAGGTAATAATGAGCTTATTAAATCTGTACTTTGACCCATCAGGTTTCCTTTGTAAAAGTTTTTTTCTATGTTTTTAGTAAAACGCGAACATTTTAACAAAACCTATATTATAAAAGGCTTGATAACCTCTTGCTTTATTAGTGCATTTATTTACTTAGCTTATTTTGATTTACAATATAAACTTTTAGATACTATTTTAGGACTTATTGCTTTTTATTTTTTATTAAAAATTGAAAGAAAATCTCTATTTTATGCAGGATTTTTTACAGCTATTTTTTGGTTTTATTGGATTGCTATAAGCTTTCAATACTATGATTTGACGCCTCTTGGACCACTTGTTATTATATTTTTTGGTTTTGTTTATGGATTACTTTTTTATCTAACAGCTATTATTGATAAATTGTGGTTTAGATGTTTAGCAATATTTCTTTTATCATATATTCATCCTTTAGGATTTAATTGGTTTGTTCCTGAACTAATTTTTATAAATAGTTACATTCCAGTTACAAAAGAGTATTTTGCTATTGTTTTAGCTTCTATTTATATGTTTATAAAATTAAAAAGATTAAAAGTTATTGCAATAATTCCTATACTATTTATTTTTACAAATAAAGGTGTATATGTAGATAATCCTAATTTAAAAATCTCTATGCCTCAACTAAATATAAATCAAACTACAAAATGGCATGAAAAACACCTTTCAGAGCAAATTGATTTAAATTTTCAACTAATAGATAAAGCAATTAAAGATAAAAATGATTTAGTAATTTTACCAGAAACTGTATTTCCTTTAGTACTAAACAAAGAAAATTTCTTGTACCATAATCTTCAAAAAAAATCTTTAGATATTGATATAGTGGTTGGTGGTATATATTTTGAAGATAAACATTACTACAATGTATCTTATCACTTTTCACAAACAAATGTTACAGTAGCAAAAAAAGTTGTTTTAGTACCTTTTGGAGAAGAGATTCCCTTGCCTAAATTCTTTGTAGATTTAATCAATAATATTTTTTATAATGGTGCAGAAGATTTTAAAAAAGCTGATAAAGCAACCGATTTTAATATAAAAGGGACAAAATTTAGAAATGCAATTTGTTATGAAGCTACTAGTGAAAAGATATATAAAGAGTTAAATGGGATTAAATATATGATTGCCATATCAAATAATGCTTGGTTTACCCCATCTACTGAACCCATATTACAAAAACTTCTTTTACAATATTATGCAAAAAAATACAATATTACAATCTTTCACTCAATCAATGGAAGTAGTAACTATATCATAAGACCTTAACAAATCTTCAGATAATATAACTTTTTATTTATTATTAAAAGGATTATCTTATGGAAGAATATGCTTCGCAATTCTTAGGTCTAGCTATTGAATATGCACCGAAACTTGCATTGGCAATTGTTACTTTAATAGTTGGTTTATGGCTTATTGGTATTGTTACTAATATTTTGGAAAAAACTTTAGTTACTGCAAAAACGGATAAAACACTTATTCCATTTTTGAAAAGTTTAGCTTCTTGGGTTTTAAAAATATTGTTGTTTATCTCTGTTGCTTCAATGGTAGGAATCGCAACTACCTCTTTTGTAGCTGTACTTGGTGCTGCTGGTCTTGCTATTGGTTTAGCACTACAAGGTTCACTTTCTAACTTTGCAGGAGGAGTTTTACTTCTAATTTTTAGACCATATAAAGTTGGAGATTTAATAGAATCTCAAGGGCATGTGGGAAAAGTAAAAGAGATACAAATCTTTAATACAATTTTAACTACATTTCAAAATAAAACTATCATTATCCCTAACTCTGTTGTTTCATCTAACTCTATCACAAATATTAGTGGAAATGGAACAATTAGAGTAGATATGGAGATTGGTATCTCATATGGAAGTGATATTGACAAAGCAAAAGAGGTTATTTTAAATACCGTTTCTAAAAATGAAAAAGTATTAAAAGACCCTGCATGTGCTGTTGGTGTAAATGCACTTGCAGATAGTTCTGTAAATCTTCTTGTTATGCCTTGGTGTAAATCAGAAGATTATTGGGATGTATATTTTGGTGTAAGAGAAGAGATTAAAAAAGCTCTTGATGCTAACCAAATTGTTATTCCATTCCCTCAAAGAGATGTGCATATTATCAATTCTTAATATAAAGTAGTCAAAAGACTACTTTATAAACTCTTGTTTTATTTTTTTTAAAATCTCATCTTTTTCAAGCTCTTCATCAATTTGAAGATTTAAAGCATATTCTAAAATCATAGCAAACTCTTTTGATGGTTTCATTCCAAGAGTTATCAAATCTCTTCCTTGAACCAAGGGTTTTAAGGCTTCATTTGAGATATTCATTTGCCTTGCTTGCTCTAATACCCAAGTGATGGCTTTGTCACATTTATCTTTATCTGGTATTGTTCTTCCTTTACAATCACAGAGACACACTATACACAAATCTTCAATATTACACTTCAAAGATAATCTTTTTACTGCTTTAATAGATGACTCAGCTTTAAAAAGTTGAAATGGTGCAAGATGGTTTTTAACTAAAGGAACCACTTTTTCTATAAACTTTTTTTCATCAGTTAATCTACTTAGAAAACTAATAGTTGGTTCAACTCCTAAACTCTCATGTTTATGAGAAGTTACTCTTCCTTTATCTGTAGTTTCAGTACAAAAAGGTTTTCCTAAATCATGACAAAGTAAAGCATAAAACAAATAAAGGTCTCTATACTCATCACCTGTTTTATATTTTGCCATCTCATCAAGAGTCATCAAAGTGTGTACCCAAACATCCCCTTCTGGATGATACTCTTTATCTTGAATACATCCATCAAGAGCTTTTAATTCTGGAAAATGTTTTAATACGCCTAAATCTTTTAAAAGAGTTAGTCCAATTGAGGGTTTATTTGATTTTAGAAATAGTTTTTTGAACTCTTCAAAAACTCGCTCTTTTGGCAACTCTTCAAGTAGATTTTGCTCAACCATATTTTTACAAATATTAAAGGTAGTTTTATGAAGTGTTAAATCAAATCTAGCACAAAATTGAACTGCTCTATATACTCTTAAACTATCTTCTATAAAAGTATCATCTTTTATATGTTTTAAAACACCATTTTTTAAATCTTCTATTCCATTATTTGGGTCTAAAAACTCTTTTTTTAAATAATCATATCCAATAGAGTTTATTGTAAAATCTCTTCTTAAACTTGCAGTTTTAAAATCCATATTAGGATTTATACTAACTTCAAAACCTTTATGACCTTGGGATATTTTTTTTTCAGTCCTTGCTAGTGCAAAATCAAAATCATATCCATCTACACTTAGGATTAAAACCCCAAAAGATTTTCCAACTTGTTTTACATTTCCAAATTTTTGTAGTGATTTTTCAACTATATCTAAAGAATCTATTTTAAAAAGTTCAATATCATAATCTTTTATAGGAAGATTTAAAAAGTGGTCTCTAACACAACCACCTACAAGTATAGGTAAAGCACCTATACTTCTAAGCTCATCTAAGATATTTTCTAATATCTTAGGTATTTTAATCATTGTTATAGTGATGAACGTCTTGTTGTGGATATGGTATTGTGATACCTTCATTATCAAATGTTACTTTGATATTTTCTGTTAAATCAAATTTTACATTCCAATAATCAGGAGTATTTACCCAAGCTCTTACTACAAAATTTACTGAAGAATCAGCTAATTCTGATACAGCAACTGTAATACCTTTGTCTTTTAATACTCTTTCATCAGCTTCAACAACAGAGTTTAAAATCTCTTTTGCTTTTTTAATATCATCATCATATGAAATACCAATAACTAAGTCAACTCTTCTTTCTGGTTTTGCATTTACATTAGTTATTGTTCCACCTAAAATTGAACCATTAGGTACAATCAATTTTTGATTATCGCCTGTTCTCATAACAGTATTAAAAATAGAAACCTCTTCAACTGTACCACTTACTCCAGCTGCATTGATAAAATCTCCAACTTGAAATGGTCTAAACATTATAATCATAACACCTGAAGCAAAATTTCCTAAAGAATCTTTCAATGCTAAACCTATAGCCAAACCAGCTGCACCTAAAATAGCAAAAAATGATGTAGTATCAACACCTAATTGTTTTACAGCAGTTAAAATAACTACTATCATTAAAATATAATAGATAATATCATCTAGAAAATTAGCCAATGTATCATCTACATTTTTATTCTTAATCATTAATTTCTTAGCAAAGTCTGCAATCTTTTTTGCTATCCATTTTCCTACAAAAAATATTACAATAGCGATTGCAATATTTAAAGCATAAAGCCCTATCATATCTGAAACAGTTTGAACACTATCCATCTTTTCTCCTAATAATTTTTGAAATTATAACAAAATATTTATATAAATTCTTATTTTAATTTATCAAATAATACTTGTGTAACTCTTTTGATATCAACCTCTTGTTTTTCTAAAGTTTTTCTATCAACAATCTCAACTAATCCTTCATTTAATTTTTTTCCAACAACAACAGCATAAGGAAAACCAATAAGCTCAAAGTCACCCATTTTAAAACCAAATCTAGCATTTACTCTATCATCAATAATTGTATCAATTCCTAGAGCTTTTAAATCTTCATAGATTTTCATTCCAGCTTCTAATTCATCTTCTTTTTTTGCATTTGATACAATAATATCTACTACAAAAGGAGCTGTTTCTTTTGTCCAAATAGCACCTTTATCATCATGGTTTTGTTCAATTACAGCAGCAACTAATCTACTAACTCCAATCCCATAACAACCCATAATAAATGGTTGTGCTTTTCCATTCTCATCTAAAAATTTTGCATCCATTGCACTTGAATATTTTGTTCCAAGTTGAAAAATATGTCCTGCCTCAATTCCTTTTGTATACTCTAAAGAAGCCCCACAACAAGAGCATTTATCCCCTTCTTGAACTGCAATTAAATCAAAATATTTTACATTTTTTAAAGATGTTAAATCTGTTCCAGTAAAGTGGTAGTTTTCTTCATTTGCACCACATACCAAACCTATTTCATCTTTTAGTTCACTATCTATTACAAAAGTTATATCATCAGGTAATTCAAATGGTCCACAATATCCAGCAACTAAACCAACTTCAATTATTTCATCTTCTGTTGCATCAATTAGCTCTAAACAATCAACTGCATTTGTTGCTTTTGTTTCCTCTAATTCATCATCACCTCTTACAAAAAATACTACAATCTCTTGCGTATCTTCATAAATAGCTTTTTTGATAACTGCTTTTATAGTTTGTGCTTTTGGAACACTTAAAAAGTTTGAAACCTCTTCAATAGTTTTCATATCTTCTGTTAAAACTTTTTCCATAATTACATCAACAGCAGTTAAATCAAACCATTTTTTAACATCTTTTTTTGCTCTAACAGCTGCTTCAATATTTGCAGCATAATCACATTCAGGACATACAACAATTGTATCTTCTCCAGAATTTGCTAACACCATAAACTCTTTTGAACCACTTCCACCAATAGCTCCACTATCAGCTGCAACTACTCTAAAATCAAGCCCTAATCTTGTATAAACATTTTTATATGTTTGTTCCATAAGATTAAACTCTCTTATTAAATCCTCTTGGCTGCTATGAAAAGAGTAAGCATCTTTCATCAAAAACTCTCTACCTCTCATAAGTCCAAATCTTGGTCTTGCCTCATCTCTAAATTTTGTATTTATTTGGTATAGATTTACTGGTAAATCTTTATATGAAGTTATTCTATTTTTTACCATATTTACTACAGCTTCTTCGTTTGTTGGAGATAAAACATAATCACCATGTTTTCTATCTTTAAATTTCAGCATTTCAGGTCCCATTGCATTTGCACGTCCTGATTCTTCCCATAAAGATAATGGTGTAACAAAACCAAATTGAACTTCATTTGCTCCTGCTTTATCCATCTCTTCTTTTACTATTGCTCTAATTTTATCTAAAACTATTTTACCTAATGGCATAAAATCATAAATTCCAGAACCTGTCTGAGATATAAATCCACCTCTAACTAAATATTGGTGAGATGGTAGTGTTGCATCATTTGGTGTTTCTTTTGTTGTTGGTATAAACAATTTAGAAAATTTCATATTTACTTATCCTGTTCGTTAATTTTAAGTACATGGTCGCACTTGTATTTATTTATAAAATTTGTTTCAGAACTAAATCCAAAAATTGATTGTATTGTTCCCACAACCACATCACACTCCATATCTCTTGAGATACCTTTTAGAGTACTTGTTGGTTGATGTAGATATTCAGTTAAAACTGTTTGACAAAGTTTTTTAATATTCTCTTCATCACTTCTTGAGATAAAACCTTTTTTTATGGCATTTCTAATCTTCTTATCAATAATTTCATCACCTTTTAGATACATGTTTTTGATAACAGGTTCTATCTCTAAAGATTTCAACCACTCAAAGAACTCTAAAGACATTTTATTTACTATTGAATAAGCCATTTTTGCTTGAGATGCTCTTTGAGTCATATTGCTATCAACAATATCTTGTAAATCATCTACAGAATAGATTAATAAATTTGATGACTCAATGTTTTCATCAATATCTCTTGGAACTGCTATATCAAACCAATATCTTTCAAAACTACACTCTTTTGTTAATTCTTGTGTAATAATAGGATATGGTGCAGATGTTGCAGTAATCATAACTGGTGTTTCATTTAGAAGTCTTTGTAGGTTTGAATACTCTTGAACCTCTATATGTTGTTCAAAACTATCAGCTAAAATTGAAGCCTTTTTAAAATCTCTACTTGTCAAAATTACATCAAAACCAGAAGATAAAAGATGTTTTATTGTAAGTTCACTCATCTCTCCTGCACCAATAACTAAAGCTTTTACACCAGTTGTATCCCCTACTATCTCTTTTGCTTTTGCTACAGCAGTACTTGCAACAGAAACAGAACCAGTTCCTAAACTTGTAGCATTCCTAACAGCAGCTGCACATTTAAATGCATAGTGTAAGGCTCTTGGAAGTTTTTGTTCACAGTATCTTTTTGCTAAAGAAAATCTAAAGGCATCTTTTAACTGACCTACAATTTGAGTCTCTCCAATAACCAAAGAATCTAAAGCAGAAGCTACAGAAAATAGGTGATGAATAGCTCCATCATTTTCATAAATATCTGCTCTTTCATATAAATCTTCATAATCAACACCTGCATACGAAGCTAGTTTTTCGACAATAGATTTTGAAGCATTTTTTGTATTTCTAGCTGTTGTTATTATCTCAACTCTATTACAGGTTGAAAGAAGTATAGCTTCTGTTACAATCTTTTGAGATAATATCTGTTTTAAAAATCTATCTTTATTCTCTTCATTTGCAAAAGCTAACTTTTCCCTAGTTTGTATATCTGTATTTTTGTGGGAAAAACTTATTACTAAATAACTCATTAATTAAAACTCTCTATCAATCATCGCACTCATAATTTGCACAAGTGCTTCATTATTTTCTTCTTTTACTGCTTCAATTGCTTCAAAGCCTAGTTTTTTTGCTTCATTAATTGAATCTTCTAAAGCTTTAGTTTGAACCATTTGCTCTTTTATCCATGTTGAATCCTCATCATTTAGAGGTTTTTTATATAAAGATTCTAATCTTTTTTTATCTTCAACTCTTTTGTGTAAGAGTAGATATGGGATTGTAACTTTCCCTTCAACAAAATCAAGAAGAGCAGGTTTTCCTAAAGTTTTACTATCTTGCGTAATATCCAAAATATCATCTATCATTTGAAAAGCAAGACCTAAATTTTTTCCATATAAAGCAAATTTATCTTTGTCAAGTCCTGCTAAAATAGCTGCACTTTTAGCACTAGCTTCTATAAGTGATGCAGTTTTTTTATAAATCATATCAAGATATTTTTCATATGAAGTATTAAACTCATTTGTTAAATCAACATCTAACATTTCACCAATGCTTAAAAGTGTTACAGCATTTGAAACTGTATATGCAATCTCTTTATCCATTTGAGAAAGTTCTGTAAATGCTTTTGAATATAAAATATCTCCAAACATAATAGAGGTTTTATTATCAAAAAGTGCATTTATAGATGGTTTTCCCCTTCTAGTATCTGCTTCATCAATAACATCATCGTGTAAAAGTGATGCTGCATGAATCATCTCAACTATTGCACAAAGTTTTATTGAGTTTTCGTTTATACCAGCAATTTTCAAGATAAGTTTACTTCTTAGCATCTTACCAGTTGCTAGTAAATCAAGAAGTTTTAAACTCTTTTCATCATTACACTCTTTAACAAATATTTTAATCTGCTCTTTAACTTGAACTAATTCTTCCATTTTCAACTTTTCATTTTTTATTTAACTGTCTAATCTACAAACAATATCACCAGTAAGTTCTACATAAAGACCTTTTTTCATCTCTTCAACTTCATCCATATTTTCAAAAACATATTGTTTGATTACTTTATTTATATCAAAATCCATATCTTTATCTTTTGATAAAAGTATCTCCATAACTGCTACTTTTTCTAAAAGTTTATCAAACTCATCTTCAACAATCTCTTCGTTTGCTTGTCTACTTATATCAAAATATTTAGATTTAGGACTTCCTGTAAAAATATCATCTTCATCTTCTAAAAACCAATCTTTTCCCATTACTTTACTTCCCTTCTTCTAATCTTACTCTTACAGATTTTGCGTGAGCTGTTAATCCTTCTGTATCAGCTAATAAAGCACAAGCTTCACCCAACTCATCAATTGCTTGTTTTGAAAAGTTTATAATTGAACTTTTTTTCATAAAATTTTCCACATTTAAAGGACTGTAAAACTTAGCAGTACTTCCAGTTGGTAAGGTATGATTTGGTCCAGCTATATAATCTCCTATTGGTTCTGGAGTATTTTCACCTAGGAAAATTGCACCCGCATGTTTAATCTTTGGTAAAAGTTCAAAAGGGTTTTGTGTCATAACCTCTAAGTGTTCTGGAGCTATTTCATTCATAAGCTCAATTGCTTCATCCATTGAACTAGCAATAATAATTGCACCCCTATCCTCAATAGATTTTCTAGCAATTGTCTCTCTACTTAATGTTTTAAGATAGTTTTCTACCTCATCACTTGTAAACTTTGCAATCTCTTCACAAGTTGTTATCATAATTGAACTTGCCATCTCATCATGTTCTGCTTGTGATAAAAGGTCAATCGCCAAATATTTTGGTTTTGCAGTTGCATCAGCTAAAATACCAATTTCACTTGGACCTGCAATCATATCAATATGAACTTCACCAAATACAAGTTTTTTTGCAGTTGCTACGAAAATATTTCCAGGTCCAGTAATAACATCTACTTTTGGGATAGTTTGTGTACCATAAGCCATAGCTGCAATAGCACTTGCCCCTCCCACTTTATAAGCTTTGCTTACATTACAAATATGACATGCTGCAAGAAGTAATTCATTTATCTCATTATTTGGTGTTGGAGTACATACAACTATCTCTTCTACACCTGCAACTATTGCTGGAATTGCATTCATAAGTAAACTACTTGGATATGCAGCTTTCCCACCAGGGATATAAAGTCCTGCTTTATCCACAGGAGTTACCTTTTGTCCTAAGATGGTACCGTTTTTTTCAAAATCAACCCATGATTTTGGAAGTTGTTTTTCGTGATATGTTTTGATTCTATCATAAGCAATATGTAAGGCATTTTTTAAATCATCATTGATATTGTCATATGCTACTTTCATTTGCTCCTTTGAAATCATCAAATCATCATCACTTTTAACTTCCCATTTATCAAATTTTTCAATATGAGATTTAAGTGCTTCATTTCCAGTTTCAACAATTTCATCAATAATTGTAGTAACTATTTTTGAAACCTCTTTAATATCTGTTTTTGCTCTACCTAATATAGCTTCAAACTCATTTTTAAAATCTGAATCACTTGTTTTTAAAATCTTCATTTAATCTTTCCTAATATATCTTTTATAATATCTTTCATATCTTTATCTTCAACATCCACAACAATGTCAGCAACTTTTTTATAATCCTCAATTCTTTGATTATAAATCTTTTTTGCCTCTTTTAAATCTTGAAGAAGAGGTCTTTTTCTTAACTTTGCTTTTGCATTGGGTGATTTGTGAATTCTTGCTAAAATCCCTTCAAAGCTTGATTCTAAATATACTATTGTTCCAATATTATGGATATTTTCTTGTCTAAAGAAACCACCACCTGTTGAGATTATTGTGTTATCAACATTTTTTTCAAGCCATAAAGCGCACTTCTTTTCTAAATTTCTGAAATATGCTTCACCCTCATCGTTAAAAATTCTTTTTATTTTTTTGTTTTCAACACTTTCTATTAAATCATCGGTATCTATAGCGAAATAATCTGTTGCCTTAACAAGCGCCCTTGCAACAGTTCCTTTCCCTACTCCCATAAAACCAATTAAAATGATATTATTTTTTTTATTCAATTTTAATTTCCTATTGTGATAAATCCAGAGATTATATCTAAATTTAGGTAAACTTATTATGAAGAAGTTTTTGTTTTATTTTTTATAAAAATTATTATATAGTTTTATATAAAATTTTACTCCGTTTCTATATAATATAATCAACTTAAAAAAGGTTATCTAATGAAAAAAATCATCTTATTATTTTTACTATTTATCTCTATAACATATGCAAATGTAAATGTTGATGAAACAACACTTGAATTATTAAATATGCTTAAACTTATTTCAAAATCATTGGGTGTTTTAGCTGTAATTTTATTGGCTTTATTAGTTTATTTTATAACTGATAATATAAGATTTAAAAGAAAAACCTTAAAAGAATTAGAAAAAGCAAAACAAGAACTTGAAAACTCAACTATTAAAGATACTTTAACTGGATTATCAAATAAAAAATATTTTGATGATATTTTTAATGTTGAACAAAGTATTTCCACAAGAGAAAAATCTTATTTAAACCTTTTTATTTTAGATATAAATAATTATAATAACTTTAAAATGGAATCAGAAGAGGAACTTAATGAAGTACTAAAAATCATATCAAATTTTTTAAAGCATCATTTTAAAAGAGCAACAGATTCTATTTTTAAATTAGAAGATGGACAATTTGCAGGGATTATTCTTTCAAAAAATAAAGATGAAGTAAAAAACTATTTAGAAAAATTACTTGAAAATATTGGTAATTCAAATCAAAATATATCTATTTCAATTGGACTAAAAACCAATCATATAGAAGAAAAATTAAATAAAGAAACAATTTATAAAATGGCTTTACATGCCTTACAAAATGCAAAAAACATTGGTACTAATAAAATAATTGAATTTGATGAAACATTAGAACACTAAACTACCGAGTTTGTGCATCTATAATTACATTATTTGCTTTATTTATTAATCTATCTTCATGATCTGCAACCCATGAATCTAAGCCAACAAAAGCAACCATTACTATAATTAAAAGAATGAATGTAACCAAAATCTTATCCATCGCACCACGTTGATTTTTGATTATTCTTCTTTTTATTAAACTTATCAATATTTTTCCTTATTATTTGTAAAGAATATAATTATAACATAATTAATTTAAAGGTAATACAATAGAGAACTCTGCACCCTCATATGAAATATCATTATATTTTCCAGAAATATTTTGGACACTAATTTTTCCTTTCATATTATTTTCAATAATTTGATGAGTCATATATAATCCTATTCCTGTTCCTTGACTTTTGTGTTTTGTTGTAAAATATGGATCAAATATTTGATTTATTATTAAAGGGTCTATCCCCTTACCATTATCTTTTATAGATATAGTAATATGATTATCATCTGAAGTTACATTTATAAATATAAATCTTTTAGTTTCAATCTTTTCTAAAGCATCTTTAGCATTATTAAATATATTTATCAATGCTTGTGTAAATTCATTTTCATAGTTATATATTTTTGCATCATCTTGATTTGATTCAAAAACAATTTCAATATTGTATTTTTCAAACATACCCTCTAAAAGCTTTAGATTTTTATTTATAGCGTTTAGTATTGAAAAACTTACTTTTTCTTTATCTGTTTTAAAGAAGTTTCTAAAATCATCAATTGTTTGAGATAAATATTGGGTAGTTCTATTTATTAAAGCTAAAGATTTTTCTTGGTCTGCTTTATCTAATACATCTAACTGACTTTTCAATTCTAAACTTGTAGCAGTTGTACTTATAACACTTAATGGTTGTCTCCATTGATGAGCTATATTTTCAAGCATTTGCCCCATTGATGCCATTTTTGATTGTTGAAAAAATATTTTATCTTTATGTTTCATTTCAGTCGTATCAACTATAGATAAGATTTTAACATTTTTTCCTCTATAGGTATTATAACTCTCTTTTAAAAGCAATGTAAATAAACTTTTATCTCTTTTTATCCCTTTAGCTTCGTAACTATTCTCTTTTTTTATATCATCATTTAGATCTATAAATTCTGAAATATTTCTATTTAAAATCTCTTCTTTTATTTTATAGCCAAACATTTTTAACATAATACTATTTACTTCAATACAACTATTATTTTCTAATATTATGATCCCTTCCATAACAGAATCCAACAAAACTTGTGAATCTTTTATAGATTCTTGAAGCTTTTTTTGGGCTGAATTTAGTTCGTATTGTTTCTTTTTGAGTTTTTGATTATATTTTAAAAGTTGGAAATGTCTATATATTCCTAAAAATAATAATAATGCAATTGCTGCTAATATTTGATAAAAAAGTTCATAATCAAACTCTTTTTCAAACTTTACTGAGATATATTTATTTAAGATCTTTTGTTTAGTTTCTTCATCTATTGAGTTAACAGCTTTTTCAAAAAGTTCAAAAAGAATGGTATCATCATTTCTAACTCCAACTCCTAGTTGCAAATAATCATCAAGTTTTCCTGCAATTTTTAGTTCACTAATATATTCATGCTGTAGTTCATAAGCAACTGTTGGTAAGGCATCTAAAAAACCAAAAATTTCACCTTCATTTACTTTTTTCATACCCTCAGCTACATTTTTTACATCAATAATTTTATGGTCAGGATATCTTTTTTTCATTAGTTCTGCTATAGCATAACCTTTTACAATACCTATTTTTTCTTTTGTTAATAAAGCTTCTACATCTGTAATAAAAAGTTTATCAATCTTTGTAGCTAAAACAAGAGGAAAAGAAACATATGGTTTAGTAAATTTCATATAATTTAATCTCTCAGGTGTTGGCATAGCCAATGAGAATATATCACATTTTCTTTGTTTTGCTAAATTTATTGACTCTGTCCAATCTTTTGTAGGAACTAGGGTTATAGGTATACCAATTTTTTTTGAAATCAAAGGGATATAATCAGATGTCATACCAATATGTTTACCATCTACTATTTTTTCATATGGCATCCAATCAGGGTCTATACACATCTTTATATCTTTTTTGGTAGAAATATATAGTTTTTGTTCATTTGTAAAATCTAATTCATGATCTTTTTTACCACTTAAATCAAGAATTATTTCATTGATGTTAAATTGTTTTTGAATTAAACCTTCATTTGCTAATTCATAAATACTTTTTTGTAAAAGTGATTTATTTATCTCACCTATTTTATAAATATTTACCATAAGCAATTTTTCTATTTGATCTGCTTCAAATCTCAAAGCTTCTTTCGTTTTTCTTTTTGTATACTTATCAAATATTATATTTATTATTTCATCTTTATTTTTTATTGCATATTCCCACCCTTTTGTTGTGGCATCAACAAAGTTTTTAACCCTAGAAAGATGGTTTTTAATCTCATTTGTAGAGGTAAAAAGATTTAGTCCTGAACCATAAATACCATAAGAGAGTGGATCAATAATAGTATAAGGTTTTTTAGATTTTTTTATATCATAAAGTTCATTTGACAAATATACACTTATTGCATCGACATCACCATTTATAAAATCATCTGCATTAAAACTATGTGGTGCAAACTTGTAATCATCACGTTTTATATTAAATTTTTTAAGTAAAGTGCTTAAAGTAGATTCTTCTAGCTGCATTTTTTCAGCCATAATCACTTTTCCTCTTAAATCTTCAGGAGTTATAATGTCTTGTTTAGCAACAAAGGCAAGTGGAGAACGTTTAAAATAGTTCGCAATTAATTTTACTGAATCTCTTACAGAATAAATATAAGATAAAGAAAGGTCATATACAGCATATTCTGATTGATTGTTTCTTAATTCATCTACAATATTCAAACCATCTTTAAACTCTTTGATATTTACATCTAATCCAACCTCTTTATAGAACCCTTTTTCTTGTGCGGCTATAAAACCTGCAAATTCAAATTGATATTTCCAATTTAGTTGTAAGGATATTTTTTCTAATTCTTTTTGAGATGCATCTAAAAGGTTTATTGATAAAAAAAGAAATAACAAAATTTTATAGTACAATTTAGTTTCCTTTGAGGATTTAGTTAATAATATCTAAAGATTATTTAAATTTTCTACTATATCTTAAAAGCATGCTTTCATTTCCCAATACCCCACCTTGATGAATATATAGTATAGTTGGCAAATTATCTAAGGAATATTTATCTAAATACTCAAAAAGTGTTTTAAAGCCCAAAGAATCGTAAAGTAAATCAAACTCAATTTCAGTTTCATTTAAAAGTTCATTATATATATCAATAAACTCTTTATATAGTTTTCCAAAATGGTATTTTTTTTCTGCTTCTAAAATAGTTGGATGTATCTTTTCATCTTTTTCCAAAGAAAAAAACTGTTTTTTTAGATAAGAACTCCCTCCTACACACGATACAGTTAAAACTTCTAGAGGAAGATGTTTTTGTAAAAATAAAGCAGTAGTTCCTGTACCACTTGGCAAAAATACTTTTACATCTTTTAAATTATTATCTTCAAGCCAAGATTTTATCTCATTGGCTAAAATTTCAATTCCATATTCTGCTTCTTTTACTCTGCCACCCTCTTCTATATATAAAACATCCTCTTCTAATAAGTTTTCTTTTATATATTTATCTAAATCCTCTACATCTTTTTCTATTATATTTACACCATTTTCTAAAGCTTTTTTATAGTTTCCATTTGGATTTTCTTTTAGATATGAACTTATATGTTTTACATAAAAATCTAAAGGTACACATTTTTGTTTTGCTAAAAATGATAAAGAATATAAAGAGTTAGCTTGAGCTGAGCCATAACTTATAATCTTTTTTATATTAGGAAAATCATTTACTAAAAAGTAATAAAATTTTCTAGCTTTATTACCACTAAAATCTTTATGTAATAGATCATCTCTTTTTATAAAAAATTCTAATTTTTTAAATTTAATTTTGTCTATTGGGGAGTTTATATAATTCATTAAGATTATTATACTAAAATTACACGAAACATAAAGAAAATATATAAAAGAGTTATAGATGGGTTTATTAGAATATATTGATAAAGGTGGAATAATCGTTTATATCTTGATATTTTTAAATATCATTGGATTTACAATTATTATCTGGAAATTTTTAACAATACCAAGAAAAAGAGCAATGGTTCAAAGAATAAGAGATAAGGTTGATATTACAAATACTAAAAACTTAGAGATTCAAATAGAGTATGAAGTAAAAAGGTTAGAAAGTGGATTAACCTATATAAAAAATATCGCTTCTGTAGCTCCACTTTTAGGACTTTTAGGTACAGTCTATGGAGTTTATAAATCTTTTGAGATAATTACTCAAAAAGGGCTAGGTGATCCTACAATTTTTTCAAGTGGTATCTCAATTGCACTTATTACAACAATAGCTGGTTTAATAGTTGCTATTCCTCATCATATTGCATATAATCATTTTATCTCTATGTTAGATTCTATTGAACTTAGAGCAAAAAAAGAGTTAATTGGCTAATTTATGAAAAGAAGAGAACAATTAGGGATTGATTTAACCCCTGTAATAGATGTTGTATTTATCTTACTTATATTTTTTATAGTTACTTCTGTATTTAAAAAAGAAGAGTTAGCACTTATGCTTGATTTACCAGAAGCAAATGCTAAAGAAACCGAAATAAAAAGTGATCAAATATTTATTGAACTTAGTCAAGATAAATTGGCTATAAAAGGGATAGAAGTATCTTTCATCTCATTAGAAGATAATATAAAACAAATTAAAGATAACAAAGAAGCTGTGATTATAAGAATTGATAAAAATACTACATATGATAGAGTAACTAAAGTTTTAGATTTATTACAAAAATATAATTTAAATAATTTAGCTTTGGTTACAAATAAAGCAGAGTAAAAACTAGTCTTTAAGACTAGTTTTTATTTAATGAACAAAGATCAGAATATGCCACTTCAAGTCTAGCTATCATAGACTCTTGACCTGCTCTTAAGAATTTTCTTGGATCATAATAAGATTTATTAGGTTTATCTTCACCCTCTGGATTTCCAATTTGACCTTGTAAGTAATCTCTATACTTAGCTTCATACTCTCTTACACCATCCCAAAATGCCCATTGTGTATCTGTATCAATATTCATTTTAATAACACCATAAGAGATTGCATCTCTGATATCTTTTAACTCAGATCCACTTCCCCCATGAAAAACAAAATCAACAGGTTTTTCAGATGTAGAGTGTTTATCTTGAATATATTTTTGTGAGTTATCTAAAATAACTGGACTTAATGTTACATTCCCTGGTTTATAAACTCCATGTACATTTCCAAATGAGGCTGCAATTGTGAAATTAGGACTAATTTTACCTAATTGCTCATATGCAAAACAAACATCTTCAGGTTGAGTATAAAGTAGCGAATTATCAATACCAGTGTTATCAACACCATCCTCTTCACCACCTGTAATACCAAGTTCAATCTCAATCATCATATCAATTTTGCTCATTCTTTCAAAATACTCAACACAAGTTGAGATATTCTCTTCTAATGAATCTTCACTTAAATCAAGCATATGTGAAGTAAATAAAGGTTTACCATGCTTCTCATAAAAAGTTTCACCAGCTTTTAATAAAGCTTGAATCCAAGGAAGAAGTTTTCTTGCCGCATGGTCTGTATGTAAAATCACTGGTATTCCATAAGCTTCTGCTAATGCATGAACATGCATAGCTCCTGATATTGCACCTAATGCTGCTGCATTTTCAGCTTTTAATCCTTTTCCTGCGAAAAATTGTGCTCCACCATTTGAAAACTGAACTATTATAGGTGAATTTACTTTTGCAGCTACTTCTAAAACTGCATTTACCGAATCAGTACCAACAACATTTACAGCAGGAATAGCAAAATTATTCTCTTTTGCATAAGCAAATAATTTTTTTGCTTCACTTCCACTTAATACACCTGGTTTAACAATATCTAATACAGCCAACTTATACTCCTTGTTTATTTGATAACTATTTTAGCATTTTTTCTTAATGATTTTAATTCAGTATCAACTTTTTCTCTGAATTTTGTTTGTAATAACATATTGTCTATATTTTTTTCAACCTCTTCATAAGCTAATGTTTTAGAAGCTTCTTTCCCATCTAAATAGATAACATGATAACCAAATTGTGTTTTTACAGGTTCTTTAGTATATTTACCAACAGCTAGAGCTTTTGCAGCTTTTGAAAACTCTGGAACCATTTTATCTTCTGAGAATTTACCAAGATATCCACCTTTTGGACCAGTTGGGCCAACTGATTTAGCTTTTGCTAATTTTTCAAACTCCTCTTTTTTCTTTGAAGCTTTATCAAGTTCTTTAATTATCTCTTTTGCTTCATTTTCTGTTTTTACTAAAATATGTCTAGCTTCTAACATAGTTGGAGTGATAAATTTAGCTTTATTTTCATTATAATAATCTTTTTTCTCTTTATCAGATACTTTAATTTTTTTAAACTCTTTTTGCATCCAAACTTCTAATGCTAAATCATTTTTTAGTTTTTCTAAAGCTTCTTTATACTCTTTTTCTTTGCTTATTCCACTTTTTACAGCTTGTTGAGTTAATAATTTTCTTTCAATTATTTGATCAATTACTTTATCTTGTGATTTCTTTGGTAAAGCCTCAAAATCTATTTTTGCATTTCTTAATGCTACGTTCACATCTGCTTTTGTAATCTCTTCTCCGTTTACTGAACCATAACTATCTGCAGCACATAAAGATGTTGTTGCTAATGCCATTGAGACTATAATACTTGATACTATTTTTCTTTTTGTAACTTTAAACATTATTTTCCTTCTTCTTAATTAACTTTTATGGTTTGTATTCTATCTTTATTTTATTAACAAAAAGTTAATTTAATCGAGACATTTATTACAGTATGATTTTTAAATTTTGAAATTTAGCTTAAAAAACCTTTAAATTTTAAGGATTTTATGATATAATTCCGACCAAAATTAAAATTAACTTAAATTTAAGCTAATTTAAAAGCAAGGGAAGTCTAAATGAGAATACTGATTATTGAAGATGAAATTACATTAAATAGAACATTACAAGAGGGTTTAACTGATTTTGGTTACCAAGTTGATACAGCAGAAAATTATAAAGATGCTGAGTATTTCATCGATATTAGAAATTATGATTTAGTTTTAACTGACTGGATGTTACCAGATGGTGACGGAATTGAATTATGTAAAATTGTAAAAAATAGAAGCTCAAGAACTGCTGTTGTTATCCTTTCTGCAAGAGATGACAAAGATTCTGAGATTGAAGCACTTAAATCAGGTGCAGACGACTATATTAAAAAACCATTTGATTTTGATATTTTACTAGCTAGAATTGAAGCTAGATTAAGATTTGGTGGTACAAATGTAATTGAGATTGAAGATTTATCAATCAATCCTGATGAAGAAAAAATTGAATACAATGGTGAAGAGATTGAATTAAAAGGTAAACCTTTTGAAGTATTAACTCACCTAGCAAGACATAGAGATCAAATCGTATCTAAAGAGCAATTATTAGATGCTATTTGGGAAGAACCAGAATTAGTAACTCCAAATGTAATCGAAGTTGCTATAAACCAAATTAGACAAAAAATGGATAAACCATTAAATATCTCAACTATTGAGACAATTAGAAGAAGAGGTTATAGATTCTGTTATCCAGACACTAATTCAGAGAATAACTAAGGAACATAATGCAAGCGAAGAGCATATATAGACAGTTTCACCAAAAACTTGTTATTGCTACTTCGCTCTTTATTACCCTAATCTCTTTTATATTTTACGGTTTTACAAAATCAACTATCTTTGATGAACTTCAAGAATCACTTTACGCAGATGCAGAATTAATCTTAAAAATTAGCCAACGAACAGATCTTACAAGTGAAAATTTCAATGTTATTACCCATGGTGGAACAAATGTTGATATCGTAACTTTAGATGATATACCTGCAGTTGCTTATACTACATATAAAACTAAGAACAACAATTATATGGAGATTTTGTATCCATTTGATACTACAAAAAAACAATATATTAAAATTATTAAAAACATTAATTCATCAATTGATATGTTAAATAAAATATTTAATAATATTCTTCTTTTATCTCTTGGGGGATTTATTTTAGTAATTTTATATGCTTTTACTGTGTCAAAGTCATTATTAAAACCAATTATTCAAATAACTAGAAAACTAACAAATATGGATGAGAATTTTTTAACCCAAATTGATAAAAAAAATCTTCCAATAGAGTTCCATCCTTTGGCAAACTCTATTAACTCACTTACAGCTAGAATTGAAAACAATATCAGATTTAAAAAAGAATTATTTATTGGTGTTGCTCACGAATTAAAAACTCCATTAGCAGTTATGAAGTTAAAAAATGAAGTAACTCTAATGAAAACAAGAGCACCTGAAAAATATGAAGAAACATTAAAATTAACTGTTGAACAAATCAATGATATGAATAAAATGATTTCATCAATTCTAGATATAGGTCGTGCTGAAGGTGCTCAATTTGAAAAACCAGAAGAGATTGAACTAGTTCAGTATCTACAAAGAAAAACAAATGATTACAGAATGTTAAGTGCTAAGAAAAAAATAGTATTAACATTTTTTTCTAATGTCAATCATCATGAAGTATATTTACAACCAACCCTTTTAAACCAAATTATCCAAAATTTTGTACAAAATGCAATTAAATTTACCCCTGATGATAAAGCAATTGCTATAAGATTAGAAAAACAAAAAGAACAAACTATAATATCTATTACTGATGATGGTGCAGGGATTGATGAGTCTATAGATTTATTTGCTCCATTTAAAAGAATGGGACAAGAAAGTGGTGCAGGATTAGGTCTATTTTTAGCAAAAAATGCTGCTGATTCTTTAGGAGCACAAATTAGTTTGAAAAATAGAACCGATGGCAACAGTGGATGTGTTGCCACTTTAATTTTAAGAGATAGTCCTACTTGTAAAGTTACTTAAAAAATCTCTCTATGTTCTATTTTAGTACATTTATTTTGTACAACTTTCATACCTGCTTCTTCAGCTTTTTTAGCAGCTTCATTATTTACTAAACCTAATTGAGTCCATACTGTATCAACATCACCTCTTTCAATAGCAGCATCAACAACTAAACCAATAACATCAGGTTTTCTAAAAATATCAACCATATCAACTTTAAAAGGTATCTCTTTTAAACTTCTATAAACCTTCTCACCTAAAATCTCATCCTCTTTTGGGTAAACAGGAACAATTTTAAACCCAGCTGCTTTTAGATATTTTCCAACCATATTACTTGCTTTACTTTCATCAGGAGATAAACCTATAATTGCAATTGTTTTTGTATTTTCAAAAATCTCTTTAATCTCATCAGTATTACTATTAACTGTTGGGAATTCACACTCCATTAATAATCCTTTTTATTTTCTTTTGATAATAGCTAAAATCAAGTAAACATATTTTTAAACTTTTTGATTAATGGTTCGTTATCATATTGTTAATTTTTGAACATTACAATTCTAACTTTATAAAAGAGGTCAAATGAAAAATATTACAACAAACAAATTAATTTTATTTATTTCTATCTTACTTGCAGCTTTTTACAACTATAGTTTTTTTAAAGCTGTTATAAATGTATATGGTACAGAAGGGATAAATTTAATCTATATAGCTTCAACAACATTGGTATTAATCTTTCTTAATGTTTTTATTTTTACACTATTTAGTAGTAAATATACAACTAAACCTATCTTGATTATAACTTTATTTGTATCTTCGTTTACTGCATATTTTATGGATACATATAATACTATTATCGATAGTGAGATGATTAGAAATACTCTTCAAACAAACTTAGATGAATCTATGGATTTATTTAGTTTAAAACTTATTTTTTATGTTTTATTTTTAGGTATATTGCCATCAATTTTAGTTTACAAAACAAAAATAGAGTATAAAAATCTAAAAGGTGAACTTTTATCAAAATTAAAAATGATAATTTTATCTTTAGTGATAATAGTTGGTATTATACTATCATTTAGTAAATTTTACAGTTCATTTTTTAGAGAGCATAAACCACTAAGATACCATGTAAATCCTATATATTGGATTTATAGTATAGGGAAATATACAAATAGTTTAAATAAAGGTCCTATTGTATTAAAAACTATAGGTGATGATGCAAAAATCAATGAGCAAGTAGGTGAAAAAGATGATGAAAAAACTGAACTTATAGTTATGGTTGTAGGAGAAGCAGCAAGAGCAGATAGGTTTTCTTTAAATGGTTATGATAAAAAAACAAATCCTCTTTTGGAAAAAGAGGAGATTATAAACTTTTCAAATATGTACTCTTGTGGTACATCAACTGCTCATTCTGTTCCATGTATGTTTTCTATATATGATAAAGAGGCTTATGATTATAAAAAAGGGATATCTACAGAAAATGTAATTGATGTTTTAAGACATACAAAATTTGTAAATGTCTTATGGAGAGATAATAACTCTAGTTCTAAAGGTGTTGCAACAAGAGTTGATTATGAAGATTTTAGAACAGACCAAACAAATACAATATGTGATGATGTTGAATGTAGAGATGAAGGGATGCTTGTAGGATTAGATGATTATATCAAAAAACATAAAGGTGAGGATATTCTAATAGTTTTACATCAAATGGGAAATCATGGTCCTGCATATTATAAAAGATATACTAAATCTTTTGAAAAATTTACCCCTGTATGTAAAACAAACCAACTTGAAAAATGTACTCAAGAAGAGGTAAGCAATGCTTATGATAATGCAATTTTATATACAGACTACTTTTTATCAAAAGTTATAAACTTTTTAAAACCCTATTCAAAGAATTATGAAACAGCTATGTTATATATGAGCGATCATGGAGAAAGTTTAGGTGAAAATGGTTTTTATTTGCATGGGATACCTTATATAATTGCTCCCGATGAGCAAAAACATATTGCTTCATTTATATGGCTAGGGGATGAATTAAAAAGTGAAATTGATATAAATAAACTATCTTCATATAAAGATAAAAAGTTTTCACAAGACAATCTATTCCATACACTTTTAGGTTTATTTGAAGTTGAAACTAATGTATATGATAATACAAAGGATATATTATATAATGCAACTAAACCTGAATAAACAAATAGTAATAACTTCTATTTTACTAATTGGAGTTATTACCCTTTTTCAATTAACAAATTTAGATATTAATGTTCAAAACTATTTTTATAATTTTGAAACTAAAACTTGGTTAATAGATAAAAATGAACCCATTTTAAAACTTTTTTTATATGATGGGCTAAAAGTTGTATTGATACTATTTTTATTATCTATACTTTTATCCTTGATTTTTTTTAGAAAGAAAAAAATCATACAAGAGTATAAAAAAGGTCTAATTATTGTCTTATTAGCAGGAATAATAGTTCCATTAAGTGTAGGGGCATTAAAAGCTGTTACAAACACTCCATGTCCTTGTAAACTTGTACATTTTAATGGAGATTATCCTGATATTAAAGTATTTGATTCATATCCTAAAGATTTTGTACAAACATCAAAAGCAAAGTGTTGGCCAGCTGGTCATGCAAGTGGAGGATTTGCCTTGCTTTCACTTTTTTTCTTATTTAAAAGTGTAAAAAATCAAAAGAAAGCAGTAATCTTTGCTCTATGTATTGCCTGGAGTATGGGTTTATATAAAATGTTTTTGGGAGACCATTTTTTAAGTCATACTATAATCACCATGTTATTAAGTTGGTTATTAATCTTAATTATAGTAAAACTAGTAACAAATTTTAAAAGGACAAAATCTTGAGAAATCAACCTAAATATCATTTTATAAAAAATACAACATATGCACTAAAAGGTTTAACGGATTTATTAAAAACAGAAAGTTCTTTTAGATTAGAACTTTTAATAGTAATAATCCTAATTCCAGTAATTTTTGTAATAGACACAAATTTAACAAATAAACTAATTATGTTTATAACTCTTATGGGGATGCCTTTAACAGAAGCGATTAATAGTGCAATTGAAAGAGCTGTTGACTTAGTAACTTTAGAACATCATGATATGGCAGGTCGAGCAAAAGATGCTGGAAGTGCAGCTGTTTTTTTAAGTATCTCTATTTTTGTGATAACTTGGCTAGCTATACTTTATACAAGTTTTTTTTAGAATCTAATTGAAACATAAAAACTCATATCAAATTCATTGTCATCACTTAGAAAATTGTTTTTATGGTAGATTATATATGATGGTTTAATAGTGGTTTCATATTCACTATTTATTAGCCATTCATGGTAAACCCAATTCATAAACTTCAAAATATCACCCTGATGTCCTTTTAAATCAAACTTTGCATATACACCTTTTGAGATTTTAAACTTAGGAACTCTTTGCAAAAGTGTTTCGGTTTTTTCATCTGTTTGAATACAAGCGATATATTGACACTCATTTAGAGGTGTTATAACTGGATTATCATGTAATAGTGCTATTTGTTTATACTCTTTTATATCATTAGTTAATATCAAAGTTTGCAGTTTTTGCCAAGTCTCTTGAATATTTATATTGTAACCTTTGTTTCTAATATAAAAAGCCTCAATTTCTGGCATTTTAACTATTGTAGGAGTTAGACGTGAGAAGTTAGCAGTTGATTGCATAGCTTTTTTAGATTGTCTCATTATTTTTTCACTATACTCTTTATATCCACCATTTCTCCAAAGTTTTGGTGAAATTTCAAATCTATTTGAAAATGCTTTTATAAATGAAGAATGTGAACTATACCCACATGAACTAGCAATATCTGAGATAGTAGAATATTTATTTGTCAATAACAAATTTGCTGCTTTTTGTAATCTAATCGATTTTATACTCTCATAAATATTTTTATCAAAAGCCTCTTTAAAGATTCTTTGCATATGAAACTTACTAATATTTAAATCAATACTAAGCTCTTCAATATCAATATTTGTATCGATATGAGTGTATATATAGTACATAATATCATTTGCTATTTTTATTCTTTTTTGTAAGGTTTCTTTTTTCATGAAAATATAATATCATTTTTAAACTAAATTTAAAGCACTAATAGACAATTTTCTTAGCACAAAAAATAAAGACTTTTTCTTTTTATCGTTCTACAATTAAGCAGAAAAACAAAAAGGGTCAAGATGAAAAAAATATCAAAAGTATTAATTGCAAACAGAGGTGAGATTGCTTTAAGAATTGTTAGAGCTTGTAAAGAACTTGAGATAACAAGTGTTGCTATATTTTCAGAAATTGATGTTGAGGGGCTTTGGGTTAGAAAAGCAGATGAATGTTATCCAATTATGGGAGATCTGATTCAAGCATATTTAAACTATGATGTAATCATCTCTATTGCTAAAAAAGCAAATTGTGATGCAATTCATCCAGGATATGGTTTTTTAAGTGAAAATGCAGATTTTGCAAGAGCTTGTGAAGAGAATGGAATTATCTTTATTGGACCCAAACCTGAACATATTGCACTTTTTGGGGATAAGATGGCATCAAAAGTTGCAATGAAGAAAGTTGGTGTTCCAGTTTTAGAAGGTACTGATGAGCCGGTTGAAGATAAAAATGAAGCTAAAAAAATAGCTGCCCAGATTGGTTTCCCAGTGATAATCAAAGCTGCCTTTGGTGGTGGTGGTAGAGGAATGAGAATCGTAAGAGCTGAAAAAGAGTTTGATTCTATGTTTGAAAGTGCTACAAATGAAGCATTAAAATATTTTGGAAATGGTCAAGTTTTTATTGAAAAATATGTTGAAAATCCAAGACATATTGAGATTCAAATTATTGCTGATAAATATGGTAATGTAGTTCATTTAGGTGAAAGGGATTGTTCTATTCAAAGAAGACATCAAAAAGTTATAGAGATATCACCATCACCAAGATTAAATGATGATACAAGAAAAGAGTTATATAGAATCTCTACAAAAGCGATGTTTAAATTGGGATATGAAAGTGTTGGTACAGTTGAATTTTTAGTTGATGATAACGACAATATCTATTTTATTGAGATGAATACAAGAGTTCAAGTTGAACATCCAGTTACAGAGATTACATCAGGTGTTGATATTATTCAAAGAATGATTGAAATAGCAGAGGGTGATAAAATAAAATTCTTACAAGAAGAGATTGTATTTAGAGGTTATGCCATTGAATTTAGAATAAATGCAGAAAACCCTCAAAAAGGTTTTATGCCATCAACTGGAACTATTAAAACTTATCTTACTCCAAATGGTCCTGGAGTTAGACTTGATTCTTGTGCTTATACAGGATATAAAGTTCCTGCAAACTATGACTCTATGATTGGGAAACTGATTGTATGGGCATTAGATTGGGATGGTGCAGTAAGAAAAGCAAAAAGGGCATTGGATGAGTTTATTTTAGAAGGTTTTCCTACAAATATTCAATTACATAGAGAGATTGTAAGGGATGAAGATTTTATTGCTGGTAAATTTACTACAAACTATTTAGATAAAAAAATGGATCTATTTACTCTTCATGCAAAAGATCACCTACTAGAGGAGGAGCAAAAAATAGCTTCTATTATGAAACTTTTGGATAATATTAAATCTAAAAATATAAAAGTGAAACATTAGTGAGTAAATATGACTATTGAAGAGTTAAAACAAGGAAATAAGTCTTTTAGACAGACAAAGTTTAATGACTATAAAAACGATTTTGATACCCTTGTGCAAAAAGGTCAAACACCAAATGTATTATTTATTGGGTGTAGTGATAGTAGAGTTGTGCCTGATTTGATATTGGATTCAAAACCAGGAGATTTGTTTATTGTAAGAAATGTTGGTAACTTTGTACCACCTTTTAAAGCAGACCAAGATTTCCATGGAAATGCTGCTGCGATTGAATATGCAGTAAGTGTTTTAAATGTCGAACATATTGTAGTATGTGGACATTCACACTGTGGAGCTTGTAGGTCTTTATATATGGATTTAAAAGATGATATTTCATTGATTCATACAAAAAAATGGCTACAACTAGGGGAAAAAGCAAAAAACTATGTGATAAATAATTTTGGCTCTTCAATCACAGAAGAGGAAAAATATAGACTAACAGAAAAAAACTCTGTAGTCTTTCAACTAGAAAATCTTCTTACTTATCCAAAAGTAAGTGAAAAAATACAAAACAAACAACTTAATATCCATGGTTGGTATTATAAAATAGAAGATGGTTCTATTGAGTATTACAACTTTGAAACAAAAGAGTTTGAGTAGCCTTTTACTAAATTTATATTATCATTCATAAAAATTTATTGGATAGTTTATGGATGATAATATTTTAGATAATTTAAAAGATGCAAAAAAAATAGATATAAAAAACTCTACAGTTGATTTTTTTCAATTTGAAAAAGATGGTCTAATCTATTACTACTTTGATACATCTATGTGTACCCCACCCCACCCTATGGTAAATGCTTTAGTAGCCCTTCAACTTTTAGACAGTGAAAATAAAAGAGTTTTGATGAAAAACCATCAAAGACCAATGGGTCTTTTTCCAAAAATTGAAGAAAATTTTGATTATAAAATCATCTCTTTAGATGATGATTATTTAATTGAGTTTAAATTTATAACAGGAACTGTTCTAAATACTGATTTTGACGATAATCAATGTGGTGGTTAATTTAAACTATCAAGTTTTGTTTGGATAAATTTTTTTACATCTTCATAGTTTATTGTTTCTTTAAAATCTTCAAAATAACATCCAGCGGCATTTGGATGTCCACCACCATCTGCTAGTTTTTGAGCTATTAAAGATACATCAACTTTTCCATCAGCTCTAAAAGAGGTACTTCCTTTTTTACTTACATCAATAAAAAAGTCATACTCTTCATTTGCCATTAAAAAAGCATTTGCAGGTATTGAGATTGAACCTAATGTATAAGTTAGTAATCCCTTGTGATTTTTATATGTAACTGTTAGATTCTCTTTTAAGTTAGCTAAAGATTTAACCAAATATTTTGCACTTAGATTATCTAAAGTATCATCGACTCCATCTTGATTCAAAAACTCTTTTTTTAGTTTATGAATATCACTATCAAGTTTGATATTTGCTTTTTCCAAATATAGATACTCAGAAGCTTTTTTTAATAAGAAGTGTCTAAAATCTCTATTTAAATCTGCAAATAATACATTATTTACTTCCCTTACTTGACTAATCATAGTAAGTAATACTTTTCCAAACTCAAAGTTTTTTTCTTCATTATCAAGCCAAATATCTATCGCATTTACCGCATCAATCAAAGGTTTTAACCATGTTGCAGTTTTTTCATCAAAAGCAGCATACTCTTTCATCATATAATCATAAGTGATTTTTGCAGCACATCTACTTGTATCTAAGTAGTACCAATCATATTTTTCAGCACTTTTTTGTCCTGTTGCATGATGATCTAAAAGTTGAAGTTTTATATTAAAACCATCTTCTTTTAGATTTTTAATTGCTTTTTGTAAATCTTTTGATTCATTTAAAGTAAGGTTTAAATCTGTTATAAAAAAAACAATATCATCTTCTTTGTATTTTTTTATATCTTCAAGGATTTTTTTTAGATTTAGTTTAACCTCTAAACCGTAGTTTGCATTATAAAAAAAGCCCTCTTTAAAAAACTCTTTTGTAATAAGTTGACAACTATATCCATCTAAATCTGTATGTGATAAATGAAAAAACCTCATGAAGCTATATCCTTAAGAGTTAAACCACTTAAGAATACATTTATTTTTGTTTGAAGATTGTTTAATAAAGGCCAAACATTACAAGCATTTGCTATATCTGAAGGGCAAGCTCCAGCAGAAGGAGAACACTCAAATACAGAAGGTACCTTTTCTTCAGCAACAGTAGTAATCTCTAAAACTGTAATCTCATCGTATGGTTTTTTTAAAACAAATCCACCATTTACACCTCTATGAGAAATCACTATATCATGTTTGGCTAAATTTTGCATAATTTTTGCTAAAAAAGATTTTGGAATATTTAATTCTCGTGATAAAACATCTACATTTTTTGGTGTATCACTTTTTGCAATTGATATTAATGAAAGTAGAGCATATTCACTCTTTTTAGTAAGTAACATCTATATTCCAATCTTATTTTTTGTTTATTCTACAAAAACAATTATTAATATTAATTATTATTTGCGATTAATTCTCTTTTTTTTAGTTTAATTTAAAAAAAAAGGTTGCAAGAAAATTCTTGCAACCTTTTAAAGCGTAATTTTCAATAAAAATTATTTAGCTCTAATTCCTAAGTCTGCAACTAAAGAAGTAAATCTAGCGTAATCAGTTTTTCTTAAATATGCTAAAAGTCTTTTTCTTTTACCAACCATTTTTAAAAGACCTAATCTTGAAGAGTGATCTTTTTTATTTGTTTTTAAGTGCTCTGTTAATACTTTAATTTGCTCTGTTAAAATAGCAATTTGTACTTCCGCTGAACCTGTATCAGTTTCATTTCTTCTGTATTTTGCAATAATCTGCGCTTTTACGTCCTGATCTAAAGCCATAATGACCTCCTAATAGGTATATAATCTCACTTATTTAAAGTGGACGCGTATTATACTTTATGTAAAATTAATATTTAATTAAGTTTATTAAGTTTTTTTGATAGAATCAAAATAAAAAGAGTAAATTTTTATGAAAATAATAGATTTTAAAGATATCTATGTAAGTTATGATGTAAAACCTGTTTTAAAAAAAATAAATTTAGAGATTAATACTGGTGAACATTGGGTAATTTTAGGTTCAAATGGAAGTGGAAAATCAACCTTGATGAAACTTTTTTCAAACGATTTATATCCAAATACAAAATATCCTTTTAAAAAAGAGATATTTGGCAAATCAAGACACTCTATTTTTGAGCTGAAAAAAAATCTTGGGATTATTACAAATGATTTACATAACTATTTTGAAACCCATGGAAATTTTTTAAGTACTTATGAGGTTGTTCTTAGTGGATATTATAGTTCTATTGGTGTTTTTAAACACCAAGATTTTACAAAAGAACAACATCAAAAAGCTTTAGAAGTTTTAGAATTTTTAGAAATTTTAGATATCAAAGATAAAAAAGTTCATGAGATGAGTACAGGACAACTTAGAAAATCTATAATTGGTAGGGCTTTAATACATGACCCAAAAGCATTTATACTAGATGAACCAACAGTTGGTTTAGATATAAAAGCTCAGAACAACTTTCTAAAACTACTTAGAAAACTTTCAAAAAGAAGCTCTATTATTTTAGTAACTCATCATATTGAAGAGATTTTTGAAGAGATTTCCCATGTGGCATTGATGTATAATAAAACAATCTATAAGCAAGGATTAAAAGGTGATATTTTAACATCATCTAATCTATCAGAAATTTTTGATATAGATATAAAACTTGAAAACTTCAACAATAGATACTACATAAAAAGTATAAACTAGGAATTTTATGAAAACATTTAAACTAAATAAAGCAATAACAACAAAACTATTTATGCTTTTAGCATTTTCAATTTTTGCCTTGGTTATGTATCAAGGATATTTAACAAATGAAACTATATATGTGATTTTATTTTATGGTTCTTTAATTCTTTGTGCTTTTCAAATTGCATCAATTTTTTATGTAAGTTTTATCAAAAAAAGTATCAATGTAACTATAGATGGGAAAAACTTTATTTGGGAAGTTTATGAAAATAGTAAAAAAACCAATGAGACTGTTATCGCACTGGAAACAATAAAAGAACTAAATATGCAAATAAACTATCTTACTGGGAATATCTACTCTTCACTTAGTTTAACCATTGATTTAAAAGACGGAAATATTGTTGAACTAACTGATGGATTACTTTATGACTTCGGTTTAAAAATGGCAGAAGAATTATCTATATTTTTGCTTGAGAATAATTTAGGGCATCCTCAAGATATAAAATTTTTAAATTTTGTAAAGCAGTTAAATATTGATTTATCAAAAGAACAAATATTTAATAAAAAACAAGGAGATGATTATCTAGTTGGTGTTATCTCAAAAAATAAAAAAGAGTTTTTAGCATTGAGATTACAAATTGAAACGTTGTATGATTTCAAAAATATTGAGAAAAATGCAAACAATGAATACCTAGTAAAAAATGATAAAGATGGTTTTATCTATTTAAGAAGTAATGCTATAGGATATTTTATACAATTTCACAAGGTAAAACAAAAAGAGGAATTAAAAACTTTAAAACAGATGGGAAAAAGGAACAAGATAGGTTTCTAAAACTTATCCTCCCGTTTCATAGAAGGCTCTATTTGATACCTCATCATTTGAGATTTCAGACCATCTATTTTTTTCAGGTTTATTTTTTAAGACATCTTTTAAGATATTTGCTGCTTTTTTTATATCTTTATTTTTTATAGCTTCTTTTATACTTTGTGCATCTTCATAATATAAACATGGAATCAAAACACCACTTGCAGTTAATCTAACTCTATTACATGTAGCACAAAAATCATCTTTGTGCGGTTCTATTATCCCAAAAATATAACCATCATCAAGTTTATAATCTTGAGAAGGTGATGAACCTACCCTTTCAAGTTTTGTAAAATTGTATTTTGTAGCAATAATATCTTGTATCTCTTGGGTATTTAAACCTTTTGCATGTTCAGATGCATGTGTATTTTCCATAAGTTCAATAAACCTCACAGGAAAACCTCTTTGTTTACAAAACTCTAATATATCAATTAGTTCTGTATCATTTATCCCTTTTATAGGTACACAGTTTATTTTAATTTTCAATCCAACATTAGAAGCGGTTTCAATACCTTTTAAAACTTGTGCTAAAACATCTTTTTGGGCAACTTTTTGTGCAACTTCAGGGATTAGTGAATCTAAAGAAACATTAATTCTTTTAAGTCCTGCATCTTTTAATTTTTGTGCAGAGGCAGGCAATAAAAAACCATTTGTAGTTAATGCTAAATCGATATCCTCTTTGTATGAAGATATCATTTTTATAAAACTGTCTAAACCTTCTCTTAAAAGTGGTTCTCCACCAGTTATTCTAACTTTTTTTATCCCCTCATCAATAGATACTTTTACAAATTCAAAAAGCTCCTCGTATGTTAATAATTCTTCTCTTGGAACCCATGAGAATGGTTTTTCTGGCATACAATATTGGCATCTAAAATTACATCTTTCTGTAACTGATACTCTTAAATAATCTACTACTCTATTGTGCCCATCTATTAACATAAAACCTACCCTATAAAAAAATTTTGTTAGCTTAATATAATCTAGCTTAAATAAATTAGAGTATATAGTGCTAATTTAAAAGTAAAATTTTATTTACCAATTAAATTTTATATTTAAATATTTAAATATTTAAATATTTATTTAGATATACTTCCCTAAAAAGAAAGATTTAGATGGGAAGTATGGTTTACTTAACAGGTGCAGGACCTGGAGATAAAGATTTATTAACAATAAAAGCATTAAAGGTGATTCAAAAAGCAGATGTCATTATTTATGACAGACTAGCAAATCCTGACATTTTAGAAGAAGCTAAAAAAAATACTGAACTTATATTTGTAGGGAAAGAGAAAGGTAATCATAGAGTACCGCAAAATGAGATAAATGAGATAATCTATCAATGTTCTTTAAAATATGAAACAGTAGTAAGACTAAAAGGTGGAGATCCATTTGTATTTGGTAGAGGTGGAGAGGAAGCTTTATACCTTAAACAAAGAGGTGTAAAATTTGAGATAATTCCTGGTATTACCTCATCTATTTCAGTTCCAGCATATGCAGGTATTCCTGTAACGCATAGGGGAATAACTCCATCTTTTAGAGTTGTAACTGGACATAGAAAAAGTAGTGATAATATTGCTGATATAAATTGGAATTCATTTATTGAAGATGAGACTATAGTTTTTTTAATGGGTTTACATAATATAGAACTGATTGTAACAAACCTTTTAAAAGTAGGAAAAGATGAAAACTATCCATGTGCTATTATTTGTAATGGTACTACTAAAAAACAAAAAGTTATTGTAGGAACCCTAAAAGATATAGTAGAAAAATCAAAAGAAGCTGTAAGTCCTGCTATTATAATTGTTGGAGAGGTTGTTAATCTTAGAGATGAACTAAAATGGTTTGACTAATCACATTATAAGTGGTTCAGGTTTTCCAAAATAATACCCTTGTGAATAATCTACCCCAATAGACTTAACATATTCATAAATTTTTTTATCAGAAACAAACTCTGCAATTGTTTGAATATTGTTTTTTTTAGCAAAAATTACAATAGCTTCAACAATTGACTGAGAAAATTTATTATCAACTACATTTTTAATCAATGAGCCATCAATTTTCACATAATCAGGTTGAAAATCACTTATTCTTTCAAAATTTGAATAACCACTTCCAAAATCATCTATGGCAATCTTAACATCACCTATAGATTTAGAATAAGTTATAAACTCTTTTACAAGATCCATATTATTTACATTTTCATCTTCTAAAAGCTCAAAGGTTACTCTACCTTTATTTCTTCCATTTGAGATAAGTAGTGAAAGTTTTTCTCTGATTTTATTACTTTCAATATCTGATGCTGATAAGTTTAAAGATATATTACTTCTAGAATATTTTAGTGTATCAATTGCATTTTGAATTACTCGTAAAGTTATGTTTTGATAATACCCTGTTTTTTTAGCTAAATCTAAAAAATGATATGGAGTTAAAATGTTTTCATTTTTATCTACAATTCTAATTAAAGACTCATATTTTTCTATTTTTAAAGTTTGATTATCCACTATGGGTTGAAAAAATGATATTACTTTTCCATCTGTTTTTAATGCTTCTTTGATTATTTTAATCGTTCTTAGTTTATTTTTTGATTCAGCTTGAGCTGCTTTAAAAAAATCAGTGCTACAAACTATATCCTCTTTTTGTTTGAGTGCATACTCTATACCCAAATCCACATCATCATAAATATTAGCCTTACTTTTTGAATAACTAATAACTACGTCCACATCATAAATATTTTCTTCAAATAATACCCCTTTATCTTCAAAGTTATCAAAAACCTCTTTTAAAGCCTTTTCAATAACTTTAATATCAGTATCTTCATTTTTGATATAGGCAAAGAGTCCATTTTCCAATATATATACTTTATCCATTTTAAAGTTATCGGGGAAATAAGTCAAAGAGATATTTGAAAATTCATTTTGAAATTTTTGCATTATAGAAGAGGTATAAAACTCTTTAAAAATATCATAGTTTGAAATTTTTACAAATATTAAAACTGGATTATTAATACTATTTATATCATCGATAAGTTGTCTTTTAGGATTCATAACATCGGTTATATCATGTCTAATTCCAATTATTTCTACAATATTGCCATCTCTATCTAAAATGGGAGATATTGTTGCATCTACATAATATGCACTTCCATCTTTTTTTCGATTTTTTATGATATTTTTATAAGTTTTTTTTGAATTTACGGTATCCCACAACTCTTTAAATAAAGACTTGGGCATATCTGGATGTCTTACTATACTTTGAGGTTTTCCTATAAGTTCTTCTTTGGTATATCCTGATATCTCGCAAAACTTGTCATTAACATATTTAATTATCCCTTTATTATCAGTAATACTTACGATATCACTTTCATTTAGGATTTTTTTGTATTGTTCAAGTTCGTTAATTAGATTTTCCATAAAAAAACTTTCATCTATTTGTTTTAATTATAACTAATCATAAAAGATAAAACAACCTACTTTATAATTTTATAAAAATAATTTGATAGAAGCCTTTAATTTATGGATTACTTAAATAATATAATTCTTTAAACCCTCTACGTTAATTGTTTTATTTTTTGTATCAATTATCTTTTCATCTTTAAATACTCGTAAAATTCTTGATAATGTTTCTGGAGTTATGTTTAATATTTCTGCAATCTTTACATTTTTGGTTTTAAAAAATTCATCTATATTATTGTAAATATATCTTGCCACTCTTTGTTTTGAATCTAATACTAAATTCATCGATAAAACATTTTCTAAATTTCTAATCTTTTTTATCAAGGATTTCATAATCATAAAAGATAATTTTGGATTATTATAAATTTGAGATTTAAAAGATGCAAAATCTATTCTCAATACTTCTATATCGTTAATTGCTTGTGCTGTAGCAGGATAATTAATCTCTTCAAAGTTTGCAACCTCGGCAATAAACTCATTTTTATTAAAAACTTTTAAAACTAATTCTCTATCTTGAGCCATTACCTTATACAATTTTATATTTCCTTTTAATAAAAAATATAAATACTTTGATTCATCACCTTCATAAAAAACTATATTATCTTTGTTAAATTTTTTAATTGAAGAGATTTTTTCTATCTCATCTAACTCTTCTTTTTCTAAGTTTTCAAAAATAAATATTTTATTTAATTCCATTTTTCTAAATATTCCTTAGTTTTTTCTTCTAAATAGTTCATTCTTTCTTTACCTTTGGGCATCGATTGACGTAAATTTTTCATCTCATCTAAAAATTTAGCTATATCATTTGGAATAATTTTTTTTAAATACTCTTTAAATTTTTTTGTAAATGCAGGAGAAGCACCATTTGTAGAAATTGCAATTGTCAAATCTCCATCTTTAATGTATGAGGGGAAAATAAAATCACAATATTCTTGTAAATCCACACAATTATATAAGATATTCTCTTTTCTCGACTCAAAATATATATCTTCTTGAAGTTTTATATTATCTGTTGCAACAACTACTATATCAAAACCTCTTATATCACCCTCTTGATATCTTCTTTTAATTAAATCTAAATTATTTTTGGAAACTTTTTCTAAGATATCATCACTTATTTTATCAGATATAATTGTGATATTAGTAGTAAAATCTAAAAGCTTTTCTAATCTTTTAGATGCTACATTGCCAGCGCCAACTAACAAAATTTTTTTGTCATCTAAAGAAAAAAATATGGGTAAATAAGTCATAAGTCAACCTTTAATTAAGAGAAAACTCTTAATTATTTAAATAACTTTTTGAAAAATCTTACTATACAACAAGAATCATCACTTAACATCTCATAAGCTTTTTCCACTGATTCTACTCTTTTTGTTGTGTATAAAAGTACTGCAACATTTAGTTTTGCAAGTTTCATTATCTCTTTTGAAGGGTTGTTTATAATATTTATAGCTTCATCTAGTGTTATATTTTCATATTCATTATTATATTTTATTTTTAAATCTTCAAGTTTTACAACTTTTTCTTCTATACCACTATTGCCAATAACCCAATATTTAAAGTCTGAAAATATTTCTGGAGTACCTTCATTTCCTTTTATGATAAGTAGATTTTCATAATTATCTCCAAAAAGATTCATATATTTTTCCACATATGGTCTATGAAAAGCTGATGTTATAGCATATTTTGAATTTGCAGGATTTAACAGTTTTTCTGTTGTATTAAAAATAGTTCTCATGTAAAGTTTTTTTCTTAAATCTGTTAAATCAGACAACTCTTTAAAATAGTTGGCCCTATCAAAAAAATGTATATTATCTTCTAAAGTAATATTATCAGCAATATCTTTTACTGTAAGACCATTCTTAGCAGGCTGTAACTTATCTCCACTAATAACTATATCAAAAGGTTCTATCTGTTTATTTTGTTTAAAAAACTCTTTTAAAATTTTTCCATATAAAGGGAACAAATAAGGTTGTGAAGTTTTACCATCATAAGAAAATCCAAGTTCAATAGACTCTGGAATCTCCTCTTTAGTAATATATTTATTAAAAGATTCTAAACATCCAGCTAACTCTTCATCACTTTCTAATTTCACTCTTAAAAGCATCAAAAATGCTGCTGCTTGTTCACTTTCACACTTTTGTTCAAGTATCCCTTGAATAGCTTCAATAATCTCTTCTTTACTTAAGTTTTTATTTGATTTTGGTCCTGTTCCAACTGCTTTTATATATTTGAAAAAGTTCATTATTTATCCATTTTATTTTAGTTTTATTGATTATACAATCTTATTTGTTATATTTGATTTAGATTAAGATGTTACAATTTTAACATGAAAAAAATAGCAATAATTTCACTTTTTTTATTCACTTTCATCTATGGAAAATCTATCCCTAGAGGTATCTATGCAATAGCTATTTTTGATGAAAAAGGTATAGGTGAAAATGTTCAACATATAAGAGAAACAAAAAATGATTACAATGGTATATGTTATACAAAAATTTTTATTTTAGGAGAGCTTTTTTATAGTAATCCAGAGGTTACAATAGGAACATCAAAAGGTCATTATCAAAGTAGAATCCCTATATTTAACAGTAAAAAAATAAAAATTGGGGAAGAGCTTTTATATAAACATTATAATGTAAAAAAGGGTTACATTGAAGTTAGTTTATATGGTAAGATATATGATACAAAAGTGTATGTAAAATAAAGAGAAGGTAAAACCTTATCTTTATTAAACTTCTTGTATTTTATTAGTATCTACTAAAGTTTTCAAACTTTTTTGTCTGCTTGTATCCATACTATATGTAGTTGAAGAGTAATTATCAACATAATACCAAGTAGTATTAACTTCATTTGATTTAAAAGTTACCGTCATAAATCCTCTTTGATTTAAATTTGTATATTTTAAATCATCAATTAATAAACTAATTGCACCTTCAAAACTCATTGCAGCTTCCAATGTAGTTAATCCAGCATAATCCTCCATACCAGGAGATGTTACAGAAGTCACTGCATATTCAACTCCAATATTATTTCCATTTGAATCTTTTAATTCATTAGCCCAAGAGTTATGTGTATCTCCAGCTAATACAACTAGATTTTTATTTAGTGCATTTGCAGTACCAAAAAGAACTTCTCTTTCATAAAAATACCCATCCCATGCATCTAAATTATATGGTAATGTTGTGTTAACTCTTGCTTTTTCAATTTCTGTTAATGTTTCATCTGATGCTAAAATTCTCATTTTTATTGCAACTAATTCTGAAATTTGTTGATTTAATTGAGTTAATAATTGTAGTTTTTCTTCATCTGTTAAATCGCCTTCTAATTGTGAAATAGAAGTAAGTAGTTCTGCTGGTAAAAACATTTTTCCCATTAATACTTGTTGTCCTAATACTTGCCAAGTTGAAGTTGATGTTGACATTTTTGATTGTAACCATAAAAGTTGCTCACTTCCAAGCATTGTTCTAGAAGAATCTAATAAATCACTTGAAAATGTTGTATCATCAAACTCTCCTAATTGATTAAAATAGTTTGAGTATGAAAGTTGTTTATCTCTTGCTAAAACTCTTGTATCAAGCATATATAAACTTACTAAATTACCAAATTCAAAGTTTCTATAGATAATCTCATTATTATCTTGTGCATAAGGTCTAATTGGCAACCATTCAAAATAAGCTTTTAATGCATCTGCCTTTCTTTGAGTAAAACTTCCTTCTGTTTCTTCATCATGGTTTTGAGCACCATCTTTATAAGTGTCATTTGCAACTTCATGATCATCCCAAACAGTTATAAAAGGAACTTTTTTATGCAATTGTTGAGCCCCTTCATCAGTTCTATATAAAGCATATCTTTTTCTATAATCTTCTAAAGTTAATAACTCTGTATCATTATCAGCTGGTAATTCTCTACCAATTGCCGTTGCATTTTTAGTAGCATAAGCAGGTGTAACACCATCATCTTCAAACATACCATACTCATAGATATAATCTCCAAGATGTAATACCACATCTAAATCCTCAATTTTTGAAGCTTCCATATATGCATTAAAATATCCATTTGGATAATTAGAACATGAGAATACACTCATTTTTACTTGAGAAGGATTTGTTGCTACAGTTTTTGTTTTACCAACAATAGAAACTTTGTCATTTGCTTTAAATCTATAATAGTATATAGTTCCCGCATTTAAATTTTGTAAATCTATTTTTACTGTATAGTCATCAGTTTTTTTAGTTTGAACATCTCCTGAATGAACTAAAACACTAAAATCTTCAAGTGTTGAAACTTCATACGATAGATTTAAACTATCAATTTGACTTTCTGGAGTTAATCTTGTCCATATAATAACACTATCTTGTGTAGGATCTCCACTTGCTACTCCATGTAAAAAGTTTACATCAACTACATTTGAACTATTTCCACATCCACTAAGTCCAGTTGATACAACTAAAGAACAAAAGCTTAATGCAGATATTTTTAAAAAATCTCTTCTTGTAAATCTCATTTAAATAACCTCATATAATTTATGAGATTATAATAATAATTTATTACAGCTTAGTTACTATAGTTGATATTAAGATGGTTCTATAAACATTAAACCTAAAAAAAATATTACTAATATACTAGAACCAATAGGAAATATTTTTGCCAAAGGATTATCTTTGCCAATCATATTTGCTCCAGCTTTACTAAGTATATAAAAAAATCCTATTAATAATAAGGCACCAATTATTTTTATTGTCATAATATACTCCTTAATAAATCTTTTTGTATACAAATTGTAATCCTGTTTAGATTAAGTAAAAAATAAGTTTAAGAAGTATATTTATTTTTTAATGTAAGAGGGTAAAATTTACCTCTTACATATATTTTTTAAGTACATCTGGAATCTTAACTGTTCCATCAGCTTGTTGATAGTTTTCCATAATTGCAAGTAAAGTTCTTCCAACAGCAAGTGAAGAACCATTTAAAGTATGAGCTAAAATATTTTTCTTTCCATCTTTATATCTAATTTTTGCTCGTCTTGCTTGAAAATCTCTTGTATTTGAGATTGAAGAGATTTCTCTATATTTACCTTGTCCTGGAAGCCAAACTTCAAGGTCGATTGTTTTTGCAGCACTAAACCCTAAATCTCCTGTACAAAGCATAACTTTTTGGTGTGCAAGTCCAAGTGAAGTTAATAAATCACTTGCACAAGAAACCATTCTTTCAAACACCTCATCAGATTCTTCTTGTTTTGTAATTGCAACCATCTCAACTTTATCAAATTGGTGTTGTCTTATTAATCCTCTTGTATCTCTTCCTGCACTACCTGCTTCTTTTCTAAAACAAGGTGTATAAGATGTAAGCATTAAAGGTAACTCATCACTTGCTAAAATTTCATCATTATATAAATTTGTTAAAGATACTTCAGCTGTAGGGATAAGATATAAATCCTCACCCTCAATTTTAAATAAATCCTCTTCAAATTTTGGAAGTTGTCCTGTTCCTTGTAAAGTATTTGTATTTGCCATAAAAGGTACATACCACTCTTCAAAACCTCTACTTCTATTAAAATCAAGCATATAATTTATTAATGCTCTTTCTAATCTAGCACCCTCACCTCTAATAGCTGAAAATCTAGATTTTGCAAGTTTAACACCCCTTTCAAAATCTAACCAACCATTAGGTAAATCCCAGTGTTCTTTTGGTTCAAAATCAAATGTTGGTTTCTCTCCAATTGTTTCTAAAACAACATTTTCATCTTCATCTTTTCCATTAGGAACTTGTTCATCTGGCATATTTGGAACACCTAAAACAATTGATAAAAGTTTTTCCTCTAATGCTTTAACCTCTTCTTCAAAAGCTTGTTTAATAGTTTTTAATTCATTAATCTCATTTTGTAAAGGTGTTATATCTAACCCCTCTTTTTTATATCTTCCAAACTCACGTGATAGCTTATTTTGTGAAGCAGTTGTTTCTTCCATCTCTTGACGTTTTATTTTTGCTTCTTCAGATATTGCTTTTAAAGCTCCTAATATATCTTCCCCTACACCTTTTCTTTTAAGTGCTGTTGAGACATTATCAAAATCTGTTTGTAGTAGTTTTATATCAATCATAGTGCTCTTTCTAAAATTTTTTGCAATTATACCAAATATAAAGTTAAACATTTTTTCCTAAGTAATATCTTGATATATAGTTACTTGAGAATTACAAAATTTAAATAGTTTTATCATCCTATTAAATAACTATTTGATATAATTATTTCATTAGCCAAATAAAGAGGAATCATGAAATCTAAATTTTTAACTGTTGTCCTTCCTATTTTTATTTTAATTTTTTTAAGTTTTTATATCACATCACAATTTATTCAACCAAGTCCTAAAAAAGAGATTACAATTGCTACTGGCAGTAAAACTGGCAATTATTATAAAACAGCTTTAGAGTATAAAAGTTTACTAGAAAAAGAGAATGTAAAAGTAAATATTATAAATTCAGCTGGCTCAGTTGAAAATATAGAACTTCTAAAACAAAACAAAGCTGATATAGCTTTTGTACAAAATGGTACCGTTACAAATGAAAATGCACCAAATATAAAATCACTTGCCTCTATATATTATGAACCTTTGTGGGTTTTTTATAAAAATGATGGTTTTAGTATTGATTATCTAATTCAACTTATTACAAAAAAAATCTCTGTTGAAAAAAATGGCAGTGGCACTAGAGATTTGGCTTTACAACTACTCTCCGATAATGGAATAGATGAAACAAATAGTACGATTTTAGATTTCAGTAGTGAAGATGCTAAAAATGCATTATTAAAAGGTGAGATTGATGCAATGTTTATAGTTTCATCTCATAAATCTGATATCATAAAAGAGCTATTAGAAAATCCAGGTATCAATCTTTTTAGTTTTAAAAGAGCAAGAGCTTATAGTAGGAAATATCCATATTTAGAAGCTTTAACTCTTTATGAAGGAACACTTGATTTATATAAAAACTTACCAGATGAAAATAAAAACTTATTAGCTACAACTGCTAATTTGGTTGTAAAAAAAGATTTTTCAGAAGAGTTAAAAAGGCTTGTTCTAAAAAAAGTAGTTGAAGTTCACAATAAAAAAGACCTTTTTGCAAAAGCAGGACAATTTCCAAATTCAGTTAATATGAGATTAGAGTTAGATGAAGAAGCTGAAAAATATTTTAAATATGGTGATACTTGGTTAGAAAAGATTTTTCCATATTGGATAGCTTCAAATATAGATAGATTAAAACTTCTAATAATCCCTTTATTAACTCTACTTTTCCCATTGTTTAAAGGGGTATTTCCACTATATAATTGGACAATGAGATCAAAAATCTATAGATGGTATGATGAAGTAAGAGATATAGATGAAGAGATAAATAAACTTGATTTAGAAAAACTAAAAGATGAACTAAAAAAATTAGAAACATTAAGGGAAGAGATAAGTAAAGAAACAAAAGTACCACTTTCATTTATGGGTGAATACTACAATTTACAATTACACCTTGACCATATTATAAATAAAATAGAGAAGAAACTTAAATAGCTATTATACTAACTTTAGATATAATTATTTCCAAAAAAATTTAAGGGATGAATTTGAGAATATTATCAGGAATTCAGCCAAGTGGTACTATTCATATTGGTAACTACTTTGGTATGATCAAAAAAATGATTGAATCGCAAGATGATGGTGAACTTTTTGCTTTTATTGCGTCATATCATGCATTAACATCAGTAAAAGAGAAAGAGGTTTTAGAAAAAAATATATTTGAAGCAGCAGTTAATTTTCTGGCATTAGGAATGGATCCAGAAAAATCTACTTTTTGGGTTCAAAGTGATGTTAAAGAGGTCTTAGAACTTTACTGGATATTGTCAAATCATACTTCAATGGGCTTACTTGAACGTGCCCACTCATATAAAGATAAAACAGCAAGAGGAATTCAAGCAAACCATGGATTATTTTCATATCCTGTTTTAATGGCAGCAGATATTTTACTTTTTGATTCTAATATTGTGCCAGTTGGAAAAGATCAAATCCAACATGTGGAGATGACAAGAGATATTGCAAACTCATTTAATCATGCATATAAAACTGATATTTTAGTATTGCCTGAAGCAAAAGTGGATGAAATAGTTGCTACAGTTCCAGGAACAGATGGAGCTAAAATGTCAAAATCGTATGGAAATACTATTGATATGTTTGGAACAAAAAAAGGCGTAAAAAAACAAGTTATGGGTATTGTAACTGACTCTAAAGAGTTGGATGAGGCGAAAGATTATACAACTTGTAATATTTATAAACTTTGTGAACTATTTATGAATGAAGATGAATTAAAAGAGCTTCAAGTAAGATATGCAACACCAGGTGAAGGTTATGGACATTTTAAATTATCTCTACTTGAAAAAATAAATGAACATTTTGAACCATATATACAAAGAAGAGAGCACTTATTAAACAATCCTAAAGAGGTTAAAGAGATTTTAGCTTTTGGTGCAAGTAAAGCTAGAAAAGTAGCATCTGCTAAAATAGAACAAATTAGAGATATTGTAGGTTTAGTATAAAAGAACACCATATGATGCCAACAGTAGAAGAGATATCAGTAAAAAATATTGTTTCAATAAATATTCAAGCTACTTTAAATGAAGCCATAAACAAAATGGCAAAAGCAAATATTATAAATCTTGTAGTTATTGATGACACAGAAGATAAAATAATATACTATATGCTTACTATAGATCATCTAATAGATTTTAAATTAGAATCTATTGATGGCTCTTTATATTTAAAAGATTTAAACCTACATAAAGCAAAAGTGATACAAAAAGATTTAAATATATTAAATGTTTTAAATGAAGTTGAAGAGACTGATAGATATATGATTATTGTTGAAGATAATAATATTATTGGAATTTTATCTTATAGTGATATTATAAACAATATTGACCCAAAAATATTAATGAAAAAACAGACTATTGGTAAACTAATCTTACAATACAAAGCAACTACAACTTATAAAAATACAACTGCTTTAAATGTTATCTATCTTATGAAAGAAACAAATAATGATTCAGTGATTATGATAAATAATGACCAAAAACCAATAGGAATTTTTACAACAAGAGATTTTATAAGATTAGTACATCTAAATTCTGATTTAAATCAGCCTATTAAGAAATATATGACTACACCTGTGTCTACACTAAATGAAAACTCTACAATTTCAGAAGCAATGGATTTTATTAGAGATAAACACTTTAAAAGAATTGTTGTAACTGACAATGAAGATAATTTAGTGGGTATCTTAACCCAAAAAGAGTTACTCCGTGTAGTTTATAATAAATGGATAGACTTAATCAAAGAGCAAGGAAATAAAATCTCAAAAATCAACGAAGAACTTCTTTCAAAAGCTTCAAAATTAGAAGAAAAAGCTTCTGTTGATTTTTTAACAAAACTATACAACAGAGAAAAGTTTGATTCTTTTTTAGATTATGAAATATCAAAAAACAATAGATATGAAAACCAATATTTATCTATACTTTTATTAGATATTGATCACTTTAAAAAAGTAAATGATACCTTTGGACATCTTGTAGGAGATACGATTTTAAAAGAGATTGCCAAAATTTTAACAGTTTGTTCTAGAGATAGTGATATAGTTGCAAGATGGGGTGGAGAAGAGTTTATTTTATTATTACCTCAAACTAATATTGAACAAGCAACAATAGTAGCAGAAAAATTGAGAGTTACTATAGAAAATCATAAATTTGAAACTGTTCCTAGAGTTACATGTTCTATTGGTATTAGCCAGTTTCATAAAAAAGAGACTAAAAAAAGCCTATTTGAACGAGCAGATGAAGCTTTATATAAAGCAAAAGAAAAGGGAAGAAATCAAGTTCAAATAGAACATATAGAAAATTTATTTGTACAATAAAATATCTATTTTTTACAAATATATATTAATTTATCAGGTTTTTCATCAAAACTGTGTAGAAAAAAATCATTTATTGATTCGATTTTAAATCCTATTTTTGTCAGAAGTTTTTTTACTCTTTGTTTATCATGATAATATTGAATAATACTATCTTGTTCTTTTGAATAAAGTTCTGTCTCTTTTGTAAAAAGTGTTAAATCTGTAATTAACTTACAATCTTCATAGTTTGCATCAATTGCAATAAATTTATCCTCTAAATCAATTGTAATACAACCTTGTGCAATATCTTCAAAACCAAACAGAGTATTTACATCAAAAATAAAATATCCATCTTTATTTAATAGATTATAACAATCTTCAAAAAACTGTTTTAAATCATCTTTGTTTATATAATTTATCACATCAAATATTGCTGTTGCACAATCATATTTTTCTTTAACTTCATTTAAAGAGATACAAGCAGTATTATCTAAACCTTTTTCATGGCATACTTGTATTTGATGTTCACTTAAATCAATTCCAAAAGCTGTTTTAGAATTAGCTTTTAAACACTCTAAAAAATACCCTTGACCACAACCTATATCTAAAACATTATCAAGTTCATTACTTACAACAAAACCAACAAATTCATTGTGTAATCTATAGATTTCCTCTTCGAAATCTAAAAAAGGTTCAATTTTAGAGTATAGATTTAATCCCATTATAGATGTGCTTCTAATTTATCTTTTAAATCAAATATTAAATCTTTTTTTGCATAATAAGAGTTTTTATTTGCTATTAAGTGTGCAGAACTTTCCATAATAGTAGGACCAACTTCTAGTCCATTTTGTTTCATTGTTGTACCAGTTTCTACAATATCAACTATACAATCTGCAAGATTAACCAATGGTGCAAGTTCAATTGAACCATAAAGTTTAATAATCTTAACAGCCATTGCTTTTTCTTCAAAATATCTTTTTGCTATTTTTTCATGTTTTGTTGCAACAGTGATTTGACTTTTTGTAAAATCCAACTCTTGCCCTTTTATAAGTCCAAATGCAACTTTACATTTTCCTAATTGTAAATCAAGTAGTTTTATAAGATCGTACTCTTTCTCTTCTAGTACATCAAGTCCAACAACTCCTAAATCTGCTGCACCATGCATAACATAAGTTGGAACATCTTGATTTCTTACATTTAAAAATCGAAAACCAGCTTTTTCTAAAATAAGTTTTCTATCCTCAAAGATAAACTTTTCACCAAAAGCTTTTTCAAACTTCTCTAAAGTATCCTCTGCAATTCTACCTTTAGGCAATGCAATTGTTAGCATTAATAATCCCTTTCATATTTTCAAAAATTAAATCTCTTTTATAGATACTATTTTTTATAAATTGACTTAGAAACTCTCCATGTCCACCTGTAAAAATAATTTGATGTTTCTTACTAATTTTTTCAATAGGTTGAATTATAGATTGGATAATTCCATATGATATAGCATCTTGTGTACAAAGTGGGATTTTATCTAAATTTACCTTTGTATTAAAATCAAATTGTAATTTAGAAGAAATTTTGGGATAAATTTCTTTATAATATTCCAAACCAGGTAGTATAAATCCCCCATGATGTTTCCCCTCTTCCATGACATCTACTGTAATTGCACTTCCTGCATCAACGATAATTGCATCAGCAACTGTCATACAAACTACTTTTCTATCTATCCCCATCCCTTTATATGCTGTTTCAAAATTTATGAATGGTTCTAAATCTACAGTATCATTATAATTTTCTTTTAGCTTTTTTGTTGCTTTTTCATTAACTGAGATAAAATAGACTTTTTCTTCTAATATCGGTAGTTTACCATCCAAACTATATTTTTTTTCTTCTTTATTAATTAAAAAATGAAATGAACTATTACCAATATCACATAAAATCAACTCTTACACTCCATTTGTTGTCTTCCAAAAACTTTTTTGCTTTTGAACATAAAGGGGAACTTATCAAAAGCTCTTTTTTCTTAAAGTTATGTTCAACATGCTCAATTAATTTTTCATAAAGCATCAACAAATCTTCTGCATTTTTTCTTATAAATCTACTCTTTGCATCAACTATAAATATTGCATAAAATTCTCTTTTGATTGAAGTTGCAATAAAAATATTAATTTTTTTTCTACTTCCTAAATCTTTTGGTGAAACTTCTTTAATCTCTTTAAAAAGAATATCTTTTTTTAAAAAATAATTTGTTAATTCTTTCAATACGTCTAATCCTCGATATTTTATGTTTTATTATAGTAAAAACAATATTTATTCTTTTTTATAAGATATCTGAAATTTAATCTAATATATCAAAAAATATACAAACTTTTTACTTTCTACTATTTAATCTTTATTTTTTTTAGATAAAATAAAATAATCAAATTTTTGGATAAAATAATGAAAAAAAATATTGCTTTCATAATTCTAATTATAATTTCTTTTGCCTATCCATTAAATGCTAAACACAAAGTTTTTAAAGTATCTTATGATCCAGACTATGCACCATTTTCATATTATGAGAATGAAAAACCAGTGGGGCTATTAATAGACTTTTGGAAACTTTGGGCAGAACAAAATAATTATTCTGTTGAGTTTGTAAAAGGAAAACTTTGGGATGATGCTTTAAATTTAGTTTATACAAATCAAGTAGATTTTTTCTTAGGAACTCAAGCTTATGAAGATTGGATGAAAGGTTCAAAAAGTTTTTATAAAAGAAAAACTTCACTTTTTATCTCAAAAGAAAATAGCAAAGATTTTACAAAAACTGCTTCATATATCATAGGAGTAATAACTCCTGAATATGAAGAATATATGAAAACTCAATTTCCAAATTCTGAGATTATTGTATACAAAGATTATCCTTCCATATTTGAAGATTTTCGTTCTAAAAAAATAGATTTAATCTATGAAGATAAAATTGCTATAGAATTTTATGCTCTTAGAAACAATTTTTTTCATGATATAAAATCAATAGACTTATTAAATAGTTTTAGTCAAGTTCAAGCAATAGCAAAATCAAATAAACTCATTGAAATATTTAATAAAGGTTTGAAAAATATAAACCAAAAAGATTTATATGATTTAGAAAGTAAATGGATATTAAGTGAACCTGACAGATATTATAAATATATCATGCCTACACTAACAAAAGAGGAAGAATTTTTTTTAAAACATACTATCATAAATGTTAGTGTATCAAAAGATTGGAAACCTTTTACTTTTATAGATGATTCTACAAAAGAACCAGCTGGTATTTCTCATGAGATTTGGGAATTGATTAATAAAAAAATAGATATAAAATCTAACTATAAAACTTATTTACAATTTACAGAACAACTAAAAGATATAAAAAATAAACATGTAGATTTAATATATAGTACAGGGAAAACAAAAGAGAGAGAAAATTATTCAATTTTTACTAAACCATATGTAAAATTTCCTATATCAATAGCCACTTTTAAAGATGAAAACTTTATTGAAAGCATGGATTATCTAAAAGATAAAGTTATAGTAGTAGGTAAAAATTTTACAGCTCACAAACTATTAAAACAACACTATCCCCATTTAAATTTTTTACTTGTAGATAATATACAAGATGGACTAAATCTTGTAAAAAACAAAAAAGCTTATGCCTATTTAGATATAAGACCTGTTCTTTCTTATAATATAAAAAAATATAAATTTGATGAATTAAAAATATCTGGGAACAGTGGTTTAACCTTCGAATTAGCCATTATGATAAGAAATGATTATAAAATATTACAAAGTATCCTAAATAAGGCAATTGATTCAATAAAAGAGGATGAAATAACATCAATTTTAAACAAATGGGATAATATTCAATTTGAAAGGGAAAAAGATTATAAAACCCTTTTTATTTTTATTTTTGTAACATTTCTTATTTTTATAATATTAATGTATAAAAATAAACTAAATGTAAAAGCAAATAGAAAACTTCAAAACTTAGTTGATGAAAGAACTTTAGAATTAAAACTTTTAAATGAAAATCTAGAACAAAAAATTGATTTAAAAACTAAAGAGTTAAGAAAAGTTAATTATTTACTTGATGAAGCACAAAAAATTGCTCATCTTGGAAGTTTTCAATACCACATCACGAGAAACCAACTTTTTTGGAGTGATGAACTTTATAAAATCTTTGGTTATTATCCAGAAGAAGTGATTCCATCAATTGATGTACTTTTGGAGTGTGTATTAGAAGAAGACAGAAAAATTGTAGATAAACAATTAAAAACTGCTTTACACTCAGATAAAAAAACAACTTTTGAGTTTAGAATAAAATTAAAAAATGACATGATAAAATATCTGCAATATACTTCAAAAATTACAAAATTTGATATTAATAACCAGCCATTGATGATGATTGGAACTATTTTAGATTTAACAAAACTAAAAAATCTAGAAATGGAAAAAATGGAAAAAGATGCTCTTATAGCACAACAGTCAAAAATGGCAGCAATGGGAGAGATGCTTGAAAATATTGCACATCAATGGAGACAACCCTTATCTGCTATCTCAACAGCTTCAACAGGTATTCAACTACAAATGGAAATTTATGAAGAGGTATCAAAAGAGTTTTTATTAGAAAATGTAAAACTTATAAACGAACATACTCAATATCTTTCTAAAACAATTGAAGATTTTAGAAATTTTTTTAGTCCAAATAAAGTCAAAGTGAAATTTGAAATATCAAAAACAATCGAAAAGACTTTATATTTAATTGCTGCAAGAATCAAAGAACATAACATCCATATAATAAAGGATATTGATAATGTAGAGATTATATCATTAGAAAATGAATTAATACAAATACTTTTAAATATTCTAAACAATGCTATTGATGCACTTGAAATAAATAAAATAAAAGATAAATATATATTTATACATATTTCAAAAAATAAAAAAGAATTAATAATTGAGATAAAAGATAATGCAGGTGGTATATACTCAGATATTATAAATAGAATATTTGAACCATACTTCACGACAAAACATAAATCCCAAGGAACTGGGATAGGTCTTTATATGTCAACTGAAATAATAAAAAAACATCTATATGGAAATATTCATGTAAATAATGTAAAATTTAATTATGAAAAGAAAAACTATAAAGGAGCAAACTTTATAATAACACTTCCACTAAATAGTTAAATTTATTTCTTATTTATTTTTAATTTCTGTGGTCTTACAGTCAATTCAGTAATTACACCTTTAAAATTTATTATATCAATTACACTTTTTGCAATAGTTTCAGGTAAAAGATGAGCATCTTCTTCCAAACTTGGTTCGAAGTTTAGATCATCAAAAAAATTGGTTTTTGTTAGATCTGGATTTATTGTTGTAACTTTAACATCTGATTTTCTTAACTCTTCAAATAACGCCAAACTAAAATTTCTTAATCCAGATTTTGTTGCAGTGTAAAGTGCAGAATACTTTGAATGCCTAGTTGCTTCAATTGAAGCTATATTGATAATATGACCTTTTGTTTTTTTTAAACTTCTCAATAAAAGATTACTTAATATAATTGGTGCTGTAAGATTTATATCAATAAGCTCTTTTATCTTTTTTATACTTATCTCTTCATGAGGCTTAAACACTCCCACACCTGCACAATTTACCAGTAAGTTAATATCTTTTGTTTTTAATATATCTTTGATTTCTTTTTCTAGACTTTTTTCATCTTCTAATCTTGATTTTAATCTAATTATCTCATAGTGATTATTTTCTAAAATTTCACAAATATGCTTACCTATTCCAGATGAAAAACCTGTTACTATTGCTACTTTTTCCATTTTTTAATAATCCCTTTTTTCATTTTAATTCTTATATAAAAAAATATAAAAACTGCTAATAATATTAAAATTCCTATAATAATAAGTTTTAAATATTCATCAATCATATTTTGATTTGAACCAATAAAATACCCTAACAATGCTAATATCATTACCCAAATACCAGCACCTAAACTAGTATATAAAGAAAACTTCCAAAGATTCATTTTCGCAAGTCCAGCTGGAAGTGAGATATATTGTCTAACAGCAGGAATAAGTCTTCCTGAAAAAGTTGAAATGTGTCCATGTTTAGCAAAAAAATCTTCCATTTTTTCTAAAGTTTCCTCTTTTACTAAAATATATTTCCCATATTTACTAAAAAAAGCCCTCCCAAATTTTAAGGCAAGATAATAATTAAAAACAGCACCTGCTAAGCTTCCTAATATTCCACAAAATATTGCTATAAAAAGATTCATTTCACCTTTATATGCTAAATATCCAGCTGGAACCATCACTATTTCACTAGGGAAAGGGAAAAAAGAACTTTCTAGGAACATCATAATAAAAATCCCTATATAACCTAAATCAGCAACTGTATTTACTATAAAATCAATAATATCTTTCAACATTTGTTTAATTCCTCAATATTTTATACTATTTATTAAATAATTTAAATATATATTTAATATAATACGCCTCAAAAAGGTATTTTAAACTATTGCACTTTAAGCAATCAATTTAAATATTTAATTTAACTTATTCTCTTATACAATCTATTTTTAAATAGTTTAAAAAAAAAGAGTATACTAAATCAAACAAAAAAATTTCTTGATATATTGAAATTTTTTATTAAAAATAAAGTAATCATACCTAATTAAAAAAATAATGGAGATTTATATGGATATAAAAGTATTGATTGTTGAAGATGAAGCTATAGTTGCACTTGACCTAAAAAGTACTTTATTAAAGTTAGGATTTAAAGTTACTAATGTTGTAACAAAATATAAAGATGCAATTAAATCTGTACAATTAAATACTCCATCTATAATCCTAATGGATATAAATTTAAATAGTGAAAAAGATGGTATAGACACAGCTACAGATATAAAAAAATTTATGAATATTCCAATAATCTTTTTAACTGCATTTAGTGATGATGAAACTATTTCAAGAGCTATAAAAACTGATCCTGTAGGGTATCTAATAAAGCCTTTTAATACAGAAGAATTAAAATCAACTATTATGTTAGGTTTTTATAAATTTAACAATGAAAATATTAAACAAAAAGAGTTAAAACTAATAAAACTCTCTAGTGATTATTTTTATACCAAAGAACCTCATCTAAAAGTATATTATAAACAAAAAGAGATATCTTTAACTCAAAAAGAGAGAATGTTAATGGAGATTCTTATTCAAGCAAATGGACAAATAGTTTCATTTTCATCTATAGAACATTATATTTGGTATGATAAAGTTGTATCAGATAGTACTTTACGAACGTTAATCTACAGACTTAGAACAAAACTTGATTATAAGGTAATTGAAACTTTACCAACCGTTGGTTGTAAATTAATTGTTTAATTTAACCTACAACCAAGTAAAGGAATAGATTCTATTAATTTATTATTTAGTCTCAACCGTAATCTATAAATCAAAGTTCGTAAAGTACTATCAGAAACATTAATATTAGGCCAAATTTTATTTTCTAATTCTTCAAATTTAATTGTCTCCCCTCTTGATTCAATCAAAAGTTTAAGAAGTAAAGACTCTTTTTTACTTAATTTTACTGGTTCATTTTTTAAAAAGAGTTTTGAATTTTCATAATCATAATAGTAGTTATTACCTAGATTAAGAAGATTATCATTTATCATAAACTTCTCTTCACACCTACTTTTATATAGTCCTAATAATATATTTGACTTTAAATCTTCATCTTTAAAAGGTTTTAATAAATAAGTTACAGGATTTGTATTTATTGCTCGTGCAATTGTATTTTCATCGGAATATGATGTTAGATATATTACTGGGATATTATCCTTATATTGCATCTGCTCTATAATCTGTATACCATCTTGCTCACCTTTTAAATTTATGTCCATTAAGATTATATCTGGACGTTGAGAGTTTATACTGTTTAATACACTTTTAGAACTACTTGCAATATCAGTAACATCAAAATCAAACTCTTCTAAAGTTTTTTTCATATCAAGTGCAACTATAGCTTCATCTTCAACAATTAATACTTTAGCTTTTGACATAATATTTCCTTTTATTTTTATATGGAAATATTAACAATTTTACGTCACATTTATGTCACATTTTATCTATATTTAAATTCTTTTAAAAATAAATTGTAACTATATTGTTAACATCGTTAAATACAATTACAAAGAGTTTATACTCAACAAGCTAATTCACACAATTAAAAAGAGGAGTTTCCCCCTCATTTCTCCTCTTTTTATTTAATTTTTCTATGGCACAAATCTTGCATCTAAAAATTACAATTGTTCTTCTATAAAATTTAGAATAAGAGGATATAAATCCATATTTTTCTTTTAGCTAAAATATTCTCTTATTCTATTTTTCCAAAATAAATTAGTTATCTAATATTAAAAAACTACTGTGGAAAGAGCTTTAAAATAAAAATAGCCCCTTTTTGTCCAATTTTATTTTCTTCTCTTAGTATTATCTCTTCATTTTCTATAATATCAAATCCAATATTTTCACATAAAGATTTTACATACTCTATCGCATGAGAAACTCTTCCATTTTTTTCCAATTGATATTTTTCTGTATTAATAGCCAAAAGAGGTTCAATAGTGAAAATAAAATAACCATTGATACTAAGAGATTTTTTTATATTAGAAAAAATAGTTTCTAAATCTGCGATATATATAAAAACATCAGGAGCTATAATTAGATCAAATTCTTGTATATTTTTTAAAAGAAAATTATCTATATCATTTACATGCAAATTAGTATATATCTCTTTTTTTCTTGTTTCTTCTATCATTTTAGAAGAGATATCAACACCAACCAAGTTCGGATATCTATCTACAATAGTTTTCCCTAACAATCCTGTACCACATCCTAAGTCTAGAATTTTTGAATCTCTTGGTGAGTTTAATGATTGTAATTTATCTTTTATAATAGAAGGTACCTTATATTTTAATGTATTTACAAGATGTTCCTCGAAATGATCTGCATATCTATCAAAAAGATCTCTTGCATATTCCAAAGAATATGTACTTGATGTCTCTTCATGCAATGAAGCCAATAGATGATTTGCTCCTGGATGTTCTGGTAGTTTTTCTAAAGTTTTAAGAAGATACTCCTCCATTTTTTTTTCATTTTTCGTTTTTCTATAATATTGTGCAATTGAAAAAAGAGCATCATAAAAGTCTGGATTGATTTTTATAGTCTTTTGTAAATAAAAAAACCAAAGTTCATGCTTATGAAGTTTTTCATAGGTAATAGCCATATCATAATAACAAATATAAAATTCTCTATTTATTTTAATCGCTTTTTTAAAATGTTCTAGTGCTTTTTCATAATCTTTATTCTGTTTATATATCAATCCTAAAGCATGATATGCAATAGCAAAATTTTGATTTTTTTCTATAAGCTTTTTATAAATTAACTTAGCTTTTTCATATTGTTTTAAAGCACAATAAGAGTTAGCAAGATTTATATAAAAATCAAGATTACTTGGATTAAGTTCCAAAGCTTTCTTAATTGACACAATAGAGTTTTCAAAATCTTTCAATTTATAATGACAAAGCCCTAAAAGATTGTAAGCATCAAAACTAGATTTATCTTCTTCTAAGATACATTCATATATCTCTTTTTCTTTTACAAATGCTCCAGATTTTCCAAATAAAATGGCTTTTTCAAAAGCCTGTTTATGCATATAATTTTTTTCCATATTAATAGCTCCAAAGAATTGAGCTACAGAAAATATTAATTAAGTGTTAAATCAAAAAAGATAAAAATAAGCTCTAATAAAGTATAACATTTTAATTTCTAACAATAATCTAATTTTGTATAGTTTTTAGCACTTTTATATATTCATAATTTAAAAATTTTTTACTCTATAGTATTTTCTATTATAAAAAAACTACAAATATAGTCATAATTAAAAGCTTTGTCTTATTTTTCCCATATAAGACATTTTCATAAACTCTTCCATTTGATTATTGCTTGAATATTCATAACCAAACACATCTTTCCATAAAGATTCATCTTCCATACAAAGATAAAAATATACATCTTTATGCCAAGGTTTAAAGCTATCATAGGCATGTTTAAACATTTCACGTTTAATCTCTAAAGGGTATGATTGTTTTCCATTTGCATCAGTCATTGGCATTTGAAGAATTTTTGATTTGAAGTTTCTACTTCTGATTTTATTTATAACTGGTTTTATAAAAGTTAAAGTCCCTAAAGATACTAAAGCAACTTTTTTAGAATCAAAGGTATCTATCAAAGTTTTATAAACCTCTTCATATTCAGCCAAATAGTTTTCATAATGAACTATTGGATGAAAATGAAAACCTACTAAAACACCTTTGTCACTAACTTTTTTTGCTGCTTCAATTCTTTGATTTAAACTTGCTGCAAGATGCTCTTCATTTTCTATTATCGTAGGAGTATTTAAAGACCACGTGCAAATTATATTTTTAGGAACTTCATTTTCTAAAAAATATTTTATATTGTTTGATTTTGTTTTAAACTCCAAAATAACATTTGAATTTTTTCTTGCAAAATCAAATAAAGCATCTAAAATCCCCTCTTTATTTCCCCACATCAAAGAATCTGAACTTTGCCCTGTTCCTATATGATATATCTCATTGGGATCAAGTTTTAGATTTTCTAAATTCTTTTTAAAATTTACATCAAAACCTATTTTATCTTGATTGTAAAAAGATTGTATAGAACAATAAGAACAATCAAAACCACAAGACTGAACTGCATCAAGAGTTAAAAGATTGCAACATCTAGTGTTAGGACTTGCCACAGGACAAGAACCAAGAGCTGTTTTTTCACCCTCAAATTTAGTAAATGAAAACTTTCTAATATCATCTTTATACAACTCTTTTGAAAAGTTTTTATATGAATTTGGTTTTGCTCTAAATTCTTCCCACTTTTTTCTTACATCATCAAAAGCATTCTTTCTACTTGGATATTTTTTTTTGAAAAGTTTTGAAATATCCTCTTCATGCCACATTTTAAAATCTATTGCAAAATCTATTATTTGTTTTAACTCTTGAAATGAAAACTCATACTCAAAAGCTTTTTGTGTAATAAATTCTTGATTGGGCTTTGATAGATTTTTAAAATTTGTTTTAGGAAGTGACTGTTCAAACTTTTCTTTATAACTCATAAATATTTTTTCCATTTTTCCTTTGAGTTTTCAATAAGTTCAATAACAAAACTTTTCTTAGGAATTTGTGAATCTAGATAATCAGATACAATCTTAAAAACATAAATGTTTTTACAATAATTTTTTGAAACTTCTAAAAAGTATTTTGCTTCCATATCTACTAAAAGTGTTTGTAAATCTTCATCATTATCAAGAGGTTCATCAACAGTTGTTATAGGAGCAAAGTTTATATTTGGTAGTAATCTATTTGTACAAAAAAGAGTACCTATTTTTATAGAACTATCACAACACCCAGCAATACCTATGTTTATAGCTTTGTCTATTTTATAGTTTTCATAAATAAATTGTAAAGATTTTTGACAATTCTCTTTTCCTATACCTGAAACTATAAGTATATATTTTTCATCTTTATCGATAAAAAGTTTATTACCATTTGGTAAATTTAAAATATCTGTTTTTTGTGAAAGTTTTAGAAAGTTAATTATTGATTGTGCTTCTGGAAGTAATGCAGTGTAGATAAATGTCTTAGACATGAAAGTAAAACTAAGACCAAAGTCTTAGTTTTTAAGCTTTTATTATTTTCTAAGCTCTTTAATTTTAGCAGCTTTTCCTGTAAGACCTCTAAGGTAGTGAAGTTTAGCTCTTCTTACTTTACCTCTTCTTACAACATCAAAAGACTTTAAAGACTCAGAATATAGTGGGAAAATTCTTTCCACACCTACAGAGTTAGCTCCAATTTTTCTTACTGTGAAAGTAGCATCAATACCATTTCCACTTCTAGCAATAACTACACCTTCGAAAGTTTGAACTCTTTTTTTCTCACCCTCTTTAATCTCAACACCAAGTTTAACAGTATCACCTGCTCTAAACTGTGGAATCTCTTTTTCTGCAATTTGCGCTGCTTCAAAGCTTGCAATGTATCTATTTTTCATTGTATTTCCCTTTGGTGAAAGTGCCCGCATTTGCAAGTTGCGGGGTATCACACTTCTATTTTGTTTTTTTGTTTCTAACTAAACCTGGTCTATAATATCTTGTTTTGCAAATAGCCAGATTATTTTTTAAGTCGGCAATTTTACTATGATTTCCCTTTAAGAATTCTTTAACTACACTTAATTTTTGGAAATTCTCAGGTTTTGAAAAGGAAGGAGCTTCTAAAAGATTATTTTCATAACTCTCCATCACTAAAGAATCTGCGTTTCCAAGTACTCCATCTACATTTCTTGAGATAGCATCAGCCATTACTAAAGATGGCAATTCTCCACCTGTAAGTATAAATTCACCTATAGAAAACACCTCATTGGCATACTTTTCAATAACTCTTTCATCAATCCCTTCATATCTTCCACTAACGAAAACTATGTTTTTTTTCTTTGCAAGTCTTTTTGCATCATTTTGCTTAAATGGCTTTGCAGCTGCCAGTGGAAAAATAATATATGCCTCAGGACTTCTCTTTTTTATCTCATCTAAACAATCAAATAAAGGCTGAGGAGTCATTAACATTCCTGCACCCCCACCTATCATAGGAGCATCAACTTTTAGATGTTTATTTTTTGTAAAATCCCTTGGGTTATAAAACTCATACTCTATAAAATTAGCTTCAACTGCTCTTTTTAATATAGAATCATAAAAGTATGGTTCAATTAAATTTTGAAATAGTGTAACAAAAGTAAATTTCAATGTTCTACCTAATTTATTTTTTGAAAGTTTACCATAATCCATTTTATTTAATATTAAGCTTACTTGATTTATATTTCATTTTTTTTCATAAGGTGTATTATTGAAGTTTTTAAAAGGTTTTAAAAAAAGTTACTTTTCATTATCTGCTATTATTGCATATTCAACTGCAAAAACTTTGCAAGATAAAGAAGTGCACTATAAAAATATCAATTACTGTTCACACCTTTATAATGATGCTGAGGAGGAATCTCCCCCTGATGAAGAATTACTCCTGCTTCAAACAACTTGTTTAGTATTAAACAATAAACCATGTCATTGTGATTGTATATTTAAACAAAAAACAAAACTTGCAATACTAAACTTTAAATTTATCCCTAGATGTCCCTTTTATACAACCTATTTTGCTTTTAGAAGAAGTGGTATCCACCCTCCTTTTTATTCTTTAATTCACATATAAAACTATAAAAATTAAAGGATAATAATGTCAACAAAAAGTTATGTAATTGGTTTCCCAAGAATTGGTGAACAAAGAGAATTAAAAAAAGTATTAGAAGAGTTTTGGGCTAAGAAATGCCCTTTTAGTAAAGTAGAAGAGATAGCTAGTCAATTAAGAAAAAAACATTGGGAGTATCAAAAAAAAGCAGGAATTGAATATATAAGTTCAAATGATTTTTCACTATACGACAATATATTAGATACTTGTATTATGTTAAATGCTATTCCAAAAAGGTTCAAAGAGTTAAAAGCTGAAGAGTTATATTTTTCTATGGCAAGAGGAAATAAAAATTGTGTAGCAATGCAGATGACAAAATGGTTTAATACAAACTATCATTATATTGTTCCCGAACTAACTTTAGAAGATGACTATCAATTAAATGCCTCAAAAATAATCAATGAATACAATGAAGCAAAACAAAATAGTATCAAAACAAAAATCAATTTAATAGGTCCTATAACATTTTTAGGACTATCAAAAAGAGTTGATGATGGTGATACTTTTGAACTATTATCAAAAATTCTTCCTGTGTATATTGAACTTTTTAAAGAGATTTCAAAACTAGATGAAGTTGTAACAGTACAAATAGACGAACCTTTATTATCAAAAGATAATGAAACAAAAATATTAAACTTAATAAAACCAACATATGATAATTTAGGAACAATCACAAATAATATCAAACTAATTGTAACTACATATTTTGAGCATTCAAATGAAGCTACAAAACTTTTAGTTGATACACCTATTTGGGGAATTGGATTAGATTTTATATACGGAGAAAAGAATTTGCTAACATTAAAAGAGATTGCAAATAACAATAAAAAACTAATCGCTGGTATAGTTGATGGAAGAAATATCTGGAAAAATGATATTAAAAAGAGCTTGAAACTTTTGGAAGAGATATCAAAAATCGTTCCAAAAGATGATATTTATATATCTTCATCTTGCTCACTTTTACATATTCCCTATTCTCTTAAGTATGAAAAAAATCTAAATAAAGATATAAAAAATTGGTTAAGTTTCGCTATAGAAAAACTAGATGAAATAAATCTAACCTCAAAAATATTTTTTAAAGGTTTAAACAAATTAACGATAGATGAACAAAAAACATTTATTGAAAATATTAAATCAAATGAAAATAGAAAAACTTCTGAACTAATTCATAATAAAAAAACTCAGAACAGAGTTGAAAATTTTGATAAATTAAAAAGAGATGGTAACTTTAAAGAGAGAATAAAAATTCAAAAAGAGCTTCTAAAATATGAAAATTTAGCAACTACTACAATAGGATCTTTCCCTCAAACACCAGAAGTTAGAAAATCAAGACAAGATTTCAAAAAAGGTGAAATCTCATATGAAACATATGAAAAAGAGATGAAAGCATATATTGATGATTGTATAGCTTTTCAAGAAGAGTGTGGACTTGAAATATTAGTTCATGGTGAACCAGAAAGAAATGATATGGTTGAGTATTTTGGTGAACAATTAAATGGTTTTGCCTTTTCATTAAATGGTTGGGTACAAAGTTATGGAAGTAGATGTGTAAAACCACCAATTATATTTGGAGATATTTCAAGAGAAAAGCCTATGACAGTAGATTGGATCACATATGCACAAAGTAAAACTTCAAAAATCATGAAAGGGATGTTAACAGGACCTGTTACAATCTTAAATTGGTCATTTGTAAGAGATGACCTTTCTAGAAGTGATGTTTCAAAACAAATTGCAATTGCTTTAAGTGATGAAATAGATGATTTACAAAATGCTGGCATAAAAATCATTCAAGTAGATGAAGCAGCTTTCAAAGAAGGATATCCTTTAAGAAAAGAGAATATAAAAGAGTATGAATCTTGGGCTGTAAGAGATTTTAAAATTGCTGTAAGCAGTGCAAAAATGCAAACTCAAATCCATACGCATATGTGTTATAGCCAGTTTAATGATATCATTAAAACTATTGAAGAGATGGATGCAGATGTAATTTCGATAGAAACGGCAAGAAGTGGGAATGAACTACTAAAAATATTCAAAGAAGTTGGATATAAACAAGAGATTGGTCCTGGAGTTTATGATATTCACTCTCCAAGAGTCCCAAGTGTAGAGGAGATAATAAAACAAATCAAATTACTTCTTGAGGTACTTCCAAAGGAACAATTATGGATAAATCCCGATTGTGGATTAAAAACTAGAAAATACGAAGAGGTTAAACCAAGTTTAATAAACATGGTAAAAGCTGTAAAAACAATAAGAAAGGATTATAAATAGGGGAATTTATCCCCTATTATAAAAATGGTTTTTATTTATCGGAATAAAAACCATTTTTAGATAATATACGAGGCAATAAATATGAAAAGAAAAGAAAAGAAATGATAACCTTAAATGATATAAAACAAGCAAAAAATAATTTAGAAAATATAGCAGAGCTAACACCTTGTACTAAAGCTCCTATTTTAAGTAAAACCTTTAATAGTGAAATTTATTTAAAAAAAGAAAATCTTCAACTAACAGGGAGTTTTAAACTAAGAGGTGCTTTTAATAGAGTAGCTAAATTATCACAAGAAAAAAAAGATAAAGGTGTAGTTGCTGCAAGTGCAGGGAACCATGCACAAGGTTTAGCTTTTGCTGCACAATATTTTGGATGTGAAGCAACAATATTTATGCCTGAAGCAACTCCTCTTACTAAAGTTAGTGGTGTAAAATCATATGGTGCAAACGTTGTTTTAACTGGGGAAAACTTTGATGAAGCATATGAAGCAGCAATGAAATTTACCCAAGAAAATAATAAAGAGTTTATCCACCCTTTTGCAGATGATGACGTAATAGCTGGACAAGGAACAATTGCTTTAGAATTATTAGAAGAGTATCCAGATCTTAAACAAATTGTTGTACCAATTGGTGGTGGTGGATTGATTGCAGGTATAGCTATAGCTGCCAAAAGTATAAATCCTGATATCAAAATAATTGGTGTAGTTGCAAGTGGTGCTATTGGAATGAAAGAATCATATAAAGCTCAGATGCCAATAGATTCATCATCTGTAAGAACAATTGCAGATGGTATTGCAGTTCGTGATGTAAATCCAAAACTACTTAATATCATAATAGATTATGTGGATCATATTGTTGATGTAAATGATAATGAAATAGCAAATGCAATTTTATTTTTATTAGAAAAACATAAACTTGTAGTTGAAGGAGCAGGTGCAGTAGCAACTGCTGCAATTATGCATGAAAAAATTGAAATAGAAGATTCAAAAGTATGTGCTATTGTAAGTGGTGGGAATATTGATGTAACTATGCTTTCACAAATTATTGAAAAAGGTTTAGTTAAGTCAAATAGAAAAATGAATCTAATCGTAACACTTATGGATAAACCTGGTTCACTTATGAGATTAACAGAAATTTTCACTGAATGTTCAGCAAATATTGTGCAAATAGATTATGATAGAGACTCGATAAAACTGGAGTTTGGAGAGGCTCATGTAACAATTGCTTTAGAAACTAAAGGAGAAGAACATCAAAAAGCCATAAGGGAAAAATTGAAACAAAATGGTTACAGATTTAAACAAATCTAAAAATATTAAGTATATTTATAAAAATTTTAGTAAACAAAATATATAATGCCCCATATATTTTAGTCAAAGTAAGAAACAAAAAAGGAAGAAAATGGAAGGAAGACTGTTTACATTCTTAGGTTCAATTGGTGGCCATGGTCAAGAATGGATTATATTATCGCACTTTGTGTTAGTAGTTGGAATTATTATCTTAATTTCAAGAGCTGCTACTAGAAAAATGCAATTAGTTCCTACTGGAACACAAAACCTTATGGAAACATTCATTGGTGGAATCATCTCAATGGGTGCAGATACGATGGGTGAAGAAAATGCTAGAAAATATTTACCATTAATTGGTTCTTTAGCATTAGTTATCTTTTTTAGTAATATGATGGGTATTGTTCCTGGATTTGAATCTCCTACAGCAAATATCAACTTTACTTTATCTTTAGCTTTAATAGTTTTTGTATACTATAACTATTTAGGTATTAAGAAAAATGGTTTTGTACCATATTTCAAGCATTTTATGGGTCCTATGCCAATACTAGCTCCATTAATGTTCCCAATTGAGATTATTTCACATATCTCAAGAATCATTTCATTATCATTCAGACTTTTTGGTTCAATTAAAGGTGATGATATGTTTGCTATGGTACTTTTAATGTTAGTACCTTGGATTTTACCTATAACAGGTTTCTTTATGTTATTTGCATTTGGATTCTTACAAGCATTTATTTTCAGTATATTAACTTATGTTTATATTGCTGGTTCTATTATGATGGAACACGAAGATCACTAAACTGATTCTTCAATAAATAAAAAAGGAAGAGGATTTTATCTCTTCCTTTTTTTTTGCAAAAAAAGAGCTAAATTTGATTAAATATTTAATAACTGACCCCAAATACTATACAAATGATAAAATTCTTTTTGAAAAAAAATTAACTACTTGTCTAAAACAAAAAATTGATATAGCTTGCTTTAGAGATAAAACTTCCAATAACATTGAAGAATTAGCAAAAATTTTTATATCTACTTGTGAAAAAGAAAAAATAGATAAATATTTAATTAATACAAATATCTCTTTAGCAAAAAAACTAAATGCTACAGGAGTACATCTAAACTCAACACAATTTGATGAAATAAGTAAAGCAAAAAGTTTAGGCTTATATGTAATAATCTCTTGTCATAATGAAGAAGAGATAAAAAAAGCAATAAAAGAGAAAGCTGATGCAATCACTTATTCCCCAATATTTTTTACACCTAACAAAGGGGAACCCAAAGGTGTAGAAAATCTCAAAAATATTGTTTTAAAATATAATCAGATAAATATTATTGCTCTTGGTGGTATTATTGATAACAATGAAGTTGACCAAATAAAAAACACCAAAGCTTATGGCTTTGCTTCTATTAGATATTTTATATAAATTTTAATTGAACATCATCATTTTTTAAATATATTATGCACGAACTTACATCATCAGTTTTATAAATATCTTTTATAGCTTTATTATAATAGCTTACTTGTTTTTCATGTTCTACTAATTGTTCTTTAGTAGTTTTATAATCAAAAATATATAATTTATTCTCTTTTTGTACTAATAAATCTATAATCTTTAATTCCCCATCAAAAACCATAGCTTGTTCTTTTTTTAATATTGCTCCACTAACAATTGATTGAAATTTTTCATTTTTTATAAGATTTAGAATTGAACTTTTAATTGAAGATAAATCCTCATAATCTAAATAGTTTAAATATCTATTTTCTACAAATTTAAGTGACTTAGCTAAAGATTCTTCATCAAATTTTGGCATCATCTCTAAACAATAGTGTGTGGCAATTCCATAATATTTTGAATGTAAAGAATAAGAATTCTCCTCTTTTTCATCTTGTATAGGTTTATCTTGTTTACCTAAGTCTAAAGGTTTATAAATTACTTTCTGAACTTTTTCATATACTTTTGTACTTTTTTCACTTTTTACTAATTCACCATTTGTATATGATTTAAATTCAAGTAAATCAAATACAGATTTTTCTTGTTTTTTAAAAATAATCATATTATTTTTTGCTCTAGTTAAACCTACATATAAAATATTTAATTCATCATCTAAAGTAAGTTTTTTCTCTTTTTCCAAAGCTTGTTTATATCCAATGTCATAATTATCAAGATTTGAAATTTTGTAATATATATTTTTAAGTTCAATCTCCTCATAATCAAACAATAAAGAATCTCTATTTGCCATTTTTTGTTTTATTCTGTCCATTAAAATTACTGTATGAAACTCTAATCCTTTTGATTTAAATACAGTAAGTATTTGAAGTCCATGTTGTTCTTGATTTGGCATAGAGATATCTAATTTATCAACTTCATAAATAAAATCTACAATATTTTTAAAACCATTTAGGTTTTCTATCAATTTAATAACATTATCATCTAATATATTAAGTTGCTTAGATATTTTTAAAACCACTTCACTTAATGATAACTTCTTTATATCTATCAAAATATTTAACTCATTTGTAGGTGCTTTGCCAAGTAAAGCATTTAGATTTTCTTTATAAATCTCTTCCTCAAAATAGAGATATTTTATAGCATTAATTACTGCTTTCACATTCTCTTGATTTATTAGTTTAGAAGTCATTTCTGTAGTAATTTTCATTGAGGGAAACATAACTTTCAAATATGAATAGATTTCTAAAACATCATCGTTTGTATATGTTAATATAGAGATATCATTACTGTCAACTCCATTTTTTAATAAAAAAGCAATCTTTTTAGCTAAATTTTTAAACCTTTCCTCACTATTTAATAATGTATCATCTTCAAAGACCTCAACATAACCACCTTTTTTTATAGTTAATTGATCATGATATTCGTAAGCTGTAAGTTTACCAAAGGCTTTATTTACAAAGTTTATAATATTTTCACGAGATCTATAATTTGTGTTTAATATTTCTACAATTATTTGTTCATAACTATTTGAAAGATAATCAAATAGTTCTCTCTTTCCACCTCTAAATCTATAAATTGATTGTTTTGTATCACCCACATAAAAAAATGTTTGAAATCTTTCATTGTTACTTGATACAATCTCTTTTATCAAAGGCTCTAAAATTTTGTATTGTAACAAAGATGTATCTTGAAACTCATCAATTAAAATATGTGAATATTGAGTATCTAATCTAAAGTATAAAAACTCTTTATCTATTTTTGAAGATAATAACTCATAAGTAAGATTTGATATATCATTAAAGGTTAGATAGTTTTTTATTTTACTGTAGTTAAGTTTGAAATCTTTGAATAAACTATATAATTCATTTAACCTACTTAAAGAAAACCCTTCCCTTAGCTTATAATAGATTGTCAACTGTTCTTTTAATTCGGTAAAATGATTTTCTAAAATATCAGTAGAACATTTTTTAAAACTTCTAAAATCAGCTAAGCAGTCTTTAGTTAGCCAAGTTTTCCCTTTATGTAAAAGGGTTTCAAAAGTTTCAAAATCCACAGAACTTTTAGCTGCATCAGAAGCTTGATTTGAAGTTTTAATCAGCTCTTTTATTTTAAAGGCCGATGATAAAACTTGTTCTTTTTGAATATTTATTAAACTTCCATCAATATTTTTTAACTTTATATCTTCATATTTTTCATATAGATTTGTAAAAATGTCAAAAATACTATTGTATTTTTTATTTTCATGAATTGAAAACTCCAATAATTTGTCAAAACTTTTTTCATCTAAAGAATCCAAAAATTTTGAACTTAATTTTTCTAAATCATCATTTTTAATTTCAAAATCATCGGACAAACCTAAATAACCACAAAATTCTCGTAAAATTTTATTTACAAATTTATCAATTGTATATATACTTAAATGGGAATCAATAAAATGATTTACTAAAAACTCTTTTCTTTTTAAAATAGATTCTTTACTTAAATTTGTAACTTTTGAAATCTCATTTATATATATCTCATCGTTTCCTAAATTTAACAAAGTATTATGAATTCTTTCACTCATCTCATTTGCAGCTTTATTTGTAAATGTAAGAGTTAGTATCTCTTTAGGCTTTGCTCCTAAAAGAAGTAATGATATATAACGTACTGTAAGTGCAAATGTTTTACCACTCCCAGCACTAGCTTTTAATGCAAGATAATTTTTCATACTCGAATTGTACAATAACTATTTTTAAGGAATATAAATAGGCTTATTCTTAATTATTTTTTACAAAAATAAACTACTTATGAAATTAAGTTTTAAAATGATAAAATCATTATTTATTTTTTCCAAAGGTTAAAAAATGGGTTCTAAACAAAAGATTTCACTCTCTTTATTTTTAATTATGTCGGCTATGTTTATAACTTTGATAGCTAATATTTTGATGAATTTTAGAGATTATGGTTTACAAAGTGTTGAAAACAAAGCAAAATCAATTGCACAAACTGTAAAACATAGTTTAACTTCTCATATGGTTAATGGAGTTATTGATAATAGAGAATTATTTTTAGAACAAATCTCTAAACTTGAAAATATAGATGATATATGGTTATCAAGAGGTGCAGCTGTTATAGAACAATTTGGAAAAGGCTTTAATAATGAAATCGCCAGAGATGATATTGATGAAGAAGTTTTAAAATCTGGTATTGAAAAAGCAGTTGTTGAAGAAAAAATATTTGGTAAAAGCTCATATAGAATCACCATTCCATATATAGGTTCTTCAGAAGGTTCAATCGATTGTTTATCATGTCATACCACTGCAAAATCAGGAGATACCTTAGGTGCAATTACTATTACTATGTCAGTTGATGATATAAAAGAAGTAGGAATGAGAACTGTAGGTAATACTATTATCATTGCTTTAATTCTAATAATTTTTATATTAATCTTTGTAAATAAATTAATATCTCCATTTTTAACTCTTTTTGAATCAATTAACAGAGTAATGCAAAAAGCACAAATAGGTGATTATTCAGATAGAATTGGTTCAACAAATGGTAAAGAGAGTGATGCAGTTGCAGGATGGATTGATGGTTTATTAGAAAAACTTCAATCAACACTTGATGATATTGAACAAAAAATTAGCGTATTTTTAGTACATCAAAAAAGAAAAAAAATTGATCCACTTATAGATGTAAAATCTACAGTTAATAGATTAGCTGATATATATAGATTTAGAAAAACTATAGAACATGATGAACATATAAATGAAGTATATGAAAGATTAGCTCATATCCTTAGAGAAAAATTTGAATTAACTGACTTTAATTTTATTGAAGCAGATACAACACATAAAAGTGTAAAAATAGTTTATGTTGAAAAAGAGATACACTGTAAAGCCCAAGATGGATGTCGTGCAGATAGAACAAATACGGTAGTTGACTCTTGTCAATTTCATAAAATGTGTGACAAATTTAATCATGATATAGCTAAATATTATGTATGTATACCTTATTCTATTTCTAATGATTTAGATTTTATTGTTTCAATTATTAGCGATACAAAAGAGGAACATGATAGAATAAGAGGTTTACTACCATCAGTTCAAGATTATATTGATACAGCAAAACCTGAGATAGTAAGTAAAAAACTTATGCATATGCTTGAACTTACAGCAAGAACTGATCCTTTAACAGGATTATATAATAGAAAATACTTAGAGGAATCAGTTAAAACTATTGTTTCTCAAGCAAAAAGAACAAATACACCTTATGGTATTTTAATGGCAGATATAGATTTCTTTAAGATGATTAATGATACTTATGGACATGATGTAGGAGATGAAGCTATTAAAATTATTGCCAATACATTAATTGAAAATGTAAGAGAATCTGATGTAGTAGTAAGATTTGGTGGAGAAGAGTTTATTGCATTATTATATAACTGCGATGAAAATTATGTTTTTGATATAGCAGAAAAAATTAGAATCGCATTTTCAAAAAAAGAGATTCCAGCCGGTAATATTACATTTAATAAAACTATTAGTATAGGAGCTTCAATATTCCCAACACATACAGATAATTTCTGGCAATGTCTAAAATTTGCAGATTTAGCCTTATATCATGCAAAAGAGACAGGAAGAAACAAATGTGTGGTATTTTCAAAAGATATTCTAAAAGATGGAGAATTAAGCGAAGAGTATTAAGTTACTCTTTAGCTACACTTACTATTTAACAAATAAGCTAATTTTGAGTATAATGCCCAACTTAATATAAATTTATACTTGAAAAAGGTGATTAAACCTATGCAAAAAAAAGCTCATAAAGTTCAAACACTTCTTGATGCAATTCCATATATAAAAAAATTTTATGGAAAAACCATTGTTATTAAATATGGTGGTTCAGCACAAACAAGCCCAGAATTAAAAGAAAAATTTGCTGAAGATATTGTTTTATTGTCACTTGTTGGTATTAAACCTGTAATTGTTCATGGTGGTGGATCAAGAATCACTGAACTACTAAACAAGCTTGAAATTCATTCAGAGTTTGTTGATGGACATAGAGTTACTTGTGAAGACAGTATGAGAGTAGTAGAGATGGTTTTAAGTGGTGAGATTAATAAAAATATTACATCTTTATTAAATCATCATGGAGCAAAAGCTATAGGTATCTCAGGAAAAGATTCAGCAATTATAAAAGCTGTACCAAAAGATAATGGAAAGTTTGGTTACACTGGTGTAATTACAGAAGTAAATGGAACTATGATTAATAATTTAATAAAAGAGGGATTTATTCCAGTTATTGCTCCAATTGCTGATAGTGCTGAACCAAACCATCCAGGATTTAATATAAATGCTGATGTAGCAGCAAGTAAAATTGCGCAAGCAGTTGGAGCTCAAAAAGTTTTATTTTTAACTGATACTGTTGGTGTTTTGAATAAAGAGGGAAATCTATTAAACTCTTTAGATAAAACAGATGTTGAAAATTATAAAAAAGATGGCACTATAGCTGGTGGTATGATACCAAAAGTAGATTCATGTATAGATGCTATTTACAATGGAGTAAATAAAGCACATATAATTGATGGTAGAGTAGAACACTCAATTTTATTAGAGTTATTCACAAGTGACGGTGTTGGCACTCAATTTTTAAGAAAAGATAATCCAAACAATGGTATAGATTTAGAAAAACTATTAAGAGATTAATAAAAATAATAAAACGATAGCTCAAAATTATAGAGACTATTTTAAGGATATTTAATGAATTTTATTGAAACAAGAGGAAATGATGGTAAAAAACCTTTAGAGGTATCATTTAGTGAAGCTATATTAAATCCAAGTGCTTCATTTGGAGGTTTATATGTTCCAAAGCAACTACCAGAACTTGAAGAAAACTTTATTTTAAGCCATATAGATAAAAGTTATAAAGAATTAGCATATGATATATTAAAAGCTTTTGAAATTGATATTGAAGAGAGTGAAATAGAAAAAGCATTGAATCTTTATGATAAATTTGATAATCCAGCAAACCCTTGTCCTGTTGTAAAAGTAAAAGATGATTTATTTGTTCATGAACAATACCATGGACCAACAAGGGCTTTTAAAGATATGGCTTTGCAACCATTTGGTTCGATTCTAAGTTCAATTGCAAAAAAAAGAGATGAACACTATTTAATACTTGCTGCTACGTCTGGAGATACAGGGCCAGCTGCACTTAATACTTTTAAAAACAAAGATAATATCCAAGTAGCTTGTCTATATCCAGATGGTGGAACATCAGATGTACAAAGACTTCAAATGGTATGTGAAGATGGAAAAAATCTTAAAGTTTTAGGGATAAAAGGAAACTTTGATGATGCACAAACAGCATTAAAGAATTTATTAGCTTCAGAATCTTTTAAAGAAGAACTTGAAAGAGATGGAATAAAACTAAGTGCAGCAAATTCAGTAAACTTTGGAAGAATTATTTTTCAAATCATATATCACTTCTGGTCATATATTCAACTACTTAAACAAGAAGAGATTAAATATGGTGAAAAAATCTATTTAGTAGTTCCAAGTGGAAACTTTGGAAATGTACTTGGTGGATTTTATGCTATGAATATGGGTGTTCCAATAGAGAAACTTCTTGTTGCTTCAAATGAAAACAATATCCTAACAGAGTGGATAAACACTGGTGTTTATGATATAACTGATAAAGAACTAAAGTTAACTAAATCACCTGCAATGGATATCTTAAAATCTTCAAATATTGAAAGAGTTTTATACTCATTATATGGTGCAAATAGAACAAAAGAGTTTATGGAAGATTTGAATAATAAAAAAATTTTTAAAATGAGTGAAAAAGAAACACTTAAACTTAAAGAATATTTTAATGCTGTAAATTCAGATGATTTATATGGTGCGAAAACTATAAAAAACTTTTTAGATAAGGGGTATTTAATGGACCCTCATACAGCTACTTGTATAAAAGCATATGAAGAGCTAAGAGAGAAAGAATTAAAAACAGTTATTTATTCAACAGCAGAGTGGACAAAATTCTCTCCAACTGTATTAAATGCATTAAATCAAGATACTCAAAACTACCCAGACAAAGAGGCTTTAGAGATTATTTCTGAAAAATACGATGCAAACTTACCACAATCAATAAAAGAATTATTCAATGCTCCAATCAATCATGATATGGTAATTGATAAAAAAGATATCGAAGAAGAAATCGTTAAATTTATTAGAGGATAATCATCCTCTAGTGATAAAAAATATACACCCTTTTGTGTAGTTAATGTGTAGATTAACCACATACTTGTTACAAATTCTCTCACAATTCATAGCATCTCAATAGCATTTAAGTAAATTTAGCATATAATCTATAGATTTAATTTTAAAATAAGGAAGCTAAATGTCTAACGAAACAAATAGACGAGATTTTCTAGGTTATACATTTGCAGCTGTTGCAGCAGTTGGTGGAGCAGCCTCTCTTGTTGGTATGAAACAAGTTTGGGATCCATTACCAAGTGTATTAGCTGGTGGTTTTACGACGATCGATCTTAGCGCTATAAAAGCTGGGGAACCTGAAACATTCACATGGAGAGGGAAACCAATTTTTATACTTAAAAAAACAGCTGAGATGAAAGAGAATAAAAGAGACTTAGTGATTGGTAGTGATAGATTTACTGTTGCTATTGGTTTATGTACGCACCTTGGTTGTATTCCAGCATGGAAAAAAACTAAGTGGAAATGTGCATGTCATGGTGGTGAGTTCAACCCTAGTGCTGAACAAGTTTTTGGTCCTCCTCCAAGACCATTAGATTTACCTCCATTTAGTGTAAAAGGAACTTCAATCGTTTTAGGTGAAGAGGGTCCTGAGTACAAAAAAATCGCAACTGCGATGAAAGCATAAGGAGTAGTCAATGGCAAAATTTGAAAAAGCTAACTCTGTTGGAGAGTGGTTAGATCAAAGACTTAATACTACAGTTCTTACAAAAGTAATGATGACTGAGTATTGGATTCCAAAGAATATTAACTTCTTGTGGGCAATGGGTGTTTTACTTGCAGTAACTTTTAAAATCTTAGTTATTTCAGGTCTTTTCTTAATGATGTACTACAAACCAGATGTAAACTTAGCATTTGATTCTGTTAACTACACAATTATGCAAGAGGTTGCATATGGTTGGTTATTTAGACATATGCACGGTGTTGCTGCTTCTGTAGTATTCTTAATTATCTATATTCACATGTTTACAGGTATCTATTATGGTTCTTATAAACAAGGTAGAGAGATGATTTGGATTTCAGGTATGTTATTATTTATGACATTCTCTGCTGCTGGATTCTCTGGATATATGTTACCATGGGGACAAATGTCTTACTGGGCTGCAATGGTTATTACAAATTTATTTGGTGGTATCCCATTTATTGGTCCTGATTTAGTTGTATGGATTAGAGGTGACTTTAACGTTGCTGACGCTACATTAACTAGATTCTTTATGTTACACGTATTCTTATTACCTATCACAATTATGGGTATTATTGGATTACACTTTTATTCACTAAGAATTCCTCACGTTAATAACCAAGATTCAGATGAAATTGACTTTGATGCAGAAGCTGAAAAATATAAATCTGGAAATAAAAAAGAAGCACAAGTTATCCCTTTCTGGCCTGTATTTATCTCTAAAGATTTAGCAGTACTTGGAATTTTCTTATTGTTCTATTTCTATTTAGTGTTCTTCCACTATAATTTTGCAATGGACCCAGTAAACTTTGACCCAGCTGATAATATGGTTACACCAGCTCATATCTATCCTGAGTGGTATTTCTTATGGTCATATGAAGTATTAAGAGGTTTCTTCTTTGATATTGCAGGAGTTAAAGCATTTGATATTGGATTAGCAGCATTTGGATTTGCAAATGCAATTTTCTTATTATTACCATGGTTAGATAGAGATTCAAGAATTTTACCAGCACATAAAAGACCAGGTTTCTTTGTATGGTTCTGGATTTTAATGGTAGACTTATTAGTGTTAACAGTTTATGGTAAACTTCCTCCAACAGGTGCAAATGCTTGGGTTGGATTCTTTGCAGCTGTAATATTTATTTTACTGTTTGTATTACTTCCAATTATCACAAAAATAGATGCAAAAAGGAGAGGTGAATAATGAAAGAATTAAAGATTTTAGCAGTAGTTGTATTATTCACAATTGCTACATATATTGGTGTTGAGCCATTCGCTCACTCTCAAATGCATCCACATGTTGAAGCACCAGATTACACTTTCAAAGATGTTGATGGTTTAAATGGTTTACAAGGAAATGCACAAGCAGGTGAAGCTTTAGTTCAAGCTAATTGTACTGCTTGTCACTCAATTGAAAAAGCTGCTTTCCCACCAGTTATGGATAACGCAAGTGCAGCGGCAGCATACGGGGTTGTTCCACCTGATTTAAGTTCAGCTGGGAAATTATACAATGCTGACTACTTAGCTGCTTTTATAAAAGACCCTGCAACAGCATCAAAAGTATCTCATAAGTTCCAAGATGGTAGAGTTCATCCTATGCCTTCATATAATTGGATGCAACCTCAAGAGATTGCAGATATGGTTGCATATTTACAATCAATTGCTCCAAAAGAGATGACAAATAAAGAAGTATTTACTGATGCTTGTCAAAGATGTCATGGTATTAAATATGGAGATATGCAAAAAGGTACAATGGCTGCTAAAACACCTGTTGAAAATATCAAAGCTTATATGGGTAAAATTCCACCAGATTTATCTCAATATATCAGATCAAGAGGTGCACAATATCTTCATGAATTTGTTAATGACCCACAAAAACATTTAGAGGGTACAGCTATGCCAAGAGTTGGTTTAACAAAAGCATCAGAAGAACAAGTTATAGCATATATGGAAGAAGTTGGAGATTCTAAAAAAGCTGAAAGAGAAGCTTTAGGACCTAAATTCTTAATTTATCTAGTAATTTTTGCTATTTTTGCATGGCTATGGAAAATTAGTAAATGGAGAGATGTTCACTAAGAACATCTCCACAAGTTGGATAAAATAAATAAGGGAAATAAGATGAAATTAATAAATATATTAACAGCAGCTACACTAACTGTTTCAGTAGCTTCAGCTCAAGATATCATGCAACAATCTATGTCTATCATGGAACAAGGTATGACACAAATTCAACAAGGTTTTTTAAATAACAATATTAAACTTATTGAAGAGGGTACAAAACTTGTAAAAGATGGAAATAAATTATTTTCAGATAAAAAAGTTATTGAAGAATATCTTCCAAAAGACAAAAAACACATGATTAATGTTGCTGCAAATGCATCAAAAAGAATTGAACTTGATGTAAGTGTTTTAGAACTTAACTTAGAAGAAAAAGCATATATTAATGCTGCAAATGCATATTCAGATATTTTAAATGCATGTGCAAGATGCCACTCTATTGTTAGAAGTTGGTAATTTTTTAGGATAGACTTTAGTAAGTCTATCTTAAATTAAAATTTTTGAAGCTACACTTATAGTAGCTGTTTCACTTCTCAAAATCAAATTTGAATCTAATCCAACAATTTTAAACATATCAAAAGATTTTCTCTCTTTTTTGGAAAATCCACCTTCACAACCAATTATAATATTTTCTATTTCATCTTTTTTTGTTTCAATTAAATTTTCACTAAAATCTAGCATAAAAGAGTTTGGATAAGTTTTTATAAAATCTTCTAAACTATTTGATTTTTCAAGTTTAATTATAGAACTTCTACCACATTGAGAAGATGAATTTATTAAAATTTTTTCTAATTTCTCAAAATTAATTTTAAAATTCTTTTGAGAATAATCACAAGGTATAAATGTAATTTTATCAACACCTAATTCATTTAATGAAGAGATTGTTTTTTCAACAGTTTTAGGGTCAATAATACACCAACCAATATGTAGTTTTTTTCTATTTTCTACAATTTTTTCTTCAGATGATATTAGTTCACATTCAGCTTTTTTTCTATCTATACTATTAACTTTATATAAATAGATAAAATTATCATTTAAATTTCTAAAATAGATTTTATCATCTATTTTATGACGTCTTGCTTTAAATAAATAGTTATAAATCTCATTTTCAATTTGTAAAAATTGTATTTTAGCATCAGGATGATAAGTAAACTGCATTAAAATACTTTTGACAAAATGTATACAGCCACAACAACAGCTATCTCAATTGTGTAAATTTTTTTCGCATAAATTATAAACTCTTCTTGAAGTTTAAAATCTTCGCTTTGAATTACTCTCATTTTTTTATATCTTTTTATCTCAATTACTAACAAAAATATTGATGCAATAATCATTAGAATTACAGTAAAAGAAAATTCATGTGCATATGCAGCAACAATTGCCCCTGTATACATTACAATTGCATTTGATAAATGATATAAAGGTGTCATAAACTTTAATCTTTTTGCTAAAGGTATAAACTCTTTAATACTATTTACACTATAAAAATTAAAAATCATTATTGATAAAAAAATATAAATTGTAAAAATATGTGTCGATATAGCATCGCTCATTAAATCCATGTTAATCTCACTTTTAAAAAATTTCGCTATTATATCTAATACCAAGTTAAAAGATAAACTCACAGTTAATTTCACAAACAATAAATATTTTATTTGGTATAACTACTCAATAATTTAGTAGTTATTAAAGGAATATATAATTATGGCTATTGATATTAATGAAGCACTTAAGATAATAAAAAATTTAGAAATAAATTTAAAATATGAGATTGTACCAATAGAAAATGCGAATTTTAGAATTTGTGCAGAGGATATAAAATCAAAGATTCCACTTCCAAGATTTAACAACTCAGCAATGGATGGATTTGCTATTTTAGAAGAAAATAAAAATGAAATATTAAGTATAGTTGATACAATCTTTGCAGGGGATAACAATAATAAACTTATAAAAAACAATGAATGTATAAAGATTATGACAGGGGCAAGAATTCCTGATAATTGTACAGCTATTGTTCCTATTGAAGACTGTAAATATATTGATGATACAAATATTAAAATTCTAAATAAAGTAAGAAAAAACCAACATATTAGATATATAGGTGAAGATATTGCTTCTAATGAGATTTTAATTAAAATTGGTGAGGAGATTAATTTTTCAAAAATTACATTGCTAGCTAGCCAAGGAATCTCTCATATAAAAGTTTATAAAAAACCAAAAATAAATGTTTTTGCAAGTGGTGAGGAGTTAAAACTTCATTACCAAGATGCAAAAGAGTATCAAATATACAATTCAAATACCCCTACTTTTATCACTAGATGTGAAGAGTTAGGTTGTGACGTAACATTTATAGGTCAAGCAAAAGATTCTATTGAATCTATAAAAAGTTTAGTTTTAAATTCACTTGATGCAGATTTGATAATCACTTCAGGTGGTGTTTCTGTAGGAGATGCAGATTTTACAAAAGATGCTTTTGAGCAAATGGATTGTCAAAGAATAATTGAAGGTATAAAGATAAAACCAGGAAAACCTACAATATTAGGGAAAATAGATCAAACGTATATTTTGAATCTTCCAGGAAATCCATTGGCTGCATCATCAATTTTTGAATTATTTGGAAGATTAATTATCCAAAAATTATTAGGCTCTAATCAAATTTATCATGGATTTATATTAGGAAAAATGAAAGAAGATTTTTTTACTAGAAAAGGTAGAGTTACAATTCTTCCTGGTTTTTTTGATGGGGAATATTTTAATATTGAAGAAAAAAGAAGTCCAGGTATGGTATCAACACTTAGTAGATCTAATAGTTTTATAGTTTTTGATGAAAATGTTGAATCTTTAAAAAAAGATTCAATGGTAAAAATAATACCAATTAACTGGAAATTTTTTAGTAAAGATGAAAAGGATTTTATAACAAATGAGTAGCAATTTAAAAAAAAGAGCAGTATGTATACTAAGTGGTGGAATGGATTCTACTTTGGCATCATATATTGCAAAAGATGCAGGGTATGAGATAATTGCACTTCACTTTAATTATGGACAAAGAACACAAACTAAAGAATTAGAAGCATTTAGAAATATTTGTGAAGATTTACAAATCAAAGAAAAATATGAAATTGATATACCTTTTTTTAAACAAATTGGAGCTAGTGCATTAACTGATGATAATATTGAAGTTCCAACGGAGGGTGTAAAACCTGGCGTTCCTATAACTTATGTTCCTTTTAGAAATGGAATTTTTTTATCAATTGCAACAGCAATTGCAGAAAAGGAGGAGGCTCAATGTTTATATATAGGTGTCGTTGAAGAGGATAGTAGTGGTTATCCAGATTGCACAGATTCTTTTATAGATAAAATGACTAGTGCAATAAATCAGGGAACAAAAGAATCAACTAAACTTGAGATAAAAACACCATTAGTTCATATGATGAAAAGTGATATAGTAAAAAAAGCATTAGATTTAAATGTGCCTTTAGAGCATACTTGGTCTTGTTATAAAGAGGAAAAAGAAGCTTGTGGAGTTTGTGACTCTTGTAGATTAAGATTAAATGGATTTAAAGAGGCTAATGCCATTGATCCAATACCATACAAAGGATAAAAGTGACTTGGGAAATATCTAAATCATTTGATTTTTGTTATGGTCATAGAGTTTGGTCACAAGAGTTAAATCCTGATTATTCATTAGATTCATGCCTAAAATGTAGACATCTTCATGGACATCAAGGTAAAATTGTAATCTATTTACAAGCATCAGATTTAAAAAATGGAATGGTTACAGACTTTAAACATCTAAATTGGTTTAAAGCTTTTTTAGATGATGTGTTAGATCATAAATTTATTATAGATTTAAATGATCCACTATACCCTACTTTATTACCACATTATGAAAGAAATGAATTAATAAAATTTGATGAAGGATATTTTTTACCTGATATAACGAAAATAAAAGATGAGCCAATACATATAAAAGAGATGTATGAGGGATATGTTTTAGTTGATTTTGTGCCAACTAGTGAAAATCTTTCTGCTTGGTTTTTACAAATAGCTTCACAAAAGATGAAAAATCTAGGTATACAAGTATCTAAAGTAGAATTTTTAGAAACTCCAAAAAGTAAAAGTACTGTTTATGCTCCAAATTAATGAGATTTTTGGACCAACTATACAAGGGGAAGGAAAACTCATAGGAACTCCTTCTATCTTTATACGAGTTGGGAAATGTAATATGCGATGTGTTGGGTTCAATGTTGAGTATGAAACCCCAAGTGGTAAAAAAAATTTTTCATGTGATTCTTTTCATGCTGTTGATACAGCTTTTAAAGAGCAATGGAAAGTGATGGGAAAAAATGAAATTTTAGAAGAAGTTTTCAAACTTATGCCAAAATATAAAGTTGATATAGTTATTACAGGAGGGGAACCATTACTTTATTGGAAAGATAAAGAGTTCCAAAACCTCCTAAAATATTTTGTAGAAAATGGCTATAAAGTTACAATTGAAACAAATGCTTCTTTAAATATTAATTTTGAAGAAAGTTATCAAAAAGAGATTCTTTTTTCTATGAGTGTAAAACTTTCTAACTCTTTAGAACCCTTAAAAAAAAGAATAAATATAGAAACATTATCAAAAATTTTAAATAATACAAAAGATTCATATCTTAAGTTTGTAGTCGATAAAGAGTTTTTAAATCAAGCAACACAAGAGATAAATTTTTTACTAGAACAAATACCTAAAACAGAAGTTTATCTAATGCCTATGGGTGACACTGCAAAACAGATTAATGAAAATAGTGAAGCTGTTATTAATATGGCAATTGAACATGGATTTAAATATTGTGATAGACTTCATATTAGGGTTTGGGACAATAAAAGAGGTGTTTAGATATAATCACCAAATCAATTTAATATATAAAATTTAAAAAGGATTATTAGATGAAATTTTCAGGAACTAATGTACTTGTAACTGGAGCTAGCAGAGGAATTGGAGCTCAAATAGCTAAAACTTTAGCTGGTTTTGGTTTAAAAGTTTGGATTAATTATAGAAGTGGACTTGAAGCTGCAGAAGCTGTAAAAGCTGAAATTGAAACTGCTGGTGGTCAAGCTGCAATAATAAAAGCAGATGTAACTGATGAAGATCAATTTAATGCTGTTATTAAAACAATTGTTGATAGTGATGGTGAATTATCATATTTGGTTAACAATGCAGGAATCACTAGAGATAAACTTGCACTTAGAATGTCTGTAGAAGATTTCAACGCAGTAATAGCTGCAAATTTAACATCAGCTTTTATTGGTTGTAAAGGTGCGTTAAAAGTTATGGGTAAAAAAAGATTTGGTTCTATTGTTAACATATCATCAATTGTTGGAGAGATGGGAAACCCTGGACAAACTAATTATAGTGCTTCAAAAGGTGGATTAAATGCAATGACAAAATCATTTGCAAAAGAAGCAGCTGCACGTGGAATTAGATACAATGCAATAACACCAGGATTTATTCAAACAGATATGACAGATGAGTTAAAAGATGAAGTAAAAGCAGAATATGAAAAAAATATTCCTCTAAGTAGATTTGGTAAACCAGCAGAAGTTGCAGAAGCTGTAGCATTCCTATTAAGCGACCATTCTTCGTATATTACTGGTGAAATTTTAAAAGTAAATGGTGGATTATACGTTTAAAAAAGTTTAATTAAATTTTTAATTTGTTATAATTTGGCGATAAATTTATTAAAGGAAATGAATATGGCATTATTTGATGATGTAAAAGAAGTAGTAGTTGAGCAACTAGATTGTGATCCAGCTGAAGTTAAAGAGGATTCTAAATTTATTGAAGATTTAGGAGCTGATTCTTTAGATGTTGTTGAATTAGTTATGGCATTAGAAGAGAAATTTGATATCGAAATTCCTGATGAAGATGCTGAAGGTATTTTAACTGTAGCTGATGCTATTAAATACATCGAAGATAACGCGTAATTTCTACGCTAATTTTTCTTGTAAGCCAGTATATTAATACTGGCTTTTTTTAATATTTGGATTGTTGAATTTTAATTTTTAAAATTGAATTATCTAAATATACTATATATAATGTGGAGCATTTTTGATGAGAAGAGTTGTAATTACTGGTCTTGGTACAATTAATTCAGTTGGACATAACGTTGAAGAATCTTTTAAAGCAGTTGTTGCTGGTGAATGTGGGATTGACAAAATCACACTTTTTGATGCAAGTGAATACCCTGTACAAATTGCAGGAGAAGTAAAAGATTTTGATCCTGCAACTGTTATGGATAAAAAAGAAGTTAAAAAAGCAGACAGATTTATTCAACTTGGTATTAAAGCTGCAAATGAAGCAATGAAAGATGCAGGATATATTTCAGATGAAAATAAAAAAGTTGATGATTCTATCTCTGAGAGATTTGGATTAATTTCTGCTTCTGGTATTGGTGGATTATCTACAATTGAAAAAAACTCTGTTGTTTGTGAAAATAGAGGTCCAAAAAGAATCTCTCCATTTTTTATTCCATCATCTTTAGTAAATATGCTTGGAGGATTTATATCAATTGAACATGGTCTTAAAGGTCCTGGTTTATCACATGTAACAGCTTGTGCTGCTTCTACACATGCTTTGAATGATGCAGTAAAAACTATTATTACTCATGGAGCAGATAGAGTATTAGTAGTAGGTGCTGAAAGTGCAATTTGTGGAGCTGGTGTTGGTGGTTTTGCTGCAATGAAAGCTTTATCAACAAGAAATGATGATCCAAAAACAGCTTCAAGACCTTTTGATAAAGATAGAGATGGATTTGTAATGGGTGAAGGTGCAGGAGCACTTGTACTTGAAACATTAGAAAGTGCATTAGAAAGAGGTGCAAAAATCTATTGTGAAGTTATTGGATTTGGAGAAAGTGCAGATGCAAATCATATTACAGCTCCTGTTATGGATGGTCCTTTAAGAGCTATGAAAGCAGCATTTTCTATGGCAAAAAGTATCATTGGAGAAGATGTAAAAATTGATTATATTAATACTCATGGTACTTCAACTCCAGTTGGGGATGTAAATGAATCAAAAGCAATAGTTGAACTATTTGGAGGAGCTCAAAACTGTCCTCCTGTTACTTCAACGAAAGGTCAAATTGGACACTGTTTAGGTGCAGCAGGTGCGATTGAAGCAATTTTTGCTATTAAATCTTTATGTGAAGGTGTTATACCTCCAACAATAAATATTCAAAATCAAGATGAAGAGTGTCCACTTGATTATGTTCCAAATACTGCAAGAGAAGCTCAACTTGAAACAGTAATGAGTAATAACTTTGGTTTTGGTGGGACTAACGCCTCTGTTATATTTAGAAAATACAAAGCATAATTAGAAATATAGCTTTTTAGAAGGGAAAATAGATTTGGCAACTTACTTAGATTTTGAAGACAAAATTAAAAAACTAGAAGAAGATATAATAGTTGCAAAAACCAAAAATGATGAGCATGCAGTTGATATATTAGAAAAAAAACTTGAAAAAGAAGTTGAAAAAACTTTCAAAAATTTAAATGATTATCAAAAACTTCAACTTGCACGTCATCCAGATAGACCATATGCTCTTGATTATATAAGAGGATTATTGACTGATGCTTATGAAATCCATGGAGATAGACACTATGTAGATGACCATGCAATAGTTTGTTATTTAGGTTATATTGGCGAAGAAAAAGTAATGGTTATTGGTGAGCAAAAAGGGCGAGGTACTAAAAATAAACTTATGAGAAATTTTGGTATGCCAAGCCCAGAAGGTTATAGAAAAGCATTAAGAGCTGCACAATTAGCTGAAAAATTCAACATTCCAATTTTAATGCTTGTGGACACTCCAGGTGCATATCCTGGTATTGGAGCAGAAGAAAGAAATCAAAGTGAAGCAATTGCTAAAAACTTATATGAATTTTCTGATTTAACAACTCCAACAATCTCTGTAGTTATTGGAGAAGGTGGTTCTGGTGGAGCTTTGGCTATTTCTGTTGCTGACAAGCTAGCTATGATGAGATATTCAGTTTATGCAGTTATCTCACCTGAAGGATGTAGTGCAATCTTATGGAATGATCCTGCAAAAGTTGAAACAGCAGCAAATGCTCTTAAAATCACAGCAGAAGCTTTAAAAGATTTAGATTTAATTGATGATGTTATTAATGAACCTTTAATTGGAGCTCATAGAAAAAAAGAGGAAGCAATCCAAGCTTTAGGGGACTATTTTTTAACAACACTTAAAGAATTAAAAGAATTGACACCTCAAGAAAGATATGAAAGAAAATATCAAAAACTAATGAATCTTGGGAAGTTCCAAGAAGAAAATAAATAATAGGAGTTTGTAGTTTCTACAAATCCTATCTAACTAATCTACCTACAGGTTCTCCACCTAATAAATGAAAATGTAAATGATGAACTTCTTGTCCACCATCATCTCCAATATTTGTAATCAATCTGTAACCACTTTCTCTTATTCCAAGTTTTGATGCGACCTTATGGATAAACTCTGTCATACCTGCCATTACTTTTGGAGGAATCACATCAAATGAAGCATAGTGCTCTTTAGGTATGATTAAAACATGGATTTTTCTAGCTGGATTAATATCATTAAAAGCTAAAAAGTTTTCATCTTCTAATACTGTTTGATTTGGTATTTCACCATTTACTATCTTACAAAATATACACATATATCTTACCTTGTATTTTTTTATCATTTTACTAATAAAAATATTATAACCAAACTCTAATAAAATTTTGAGTATAATCTCTACCTTTTAGAAAATAACATATATGGGAGAATTGTAAGTGAAAGAGTGGCTAGAAAAAATAAACAATGCTAATTCACTTGAAGTTTTAGAGAATTTAAGAGTAGAAACATTAGGTAAAAAAGGTGTAATTACAGCTGAATTTGCAAAAATGAAATCTATTCCAAGTGAAGAGAAAAAAGCTTTTGCAGAAAATTTAAATAAAATGAAAGCAGAAGTTACAAATGCAATTGAAGAGAAAAAAATTGTATTAGAAAAACAAGCTTTAGAGAAAAAGTTAATTGAAGATAAAATTGATGTAACAAAATTTAATAATACACCATCAGGTGCAGCTTTTCACCCAGTTGCTTTTACTATGGATAGAATTATAAACTATTTCCAAAACCTTAACTTTGCAGTAGAAGAAGGTCCATTAGTAGAAGATGATTTTCATAATTTTGAAGCACTAAATTTACCAAAGTATCATCCTGCAAGAGATATGCAAGATACATTTTACAATAAAGATTATACTCTTTTAAGAACGCATACTTCTCCTGTTCAAATTAGAACAATGTTAAGTCAGAAAACTCCAATTAGGATGATTGCTCCAGGAACAGTATTTAGAAGGGATTATGACTTAACGCATACTCCGATGTTTCACCAAATTGAAGCTTTAGTTGTAGATGAAGCAGATAAAATCTCATTTGCAAATTTAAAACATGTATTGGTTGAGTTTTTACACCATATGTTTGGTGATGTTGATGTAAGATTTAGACCATCATTTTTCCCATTTACGGAACCAAGTGCAGAAGTAGATATTTCATGTGTATTCTGTAAAGGTGATGGATGTAGAGTATGTTCACAAACAGGTTGGTTAGAAGTACTTGGATGTGGAGTGGTAGATGAAAATGTATTTAAAGCAGTTGGATACGAAGGAAAATCAGGATATGCCTTTGGTTTAGGTGTTGAAAGATTTGCAATGTTAATACATAATATAGGAGATTTAAGATCTCTATTTGAAAGTGATTTAAGATTATTAGGACAGTTTAAATGATAGTTACAAGAAGATGGTTACAAGAACATATTGATATTTCAGATATCTCTATAGATGATATTTGTAAAACATTAAACTCTATTGGACTAGAAGTTGATAGCTTAACAAAAATTAGAATTCCAGAGGGTGTTGTAGTTGGAAAAGTATTAGAAAGAAAAAAACATCCTGATGCAGATAAATTAAGCGTATGTCAAGTAGATATTGGTAGTGAAATAGTACAAATAGTTTGTGGAGCAAAAAATGTTGCAGCTGAACAATTTGTACCAATTGCAACAGTTGGTTGTAAACTCGGTGAAGATTTCAAAATCAAAAAAGCAAAACTAAGAGGGATTGAATCATCTGGAATGATTTGCTCAACTACAGAGATTGGTCTTCCTAAATTAAATGATGGTATTTTAGAACTTGATAACTCGATTGGAGAATTAGTTGTAGGTAAACCACTGAATGAATATCCTTCATTAAATGATGATATTATAGAGATTGAACTTACAGCAAATAGAGGTGACTGTCTAAGTATACATGGGATTGCTAGAGAACTTTGTGCTTTTTATAATAAACCACTAATAGAACAAGAAAAAGTATTAGAAACAAATGATTTAGGTATTGGTCAGATTTTAGAAGTTGAAAGTGCAAATAATCTAGATTGTAAATATATTTATATTGTTGCTGATTTTAAAGAGTTTAAACTTCCAGTTTTACAAAAAATCAGAGTAGCTACTATTGATAAATATAAAGCAAATGATTTGGAAGATAGTTTAACTTATGTAACTCATTCATGTGGTGTAGTTTTAAATGCATACGCTAAAAAAGATGCAAAAATTGTAAACAATTTAGCTACTATTTATGTGGAAAAAGACAATCAAGGATTTGATGTAGTAAAAGGTAATGACTATTTAAGTACTGTTTGTATAGAACACACAAAGATTGAACAAGATAAAAACAATGAATATATTATTGAAGCAACTTATATTAATCCTGAAATTTTATCAAAAAAAGTTTTTGAAACAAAAAGAAAAACAGGTGATATTTACTATAAAAGCTCAAGAGGAAGTGAACCAGAAATTGAAGTTGGTATAGATTGCTTTTGTACTTTAGTTTCTCAATTTGGAGCTAAAATTTATAATGGTAGTGAAAGTTATACAGATCATATTGAAAAATCTGTAATTGATGTAAATATAGATAAAGTTAATTCAATAATTGGTCAAGAAATAGAAAAATCAACTATTGAAAAAATTTTAAGTTCTTTAGGATTTGAAGTTAAAGATGGCGTAAATGGATTATTATCTGTTCAAATCCCACTGTTTAGACATGATATTAAGAATATTGCAGATATTACAGAAGAGATTGTTAGAATCATTGGTATTGATAATATAAAAGCTAAACCTTTAGCAATTGATGAAGTAAATAGAGTTAATTCTACTTCAATAGATTTAATCAAGAAAAATAACTTAAGATTCAAAGCTGTGTCAAATGGTTTTTATGAAACTTTAACATATGTATTCTCGGATAAAGAAAAATTAAAAAAATATTCACTTCCAATAGTACAAGATAGTTTAGATATTTTAAATCCTATAGTAAAAGAATTAGATACATTTAGAACAACTATTTCATTGAATCTAATTGAAGCTTGTTCAAATAATATGAAACTTGGATTTAGATCAGCTGCATTTTTTGAAATAGGAAAAATATTTGATACAAATAGAGAAGAAAAAACTGTAATCTCTTTTATCTTTTCAGGAGCAAAAGAAAGCGAAACTATTGAAAATGCTGGTAAACCAGAAGATATTGACTTTTTTACATTTGCAAAAAAAGTTTTAAATGTTGTAGGTGAATTTGAAATAGAACCTATGAAAAAGATTACAAATGATTTAATTCATCCTTATCAAAATGGTTCAATTATTGTAAATGGTGAAATTATTGGTCATATTTCAAAACTCCATCCAAGTGTAGCTGATGAATATGATCTAAGTAATACATTTTTTGCAGAGATTGAATTTGATAAAATTGAAAACAATTTAGTTAAAACAAAAAGCTATTCAAAATTTCAATCATCAAGAAAAGATTTAAGTATTATTGTTCCAAAAAGTTTAGAATTCAAAGAGATTAAACAAGTAATAAATAGTATTAAAGATGAGAATATTAAACAATTTAATCTGATTGATATTTATAGTGATGAGAAACTTGGAGATAATGAAAGTTTAACTATAAGATTTATCTTACAAAATGATAATAAAACATTGGAAGATGAAGATATCACTTCAACTATGAATAAAATTTTAGAAAATCTAAACTCTAAATTAGGTTTAGAATTAAGAGCTTAAAAGGAAAAAAAGTGGAAAATTTTAGTATAAAAAAATTAGATAAGCCATTTGATATAGAGATTAATTCTATTGCTACAGATAAATCAATATCTCATAGATGTGCTATGTTTTCACTTTTTTCCAATGAAACTTCATATATAAAAAACTACCTAACTGCAGAAGACACTTTAAATACCCTAAGTATTGTTGAACAATTAGGAGCAAAAGTAAAAAGAGATGGTTCTTATGTTGAGATTACTCCAACAAATATTTTAAGTGAACCTAAAGATGTTCTTGATTGTGGAAACTCTGGAACTGCAATGAGACTTTTTTGTGGCCTTTTAGCTTCTGTAGATGGAGCATTTACATTAACAGGTGATAAATATTTAAGAGAAAGGCCAATGAAAAGAGTTGCTGATCCATTAAGAAGTATTGGTGCTAATATTGATGGTAGAGAAAATGGAAATAAAGCTCCACTTTTTATTAGAGGAGTTAAACAATTAAAACCTTTTGTATATGAATCCCCAGTTGATTCTGCACAAGTTAAATCAGCTATGATTTTAGCAGCTTTAAGAGCAACAGGAGTGTCAAAATATAAAGAAAATGAATTAACAAGAGACCATACAGAAAGAATGTTAAAAGGGATGGGTGCAAATATTTTTACAGATGATGAAGGATATATAAATATCAACCCATTAATAGGTCATCTAAAACCACTTAATATTACAGTCCCAACTGATCCTAGTTCAGGATTTTTCTTTGCTGTAGCAGCTGCAATAATACCAAAAGCAAGAGTAGTTATAAAAAATGTTACATTAAATCCAACTAGGATAGAAGCTTATCAGGTTTTAAAAAGGATGGGTGCAACTGTTAATTTTATAGAAAAAGAGAACGTTTATGAACCAATTGGTGATATTGAGATTTGTCACAATGAACTAAAGGGTGTAGAAGTTAGTGAAAATATCTCTTGGCTTATTGATGAATTACCTGCACTATCAATCGCTATGAGTTTGGCAAAAGGTAAATCACTTGTCAAAAATGCTGCTGAACTTAGAGTAAAAGAATCAGATAGAATAAAATCTGTTGTAACAAACTTAGCAAAATGTGGTGTTTCATATACAGAATTTGAAGATGGCTATGAGATAATAGGAGGAGTGATAAAAGAAGCAACAATTGATTCTCATGGTGACCATAGAATTGCTATGAGTTTTTCAATCGCTGGACTTATTTCAGGTATGCAAATAAATGACACAGATTGTATTCTAACATCTTTCCCAAATTTTAAAGAGATTTTAGACTCTTTAAAAGCTTAAAAATAACCAGTGAGTAAAAATACAAAGTTTATTTAAAGATAATTTTACTATCTTTCTAAAAATATAAAATAAGCAGTCCTTTAAAAAAGGACTCTTTTTAAGGATAGAGATTGAAAGTTAAACTAGCATCATCATATGGCTTTTGTTTTGGAGTAAAAAGGGCTATAAATATAGCACAAAATTACAAAAATTCTGCGACTATGGGTCCACTAATTCATAATCAAAATGAAATCGATAGATTAAAACAAGATTTCAATGTAGGACTATATAATAATCTATCTGATGTGAAACCAGATGATACAGTTATAATTAGAACTCATGGTATTCCCAAAGATGAGCTAAAAGAGCTTAAACAAAAAAGTCAAAAAGTGATAAATGCAACTTGCCCATTTGTTACAACTCCTCAACAAATAGTAAAAAAGATGAGTGAAGAAGAATATTCAATAGTTATATTTGGAGATGAGATGCATCCTGAAGTAAAAGGTGTAAAATCTTATGGTAAAGACTTAAATGATGTTCATGTAGTTTTAACACCTGAAGATTTAGACAAAATAGATTTCAAATATGACAAGATTGCTACTGTTGCTCAAACAACTAGAAAAAAAGAGATTTATTTAGAAATTGTGAATACATTAATCTTAAAAAACAAAGAAGTAAGAGTATTTAATACAATTTGTGATGCAACTTTTGAAAATCAAGATGCAGCAAGAGAACTCTCAAAAGAAGTAGATATCATGATTGTAATAGGTGGTAAAAATTCTTCAAATACAAAACAATTACACCATATTTGTGTTGACAATTGTAAAGATTCATACCTAATTGAAAATGTTAATGAATTAGACCCATCTTGGTTTACAAATAAAGAACTTTGCGGTATCACAGCTGGTGCATCAACCCCTGATTGGATAATTCAACAAGTCGTAAATCAAATAGAAAAATATTAAATTATATATTTTAAGTAAACATTCGCTATAATCTTCACCATTTAATAAAACGGTTAATACGAAGGAATAAAATGGGTATCGATGATATAGAATTAGGTGAAGACTTTGACTTTGAGCAAATGCTTAACGAGTCTTTTGAGAATGCTGAAAATAACTCTGTAGTTGATGGTGTAATTGTTGAAATTACTAATGATAGTGTACTTGTAGATGTAGGTCAAAAAATTGAAGGTAAGTTAAATCTTTCTGAAATTACTATCAATGGTAAAGTACAATTTAAACAAGGGGATACTATCCCTGTAATGTTAATGGGAAATAAAGGTGAAAGACCTTCAATTTCTTATAAAAAAGTTTTACAAAAAGAAAAATTTGATAATTTTGTAAAAGAGCATGGTGAAAATGTAGAAGATGTAACAATCGAAGGTAAAATTATCTCTGTTAAAAATAGAGGTGGTTTTATTATTGAAGATGAATCTGGATTAGAATATTTTATGCCAATGGCTCAATCTTACTTAAAAGCTCAAGGTGCTGTTGGTAAAAAAGTTAAAGCAAAAGTTTTAAAAATCAATGCTGCACAAAACTCAATTATTGTATCAAGAAAAAAACTTATTGAAGAATCAAAAAATCAAAAAGATACAAAAGTTCAAGAAATTTTAGAAAAAAATGAACCAATTATTGGAACAGTTAAAAAAATAACTTCATATGGAATGTTTATAGATTTAGGTGGAATTGATGGTTTAGTAAACTATAATGAAATCTCTTATAAAGGTCCTGTAAACCCTGCTAACTATTATGGTGAAGGTGATGAAGTTTCTGTTATCGTACTTTCTTATGATAAAGAAAAACAACACTTAAGTTTATCAATTAAAGCTGCTTTACCAAACCCTTGGGAAGAGATAAAAGATGAATTAGAAGTTGGTGATACTATTACTGTTACTGTTTCTAATTTTGAATCTTATGGTGCATTTGTTGATTTAGGAAATGATATTGAAGGATTATTACATATCTCTGAAATTTCATGGAATAAAAATGTAAAAAATCCAAAGGATTTATTAAACTTAGGTGATGAAATCAATGTTGAAGTTATTGAACTAAATGTTGAAGAAAAAAGATTAAGAGTAAGTTTAAAAAATTTACAAGAAAAACCTTTCTCTAAATTTATTAAAGATAACAAAGTTGGAGATGTAGTTAAAGGTAAAATTGCTACATTAACTGATTTTGGTGCTTTTGTTACAATTGGTGAAGTAGATGGTTTATTACACAATGAAGAAGCATCTTGGGAATCAAATGCAAAATGTAAATCACTTTATAAAAAAGGTGATGAGATTGAAGTAAAAATTATTAAAATTGACAAAGAGAAAGAAAACATCTCATTATCTATTAAAGAGATAGCTGATTCTCCTGCAAAAACATTCCAAGACAATCACAAAATTGGTGATATTGTTAAAGGAAGTGTAAAAGATAAAAAAGATTTTGGTATTTTTATTAAACTTGATGATAATTTAGATGGTCTAATTAGAAATGAAGATTTTGGTCCTTTAAATGCTGAAGAAGTAAAAATTGGTGATGAATTAGAAGCAGTTGTTGTAAATATTGATGTTAAGAAAAATAGAGTTAGATTATCAATCAAAAGATTAGAACAACAACAAGAAAGAGAGATGCTAAAAGCAGTTAATGATGATTCATCAATGACTTTAGGTGATTTATTAAAAGATCAAATTAAATAATTTAAGGATTTTTATAAAATGAGTAAACATACTATTGTAGTTTGCGATCATATTCATGAAGATGGTTTAAATATCTTAAAAAATTGTGAAGATATTAACTATGTTTATGCAGCAGATATAGATAAAACAGCTTTATTAGATGTTATTAAAGATGCAGATGTTGCAATTACAAGAAGCTCAACAGATGTTGATGAAAAATTTTTAAATGCTGCAACAAACTTAAAAGCAGTTATCAGAGCTGGTGTTGGTTATGACAATGTTGATATGGAAGGGTGTAGCAAAAGAGGAATTATAGCAATGAATGTTCCTACTGCAAATACAATTGCAGCAGTTGAACTTACTATGACTCACATGCTTTCTTGTATGAGAAAATTTCCTTATGCACACAACCAACTAAAATCTGATAGAGTTTGGAAAAGAGAAGACTGGTATGGTAATGAACTTTTCGGTAAAAAACTTGGTGTAATTGGTTTTGGTAACATTGGTCATAGAGTTGCGTTAAGAGCAAAATCATTTGAAATGGATGTAATAACTTACGATCCATATATTCCTTCAACAAAAGCAACTGATTTAGGTATTACTTATACAACTAACTTTGATGATATTTTAGCTTGTGATATTATCACAATTCATACTCCAAAAAATCAAGAAACAATTGATATGATTGGTGAAGAAGAGATTGCTAAAATGAAAGATGGGGTTATTCTTATTAACTGTGCAAGAGGTGGTTTATATAATGAAGATGCTTTATATAACAACCTAAAATCTGGAAAAATTGCAATGGCAGGTATTGACGTATTTAAAAAAGAGCCAGCAACTGATAATAAACTTTTAGATTTACCAAATATCACAGTAACTGCTCACTTAGGAGCAAATACTAAAGAATCTCAAAAGAAAATTGCAATTCAAGCTGCACAAAATGCGATTGAGTCTGCTAAAGGTATTGCTTATCCAAACGCACTTAACCTTCCAATTGATGAGAGTAAAATTCCTTCATTTGTTAAGCCTTATATAGAGTTAACACAAAAAATGGCTTATTTATGTGCACAATTTGACAAATCACCAATTAGATCAATCTCTGTTTGTGCTCATGGACAAATTAAAGAGTATTTAGATTCATTATCAACATTTGCAACTGTTGGAGCATTAACAGTTTCTGGTGGAGATGAAATTAATTATGTAAATGCAAACTTTATAGCTGAAGAAAAAGGTATCACTTTTGATACTTGTGAAATCAACCACTGTAGTGGTTACAGCAATAAAGTAACAATTAAAATCACTACATCAAAAGGTGTAAATACTATTTCAGGAACAGTATTTGATGAAGATGTATTAAGAATCGTTGACCTAAATGGATTTGATTTTGATATTGAACCAAAAGGAAATATGGTTTTACTAAGAAACTCTGATATTCCAGGGTTTATTGGTCAAGTTGGTAAAATAATGGGAGATAATAAAATTAACATCTCTGATTTTAGACTAGCACGTGGAAAAGATTCTGCTCTAGCAGTTGTTTTAGTAGATGAATCTATAAAACAAAATATTTTAGAACAAATTAATAATTTAGAAGCAACAATCTCTGTTGCATATGCAGAGATTTAGGAGAAAACATGGCAAATATTGGAATGAGTGAATTAAAAAAAGGTCTAAAAATAGAGCTTGATGGAATTCCATATAAAATTACTGAATATCAACACGTGAAACCTGGGAAAGGTGCTGCTTTTGTTAGATGTAAAATCAAATCATTTATCAATGGAAAAGTTATTGAAAAAACTTTCCATGCTGGTGATAAATGTACAACTCCAGATTTACAACAAAAACAGATGCAATTCTTATATGATGATGGTGAATTATTACAATTCATGGATAATACAACATATGAGCAAATTGGTTTAACTTATGACCAAGTGGGTGAAGCATTTGACTGGATTATTGATGGTATGACAGTAGATATGATGTTCTTTAATGGAAAAGCAATCACTGTTGAACCTCCAATGACTGTTGAACTTAAAATTATTGAAACACCACCTAACTTCAAAGGTGACTCACAAGGTGGTAAAAAACCAGCTACTTTAGAATCTGGTGCAGTAGTTCAAATCCCTTTCCATATTGTGGAAGGTGATGTTATCAAATGTGATACAAGAACTGGTGAGTATATAGAAAAAGTAAAATAAAAAGGCAAAGCTTTGTCGCAGAAACTCTGCGATATGGCTTTCCTTTCCTCAGTCACTTACATTTGTAAGCTCCTTCGTCAAATAAACCCATATCTTGGTTTCTACAACAAATCTTTACCTTTTGTATTTTGTTAAGAGTTTATTTTCTTTAAATACATAATTTTTTCATTTCCAATATAGTTTTCATGGATAATTTCAAAATCTATATCTATATTTTCATTTTCTATATTCATTCCAAATCTAAATTTTGGATTTACTATTAAAACTATATAGTCTAATTTTTCTTTTAAAAGATTTAGTAGTTTATATCCACCTTCTACCATTACAAATTTATGGTCTAATAGATCAAGAATATTATCACTTATTTTTACTTCTCTATTTGGTACTTTAAAAAGTGGTATTTGAATATCAAATACTTTTTTTTGTGAGTAGATAAGTATATTTGGAGCCTTTCCTGCTATATATCTTGCATCTAGGGTTGGTCTATCTGTTCTTACTGTGTTTCCACCAATTGCTAGTAGGTCTAGTTTATCTCTTATAGCATGTACATATGCTTGTGATGAGTTTGCTGAGATTTTACCATCTATACAGCCATTTAGTGTTTGTGCCATTTTAAAGAAGATAAAGCTTGATTTAGTCCATTTAATAAAAGGCAATAAAAGCTCATATCCTTCTTTTTTCATACATCCTAGTTCCACATCAATATTTACATCTTTTAATGTTTTAATACCACCTGAAGCTTCTTTATTAATATCTTCATAACTTATAACTACTCTTTGGGGTTTTAACTCTTTTAACAGATTAGCACAAGCTGGCGTTTTTCCTATGTGATTACATGGTTCAAGTGTCACGTAGATTGTACAGTCATTAAAAAAACCATTATGGTTTTTAATTAAATATTCATGAATGTCAAAAGAGTTATTTTTTGTTTTTAGTACGTCATTTGGATAGTATTTTAGAAAAGCTGCTTTAAGTGCATTTACTTCAGCATGTGGTTGTCCAGCCTCTTTGTGAGCTTCTATAGCTAAAATCTCTGTTTGATTTTTTACTATAACACAACCAACAGCTGGATTAGGATAAGTTAGGAGTTGGTATTTCCAAGCTTCATCAATGGCTAACTTCATAAAGAAGTTATCATCAATTTTCATTAAAGATTCCTACCACTCAAAATATGTTGAAGCAGAAGAGATTTCATCATAAGTAACTATCTCTTCTCCATGTTCTGTCATTATTTTAATTTCACTATCATCAGCAAATACAAGTTCACCTTTAATAATATTTTTCTCAAAATCTTTTAATTTTATTTTTTCACCAATTGATGCTTTAAAATGTCTTGGGTTTTTTAATTTTCTCTCAATACCAGGTGAGCTAACTTCTAAATTATAAACACCACTCATTGGTTCATCTAAATCTAATATAGGTGAAATCATCCTACTAACTTCAGCACATTTATCTAGATTTACTCCATCTTTTGAAGTAATATAAACTCTAAAAATATTTTTATCATTCTCTTTTGTAGTTACTATATCATAAACTTCAGCACCACAACCTTGAACTGCTAATTCAATTGATTCTTCTAAATTCATGATTCACTCTTTTTTGATTTTTCAATTTGTCTAAATAGATCTTCTATACTCTTTGAGCTCTCTAATGATGTATCATTTATAAACTTAAATGTAGGACATTTATACCATCCAGTAGCACTTAGAACATATGATTTTATTCTTCCATTTGCTTTTGTTAGCAATGAAATAACTTGAGGTATCTCTTTATCAGAAAAATCACTTCCATCAAAATATACAGTTGCATCATATTTACCATTTTTACAATTTACCCCTGTAATTGTTAAAGAGTTTATTCTGCTATCACTTAGAGTTGATAAAGCTTCTGGTATCAACTCCATAAGTAAAGATTCTGTTCTTTGTAGATTAATACTTTTCAATCTATTATTTCCTAGTTATCGTCAATATGAACTTTTTCTTCAATTTGTATAAATGTTTCTATGAAATCTCCAACTTTAATATCATTGAATTTTTCAAACATAATACCACATTCATATCCATTTGCAACCTCTTTAACATCATCTTTGAATCTTTTTAAACTAGAGATTTTTCCTGTATAAGTAACAACACCATCTCTAATGATTCTAGCATGACCACCTCTGATAACTTTACCATCAGTTACTAAACATCCAGCAACAGTACCAATTTTTGGTACAACAAATGTATCTCTAACTTCTGCTTGTCCAGTATTTTCTTCTCTAATTACTGCACTCATCATACCAGAAAGAGCATCTTTAACATCGTCAATTAGATCATAAATAATACTATAAGTATTAATAGCAACACCATCTGCTTTTGCTTTATTTTTAACAGCCCCTGTAGGTCTTACATTAAATCCTAAGATAATACACCCTTCAGATGCACTTGCAAGTACAAGGTCAGATTCTGTAATACCACCAACTGCAGCGTGGATAACTTTTACTTTTACTTCTTCATTTTGAATTTTTTCTAAACTACCTTTAATAGCTTCAAGAGAACCACCAACATCAGTTTTAATAATCACTGGAAGTTGTTTGATTTTACCTTCTGCGATAAGTCCACTCATCTCTTCAAGTGATACTTTAGTAGATTTACTTAATTCTTTAGCTCTCGCATGTTCAGCTCTAGTTGTTGCAATCTCTCTAGCTTCTTTATCTGAGTTTTGTGCTACCATGATAGAACCTGCAGCTGGTACTTCATTTAAACCTAAAATAGAACCTGTTTCAGAAAGTCCAAGTTTTTTTACTGGTTTACCCATATCATCTGTAATTGCTTTCACTCTACCGTAAGTTGTATCACAAACAATGTTATCACCAACTTTTAATTCTCCATTTTGAACTATAACAGTTGCAACAGGACCTCTACCTTTTTCTAAAGAAGACTCAACAACAGTCGCTTTTGCTTTTGCAGTTGGGTCTGCTTCTAACTCCAAGATTTCAGCTTGTAAAAGAATATTTTCTAGTAAATCATCAATACCTTCACCAGTTAAAGCGGAAACACCAATAAACTCAACGTCTCCACCCCAATCTACTGGAGTCATTTCTCTTTCTGCCATTTGTGCTTTTACCATGTCAATATTAGCAGTTTCTTTATCTATTTTATTTATTGCAACTATAATTGGACATCCTGAAGCTTTTGCATGTGAAATAACCTCTTCAGTTTGAGGTTTAACTCCGTCATCAGCTGCTACTACTATAATAATAATATCTGTAACACTTGCACCTCTTGCTCTCATTGAAGAGAATGCTTCGTGACCTGGAGTATCCACAAATGTAATTTTTTCACCATTTTTTTCAATTGTATAAGATGAAATATGTTGTGTAATTCCACCAGCTTCACCTGCTGCAATTTTTGAACTTCTAATTTTATCTAAAAGTGAAGTTTTACCATGATCAACATGTCCCATGATTGTAACAACAGGTGGTCTTTTTACAAAATTACTATGGTCTATCTCTTCATCTTGATACTCTTCAACATAATTTACATCTTCTAAAGCATCTTTAACTGTAACTTCAATACCAAACTCTTCTCCAAGAATCTCTAATTCATCTTGTTTCAAAAAGTCATTTTTGGTAACCATCATACCAAGTCCAAAAAGTACAGTAATTACTTCTGCTGGTGACTTACCACAAGCTTCTGCAAATTCATAAACTCTGATATCTTCTGGTATGGTAACCTCTGTAATTTGAGTTTCTTCTCTAACTTGTTTAATTCTTTTCTTTCTTTTCCCTCTTTGTAAACCTTGTGGTCTATTTCCAAAAGCAGCAGGTTTAGAACTTCTTGATTGTTTTTTATTATCTGTATTTTGAGGTTTTGGTTCATCAAAGATTTTTGAAGTATCAGTTAATCCCATATCTAATAGTACAACTTCTTCACCTAATAATGACTCATCACTACTATTTGAGAATTCATCTGCATCTCTATTTATTTCAATAACTTTTCCATGCTCATGTGCCTTTGCGGCTGCTTTCTTTTTCTCTTTTTTCTTTTGAGCAATCATTTTTTCTTCATATGATTTTTCTTCTTTTTCATCAGAAACATCATTGCTACCTAAAATCTCACTAAGTGATTTCATAGCTTTTTTAGACTGAACTTCATTACCAGACATAGGAGTATTTTCTATATTATTTTCTACATTCTCAAGTTTTGGCTTTTTCTTTTTAATAATTTTTAAACCTCTTCTTTTAGGTACAACTTTAGATGGAGATACACTTTTTAAAGGTTTAGTCTTATTTTCATCTTCTTTTTTCTCTTCAGATTCAGGTTTGTCTACAGACATATCAGTTTTTTCAACAGTTTTTATCTCTTCAACCTTTGAATCATCAACAGTTTTAATCTCTTCTTTTACTTCTTTCTTTTGTACAGATTTTTTAGCTTTTTGTACTGGCTTTTTAACAAGTCTCGAACTTTTTCCAGTCATAATATAGTTTGCTATCTCTTCTGCATCCTCAAATGAAACTGCACTTTGTGGTGATTTTAAATCAATTCCCAAATCTTTAGCTTTTGCAATAACCTCGTTGCTATTTGCTCCTGCTTCTTCTGCAATTTCGTACACTCTTACGTTATCTGACATGCGTTAATATCTCCTTAAGTTGTCCTATGTAGTCGTCTTTGTTTTTACACTCTTTATAAAATGATTTTTCAATCTTTTTGTAATCTTTATGATTGCTTTGTAGATTTTCAATATTACTTATACAATCATTACAGATATAAAAACTTCTACCATTACCATCAAATGATATAAGTTTTTTATCTTTACACATTAAACGTAACATTTGAATTTGTTCTAATTTTACTCTACAACAAACACAAGTACGTATAGGTTTTTTCAAAATAGTCAATATTATACCCAAATATATCTTAATTTAGTAGAATTAATCCTCTACCCTAATACCTTCATTATCAAAGTGTGACGATACAACTTTAAAATGAGGGAATTTTTTCCTTAATGCATTTTCTATTCTCTGACAATCTTCTTTATAACAAATTGAAAATAGTGTTGAACCAGAACCAGATAGAGTACTCATTAAAGAACCATTCTGTAGTGAAGTTTTTTGTACATCAAAAAGTTCAGGCATCTGCTTCATTCTATACTCTTGATGTATTTTATCCATTGATGCTAATTTTAACATATCCCAACTTTCACTCATAAAAGCAGCGGTTAGTAAAGATGAGTGTGAAATATTAAATACTGTATCATCTTTTGAATATTTATAAGGAAGAGCTTTTCTTGCAAGTTGAGTTGATATTGGTCTATTTGGTATTACTACTATTGCTTTTAATGTATTTGGCATATTTTTTTTCAAAAAATTCACTTCATTGTCTTTTACAGTTGCCACATTAAATCCTCCCATTACAGCAGGAGTGATATTATCAGGATGGTTTTCATAAGCTAATGCTAAATTTAAAAGTTTATTTTTAGGTAATTTTATACCTTCTATTGCATAAGCACTTGCTATTGCACTAACGATTACAGCCGATGAACTTCCAAGTCCTCTAGAAAGTGGTATTTCATTTGTAAATTCAAACCTAAAATGTCTTTTTTTATGAGATAAATTAAAATAGAAATCATTAAAAATTGAGATAAACATATTATTATCTTTTAGTATAGGGTTGTTTGCACCTTCACCTTTTAATGATACACTATGAAATTTTGATGGTTTAATTATTACTTGATTTTTAAGTGCAATTGCTAAACCTAAACTATCAAAGCCTGGTCCTAAATTAGCACTAGTTGCTGGAACACTTATTCTCACTACTTTCCTTTTATACAGCAGGTAAATTATATATTGGTAATGTTTCTAATGTAAATTTTAAATCATTTAGAACATTTGGTAATTTAAAGTCGTGTATTTTACAGTTATTTTCTAAAAAATCTACTTTAACAACTTCATTTTCATTTATAAAATACTTTTTGCCCAATGCTTTTATTGGAGAATTTTCATTAAATTGAAAACCACTACAAGCTTTTAATGGTATGTTTTTAGTGATACTAATTGTTTTTAAAAATACATATGCAACTTTTATTGCCATATAAGAACCAGGTGTATTTACATAATAAATAGTATCTGTTGAATATTTTTTTAAGATTTCATCAAATAACATTGGTAAAACATCAGATGTCATTCCATCATTTTGATAAACTTTTATTAACTTCTTATCTTCATATATTCCAATAAGAAGTGGATTAGATATAGTAATTACTAAAACTTCTATCAATTAGACCCTTTAAATTTCAACTTTTGAATATGCCATTTCAAAAACTTCTGCCTCTTTTGAAGCCTCTTCCAAATCTATAATTTCATAATTTGCTTCATCTTCATAAAGTTTTTTTGTAAGTAAATGATTTAAATGATGACTTCCTGCATGAGCATCATATTCTCCAACTAATGTATATCCTAGTAAAGCCATATCACCAATTGCATCTAAAATTTTATGTCTTACAAATTCATCATCGTATCTTAAACCTTCCGGATTTAAAACTTTTGTTTGGTCTAATACAATAGCATTTTCCATGCTTCCACCTAAGGCTAAACCAATACTTCTTAAATATTGAACCTCATGTAAAAATCCAAAAGTTCTTGCGCGGCTAATATTTTCTTTATACTCTGCTATTGAATAATCAAAATGAAAATCTTGTTTGCCAATTACGGGATGTTCAAAATCAATTGAAAAATCATATATAATATGGTTAGATGGTTTCAAAGCAACTTTTTTACCCTCAGGAGTTGTCACCTCAACCTCTTTTTTAATTTTAATAGCTTTTTTTGAAGCATCTAGTTCTTTTATCCCTGCCTCATCAATCAACATACAATATCCAGATGAACTTCCATCAAGAACAGGAACCTCATCATTGTCAATTACAACTCTTAAGTTATCAATTCCATAAGCATATACAGCAGACAATAAGTGTTCTATAGTTGATATAACAACATTATCTTTACCAATAACTGTTGCCATTTTTGTATCAACTACATTTTCTATTTTAAGAGGAATAGTAACCCCAACATCACTTCTATAAAAGATTATACCCATATTAGAATCTAATGGTTCTAATCTCATTTTTACAGGTACACCCTTATGAAGCCCTATTCCTACAATCTCTACACTTTTCGCTATTGTTCTTTGTCTCATTTAGTATTTATTACCTTTTTAGCATCACTTAAAATATCAGTTATCCTTGTTTTAATCCAATTTTTATCCATCCACTCTATTGGGTTTACTTCAATACCTTGAACTAAAACTCCAAAGTGTAAATGATCACCAAAAACTGCTCCTGTACTTCCTGTATGTGCTATTTTTTGACCTCTATTTAGATGTTCACCCTCATGAACTAAAAATCTACTTGTATGTGCATAAAGTGATTGTAAACCAAATCCATGATCAACTATTAATGTATTTCCATAAATACCTAAATAATCACTAAATATTACATTTCCACTATTTGATATTGTAATTGGTGCATGTTTTATACTAGCCCAATCCATACCTAAATGCCAAGCTTCATCAACTTTTTGGTTATCATAATAATAGTTTCTTCTTTCTGCAAAACCTGCAAATGTTTTTGAATTTTTCAATCTACTAAAAGGTTTTATATTTAAATTATTCACCATTTGTTTAGACATATTTTGTATAGACACTTCTCTTATTTTATTAACATTATTATTTCTTAATTCTCTATTTTGTTTTACAAAGATATCAATATTATTACTTGGTACTTCCATATTACTTTGTTGCAATACAGGTATTGATACTTTATCAATAAAATTTTCAGAGATTTTTATATTGTCTTTTTTAATTGCTAAATCTTTAATATATAAAGGAACTTTTGTAATAGTTCTATTTTTTGCTTTATCAACTGCAATTAAGTTTACCCTATCAAACTCTTCAATATCTACAGGCCATGCAATAATAGCTACATAATAACTCTCTTTTAAGTATGGAATCAATTCAAATCTGTATTTATCATTAAAAGAGATATAAAAATCATCTAAATTTTGATCTTTTACTTCAACAACAACAGCAGCACTTCCACCTTTTTTTATATTGTATGAATTTCTTATTACATTTGCAATTGGTCTAGTTCTGTCAACAACAAAATTAAATGTTTTTAATGTTTTATTCCCTTTAAAAAAATTCCAATTACTATTATCTACTACTTCAATTATTAACTGTAGTTGCTCAACACCTTTTTGTAAGTTTATACCATCAAGTTGTAATGTTAAATCTTGAAGTTTTGAATTTACAGTTTCATTTTTAACTAAGATATTTTGTACTCCATCAGAATAATATATTTTGTAAGATTTTATACCACTTTCATCGTTTAGTTTTATTTTCAATTTATCTTTTAAATTCCAGTAACCATTTGTTTCTAACTCAACAGTTGGATTATTTTTCTCAAATTTTGGTGAGAAATATATAAATACTCCTGCTGCTACAACTAAAACTAAAACTGTAACTATTAATATATTTGTTAAATTATTCTTTTGTCGTCTCAAGAATCTCCTTTAATACTATTTGTTTTGCTTGATCTATATCTAATGTATCAATAGAACATCCGGCAGCATTTATATGTCCACCACCATCAAATTTCTTTGCTACTGCTGAAACATCGATAGAGCCTTTTGATCTAATTGAAACCCTAACTTTATCATCTGTAATTCTTAAAAAAAATGCAATTTTTACTATAGATATACTTAATACCATATCCAAAACCACTTCTGTATCCCTTGGATGTGCACCACTATCTTTTAACCATTCGGGTCTTGCTACTATTGAAGCTACGGTTCCCTCTTTATAAAGTTCTAAACTATCAAGTACTCTTGGTATTGCTCTATATTTAGCTAAAGAATCACGCCTTACTAATCTATTCGCAATCCATGAAGGATTTGCTCCACACTTAACTAAAAAATTTACTTTTTCAAATGTTTCTTCATCACATCTACTAATTGTAAATGCCAAAGAATCATCATATATTCCAACATAAAGTGATGTTGCAGTATTTTTTGTAATATATAAACCATTGTATTTAAAAAAGTCATATACAACTTCTGCTGTTGAACTTTTTTGATAATTTACAATATTTACTGTTCCAAAATTATCATTTGATTTGTGATGATCAAAATTAATTAAAGGTATATTTTCATCAACTTCAAATCCAAATCTATTTTTACTCCCACAATCAACACTTATAACCAAATCAAAAAACTTTGGCAAAATATTTGTTATTTTTTCATATCTTTCAATAAAGTCTAGATTTTCTGGTAAATTATCACTTACATTAAAAACTTTATGTTTAATTTTATTCTCAGCTAAAAAATTTGAAATTGCTAATGCAGACGAGATTGTATCTGCATCTGGATTAACATGAGTAATTATTAATATATATCTACTTTTTTCGATTAAATCCAATGCATCTTTATATGAAGATAAATCCAGCTTATTGTCCACTATAAAATCTTTTTTCATCTCTCAATTATGCCTTAGTTTCATTAACAAAAAGTAAATACTTTTTTAATCAAATTTCATTGAGAAATCTAACCATGTAGCTTGATGGATTATACTTCCACTACTTAAAGCATCCACACCTGTTAAGGCATATTCCCTAACAGTTGATAAAGAGATATTTCCACTAGCTTCTAACAATACATGAGGATGTTCTTTATCTCTAAAAGCAACCACGTCTTTTATCTGCTCAGTTGTCATATTATCACACATTATAATATCAGCACCTGCTTCCATAGCTTCTTTTACTTGTTCAAAAGTTTCACACTCTATCTCTATTTTTGTAACCCAAGAGATTCTTTTTCTTGCATTCTTAATAAATGATTTTAAATCATTTATTGTTCTTAAGTGAGTATCTTTAAGCATAAGACAATCATCTAAACCTAATCTATGATTTATTGCACCACCAATTCTACTTGCATATTTCTCAAAATCTCTAAGTTGTGGTCTTGTTTTTCTAGTATCTAATAAAGCTACATTTAAATCTTCAATTTTAGATGCGAATCTATTTGCCATTGTTGCTATACCACTTGCATGTTGCAACATATTTAAAAAAGTTCTTTCACTAGATAAAAGAATAGAAGCTTTACCCTCTAGTTTTGCAATAACATCACCTTTTTTTAATACTTCACCATCATGCTTTAAAAATTTACATTCAAATTTTTCTGTTTTTGCTAAAGCTTTTGCATAGATTTCACCAGCAAGTATTCCATCATCTTTTGAGATTACTTTTGCAGTAAACTTTCCTTTAGGTGCTATATCAAAGAATAAATCACCTCTACCATTATCTTCAATAATAGCATTTTTAACAAATTTTTTAATATTTATCATACTTCAAGCATCCTCTCTAGTGCAATCTTAGCCCACTTTATAACATTTTCATCTACATTTATTAAAGTTTCTTCATTTATACTATTGTCTTCTATTGATTTAAGTGTTTTATATACATCTTCTAATGTTGTTTCATTCATAGTAGGACATTCAGGTTTTGTTGAACTTAATATATATGTATTTTTTTCTCTAAGTCTATTTACCATATTGTATTCAGTACCAACAGCAACTTTTTGCTCAATTGGTAATTTTTTTATATAATCTATTAATTGAGAGGTTGAACCAACAAAATCTGCCATAGCACAAATTGTTGGATCACATTCTGGATGAACTGCAATTAAAATATCTGGATATTTATTTCTGTAAAACTCAACATCTTCTGTTGTAAAAAGTTGATGAACAGAACAAAATCCATTGTAACAAATAATATCAGCATCTTTTAAATTTGTTCCATCACCAACAACTGCAGATTTAAGGTTTAATGATTTTGCAAAGTTTTGACCTAAACATCTATCAGGAACAAAAAATATTTTTTTACCTGACTCTAAACCTTTTTGAATAATTTTATATGCATTTGAAGAAGTACAAACCATACCACCCATTTGTCCAACTTTTGCTTTTACAGCAGCACTAGAATTTATATATGTGATAGGTAAAATATCTTCATTTGGTATACCTGCATTATTTATTTGTTTTAAATTCTCTTCAAAATAACCTTCATCAATCATTCTAGCCATGGCGCAACACGCTATTTTTGGCATTAAAACTACTTTTTCAGGGCTAAGTACTTTTACACTCTCACCCATAAAGCCAACTCCACAAAATACAATATATTTTGAAGAAGTCTGTTTAGCTTTTTTTGCCAATTCTAAAGAGTCTCCAGTGATATCAGCTAACTCAAATACTTCATCTCTTTGATAAAAATGAGCTACTAAAGTAACATCTAACTCTTTTTTTAGTCTTAAAATTTCTTCTTTAAAATTCAAAGTTAACCTTTAAAAGTTTATGATTATAATAATTAAACGGGAATATAACAAAATTTTAGTTATAATCATCTTTACCAAAATTTTTATCTAAGGTTTTAAATGGATTTTTTATTAAATTTCAACATCCTATTTTACATCATGGCTTATGTAGCAGGTTCTATACCTTTTGGGCTATTATTGGCAAAAATTTTTGCAAATGTTAATATAAAAGAGCAAGGAAGTAAAAGTATTGGAGCTACTAACGTTTTAAGAGTTGTAAAACAAACAAATCCTAAATTAGCTAAAAAACTTAGTGTTGCAACAGTAATATTAGATGCTTTAAAAGGTGCAATAGTACTTTTAATAGCATTAGCATTAGATGCTTCAAGTTCAACATTATGGGCTATTGCTGTGTTAAGTGTATTAGGACATTGTTACTCAATATTTTTAGGATTAGAAGGTGGAAAAGGAGTTGCAACTGGACTTGGTGTATTTTTAGTACTTATTCCTATACCAACACTTATAGGAGCTATTACTTGGATTTTTTGTGCAAAAGTTCTAAAAATTTCATCTTTATCATCACTTCTTGGTCTTACTACTGCTGTTATTGCTGCACTTGTTTTAAATAATGGTTTAGAAGTAGGAAGCAATGCTCCTATGTATTTTATAGCTTTCATTATTTACTACAAGCATATACCAAATATTGTAAGACTTATAAAAGGGGAAGAGAAAAAAGTTATCTAAAATATAACTTTTTTCTTAAATATCTATGAAAATTTGTATAGAAAACTTAACCTTTTATACAATAATTGGTATTCTTCCTTTTGAAAGAGAGGTTGCTCAAAAAGTAGAAATAAATATATCATTTAAATATAAATTCAAAAACTCTGACTCTTTTATAGACTACTCAATTATTGTAAAACAAGTGGAAGATATATTCAAAAAAGAAAAATTTGAACTTTTAGAAGATGCAATTATCTTTTTAGACAAATTTTTAAAAAATACCTATCCTATTAAAAAATTAAAAATTAAAGTTAGTAAACCAAATATTTTAACAAATTGTATAGTTTCTTTAAAAAATAAATGAAGATAAAAAAAGATAATTTAAAAGTTAACTTAAATTTCCCATCAAGTACCTTCATTAGGCTGAATTTAAGAAAACTTTAATATTTACTCATGTAGAATTTGTCTAACGGTCTACTGGAAAAGTACCTAAGAATTTTATTTTTAGGTTGTTCGCGCGTCCAGTTCACTGATTTTAATTTCGAAATTTTAGGAGAACAAATGAAAAAATTCGCAAAAATGAGTTTAGTAGCTGCTCTTGCAGTAGCTGGTTTAACAACTGCTAACGCAAAAGATTTAACTGAAGCAATTAAAGGTGTAGATGTAACTGGTACAGTTGCTTATAGATATGAAGAAGCTTCATCTGAGACTACTGCACAAGAAGGTGATAACTATTATAACGCTGTTATGGATATGGTAGTTCCTGCTGGTGATGATTTCTCTATGGGATTATCTTTCCAAGCTGGTATTGCTAAATTAGACCATACTTTAGCTGGTCAATCTTCTGGTTCAACAAATGTTGTTTTAACTGGTGCTAACTTCACTTATGCTGGTATTGCTAATACTACTATTACAGCTGGTTTACAAGCTATCCCAACTCCATGGACTGTAGCTTCTGATGCTATGGGTACTACTCACTCTGGAACTGGTATCTTAGCTCTTACTACTCAAGGACCTGTTACTTTAGCTGGTGCTTATTTCAATGATACTGATATTGCTGCTTTAGGTGCAGGTCAAAATATCTGGGTTATTGGAGCAATCGCTAACGTTGCTGGTGTTAACTTAGATGCATGGTATGCTGATGCAAGAGATGTATTAGATTCATACACTATTTCTGCAGCTTATAAATTAGATTTAGATGCAGCTAAAATTGCTATGGGAATCAGATATACTGAATTAGAATTAGATGGTTCTAATGCAGATCAAGAAACTGTTCATGGTTATGTTAAATTAACAGCTGGTATGTTTGATGCTTCTGTTAAATATGGTGAAAATGGTTCTGATGGTGGTTTAGTAGCATTTGATGGTTCTGCTAAAACTACTATGGAAGGTTGGAATACTGCACTTGGTTCAGCTGCAGATGAAGAATTCTTACAATTAAGCGTTGGAGCTAAAGTATTACCAGCATTACACGTATCATTAAACTATAATGAAGAAGACAAAGCTGATAAAAACGAAACTTATGTACAAGTTAAATATCAAGCAACTAAATCACTATCTACTTATGTTAGACTTGGTGAGTTAGATGTTGCTGGTGCAGATGGTTCAGCTGGAAGAGTTCACGTACAATACTCTTTCTAATCATCTGATTAGTTAAATTACTAAACTTATTGAAGGCTAGAAGTTCTACTTCTAGCCTTTTTTTATGCACTTTAAACTTTATTACTTATTACTAAATATATTTATGATAAAATCTTGAAAACTTTTTTAAGGATTCATATCTTGAATAAAAAAATACTATTTTTAATCTTAAGTTCAATAACACTATTTGCAGAAACTACAATGTGTTATAAAGAAAATGTTACATCTATATCTAATATTGAAAATATTAAATTAGATGGTGGAAAATGTGAAAGTCAAAACTCTTTAAATGAAATGAAAGAATTAGGTTGGAATGTTGATGATATAAATGTATCAAAAAATTCTGATGGAGGAATGAACTATATTTATATATTAAAAAATGAAAAGCAGTATAATGCTGCTGATATAGAAAATATAGAACAAAAAATTCTTCAAAAATTAGAAAACAGAAAAGTTGAAGATGAAAAAAGAAGAATTGAAGAGATTAAAATCAAAATGTCAAGAGAGGGTAAAATAAAATATGTAAAAAAATGCCAGTCTTGTCATGGTGAAAATGCAGAACTAAAAGCTTTAGGTACATCAAGACCATTAATTACATTAAATTTAGATCAAATGATAACATCAATTCACGAATATCAAAGACATGCAAAAGATAATGGTAATGGAGTTGTTATGACACCATATGCAAAATCAATTAATGAAAGAGATATAAAAAATATCTACTCATATATTCTAACACTTAAACCTGAAGAGAAAAAGGAAAATAAATAATTTATGGATGCATATGAATATAGTGAACTTCTAAAACTTCTTAATAAAAAGTTAGAAAATATAAAAGGTATTTTAAAACCTGAAAAGCTAAATATTAGACTAAAAGAGATTGAAGAAATTGAGTCATCACAAGAGTTTTGGTCGGATGTTGATAATGCAACAAAGATAGGTATTGAGAAAAATAGAATTCTTAGTAAATTAAATAAATTTAATAAAGCTAATAATGCCTTATCAGGTACAAATGAACTTTATGAACTAGCAACAGAAGAAAATGATGAAGATACCTTTGAGATGCTATATGAAGAAGCAGCAGAATTATCCAATTTAATAAAATCTACAGAAATCTCTGTTATGTTAAGTTCTCCAGAAGATTCATCAAATGCGATAGTATCTATACATCCAGGTGCAGGAGGTACAGAATCACAAGATTGGGCTAGTATACTTTATAGAATGTATTTAAGATGGGCAGAAAGACAAAATTTTAAAGTTGAACTTTTAGATTATCAAGATGGTGAAGAAGCTGGTATAAAAGATGTATCACTTATTATAAAAGGCGAAAATGCATATGGATACTTAAAAGCTGAAAATGGCATTCATAGACTTGTTAGAATTTCACCATTTGATTCAAATGCAAAAAGACATACATCATTTGCCTCTGTTATGGTAAGTCCAGAGATTGATGATAATATTGATATTGAGATTGAAGAAAAAGATTTAAGAATCGATACATATAGAGCAAGTGGCGCTGGTGGACAACATGTTAATAAAACTGAATCAGCGATTAGAATTACTCATATTCCAACAAATATCGTTGTGCAGTGTCAAAATGATAGATCTCAACACAAAAACAAAGCTAGTGCTATGAAAATGTTAAAATCACGTCTTTATGAGTTAGAACTTGAAAAACAAAAAGCTGCAAGTGATGGAATTGAAAAAAGTGAAATTGGTTGGGGACATCAAATACGTTCATATGTATTACAACCATACCAACAAGTAAAAGATACAAGAAGTGGTATCGGTTACTCTAATGTAGATGCTATTTTAGATGGAGATATCACTAAAATTATAGAAGATGTGTTAATAGCAACTTCAAAATAATAATTTAGGGATTAAATCCCTAAATTATGTTAAAATGAATAAGTAATATTTGCATATACCTTATCAAAATCACCACCATTATCTTTGTCATCATATCCAACATATACAACTGCTGCTGATAACTCTTCTGAAAAGCTATATTCACCAATTAAGTTTAATTCATCTGCATCACCTGCTGCTGTTTCAGTAGTAGCATATAAAGCTGTTAAAGTTAATCCTGAAAAGTCGTATGATAAACTTCCATATACAGTTTTTTCATCTGCCCCATAAGTATATCCAGCTTCATCCATTGGATTCATATTATCTCCATATGCAGGAATACTACCAGCACCTGCTGTATCATCAGTTCCAATATAACCTAATGAAGCTGATAAACCTGCAATATTTGCTCTTGCTTCTAAATTATATATTTCACCATCACTTCCCATATCTTCACTTGATGCTGCATAATGAGCAGTTAATCCAAACATATCAGTATCATATGAAGCTTTTAATCCATAAAAATCTGCTACATCTGGTGCAGAATAAAAGTAAGGATTTAATTCAACATTTTCTAAACCTGAATATTTTACATCTAATACATAAGCTCCATCTTCTGTTATCTCTTCAAAATCTGCTGTTGTATCAAATGCAATCTCTGCTTGTCTATCTGTATATCCTAAGATTATTGTTGTATCTGGAATTGAAGTTATTCCTGCAACTACTGATTCATTATAATCACCTAACCATTCTAAATCTATTTCTTGTCTACCAACAGATATAAAGAAATCACTATTTGCATATTTAATTGCTGCTGTATGCATTACTGCATCATTTGCATATGCACCATCATAATCACCATCATTCTTTTCACTTATTTCAGTTTGAGCTCTAAATCCAACAGCTGCACTAAATCCATTTATACTATCTGTTTCAAACCCTAATCCCATTGATGCAGAAGAAAAACCTACATCAGAACCAGCATCTATATCTGAATTTTCATAGTAAGCTGTAATATCACCACTTGTTGTACCTTTTGCAAAAGCATCTTTGATACTTGATGCATCTGCATACATATTTGTTGTTAATAATATTGTACTAGCAAGTAAGCTAATTTTTAATGTTTTATTCATATTGTTTCCTTGTTTTAATTTGAATATCGCGCTTGGTTCACTAAAAGAACAAAATAATAATATCACTAATAAGAATTAATATCAAGATAATTATGTTTAATTTATAAACAACATTATTTACTTTCAATAGTGATACCAATTATCAGTATGATAATATCAAATTAAAAATAAATTTTTTATTAATTCATCTATTACAAATTGTTTTATATGGGCAGTATTGACAAATATTAAGATTATCACATTTATCAAATCTTACTTTTTGAGTATAGAACTCACTAAATTTTTTTGTTAACATATCAATTTTTTCATGAATCATATTCTCTTCTATTAATGTTAAATTATATAAATCATAATAATAAGTTTTTATATTTTCTACTTTTAATAAATCTTTCATTGCTATGTAATAAAACTCTAACTGAAAATCAGTAGAATCAAGATAAGTTCTTTTAGTGCTAACTGTTAAATTTTTTGATGTTTTATAATCAATTACGATAACATTATCGTCAACTATATCTACTCTATCTATTGTACCTTTTATTTTAATACCATTGAAATCTACTAAAAACTGTTTCTCTAATTCTAAAATTTTTATATTATAGTCATTTATTCTCTTTACTTCTAAATCATAAAATTCAATTAGTTTTTTCTTCCAAACTTCTAACTCAAAATTTAGAAAATTAGATTCAATTTTTTTAGAATTATATATTTCAATTAGTTTTTCTTCATTTTGAATCTCACATTTAAAAAACTCTTCTAGTGTTTTATGTATTATGTTTCCTAATTCATAGCCTTTAGGCAACAATGACAAATCATGTTCTTTTATATTTAATATATGATTTAAATAATACTTTCTTTTACACTCTAAAAATTCTTTTAATGATGTAGCACTCCAAACTATCTTTGATAAGTCTATTTCTAATATTATCTCTTCTTCATAATGCTTTATACTATGATTTTTATATAAAATTTGTTTATATTCGTTATCATATGTTTTTTCATCTAAATCTTTTTTAAATAATTTTGATGCAAATCTTGATATTTGTTCTGTTTCATTTTTTACATATGATATATAAACATGTTTTGAATTTGATATCAACCTCTCATAATAATATTTTTGAAGATTTTCTCTATCTATTGCTGTTGGAAGATTTACTTTTGATTTGATTTGTGTTGACAAAAACTTATCTTTTACACTTCTCTTAGGAATAAAACTTTCATTAAAGTCACATATTAATACTGCATCTAATTCTAGCATTCTACTTTCTAATAAACCTATTACAGTTATTTTTCCAGAATTAACATCATCTATACTTAATTTTGATATCTTTTGAAATAATATCTTGAAAAAATCTTTTACATACACTTTATCCTCTGATGAAAAAATTAACTTTTTCATTCTGTATATTATCTCTTCAAGTTTTTCGATTATCTCTTTGTTAGTTTCAATATCTAAAAGATAATTCGTGATAGATTCAAAACTTTCAATTGTTAGTTTATTATTCCATACAGATTTTATTTTTAATTCAATCTCATTTATATCTAAATTTAGAAATTTTAAATTATTTATATTTTTTATTTCTATTTCACTTATATATTCATAAATAGCATCTAATACTTTATAAATTTTACTATTTCCAATATCTTTTCCCATAGCAAAATTGAAATAACCTTCCGAATCAAATAACTTTATCATTTTTGAAAATTTTTCATCAGGCAATATTAATGCAATTTTTGAAGGGTTAACTCCTTCATTCACAAGTTTAACTATATTACTTTTTATATACGCAATCTGATTTATTCTTGAAGAGAATGCTTTAATATCTATATTTTCATTTTCTATCAAAGATTTTTTATCTAATACTAGTCTTTTATTTATATCAATTTTATATTTATAATTTTCTACTAAATCCAAGCCTAATTCAAAAAAATTTTCAATTGATTTTTTATTGTATTGATTATATGTAAAATCAATAGAAAAAGGTATTATCTCACTAATATCTTTTATTATATTAAATTCAAACTTTGTAAAATAACCTTCGAAATAAAAATCAATATGTTCAAATTGATTTATAAATTCGTAATTTATTTTATAGTGCAATGAGGTATTAATTTTATCAATTGAATTGTTTTTTTCTAATATCCCAATATAATTTTTATATATCTCTTTTAATATATTTAAGTGTTCAGAATAGAATTCATATGTATCTTTTGAATTAATATCATCAATTAATATTCCCTCACTTGAGAGTTCTAAAAAAAATCTATATATATAATCATATTGTTTCAAAAATTGTGAAAATGTTTTTGAGATTCCAAGTAGATTTAAGTCTATATTTTTTACTGCTTCACTTAAATATAAAAACCTCTCGTCCTCATCTATTATTTTCTTGTTATCAAAGTAAATTGATTTTTTAAAAAAGTCGTCTATTGTTAGAATTGTAGGTAAAAGAGTATTGTTCTCTTTATTAGTATATATATACTCTCTTACCTTTCTAGAAGTAGGAAAAACTAAAAGGTGATTTAGTTTAGATTGCATTAGATTTTACGAAAAAATATCCTGTGTCATTTTTTATTTTAAATACACCACTAATATTCCAATTACCCTTTAAAGGTAATTCAAATTCAAATTTAGAATTTTTATTTTCATTATTAAACTCTATATTATTATTATCATTAGTAGGTTTGTAAACACTAAATTCCATTTTTACATCATTAATTATCTTACCTGTAGCTTTATCTTTTATTTGTACAGCAATGATATTACTACCTACTTTAAATACATCTTTATGTTTTGATTTCTCTTCAATAACTCTTTGAGATAAAAACATATCATTAAATATCAGCTCAAAATCTTTTTCATTTATTGTAATAACAAAATCATATTTAGTAAGAAATTCATTATTTGATTTTACAATATCATTATACTCTTTATCCAAATCATGATAAGATTTAAGGAATGTCTTATCTTCATGAACTGGAGTGTTTACTGCTGAATAAATTGTCCATATAATCATACAGAATACAAAAGAAAATATTCCTATAAAGAACAATGGCCAGTAATTTCGTTTCATTTAAAATCCTATTTTTTTCTTCTTAAAACTGCAAAAGTATAAAGCAATAAACCAACTAGAACTAAAGAGTACATAAACACTTTCCAAATAGTTCCAGCAACTTTTCCAGAACTACCTATACTACTTTCTAGTTTTATATTTTTTGAATCTGCAACTGTATCTGCTATTGCTGCATATCCATTTAATATAGCAGCACTTGCTTTTGCAAATGTACTATTTTTATCTTTTGAAGCGAGTAATGGTACAACATAACCATTTAAAATATCATTTTTATCAATAACTTCTTTCATTTTCGAAGATACAATTAAATTTACATGAGTATCCTCAACTGACATAGTTAATAAAACATATGGTTTTACCAATGATTTTTCTATCTCAGATTCATAATTTTTTATATATTTAATTTTATCTTGAATTGTATAGTTTTCTTGTAGATTTAAAGATTTCTTTGCATAAACATATATGTTAACTGATAACTTTTCTTTAGCTTCAGTACCAATCTCATTAATTTTTGTAATAGCTCTTGGATCTATTAATCCATCATCACTAAGTACAAAATTGCTTGCATTTAGATTTGTAAATAAAAAAAGTAGCAGTAAAAATACTGCTACTTTTAAACTTTTAAACGTAACCATTAACCTACGTATACTCTAGCTGAATCAAAAAATGCTAAATATGCAGAAAGTACTGCAGATACTAATAATAATAATCCTATAACTTTATCCATCTTACTCTCTCCTTATTTACCAGAACCAACTAATTCATATTGCTTATAGTTATCTGGACTATTAGCTTTTAATCCATTTAACTCTTGGTTGATTTTATAATAGTTTTGTGCTTCTCTTTGTTGAACTAGCACTGAGTTAAATACTAAAACTGCTAAGATAGTTAAAAGTAAAACAGTTGCTATTAACATTCCAGTGATTCCACTTAAAGAGAATAATCCTCTTTCGTTATCATTCATTTGTGAATTTCCAGCCATTTTACTCTCCTAAACTTTGAATATAAGCAGCTACTGCTTTTTCTTGAGTTGGATTTAGTCTACCTTTGAAATTTGGCATTATACCAATATTTCCTTTTTTACCATTTTCTAGTACTGCACTTACTAAAGACTCATCATAAGCTTTAATATTTGGCCCAACATAAGCAATACCTGCACCATCTGCACCATGACATCCTGCACAAACTCCAAATGCTGCTGGTTGTTCACCTTTAAATCCACCTGCAACATAAGTAGATACTGCATCAATATCAGCTTGCTCAGTTAACATCATAGGAGGCATTCCACCTGGATATACTGTTTTTAAGTTATTAGAACCATTCTTGATAACATATTCAACTTGCTCTTTAGCCATTCTAGCTGTTAAATTTTGAGCTTTACCATTAATACCCTCAGCATCAACACCATGACAAGGTGCACATTGTACTAAGAATACAGATTGTCCCATATTAACTAAAGTTTCTTTTGATGGGTTCTCCCATTTTGAAGCAAATTTTGAGTTATACTCATTTACTTCTTCATTCCATTGACCAATTTGAGAGAAACCGTTTGTTGGATATCCTACAGTCCAGTACCAAAGTAACCAAACAATTGTTCCAATAAATGCTAATCCCCAACCAGAAGGAATTGGGTTTTTATACTCACCAATACCATCCCATTTATCTTCTGCTAATTCACCACTAGCAGTATCATTTTTAATCTGATTTACATACTTAAGTGCAACAAATACTGTAATAACAATAATTGCTACTGCTCCAAGCATTGTTAAGCTATTAATATAATCATCACTGTTAAACGCATCACCTGCAACAAAGTAAGTTCCTGCAATTAAAGCGATGATAAGAATAATTCCACCTATAACCATAGACTTCATATTATATCTCCTTCTCTTTTTTCTCTTGTTCTTCTTTTCTTTTTTCGAGAGGATCAGATTCTATTGAGTCATCATGCACAAGATCTGAATATTTTTCAAAATCTCTTTCACCCTTTTTGTCTCTTCTATATATAGAAAAAGCGTAAGAGTAAAAAAGTATAAATACTATCAAGATTAAGAAAAATTTAGCATAACCTTGTATTGTCAATAGAGTTTCTTGATCCATTCTATCCTCTTATTTTAAAGAATTTAAATATGCAATTAATGCAACTATTTCAGGAACTTGACCGTTTGCTACGGCATCTTTTACAGCTTGGTTTTTCATGTCTGCAGCAATAGCTTTTGCATCTTCTTTTGCTTTAGCAATTGCAGTTTCATATTCACCTAACTCAACGTCAATTTTTCCATCACCATCGATATCAACATCATATGGAGTATTAAATACAGTTTTTACTGTATAAGCTTCTGCATATGCAGTGTCTAAATCAGCAATATTTGTAAACTGATGTGGATATGCTGGCATAACAGTTCCAGGTACAACTGAAGCTGGATCCATCATATGATTTTCATGCCAGTCAGTAGTTCTATAGTTACCAACTCTTAATAAATCTGGACCAGTTCTTTTAGAACCCCATAAGAAAGGTCTATCATAAGCATACTCTCCAGATAATGAATACATACCATATCTATCTGTTTCAGATTTAAAAGGTCTAATTAATTGAGAGTGACAAGCATTACATGAATCTTTAATATATACTTGTCTACCAGCTAATTCTAAAACTGAATAAGGTTTTGTACCAACTGTAGGTCTTGATTGTTTTGCAAAATCAGGAATAACTTCAATAATCCCTGCAAAAGCAATAAATACGAATACTAATACCGCAAAGAAAAACGGTCTTTGTTCAAACCAATGAAACATAATAATCCCCTCCTTCTTACGCAGCTACTGGTGTTGCATTTGCTGGTTCTTTATCAAGTACTCTACCTGCTGTTGCAGTTTTGTACATATTGTATGCGAACATAAAGAAACCGATTAGGTACATTAACCCACCAACTGCTCTAATTGTATAATATGGTTTTAATACAACAACTGTATCAATAAATGAGTAAACTAATGAACCATATTCATCATAAGCTCTCCACATCATACCTTGAGTAATACCTGCAATCCACATAGATGTAAAGTAAAGAACAATACCAGTTGTTTGTAACCAGAATTGTGTATCCATTAATGATTTAGAATAAATCTCTCTACCATAAATTCTTGGTGCCATATGGAATAATGCAGCCATAATCATAAATACTAACCAACCTAATACACCATCATGTACGTGACCTGGAATCCAGTCTGTAAAGTGCGCAATAGCATTTACTGATTTAATAGATTGAATTGGCCCTTCGATTGTTGATAACATATAGAATGTTGAAGCTAAAATCATAAACTTAATTAATGTATTTGTTTGTAATTGTTGCCACTCACCTTTCATAGTTAAAAGCATGTTAATTGCAGATCCCCATGATGGTAAAATTAATACAACAGACATAACAGAACCCATAGTTTGCATCCAGTCAGGAACTGTAGAATAAACTAAGTGGTGTCCACCTGCCCATAGGTAAACAAATAATAATCCCCAGAAAGCTAAAATAGATAGCTTATATGAGTAAACATTTTGACCTGATTCTTTTGGTAAGAAATAATAGATCATTGCAATAATTGGAACAGTAAATACGAACCCAACTGCGTTATGACCATACCACCATTGAACTAAAGCATCATTTGTTCCTGAATACATAGATACAGAGTGAATCCATGAACCATATCCAGATACAAAGTATGTTGGTACTTCCATATTGTTAAATAAATATAACATTGCAACTGCTAAGAATCCAGCAATATAATACCAAATAGAGATATATAAAGTTCTCTCTCTTCTAATTCCAATTAGACCAAAAATAGAGATACCATATAAAACCCACCAAACAACAACTAAAAGGTCTAATGGCCACTCTAATTCAGCATACTCTTTAGAAGTAGTAATACCCATGAAAAGTGTTACAACTGCTAATAGAATTGTAATGAAGTATAGTAAAAAATGTAACTTTGCTACACCCATTAAAAAAGGTGATTCTTTTAAAGATACCTTTAATACTCTTTGACCTACATAATACCATGTTGCAAAGATACCGCTAAGAGTAAAACCAAATGCTACACCATTAGTGTGTAAAGGTCTTAATCTACTGAAAGTACCATATTCCCCAGCTAAACCATTTAACTCAGGAAATGCTAATTGAAATGCTAGTACAACACCAATTGTCATACCAATGATACCAAACAGAATTGTTGCAAATGTAAACGCTTTTGTAATTGAGTAATCATACTCGATTTGTGCACCGTTTTGCATCAATCTCCTCCTACTAAATTTTTTTACAAGTCACTTTTTTTGTCACTTATTAGCAAAATATTAACTAATATGCCATAAATTTAAGCTTAATATTTGAATTTTTTTTTTAAGTTTACTTTAATTTTGTAACTCTTTTGTAATATAATATTTATACCCCTATTTTTCCAATTATTTATAATTTTTTAGGGCTTGTTCTGACTCTCTTTTTAATGTTTTTTGTTTTAAATCATCTCTTTTATCATGAAGTTTTTTACCTCTTGCAGTTGCAATTTGCATTTTTAACATATTTTTATTATTAAAATATAATTTAATTGGTACAATTGTTATTCCATCTTTAGTTACTTTTGAATAAAGCTTATCTATCTCTTTTCTATGTAATAAAAGTTTTCTATCTCTTCTTTCATTTGGTCTATATGTTGTGTGAGCAGTACTTAGATGTGTAATGTGCATATTTAAAACAAAAATTTCATTTTTAATTATTCTTACAAACGAATCTTTTAAATTAACTCTACCCTCTCTAGCAGCTTTCACTTCACTCCCTTCAAGTACAATTCCTGCTTCAATAGTATCTAATATCTCATAATCATGGAAAGCTTTTTTATTTTTAAATTCTAAATTTTTTTTTATCTCTTTTTTAACCATTTTTAACTCCATAATTTAATCTAAAAAATGAACTACCACTACCACTAAAAAACCAATTATTCTTACTATATTTTTTTAGTTGTTCATAATTATAAATGGCAGGCTCATATAAATCATTTGCTTCACTAATATTCAAGCTTTTTAAAATCTCTTTTGATTTTAAATTTATCAATAAACTTTCTTCATCTTTTGAAATTTCTTTATAAAATTTTTTTCTAAATGTTTTAAAAATTTCTCCTGTATTACACTTTACATCAGGAGTGATAACTTCTATATCTAAAATCTCTTCGTCAAACTTTTCAACAATTTCCCCAATGCCTGTAACATTTGCACTATCATACTCATATATAAAAAAAGGTACATCAGCACCAATACTTGCTCCAATTTTAGCTAACTCATCTTTTGATAAATTTAAACTACAAACCTCATTTACCATAATTATAAAAGTAGCACAATTAGAACTTCCTCCACCTAATCCTGCAAATTCTGGAATATTTTTTTCAACTTTTACATGATGTGTTTGAAAATATCTCTCCACCTTTGTAGATATCTCTTTTAATTTTTCATATGCTTTATATATTGTATTTTTTTTGGTCTCACAACCAAATTTTCCAATAAGTGTAAACTCCTTATTATCACCTTTTTCAAAAGATACAATATCATATAAACTATGTACTCTAACAAAACGTGAAACTAATTCATGGTAATTACCTCTTATCCCAGCAATTTTTAAAAAAATATTCACTTTTGCATATGATTTTTTAATCAAAACTTTCCTCTAATCTTTTACAATAATACTTTATTTAATAAATATTTAACTTCATCATTTTCAATGCGAATTATACTAAAAAACTCTTCAAAGCTAATCACATAATCCCCATCATTTTTATTCTTTAGATATTTTATATCTATTTTTTTTCCATCTTGAAAATAAGACTTATCTCCAAAATAAATATTCTTTTCTAAATTCAAATACTCTAAAGGATTTAACTCTTTTTCATTTTGGTAATAAAATTCACCTTCATTTAACCTATTTAAATATGATAAAGTTCCTACTCTATTTAATCTTTCTAAAAGTATTTGAGCCAAACTTCTGATATATGAACCCTCACTGACTGTTGCTTCAAAAGTTATAAAAGGATGCTTATATGAAATCAATTTAGTTTCACTTATAATCATAGTTGATTTCTTCATCTCAACATCTTTTCCATCCCTTGCTAATTGATAAGCTCTTTTACCATCAATTTTTTTTGCACTAAACTTTGGAGGATAATATTGATGAGTTCCAACTAAATTATTAATCTCTTTTTCTAATAATATTTTATCAATATTCAATTCTTCTTTTATATCAATAATATTTTCAATATCTAAAGATTCAGATGTTGTTCCTAACCAAATTACTGCTCTATATGTTTTTGGTGTTTTTTTTAAAAATTGAAATAATTTTGAATATTGACCAAAAGCAACAATTAGACAGCCACAAGCAAAAGGATCTAAAGTTCCTGAAAAACCTGCTTTTTTATTTCTATACTTTCTTTTTATTTCATTTAAATATGAATTTGAACTTCTAAACATAGGTTTATTTACTACAATTAATTTATTTAATTGTTCGTTATCATAAAGTTTTTTTTGTGTTTTTGCCATTAACTATAGTCTGCTTTTAGTTTTATATTAAGCTTTTTCTACAAAACTTGATAGGATATCTCTTCTTTGACCACCAAAATTAATTGTAAGTTTATAATCTTTTCCAGCTTTTGTAGCCTTTTGAACTCTTCCCATACCAAAGATTTTATGCTGTACTAAATCACCTTTTTTATATGCACTGTTTTTTTCAATAGTTAAACAGCCTTTGATAAGTCCACTTTCACTTAAAAATCTACTTTTTAAAAGATTTGCTCTTTTACCTTTATAAAATCTTGAATGTACAAAAGATAAAGTTAAGTTATCCATAGCTCTTGTAATTGCTACGTATCCCAAACGTCTTTCCTCTTCAATATCACAACCATCACCAATAATTGGGAAAAACCCCTCCTCAAGTCCTATAATAAATAGATGTTTATACTCTAATCCTTTTGAAGAGTGAATACTCATCATAGAAACAGCTTCTTCCGTTAGTTCACTTTGTTCAGATTCAAGTGCAATCTCATTTAAAAAATCTTCAAGTCCTAAATGTGGATGTTGTATAAAATAATCTCTAATATATCCGTAAAACTCATCAATATTTGCTTGTCTGTCAAAACCATCTGGAACATTATCAAATGATGCCCTATAATCAAAGGTTTCTTCGAACATATCTAAAAATCTCATTTTAGATTCTTCTAATGTATCCTTTAAGTCCATAATTGATGCCATAAATACTTTTAAAGTTCTTGAGTTTTTCTTTCCAACTATTTCTGATAACTCATCAGAGGTAAACTCTTCTAGAATTGTAAAAATTGGTTTTTTTATTTCAATCGATTTTGCATCAAGTTTATCTATAGTTGTTTTACCAATTCCTCTTTTAGGTTTATTTACAATTCTTTTTAATGAAAAATTATCAGTACTATTTGTTAATATCCTAAAATAAGCTATTAAGTCTTTAATCTCTGCTCTTTCATAAAACTTCATTCCACCAATTAGTCTATAGTTTAAGCCTGCTTTATTAAAACCTTCTTCTAAAGATCTTGATAAAGCATTTACTCTAAATAAAATTGCTATATCTCTTGCACTTTCACCTTGACTAACAAGCTTTTTTATATCTTCAACTATTTTTCTTGTTTCTTCATTCTCATCGTGAGATTCATAAACTTTTACACTACTACCCTCTTCTCTTGTACCAATCAATTTTTTACCTAATCTATCTCGATTGTGCTCTATAAGTTGATTTGCATGTTCTAATATAGTATTTGTTGAACGATAATTTTCTTCAAGTTTTACAACTTTTGTATTTTCAAAGTGGTTAGCAAAATTAAGAATGTTTTTTATAGTTGCACCACGCCATCCATAAATAGACTGGTCATCATCACCAACCACACAAAGATTGTTATGGGTAAAACATAATTTTCTTAATAGTTTATATTGTAACTCATTTGTATCTTGGTATTCATCAACCATAACATATTGATACTTCTCACTAATTTGCTTTGCTAATTCATCATTTTTTTCTAATATTTTATAAGGTAATAAAAGCAAGTCATCAAAATCCACTAAATTGTTTTTTAGTAAATAAGCTTCATATTTTTCATAAATATCTGCAATTTGTTGATATAGTTTTAATTGTGCTGCACTTTTTGCTTCTTCAGGAGATAATAAACTATTTTTATATTTTGAAATTTCACTCACTAATAAAGAAGTAGTAATCTCTTTATCTATAGATTTTAATATTCTTTTTTTATCATCATTATCTATAATAATAAAGTTATTTTTTCTTCCTAATTCAGACATGTTAAATTTTAAAAACAAAAGTCCAAATTTATGGAAAGTACAAAGAAGAGGTGGAGTATTTACTATACTTGTATCAATCAAAGAATAAGCTCTTTCTCTCATCTCTGTTGCTGCTTTGTTTGTAAAGGTAAGTGTTAATATAGAACTTGGGTCTATTCCAATGGAGATTAAATAGGCAAGTCTTGTTGTAATTGTTTTTGTTTTTCCAGAACCTGCACCTGCTAATATCAATAATGATCCATCTATATGTTTAGCAGCTTCTTGTTGAGATTTATTCAAGGTTGATAAAAAATTTTCACTCATTTCTTCTCCATAATAAACACCAATAAAGTATCAAATTTCATCAGTATTATATAAATTATATCATAATTTTTATAAAACTATTTCTACTTAATTTTTTTATTTATAAATAAATGTTATTATTAAGATTAGATTTTATTAAAGGTAATAGTTAATGTTAACAGACTTTGCAAAACTAGAAACATTTCTAACAGTTGTTAGAGAAAAATCATTTTCAAAAGCTTCAGCAAAACTTGGAATCTCTCAACCTGCTGTAACACAACAAATGAAATATATTGAAGAGTATCTCGATGTACAGGTAGTTGATAGAAAGAAAAATGGTATTAGACTTACTAAAGAAGGTCAAATGTTATATGCTATTGCTCAAAAAATTGAGAGATGTGTTGGTAACGCAGAAAAAGAGTTATTAAAGATAATGAACAAAGATGTTACTTTTGTTTTTGGTGCTTCATTTATAATTGGAAATTATATTTTACCAAGGTTTTTAAATAATTTAAAAGAAAATATAAATAATGAAGTTTCTATAAATGTATCTGTATCTCATAAAGCAATAGAGGATCTATTAGATAAAAAAATCGATATGGCATTAGTTGAAAACTATATTCCTGATGATGAAATTATATATAGAGAATGGATGGATGATGAGATTGTAATATTCTCAAATCAAAAACTACCAGAAAAAGCTAGTGCTGCTGATTTATTATCTTATAAATGGGTATGTAGAAATCCAGATTCAAACACAAGACATATTTTCAAAGAATCTTTAGATAGAGCAAATTATCCAGATTGTGATACATTTGATGTAACAAGTGAAGTTACAAGTGCGACTACAATTGTACAAACTGTTTTACACTCAGATAAGAATAAAACACCAACTGTTTCAATTGTATCAAGAAATGCTATTGAATCATTACTTAAAGCTGGTGCTTTATATGAATCAAGAATTGGTAATCAAAAAATGATTAGAAAATTATATATCGCATATAGAAAAGATAGAAAACATGATGCATTTATTGAAAATGTAGTTGACTATCTTCTAAAAGTAAAATAGTTAGTAATACTAACTATTTTATTAATACTTCAGATTCTCTTTTAATAAAGCTTTTTTTATTTTTTCAATTTGATTATGTTTATTTTTGCACCAAAGTGGAGCAAGTAGAGTATTATCATTGATACCAGCTGTTATTCTTTGAACTGATATATTATCTGGTAATCTTTTTATAGATTTGACAACTGTATCTATATATAACTCTTCTGAGATTGGAGTAAATTCACCTTTATTGTACTCATTTGTCAAAAGTGTATTTTTTACAACATATAAAGGATGAAATTTTATTGAATCTACATCTAAAGCAATTGTTTGTTCTAAGGTATTCAACATCATCTCTTGATTTTCATCTGGTAGACCATAAATCAAATGAGCACAAACATTTAAACCTCTTTGTTTAGTTTTTGTTATCCACTTTTTTATAGTTGCACTATTATCGCCTCTGTTGATTTTTACTAAAGTCTCATCATAAAATGATTGTACTCCATACTCTACCCAGATCTCTTTTTCTTTTGCTAACTCTTCTAAAAAATCCAAAATTTCATCTGTCATACAATCAGTTCTTGTACCAATTGAGATTCCTATTACATTATCAAAAGATAAAGCTTTTTGATATAAAGCTATTAAAGTATCTATTGGTGCATAGGTATTTGTAAAAGATTGAAAATATACCATATATTTTTGTGCATTAAATTTATTTTTTAATACAGTTTTTGTTGCATTAAATTGTAATTCAAGTTGTTTTAACTGATTCTCTAAATATGGATTCTCTTTTACCCTTGGATTTAGTTTAAATTTTGGCTTTTTTTCTTGTAAGTTTGGAGAGAAGGAGTCATTCTCACAAAAAGAACATCCCCCACGAGCTACTGTACCATCTATATTTGGGCAAGTAAATCCTGAAATACTAATAGGTACTTTGTAAATAGTTTCACCAAACTTTTTTCTAAAATACCTACCAATAGTTAATACTTCTTTAGTATTTTTTTTTAATAACTGCTTATTGTTTAACGAAATAGTCACCGTTAAAACTCTCTAATGCATAGTTTCTATCATTTCCAATAGATTCAACTAAATCTTCTACACTTAAATACTCTAATGTATCAGCTTCTATATATTCACAAATCTCATCTTTTGTCATTCTATGAGATATTAACTCCTCTTTAGATGGAGTATCTATTCCATAATAACATGGAAATTTAATCTCAGGACTTGCAACTCTAAAGTGTACCTCTTTTGCACCTGCTTCTTTTAACATCTTAACAATTCTTTTAGATGTCGTACCCCTTACAATAGAATCATCAATAACAAGTAAAGACTTTCCTTCAATTAAAGACCTCATAGGAGAAAGTTTCATTTTAACTTTCATATTTCTCATCTCTTGAGTAGGTTCAATAAATGTTCTTCCAACATAGTGATTTCTAATAATCCCATATTCAAATGGAATTCCACTCTCTACAGAATATCCAAGAGCAGCAGGTACTCCTGAATCTGGAACAGGAACAACCATATCAGCTTTTACACTTCTTTTAGCATCATTTTTTGCTAAAGTTTTACCCATATCCTCTCTTGTTCTATAAACATTTTTACCGTCAATAACCGAATCTGGTCTAGCAAAATATACAAACTCAAAAGCACATGGTCTATATTCTGGTTCAAATAATTGAATAGATTCAGGTTCATCATGTTTTTCAGAGAAAACTAACATCTCACCTGGTCTTACATCTCTAATAAATTCTGCATCAACTAAATCAAAAGCACAAGTTTCACTTGCAACAATATAACCACCAGATTTTAATTTTCCTAAAGATAGAGGTCTAATTCCATACCTATCTCTAATAACAAATTGTTTATTTCTTGATTGGATAATAAAACAGTATGCACCTATTGTTTTATTTAGTGCTTCAATAATTCTATCTTGTAATCTACATTTAGAATTTTTTGCAATAAGATGTATTAGGTTTTCAGTGTCCATTCCTGTTTGGAAAATTGCACCTTTGTCAATTAACTCATCTCTAACCTCATCTTTATTTATAAGGTTTCCATTATGTACAATAGAGATCTCACCAAGTTTATACTTTGCAAATACTGGTTGTGCATCTAAAATTGAGTCACTCCCTGCAGTTGAATATCTATTATGACCAATAGCCATATTTCCTTTTAAATATTTCAAAGCTTCTTCATCAAAAACTTCTGATACTAATCCACTATTCTTTTTTGTGTAAATCTTACCATTACAAGAGGATGAGATACCAGTAGCTTCTTGTCCTCTATGTTGCATTGAAAACAGAGCTAATGAAGCCAGTCTTGAAGCATTTTCATTACCAAATATACCAACTATTGCACACATATATTTTCCTTATAGACCTAAACAGTCATTAATAGAGTATAAACCAGCTTCTTGATTAACTAACCATTTCGCTGCTTTGATTGCACCTCTTGAGAAAGTATTTCTTGAAGTTGCAGTATGATGAAGTTCAATAAATTCACCATCATTATATAAACCAACAGTGTGACGACCTACGATATCTCCACCTCTTAAACTCATTACACCAATCTCATCTTTTGTTCTAGCACCGATTTGTCCGTCTCTTCCAGAAACTCTTACACTATCAAGGTCTAAATCTCTAGCACGTGCTGCATGTTCAGCTAAAGTTAATGCAGTACCAGAAGGTGCATCAACTTTATATCTATGGTGTTGTTCAACAATTTCACAGTCAAAGTCTCTTAAAGCTTTTGAAGCTAATGAAACAAGTTTATTTAAAACTGCAACACCTAAACTCATATTTGTTGCATATAAAACTGGTACTTTTTTACTAGCTTCTATTAATAAATTTTGTTGATGTTTGTTAAATCCAGTTGTAGCTATAACTAATGGTTTTGTTCCACCGTTTTCTACAATTTCAGTAAGTAAAGCTTCTGTTGCAATAGGAGCAGAAAAATCAATAATTACATCTGAAGAGTCTAATAATACTTTCATATCATTAGTTACTACAGTACCTTCTGGTACGCTCTTTTTTAACTCATCAAATACATGACAAGCTGAAAGCTTTGCCTCTTGATCACTTGCTAAATCATCAATTAATAACGAACCTACTCTACCTGTACTTCCAACAATACCTACGTTTAACATCAAATCTTCCTTTTATCCTATATACTCAATAATATTTACTGCTGCTGTAGCACCATCACCTGCTGCACAAACAACTTGTTTTGCAGCATCAATTCTAACATCACCAGCTGCATATAATCCAGGAACTGAAGTTTTCATTTTTAGATCAACTATAACTTCTCCCTGCTCATTTACATCACATAAAAAACTACCATCATCTTGTTTTAATGGAGCATTTAATACATCTCGTCCTACAAATACAAATACACCTGGTACATCTAATTGTCTAGTTTCACCTGATTCTCTTGATTTTACAATCAAACCAGTTACTCCCATATTATCTCCAATAACCTCTTCAACAGTTACATTTGTAACCTCTTCAATATTTTCACAAGCTTTCATATGTTCTATTGTACTTGGTGCTGCTCTATATGTATCTCTTCTATGTACTAAATAAACTTTTGAACAAATTTTTGAAAGATAAACAGCTTCTTCTAAAGCTGAATCTCCACCACCAATAAGAGCTACTTCTTTATTTTTATAAAAGAATCCATCACAAGTTGCACAAGTAGAAATTCCTCTTCCAAAAAATTTATCTTCACCTTCAAATCCTGCACGTCTTGGAACAGAACCAGTTGCTAATAATACACTTTTTGCTTCTTGAGTTTTTCCATCACCAGTTGTAATAGTAAAAATGTCACCCTCTTTAGTAACTTTTGTTACTTGGTTCATTTCATGTTTTAATCCAAATTTCATAGCTTGAGCTGGCCAATTATCCATAAGTTCCATCCCAGTCATAACTTCACCTTGACCTGGATAGTTTTCTATTTCAGAACTCCCTGTTATCTGTCCTCCTGGCATACCCATTTCGAACATAGTAACATTTTTTAAACCACCTCTAGTTGCATATAATCCTGCAGTTAAACCAGCAGGTCCTCCACCAATAATTGCCAAATCTAACATCATTTTCCCCTTTTTGAATTATACCAAATAAAAAAATAACCAATTATGCTCTAATTTAGTATAAGGGCATAATTTTACAAAAATCTTATTAAGTTTAAGGTTAATTAAGATTTTTCTAGTTGATAATTTTTTTCCAGTAATTATTTTTATCGTATTAAACTATACTATTAATAAATTATTGCTTTTATTCATTTTTTTAAGATTTTTTTTTATTTGAGTTTAAGAAAAAGGATAGAAAATCTTTCTATCCTTTTTTTATTATAATAATGAGTTGATTTTATCTGTAAATGCTTGTTTTGAAGAAGCACCTACCATTTGATCTACAATTTCACCATCTTTCATAAAGATAATTGTAGGAATAGATCTAATTCCATACTTAACTGCTAAATCTTGTTGCTCATCAGTGTTAACTTTACAAATATTTGCTTTACCTTCAAATTCTGCTGCTAACTCTTCAATTACAGGAGCAATCATTCTACAAGGACCACACCAAGGTGCCCAAAAATCTACTAAAGAAACACCTGCTTTTGTAACTTCATCGAAATTTTCTGGAGTCAAATCTATATATTTTCCCATATTTTCCATCCTTTTATATAAATGTAATATGACAAAATTATACTAATATAACCTTAAATAAACTTCGATAAATATATTTTTTGTTAAAATATTTGACTAAATTTATATATGGATAGTTTTTATGGATATTAGAAAAGAATATTTAGAGTTTTTTAAAAATAAAGGGCATGAGGTAATATCTTCTATGCCATTGGTTCCTGATGATCCAACATTGATGTTTACCAATGCTGGGATGGTACAGTTCAAAGATATTTTTACAGGAGCAGTTCCAAGACCTAGTAACCCTACAGCTACTTCTTGTCAACTTTGTGTAAGAGCTGGTGGGAAACACAACGACCTTGAAAATGTTGGTTACACTGCACGTCACCATACACTATTTGAGATGTTAGGTAACTTCTCTTTTGGGGATTATTTCAAAGAGGATGCCATAGCTTATGCTTGGGAATTTGTTACTGTTAATCTATCTTTACCTATTGAGAAACTATGGGTTACAGTTCATGATAGTGATGATGAAGCATTTGAGATTTGGTCAAAACATATCGATCCATCAAGAATTATGAGATTTGGTGACAAAGATAATTTCTGGTCAATGGGTGATACAGGACCTTGTGGACCATGTAGTGAAATTTTCTATGACCAAGGTGAAGAACACTTCAATGGACCTGAAGATTATATGGGTGGAGATGGAGATAGATTCTTAGAGATTTGGAACTTAGTATTTATGCAATATGAACAAAGTGCAGATGGTACAAGAACACCACTTCCAAAACCATCAATTGATACTGGTATGGGACTTGAAAGAGTTATTGCTATTAAAGAGGGTGTATACAATAACTTTGATTCATCAAACTTCCAACCAATTATTAAAAAACTAGAAGAACTATCTAATAAGAAAACTACAAAAGAAACAATTGGTTCATATAGAGTTATCTCTGACCACTTAAGAGCAAACTCATTTATGTTAGCTCAAGGTATTTTATTTGGAAATGAAGGTAGACCTTATGTAAATAGAAGAATCATGAGACGTGCAGTTAGACATGGTTATCTATTGGGGTTTAGAAAACCATTTATGTCAGAACTTTATGATACTTTATGTGATATCTTAGGACATCATTATACTGAACTTGTTGAACAAAAAGAGTATGTAAAAGAACAACTAACATTAGAAGAAGAAAGATTCTTTAAAACAATAGAATCAGGTATGGCTTTATTTAATGAAGAGTTAGAAAACACTAAAGAGTTATTTAGTGGAGAGATTGCTTTTAAACTTTATGATGAAAAAGGTTTCCCTTTAGATTTAACACAAGATATGTTAAAAGATAAAGGCATCGATGTAGATGTGGAAAAATTTGATTCATTAATGGCTGAACAAAAAGCTAAAGCAAAAGCTGCATGGAAAGGTAGTGGTGATGTCGCAACAGAGGGTGACTTTAAAACACTTTTAGAAAAATATGGTGTAAATGAGTTTGTTGGTTATGATAACACTGCATACAAAAGTAAAATAGTTACTATTTTAGATGAACAATTTAATGAAGTTGATAAACTTACAGCTGGTCAAACTGGATGGGTTATGTTAGATAAAACTCCATTTTATGCTACTAGTGGTGGACAAACTGGTGATATCGGTGCATTAGAAGATGATGAACATATTGCAATAATTGAAGAGACTTCAAAATTCCATGGAATAAATCTATCAAAAGTAAAAGTAGAAAAATCTGATTTAACTATTGGAGAAGAAGTTGATGCTGTTGTAGTAAATAGATATGAAATAGCAAAACACCATAGTGCTACTCACCTATTACAAAGTGCTTTAAAAATGGTTTTAGGTGATACTGTTTCTCAAGCGGGTTCATTAAATGACGCAACAAGATTAAGATTTGACTTTACATATCCTAAAGCTATGACAACAGAACAAATTGAAGAGGTTGAAGATTTAGTTAATACTATGATAGCAAGAGGACTTCAAGGCGAAGTTGAAGAGTTACCAATAGAAGATGCTAAACAAAAAGGTGCTATTGCTATGTTTGGTGAAAAATATGGTGATATGGTAAGAGTTGTTAGTTTTGGTGATGTTTCAGTTGAGTTTTGTGGAGGAACACACGTAAAAAATGCACATGATATTGGAAGTTTCCATATTATAAAAGAATCAGGTGTAAGTGCTGGTGTTAGAAGGATAGAAGCTGTATGTGGATTATCTGCTGTAAATTATACAAAAGATATGATTGCAACAATAAACCAAGCACAAGCTGAACTTAAAAATAATGATATATTAATTGGTATAAAAAAACTAAAAGATCAAATAAAAGAATTAAAAAAAGAGCTTGAAGAAGCTCAAAATTCAATATCTACTCCTATTAAAGAGGAAGTTATAGATGGTGTTAAAATCATTGTTGATGTAGTTGATAATGGTGATCTTAAAAAATTAGTTGATGATTATAAAAATGGAAATGAAAAAGTTGCTATTTTACTTCTTCAAGCAAAAGGTGACAAGGTTATGCTTGTTGCAGGAAGTAAAAATACAAATGTAAAAGCTGGTGACTGGATAAAAGCTATTGCTCCAATCGTTGGTGGTGGAGGTGGTGGAAGAGCTGACTTCGCACAAGCGGGTGGAAAAGATGTTTCTAAAATTCCTGAAGCAAAAGAGCAAGCTTTAAAATATGTAAAGGAAAACTTATAAGATGCATGATTTATTTCAAAACTTCTCATCTATAATAGTATTTTTACACGTATTAAGTGCTGTTATTTGGGTTGGGGGAATGATCGCAATAAGATTTGCAGTTCATTACTCTATGCAAGAGATTGATGAACCAAAAATAAAACTTGGAAGAACATTAGAGAGTTTAAGAAGATTTTTCAATATGGTTATCCCATCAATTGTTTTACTTCTACTTACAGCTATTATTATGATAATAGCTTTAGGTTTTAAAGGAACACCTTTATATAGTTTTGTAATAGCTAAAGAGGTTGTATGGACTATTATGACTATAATCTTTGTTGTAATTTTCATTAAAAGAAAACAAGCACAAAAAGCATATGATGAAGGGAATCTACCTTTAGCAAAAGAGAAACTACAACCTATCGCAAATCTTTTAATACCTACAAATATTGTACTTGGTTTAGTAGCAATATTTTTAGGAATAACACTAAGAGGGTTTTAATACTCTCTTTTGTTTTTAAAAGTAACTTTTTTAAGTAATTTTTATATTGTAAAAAAATTATCCTTTTTTTGAATCTTTTTGTAACTTTTTTTCATTATAATTATAAAAAAGGAAAATAATGTATATAACAATTCTTTATATTATCTTACCTCTATTATCATCTTTTTTTGCTTACAAAGATAATAAAAAGCTAACATATACTTTTTCTGCCTTTTCTTTGATAATTTTAAGTGCTATTTCTATTTTTCATTTTTTTTCAAATTCTGTTTATCAATTTGATTTAAACTCTTTTTTACATACTCTTATCACTATTTTAGACTTAGTATTACTTGGATACTTTGCATTTATAGGATTTAAAGCACAAAATAAAAAAGTACTACTTTTAGCACTTTTCCAAGCAGTTTTATTTTTGTATTGTATTTTTAATGTTTCCCATGAAAGTTTTGGTGATTTTTATCTAAATAACTTGTCCTTTTTTATGTTAATAGTAATAAACCTAGTTGGTTCAATTATTGCTATTTATGCAGTTAAATATATGGAGTATGAAAACTGTTCAAAAGAAAAAAGAAGATTCTTTTTAGCTTACCTTTGGTTTTTTATTTTTATTATGAATATGATAGTTATATCAAACAACTATTTGCTATTTTTCTTCTTTTTTGAGATGACTACTCTCTCATCATTTTTACTGATTAGATTTAGAAAAGATGAAATCTCTATAACAAACTCATTAAGAGCTTTATGGTTAAACCAATTGGGTGGAGTTTTTATTTTATTTGCAGTGATAATTGCTATATTAAATGACTCAAGTATCTATTTTACTCAACTAAAGTCTCCTGAGGTTTTAATAGCTATATTCTTAGCCTTTGCAAGTTTTGTAAAGGGTGCTTCAAAACCATTTGAAAGCTGGCTTTTAGGAGCGATGGTTGCCCCAACTCCTGTTAGTGCTATTTTACACTCAGCAACAATGGTAAAAATAGCTCCATTTTTAATACTTAAAATATCTTATGTATTTACCCCTACTTTATCACTTTTGATTACACTTTTTTCAATGGGAGTGTTTGTAGTAATCTCCTTACAATCACTTGCAAAGGATAATTTCAAAGAGATATTAGCCTACTCTACCATTGCCCTTTTAGCTTTGATGGTAAGTATTGCTTCAATGGGAACACAAGAGGCTTTTAAAATCACCTTGTATCTTATATTTTTCCATGCAGTTTCAAAGGCTATGTTATTTATGATTGCTGGTGTTTTAGAGAAACAATACCATATAAAAAGTATAGAAGATTTCACTTTATTATTTCAAAAATCGCCAATTATCACTTCACTAATACTTTTAGGTTTTGCTTCTATTGCAATGCCACCTTTTGGTCTATTTTTCGCAAAACTATTTTCTCTTACATATATAAGTGAGATGATAAAACAAAACCCTTTATATCTTTTAGTGGCTGTTTTATTTGTAGTAGGTTCTTCACTTTTGGTTTTACTATATTTTAAAGTTGCTTCAAAACTAATAGACTTTTCTTCAACACAAGAGATAATAGAGAAGCAAGAGGTTTCAAAAGAGTTTGTATTTAGTTCATTTTTACTCTTTTTTATTGCAGTTTTCTCATTGGTTTTTGTAGCCTTTGATAGTTTGAGTATTTTTATGTTTACTACAACAATTATTTTACTAATAGTTGTATTTTTTCTCCTTTTAAAGCTCTTAAACTTCAAAGGGATTGATAGGGTAAAAGAGTACTCTTGTGGGGAAAAATATACCCATAATGTGGGAGTGTTTTATTATGACTTTGATAGATACAAAACAGTTTTTCAAAATAGTTTCATAGCACTACTATTTATAATTTTAATATTGGGCTTAGTATGAGTAATATAGCTATATTTTTACTAATAGTTCTTGCACCAATCTATGCAGCTTTTTTTGAAGGGGCACAAAGAGTATTAAAAGCAAAAATGCAAAGAAGAATTGGTCCTCCATTGATGCAACCATTTTATGATATGTATAAACTTATGGATAAAAGAGCTTTGATGGTAAATAAAACCCATACCCTTTTTGCTCTATTTTATTTTTTTACCCTATGGATTTTGATTGCTTTTATATTTTTAGGTTTTAATCTTTTATATATAATATTTTTACACCTACTAGCTTCCATTATTCTAATCCTTGCAGGCTTTAGTGTGAAATCTATATTTTCACATATTGGTTCAAATAGAAAACTTTTAGCAATTGTTGCTTATGAACCAATCTTACTTTTAATCTCTGTTGGTATCTATATGGTTTATGGAACCTTTGAGATAAGCGTTATTTTAAATACACCTTCACAATTTTTATCTTTGATATTTGTCTATTTTGCAATAATCTTAATAATCCCAGCTATAACAAAACTCTCACCCTTTGATGCGCCAAAAGCCCACCAAGAGATTGTTGGAGGAATAGAGATAGAGTATGGAGCTATATTTTATGAGTTTTTATACGCTGCAAAGTTTTTAGAGATGATTTTTGCTTATAGTTTTATATATATTTTAGCTGGAAGTAACCATCTTTTTGGAGGTTTCTTAGTTGTATTTAGTTTTTTACTTGTAAACTTAATAGATAACTCAACAGCAAGAATCCAAATCTCACATATGGTAAAGGTTATACTAATTTGTGGAATAACCTTATGTAGTATCAATATTTTAGGAAGTTTATTATGGGCTTAGAAAAATATAGAAAAAAATCCCCTTGGATACTACACTATAACTGTGGAAGTTGCAATGGTTGTGATATAGAGATATTAGCTGCTATGAGCCCACGATATGATTTGGAAAGATTTGGAATATTAAATAATGGAAACCCAAAACAATCAGATATTTTTTTGGTAACTGGACCATTAACTTACCGTTCAAGAGAAAGAATCATAGAGTTATATACTGCTATGCCTGAACCAAAAGTTGTAGTTGCTGTTGGAAGCTGTACTTGTACTGGTGGAGTTTTTAGTGATATGTATAATGTTGAAAATGGTATAGATAGTTATATCCCTGTTGATGTATATATTCCAGGGTGTGCAGCTAGTCCAGAATTGATTATAGATGGAGTTGTAAAAGGTTTAGAGATTTTAGAGAAAAAAACAAAAGATATTGAAAAGCCTAAAAAACTTCTAGGTAAACTTGATGAAAAACAAGAAACTATAGACAGAACAAAATTTGCAGGAAATATAAATGACTCATAAGATTGATATAATAAATTTAAAAAAGTCTATTAAACACTTTTATAAACCAGAAATTTGGCATTTTGTTACTTTAAATGCGAGTGACATAGATGGAGTTTGTAAACTTCAATGGATATTTTCAAAATATGAACAAAAAGATGTGATTGAAGTTTTTGAGTGTGATGTTGATTTTAACTCAACTATTGACTCAATAGCAGACATAATTCCTAGTGCCATTATGAGTGAGATGGAAGTAGTTGATTTATTTGGTTTAAAAATAAATAATGTAAATAAAGGTTTATACTTAGATGAAACCTCAACAAAAACTCCACTAAGGGACAACCATGCCTAAAAAAACTATAAATATCCCTTTGGGTTCTCAACATATAAGTTTACTTGAACCAGTAAGATTTAATTTTACAACCCAAAATGAAAAAATTGTCGATGTTGATTGGGATGTAGGTTTTGTACATAGAGGGATAGAAAAAGCGTGTACAACAAACTTTGAATATAAACAAATCTCTTATGTGGTAGCAAGAGTTTGTGGACTTTGTGCTATAACACACTCATTGGCTTATACTATGGGAATAGAACAACTTCTGCAATTAGAGATTCCTAAAAAGATCCAGTATCTTAGGCTTTTGATGTTGGAACTTGATAGAATCCATTCCCATATGTTGTGTTTATCACATGTTAGTGAAAATGCTGGATTTGAGGGAATGTTTATGAAAATCATGGGTGATAGAGAACTTGTTATGGATATTCAAGAAGCTATTTCAGGGAATAGAGTACAATTTGATTATGTAAATATTGGTTCAGTAAATAGAGATTTAGAGATTGAAACTGAGAAACTATTAAAAACAAACCTAAGCCTACTTGAAGAAAAAATTGATGATTTAATGGACAAATTTACAAACAACTGGTCACTTAGTCTAAAATACAAAAATATTGGTGTACTTACAAAAGAAAATGCATATATAATGAATGCTTTAGGACCTATGGCAAGAGCAACTGGGGCTAAAATAGATGTACGACTAGAGACCAATAACTTCCCATATGAAGAAGTAGGATATGAACCTGTATTTGAAAATGGTGGAGATATTCATGCAAGAAACCTTGTAAGATTAAAAGAGATAAAAAACTCTATCAAAATGGTAAGAAATATTGTAGAAGGCTTACCTGAAGGTCCTATAGAAGTTAAAGCAAAAGGAAAACCAAATGGTGAAGCCTTTACTAGACTTGAAGCTCCAAGAGGAGAAATATTTTATTACTTAAGAGCAAATGGGAAAAATATGTTAGAAAGAGTGAGAATAAAAACTCCAACATTTTCACAGATTCCTGCAATGGTTGATGTATTTAAAGGTGCTAATTATGCAGATGCACATGCAATATTAGCCTCATTTGATCCATGTATGTCGTGTACAGCAAAGTAAGAAATTATGTTTAAATCGTTTGTTGAATCTTTTAAGAATCTTTTTGAAAAACCAGTTACCATAAACTATCCAAGTGAGGAGATAAAAAGACCTGCTAAATACAGAGGTTTAATTGTTTATGATGTAGATGAGTGTATTTTTTGTGATAAGTGTGAAAAGGTGTGTCCACCCAAAGCTATAGTTTTTCATCAAAATATGGATGGAACAAAAAAATACAACTACAATGAATATCTTTGTATCTTTTGCGGAGAGTGTGTAAGAAACTGCCCAAAAATGGATTTAGCCTTAACCCATAGTGAGATTAAACCAAATATCGGGACAATGGATGATAAAATATTTACCCATTGGAGACAAACTTACAAAGAAGCAAAACAGAGTAGAATCGACTTTAAAAACTCTAAGAAAAAAGATACTAGTTTATAATTTAAGTAAAGTTGAATTAAAATTAATTATGAAAATCAAACATATAATCTATTTTTTATTGACTACTATTTTTATATTTAGTGGTTGTAGTAGTTCTAAACCTGTTTATTTAAGTGATAGTATAAACTATAACCATAGTTTTCCTCCAAAATCTTCTTATGATTATGATATTACAAAAAATCTCTCTTATAGTAAACTTTATGATGCTTTGTATTCTCAGTTTCTTGAATGGAAAGGAGTTCAATATAAATATGGAGGAAATACAAAAAAAGGGATAGATTGTTCTGCTTTTGTACAAAAAACTTTTAGAGATAAACTTCATAAAAAAATCCCTAGAACTACAAAATATCAATCATCTTTTGGTAAAGAGATTAGTATGAATGAATTACAAATGGGTGATTTGATTTTTTTTAAAACTGGTTTTAATACTAGACATGTGGGGATATATTTAGAAGGTGGAAAGTTTTTACACGCTTCTACAAATTTTGGTGTGATAATCTCCCATTTAGACAATCCTTATTATCAAGCTAGCTTTTGGAAAGTCCAAAGGGTTTTATACTAAAATCCTCCGTACAAAGCCAATACTACTGGAATATAAACTATAGATATCAATGTTGATAATAAAACAGTAAAAGATGCTTTTTCAGGTTTCGCCTTTAGTAAAACTGCTAAGGTAACTGTATTACCTGCTAAAGGAACAATAGAAAATAAAAACATAACCTTGTAAATCTCTTCACTTAAAAAGTTTATGAAATTTTTATCTATAAATATAATTGCTAATACAACAGCTGGCCAAAAGAAAAATTTAAAAAAATAAGAGATTCTAATATATTTTTTATCAAAATCTTCATGGATATTAAACCCTTTCATTCCCATTCCAAGCATCATCATACCTAAAATTCCATATGCCCATTTTAAATTTTCAAAATATGGAATTATCATTTCTGGTGTTCTAAATCCTACAAGATTAAAACAAAGTCCTGCAATAAAAGCATATAAAAGTGGAAGTTTTATGATTTTTACGATTGATTGTCTTGCAGTAAAACTTCCCTTTGCAGTTACAAAAAAACCTGTAGTATTTTCATATAACAATGAAGCTAATGTACCAAAAATAAAAATATTTGCACTATTAGGGTCTAATAAAATCATGGCTAATGGTATACCAAAAAATCCTGTATTTCCTGTACCACACGTAAAAGCCAAGGTATTTACACTAGCATCTTTCCAATGATTTTTATATCTATATAAAATATAAAAAGCGATACTACTTCCAAAAACAAAAATAAATATAGGAAGAAATACAAGTTGTAGATTTATCTCAATAGATAAAACAGCAAAAAATATTACAATTGGACCTAAAATATATACTAAAAGTGTAGCTACATATTCCCTTTTTACTTTTAAATATCTAGTTGCTAGATATCCTATAATAATGTTTAAATACAAAGGGAAAATTTTTCCCAGAATTACTAAAAAAATATTCAATTAAATTCCTAAGTAGTTTGATAAAAGAAGAAGGATTATAACACAAACTGTATACATTTTTAAAGCATAAAATATATTTATTTTGAATATTTCAATTGCATTTAAATTATATCTTGATTGCATAGTTAAATTTACTCCACTAAAAGGTGAAGTAGATACTGCTGTAGACCAAGACATCAAAAAAGTTACTGCAAGTAAAGTTTGATTTAAATCCCCTACCCAGTTTCCTATAACTGCGATGGAGATTATTGGATGGATACCAACAAATGATAAAAGTATCAAAATAAGTAGTAATATGGAAGCACTTATCCCATCAAAATGTTCAAAAGGTAAAGAGATATTAAAACCAATCAATATAGAACTAACACTAACACCAAACATACCAGCAACTAAAAATAAAGCTAATTCATTTCTCATTTTAGGTAACTCTTCAAATACATGAGTGTTTAACTTTTTTACTGCATTTTTTATACCTGATTTAAAAGGTAAAATCACTGATGTTAAAATAATAGAAAAAAATGAGATAAGTAATATGACTTTTAAGTGTGGATAATAATGATTTGCAAGAATAACCATTAAAGCTAAGATAAATGGTAAATATAAGGTTTCAAAATTGATTGGATAACCTTCAAATTCATCTATATTACATTTACTACCTAATACTTCCAAATAGGTAAAAACAAAAGCAACAATAGCTAAAATAAGTCCAAAAAATATAATAGTAATTGTTGATAAATTAGGTGCATAAGTAGATGCAGCTGCAAATGCTACAAAAAATGGAGACCAATATGCATCTGAAGAAAAAGCTCTGGTTAGCACAATAATCTGTTCTTTGGTCAGTTTTGAAACCTTTGATAATTTATCAGCTACTAAAATTAAAGCTGATAAATTTATAACTGAACCAAAAAGATGAATTCCTAAATAAGTTTTAATAAATGAGTTTTTACCCCTTGGCAAAGCTTTTAGTTTTTCCTCTTTGGGTGTAGCAATTAACCTTAAAAATCCAACTCCAATAAGAAGTGTTAAAAGATATTGATTTACTAAAATAGCCCTTTTCAAATCTATATCAAACCCTCTTTGATAACTAAAAGCAAAACAGATAATAGAAAGAACTATCAATATTATTAGAAGTTTTTTATTTGAACTAGCCTTAAAAAGTATAATTAAAGCAAACCAAGCTAATATTCCAGATAAAACAAAAATCGAATTTGAAAAAAAGTAACTATATATAGTAACAATAAACGATAAAAAAATTAATATTCCAGATATTTTTTGTAAATTCATGATGCAATTATACATAATTTAATTCGCTTTTTCCTCTCTTTTGATAAAATAACAAAAAAAATAAAGGCACTTATTGTTAAGGTTAGGTTCAAACTCTATTACTCGTGCAAAAATACTAAAAGAGAACAATATAGATTTTATACAAAATGGTGGAGATTTTGATGAAGATTCTGTCAAAACTTTAAATCCCAAATCTTTTGTATATGAAGCAACTCTTGGAAAATACAACGAACTATTTAAAAAATATGGCTATGAAGATATGCCATTATTGGTTGCTGATTCAGTAGTAACAACTAATGGATTACTTTTAAGAAAAGCAAAAGATGAAGATGATGCTAGAAAAATGCTTGAACTTCAAAGTGGAAGTAAAACTTCAGTCATAACTTGCATGATATATCATAGTAAAGAAAAAAAAGTTATTGATTTATCTATTACTACTTATGAATTTGAAACATTTGATAAAAATCATATGGAAGAATATATAAATTCAGGTGAGTGTTATGGCAAAGCAGGTGCTATAATGGTTGAGGGTTTTTGTAAACCTTATATAAAAAATGTGATTGGATATGAAAGTACTGCTATGGGACTTTGTGTTGAGAAATTGAAGTTATACTTATGACTTACACTCGTATATTTGATTTTTTTTATAGTTTTTTATTATTAGCTATACTTTATTTATATTTTAACAATTTTCCTTTAAATGTAGATTCTACTTGGATTTTATATGGAGCTAAACAGATATTATCTGGAATCACTTTATACACTGAACTTCCAGCGCTAAATCCACCTTTGATATATTTATATTCCACTATACCTGTAATACTTTCTACATTTTTACCATTTGATGATAAAACTATATTTATACTATTTATCCTTGTATTAATATCTATTTCTTTATATTTATCATCAAAAATTTTAAATCAATTATATGAAAAAGATTCAAATAAAACTAGAATTTTTCTTTATGCATTAAGTTTTATTTTGATACTTACTCCAGTCCATGATTATGGAGAAAGAGAACATCTACTAATAATTTTTATAACACCATATATTTTGATGATGGCATATTATAATCAAATACAATTAGATAAAAAAACAAAAATTATAATAGCCTTATTTGCTATTTTAGGTTTTAATTTAAAACCCCATTTCTTTTTATTATTTCTTGTATGTGAATTAATATTAATACTAAATAAAAAAACTATAAAAACCATTTTAAGAATAGACTTTTTTATTATTGCTCTAAGTGGTTTTTTCTACCTTTTATTTATCTACATCTTTTTTTATGAATACTATAGTTTTGCTATACCACTAGCACTTGAAATGTATACAACTACTTTTAATAAACCTTTATGGAAACTATTAGATAATTTTGATATTATTTTAGTAATTTCCTCTATATTTTTTTATTTAATTTTTACAAATAGAAAGTTTAATTTATCTATTCCTATTTTTATTATGTTAATTATCTCATCATTACTTATTTATATAGTACAACAAAAAGGTTGGTCATATCATAGAATGCCAATGTATCTAATAAATTATATTTTTATAACTCATATCTTTTTAAATACCCTTGATAAGATTTGGAAAAGATTTTTTGTAATACTTTTTTTACAATTTATTATTAATACTTCTTTATATAATATTGAAAAAATCCCAAGATTTTATCAACTTGAAAATATTGTAAAAAGTTTACCATCAAATGCCAAGATACATATAATCTCTACTGATGTTGCTATGGGACAATCTTTACTTATAAAAGAACAAGTCTGGGCTTCTAGATTTGCTGGGTTAATACTACTTAGCAAAATTATCAAAGAGCCTGAAAATATCAAATTAAAAAATTATATGTTTAATTCTATTTTAGAAGATATGGAAAGATATAAACCCGATTTTATTATTTTTTGTGGTAAATATATTAAATTTGATTTTTATAAATACTTTATAACAGAAAATAAAAAACTTGCAAATATTTACAACACCCAATATACAAAAAAGAATATTGATGAATATGTTATTTTGACTAAAAAATAGTTTTAGTCAAAATTGATTCTCTCTTTTTCAAATACTAAAGGACGATTTAATACTTGTGTATAAATTGCACCAATATACTCACCTAAAATTCCTAAAAAAATCAATAGTATTGAGAATGCAAAAGATCCCCCTATAACCAAAGGTGCAATACCAATACTCATACTATCCCAATAAATTATTTTTGCAATAAAATAAAATAATCCTACAAAAAAACTAACTATAGCTGTAATTGTACCTATAAATATAGCAAGTCTTAGTGGTACTTTTGAATTACTTATAATTCCTAGCATTGCTGTATCATATAAAGTATAAAAATTATTTTTACTAAGTCCTCTTATTCTCATTGGTTGATTAAACTCAATTTCACAGATATTAAATCCCGCTTCTGCAACCATCCCTCTAAAAAATGGATATGCATCATCCATTTTCATTAAAGCATTAACAACTTTTCTATCATATAAACCAAATCCCGTATAATTTTTGACAATCTTTACCTCTGATAATTTACTTAATAAAGAATAATAAAACTCTCTAATTTTAAACATAATTTTTTTCTCTTGACTATCTTTTTTTACAGCAATTACTGTTTCAAATCCCTCTTCCCATTTTTTTACAAAATCTAATATCATCTCTGGTGGTTCTTGAAAATCAGCTGCAAGAGTTATAACTGCATCACCACTTGCTTGAAAAAATCCATAAATAGGAGATCTCATGTGTCCAAAATTTCTTGAATTAACAATAATTTTTACATTTTTATCAACTTTTGCAATCTCTTTTAAAATAGTTACTGTTTTATCTTTTGATGCATTATCTATAAAAATATGTTCATAACTATAATGACTTAGGTTTTCATCAAAAATAGCTTTTACTTTTTTATATAAAAGTTCTACATTTTCCTCTTCATGAAAGGTATGAGTTACTACACTAATCTTTTTCATTTTAATCCTTATATACAAAAAACTTGTTCATTAAAAAAGAGATTATTGCCAATGGAAATAAAGCAATAAAACCTGAAATATAATCATTTAAATCAAATGATTTTAAAATAAATATAAATAAAATATTTAAAAAATATGTTACCACATAAACCAATAAAAATTTAAAAAAAAGTTCATACTCATGTTTTTTAAAAACAAATTTACTAATTGTTTGAAAGTTAAATAGTATCCCTAAAACTGTACCTATAAGTGCTGCTATTTTATAATCAAATCCTAAAAAAATAAAAAAAGCATAAATACCATAACCAAAAGCAGTATTTATAATACCTACAAAAACAAATCTAATAAATTGTTGTTTAATCAACAAATTTCCTTATAATTTTAATCATAAAATCTATCTCTTTCTCATCCATTGCAGGATATACACCAATCCAAAAACTATTATTCATGATCTTATCAGTATTTGGAAGTTCTCCTATTTTTCTAAAATCTTCTTCCTCTTTTAATGTCTTAAATAAAGGATGTCTTAATATATTCCCCGCAAATAGATTCCTTGTTTGGATATTATTCTCTTCTAAAAATTTAACCAAATCATTTCTAGTAAAATCTAAGTTATCATTTAATGTAATCAAAAATCCAAACCAACTTGGATCTGAGTTATCTTGTTTTTTTATTATTTTAAACTTTTTTATATCTTTCAATCCATCATACAGTTTTTCAAAGTTTTCTCTTCTTCTTTGGGTAAAAAAATCTATTTTGTCTAACTGTGCAACTCCAATTGCTGCTTGCATATCTGTAGCTTTTAAATTAAAACCAAAATGGCTATATACATATTTATGGTCATACCCTACAGGTAAATCGGCAAGTTTTTGAGTAAACCTTGAATTACAAGTATTATCTACGCCACTTTCACACCAGCAATCCCTACCCCAATCTCTCATACTTAAAATAATTTTCTTTAATAACGGATTATTTGTATAAACTGCTCCACCTTCACCCATTGTCATATGGTGTGGGGGATAAAAGGAACTTGTACCAATATCACCCCAAGTTCCTGTTAGTTTTCCATCATATAAAGAACCTAATGCATCACAATTATCCTCAATAAGCCAAAGATTATGTTTAGCACAAAACTCTTTTACTTTTTTTATATCAAATGGATTTCCTAAAGTATGAGCAATCATCACAGCTTTTGTTTTATCTGAAACTGCTTTTTCTAATTGAGTGACATCAATATTAATACAATCCAGCTCCATGTCAACAAAAACAGGGATTGCTCCATATTGAACTATGGGAGATACAGTTGTAGGAAAAGCAGCAGCAACTGTTATTACCTCATCACCTCTTTTTATTTGTCTTTCTTTTAACAAAGGTGATGTAAGTGTATAAAAAGCTAAAAGATTTGCACTACTTCCACTATTGACTAAAAATGAATATTTTACACTTAAGTATTTTGATAATTTTTCTTCAAACTCTTTAGAATATCTTCCATAAGTTAACCAAAATTCAAGGGAACTATCCACAAGATTTATCATCTCATTTTCATCAAATACTCTACTTGCATAATTTATTCTATCGCCAGGTTTAAAATCTTTTTTTGAGTTTTTTTCATGAACTAATGAATAATATTCTTTTACTTTTTCTAATATTTCATCTTTTAACTCTTTAGCACTTGCCATCTATTTTCTCCAAATCTTATTACAATATTCTAAATATTTATCATCTATTATCTCTTCTTTATCTATAAGGGAGAGATTTGACTTAAAATATCTATACAATTGAGTTATAGCTTCTTCATAAGAAGTAAAATTCAATTCTTTAATCTCACTTTTTAACCTATCATTATTAGAGGTATACTCATTATTTAAATCATTATTTAAAACTATAATCTCTGATTTATATTCACTTATTTTATTTATTACATTTGCAAGAGTTATTAAATCTATTTTTTACCACTTGAGGCATTGTATATTTTATATTTTGCTTCATTATTTATAAAATAATCCACAATTTTTACTAAATCATCTATATACATATAATCAAAATAAACATTTTGATTTATTATAATTGGAAGTTTAAAAAGATTCTTAACTATAGAGTTGGTGATAAATTTTAATAAATAGTTTTCATATTTTCCATAACAAGCAAAAATTCTAAGTTGTATTATCTTCTCACTTTTTTCAATATATTTTGAAGTGATTGATTTATAAAATCCATACTCATCTAAAGGTTGTAAAAGTTTATATTCATCCTCTTTTACATCAATTATTGGTTTATGCTTTCCATACTCTGCACCACTTCCAAAACTTATTATTTTTTTAACATTTTTTTCATGTTTTACTATATTAAAAAACATTCTTAGATTGTATTCTATTAGATTTTTAAAATCTAATGTATCTCTACCTCCACCTTTATTTGCTGTATGAATTATGATATCTATTTTATTTGATAATATAAAATTATCCACATCAGTTTCATTTATCAGATTTAACTCTTTTGAAGATGGAGAAAAGATTTGGTATTTGGCATTTTTGCTTAACTGTTCAGTTAAACTTTTAGCTATAAAGCCTTTTCCACCTGTTATTAAGATATTCATTTTATTCCAAAATAGCTGTTGTATGGGGGTAATATTTTATTAGTTGTTGTACAAGGTTAGTTTTTAGTTGTGTTAACTCATAGCCACCACTAATTCCCATCTTTTTAATAATATACTCTAAGGGGATATTACCATCATGCCATTTTCCCCCAAGACCTAATAAGGTTGCATCAGTATATTTACAATTTTTTGATAAGGCAATATCAAGTAACTCTTCAGCTGTTCCATTTTTATCATGTAAATGAACACCAACTTCAACACCCTCTTCTTTTATAATATCCATAGAATCTATTAGATACTCTTTTGTAAACACACTTTCTGTATCTGCTAGATACATCACTTTTACCCCATGTTTTTTACAAAACTGTGCAAAAGATTGATTTTTTTCTAAAGTGTTATATCCTGCACTTGTAAAGTTTATAAAAAGTTCATATCCTAAAGTTTGAATCTCATCAACATGTTTAGCTAGTACTTCAAAATCTGTCTCATGGGATCTTGTTATTATCCTAATGGTATCAATTGCACTCTCTTTTTTTGGCAAAAGTTTAGATAAGGGTCTTTGAATATCTAACATAGAAGATATTTTTGTCCAGTTTTTAATTGGTTCAAATATCTCTTTAATCTCATCATTTTTTTGGCTGCAATACCTAAATATCCCTCGATTTGGATCAGCCTCCATATTATGAAAAAACCCTAACTCTATATAATCAATACCTTTTCCATGGGCAAATCTATATAAATCTTTTACAAATTTCTTATCAAAATTCCATCCTGTTTGATATCCAGACTCTCTTAATGTACAATCAAAAAGTGTTATATTTTTTACCATTTCATCTACCTAAATCCAATTTTTTCAATATATCATCTGCATATTCATCTATATTATCTGGTACTATTTTTAGATAATAACAATTTGCACAAGCCTCATTTTCTTTTCTATTAAAAGTTAAAAACATTTTTCGCAGATTATAAAGTTTTTCACCATTCCATATATCTATAATACTCTCTTCATGTATATTTCCAACAGATGTTTTATATGCCCAATCATTACCACAAGTTGATACACTGCCATTAGCATTTACTGCTAAAACATAAAAAGGGTATGCACAAATCTCTTTAGGTGTAAAAGGTAGTCCATCATAAGTTTCTGATTGAATCCCTAACGTAAAATCTTTTATATCTGAATATGACCACCCCATTAATTTTTCAACACTTATAAAATCACTCATATTTTCAAAATCTTTATAAAATTTCTTTTTATCATCTTCACTTAGATTACAATCTATTATTTTTATATAAATTTTACAATCTTTTCTATTATCATATAAATTTTGAATATTTTGCCTAAACTCATCATAATCAATATCAACTTTTGCAATATCTAAATATCCCTCTTTAGAAGTTGCTTCAATAGATATATGAATCATATCAATACCAGATTCTATTAACTCTTTATTTAACGTGGGATTAAATAAAGAACCATTTGTTTTAGTCCAAATTCTTTGGGCTATTTTTTTCTCTTTTGCATATTTAACCATTTTAGGAAAATCTTTATTTAATAGTGGTTCGCCATCTTTATACATACTTAATAGTTTTAAGGGTTCATCAAACAAAGCAATATCATCAATGATTTTTTTAAATGCCTCAAAAGATAAAGAACTATGTTTTCTACCAACTTGCTTTAATAAAGAATTGTCCCCTGTTGGACAAAACTTACATTTAAAATTACATAGATTTGTTGGGTCTATATAGATAACAAATGGGGTTTTCAAAGGGATTATCTCTTGTAAAGCTTGTCTATCTTTACAACGTAAATCTTTTGATTCAATTTTTTCACTTTTATTCATCTTATCTGCCTAACCATCCACCATCTATTGTAATAACCGTACCATTCACATGATTACTTGCCTCTGAACAAAGATAAATAGTAGTTCCCAAAATATCTTCTGGTTTGCCAAATTTTCCTGAAGGTATTCTGCTTTTTAGCATATCTGCTTTTTGTTTATCCGCTACAGTATCTCTACTCATATCAGTTTCAATTATACCTGGAGCAATCCCATTTATATTAATACCATCTATTGCCCACTCATTTGACATGCATTTAATCATCCCAATTAAAGCATGTTTTGCAGTTGAGTATCCAATTATATTCCTTGCACCTTGATATGAGCTTATTGATGCAATTTGGATTATTTTTCCACTTTTTTGTTTTTGCATATATTTATAAGCTTGTTGGGAAAGATCTAATACTGCAGTTAACATCAATTCCATTTCAAAATCCCATTGAGAAAAGCTATAATCTTTTGCAGAGCATAAAGTTTGAACGCCTGCATTATTGATTAAAATATCAATTTTACCCATTTCATTTACTACTTTTTCAATTAAGTTTTTTCTATCATCTCTAATTGATAAATCACATTGTATATAGACAAATTTTCTATTATATTTTTTTACTTCCTCTTCAATTTTTCCAGCTTCTTTTGATTTTCCTATCACAACAATATCTACACCCTCTTTTGCCAAACCTAAAGCTAAAGCATATCCAATACCTCTTCTACCACCTGTAATTACTGCTACTTTATCTTTTAAATTAAATATAGAACTCATAGCTTTTCCTAATCTATAGTTTTAACTATCATATTTTGTTTGAATACATCTCTTGGTAAAAATGGGAACATATCCTCTAAAGGTTTTGATACCATCTTACCATCAGGTTTTATTTCAGATGATAATTTAGGCTCCATCTTTTCATTTGGGTCTAATATAACTTCACATATAAAAGATTTTTCTTTTAAGATATTTTCAATATCATTTTTTAGATTCTCTTGATTTTTGATAATAAAAGTCTTAAAACCATACGCTTTTGCTATAGCTTGCATATTTGGAAAACTTACCCCACTATTTATTTCAGAACCAACTTTAAAGCCATCAAAAAAATTGTTTTGGGTATTTTTTATTGATGAATAGCCGTTGTTATTAAATACAAAAATCTTTATTGGCAGTTTATTATGAATAATAGTTTGCAACTCTTGTATATTCATCTGAATACTTCCATCACCTGTTACACATATCACATCATTTTTTTTATTTGCATAACAAGCCCCAATAGAAGCTGGCAAATCATACCCCATAGCTGCACAACCAGAGTTTTCAATAATCTTTTGAGTTCCTTTTGTTTTTAAGCTTTGGTATGATGATACACTTGCAGTTGCATTTGCAAAAACAAATACCTCTTTATCACTTACAATATTTGATAAAACATCAAAAAAATTGTATGAATCTACAAACTCTTTTACTTCTTGTCTTTCTTTTGTAATTGTTGGAAAATCTTTTTTATATTTTTCACATCTATTTATCCAAGATGAAAAATCAAAAGATAGATTTTGAATATTATTAAATAATTGTTCTATAAAATATTTTGCATCACTTTGAATTTTTATATCTATGTTTAGTGTTGGTTTGTTTAATTCAGCTTCATCAATATCTACTAATATTTTTTTTGCTTCTCTTGCAAAAAAATCCCAATTGTAACTTATAGCTCTAATATTAAGTCTTGCTCCAATAGCTATAACTAAATCACTATTTTGTACTATAAAGTTTGCACTTCTTTGACCAATGGTTCCAAACCTTCCAAAACATAAAGGGTAATCATCATGCAACATATCATATCTAGCAAAACTACTAACAACCGGTACTTTTAACTTTTCAATTAAATTTATAAATTGTTCATTTGCTCCACTTAATGTTATTCCATTTCCAGCAATAATCACAGGTCTATTGGCATTTTTTAACTCTTTTATCACCTCAGCAATTTTTGTATCATAACTCTCTTCTTGTGGGATAGTAAACTCTTCTAAGTCATTTTCATCTACCAAAGAGCCTTGAATATCTAAAGGTATATCAAGCCAAACAGGGCCTGGTCTTTTATTTTTTGCTTCATATACTGCTTTTTGCAGATGATATTTAATTGTGTTTTTATCCGTAACCATATGGGCATATTTTGTTACAGGTTTAACCAAATCAATTATATTTACCTCTTGATCTCCTAGTTGTCTTAACCCAAGTTCTCTACATGATTCAATAGTTGTTTGAAATTTAACCTGCCCAGAGATTGTAAGAGTAGGAATAGAATCAACCCATGCACTATATACTCCTGTAATTGCATTTGTACCACCAGGACCTGTTGTCACATAGGAAACACCTATTCTATTTGAAACTCTTGCATACCCTTCTGCTGCATAGGTACATGCTTGCTCATGGTGATTACACACATAGTTTAATTTTTCATTTCTACCTAAGGAATCTATCAAGTGCATATTCCCACCACCTGAAACCATAAAGACATCTTTTCCTATCTCTTTATGTTCAGCTATAAATTTTGCTATATAATCACTTACTTTAATCATCACACCACTTTAATTTTTTTCTTTTTGCTTCTATTATGAACTCTTGAATATCTTCAATGGTATTTATTTTATTTTCTTCATAAAACTCTTTATACCAAAAGATTGTTTTTTCTAAACACTTATCTATATCAAAGATAGGTTTCCATTCTAATTTATTTTTTGCTAAACTTGAATCAAGTTTTAAAAAATTAGCCTCATGAGGATTTGATTTATTCTGTTCAATCTCATACTCAAAACTATCCCAATATTTTTTTATCTTTTTAACTAAATCTTCAACATAAATTTCTGAATCTTTTTCGGGACCAAAATTCCAAGCTCTTGCAAACTCTTTTTTCTCTTCTAAAAGAGATTGTCCAACTAACAAATAACCACTTAATGGTTCTAAAACATGTTGCCAAGGTCTAATAGCATTTGGATTTCTTATTAAAACTTTTTTTCTTTCAACAATTGATTTTATAATATCAGGAATCAATCTATCCAAACTCCAATCCCCTCCACCTATTACATTTCCAGCTCTACAAGTTGCTATTAAAGTATTATGTGTATTTTTATAATTATCTAAATTAAAAAATGAATCTCTATATGAAGAAGTTATTAACTCACTACAAGCTTTTGAAGCACTATAAATATCATAACCACCCAAACTATCAGACTCAACATAAGCTTTGTTTTCTATCTCTTTATTTTCATAACACTTATCACTTGTAATATTTATAAATGCTTTTACAAAATTTACTTTTCTAATAATCTCTAGTAGATTTGCAGTTCCTACTATGTTTGTTTGGATAGTTTCATATGGTTGCAAATAGGAAACTCTAACTAAAGGTTGTGCAGCAAAATGAAAAATAATCTCAGGTTTAAACTCTAAAATTGTATTTTCTAGTTTTTGTATATCTTTTATATCACAAAAAATTGATTTGCATTTTAAATCTAAATTTTCAAAATGATTTGGTTTGGTATCAGGTTCTAATGAATACCCTAAAACCTCTGCACCCATAAGTTCAAGCCATTTACAAAACCAAGAACCTTTAAATCCACTATGTCCTGTTACTAAAACTTTTTTATTTAAATATATTCCACCAAAAAGTTTTTTATAGTTTATACTTTCCAAGGTGCACAACCTTTTTGCCACATCTCATTTAAATCTAATTTATCTTTTAAAGTATCCATTGGTTTCCAAAAACCTTCATGTTTATATGTATATAGTTCATCATCCATTGCTAAATTTTTCAATGTCTCCAATTCTAATATCGTTTCATCACCATTTCTTATATAATCAAAAACTTTTGGCTCACACACAAAATAACCTGCACTAACCCAGTTTCCATCACCTTTAGGTTTTTCAAAAAATTGTGATACTTTATTATTATCCTCAATATGTAAACCACCAAATCTTCCAGCAGGAAGAGAAGAGGTAACAGTCATAGCCTTTCCATGTGACTTATGAAACTTTAATAACTCATTAATATTTATATCACTAACCCCATCTCCATAAGTTAGTAAAAAAGGCTCATTCCCTACATATTTTTGTGCTCTTTTTACTCTACCACCTGTCATACTGTTTAGCCCCGTATCAAGCAAAGTAACCTTCCATGGTTCACTATGATTATCATGTATTTGCATACTATTATTTTGCAAATCAATAGTAATATCACTTTGATGCAAAAAATAATTGGCAAAATACTCTTTTATATAATAACCTTTATATCCAAGAAGAATTACAAAATCATTAAAGCCATATTTTGAATAGGTTTTCATTATATGCCATAAAATTGGCTTTCCACCTATTTCAACCATAGGTTTTGGTCTTATATCTGTTTCTTCACTAAGTCTTGTACCAAGCCCCCCTGCTAATATTAATACTTTCAAAATAATTCCTTAGTCTCTTGTAAATATAAAAAATTTTCTAATTGAATAATTATAAAAAAATAGTAAACCAGTAACAATGATTTTTGCTAATCCAACATCCAATTTTATAAATTCGTGTAAAATATATAGTAGTAATAGATTTAATCCTAAACTTGAAGCACTAACTAAATAAATTAAAATCACTTCTTCTCTTTTTTTAAATTTTTCACCACTTTTAAAAACAAATTTTATACTTAAATAATAGTTCACAAATGTAGCAATCAAAAAAGTAAAAAAGCCAACAATAAGATAGTTGAAGCCTAAAAATTTTGCAAAAATAAAAAAAAGGCCAACATCTACAACTGCTGCTGTGCCTCCCACAAAAAAATATTTAACTATTTTCAATAATAAAACCTTTTTATATATTGTTTATTCTATATAAAAGATGCTTATTAAATAATAATAGCTATAATTTCAAAAAACTAAAAAGTTAATTTAAGTATGAAAAAAAATATTATTATCATAGGTGCTGGTCCTGCAGGGCTTACAGCTGCTTATGAATTACTAAAAACTAAAAATTATAAAGTTACAATTTTAGAAGAATCAGAATATATAGGAGGAATCTCTAAAACCTATAACCACAATGGAAACCGTATAGATATTGGTGGACATAGATTTTTTAGTAAAATTGAAAAAGTAAATTCTTGGTGGGATGAAGTTTTAGATGAAGAGTTTTTAATTAGAAATAGAAAATCTAGAATTCTATATGAGAGAAATTTTTATGACTATCCTGTAACTTTGAATAAAACCACTATAAAAAACTTAGGGATAAAAAGGTTTATAAAGATTGGTTTATCATATATTAAAGCTTCTATTTTCAAAAAAGATGAAAAGACTTTAGAGGATTTTTTTATAAATAGATTTGGTTATGAACTTTATATAACTTTTTTTAGAGATTATACCGAAAAGGTTTGGGGAGTTCCTTGCAATAAAATAGATGCACTTTTTGGACACCAAAGAGTAAAAGGTTTATCTATAACTTCTGTTTTGCTACATATGTTAAAAAAATCTTTTGGTAATCTAAACTCTAAAAATACAGAAACCTCACTTATTGAAGAGTTTAAGTACCCAAAACATGGACCTGGACAACTTTGGGAAAATGTATCTGCTAAAATCTTAGATTTAGGTGGAGAGATTTTATTTAATCAAAAAGTAAGCTCTTTAGAAACAAAAAATGAAAAAGTATTAATAGTACATACCCTAAATAAAAGTTTTGAAGCAGATGCTGTTTTTTCTTCAATGCCAATTAAAGATTTAATAAATTCAATAAATACTTCTCCTTCAAATATCCAAAACCTAGCAAATAATTTAGAATACAGAGATTTTATTACAGTTGGTTTACTTCTTGAAAACTCTGCACTAGACAATTTAAAAGATAACTGGATATATATTCAAGAACCTGATGTAAAAATAGGAAGGTTACAAATTTTTAATAACTGGTCACCATATTTAGTTAAAGATAAAAATACTACGTGGATTGGATTAGAATATTTTTGTAATGAAAATGATGAACTTTGGGAGATGAAAAAAGAGGATTTTATAAACTTTGCCATAAGTGAATTAGAAAAACTATCTTTAATAAAAAAAGAAAATGTATTAGATAGTATTCAACTAAAAGTAAAAAAAGCCTATCCGTCATATTTTGGATCTTACGATAGATTTGATGAGATAAAAGAGTATTTGAATACTATTAATAATCTATTTTGTATAGGAAGAAATGGTCAACATAGATATAATAATATGGATCATTCAATGATGACTAGTTTTGAAGCAGTAAATGTACTAATAAATAATAGTTCAAAAGATAAACTTTGGAATGTTAATACAGAAAAAGAGTATCATGAAAAATCTTCTTCTTAAATATTATAATATCTATATTTATTTAATATTTTTTATTTTTGGGTATTTTGTAGCAAATCTTATGGGCTACACAATGCTAGATGATGGATGGAGACATTTATCAATGGCTTTTAACAAAAAAGAACTTGGTTCATGGGGAGATGTATTTATCCATTCTTTGTATAAAGAATATGACCCTTGGTTTATGTGGCATAAATTATTATACCTTATTAGTCTAATTAGTGAAAAACAAAATGTCCATATAATAGTAAATGGTTTTGTATATGGTGCTTTATCTTCATGGTTTTTTATAGTTTTTAATAGATACTCACAATTCAATAAATACTTAATAATTTTTTTTAGTTTATTTTTGCCAATTATGTGTTTAAGATACTTTTCACTAAGGCCAGATATATTAAGTGGTCTATTTCTACTTTATTTTATGTTAATAAAAAGAAAATCTTTAATGGTTTTAATAAGTTTATTATATATTCCTTTTTACTACGTATTTTGGTTTTATTTCGGTTACTTAGGGATTTTAAAACTTTTTTTAAAAAAATATAAAGATTTTATAGTTCTTTTTATTTTAGGTTTGATAGGTTTAATTTTTCACCTAAGTTATGATTTTAATGGTTACATTGATATTACTAAAAATATTTTAAACAATGACTATCTACTGCAAGGACATTCAGTAGGTGAGAGTAGACCTTTTTTAATTCCTTTAGCTATAAAGAACTCTCTAGGAAGCAATTTTATATTAATATTTTTATTAATTTTATCCTATCTTATATATAATGTATTTAAACCCAACGATAGAATAATAGAATTAGTAATTCTTTTTATGCCACTCATATTCTTACAATTAAGATTTTTTGCTTTACTTTATCCTTTAATTCTTGTATTAATATTAAATCTATTATATAAGTTTTATCTATTAGTGTATGAACATAATTTAAGTTATGCAATCGATTATGTTATAAACTTAATAAAAGAAAAATCTTATTTTGGGAATATTAATAAAAAATGGCTAAAAATTATCTCTATTTCTTTCATAGTATTGCTAATACTGTTTTCTTTCACAGATAAAATAATTTCTTATAAAAAGTACCAACATGAAATAAATAATTTAAATTTTATTATTGAAAATGAGTTTAAAAATAAAAGAATTCTTTATACTGCAATGGATACATCTTTATATGTTAGCATATATAAAAATCCAACATCAAAGTATATCCCAAGCTGCTCTTTAGGATGGATTGACTATAAAGAAGAAAATTATAGAAATACCTATTTTAATCTTTTAACAAATTCCGAAAACATTACTCAAAAAGAGTTCTTTGAATTTGTCAATTTTAATAATATTGATATCATAATAATTTCTAAATTTTCAAGCAGTTTAGTCATAAATAATAAAAATATAATAAAAAATGGATATAAATTTCATAAATTATACAAAAATTATTTGATTTTTATAAAAAAATAAAGTTTTTCTAAGTTATAATGGAATCAAAGTTTAATTATAGGAGCTAAAAATGTTAAATTTCTTAAAAAGAAAGTTAAAATCACAAAAAGGTGCTATGGATAAAATCCTTGTAACATTATTACTTGTTGTTATTGGTGTAGGTTTGGTTGTTGGTCTTCAGACTTGGATTGGTGGTCAAAAAAATACATTGCAAAATTCTGCTAATACAGCAATCACTAACGCAACTTCAAATATGTAATAAAATAAGAGGTTTAACCTCTTATTTTAAGGTTTATAATGAGAATTACAATTAAATTAAAATCTCAAAAAGGTGCTATGGACAAAATAATAGTAACTTTACTTCTTGTAGTTATTGGAGTTATTGGAGTTATTGGCATTGAACAATGGTCAAGCTCTAAAAAAAATGAGACTTTAGATAAAGCTAATACTACTGTCACAAATGTTTTAACTGAAATTAATTCTAATAATTAAATGATAACATCATTATCATTTTATATATTTTCTATAATTATCTCTTATATAGATTGTAAAAAAAGACTAATCCCAAATACACTTTTAATAGCCCTTTCAATAATGTTATTAGTATTTGGATACTTTGAAAATAATTTAAATATATATTCATTTTTCGTTTTATTATTAATTTTTATTTTTTTTGTTATAATATTATTCATGTTTCCAAAAATGATTTTGGGTGGTGGAGATATAAAATATTTTATGGTAGTTGCTATTTACTTACAACCCCTATATTTCCCTATTTTTTTGTTATTTTGTGGTATATTTCAGATGATTTTATTATTATTTTTTCAAAAAATAAAAAAAAGACGTACTGCACCTATGGCTCCTGCCGTACTTCTAGCAGTCCTATTTACACAAATAGTTAAAATTAGTGGAATATATCTTTAGATAATCCTATTAGTTAATAAGAAGGAGTTAACTATGAAAAAAGCTATGTTAGAACAATTAATGCTTGGCTTTTTACTTCTTACAACATTTACTTTATTTGTTGCTACTGTTTATGATGAAAAAAATACTAGAGATAGAATTTATGAATTAAAACAAATAGCAAAAGAGGCTTCTATAGCTATGGCAAGATACTATGAGCAACAAATAGATATGTGTACAGCAGAAGCTATAGCAATTGATATTTTAAGTCAAACACCTACAGGAAGATATCTCTTAAATAATAATCTTATATCTTTTCAATGGAAAAATATAACTCCAGATTATAACAATGATGGAGTAGGAGATGATAGAAATCCTGATCAAGTAACAACAACAATTAGATCACATCCATATTCTACTTTTTGGTATAAATTTTTTGGTTTAAATCAATTTCAAATTGGAACTATTACTGACACTGAGTTTGTAAATACCCCTAGAAATGTTGATATATGGTATGGTGGAGAATCTGCTGGATACACAAATATGATTGGAACCTACCAATTAGATGAAAATAATTGTGTTACTAATACTAAATTAATTTTAGCAAACTCTGATGATTACAGTAAAATTGGACAAAAAATAGGAAGTACAATACAATCTCCTCCAACTTTTATATTTTTGATGCCAAATGGTTTTCAGAAATTTCAAAACAAAGGTTACACACCTGGAGATAATGATATATTAAATTTATCAAACCATTGTTTTGGATCAAAAAATCAACCAACAATATCAATTGGCGGAACTACACTAAATAGTGATGGTCGAATATATTTTGAACAAACAGAACTAAATAGTGATAGTTATGAGCATATACAAATTATTCCTAATAACTTATGGGATCATTATAATGATTTTGTAAATGGAAGTGGTGATTTCAAAGGAAACGGTACAAAAACATACAATCAATTTTTAAGTTATTGTCAAACAAGTCAATTTACAGATTACAAAAATGAAATTAATAATGATGGAAATAATAATAATGACATTATAGATTGTAAAACAGATATTAATGATGAGTACCAATATGCTATGGAAGATTTAGATAACGGTGGAGATGAAGATTTTAATGATATATTTTTAAATACAACAAGAGTAATCCCTGATTCATTAATCGATTTTGAGACAGATGCAAATGGAAATGTTTCACTTACTTGTGATAATAACGATAAACCAATAGTAAGTCTTGAAGTATGTCCAGCTACAATAAATGAAGATACTAGTCTAACTATTACATATAGTGCATCTGATTCTAATGGTACTGTTGTTTCAACAGACTCTTCAGCAAATCATGGTTCAACAGTAAAAAATGGAGATGCAACAAGTGGAACAATAGAATATACTCCTGAAGCTAACTTTTTTGGAGAAGATACAATTACTGTTCAATCTACAGATAATTCAAGTGGTAGTGGCTATGGGTATTGTGTTGTTAATGTATTGGAAGTAAATGATCCACCAGTAATTTCAGGTTCTCCACTTACAACTGTTAATATCAATCAAGCATATAGTTTTACACCAACAGCTTCAGACCCAGATAATGACCCATTAACATTTACTATTGAGAATAAACCTCAATGGGCTTCATTTAGCTCATCAACAGGAGCACTTACAGGAACACCTTCTGATTCTGATGTAGGAACATATGCAAATATTACTATAACTGTATCTGATGGAAGAGGTGGTTCTGATTCATTAACATTTAATGTTGAAGTTGTAAGTGATAACTTACCACCTGTAGTTGTTACTCCAATTCCAGATCATGAAACTCAAGAAAATGAACTATATACATATGATGTAAGTTCTCACTTTGAAGATCCTAATGGTGATACTTTAACATATTCTATCGTAGGAGCTACCTATGTTAATTATATAAATCCAACATCTGGTATTATTAGTGTAAATATTCCTGACAATACGGCAGGAGAAAGTATATCAATAACAATTATGGCTACAGACCCAGATGGACTTAGTGTAACAGATACATATATCTTGACTATAACAAATGGAGGTTACCCATTCTTCTTACATACATTTGATAGTGATGATGAAGGTTGGAATGGTGATGCACAAGAAGAATGGATAAATGATAATGGTGAGGGTAAATTAAGACTTACTACAACAAAAAAGAAAAAAGAAAGAGAAGCTAGCTATATCTTTAATTTTACAAATAAATATAAGTACAAAAATGTAAAAGTTGAATTTGATATGGAATATACTGGTGGATGGGAAACATCTGGTGGCTCTCAAGATTTTTTCTATGTTGACTTAAATAACCAACGTGTTTTAAAAGAGTCTCCAGGGAAAAATAGTGGTTCTAAAAAATATATATTTACTACAGTAACTGATGCAAATGGTAATATAAAAGTATCTTTAGGACTAGATGTAACAGATACAGCTGAAATTGTAAAAATTGATAATGTAAAAGTATCAATAATAAAATAAACTTAAAATAAGATGCCTCAAAATAACATAAAAAGTGTTTTTTGAGGCATTTTTTAATATATCTTTATTTTAAAATGTTATAATTAAATTATTTTATACCTCTAAGTATAAAGTTGAAGGATAAAAATGGATTATAAGACATACCAGACATATACAGATATTCAAAGTGCTTTAAATATCCGACAAGAAAATGTAATTGAAATTTTAAACCTTTTTGTTCTAATCTCCAATATCGGTAAATTAACTTTCCTAAAATATGATTTTAAATTCAATAATTTTGTTTATAACTTTACTATTGATGGCCATAATATGATTGATGATGATATACATTTTATGAATAATAAATATTCTATTATTTTAAAAGAAGGGGATATTATTTATGGAAAAATCACTTTCAATAAAAGAATTTGGTATAGACAAGTTTTAAAAGACTTGTTAAAAAAAGTAAAAGTTTCACTAAGAAATATTTTTGAGATTGAAAAAGATTTATTATCACAAAATACTCCGTTAAATATTTATATAATAACTGATAAAAGCACAATTAAGTTTGCCAATAAACTACAAACAAATTTAGATATTTTATTAAATGCTGAAATCACAATACTTCATGACATTACTAGGATAACTGATAAATTAAATGCTAAAAATTCTAAAAATATTATCATTTATACTGTACAAAATGATGAACTAATCAATGATGATAAAGAGATAATCAATAACTTTAATGAATTTGTAATTGTTATTGGTCCTAATGACCATAGTCTATCGTTACTATGCGGACAACTTAATATTCATAGTTATGTTTCAATTAGTGATTTTTCACCAGAACATGTAAAAAATCTAATTTTGGATACAAAACATAAACTTATAAATAAAAATAAACTAGATAATAAGATTTTTGCAATTACTGGAATATCAGGTGGAATTGGAACAACTACAGTATCAATGAATGCTGCTGATATATTAGCTCAACAATCTCCAAATAAAAATGTATTATATGTTGATTTATCAACAACGAAAGCAATTAGTAATCTATTTTTATCACAAAACCCTGTACCTAATCATTCTATTATTGATTTAGTAAATTTTGGTGATTTTAATATTCAAAAAAATCTTGATGTTGGTTTAGTTAAAATTAGAGAAAATTTTTATGCAATCAATGGAATACAAAAACATATTGATAGAGATATTTTGGAAAAAGATGCTTTTATTGAAAAACTCTTGGATTATATTTTGAAAGCTAGCGAATATTTTAATGTAATTATAATTGACACCGGTGCTGCAGATGCTTCATCTTTAAAAAGTACAATTTATGATTTAGTAAATGAAATTTGGATTTTAACAGAGATGACTCTTCCTCATGTTTCGAAATTAAAAACATTTTATTCACTTATGAAAAGAGCTGGATTAAAAGATAAAGTTAATTTCATAGTAAATAGAGTTAATTCATTAAATGAAATTTCTTCATCAGACTTTGATTCAATTATGAATACAAGTGCAAAAGATGAAAGATTAGTTTATCTAAAAATCCCAAATGATTATGAAACTCTTGGTAAATGCTGGAACTATTGTGAACTTGCTACACAAGTATCAGCAACCTCTCCATTTGTTAAAACAATTGAAGAGATATTAAAACAAAAAGAACTGATTGGTGAAATTAAACATAAAACTAAAGTTAAAAAAAGTCTATTTTCATTTTTAAGTAAGGAATAATCTTGAGAAACTTAAGAAATCTAATAGCAGAAGAAGAACAAAAAAAAGAGATAAAAAAACAATCTTTCTCTTCAGTGGAAGAAGAGCAAGAAGAGGTAACAAATGATCTTGTTACTATAAAAAAAATCGAACAATTAAAACAAAAAACTAGAAATGTAGGTTTAAAGTTTCCTCAAATATATATGGATGAAAAACTTTTAGATTTAACATATGAAATCAATGACACATTTATGTTAAACCTAAAGTCAGATAAAAAAATAACAAGAGAATCGCTTGAAGAGGTTTTACCAGAGTTTATTCTATCATTTAAACAAACAAAAAATCTTACAAAAGAGATTTTAGATGATATAAAAGAATTTATTATAAATAATGTTATTGGATATGGGCCAATCACTGCTTTATTTAATATCGCAAAAGATGGTTTAAATGACGTTATTGTAAATACAAAAGATTATATTGATATTATCTATCAAGGTAAAACGATAGAAACTCCTTTTACATTTAGAAGTGAAGAGGAGTTAAGAAAAGTAATAGATAAGATGCTTGCTGAAAATAATAGAAAGATTGATGAAGCTCATCCTATTATGTCTAGTAAGTTAAAAGATGGTTCCAGAGTAGAGGTTCAAATACCTCCTATTGCAGCAAATGATGGTAGTTGTATTACTATAAGAAAGTTTAATGATTTGCCATTATTATTAGAATTTTTATTAGATTCTGGCCAAATGGATTATAAAATGGCTTATTTTTTGTTAAAAGTGGCAAAAGGTAAATGTAACATTATTGTTTCTGGTGGTACATCTAGTGGTAAAACAACTTTCCTAAATGCAATGACTAGATTTATTGACGAGAATGAGCAGTTGATGGTTATTGAAGATACAAAAGAGATGCAACCTCAAATGCCTTGTCACTCAATAAGACAATATGAAGCTAGAATGGCTAATGAAGAGGGTAAAGGTGCTATTACTCTTGACTTTTTATTACGTTCTGCACTTAGATCATCTCCAAGAAGAATTGTTGTTGGTGAGTGTAGAGGTGGTGAGATTGTAGTTATGCTAAATGCAATGAATACTGGACACCCTGGCTCTATGACAACAGTACACGCCGATAATACAAAAGAGGCTTTAGTAAGAATTGAAAACATGTACTTAGAAGCTAGACCAACAGCTAGTATTAACTTTATTAGAGCACAAATAGTTTCAGCTATTGATATAATTGTTCAACTAGTAAGATTCCCTGATGGTTCAAGAAAATTAATTACAATCTCAGAAGTTGAAAAAAGAATTGAAGATAATGCTGTAATTTCACTTAATAATATTTTTGAATTTAAAAGAGACACTACAGATATGTCTAAAACAAGAGGTAGTTTTGAAGTAGTTTCTACACCTAGTAGAACAATTGCCCAAATGAATATGTTTGGAGTTGATATTGATATGTCGATATTTAACAAAGAGTTTGAAATGCCAAAATCTATGTTAATTGAAGAGCTAGAAAAAGATCTACCTGATAAAATGTGTGGATGGAAAAATAATTTTATGGATATTTTCTTAGAAAAAGACCCTCAACTTTTCCACAAATGGCCACATTTCCAAAAAGTAAATAAGTAGTAAGTATGGATAATACAGTCATAATATTAATATTTGTAATTCCTATACTAACAGTATTAGTAATCGCATTAGGATATAAATACTATTATGAATTAAATAGAAAAAATAAAATTAAAGAATTATTAAAAAAAGACAATATCGAAATTTTAGATGGAAAGAAACAAAAAAGATTTAGTAAAAAAGAGAGAAATTGGTTAGGAAAAAAACTAGCTTATGCTGGATTCCCACAACAATATTCTGAAATAGTTTTTATTTTTATATCTATTATGTTTGGTCTTTTAGCAGGTATTTTTGTTAATTTTGTGATTCCAAATCCACTTGTTTTTGTTTTGAGCTCTTTAGCTTTTTGTTTTTTCCCACTATTAGTCTTAAAGAAGATTATTGATGGAAGACTTGAAGAATTTAATTTTGGACTTAAAGTTATTATTGACAAAGTTACAAGTATGATGAAAAGTGGTGTGGGATTTGAACAAGCATTAAAAAAGGCAGTTGCAACATCAAGATCAAAACTTACAAAAGAAACTTTTGAAATTTATTTAAATGAAAAAGATATATTAGGAGAGGATAAAGCTTTTCAAAAAATGTTCACGGTTGTAGAATCAAAAGAGCTTAGAATATTTTATTTAACTGTTTCAATTGGTAGACAATCAGGTGGTAAATTTTCAAATACATTAGAAAAACTAAGAAAAGCATTACATGCGCAAGGTGAAATAAAACAAGAAATTATTTCATCAACAAAAGAGATAAAAGTTGGAAGTTACATGATTATTGGACTTGTTATTTTTATTTATAAGATGTTAAATAGTTCTTTAGATGGAGTACTTGATGAACATTTCTTTGGTTCAAGTGAAGGACAGATTCAAATGTTTTTTATAATCTGTTGGGTAACTTTTGGTCTATTTGTTAATAGTATGCTATCAAAAATTAAAGGCTAATAATGAGTGCAATATATTTTCTACCTGTATTTATAGTTGTAATTGGTATAATGCTTTGGTATTTTTATGATACAAGAGGAAATAAGAAAAAAATCATCTTATTATCAAAACTTGATGCTTTAGCTATAATTGATCAACAAAAAAATGTTAAAAGTAAAAAAGAAACTGAAAGCTCAACTGATTTAAACTTACAATTAATCCAAGCTGGATTAACTAAAAAAGAGTACAATGAAGGAAAATTGGTTTTTGCACTTATTGGAATAATAATTGGTATTTCTTTTCCAGTATTTTTTTCAACTAATGTTGGAATAATAGGTGTAATCGTAGGATTGCTAGCAATAATTTTTGGAGGTAAAATGTATATTTCTATCTCTAAATCAGAAAGAACAGATAAAATTAATAACGATTTAGGTGTATTTTTAGATTTAATTAATGTTATATTAGAAGCTGGTGGGGGATTAAAAAATGCCTTTTTCACAGTTTCAACAAGAGCCCATGGAATTATAGATGAAGAACTATTAAAAGAGATTGCCATATTAGAATATGAAATGACAAATTATTCAACAAAAAAAGCATATGAAAACTTGAAAAAAAGAGTTGATTCAGATGATATTTCAAAAATCGTAGATTTTTTAATTTTGAGTGAAGAAGCTGGTATTGGTGTAAAAAATATCTTCTCTGCACAAAGTGATGAGATGAGACAAGAGAAATTTTATAAAGTAAAAGGTAAAGTAAATACTCTAAATATGTATTTAATGTTGGTAATTTTTATTTTTGTAATCCCTGCTTTAGGAGCATTTATTGTTTTTCCTATGATGGCAGGAAGACTAGATTTTGGTATGTAAAGGAACAATATGAAGTTTGATAAACAGTTAGCTGTAATTTTAATTTTAGTATCATTATTGCTTTCAGCAATTGGTATATCTTTTTATTTTTATAACAAAAATGAAGAGATAAAAAAAGAGAATAACCAACAAGTTAGGATATATGTTGCAAGTGAGAATATTAAACAGAATACTTTAATTGAAGAAAAACACTTAAAAGAGGTAACTGTAGCTAAACAGTATGTGTTAACAAGACCTTTGATTAAACAAGAGATTATAAATAAATATGCAGTTGAAAACATATATCAAAATGAACATTTCCTAAAAGAAAAGCTAGCTGTTACACCATTAGTTAAGCGTGAGATAAGTAAAATATTGGATTATAATTACTCAAGTTATAATATGGCTTTTAAATTATTTCAAAACCCTAACTATTCTTTAAAACCAAACGATATTATTAAAATAATCTCTGTATATCCTACAGGAGATAATAAAGACTACAAAGTAAGATATGTTGCTAAAAATATTAGAATTCTAGGTTTTTTAAGTGATGGTAGAGAGATTGAAAAAGCAATATATAAGAAAAAAATTAAAAGACTTGAGAAAAAACAAGAGATTGAAGAAGTTATTGATATAAAATCTGACGAACTTATCTTAGATATAAAAGAGAATGTTTTATTATCACTTATTAATGACTTTAACAAAGGTAATCAATTATGGATGGTAAAATCAAAAATAGAAAAAGAAAATGATACTAAGAAATTATCAAAAGATGATAAAAAGCAATTAACAAATGGTACAAAAATAAATAAACCCTTAACTCCTAAGAAAGTTTATTATCCAGTTAAATGGTATCAACCAGAAACAACATATGAAACTAAAACTGGAACAATTACTTATGCGGATAATATTGAAAAAGGTGCATCAAAAAGTGTAAAAATTGAATCTCAATTCCAAAAAGAGTGTAAAAAAACTGATAAATTGTTATTGGTTACATCAAATACTGTTTATCTAAGAAAAGCACCATCAATTAGAGCAAAAATTAAAAAAAGAATTAATAAAAATTATGTTTTACCTTATGTTTCTGTATCAAAAATCAATCCAAATTGGTTTATGATTTGTGATGAATCATATGTGCAGAAAAATGATGTAAAAGAAATTAGTTTTGATGAATATAAAAGGTTAAAATAGTTTATGAAAAAAACAACAATGAAAAAAGCTGCCATTGAAAATATTTTTATTTGGATGGTATTATTTGTTGGCTTTATGACATTATTCTTTTTTGTAATAGATTATGCAACAGTATTACGTGTAAAAGATAATATGAATGCTATATCTGATTATGGGGCTAATTATGTTGGAGTAAATGGAACAGGAGATGATTTAACAACTCAAATTAATGCAATGAAATCAAATAGTATTGTACAACTCACTGCAGGTCAAGCTAATACAGGTACGATATGTATTACAAATGCTAATAACCAATATAAAGTAATATTTATTACTCAATCAACAAATAATTCATTTAAATTTTTTGGAAATAAATTAATTACATCAAGAGCCGTTTTCAATCAAAGTGGTAGTGACACTATTACTTGTACACTAGATATAACTCTAAATTAGGAGAGAGAAATGAAGTTTTTTAAGTTTAAAATTGTTTTTTTATTTTTTATATCAATACTAAGTCTAAATGCTTATGATATAAATGATAAAGTTATCTACCAAAAAGATTTTGAAAATAAAACAATATATTTACCTATAAACAATTATAGAACACTTGTATTTGATGATAGAATAAAAAATATTCAACTAACAAATAGTGAAAATATCACTGCTGAATTCATAGATAGTAAAGATGCTCCATTGAGAATGCTAAAAGTATTAGGTAAAAATATTGGTAGTGAAAGTGCTGTTGTAATTTTAGAAAACAATAAACTTATTCAAATAAACTTTAGTATTATGAAAAATCTAGATAATATTATCACTATTGTAAAATCTACATATCCTAATTTAATCATACAACAAGCAAATGATACAATTATTTTAAAAGGTCATGTAAAAAATTATAGAGAAAAAGACACTGTAATAGATATTTTCAAAAAAGCTGGTGTAGAAATTGAAAATCAATTAGTTGATATGATTGAAACATCAAGCCCTTCAAAAATGATTAAAATAAAACTTTATGCAGTTGAAATTAATAATGATGAAGGTATGGATATAAAAAATAATTGGACTTTATCGAGAAACAATTATTATCAAGCAACAGATGATACTGGAAAGTACTACAATCTTCCAATTGATGGAAGTGTATATGATTCAGTAAATGGACAAAGAAACAAAAACCTTGATGATGCATTAAAAGCTATAGTTACTAGTGCTGTATCATTAAGTGGTGGATTAACAGGTGCCGCAAACTATCTTGGAAAATATTTTAATACTTCTTTAGTTTTACAATATCTTTCTACAGAAGGTGTTGCAAATGTTTTAGATGAAACAACTTTAGTTACATTAGAAAATAAAAATGCTACATTTCATGCTGGTGGTACTATTATGATTAAAGTTCAAACTACAACAGCTGAAGGTTTACCTACATCTACTATTGAACCAATAGATTACGGTTTACAATTAGATTTTAAAGCAAAAAATATTATGAATGATGAATTTATTGATTTAGAGATTGATACTAAATCAACTGATATAGATTGGACTAACACTGATGCAGCAGAAGGTTTATATAGTTTTATTGAAAAGAAACTAAAAACTAATGTATTAGCACAAAATGGTCATACGATTGTACTTGGAGGGTTAATAAACAATGAAAACTCTAATACTGTTAATAAAATACCATTATTAGGTGATATCCCTGTTTTAGGAAAATTATTTACAAGTACAGCCTTTAATGAAGGAAAAAGTGAATTAGTATTTTTTGTTACACCTATTATTGTTGATCCTTCTAATAATAATCAAGGTAAGTTCCTTCAAAAAACTAGAAAAACAGTTTTAGATACATCTAAATATAAAGATAGTATTTTCTTTAGTGATGATAAAGATTCAAAAGATACTGAGAAAGATACTGTTGAAGTAAAAAAAGATACTAAAAAAGTTCCAACACATAAAGAGATAGTTGATAGCTTATATGGTAAATAAAATCTATTTAGATTTTATTTACTAATTGTTTAGGTAATAAGCCTAAACTCTCCTCCACAAGATTTGTTTCCCCATGCTGAATAAAATCATCCTCATATTCAAAAGAAGTAATTTTTATATTTGAAATATTGTTATAATTTAAGAACTCTAAAATTGCACTTGCAACTCCGCCTTGTTTTTGAGAATCAGAAAAAATATACCAATTGTTATATTTTTTTGCTAACTCTTTTAAAAGGTTTTCATCAAGTGGTTTTACAAATCTCAAATCAACAATTGTAATATCTTCATCATGTAGTTTTTCAGTTTCACAAGCTCTATTTACCCCTGCACCATAACCAATAAAAAGTTTATTTGAACTACCCTCTTTTAAAACTTCTGCTTTCCCTAATTGGAAAACTGATGGAGTAAATTCTAATAGATTAAATGAACCCCTTGGGTATCTAATAGCACAGGGAGATGTTGCTGTATATGCAAACTCTAAAGCGTATTTTAAAGTCTCTTCATCCCTTGGTGCACATAAAATCATATTAGGTATAAATCGCAAATATGAGATATCAAAAGCACCTTGATGTGTCTCACCATCATTGCCAACTATCCCTGCTCTATCTATTGCAAAAACAACTGGAAGATTCATTAAACAAACATCATGTATGATTTGATCAAAACCTCTTTGTAAAAATGTAGAATAGATTGTAATAAACGGTTTAAAGCCTTCTTTTGCCATAGCTGCCATTGAAGTTACTGCATGTTGTTCAGCAATTGCAACATCCCAAAATCTTGTTGGAAACTCTTTCATTAATTTATCTATTCCTGTTCCACTTGGCATAGCAGCAGTTACACCAACAACATTGTCATGTTTCTTAGCTAACTCTAAAAGAGCATCAGCAAATATTGCTGTTGCAGACTTTATTGAAGATTTTTTTATAAACTCTCCATCATCAACGTTAAAAGGTCCTACTCCATGCCATTTTTCATGCTGACCTTCTGCTATTTTATACCCTTTACCTTTTACTGTTCTTGCATGAACAATAACAGGTTTATTCATCCCTTTTGCTATCTCTAAAGTTTCAATTATCTCTTCTAGATTATGTCCATCAATTGGACCAATATAATCTATTCCCATCTCTTCAAAGATAATACCAGGAGTGATAAGTTTCATACTCTCTTCTATTTTTTTTGCTATATATGTAGCGCCATTAGGTAAATGTTGTATTATATTTCTATCAACTCTTTCTTTAAAACCTTGATAAAATTTACCTGCTAATATTTTAGAAAGATATTTAGATATAGAACCTATAGGTTTAGCAATAGACATTTCGTTGTCATTTAAAATAATTACAACAGGATATTTTCTATCACCAAGTTCATTTAAAGCTTCATAAACCATTCCAGCAGTCATAGAACCATCACCAATCATAACAACAGGTATTCTATCCTCACCTTTTAACTTTATTGCTTTTGCTGCACCAACAGCTAATGATATTGATGTAGAACTATGTCCAGCAACAAAATAATCAGCATTAGATTCTTTTGGCTTAGTAAATCCACTAAGTCCTCCAAATTGTCTAATTGTTTCAAACTCTTCCCATCTATCATTTATCAATTTATGGGCATAACATTGATGTGATACATCATAAATAAAAGGGTCTTTACTAACATCAAATACTTTATGCATTGCTACCGTTAGTTCAACAGCCCCAAGAGTAGATGAGAAGTGTCCACCTTTTCTTGAAACTACATCAATTATACGTTCTCTAATATCTGAACAAATTTGTTCTAGTTCCTTTAGGTTTTTAGCTTTAATTTCCATAATTACTTATAGGTTCTCTTGTTTTTTTAGCTCTTCTAACACTTCATCTAATACTTGAAAAACTTTTGTATTTTGAGTAGCTGTACCTATTGTAATTCTGATTGCATTTACTCCATATCCAGTTAAATCTCTAACGATTATTCCTCTTTCAAGTAAATTTTGAGCTACCTCTGAAGAGATAAATTTATTATCAAATTTAAGTGTTATAAAATTTGTATAACTATCAATATAAGAAAAGCCTTTATCTTTCGCATACTCTTCATATCTTTTCATTTCGCTAAAGTTTAATTCAATACATTTAGACACAAACTCTTCATCTTTTAATGATTCAATTGCCGCTGCTAAACTTAATGTTGTGATATTAAATGGTGGTCTTAGTTTATACATAGTTTTGATAACACTTTCTTGTGCTATACCATATCCAACTCTCATTCCACCTAAGGCATAAGCTTTTGAAAATGTACCAAGATAAATTGCATTTGGAAAATGTTCAATTAAATCACTTGGTTCAATATGTTTTTTACTATCTTTATAAGAAGCATACTCTTGATAAGCTCCATCAACTACCACTAAAGTATTTTTGTCAACTTTTGAAAGAAATTCATACACATCATCTCTATCTAAACACTCACCTAATGGATTGTTTGGTAAACATAAAAATATAATATCAGCACCCTCTTGTTTATAAATCTCTTCAAATTGTACTAAGTTATGTTCATCATCTTGTGTTTTTAAAATTTTACAACCTGTTTGTCTTCCATAAATCTCATACATTGCAAAAGTTGTTTTACTCATCAAAATTTTTGAATCTTCATTACACTTTGCTTTTATAACAAAATCAAGGATTTGATCACTACCTGCACCAATAACAATATTTGAACTATCAACATTGTATTTAGTAGCCAATGCTTCTTTTAACTCATACATTGAATCATCAGGATACATAAACATATTCTTAGCTAATTCTTGAATCTTTTTATTAACTTTTGGAGACGTTCCATATGGATTTTCATTTGAAGCTAATTTAATAATATCTTTACTATCAACACCATATTCTCTAACAACTAGTTCAATTGGTTTACCAGCTTCATAAATTTTACAATTATCTAATACTTTATTAAATTCCATTATCTTTCCTTAAGAATAGTCCCTAGCCTAAGACTATAAATCAAACTTTTTTTGACAAGATAGTAATTCTACCTTTAAAGAAACCTATATATCTACTTTATTAAAAGTAGAAACTCTTAACTAAATATCTTCTACTTCTTTTACATACGAACCTAAAAACTTTATACTATCTTTATGTTTTTCAAAGATATTTTTTACATTTTCATCATCTTTATGACCCTCAAAATCAATAAAAAATATTGATATCCCTTCAACAATATGTGATTTAATTTTTGTTAAATTTATTCCTGCTTTATCAAAATCAGTCAGAAAATCAACTAATGCTCCAGGTGTATTTGGTAATTTAACTAAAATTGAAGTCTTGTCATGTCCTGATTGAGCATTTTCAAAATCACTAATTATAAAAAATCTAGTTTTATTATTATCCTTATCTTCTATATTTTCAAATAAAATAGGAAGGTTATTCAATTTTGCTCCCACATGTGGACATATAGCAGCAGAATTTGGTTCTTCCAATGCTAATCTTGCAGCTTTAGTAGTAGAATCAACTAATATATGCTCTACTTCATCAAGACCAAAATTTTGTAAAAATCTACTACATTGTTCAAATGCAATATCTTTTGAATATATTTTTTTTATATCAGTAACTTTGTCACAAGTAGTTGCCAAGGTATGATGAATATTTAATACAACTTCAGCAATAATTTTTAGGTTGTATGTAGTCAAACAACTAATAGTATCACTTACTATTCCATTTGAAGAGTTTTCAATAGGTACAACCCCATATTTTGCTTTTTTTGTACTTACTTCTCTAAATACACCTTTTATTGAACCAATAGACAAATATGAGCTCATAGCACCAAATCTTACTTCTGCAGCTTGATGTGTAAAGCTTCCTTCTGGGCCTAAATATGCTATATTTTCAGGTAATTCTAGATTTCTTGAGATTGCAAAGATTTCTAAAAACAATGCTTCTATTGCACTTCTATTTAGTTTACCTTTATTTAATTTCTCAAGTCTATCTATAATTGCTTTTTCCCTTTCAGGTCTATAAATAGCACCGCCACTTTTTGCTTTTAAAACTCCAACTTCATGAACTAAGTCCATTCTATCATTTAAAAGTTCTAAAAGTTGATTATCAATAGCATCTAGTTTTTCTCTAATTTTTTCTAAACCAGCTTCACTCATATTTTATCCTCTTTCAGAAGTTTTAATATATCACTCATATCTTCACATATAAAATTTGGCATCTCATTTTCATGTAAAGAGTTCTCTATTTCACTTCTTTTTTTTACTTTACCACTCAAAACTAAGCAACTTTTCATCCCCAAATTTTGAGCCCCTAATAGATCACCTATCATATCATCACTTATAATTGTAATATCTTTAAAATCAACAGTAATTATATCTCTTGCTTCTTCAAAAAAGTTTAGACTAGGTTTTCCTACTACTTGATACTCTTTGTTAACTGCATATTTTACCATATTCATAATAGCACCAACACCAGGATATCTTTTCCCATCTTTATTGTATGTTGATGTATTATGCATTCCTATCAACGTATCACATTTTAAAGCTACTTCAATCATATTTGCATAATCTTCATTTGTATACTCTTTTTTCACAGATACAACTAAAGCCTCAGCTTCTTCAAAATCAATCTCATAACCCATATTTACAATCAATTCTAGAAAAGATTCTTGTCCAAATGCTGCAACTTTTTTTACTTTTAAAATATCTTTTAAGATATAAAAAGGATCAATATAGTTTTTTATATTAAGCCCTTTATCTCTTAAATCTTTTAAAAAAAGTTCACTATCATGTTTCGTATTATTTGTAATAACAACATATGGAATATTATTATCATTTAGATAATCTATAAACTCACAAGCACCTTTTATTGGTAACTTTTCAACATCATCTATTAATGTACCTTGTACATCTATAAAAAAAGCCTTACTCATAGACTATTTTATAAACTCCTCTTCTAATGCAATTATATCTTCAAAAACTTCTCTTTTTCTGATAAGTCTATCTTCACCATCTTCAATAGCTACTTCAGCTACTTTTCCTCTAGTATTATAATTACTAGCCATTGTAAAACAATAAGCACCAGCTGAATAAATAGCAACTAAATCATTGTGTTGTGTTTTAGGAAGTTCAATATTTTTACCAAAAAAATCTCCACTTTCACAAACGGGACCAACAAGATTACAAGAGCTAAACTCTTTATTGTCATTTAAAACTTCTATTTTATGATAAGCATTATATAAACTTGGTCTAATCAAATCGTTCATAGCTCCATCAACTATTACAAATCTTTTTTCACCATTTACTTTTTCATATAATACTTTTGTTAAAAAAGTACCACAATTTCCAACTAAAAATCTACCTGGCTCACAAACAATTGTAATATCAAGACCAAACATACACTCTAAAACTGACTGTGCATATTCATTTGTATCAATAAGTTTTTCATCATCATATACAATACCTAAACCACCACCAATATCCATAAATGAAAGCTCTATATTAATAGCTTTTAGATTTCTAACTAAATCTGCGACTATTTTTACAGACTCTTTGATTGGTGATAATTGTGTTAATTGAGAACCAATATGACAATGGATACCAACAGGATCTAAATGCTCAGAGTTTTTACACTGAATATACATCCTTTTTGCTGTATCAATATCAACACCAAATTTATTTTCGTGTAATCCTGTTGAAATATATGGATGAGTTTGAGGGTCAATATTTGGATTAACTCTAATAGAGATTCTAGCTTGTTTTCCTAACTCACGTGCTATTAACTCAACTCTTTGTAACTCTGCATCTGATTCCACATTTATCATCAAAATATCTAACTCTAAAGCTGTTCTAATCTCTTCATCAATTTTTCCAACACCAGAAAAAATGATTTTATAAGGAGCAATTCCTACTTTGATAGCTCTTTTAACTTCACCAATAGATACACAATCAGCCCCTGCACCAAGATTTGCCAGATGTTTAATAACACTTAAATTAGAATTTGCTTTTACAGCATAAGCCACTAAAGATTTTCTAGCTCTAAAAGCTGTTTTTAATTCGTTATATTGATTTGTGATATGATTAAAATCATATACATAAAGTGGAGTACCATATTTATTTGCTAATTCTTTAAAATTTAAACTCATTTTTTTCCTATACTTTTAAAATCTTAATTTAAAATTTCACCAAATTTTAAATCAAAATCTCTTCTTTTATAAAATAAATAGTCAGAAAGTGTGAGATTTTGAGTGAAGTTCAAGGCGGAAAAATAGATTTAGGCAGGAGCTTACTTGAAGTAAGTGAGTGTCTAAATCTATTTTTTCAACGCAGAAATTCGCCAAAAGCTTACGCTTTATGACTATTTATCTGTTCCATTCCATGCTATCGTTGGTCTTCCATTTTCATCAAAATTCACTGCTGGCATTCCCATAACATTAAACCCACTATCTACATAGTGTATTTCACCAGTAACTGCACTACTTAAATCAGATAATAGATACATACCTGAATTTCCAACCTCATCAATAGTTACATTCTTTTTAAGTGGAGAGTGAGCTTCATTCCATTTAAGCATAAATCTAAAATCACCAATTCCAGCTGCTGCTAAAGTTTTAATAGGTCCTGCACTAATTGCATTTACTCTAGTTCCATCTTTTCCCAAATCTTCAGCTAAATATTTTGTAGTCATCTCCAATGCAGCTTTTGCTACTCCCATAAGGTTATAGTTAGGAATATATTTAACTCCACCATAATATGAAAGTGTTAAGATTGAAGAGTTTTCTGATAATAATGGTTTTAATTCTCTTGTTACTTCAATAAGTGAATAAACTGAAATATCCATTGCAATATCAAAAGCCTCTTTTGAAATATCATAAAATCTTCCAGAAAGTCCCTCTTTGGGAGCAAATGCAATTGAGTGAACAATAAAATCGATTTGACCTAAGTCTTTTTCTAAAGACTCTTTTAAAGCTTTTATCTCTTCAGGTTTGCTTACATCACATGGATATACTAAATCTGCACTTCCAAACTCTGCAGCAATTGGTTCAACTCTTTTTTTCAAAGAATCATTTAAATATGTAAATGCAATTTTTGCACCTTGAGCTGCACAAGCTTTTGCTATACCATAAGCAATAGATTTATTGTTTGCAACTCCTAAAATTACACCCTTTTTACCTTCCATCAACATTCTATAAATCCTTTGTATTTTCTATAATTTGTATAAAATCTTCAACTTTCCATGAAGCAGTTCCAATTAATGCTCCATCAACACCATCTAAAGAACAAATCTCTTGTACATTATCAACTTTTACACTTCCACCATAAAGTAAAGGTTTATCTATTTTTTCTTTTATTACTTTATGTACTGAAGTGATATCTTCAACAGTTGCAGTAACTCCTGTACCTATAGCCCAAACTGGCTCATATGCTAATATTAGATTATCATAATTTGTATCAATTCCAACAAATTGTTCATAAATATATTCTAAAGTTTTTTCTAATCCCTGCTCTTTTACTTCTAAAGGTTCACCAATACAATAAACAATTTTATATCCAAGATTAGAATAAAACTCATATTTTTTTGCAATACTCTCTTGAGTTTCACCTAAAATATGTCTTCTTTCACTATGTCCAATTAAAATTGTTCTAATACCAAATTCATCTAACTGACAAGTACCTATTTCACCTGTAAATGAGCCACTTTGTACACCATAAGCATTTTGAACTCCAACTGTCAAATTTGATACTGTATCAAATTTATCTAAAGCAGTTGCAGTTGGGAAAACTAAAATCTCACTTGATATAGAATTGTTTTTTAAAAATTCATCTACTTTTTTTACAAAACTTGCTGTAGTCGCTCTTGTATGATTGGTTTTAAAGTTACTTGCAATAATAGGCATTTTTACTCCTCAATAACTAGTGCTTTTACACCTGGTAGTATTTTACCCTCAATTAATTCAAGTGAAGCTCCTCCACCTGTAGAGATAAATGTCATATCATCCTCATCACCAGTTACTCTTACTAAGTCAGCAGTATCTCCTCCACCAACAACTGTAGTTGCAAAAGATTGTGCAACAGTATTAGCTATTCTTGTACTACCTTTTGCAAATTTTTCCATTTCATAAACACCCATTGGTCCATTCCATAAAATTGTATTTGCATCAGAAAGTGCTAATCTAAACATTTGTGCAGTAGCAGGTCCAATATCAAGTCCCATCCAATTTTTTGGAATCTCTTGAACTGTTACAAGTTTTGCTATTGCTTCTGCATCAAAAGCTTCTGCTGCAACTACATCAACAGGCAGATATAATTTTACACCTAATTGTTTAGCTTCATCCATTATTTTTACTGCTTCTGGTATTAAATCATCTTCTACTAAAGATTTTCCAACTTCTAATCCTAAAGCTTTTAGGAATGTAAATGCCATCCCTCCACCAATTAAGATTTTATCAACTTTTGTTATAAGATTATGTAACACTTCTAGTTTCCCAGATACTTTTGATCCTCCAACAATCGATACAAAAGGTCTTTTAGGAGATTCTACAATATGATGGAAAAATTTAATCTCTTTTGCAAGTAAAAAACCTGCTGCTTTATGATTCATATCAAAATATTTTGTAATAGCTTCTACTGACGCATGAGCTCTATGAGATACACCAAAAGCATCATTTACATAGATATCAGCCATTGATGCAAGTTTTTTAGCGAACTCTTCATCATTTTTAGTTTCACCAGCGTTATATCTTAGATTTTCTAAAAGTAAAATTTCACCTGGCTGTAAATTTTTTGCTAATTCTAAAGTATCATCTTGAACAACATTTTTAGCCATTTTAATCTCTTGTTTTAAAAGAGTATGTAATCTTTTTGCAATTGGCTTTAAAGAGTATTTTTCTTCAGCTGCCTCAGTTGGTCTTCCAAAATGTGAAGCTAAAATAATAGAACAATCTCTATCAATACAATATCTTATAGTATTTAATGCACTTCTAATTCTTCTATCATCACTAATATTATTATACTCATCCATAGGAACATTAAAGTCACATCTTATAAATACTTTTTTACCATCTATATCAATATTTTTAATCTCTTGTAATTTCATAAGCTATTAATCCTTATTTATTCGACACATAAACTGCCATATCTACAAGTCTTGAAGAGTATCCCCATTCGTTGTCATACCATGTCATTATTTTAATCATATCTTCACCAATCACTTGTGTTAAATCACTTGCAATAATCGTTGAATTTGTATTTCCAATTAAATCAGAAGATACCATCATGTCATTATCAACAGCTACAATACCTGCTAACTCTTTTGCTTTTGATTCAAATAAGGCATTAACTTCCTCTTTAGAAGTTTTACCATTAACTACAAAGTTAACATCAACCATAGAAACATTTGGAGTTGGAACTCTAACACTTTGACCATGTAGTTTACCATCTAATTGTGGCATAATTAGCTTCATTGCTTTTGCAGCCCCTGTTGTTGTAGGGATCATATTTTGTGCCCCTGCTCTTGCTCTTCTTTTATCTTTATTATGCTTTACATCTAAAATATTTTGGTCATTTGTATATGAGTGAATTGTAGTCATAAGACCTTTTTGAATCCCAAAAGCATCATCAATTATCTTTGCAACTGGACCTAAGCAGTTAGTTGTACATGAAGCATTTGAGATAATTGCTTGACCTGCATAATCTTTTTCGTTTACTCCCAGTACAAATGTTGGTGTATCATCTTTTGCTGGTGCACTCATTACAACTTTTTTAGCACCATTATCAATATGAATTTGACATTTTTCTTGAGTTAAATAAGCTCCTGTACACTCTAAAATAACTTCTGCACCGCACTCTTTAGTAAAAGTCAACTCACCAGCATCTCTTGTAGAATATAGTTTAGCATTGATTTTTCCCATTTTTAAAAAACCATCTTCTACTTTAACTTCCCCATCAAATGTTCCATGTACTGTATCATATTTTGTAATATATTCTAACATTTCTGGGCTTGCCGTATCGTTTATCGCTACTAACTCAATATCTTCTCTTTGTTCAATTATTCTTGCAACACATCTACCTATTCGTCCAAACCCATTAATTGCAACTTTAACAGCCATTTTTACCCTTTTGTATATAATAATTTGGGGGATATTTTATCCAAAAATTGCTATAATATAAGTTAATCATATCTTTAAAGGAAATTTATAGGTGCAAATTGCTATTTTTGGGGGTAGTTTTGACCCACCTCATATAGGTCACCAAACAATTGCAAAAAAAATACTCAAGAAACTTGATGTAGATTTGTTGATTGTTGTGCCAGCTTATTTAAATCCTTTGAAGGTGAAGTCTTTTCTAGATGCAAAAACTAGATTTAAACTTTTAAAAAAACTTTTTAAAAATCAAAGTTTAATAAAAGTTTCAAAGTATGAGATAAAGCAGGAAAGACCCGTATATTCTATTGAAACAATCGAATATATAATAAATAAATATAAACCTACAAAGTTATATTTGGTTATAGGTGCTGACAATTACAAACATTTTGATCTTTGGAATGAACATGAAAAGATTAAAAGTTTAGTTGAGCTTGTAGTTGTTTCAAGGGATGGTTATAAACATGAAAAAGATGGTGTAAAAAGATTGAAAGTTGATATAAAAATAAGTTCAACCCAACTTAGAAATACTTTTAATCTAAAATATATACCAAAAAAGATTAGAAAAGATATAAAAAAAATTTGGGAAGGTAGAGGAAAAATTGAATAAAAGATTAGAAAAAATTGTATCAATCTTAGATGATAAAAAAGCAGAAAATATTGAGGTTATAGATTTAACTTCAAAAGAGTATATAGTTGATTATGTAGTTATAGCAACTACACTTAACTCAAAACATGGATTTTCTCTTTTAAACCATTTGAAAACGGCATTAAAACCACTTGGTGAAGAATTTTTAAGAGTTGATGATGATGATAATTGGACTATTATAGATTTAGGCGACATTTTTATTCACTTAATGAGTGAAAAATATAGGGAAAAATATACAATTGAAGAGTTCTTAAGTGAACTAGATAGTAAAAAGTAGTATTACTTTTTATTATCTATCTGCAGTTGGTTTCCCTGTTAAAAGTTTATTATAATTACTAGCTGCATCTTTTGCTCCACCCATATATCCAGTTGATATTGCAATACCTACAACAATTACAAAAATAATTATAAACCACTTCATTACATAGACTCCTTTACCTTTATTCCTAATAAGTTTAATCCTACTTTAATACTCAGCGCACTTAAACTTAAAACCTTTAAATACTCTAATTCTTCATCAGAACCAACAATTTTATATTCATTATAAAACTTATGAATTGAAGATGCTATAGAGTATAAATAATCTGTTATTTTTTGCATATCTCTTTTCGAAAATGCTTCATCTAGTACTGATGGCAACAATAAAGATTCATATACTAAATTTAAAGCATCATCATTTAATTTTTCATATGATACATCCATTACATCAGTAAAAGATTTTTCTGCTTTTTTAAACACTTGATTTATTCTTGCATATGCATAATTTATATAAAATACAGGGTTTGAACTATCTTGATTTTTTAATTTATCAATATCAAACTCCAAGTGAGTATCACTTTTTTTAGTTAAAAATACAAATCTTAATGCATCAGGTCCTATCTCTTCAACCACATCTGACATCAAGATTACATTACCTGCTCTTTTACTCATCTTATATGGTTCACCACCTTTTAATAATTGAACCATTTGAGATAATAGGACTTCTAACTTATCAGCACTATTTCCTAAAAATTCTATTGCTGCATGTACTCTTTTTATATATCCATGATGATCAGCACCCCAAATATTTATATAGTGATCATATCCTCTATCAAATTTATTTTTATGATAAATAATATCTCCAGCTAAATATGTTGGAATTCCATTTTCTCTAACTACTACTCTATCAGAGTCATCACCATGTAATGTAGATTTTAAAAAAAGTTTATCCTCTTTTGTATATAAAGATCCATTTTCTAGTAATACAGCTTTTGTTTCAAGCCACGCATCATATAAAGAAGCTTCTGAAATAAAGTTATCAAACTCTATACCTAAATCTTTTAGGTCTGTTATGATAATCTTCATTACTATCTCTTTTGCAAAATCAGCCATTTCTCTAAATCTTGATTCATCATGAAATATCTCTGCTCCATGTGTATCATAAATTTTTTGTGCTATATCAACTAGATATTCACCTCTATAATATTTTTCAGGATATTCTACATCCTCTTTTAGTATAAAATCTCTTCCTGCTAAAGATACAGAAAGACCTAACATATCCATTTGTGCACCGGCATCATTTACATAATATTCAGTTGTAATATCATAACCAATATGTCGCCCAACTCTTGCAAGTGTATCTCCTAAAATAGCACCTCTTGCATGACCTATATGTAAAGGTCCTGTTGGATTTGCACTTACATATTCTAAAAGAATTTTCTCTTTTTTATCATCACTTTTTGCAAAATTATCATTTGCATTTAAAGCCTGCTCTGATAAGTTTTGTAAATAAGTTTTTGAAAGTTTGAAGTTTATAAAACCTTTTATAGCTTCAACTTTTTCAAACATCTCACAATCTTCAAATTTAGATACTAACTCTTCTGCAATTACCATAGGAGACTTTCTTAACTCTTTTGCTAAAGAGAACGCAACCGGAGTTGCGAAATGTCCAAGTGCAATATCTTTAGGTTTTTCTAAAACTATTTGTGTCTGTAGAACTTTTTCAATAAAATCTTTTACTTGTTTCTGCAATATATAAATCCCTATACAGTTTTATTTTCGTTTTTTTCTTCTGTTTTTGTTTCAGCTTTTTTTTCTATCTCATCATTTTTATCTGTTGAAGCAACTTCTTCATCATCTTTTACAGCTTTTTTGAAGTTTTTAATACCACTACCTAAACCTTTTGCTAACTCTGGAATTTTCTTTCCACCGAAAAGTAATAATACAACTAAAGCTATTAATACCCATTCCATACCACCAGGCATACTCATATGAAATCCTTATTCTTGAATTTAAGGACTTATTATATCTTTTTGAAGCTTAAATAAAATTTCTTGATTTTAGTTTGATAAATCTATGTTTGGGCTATTTTATAAAAAAATGTATAAGTTTGTATCCACTAGCAGCAGCTAATATTGTACCAAATAAATTTAATGCCATATTTGTTAATCCTAATACTATTGAGCTTTGAAGTAAAAAAAAACTCTCAATTGCAAAGGTTGAATAGGTAGTTAAAGCTCCCAAAAAGCCAGTTGTAATAAACGATTTTAAATTGTCAGGTAGATTGTAATGTAAAAAAATAGCAAACATTATGCCAATAATAAAACTACCTATTATATTTACTAAAAGAATTCCTAAAGGGAATTCATAAGGGTATACTCTATTTACTATGTGTACAGTATATGCTCTTGCAATTGCTCCTAAAAAACCACCTAATCCAACAGCTAATAGGGTTTGCCAAGAGATACTCATAGTTTTTCTATCTCTTCTTCAAAAACTTTATTCATATCCTCTTCAAGTTTTTCAAACCAATCTGTTTTTTTATCAGCTTGCACAGGATCTAAATATATTACTTTTACAATACCTGGCGTTTGTTTTAAACTTTTTGAATCTAAGATATGTCTTGTGTTTAATATAATTGCAGGTTGAATTTTTAGATTAAATTTATTTGCAATCATTTTAGCACCTGGTTTAAATGGTAACATTTTTTTACCACTACTTCTTGTACCTTCAGGAAATAATGCAATAGGTCTTCCTTTTGAAAGTCTATCTTTACACTCTTTCAATAAAGATATAATTCCTGCTTTATCATCTCTATCAACTGATATCATTTTTGGTGCTTTAATTATATGACCAAAGAAGATTAAATCTGTAATCTCTTTTTTTGCAATCCATGCTAAATCTCTTGGATGAATATATTCCATTACTATAATATCTAATAAACTTTGATGATTTAAAACAACCATATCACACGAAGTATCAAGTTTTCCATGCTCTTCAAGTTTGATACCTAAAAGAAACATTTGTATCTTCATCCAAGTTTTAATCACCTTATGAGTATGGTTTCTAAAAGCATACATAAATACAATTACAATTCCAACTGTAATAGAAAATTGTATTAAAACAATAAAACCTCTAATTCTTGCTAACATCTTGCTCTTTTACCCATCCTATATATTTGTTATCACCACTTCTAAACATAACTTTTACAAAGCCATTTTTTCTTTTCATATCTTCTACACTTATTGATTCTGTTGTTTTTTGAAATATTGTAGAGTTTTTAGTAGGTAAAATATAAATTACACTATTTGGCTTTAATTTTATAGTTTTATTTGGCATCACAAAAATTATAAAAAATATCAATGAAATTAAAAATAATATGATGTATATATAATTTCTTTTCCAAATAAAAAGAATCAAAAAGACTAAAGCAATAATAGCCACAATAATTTTTTTATAGAATTCAAAATTTGAATTATTAGGGTTTAAATCTGTTTGTGTACTTACTAGCTCTTCATCAAATTTTATATTAACTGTAATTTTTTCTAATCTATTTGTCAATGTATTAAAGTAGTTAAAAACTATTGATTTTGTATGGATTGGGATTACAACATAATATATCATATGTTGTTTAGGATATTCATCTTCTATTAGAGTTATCCCTTGCTCTTCAAAACCAGAAATTTTAAAATCCTCTAAATTTGAATTTAATGCCTGTATATCTATAACTGTAAGAGCTTCTTTATTTGTGTATTGTTTACTTTTTGAATCAATTATTGTCAACTTACTTGCAATAACATTTGAAAAAATTTTATCCCCTTTTGCAATATCTAAAAAAGTGATATCAGGAGAGGGTAATATTCTTTGTTCAACTAATTGTTCATCATTGTATAAACTAACCATAATATCTGGTAGTTTAAAGTTTTTATCATAAGATTTAAAATAAAAAGTATTTTCAAAACTATTATTTTGATTTTCTAAAGTAATCCATTCTTGTTCAGGATTTAGAGGTTCAATATTTAAACCATTTACAAAAGTTGTAACTATTTTATTAAAATTATCTCTAGTTATCAAAGCTTTTACTTTTATCTCATATCTTTGATTTTTATATACATTTTTAGGATAATTTATATAAGTTAAATAAAGATTTTTAGAATCAGCAAAATCTTGTGATTCTACTATTTGTCCATTATTATTACTATTTTGATCAAATACTGAACTCTCATCACTAGTAAAATTATCATTAGCAAATAAGATGTTGAATAAAATACAAAATAGTAATAATAGTTTTTTCACTATTTTAAGAACCCTTTTAACATAGCTACTCCATCTGAACAACCTAGAACATCTTCCATTGCTCGTTCAGGATGAGGCATAAGTCCAAATACATTTTTTTCTTTATTGCAAATTCCTGCAATATTTGAAACTGAACCATTTAGATTGATAGTTTTACCAGATTCATCACAATATTTTAATAGTATTTGACCATTTTCTTCAAGTTCTTTTAATCCAGCATCATCAATATAGTAGTTTCCATCATGGTGTGCCACAGGAATATTTACAACATCATCTTTTTTTAATTTTGATAAAAAGATATTATCATTGTTTACTACTTTTAGATGATTGAATTTTGATATAAAATGTAAAGAATCATTTCTTTTCATTGCACCAGGTAAAAGACCAGCTTCAAGTAAGATTTGAAAACCATTACAAATACCTAAAACCTTTCCACCATTTGCAGCATACTCTTGAACAGAATTCATAATATTTGCAAATCTAGCAATTGCCCCACTTCTTAAATAATCTCCATATGAAAACCCACCAGGAATCACTAATAAATCAATATTTTCTGGAAGTTTTGTATCTTTATGCCAAACAATTGTAACATCACATCCAAGCATTTCAAAAGCATACTTAGTATCATACTCACAATTTGTTCCAGGAAATTGTAATACAGCTACATTCATATTACTAACCTATAATTTCTATATTGTAATCTTCAATTACTGTATTAGCAAGAAGTTTTTCACACATTTTAGTAACTTCAGCTTTTGCCTCTTCTTCATTTACTGCATTTAGTTCCAAAATAATTTGTTTACCAATTCTTACATCTTTTACAACATTTTTAAAACCTAATGTATCTAAAGCGTGGTGTGTTGCTTTACCTTGATCATCTAATACACCTTGTTTTAATGCTACATTTACAATTGCTTTCATTTATTACCTTCAATTAATTTTTTTGCGATTATATCTAAAACTAGCTTAGCGGTTAAGCCTATTTGCTTAACCTTTTAAGTATCGTTGTGTACCCATTTAAAATTTTGTCTTTAATCTCTTGAGGAACATTAACTTCTAGTTTTTCACCAGCTTTTAAACTTTTTGCTTGTTCTTTCCAATTTTGTTCTTTTCCAAAATCTCTTAAAATTTGTTTATCCATAGAGATATAATTACCTGCATCAAAATCCTCTTTAGAGATAAATCTTGAACTTTCAGGAGTTAAAACTTCGTCACCTAAAACCCATTCTCCTTTTGAATTTATAAAAATTTCAAATTTTGTATCAACAATAATGATGCCATTATCTTCTGCAAATTTTGTAAAATCTTTAAATAATCTTTCCATACTAGAGATAATTTCTGGAAATTTTTCTCTAACAACTTGTGAGTTTAAAGGTTCATCTTTGATCCCTTTTGTTGTTGGTGTAAAAATAGGTGTATCAAATTTATGCCATTGTGGTAAATCTGAAGTTAATTCCAATCCATATGGGTCTTTTCCATTTTGACAAGCATCATAAAGTGAACCAGTTAAATAGTTTCTAAAAATAAATTCAAACTGTACAACATCCCCATCAATCTCTGCTTCAAGTGGTTTACATAATTCCATAAACTGACATCTTGGTGCTACACTTAAAGATGAGTCAACACTCTCATCTAAAATTGCAGTTCTTATACCAGCTTCTTTTGCAAATCTTGCACCACTATTTGAAATTGCAGTTTGTGAAACACCTTTCCCTTCAATCTCTAAATTTAAAGGAATATCAAATACAGAACATCTGTCACTTCTAACTAATAAAACCTTTGCCTCATCTCCTGGACAAGTATAAAGATCTGCATTTTTACCAATATAAAATAGGTTATATCCTAAATCCTCAAGCTCTGATATACCTTTTTGTGTTGTAGTTTTCTTTGACTCTGGCCAAAGACCAAGTGCTACAATATCACTTATTTTCATCTAATCTCCTAATTTTTATTAATGATTATTAATGATTTTAAAATACCTATTGCAATCGATAATTGATTATCTTTTGCTACATCCTCTTGTAAAATAATTTTATTATCTTTTACTTCAACTTTTTTGTTTTTTATACCATTATCTTTTTCAAGTTCAACTTCTAAATGTTTTTTTAAATCTGCTTCTTTTATCTTGAAATCGTTATCATCTGCTGTTACACTTTCTCCTGGATAAGCAAATACATCAGGTGTAATTCCTTTTGCTTGAATAGTTCTTCCACTTGGTAAATAATATTTTGCAATTGTTAATTTTATATTTTCACTTCTGTCTTGAGTAATCGGTAATACTGCTTGAACAGAACCTTTTCCAAATGTTTTTTCTCCAACAATAACTGCTCTTTTGTGGTCTTGTAAAGCACCACTTACAATCTCTGATGCAGATGCAGAACCACTATTTACTAATACTACTAAAGGAACTTTGGTTACTGTGTTCGCAAGATTAGCACTAAATTTTTCTTCATCAGTTGCTTCTCTTCCTTTTTGAGATACAATAACTCCATTATCAACAAATAAATCAACAGCTCCAATAGCTTGTGTTAATAATCCACCAGGATTGTTTCTTAAATCTAAAACTATACCTTTTACTTTTGGATTATTTTTTATAGCTTTTCTTAAATCACTTGTTACTTTTCTATCAAAACTAGAAACTCTTAAATAAAGTAAATCTTCTTTTTCAATAGTTTTTGCAAAAACTGATTGTATTTTTATAATATCCCTGACAATATCGATTTTAAGGGGTTTATTTTCACCTTTTCTTACTACTGTAAGCTCAATTGGTGTTTTTGGTTTCCCTCTCATTAAAGATACTGCCTCATCTAATGTCATATTTAGTGTTGATGCATCATCAATTTTTAAAATAATATCACCAGCTTTCATACCTGCTTTATATGCAGGAGTATCATCAATTGGAGATATAACAGTAATAGCTCCATCTCTCATACCAACAGTAATACCTAAACCTCCAAACTCACCTTGTGTTTGAATACTCATCTCTTTTGTAGATTTTTTATCAAGATATGATGAATGTGCATCAAGCTCTTGCATTAAACCTTTTAGTGCTTTTTCTACAATTTGTTCTAATTCTATATCATCTACATAATATTTTTCAACAGTTCCAATAACTTGTGTTAATTTTGACAAAGATTCAAATCTACTCAAATTTTTATCTTTTTCAGTCTCATTTGCAGTAATTGATTGAGATAAAAATAGAACTAAAGATGTTATCAATAAAAATTTATTCATTATCTACCTTTCTTATCTTATAAGAGGTTGTATTATATAAAATTTTATATAAAAGTAAGATTTTATCATTTTTTTTGTATTATTTAAACCTAATTTTTAAAGAAGGTTTTATATGAGTCTTAAAGATAATGTTGATTATGTTAAAGGTGAAATAAGTAGTGAAGAGAAGTTTTTAGAAAGCTTCGTAAAAGTAGAAAGATTTTATAAAAAAAATAAAATGATTATTGTTTTAGCAATTATAGTTGCTTTAGGTATTATTATTGGTTTGTATGTTACTAAATCTATCCAAGCAAGTAATAAACTTGATGCAAATATTGCATTTTCAAAAGTTTTAGAAAATCCTAAAGATACACAAGCTTTAAACACACTAAAAGAAAAAAATGAACAACTATTCCAAGTTGCTAAGTTTATAGAAGATAAAAATTATGATATTCAAGTTAAATATCTAAAAGAGATATCTGAATATAAAAAAGCGTTAGATAAGAATGATATTGCAAAATTAAACTCGTTATCAATGCAAAACGATTTTTTACTAAAAGAGTTTGCAATATTTAATAAAGCTCTTCTTTTAACAAAACAAGGAAAATATGAAGACGCAAAAGTTGCTTTAAAATTAATTCCAGAAAACTCACAAGTTAATAATTTAGCAAATATACTAAAACACTATTTAGTTACAAAATAGTAAGGATTTTAAATGAGATATTTATTAACATTAATTTTAGCAATATTTATTTTTGCAGGATGTTCTAGTAAAGAGTTTTATGAACCAGAGGATACTGTAGGAGATTATAATAACACTACTGCTTCATTAAATGGTGATATTATCTCTATGAATAAAGATGGTGCAACACTTGATAGTGGAGAGATTATTACTAAAAGAGGTGTATCAAAATTTAAAATAAAAGAGGGATACAACTTTTTAAATATCAGTGATGATAAAGTTATTACTTCTAACTACAAAGATAAAATCATGGTAGAAGATGTTGTTTATGAGGTTGGAGGAGTAGTTGTTGCAGCTAGTTTACAAAAAAATCTATTAGCACTTCTATTCTCTGATAATTCAATTCAATTATTTAATACTGATACACAAAAGATTTTATTAAGAGAGTATTTTACACACTCATTTGTAAATGATACAAGAATCGCAAATCCATATTTTATGAGTAACTTAATTTTATTCCCTACTTTAGATGGGAAAATTGTTATTGTATCTCAAGGGAACAATAAAGTTATAAAAAATATAGTTGTTGATGCGGATGGACAGTTTAACAATATCATTTTCTTAGATGTTGTAAACGATACTTTAATTGCAGCTACACCAAATAAGATAATCTCTGTAGGAAATAACTCTTTAAATATTAAAGATTATGACCTAAGAGATATAATTGTACATGATGCTACAATTTATATCGCTACAATAGATGGTCAAATTATTAAGCTAGATATTGCACTAAATGAATTAGCTAAGAAAAAATATAAATATGCAAAAATCTATTCTCTTGCATATGGTACTTCATTATATGCTTTAGAATCTCAAGGATATTTAATCAATATTCCAGAAGACTTCTCAACAGATACAATTTATGATTTTGATTTTGATAATGAACAAAAAGTTATCGCTTTAGGTGATACAATCTATTATGATGATGAGTATATTATTTTAAAATAATATACCTCATCTAAAACTAATAATAAAAGACAATTCCTGCTTTAAAGAATCCATTTTCTAGTACAGGAAGAACTAATACCCCATCATACTCTCCTGGTGCATTACTCATATCAGATTTTGAACTTAATATTGGATGTCCAGATTCCCAAACTCTTCCAAGAATAGATTGGTTTTTTTCATAAGATGTTTCTTTATGGGTTTCATCTAAATCTATATCTCCTATACTATATCCATCACTAAATACTAATTTATCTTTTTGAGGAAGCCAGATTTCAAATCTTCTAGCTATTGGTGTATTCTTTCCTGAAAGAAAGGTCATAACATAACCATCTTTTTCATCAATCCATGCAGGAATTGCCAATGCTGTTGTTATTCCAGCTTTTACTGCTTTACTTGCACGCATAAAAGTAGCAGATTCACCTAAGTTTTTCATAATAAGTGGCATTTTTGTTTTCCATACAGTTCCTGGTAAACCTTGAGATTTCATAATTTTTATATTTCTTGAAATCCACTCAAACTCTTCCATGCTCCCATAATACCCTTCAACTAAAGCCATCTCATTTAATCTATCTACACTTGCATGCCAAAGCTCAATTGCACCCGATTGTTCACCACTATCTCCACATAAGAATACTACCACTGATTGTAAATATTCTCCTGCAAATATGGGCATAGCAATAGCTGCTGTGATATTAATTTTATTCGCTAATTCAGTTCTTTTAAAAAAAGTTCCATCTAATTTATTTAAAATTATTGGATGTTTTGATGCCCATGCCTTTCCTGGTAAACCATCATTGTACTTGAAACTCATATCATGACTTTTCTCTTCAAACTCTTTTATATTTTCATAAATACCTTTTGAAAGTACTAGCTCTGTTTTATCAGAATTAAGCTCCCAAATTTCTGTTGCTTTTATAAAATGTTTCATAATTTTTACTCATCATCTTTTGCAAACTTTTTATATAAGAAGTCTAAAATTGCTTCTCTACATCTAATATATTCTTTGTCTGTTTGAAGAGCAACTCTATCTCTTGGTCTTTCTAAATTTACTTCTAAAATCTCTCCAATTGTAGCTTCTGGACCATTTGTCATCATAATAACTCTATCACTTAATAAAACTGCTTCATCAACATCATGAGTAATGATAATAACTGTATTTTCAACCTTTTGTTGTATTCTCATTAAGTGTTCTTGTAAATTTGCTCTCGTTAATGAATCTAGTGCACCAAAAGGTTCATCCATAAGTAAAACATCTGGACTAATAGATAAAGCTCTTGCTATACCAACCCTTTGTTTCATACCTCCACTTATCTCCCCTGGATATTTATCTTTTGCATGATCAAGGTTTACCATAGATACAAAATCTTCAACTCTTTTTTTCAATTCACTTTTAGAAAGTTGAGGCATCACTTTTTTTACAGCCATTTCAATATTTTGATATACAGTTAACCAAGGTAGTAATGAATGGTTTTGAAATACAACTGCTCTTTCAGGCCCTGGTCCTGTAATCTCTTTATTGTTTAATATAATATTTCCACCTGTTTGTCCATCAAGCCCTGCAATCATATTAAGAAGTGTACTTTTACCACATCCACTATGTCCAATAATAGAGATAATCTCATTTTTTTTAATATTTATATTTACATCAACAACAGCTTTATACACTTTACCACCAGGAAGAGGAAAGGTTTTATCTATATTTTCTAATTGTAAGAATTTTTCATTTGTGCTCATCATCTAGCCTTTACATTTTTTTTCTATAATCAAAGAAATCTGCTAATTTACCCATTAAGATATCAAGGATAAACCCAATTACACCAACAACAATAATACCTATGATAATATTGTGATATGCAAGATTATTATACTCATCCCAAATCCAAAACCCTATACCAATACCACCTGTTAACATTTCAGCTGCAACTATTACAAGCCAAGCAATACCTAAAGATAATCTCATTCCAGTAAATATAAATGGTACGGCTACTGGTAAAATAATTTTTGTAATTTTTTCCATAGGTGTAAATCTTAATACCTTTGCAACATTCATATAATCTTCACTTACATTCTTAACACCTAAAGCTGTATTTATGATAATAGGCCAAATTGATGTAACAAAAATTGTTGACATTGCTGTATTATCAATATCTTTAAAAGCAAAAAGTAAAAGTGGTAACCAAGCTAATGGAGATACCGGTTTGAAAATTTGAATAAATGGGTCAAAAGCATATTGTATAGATTTACTCATTCCTATTGCTAGACCTAAAGGGATACCCACAATAGCTGCTAAAATAAATCCTGCAAAAACTCTTTTCAGAGATTCTAATACTTGCCAAAAAAGACCTTTATCATCTTGATTTTCAATATAAAAGGGATCACTTAATACACCTGTTAATTCATCCCCATCACTTGTAGTTCCTCCAAATGCATGTACATAAGTATCAGCAGGTGTTGGAAAACCTGGAATATATGTTGCAACTGTTGACCAAACTTGAATCATAATAGCTAATACTATAAAGGGTAAAACTATTTTCTTTAATGTTTCTTTATTCATTACTTTCCTTTTTACTAATTAAGGCTTGTCCTTTAATATGCTTAGTTGACTATACACAAGGAAGAAAGAAGACAAAATGTCAAACTAAGCATATTAAAAGACAAAGCCCTTAGGCTTTTATCTTTTTATTTTTTTGTTACAAACTTTTCGTCTGCACAACCTGCTGGTCCATATGGACATACATATGAAGGTTGTTTCGTTTCAACTTTCCACGTATTTACTTTTGCTAAATCCTCTTTTTTTACAACTGGGTTTGTTACTTTAAATGTATCATAGATATATTCAACAGCTTTATTTGGATCCCAAACTTTTCCATCAATAAATTTATTGTATTGGTCTATACCATCCACTTTCCAAGCACTTGGTGGAAGTTCATATCCTACCTCTTTTGCTACTTCACTAAATAAATCAGGTCTATAAACTTTTTCAATAGTAGCTTTCATATCAACTGGTTCTGTTAACTGTCCCCATCTATACATTTGTGTTATAAACCACATACCATGTGAATAAAATGGATAAGATGCATAATAATTTGCAAATACATTAAACATTGGATTTACAGAATCTACACCTTTGTTATAAAGGAATGTTCCAGACATAGATTTTCTTAAAACATTTACAGGAGCTTTTACATAATTGTTTTGTGCTAAATATTTAATCGCTTCTTCTCTATTTTCCCATGATTCATCTAGCCACATTTGAGCTTTGATTACTGCTCTCATAACTGCTTTTGTTGTTTCTGGATATTTTTTTACAAAATCAGCTCTTGCTTGTAAAACTTTTTCAGGGTTGTTATTCCAAATATCATAATTTGTTACAAGTGCTGAACCTGCACCTTTAAGTACAATTCTTGAATTCCAAGGCTCACCAACACAGTAGCCTTCAATATTTCCAGCAATTAAGTTTTGTGGCATTGTTGGTGGTGGGAAAGGTTTAATAGTTGTATCCTCGTCTGGTTTGATTCCAGAACCAGCCATCCAATATCTTAACTCATAGTTATGAGTTGAAACTGGGTGTACCATACCAAAGTTAAGTGGTTGATAATTGTTTCCTTCTGCTTTATGTTTTGCATCAATATATTTTTTTAAACTATCAGCGCTAACAGGTCTTTTTGTTTTATCTAAGCCATATTTTTCCATCTCACCAATAATGTTATTACCATAAGTGATTGCATTACCATTAAAATCAAGTGATAAAAGTGCTTGAAGATGAGCATCACCATTGATTCCAAGTGTTGCAGCAATTGGCATACCAGCAAGTGCGTGAGAAAAATCGTATTCGCCAGAGATAACTTTTTGTTGAATCCCTGGCCATCCACCACCCTCTTTTGCTACATGTACATCTAAACCTTCAGCTTTAAAAAAACCTTTTTCTTTTGCAATAACTAACGGAGCACAGTCAGTTAACGCAATGAACCCTATTTTTAATTTTGTTTTTTCTGGAGCTGCTAATAATGTAGAAGCTACAACTGATACACCTAAACCTATTTTTAAAACCTGTTTCAACATCTGATCTCCTTAATTTTACCTTTATTTTTTTTGATGTTAGCATTGTAGCATGAAAAAAAAATAAATTATTCAATATTTTGTTTATTTTTTATACAATATAATCTTAATTTTACATAAATTATATTCTATAATGCAGTATATAAATTATAAATGATATAATTTCAAACTTTATAATTGTAAATAAATAAAGTGGGAAAAAGTAAGGATTATTAGATGATAAAATCTGTTTGTGGATACTGTGGTGTTGGTTGTGGATTGGAGTTTGATAAAGATAAACTTCTAGGAGATGTTACTTATCCTATAAATGAAGGTAAACTTTGTTCAAAAGGGGTATCTGAACTTATAAGTATACAAACTCCAACTAGACTTTTAAGACCACATATAAGAAATGATATAAATAATGAATATAAAATAACCGATTGGCAAAAAGCTATAGAGACTATTGCAAATAGATTAAAACAAACCCCTAGTGAAAAAATAGGATTTTATCTATCTGGACAACTATTAACAGAAGATTATTATATTGCCAATAAACTTTGCAAAGGTTTTTTAGGGACAAACAATGTAGATACAAATAGTAGAGCTTGTATGGCAAGTGCAGTAGTTGCACACAAAAAAGCTTTTGGAGCAGATTACGTTCCTGTACGTATGGATGATGTTAATCACTCAGATTTACTTATCTTAGTTGGAGCAAATACAGCAGAAGCTCATGTGGTATTTCACAACAAAATAAAAAGAGCCAAAAAAAATGGACTAAAAATAGTTGTAATTGATCCAAGATATACAGATACAGCAAAAGCTGCTGATTTACACCTTCCTATAAAACCTGGTGCAGATATAGACTTTTTTAATCTTTTAGCTAAAAGAATTATAGATGAGGATTTAGTAAACCATGAGTTTGTAAAAAACCATGTAAATAATTTTGAGTTGTTGAAAAATAAACTAAAAAGAGTGCCTGTAACTAAGATGTTAAAAAGAACAGGTTTTTCAAAAGAACAGTTTGAAGAGTTTTGGCAACTATTTAAAAACTCACCAAATATTATCTCAGCTTGGACTATGGGATTAAACCAATCGGTTCAAGGGGTTGATAAAAACTTAGCACTAATAAATATACACCTTCTAACAGGGAAAATCTTCAAAAGAGGAAATGGACCATTTTCCCTAACAGGACAACCAAATGCTATGGGAGGAAGAGAAGTTGGTGGACTTTCAACAATGCTAGCAGTGCACCTTGGCTTTGAAAAAGAATCTATTGAAAAGGTTTCAAAGTTTTGGAATACAAATAAGATAGACAATAAACCAGGACTTACTGCAACACAAATGTTGGAAGCAAACCTTGATGTACTTATAATATGTCATACAGACCCAGTTTATCATCTACCAAATAGAAATAAAACCCAAGAGCTTCTTAAAAAAATACCAATGGTTATAGAGATAAATGCCTATGAAAATTCTGAAACAGCACCATTTGCACATATTAGATTGCCAGCTGCTCCTTGGGGAGAAAAAGAGGGAACTCAAACAAACCTTGATAGAACAATAACAAAACAAGAGAAACTAACAAGAACATCAATAGATTGTAAAGCAGATTGGGAGATTTTCCAATTATTAGCCCAAGAGTTAGGGTATAAATTTGCTTTCAATTATGAAAACCCTCAACAAATTTTTGAAGAGTTTCAAGAGATGACGAAACTAAGTGACCATATGAATATACACAAAACCTCATATGAAAAAATAAAAGAGAAACCATATATTTGGGGTGAAGATATCTACGAAAAGGGTGAATTCCTAACAGAAAACAAAAAAGCAAATCTATTTTTTGTAGAAAATAAACTATTAAGTGAAAAAACCTCCAAAGAGTATCCATTTATCCTATTAACAGGACGTACAAGAGACCAATGGCACACAGGAACAAAAACAAATCTTCCAAAAACTTTACTAAAATACAAAGAGTTAAACTTTTGTGAGATAAATCCAGTAAATGCTTTAGAACTTGGTATTTTAGATGGAGATGAGATAAAAATCTCCTCAAAAAGAGGAGAGATTTTTTCAAAAGCTCTTATAACAGCTGATATAAAAGAGGACACCATTTTTGTCCCTGTTAGTAATAGGGATATAAATTATTTGACAAATGACTTATTAGATCCAGAATCTTTTGAACCAGATTATAATCATAGTGCTGTAAAGATAGAGAAAGTAGTTTAAAAATTGAGGACTAAACTCCTCAATTTGTTATTCTGTGATATAAATCAAATTAATGAATGTAGAAATATTGTTCTAAAGAAACATCATATAAATCATTGATGATTTTAATTTTCTATTTTATAAATTATTACTGTATGCACCCTCTTGAAGAACAAAGTTCTCCGCTTTCTCACTTTTTAATTGTAAAAAGTGAGAAAGCGAGGAGTTCACTCCTCAAGACAACTGCATACAATTAAAACTATTTTCAAAGTATTTGTACTTATCAAACCCCTTTGAGTACAAAAAAATCAAACAAGACCTACCTAAGCCTATACCCCATTCCAGAAACATTTACAACAAACTCACTCCCAATCTTTTTTCGTAAATCCCTTACAACACTTCTAATAGCAGATAAACTCATAGATTCACTCCCCCAAACTTGATACTCTATCTCTTCATAAGAAAAAGTTTTGTTTATATCTGAACATAGAAGTTTTAAAAGTAAGGTTTCTTTTTTATTTGTGTGAAACTTTTCCTCTTTATTTAAAATAAGATTGTTATCAAAATCTATTTTTACTTCATTTGTTACCTCAACAATTTGAGGTAAGATTTTATCTATCTTTTCAAAATAGGCTTTAAAAGCTTCAAAAAGCTCCTCTTCTGTTACTGGTTTTATGATATATCTATCGACACCATTGTGGATTGCATTTATTAGAAATTCTGTATCTGTGTGTGCTGATACGATTATTGTGTAAGCACTACAGGCTCTATTTTTTAACTCTTGTAAAAGTTCAAAACCATTCATATTTGGCATTTTTAAATCTGTCATTACGATATCTGGTAGATGTTCTTCATACATATCTAAACCATCATATCCATCAACTGCTGTGTAAACCTCTTTGAAAAAAAACTTTAACATTGAACTAATGTTATCTCTTATGATATCTTCATCTTCTACTAGTAATATTGTTTTACTTTTTAATCTTTCAAGCTCTTTCATCTTCTTTTTCCTTAGGCTTTGGAAGGCTTATTTCGAATACTGCACCTTCATTACTATTTTTTACATTTAAACTACCAGACATATGTTTTTCTATAATCTCTTTTGAGATATAAAGTCCAATACCAGTACCATCTGTATCTTTTGTAGTAAAATATGGTTCAAAGATTCTATTTATATATTTTTCCTCTATTCCACCTGCATTATCTTTTACTATACAAAAAAGTTTATTTTCTTGTTCGTATATATCTATAACTATTTTAGGATTTTCAATTTCTCTTTCTATTAGTACATCTTTTGCATTTGAGATTAGATTTAAAATAACTTGTGAAAACTCATTTGGATACCCGTGAGCTATGATTTCATCTTTTTTACAAATTATTTGTAGATTTATATTGTAGTTTTCTAAAGTATCTTTTACTATTTTATACGCTTTTTTTGCTTTTAATTTTAGATTGAAATACTCTTTTTCCTTATCTGGTTTAAAAAAGTTTCTAAAATCATCTATAGTTTGAGACATATATTTTAGTTGGTCGTTTGCCTCTTTCATCCTTTCATCTAAGAAGTTTTTATCAACTCCTTGAGAGATTGCAGTCCATTTTATATTCATCATTATTGCACTTACTGCACTAATTGGTTGTCTCCATTGGTGGGCAATGTTTCCTATCATCTCCCCTAAAGCTGCAAGTTTTGATTGTTGGATTAGTAGGTTTTCTTTTTCCCTTTGTTTTTTAACCTCTACATTTACTTTATTGTGTAGGGTTTTATTAAAATCATCCAACTCTTCTATTTTTCTTTCTAAACTTTTATTTAATAAGGAGATTTTTTTCTCATCTCTTATTTTTATGCTTTGATAGATTATAAAAGTTATAAGTGTCCCAATAGCAGCTATTATAAGATAGATTATGGTTTGAGTTTTATCTTTATTTATCTCTTCTAGTTGTGCATACTCTTGTTTTGCATCAAAAAATACACTAATACCACCCCTTACATCACCCACATGATAACCTTGTTTCGCATGACATTTTAAACAATCAGCTTCAGTTTTAAGTGCACCCATAAACTTAAAAGTATTATCTTCAATCTTCCAATAATATGGAACCTCTGGATTTTCATCAAAATAGTCTAATATCTTTTTTTCATACTCATCTGGAGCATTGTTTTTATTTATTAGTTTATTACTAGTAATTTTAAGTCTAAAGCCATCCCTTTGACTTGCTATATTTGAGATTTGTCTTGTCATAAATGCTGGGTTTATCCATACTAGTGTATCTTTGTTTTCAGACTTTATAAAACCAGGATTTAGATATGGGTTTGGTTTTAGCTCTTCTGTTTTTACATATACCCCATCAAACTGTGCATTCCAATGTCTCATATCAACTATAAGATTAAATATAGCAAGAGCTTTTTTCTCCAAACTATCTTCTAAAAGTTTCTCTTGTACCTTATAAGACTCTCTTATTGTAAATCCAATAATTAAAAATAGAGATAATAAAAAAAATAAAAAAATAAAAGTTATATACTTTTTGATGCTCTTTCCTTTGTTTTTTTTATTATAAAACAATAAATTTTCAAAACTTTGCCTCTTTTGTTTATTTTATATACATGCATAATTTATCTATCCTATTTTTTTCCTCACTTTTATTTGTTTAATTTCAACATATCAAATTTAAAAAAGAAAAAGGAGCATTTATGGCTTACATAGAACCATCTGAGTTTGCAACCAAAATGGTTGATGCTGGTGAACAAAAAGTTTTCATGTCTACAAGGGACACATTAATTAGAGCGTATATGGCAGGAGCAATTTTAGCTTTAGCTGCAGTTTTTGCAATTACAGTTGCAATGAAATCTGGTTCTCCTATATTAGGAGCTTGTTTATTCCCTGTTGGGTTTATTATGTTGTACTTAATGAAGTTTGACCTTCTAACTGGTGTATTTACATTAGTACCATTAGCTTGGATTGATAAAAGACCAGGTGTTACAATTGGTCAAATCCTTAGAAACTGGGGATTAGTTGCTCTTGGTAACTTTGGTGGAGCATTTACTGTTGCAGTTATGATGTCATTTATCTTTACTATGGGTTACAACACAGATGGTGGAGCAATTGCTACAAAAGTTGCAACTATTGGGGAGTCTAGAACAGTTGGTTATGCTGCCTATGGAATTGATGGTTGGATAACTGTATTTATTAGAGGTATGTTATGTAACTGGATGGTTTCTATGGGTGTTGTTGGAGCTATGATTTCAACTTCTGTTTCTGGAAAATGGCTTGCAATGTGGATGCCAATTATGCTTTTCTTCTTTATGGGATTTGAGCACTCAATTGTAAATATGTTCCTTTTCCCATTCTCTTTAATCATGGGTGGTAACTTTACAATCTCTGATTATCTATTATGGAATGAGTTACCAGTTGCTTTAGGTAACTTAGCTGGTGGTTTATTGTTTGTTGGTCTTATGATCTATGCAACACACGTTAAAACTGGTGCAAAAAGAGACTTAAGTGTTTCTTCAACTAGTTCAAAAAAAGCTGCTTAAAACTTATAGGCTTATGCCTATAGGTTTTATCTATTTTACTGAAGACAATTATTTAAACATTTGTTTTCATTAAGGTCGATAGTATGAAAAATCAATTAGAAATTATTTCAGGTCAATATTCATCAAAAGGTGTAAAAGAAGTAAACCAAGACTTCCATGCCATAAGTACACCAAACGAACATCTACTAAAATACAAAGGTATAGCAATAGCCCTTGCAGATGGTATAAGTAGTAGTGAAGTAAGTGATATTGCAAGTAAAATTTCCGTAAATTCCTTTATAGAAGATTACTATTGTACTTCCCAGACTTGGTCAGTTAAAAAATCAGCCCATAGAGTTTTAACTGCTACCAACTCTTGGTTATATTCTCAAACTAAACAATCTATTCATAGATACAATAAAGATAAAGGGTACGTTTGTACATTTAGTTCAATCATACTTAAATCAACAAAAGCTCATATATTTCATATAGGTGATAGTAGAGTTTATAAAATAAGAGATAACAATATCCAACAACTAACAAATGACCATAGATTATTTATCTCAAAAGAGGAAAACTATCTTAGTCGAGCAATGGGATTAGATAGTGTTTTAAATATAGATTATGAATGTATTGATTTAGAAAAAGAGGATATTTTTATCTTAGCAACTGATGGAGTTTATGAATATATCAATTTTGAAGATATTAACTCTTTGATTAAAACTAACCAAGAGAATTACAATGATTTATGTAAAAGTTTAGTTGAACAAGCTATAAAAAATGGAAGTAAAGATAACTTAACGATTCAAATTATAAAAATTAAAAATCTTCCAAATAAAGATATCAAAGATATAAATAAGCAGTTAGAGCTAAAACCTCTTCCACATATTTTAGAAGCAAGAGAAAAGTTTGATGGTTTTACAATCATAAGAACTCTAAGTTCAAGTCCTAGAAGTCATGTATATCTAGCAGTTGATGATACAACAAAGAAAGAAGTGGTTTTAAAAATCCCCTCAACAGAATTAAAAGAGGATAAGGCTTATTTAGAAAGATTTATGCTTGAAGATTGGATAGCAAAAAAAATCAACAATGCCTATGTGGTAAAATCTTATCCTCAAAATAGAAAACAAAACTATCTATACAATGTAACTGAATATATAAAAGGGCAAACCTTAGCCCAATGGATAGTGGATAATCCAAAACCAAAACTTCAAGTAGTAAGAGATATTATTGAACAAATTGCAAAAGGTTTATACACCTTTCATAGATTAGAGATGATACATCAAGATATACGTCCTCAAAATATCCTAATAGATGAAACCAACTCAATCAAAATCATAGATTTTGGTTCTACAAAAGTGGAAGGAATACAAGATATTAATACTCACCTTGAGCAAGAAGAGCTCCAAGGTACAGCTTTATATTCAGCTCCTGAATACTTTTGGGGTGATAGTGGAACAAATAGGTCTGATATCTTTTCACTTGCTGTTATTACATATCAAATGATCTCAGGAAAATTTCCCTATGACACAAAAATAGCTAGATGTCAAAATAAAAGTGAAATAAAAAAACTAAAATACAAGCCTCTTTATTACGATAAAGATGATTGTTTGGTTCCACTTTGGGTTGATGAAGCTTTAAAAAAAGCTTGCGAAATTGATCCGCTCAACAGATATGGTGAACTCTCTGAGTTTATTTATGACCTATTCAATCCAAATGAAGATTTTGTTAAAAGAAACAAACCTGCATTGATAGAAAGAAATCCAATGATATTTTGGCAAAGTATTGCTTTGATTGAATTTGCCATTATTTTAATTTTAATGTTAAATTAAGTTTTATATGTATATTTATTATACATATAAGAGTATATTTTATTTAAAAACTATGGAATAATTACAAAATATAAGTAAAAGGAAAAATTGTGAAAGAGAAACTGGTAGTAATTGGAAATGGTATGAGTGGTCTTCGACTTATAGAAGACTTGTTAGAACTTGATAATACAAAGTATGATATTACAGTTTTTGGTGAAGAACCACATGTAAACTATAATAGAATCATGCTTTCATATATATTATCACGTGAAAAAAGCTTTGAAGATACTATTATAAACCACGAAACTTGGTATGAACAAAACAATATCACTTTATACAAAGGTGATAAAGTAATCGCTATAAATAAAGATGAAAAAACAGTTACAAGCCAAAGTGGTAAAGTTGTATCTTATGACAAACTTCTAATAGCAACTGGTTCAAATGCTTTTATTCCTAAAACAACTGGAAGTGATTTGAAAAATGTTATTGCATTTAGAACAAAAGCTGATGTGGATACTATTATTGACACAATTGATAAATCAAAAACTGCTGTGGTAGTTGGTGGTGGATTACTTGGTCTTGAAGCAGCTTATGGTATCGCTATGCATGGAGTTAAAACAATTTTAGTTCATAGAAGTGGTTCAATTCTTTCACAACAACTAGATACTACTGGTGGAAAACTTTTACAAAAAAACCTTGAAACATATGGAATAGAGTTTAAACTAAATACTACTATTGAAACTATAGGTGGAGAAAATGAAGTTGAAACTGTAAAGTTTAGTGATGGTTCTGAAGTTTCTTCAAATATTGTAGTTTTTGCTACGGGGATTATCCCAAATACAGCTTTAGCAAAAGAGGCTGACTTAGAGTGTAAAAAAGGTATCTTGGTAGATGACTATCTAAAAACTTCTGATGAATCTATTTATGCAGTTGGTGAATGTGTTGAACACAATGGGAACACTTATGGTTTAGTTGCTCCACTTTATGAACAAGCAAAAATCTTAGCAAAAGTTTTAGCAAATAAAGAAACAGAAGGTTATATTGGTTCAACACTATCAACTAGACTTAAAATCTCTGGAGTTGATTTATTTAGTGCTGGGGATTACCTAGGTGATGAGACAACTGAAGAGTTAATCTTACTTGATGAAAAAGTTGGTATCTATAAAAAACTTGTGATTTATGATAACAAAATTATTGGAATTGTTCTTTATGGTGATACAGCTGATGCTTCATGGTATCTAAAACTTTTAAAAGAACACACAGATATAAGTGATTTAAGAACTAAAATTTTATTTGGAAAATCAGCACTTGGAGATAGTGGTCATGGTGGAAATGATGTAAATGCTATGAGTGATGATGAAGAGGTTTGTGGATGTAATGGTGTTTGTAAAGGTGATATTGTAAATGCAATTAAAGATAAAGATTTAAAATCACTTTCAGATGTAAAATCATGTACAAAAGCAGGTGCTTCGTGTGGATCATGTAGTGGCTTAGTTGAACAAATCTTAGTAAACACTTTAGGTGATGAATACAATGCTGTTGAAGAGGGAATATGTTCTTGTACCACTTTAGGTCATGGAGAGATTAAAAAAGCTATTGATGAAGGTGAGTTTGAAACTGTTTATGATGTATTTAAAAAACTTGCTTGGAAGACAGAGGATGGTTGTGCAAAATGTAGACCAGCAGTAAACTACTACTTACTTGTAAAATACAATGATGATAAATATAAAAATGATAAAAGAAGTGCCTTAGTAAACGATAGAATGTATGCAAATATCCAAAAAGATGGAACATACTCAGTAGTTCCAAGAATCTGGGGAGGATTAACAAGCCCTCAAGAGCTAAAAGATATTGCTGATATTGCTGTTAAATATGATGTACCAACTGTAAAATTTACAGGTGGTCAAAGACTTGATATGCTTGGAGTTAAAAAAGAGCAATTAGCACCTATGTGGAAAGATTTAAACGATTGTGGTTTTGTTTCAGGACAAGCTTATGCAAAAGGTTTACGTACAGTTAAAACTTGTGTTGGAAACACTTATTGTAGATTTGGTACACAAGACTCTATGAATATGGGTGTTGAGCTTGAAAAACTTACATGGGGAAGTTGGACACCACACAAATATAAACTTGCTGTTTCAGGATGTCCTAGAAACTGTGCGGAAGCAACTATCAAAGATTTTGGTGTAGTTGGTGTTGATTCTGGATGGGAGATACATATTGCAGGAAATGGTGGTATTAAAGTAAGAGTTACAGATTTACTTTGTAAAGTTGAAACTGATGAAGAGTTGATAGAATACACAAAAGCTTTTATGCAGTTTTATAGAGAAGATGCTTACTACTTAGAAAGAACTGCACATTGGGTTGAAAGAGTTGGTTTAGAGTATGTAAAAAATATTATTCTAGACAAAGAAAAAAGGGTATTTTATGCTTTAAGATTTGAAGAGTCTCAAAAATCTGCACAAATTGACCCTTGGGCAAAAGCGATTGAGGATGGCTTTGCAAAAGAGTTTGACCCTATTGTAATTGATACAGATAATTTACCAAACTATGAACCAAAGGAGAACTAAAAATGTGCAAATGGATTAAAATCACAGAAATTGAAAATATCCCTTCAATGGGAGCTAGAAAAGTTGAGATAGGTGAAACTGAGATTGCCATATTTAAAACTAAAGATGGTTCAATCTTTGCTTTAGAAAACTCATGTCCACATAAAAATGGAAAACTAAGTGAAGGTTTAGTTCATGAGCATAAAGTAACTTGCCCTTTACATAATCTAGACTTAAATTTAAAAGATGGTCAAGCTTTAGAAGAGAATGGTGGTTGTACAAAAGTATTTGATACTAAAATAGAAAATAATATTATCTACATTTTATTTTAATAAAAAAATCAATAATCTTGTTATCTAAAAAAGGGTAGATTCCATAGTAGTATTAATCCTTTTTTAGATAAAATAAGGTTATGAATATAAAAAATAATTTAAAATATTTTATAATTGTTATTCTATTTTTTCTAATATTCTTACCAGTACAGTATTTATTAGATATAAAAATTGATACATTAAAAAATGACAAATACCAAACAATAGCACAAAACTATAAAAATTTAACACAACAACTTATTGATGATAAATCATATGCAACTTTAAATATTGCAATTGCATTATCTGAAAATGATTCATATAAACAATTTTTATTAGGGAATAAAGACCAAAATATAAACCTTCAAAAAATCTCTTTAAAGATGAGAGAAAATAGTAATTTCAAAAATGTTTGGATCCATCTTATAGATTCTAAGGGAATTAGCCGATATAGAAGTTGGTCACCAAAAAGAGATGATTATCTTTTAAATGTCAGAAAAGAGTTATCATCTTTATTAAATAATCCACGAGTCACCTCAGTTATTAGTGTAGGAATATTTGATTTGACATTTAAAAGTATTGTTCCTATTTATGAAAATAAAAAATTTTTAGGTTTAATAGAGGTTATTACTAAGTTTAATTCTATTTCAGAAAAATTAGAAAAAGAGGGAATAGACTTAGTTGTTTTAGTAGATAAAAAATATAAAGAACAAATAAAAAAACCTTTTTCAAAACTTTTTATTGATGACTATTATGTAACAAATGTAAATGCAAAACCAAATCTTATGAAAACTATACAAAGTAATATAGAGCATTTTATTGGTTTAAAAAATTTTGATATTATAGAAAAAAAATATTTTACTACAACTTTGACTTTAAATGACTTCAATAATAAACCTATGGCTTATATTTGTATCTTTTCAGATTACAATAGTATCTATTTAGAAGAGATAAAGAATTTTGAACAATTTATTATAGTTATTACTTTTTTAATTGCTTTTCTTATGCTTATTCTTTTTGCTTTATACTATTTTTTCAATAAATCTAAATATACTAAAAAATTAGAAAAAGAAGTAAAACGAAGAACAAAAGAGTTAATCATATCTAAAAAAAGATATGAACAATTATTTGAAGGTTCTATGGCAATTAAATTAATAGTTGACCCTCAAACAAAACAGATAATTGATGCTAATACTGCTGCTTTAAAATTTTATGGTTATACAAAAGAACAAATATTAAAACTAAAATCATATGATATAAATATTGATTTAAATAACAAAAGTGAAGTGTTTAATCAAATAGTAAATAAAGATAAAAACTATTTTATTTTTAAACACAAATTAGCCTCTGGAGAGATAAAAGATGTTGAAGTATATTCTTCTTGCGTTGATATTGATGATAAAAAACTAATCTATTCAATAATCAGAGATATTACAGAAGATTTAAAAATCAAAAAAGATTATGAAGAGAAACAAAAACTATTTTATCAACAAGCTAAAATGGCATCTATGGGAGAGATGTTGGAAAATATTGCCCATCAATGGAGGCAACCTTTATCTACAATTACAACTGCATCCACAGGTATAAAACTAAAAAAAGAGTTTGATAGTTTAGATGATGACTTTTTGGATGAGTCTTTAGAAATCATCTTAAAATCATCAAATTTTTTATCTCAAACAATTGAAGATTTTAGAAACTTTTTTAAACATAGTGAAGATATTGAAACTTTTGAAGTTGAAACAATTATACAAGATGCTTTAAATATCTTAAAATTAAAACTTTATTCAAATGATATACATATAGATATTCACAACACAACAAAATGCCAATTACAAGGTTATAAAAACGAACTTATTCAAGTATTTTTAAATATTTTAAACAACTGTGTTGATGCCTTCTTACAAAGTGATCTTGAGGATAAACATATTGTTATCAAAATAAAAGATGAAGGAACTAAGCTATTAGTTACAATTCAAGACAATGCAAATGGTATTGATGAAAATATTATCGACAAAGTTTTTGAACCATATTTTACTACAAAACATAAAAGTCAAGGGACTGGTATAGGGCTTTATATGAGTGAACAAATCATTGAAAAACATTTCAATGGTGAAATTAGTGTAAAAAATAGTGAGTTTGAAATAGATTCAGAAAAATATTTTGGTGCCAAGTTTACCATAAGACTCCCAATAAAAGAACCCCAAGAATAAGCTACACAGAAAATATCAAAACCTCATTGTTCTAATCTGAATCTATATTGTTCAATCTTAATAAAGAAAAAAAATTTTTCTTATTTTTTTACTTAAGTATTTGCCCATTGACGAATCAAATTATGATAAATACCACTAAGATTTACTACTTCTTGATGACTTGAACCAAGTTCTAAAGTTAATTTTTGTACTGACTGATCTAAGTTAAATAATGTTTCTCTTTGTGCTATATCTTTTACCATACTTTGTATCCAAAAAAATGAAGCCACTCTTGCTCCTTTTGTAACTTTTGATACATGATGTAAACTAGTTGAAGGGTAAAGTACCATATCTCCTGCAGCTAATTTCACAGTTTGAGTACCATATTTCGTTTCTATTGAAAGCTCACCACCTTCATAATTCTCTGGTTCTTCTAAAAAAATAGTTGCAGATAAGTCCGTTCTCATCGTTTCACTAGTTCCTGGTATTTGCATCAAAGAACCATCAATATGAGCACCATAAGTTTCATTAACACCATATTTATTAAACTTAGGAGGATAGATTTTATGTGGAAGAGCAGCAGATATAAAAGTTGGGTTTTGAGAAAGTACTTTTAATATATGGCTACCTAAGCTAAGTGCTGGCTCTTTTGTATCATCTAATTGTTGATTTCTTTTAACATTTAAAGCTATACTTCCAGCCGTGTTACTTCCATCTTCCCATTGAGCTTCATCTAAATATTCTCTAAATTGTTTTACCTCTTCTTCACTTAAAACATTTGGTATAGTAATTAACATATTCTTATCCTTTTTGTAATAAACTTTCTTTTATATCTTCAATACTATTAGCTCCTGTTAGAGCCATACTTAATTCAAACTCTTGCCTTAAAAGTTTTATCATATGAGCAACCCCTAAAGCTCCTGCAACTGATAGTGCATAAACTTGAAGACGCCCAATTAAAACTGCATTTGCACCTAAAGCAATTGCTTTGAAAGCATCATCTCCTGAACGAATACCACTATCAAAAAGCAAACAAAAATCATCTCCAACTGCTTGGCGAATCTGGGCTAACATAACTAAACTTGCTGGAACTCCATCAAGTGTTCTTCCACCATGATTTGAAACTATAAGCCCTTCAACACCTAACTCTTTTAAGGCTAATGCATCAATAGGATTTAGTACACCTTTGATTAATAAAGGTAAGTTTGTAAACTCTTTTATTTTTTTTATAATCTCTTTATTAATGACATTTTTGGCAAAAATTCTAAATACTTCACTTTTTTGTTCATCAATCGTTTCAGTTATACTAGGAGTTAAATCTGTAAGATTAGCTGGATATAAATCATTTGGCATTTTAAAACCTGCATTTATAGCTGTTCTACTTGGAAGTTGTACACTTGCATCTACAGTTAAAACTATCGCTTTGTATCCACTATTTTCAGATCGTTTTATCAACTTTAATGTATCTTTGAAATTATCTTGTAAATATAACTGAAACCATTTATGTGACCCTGTATTTTTAGAAATATCTTCCATAGTATATGAAGAAAGTGTACTTGCTACCATAAGAGTATCTGTAGCTTCACAAGCTTGTGCAGTTGCAATTTCACCATTTTTATGTGCCAAGGTTTGATATGCTAATGGTGCTAAAAGAAAAGGATGTTCTAAAGTTTCTCCAAGTAACTCAAGTTTAGTTGAAGCATTACGAACATCACTAAAAACACTAGGTATGATATTATATTGTGAAAATGAAATACGGTTTTGATGTAAAGTTTTATCAAAACCACTACCACCTGAAATATATCCAAAATTTTCATTTGAAATAAAACTTGGTGCCAGTGATTCGTAATCACTGGCATTTAATACTCCTGCTGGAATATGGTTTAATTTTTTGTATTTAGCCATCAATATTAAAACTTATAATTTAATGTAAGTTGGGCATTTCTTTTATCACCAATATAAGTGAATGAACCCGATCTATATGCTGCTAAATAATAATCTTCATTAAATAGATTATTAACATTTAATCTTAATGATGCTTTAGAATTTATTTTATAAGTAGCAAAAGCATCTACAGTTGTGTAAGCTGGAACATACATTGTTTCACTAGCTGCAGAATCTGGTTGTCCAGTATATTTTTTATTTTCATAATTTACTGCTCCACCTAGAGTAAATGCTGGTGTTAAATGATATCTAGCTTGTACATTTATTGAACTGTCTGCAAAGTTAGCAAGTTTTTTTCCTACATTGTCTGAATTACTAGATTTAGTTATTTTTGATTTCATAAATGTAATACCACTTTGAACACTTAATTTATCTGTAAGATAACCAGATAAACCAAACTCAATACCATCTACTCTATTTCCTCCAGTATTTGCTGTACCAGTAGCACTATAATCACCACCACTAACAGTTTCCATAACATCAGTTTTATCTATTCTAAATACTGCTGCTGTTGCTAGAAGTTTATCATTGTTGAATCTCCACTTAGTACCTAACTCATAACTATTTGTTGTTTCTGGCTCTGCAGAAGCTGTATCACCAGTATCAACATACCCTCCATATCCACCACTAGTACCAACATCAGACTCTCCACCATTCAAGTTTGTTGCAGTAGAAAAACTTGCATAAACATTTGCTGATGGATTAATCTTATAACTAACTCCTACATGTCCATTCCAATCACCTTTATTATAATCATATTCTGCATCTGCTCTACCTTGAGTTTTTAGATTATAGTCATAATATTCATATCTAACACCACCAAAAGCTGTCCAATCGTCAGTTAAATCAACAGTATCCATTAGATATAAAGAGATAGTATTTAAACTCCAATCTGAATCCCAATCACTTTTTGTAATATCTCTTTGTAATAAATTATTTAGATTTGAAACAATATTTCCGCTTGAATCTCTTCCACAATATGAAGAACTTACTCCTCCTCTACCTGCGGCATAACAATTAGTTGCACCATTTGAAGTTGCACTATAAACACCATTTAAAACTGTTTGTCTTTGATATTCAACACCAAGAACAAATTCATGTTTCATATCTGCAAGCTCTAACTCTTTCATATAGTTAAGTTGATTTGCAAAATACTCTACCTCTTGCCACCCTTGGTGAGCACTTAGTGTGAAAGTATCAAAGCCATTAGTTCCTGCTGTTGCATCAGCCTCAGTTGCATATCCCGTTGTACCTCTTGCACCTGTTACATAATAACCATTGTCAGTCTTACCAAATCTAGTAAGGTTTACTATTCTTGAACTATCATCTATTTCTAATCCCGTTCTTAAAGTTATAGTATCAACTTGTGTACTTAAAAAATCTTCATCTTGTAAATATGCAGGCACATCTTTTGCAGGATTATTTGTATATCCATCATTATCTGAATCTGTTAAATAAGTACCTAAATCAGGGTTATCATCACCTTGAAAATGATAATAGTCTACAGTAAATTCTAAATTATCAGTTGCTTGGTGAGTTAAAGATAAAGCCAGACCTTTTCTTTGCCTATCTGCTGGGTCTCTATCTGGAACATCCTCTTTAGCATGTAAAATATTAGCTCTAATTGCAGTATCATCATTTATAACCTTATTATAATCTAATGTGATTCTATGATGATTATCTGTTCCAATAGCAGTGCTAATTTCCCCAAAATCTGATTCTGTACTAGCTCTTTTTGTACTTGAATTAACAGCACCACCAGTTGTACCACGTCCAGCAAAACTTGAGCTAGGTCCTTTACTAATCTCAATTTGGTCTACTGCAAAGCTTTCCCTCATAGTCATACCAGGATCTCTTAATCCATCAACAAACATATCAGATCTTGCTTCATGACCACGAATAACATATCTATCACCAAAAGCATTTCCATTTTCTCCTGTACCTAAAGTGATACCTGGTTGTCCATCTAATATCTCTTTTAAATCAGTTCTACCTGATTCTTCAATAGCTTCAGCAGTTAACACAGTAATAGTTTGTGGTGTCTCAGCAAGTTTTCTAGTTCTTCTTGGATCTGATAATCTCTCAGCTAAATATGGTGAACCTGGTACTGCATAAGGATTTGTTTCTCTTGATACTGATTCTTCAACACTAACTTTTTCTAAAGTTGTACTTTTTGTTTTTTCATCTTCTGCACTTGCTTGTGTAGCCAATAAACTTGCACAAAGTGCAAAAGCCAATGTTGACATCTGTGGTGTTTTTTTAGATGTTGTTTTTATTTCTATATTTTTATTTGTCATTTTTTCTCCATAATTGTAATTTCATTTATTTTTTGTTTATCAATTCTATGTATAATTATGGGAGAAGTTAACTCGCAACTAACTTCTTCCAATGAAACTAGATAAAGGGTCATAACGAGAACATTTTTTATTTCCTCTTTATTTAGTTTCTCCTTGTGTGTGTATTTTTGTTTAATCTCCTTTCATTTAATAAAATTTATTTTTAATAGTTTTTAATTTAAACTCAATTGGTAAAGTTAAATCCAAAGGTTCAAGACTCACGTCTTTTGGAATAGCTGGAAATGGACTTGCTTTTTTTAACATTTTCATTGCCTCTTCATCTAATCTTTCGTCACCTGAACCTTTTATTAGTTGAATATCTTCTACTTTTCCATTTAACATAATAATAAATCTAACTGTTGCAGTTCCAACAACACCCTCTTTTCTTGCACTTCTTGGGTATTTTTTAGCACGTGAGATTCTAGTTTTTACAATACTTAAATATCCTTGCTGTGCAGCTGGGTCTCCACCAGTTTGAACCTGTTCACCAGTCCCTGTTGCCCTTCTTGCTAATTGTGTTTTATCAGACATATTAATATCTGAATTAGATTCTACTTTAGATTCAGGTTCCGATTTAGACTCTTCTACTAATTCTTGTTCTACTGTAGGTACTGTTTCACTCTTTGTTTCTGGTTTTGGTTCCAACTTAGGTTTTGGTTTTGGTTCAATTTTAGGTTTTGGTTTAGGTTCCACTTTAGGCTCCACTATAGGCTTAGGTTTTGGTTTAGATTCTGGTTTTGGTTCATCTTTGGGTCTTTCTATAATTTTTTTCTTCTCTATAGTTTCATTTTCATTTTCACCTGTTTTTTCACTGTCAGTAAAACTTCCTGTTATTCCTACCCCTACTACAATCCCATCTTTCCCTTTGTCTATTGCACCTTCATCCTTAGGTTGATTATAAAAATAGGCAAATGCAAAAGATACATGTACTAAAACTGCTATGAATATACTAATTAATAATTTAAATCCCATATTAATACCTATGTGTAGCTATATTTATTTGTTTTACACCAAAAGCTTGTACAGCTTCTAAAACGTCATCTAACTTCGATATTTGAAGTTCACTATGAATATGACAAGTGATAACAGAGTTTTCATTTAAAGCCAATAGTTCAAACTGCTTCATTAAAGAGTCTTCAACTTTAGCATTGTTAATAGAGTAATCACCATTTGACATAATATTTATATTGATTTCTTGTTTTAAAAACTTTTCATCACTTGTTGATTTAGGAACTAATAATTGTGTATCCCTACTTTCGATTTTTCCTGCAATCATAAAAAAAATCAAAAGTAAAAAAACTATATTGATAGCAGGAATCATACTATCATCAAGTTTTTTCATACTTTTTTTATTTTGATTTATATTTATTAATTTCATGGCAATTCCGATTTAGAGATATTCAATTTTATCACTCCTGCAGTTTTTAAACTATCAAGTAGTTCAATAAACTTTTGAGTTTTCACTTCAGGATTAGCAGCAAGTATTACTTGCTCATTATTTTTTACAAAGTTATTTAAATTAGTATTAAATTCTTGACTATTTAATTGATATTTTATTCCATCAATATAAATCATCTCATCAATATCTAATAAAAGCTTATGAGATTTATCATCTTGTTTTGATGAAGATTCTGAACTAGCAGAAGATGTTTTCATCTCTATTTGCTTTTCTCTTTGAAATGTTGAAGATAACATAAAAAATAAAAGTAAAATAAAAACAACATCAATTAGTGGAGTAATACTAATTGATGAATCTTTTTTTGCTGAAACATTAAGAAGCATTTTTAACTACTACTTTACTTTGTATTTTGTTCTGGTTGGTATGTAAACACTTCTGAAACCACTTCATTTATAGTATAAGAGATTCTTTCTATTTTTCTCTCTAGCCAACTATGTGCCATTGAAGCTGGAATTGCAACTGCAAGACCAACAGCAGTTGTTAAAAGTGCTTGCCAAATACCACCAGATAATACTGAAGGATCTACTTCACTACCTGCTAACTCCATTTGTTTGAAGGCTAAAATCATCCCAAGAACTGTACCCATAAGTCCTAATAGTGGACTAATATTAGCTATAACCTCTAAAGGTCTTAGGTATGAATTTAATTGATTTATTAGTTTATTTGCTTTTTTTTCTAACTTTTTTTGAAGTAAATCTGGATTGATATTATTGATTATACCATCCATTGCATCATGAACTATTTCAGCAATAGAATGTTTTTTATTTAAAAGTTTTATAGCATTATCATAATCTTTTGATCTCCATAATTCTAAACTTTTATTAACTTTTTTAACTTTTTCTGGGCGTAATGTAGCAAATTGCCATAACTTTAAAAGTACAATTGCTAAAGCAAAAATAGAAAAGATTCCTAAAATCCAAACAACTGGTCCCCCAATATCTAAGATTGTATTTACTTCTTTTGAAGCCTCTAAGACATTGCTTGTTAGTGTATTTGTTTCTAAAACTTCAGGATTTGGTAAATCAATATTTCCTGTTTTTATAACTGGCATCTGTGTAGTACCATCAACAATACTTGTATCTGTATTTATTGTTTTAGAATCTAATATTTGTGATGTATTAGATTCTATATTAGTTTCTTCATCTATATTTTTCATTGTTGTCCTTCGTCTAATTTCTTACCAAAATTTAAAAAATGATGTAAAAATGATATTTTTATCGAAATATTAAATTAAATTTACTTAATTTAATATTAATATCGATAATAGTTATCATTAACTCTATGATGCAATTTATATTCCTTTACTATCAAGAAATAAAATTCCAAAACTTTTTAATAGTGATTATCATTTTTAATAATTATTTAAGATTAAATTTGTATAGTTCTAAAATTTTTTATGAAGGAGAAAAATGATTTTAAAATTAATTATAGGTGCATTAATATTATTTTCATCATTAAATGCGTCAAATGTACTAAATGTCTATTCCCACAGACACTATTTTGCAGATAAACAATTATTCGAAATGTTTGAAAAAGAAACTGGCATAAAAATAAATCTGACTGAATTAGATTCATCTGAGGTGCTTACAGAGATACAAGCAGATGGAAAAGATACAGATGCGGATCTATTAATCACAGTTGATGCAGGAAGACTTGTTTATGCACAATATAATAATTTATTACAACCTGTAACATCAGAAAAACTAGAAAAAATTGTACCAAGTCATTTAAGACAAAAAAAGGGTTATTGGTATGGTCTTACTAAAAGAGCTAGAGTTATTGCTTACAATAAGAAGAAAGTTTCACCATCACAGTTATCAACATATAAAGATTTAGCAACACCAAAATGGGCGAAAAAAGTTGTTGTGGGAAAATCAACAGAAATGTATAATATGTCATTGTTAGCAGCACTTATAGCATATGAAGGTGAAGAGGAGATAACAAAATGGGCAAAAGGTATTGTTGGAAACTTAGCAAGAAGCCCACTAGAAGGTGATAATAATCAAATAAAATCTATCTCATTCAATAGAGGTGATGTTGCAATTATAAATACTTATTATCTTGCTAAATTGATAAATTCAAAAAAACCTCATGAAGTTGAACTTACTGATGATATTGGCATATTTTTCCCTGACCAAGGAAAAAATGAAAGAGGTACTCATATAAATATTTCAGGAATGGGTGTAGTAAAATATAGCAAAAATAAAGAAAATGCTATCAAATTCATGGAATTTATGTTAAGTTCTAAAGCTCAAAAAATCTATGCTGAGGCTTCTTATGAATACCCAATCAATGAAACAGTTGAACCCTTAGAACTACTTAAATCATGGGGAGATTTTAAAGAAGATAAAATAAATATGGAATACCTTGGATACTATAATCACAAAGCTGTAGAAGTATTTAAAAAAGTTAAATGGAAATAAATTCCAAAAAATTTGAATATTTGATTTTAGTCAAATAATTTATTTAAAAGTTTTGTTAAAATTTTATCAAATAACCAAGAAGGTTCTCCTCCTACAATTAAAAAGCAATTCCTAAACTAATATTTTTTTCTTCCTTCTTGGCTTATTTATTTTGACAGTTTTTTAATAACAAATCTAATTGTGTTTTTAAATCATTTAATTTTTTTGTAGTTTTAAGCAGATTTTCTGATGACTCAATAGCTATATCTTCACTTCTATTTATCTCTTTTACTATTTCTGATTTATTTCCTAACTCATCAATAATATTCTCAAATTCATCTGTTAAATCTAACAATTTCTCTGATGCTAATTTTGATTGTTCAAGGGCTGATTCTGAATAATTCATAGCAGAATTAACTTTATTTATAAAATTATTCATATTGTTTGCCATCTCTACAAACTCTTTTTCACTCTCAACATGTATGGGCTCTAAATTAGTTATCTCACCCGAATTTAACTGACTATATTTTGACATAAACTCTTTTGCATGAGACTCAATTTGTTTTAATTGAACCAAAGAGTAGATTGTCAACATAAACATCAATGCAAATGAAGTGTATTGAAAATTTTTTATAAATGCAGTTTTTTCTTCAATATATCTAGTATATAAACTTACAACTTTATCAACCTCATCTAACAAAACTGTATTTGTTTCATACATATATTTTAAAATAGAGTTTTGTTTTTGAATATCATCTTTTAAAATTGCTTCTTTAAACTCTTTTGTATTTTTTTCAAAGGTATTCCATAAAACTATAACTTTTGATATTTGATTACTTATTATATCTGTTGGAGCGGCAGATATATTTAATAATTCATTTCCATCTTTTAGAGTTGTCAATCCATAATTAAACTCTTCTATTGCATTATCAATTTGTGTGAAATTATTTGACTTTGTTTGATATAAATAAAAAATATTTTTTGTAATCTTTTGTGTAAGCATTCTTTGTTTACCAGCAATATTTATAATAGTTGCATCTTTTGAATTTTTTAAATTTAGATATAAAGATACACAAATCACAAAAAATACAGTAGATATTAGTAATGCACCTAAAATCTTAATTTTCCCACTAACACTAATCTCTTTTTTCATCTTATTGTCCTAAATAGATACTTTTTAATTCATCACCATTTTCAATTGATACAATCCCTTTATCGATTGATATTGTACCATTTCTAACCAACCTTTTTAGTACTCTTGATAAAGTTTCTGGTTGTATATGTAGCAATAATGATACTTCATTTCTTTTTAAGTGATTAAACATATCCAAATCATTTGTAAGCATAAAAGCAACTTTTGATGTTGCATCAAAAACTAATTCTCTATTTACAATACATTGAAGTTGTTGATTTTTATAAATAAGCTCATTGATAAACTTTTGTACCAAATCATTTTGACTTAAAAACTCTTCTTTAAATTTTTTAAAATTCACACAAAGCATCACACTATCTCTTAAAAACTCACTATTTGAGAAACAATTGATTTTATTGTCATTTAGATTTGATAATTCAGATATCATAGAGTTTGGATATACATAATATAAAAATATCTCATTATCGTACTTATCTATTTTATATACTTTTAGTAAGCCTTCAACCAAAAAAAGTAATTCATCTGTTGTTTCTGATTCATAAAAAAGTACAGTGTTTGCATTGTACTTTGATACATGAGATATTGTGGACAACAAATCAATTTCATCATCTGGCAAAGCTGTAAATAGGGATATTGATTTTATTATATCTTTGATATTATTCATACTTATCTTTACTTACTTTTAAAAATTATTCTAAAGATTATACTCAAATCGCTTTAATATTTAATTGATTTAAATCAATTAAATAAATTTGACTTAAATCAAAGACAATATAACATTTTTTAATTAAACTTTCAAAAAACAAAAAGGATTAACATGAAAAAGATTTTAACTACGTCAGTTATATTATTAGGATTATTTGCAGTTAATGCATCAGCAGATGCGTATGCTAGATGTGTTGCATGTCATGGTGCAACTGGGGAAAAAGCAGCTATGGGTAAATCTAAAATTATCAAAGATATGACTAAGGCTGAAATTGTAACTGCTATGAAAGGTTACAAAGATGGTTCATATGGTGGAGCTATGAAAGGTTTGATGAAAGGTCAAGTTGCAGCTTTATCTGATGCTGACAATGAAGCAATCGCACAAAAAATTGGTAAATAAAAGGGATTAAACCCTTTTATTTATGCTACCTTTGGAAGTAATAAATTTTTCAAATCTTCTAATGCATCTCCCGTTAGATGCAAGTTGAAATTTTCTGCTAGAAAATTAAATATATCTTCATTTACAAACTGTGGTGGTTTTGGTCCAAGGTAGATATTTTTTACACCTAAACTAAACAGTGCTAATAAAATAATTACAGCTTTTTGTTCCATCCATGAAAGAACTATTGATATTGGTAAATCGTTGATTGGTGTATTTAAAGCCTCGCTTACTGCTTTTGCTATCTCGACAGCTCCATTACTGTCATTACATTGCCCAAGGTCTAAATATCTTGGAATTCCTGTTCCTTCAATCTCACCAAAATCGATATCATTGAATCTAAACTTTCCACAACTTGAAGTGATAATAACACAATCTTCTGGTAAGTTTTCAGCTATCTCTCTATAATAGTTTCCAGCCTTCCCTGGAGCATCACAACCTGCTATTACAAAAAATTGTCTAATTTTTCCCTCTTTAATTGCTTCTAAAATTTGAGGAGCTAATGTTAAAATTGTTTTATAATGATGTCCTGTAGTTAAAAACAGATTATCATCAAAATTTGTATCTTCACATTGTAAAGTTTTTTCAATTAGTTCATCAAAATTATCATCAACTATTTGTGTACCACCTTCAATTCCAACTATTTTATAAGTAAATACTCTATCTACATAATCTGCATTTTTCTTTGGTGGTACAATACAGTTTGTATTTACTACAAAAGTACCTTTAAATCTTTTCATCAACTCAGCTTGGTCAAACCATGCTTTTCCAATATTACCTTTTAGATGTGAATATTTTTTAAGTTCTGGATACCCATGAGCTGGTAACATCTCTGAATGAGTATAGATATTTATCCCTTTATTTTCTGTTGCTATTAAAAGTTTTTCTAACATCTCTAGATTATGCCCACTTACAAGGATAGCTTTACCTTCTACTTTATTTTGACTAACTTTTACAGGTGTTGGTATACCAAATTTTCCTGTATGTGCATTTGAAAGTTTATCCATCACCTCAACCCCTGCACTTCCAACTTTCATAAGTTGTTTTATATGATCATCAAAATTAAAGTTTACATTTGTAAGTGTGAAATATAAGGTTTCACTCATAACATCATCTACATTTTTTGTAGCACTTGGGTTTATCTCATTTAAGTGTTCTCTATATGCACTTAAACCTTTTAATCCAAAAATCATAGTATCTTGTAATCTTGCAAGATTTTCATCTTTACCACAAGTTCCTACACTTGCTCCTGTAGAACCACAACCATTTGGTGTACTCATTTCACATTGATAGCAAAACATACTCATTTAAAAATCCTTAAAAATAAAATTAAGGTGTAATGGTATAAAAATCAAATACTTGAAACATTGATACAGGTCAATGACTTATCATCCACCTGTATAATAAAAAGCTCTTGAAGAGATATTTTCTTTTGAAGATTCTAATTGTAGATTATTTTTAGTCCATTTGTTTTTTTCTGGTCTATTTTGAACTACTTTAAATAAAACATTTTCCAAATCTTTTTTACTTAACATTGATCCTTTTATATTAATAGAATCCTCATAATATAAACATGGAATTAAATCCCCTTCTGCTGATAATCTAATTCTATTACATGTTGAACAAAAAGAATCATCGTATGGCTCAATTATTCCAAAAATATAACCTTGATTATCTTTATATAATTTTGCTGCTGAGTTTACACTGTTTTTTATTGTTTCAAAACTATATTTTGTAGAGATGATACTTAAAATCTCTTGACTAGTTAGAGTTTTTAACTGATTATAAGCCATCTCATTTTCCATATACTCTATAAATCTAATTTGAATATCTCTTTGTTTTGCAAACTCATATAAAGATAAAATCTCATTTTCATTTATCTTTTTTAAAACTACACTATTTATTTTAACTTTGATTCCAACTTTTATGGCTTCATCAATCCCTTCTAAAACTTTTGATAAAACATCTTTTTTGGTTAAATACCAAAAAGTTTCTCTTTCTAAAGAATCTAAAGAGATATTGATTCTTTTTAAGCCTGCTTCTTTTAATTTTTTTGCTTGTGTTTTTAGTAAATATCCATTTGTAGTAAGACCTAAATCTATTGATGAATCATATTCATTTATCATAGATATAAACTTATCTAAATCATCTCTAACTAATGGCTCTCCACCTGTGATTCTAATCTTCTTTATTCCATTTGATATAGCTACTTTTATAAATTTAAACATCTGCTCATATGAAAGAAGATTCTCTTTTGGTATCCACTCAAAAGGTTTTTCTGGCATACAATATTGACATCTAAAATTACATCTTTGAGTTACTGAAACTCTTAAATAATCTATTTTTCTATTGTAATTATCTATTAACATCTTAATCTCCTAAATGAAATTCTATTACAAACTAAAAACTTTTGTCTTGACATACATCAAGTATAAATTTTTATATTTAGAATCAATTTTGACCCTAGTCATACCTTTAATAAAAATTTTTTTATAACATTGTCTAAACGAATTTAAAAGGTTCTATTTATGGATTATGTAATAAAAAGAGATGGCTCAAAAGAGCCATTTAAAGCTTATAAAATAGAGGATGCTATAAAAAAAGCATTTAGAAGTGTAGAGATTACTTACAATAAAATAATTTTTGTTTCAGTGATACAAAATTTACATGAAAATAAAAATTATAATGTGGAAGATATTCAAGATTTTATTGAAAAATCTTTATTTGAATATAGATATTTTAGTGTAATGAAATCGTTTATTACATATAGATTTTTACATAAGATGCAAAGGGAACATATACTAGGTCTCAACCAAGATACAACCTTTGTTGATTCAACTAAAAGTGTAGAAGAGTATATACATAAAAATGACTGGAGAATAAATGCAAATGCAAATACTGGTTACTCAAACTCTGGACTTGTAAACAACCTTGCAGGAAAAGTTATCGCAAACTATTGGCTTGATAAGGTTTATGATGTTAAAGAAGGGGTTGCTCATAGAAATGGGGATATCCATATTCATGATTTAGATTGTCTTACTGGATATTGTGCAGGTTGGAGTTTAAGACAGTTGTTAAATGAAGGGTTTAACGGAGTAAGAGGAAGAGTAGAAAGTAAAGCTGCAAAACATTTTAGACAAGCTCTTAGCCAAATGGCAAATTTTTTAGGTATTTTACAAAGTGAATGGGCTGGAGCGCAAGCTTTTAGCTCTTTTGATACCTATTTGGCACCTTATGTTTTTATTGATGATTTATCATATGAAGAGATTAAAAAAGCACTTACTAGTTTTATTTTTAATCTAAACGTCCCATCAAGATGGGGACAAAGTCCATTTACAAATATCACACTTGATTGGAATGTACCATCAGATTTAAAAGAGCAGTTTCCAACATACAACGATAAACATCTATTTGAACAATTTGAAGAGAATGAAAACATAAAAGAAAAACTAAAAGACAAAGGGGTAAATAGATTAACTGAATTGACTTTTAAACATTTTCAAAAAGAGATGAATCTAATAAACAAAGCCTTCTATGAAATTATGACCCACGGGGATAAAAATGGACAACCTTTCACCTTCCCTATTCCCACAGTAAATATAACTGAAGATTTTGATTGGGATGGAGAAAATGTAGATATTCTTTTAGAAAACAGTGCAAAAGTTGGTTCAAGCTATTTTCAAAACTTTGTAGGAAGTCAATATATGACAAATGAACAAGGTGAAAAAGTAGAAAATCCAAATGCATATAAGCCAGGAGCTGTACGAAGTATGTGTTGTAGATTACAACTAGATTTAAGAGAATTGTTAAAAAGAGGAAATGGTTTATTTGGAAGTGCAGAGATGACAGGAAGTATTGGAGTGGTTACTATAAATATGGCAAGACTTGGATACTTATATAAAAACAATAAACAAAAACTATATGATGAATTAAATAAACTTTTAGAGCTTTCATTTAATACTTTGGAGAAAAAAAGAGTTATTATAAATAAACTATTTGAACAAGGCTTATATCCATATACAAAAAGATATCTAAAGGGTTTTAATAACCATTTTTCAACTATTGGTGTAAATGGTATAAATGAGATGATAAGAAACTTTACTAATGATAAAGAAGATATTACAAGTGATTATGGAATAGAGTTCTCTTCTGAAATTTTAGATTTTATAAGAGAAAAAATCACATCTTTTCAAGAAAGAAGTGGAAATTTATATAACCTTGAAGCAACACCAGCAGAAGGTACGACATATAGATTTGCAAAAGAGGATAAAAAAAGATATCCAGATATTCTTCAAGCTGGATTTGATAATGAAATCTACTATACAAACTCTTCTCAACTTCCTGTTGATTTTACAAATGACCCTTTTGAAGCTTTACTAAAACAAGATATTCTACAAACTAAATATACAGGCGGAACTGTTTTACACCTATATATGAGTGAAAAATTAAGTTCAATAGAATCTACAAAATTATTTTTAAAAACAGTTCTTGAAAATTTCAAATTACCATATATAACATTAACACCTTTATTTTCAATTTGTCCTATTCATGGTTATTTAAATGGGGAACATGAATATTGCCCAAAATGTGATGAAGAGATTCAACACAATATTAAATCTGCATAAGGAGATAAAATGCAAGAAAGAAAGAGAACAAAATGTATAGTTTACACTAGGGTTATGGGATACCATAGACCAGTTGAAAGTTTTAATATAGGGAAAAAAGCTGAACATAAACAAAGGGTATATTTTGTGGAGCAAAAAAAAGATAATAGATAGTCTAAGCCCTTTTACTCTTTTGGATTTTGAACAATATCCATCTTGTATAATCTGGTTTAATGGCTGCAATATGAGATGTGATTATTGTCATAATCCTAATATTGTTTTAGAAAAAGGTAACTATAGTTTTGAACAACTAATCCCTTTTTTAAAACAAAGAAAAAATCTTTTAAAAGGTGTTGTTTTATCAGGTGGTGAAGCAACCTTACATAAAGAGATATATGATATTTGTAAATATATAAAATCTATGGGCTTTAAAATAAAACTTGATACAAATGGTTTAAACCCACAAGTTTTAGAAAAACTTTTAAAAGATGATTTATTAGACTTTATTGCTTTGGATTTTAAAACCTCTAAAACAAACTTTTTAAAAATAACAAAAAATAAAGAGTATGAAAAATTTATTGAGAGTTTGAGATTGTTAAATAACTCAAAAATAGATTTTGAAGTAAGAACTACATACCATAATTCACTTTTATCAAAAAATGATATAAAAGAGATTTTAGAAGTTTTACAAAAATATAAATATTCAAAAACCTACTATATTCAAAAATGTTTAGATTCTGTTCCTACTTTATCAAATATTTCTAAAAATTCTATTAGTAAAGAGTTTTTCAAACAATTTAACGATAAGTATAGTTTTGAAATCAAGTATAGAAATTTTGATTACTAAGAATTATTTTTTTGATAGTCAATATTTCTTTTACCACATTTGGGACAAGGATTAGCTTCATTCATATGACAAGAAAAACAAAAAAGCATATCACAATTTTTGCAAGTATATTTGCAATGTTTACATACATATTTTGGAAGTTTCATTTTAATATATTTCTTTTTTTTGAAAAGATTAAAAAACATTGCATATTCCCCTTAAGTTTATAAATTGATTTTATTTAAAAATTACTGTATTTATATTGACTCAAATCAATTACAAAATTTTTTTTTGATGTTAAAATTCATAAATTAACAAAAGGTATCAGTATGCATTATCCAGATTTTTTCAATGATATAGAAACAATAAAGCTTCAAGATAAATTATCAGATTTTTTAGGTACTTTTGAAGATGGTATTGTTGAATTTAGTTACTTAGATATTGTTAAATCAGCAGGACATAGTTGTCCAACTGTTGCAGGAGCATATATTATCACTAAAGAAGCTTTAAAGTATTTATACAAAGATGAAATTCCAAAAAGAGGAGAAATCTTAGTAAGCTTTAAAGATGACAGTTCAATAGGAACTACAGGTGTTATTGCAAATGTAATTACACAAATTACTGGAGCTACTGATAGTTATGGATTTAAAGGTTTAAATAATCAATTTAAAAGATATAATCTAATGCAATTTAATGATAAAAATACTATCAATATAAAATTTCAACGACTAGATACCAATCAAACTGTACAAATTGATTATAATCATACAACTATAAACATGGATCCAAGAATACCTGATTTGATGCAAAAACTATTTAATAATATTGCAACAAAAGAGGAAAAAACTTTATTTGGAAAACTTTGGCAAAAAAAAGTTGAAGATATATTTAATAATCTTAATAAAGTACTTACTATATATAATTAAAATGAAATTTTACAACTTTTTTTCAAATAAAAAATTAATAAACCATTATATACCTGCTCTTTTTTTGATTATTATCTTTTCTACTTTAGGGTATGTAAATTTAAAAGATATAATAGAATCTGTTGAAAATGATGGATCAAATATAAATATAAGTGGTAGACAAAGGATGTTGTCTCAAAAGCTTGTGATTTTAGCTAATAAATATCAAAAAAATCCTGATTATCATAGTGAATTTATTGATACTCTTGATAAAATAGAAAAATCTCATATTTATTTGTTGAAAAATATCAATTCGGATAATGTTTTAAAAATATACTATAAAGATAATTTTAACAATGAATTTAATACCTTCTTAACAAATTTAGAAACTTTTATTACTAATAAAAATGATGCCTTGCTAAAAGATATTGAAAAAAACTCACAATCAATTCTTATAAAATTTGATAATATAGTTAAAGTATATGAAGAAGATTATACAAGAAAGATCGAATATTTAAAATCTAAAGGTTTACTATTTTTTATTGGAATAATTTTAGTAGTATTAATTGAAGGGATATTTATATTTTATCCCGTCAATAAAAAGATAAAAAACAATACAAAAAAACTTGAAGATGCCATCAGAGAAAAAACAAATGAGCTACAAAAATCTATAGATATAATAAGTGATTATGTAATCTATTCAAAAACTGATTTAAAAGGAACAATTACTTATGCAAGTAATGCCTTTTGTGAAATTAGTGGATATTCAAAAGAAGAGTTATTAGGGAAACCTCATAATATAATTAGACATCCAGATATGCCTAAAAGTGCATTTTATGAGATGTGGCAAACAATAAAAAAAGGGAAAGTTTGGGCAGGAGAAGTAAAAAATCTGAAAAAAGACAAAGGATATTATTGGGTAAAAGCAAACATCTCACCTGACTATGATGGAAAAGGAAATTTAATAGGTTATGTGGGAGTAAGATATGATATTACTCATAAAAAAGAACTTGAAGAATTAAATAAAAATTTAGAAAAAAAGATTACTATTGAGATTAATAAAAATAGAGAAAAAGATAAATTATTATTTGAGCATGAAAAAGTATTACAATTAAATGAAATGATTGAAAATATTGCTCATCATTGGAGACAACCTCTTTCTGTAATTTCAACTTGTGTTAGTGGAGTGATGTTAAAAAAAGAATTAGATATATTAGATGATGAAGATTTAAATGAATCTTTAATAATGGTTAGTAATACTGCTCAAAAACTATCAGAAACAATAAATGAATTTGCAAATTTTAATAAATTAAATAAAAAAGAAGAAACCTTTAATCTTATAGATATTATAAATAAAACAGTAAATATTGTTGGTTCTTCATTTAATAACCACCATATACAAATAGAAAAATTATATAAAAATAAGTTTATAGAAATAACTTCTATCCCTGGAGATTTATCTCAAATATTATTAAATATATTAAATAACTCAAAAGATGCCTTTATGAAAGATAATTATCAAGATAAAAAAATTTCTATAGATATCTCAAATATAAAAAATCAAATATTAATATCAATTAAAGACAATGCAGGTGGTATAGGGGAAGAAAATTTATCAAGAATATTTGATCCTTATTTTACAACCAAACACAAGTCACAAGGTACTGGATTAGGTTTGAGTATGTGTAAAACTATTGTAAACAAAAATTTAAAAGGTAATATCTATGCTCATGATATACCAAATGGTGCAGAGTTTATAATTGAATTACCACAAAAACTATAAAGTTTTATTTTCTTGACCTAAGTCTATTTTTTTCTTTTCATTTTTATATATACTTCAAAATCTACTTAAATTTAAGTAGTTATAAAGAGTGATCTTTATAAATAAAAATAATTAAAATTAAATCATTAAGCCCTCTTTTGAGGGCTTTTTTTATAGCAAATATTATTCAATCAAAATTAAATTTTTCTTGATGTAAATCAATGATAACAATTATCAAAAAAAATATACTTTCATATAAATTTTTTAAAGGATAAAAAATGGAAAAATTAAATCTTGAGGGTGCAACGGTAGAGTTTTCTAAAGATATTGTCGATGGTGTTACTATATATTCATTTGATACAAGTATGTGTGAACCTCCACATCCTATGGTAAATGCAATAATTGGTTTGCAACTTTTAGATGATACATCAAAACTTGTAATGATAAATCATAAATCTCCTACTGGCCTTTTTCCTAAAATTGAAAGTGAGTTTAATTTTACACAAGAAAATACAAAAGATGGAAAAGTAAAAGTTATATTTACAAAAAAATCTATTTCATCAGATATAACAGATTTTTCTGATAATTGTTGTATGGGATAAAAGGTAATTCTCAATGAATATCTCAACAGCATACGCACCACCTTTTAAACTTATAGCACCTTTTTTTATAATAGGTATTTTGGTGTATGCTTTTTGTGTTGTATTATTATTTGGGTTTGATATTGAACTTAGCCATTCTTTAAATAGTAGTACCTTATCTTGGGTACATCTGTTTTTACTTGGATTTGTGATGATGATAATCTTTGGAGCCATGGCACAACTAATACCCGTAGTTTTAGAAGTGGGACATTTTGCAGTGGATGTTTATTATGTGATATATCCACTTCTTTTACTAGGTTCTGTACTTATGGCTTTAGGATTTTATTTTACTCCTATATTATTGCCTTTTGGTGGAGTTATAGCTTTTATCTCTTTTGGGATATTTTTATTTGAAACTTTTTTAACTATTTTAAAAGTTAAAAAATTTAACTTTGTAATTATATCAGTCTTGATAGCAAATATTTTTTTACTTTTAGGACTTATAGTGGGTATTGTTTTAGCTTTAGGCTATAGTGGTATTATTGATGTTAATATTCACAATCTTTTAAGAGCTCATATATATCTTGTACTTTTTGGATATGTGGGAATTACTATTATGGGTATGAGTCTTATTCTTTTACCGATGTTTTGGTTAAGTCATAATTTTTCTTGGCTTTTTGTAAAAACTGCTTTATTTTTTATGTCTATAGGGATATTAAGTGTTAGTTTTAGTTCTTTTGTATCGAACAAATTTTTAGAATATTGTGGATATGGTTTAAGTATATTTGCTTTATTTTTATACTTTTATCAGATATATGTAATCTATAAAAATAGAGTAAGAATAGAAAAAGATATCTATTTTAAAAGCATAGCTTTTTCGTATTTATGTTTATTGGCTTCACTTCTTTTAGGAGTTGTTTATATACTTTATCCAAATGAGAGTTTGCTTTTAAGTATCTCATGGCTTGGTTTTACTGGGTTTATTGCATATGTCATTATAGGACATCTTTATAAGATAGTTCCTTTTTTAGTATGGTTTGAAAGATTTTCTCCATACGTAGGGAAAAAAAAAGTTCCAATGCTAGCAGATATGATACCTAACAAAAGTGCCAATATACAATTGCTTTTTAGCACTATAGGAATTCTTACTATTGCAATAGCCATATATTTTTCAAATAATATGGTATTTAAAAGTGGAGCAAGTTTTTTAGTTGTAGGTAGTATCTTTTTGATAAAAGATATTTTTTATATGATTAATTTTAAAGGAGAGTAAAATGGTTTACTCAAAAGATGAAATTTTTAAAGCAGTCTCAACAGTAAATGACCCAGAAGTTGGTTTTAATCTTGTGGAGATGGGCTTGATATATGATGCAGTTTGTAATGAAGCTATGGAAGTAACTGTTACAATGACACTTAGTACAAAAGCTTGTCCACTTCACCAGATGATTTTACAATGGGTTGAAGAAGCAGTTTTACGTGAGCTTGAAAAGGTACAATATGTAAGCATAGACCTTGTATGGGAACCCGTATGGAATATATCAATGGCAAGTGATGAAGTAAAAGCAAAACTAGCAGGTTAAAATATTTTGATTTAAATCAAATAAATATTTATCATATTAGGTTAAAATCGATTTTTAGGACTTAATAATATGAAAAAATTTTTTAAACAGTTTAAAAAAATAAATACAGAACCTCTTGAAAGATCAAATGTTGTTTGGTCATGGATAGGCTCATTTTTAGGGATATTATCTATAGCACTTTTCCACAAAGGTGTTTTAGGTGATGAAGATTTGGGCTTAGTTATTGGCTCTTTTGGGGCCAGTGCCGTTTTAGTTTATGGAGCAATTCATTCACCCCTTGCACAACCAAGAAACTTACTAGGTGGACATATTTTATCAGCTATTGTTGGTGTAGTATCTTATAAACTTTTTTCTGATTATATTCTTTTATGTTCAGCCTTTGCTGTTGCAACCTCCATACTTGTGATGCAATTAACTCTAACTTTACATCCTCCAGGTGGTGCAACTGCGCTTATTGCTGTTTTAGGAAGTGAGCACATACATGATTTAGGGTTTGTTTATGTTTTGTATCCTGTTTCAACTGGTGCTTTTATATTATTTATAATCGCTTTATTAGTAAATAATATCTCTAAACATAGGCACTATCCAGATGGAGTTAAGTTTAACAAGTTTATATTAAATCCTAAAAAAGAATTAAATGATGAAGATGTAGATATGTTTTGAATTAAAAAATTTTCAACTATCTATATTAAATTACCAGATGTTTTTGCAAGGTTTTCTAAAGTTGTTTGAGAGAAGGTACTGCCAATTGAACTTTTTGATTCCATCCAAACTTCATGCATAGAACATTTATCTTTTTCATTGCATAATCCAAGTCCTAAGATACACTTATCATCATCTAAGTCGTTCATTATCGTAAGTATCTCTTTTACAGAGATTTCATTAACTTTTTTATTTAAAATAATTCCACCATATTTCCCTTTTTTTGAAGATATAATTTGACTGTTGGATAATATGGTGATTATTTTGGTCATATATTTATAGGAGATATTTAAAGTTTCAGAAATCTCTTTTGTATGGAATAATTTATCAGGTTCTTTTGCCATAAAAATTAGAATTCTTAAAGCATATTCTGTTGTAGTATTTAATTTCATATCTTTTCTTTTTCTTTTATTCTAGTGGAAAAATATTTAAAATGCAATACTACTTATAAGTAGTATTTGTATAAATATAAACTAATAATCTACTTTTATAAAACTATTTTTGGGGAAAATGAAGATTGATTAGTTTTTCTAAAACCTCTAATACATCATCTTCATCACTTAAAGATTCTACCAGTGAATGGATACAAGCATTATATTCATTAAACCCTTTTTTCATCAATTTTGCAGCATATACAAGAAGTCTAGTTGATACAGCTTCTTGTATATCTGTATTACTTAACTGTCTAATTTCACTTGCAATTTCAACTAGTTTTATAGCCTTTTGTTCATCAATACCACTCTCTTTTATTATAATCTCTTTTTCAATCTCTTTTTTTGGATAATTAAAGCTAAGTGAGATAAATCTTTGTTTTGTACTTGGTTTCATCCCTTTTAAAACATTTTGATAGCCAGGATTATATGAAACAACTAACATAAACTCAGGATGAGCTTCTATCACTTCCCCAGTTCTATCAATAGGTAATACTCGTCTATAATCAGCCAAAGAGTGTAAAATAACTGTTGTATCTTTTCTTGCTTCAATTATCTCATCTAAATAACAGATTCCACCATTTCTAACAGCTTTTGTTAAAGGTCCATCTTGCCAATAGGTTCCATCTTCATCTATTAGATGCCTACCTATCAAATCAGCTGCACTTAAGTCATCATGACATACTACAGTATAGACTTTTCTATTTAGTTTTTTGCCCATATACTCTATAAACCTAGTCTTTCCACAGCCAGTTGGACCTTTTATTAGGATTGGTAGATTCATAGCTTGTGCTGCTTCAAATAACTCAATTTCGTTTTCTTGTTGTAAATAATATATATCTGACATACTTGTCCTTTTTTATTTTGTTAAATTTATATAAACTTCTGGTATAACTTTTGGTAGTTTTTTACTATCTCTTACCACTGCATATCCATTTTTACCAAATAGATATGCAAGATAATCCTTTGCTTCAATATCAATGGTTATACAAAAAGGAGTTATCCCTTTTTGTTTAACCTCTTCAATTGCTTTTTTTGTATCTTCTATCCCATATCTTCCATCATACCTATCAATATCATTTGGTTTCCCATCACTAATAATCAACAAAAGTTTATTTTGATTTTTTTCTTTTAATAGTATCTTAGTTGACTCTCTAATTGCAGCACCTAATCTTGTATAGTAACCTGGTTTAATAGCTTCAATTCTTCCTCTAATTAAATTTGAATATTTCTCTTTAAAATTTTTGATAATATGAAATTTTACATTTGTATTTTTATTTGAAGAAAAAGCATATATTGCAAATTTATCTTCAAGTTTTTCCAAAGCTTGTGAAAACACCATTAACCCATCTTTAATCATATCAATTACACATATCTCTTGAGTAATTCCCGCTTCTGTCGATAGCGAGATATCAGCCAAAATCAAAGTTGCAATATCTCTAGTTTTTTTCTCAAAGTTTTCAAAGAATTTTTGATGATGTAAAGATTTATTTTTATGACCTTTATAATCAATCCACGTATCTATACAAATCTCATCTCCATAGGGAAGACGGTTGGTTTTAAACCTATTTATTTCCAATAAATCAAGTTGTTCTTGAATTTTTTTAACGGTTTTTTGCAATCTTTTAGGTAAAGAAAACTCTTCAACGTTTATAGTAATAATTGGTTTAATACATACATAATTTTTTAAAAATCTTTTTTTTGTATAATCCCATTCGTCTATAAAATGACCACGCCCAATAGGATACTCTTCATTCATATTAGCTTTTATATCTAAATCCATTTTCAATCTAGCATTTAGATTCGCCTTTTTTTGACCAAGGGTGATTTCATCTAAATCTTGTGCATTATATAGAGCATCCTCATCAAAACTATCATCTTCTGATCTATCTACATTTATTTGCTCTAGGATACTCATCATCCCCTCAGGTATAAAAGCCATAAAACCATCAGTCTTTTTTTTATCATCAATTTGCTTAGCTTTTTTCTTCATTTTTAAAGAATCTGTTTTTTCATTTGGTTTTTGGTTTTTATTCTCTTCTTGTTCCTCATAGTTGTTAGATGAGAGATTGTTATTTAATGATGGATAAACCCACATTATAAATGGATACTTGTCATTAAGCTCTGTATTTTTCTCTTGTACATAAGAAAGCTCTGGTATTCTTGAAATAAGATACTTAAATGCTTCATCATAAAATGATTTAAAGCCAGTATATTTATTACAAAGATACTCTGAAATTTTTTGATTTTCTTCTATTATATTTGAATGATTTACATCTATCTTAGTACAAAGAGCAACTAACCAAAAATATAATTGTTTATTTTGCTCAATACTTGGAAGGATATCTATTTTTTCTGGTAAATAGATTGCATCTTCATCTTGCCAAGTTAGAAAAAATGATTTTCCATAGCCTGAAATTTTTTGTAAAAAACCCCTTGTTTTTTTTATATCTCTTTTATCAGTTATTTTTAATTCTTTTCCTTTATCACCTCCTAAAAGATGATAAAAGATTTTTAACTGCTTACTTAAAGATATAAATTCAACTTGTGCTTCTTTATTTGAATGGGAACTCTTTTTACTTAAAAACCTATCCCAAGCTTTTCCAATATCCTCTTCCCATTCAAGCATTTTATACCTTTGCAGTTTTTGTTTTTACAAAGAAACTATAAAGATAAAGTAAAAGTCCAACAATTGTTAAAACACCAAAGAATAGTCTAACTCCATATACTGGAATAATCTGTTCTTGTGCTTCCATAAAACTTGATGGAGCAATTCCAATTCTTTGGTAAATTATTTGCATAACTCCTGCAATAGTAAGTGCAGCCGTAATACCTAACATACCAATATTCATAATCCAAAAACTACTTAACTCAACTTTTTGTGACTTTGCACAGTTTCCACCTGTTCTACCTCTTAAAATTGGCATTGCATAAGAAACAATCGTAAAAATAATCATAATATAAGCACCATAAAAAGCCAAGTGACCATGAGCTGCTGTTAATTGTGTTCCATGAGTATAATAATTTACAGGAGCTAGAGTGTGCAAAAATCCCCATACACCAGCACCTAGAAATGCCATAACAGCAGTTCCTTTTGCCCATGTTAAAGCAATCTTATTTTCATGTTGAATTCTTCTTTGTCTTGTCATAGCAAAAGCAAATAAAATCATCATAAAAAATGGTAAAGGCTCAATAGCTGAAGCAATAGATCCTAACCACAACCAATACTCAGGTGTACCTATGTAAAAATAGTGATGTCCAGTTCCAACAAGCCCAGAGATTAAAGTCATAGCAATAATTAAATATAGCCATTTATCAATGTGTTCTCTATCTACACCAGTTACTTTTATAAGTACAAAAGCTAATATTGCACCCATAATTAACTCCCATACACCTTCAACCCATAAATGTACAACATACCACCAAAAGAATTTATCAAGTACAAGGTTTTCAGGTAAGTAAAAAGCAAATAAAAAGAAAACAGCAAGCCCAACAAGCCCAGTTAAAAGAACAACAGAAACTGTAGTTTTCCTTCCTTTTAAAACTGTCATACCTATATTTAAAATAAATGATAAAGCTACAATTACAATACCAATTTTTGTAATAGTTGGTTGTTCTAAAAATTCCCTTCCCATAGTCGGTAAGAGTTCATTTTGAGTTAATCTTGCTAATTCAGCATAAGGAACTAAAAGATAACCTAAAATTGTTGCAACACCTGCTGCTGCAAAAATCCAAAAAGTAATAATTGCTAATTTTGGACTCCACAGTTCCCTTTCACTCTCTTCTGGAACTAAATAATATGTAGCTCCCATAAAACCAAATAAAATTAATACTATCAATAAATTTGTATGTACCATTCTTGCAACATTAAATGGAATATGTGGAAATAAAAAGTCACCAAAAATATATTGAGTACCTAAAAGTAGACCAAATAGCATCTCTCCTGCTAAAAGTAATAATGCAAAAATAAAATATGGTTTTGCTACCATTTGTGATGTGTATTTCATAGTTTATCCCCTATCCCTCAATATTTGGTGGCCATTCGTTATCATCAATATTTGATGTCCATATTAGAAAATCTGCAAGACTATCTACTTCTTCTGCTGACAGATTAAACTGTGGCATTTTTCTTCTGTTTGGAACATGTAATGGTTGAGCTGCCATCCATCCTTGCATATAACTTTTAAATGTTGCTTCATCAGAGTTTCCTCTTCTATTAAATACATTTGCCAATTCAGGTGCATAATATGCCCCCTCACCCATTAAGGTATGACAGCCTACACAATTGTTTATTTCCCATATGTTTTTACCCATTGCTACTGATTCAGTAATATTTTGAGCGTTTGATCTTTTTGGAACTTGTTTTACAGTATCCATGGTTAATCCTGCAAAAACTAAAATAGCAAAAAGACCACCACCAAAGTATATATTACGAGCCATACTTTTGGTAATTCTTTCTTTCATAAAGTCTCCTTTTATATTCTACCTTAAAGTAGTATTTTGAAATATTACCTAATTGAATATTAATTCTACCTTTATGTAGAATAATATAATTTAAAAGACTTTAAAATATTTTACTTAGGAAAATAAAAGCTAAATTCTTTTGGTTCTCCTAAATAAAACCCTTGTAAATAATCTACTCCAAGCTCTTTTGTAATCTCATATATCTCTTTTGAATGGACAAATTCAGCTACAGTTTTTGCATTTAGTTCTTTTGCCATATTTATTATATTTTTTACAATTATTTTTGATTCTTTTGAACTATTTATATTTTTTATAAGAGAGCCATCTATCTTTATAAAATCTGGTTTAAGTTTTAATATATTTTCCATACTTGAATAGCCACTACCAAAATCATCAATAGCTATCTTACATCCAAAGGTACGGATATATTTTGTAAACTCTTCAACAATTGAAAAATCTTCAATAAAATCACTCTCAAGGATTTCAAAGATGATATTTTGTACTTTAGGTGAATTTTGAATTTTTTTATAGATTATTTGTTTGAAAGATTCATTTGATATATCTTCATATGATAGATTAATACTAAGTTCAATATCCTTATCTTTCATGTTTTCTATACATTTATTTAGCATGATTTTCATCATCTTTTCATAAAGCTTTACTCTTTTTGCTGTATTTAGATAAGGATATACTGATAAAGCTTGTTCCTTATCAGGTATAAGTCTCATTAGTGCTTCATATTTATAAGCTTTTAAAGAATCTGCTTCAAAAATTGGTTGGATAAATGGTTCTATAAAATTATTATCCAATACTTTTTTTAGTAAAACTATCTCATCTACAAGTTTTGTTTGCTCCTCATCTTTATAGGATATAGTTAAAATATCCAAGTTTATATCTATAATTTTATCTACAGATACCAAAACATCATATTTTTTTTCTTTTATGATTACCTCTTTTATAAAACTTCGAATATAACTAAAAGCTGCATTTACATAATGTGCAGGAAGACCTATTCGCACATGAATTTCACTTATGATATTTAGTTTTTCAAAATACTCCATATCATATTTTCCACAAAAAAGATTTAGATACCACTGTTCTATCCCTTTTTTATGTCTTTGTAGTATTTCATCACTATGTAAAAATTTTTGTGCATGATTAAACTCAAAAATAAACTCATAAAAACCTTTTAGTAAATCTCCTTTATGATGCATAGCTATATCTTTTACACTTAGTAGATTTAATCTATCATCTTCTTTAAATTTATAGTTTTTTAAAATAGTTTTATAATTGTTTTCATCAGTTTTATAGTTTAAATTCATTATCTATCCCTATTTACATCTACTACAACAAATGGTATCTTTTTTTTCAAACTCTTTTTCATTTGCTTTATCTACAATAGTATTTGCTATATTTGATGTATCTATTGCAATTGTATGAGCTTGTGAAGACACTTCAGAGTTTGTTTGTATCTGTTTATCTAAGATATCCATCGATTGATTTATCTGTATCACACCATCTTGCTGTTGTTTTGATATATCAGCTACTTCATTGATAATATTTATTGTTTTATCAATATCATCATTTAAACAAGTGTAACCTTTTATCATCTCATCTGCTATAGTTTTACCTTGGTCTGCTTTTTGTTTAGCTGATTCAACTATATCTTTTATCTCTTTAGCAGCTTGGGTACTTCTATTTGCTAAGTTTCTAACTTCACTAGCAACTACAGCAAAACCTTTACCAGCTTCCCCCGCTGTTGCTGCTTCAACTGCTGCATTTAGCGATAAAATATTTGTTTGAAAAGCAATTTGATCTATGATTGATATTGCTTCATTTATCTGGTTTACTTGTTCAAATATCTCATCCATTGATGATGTAGTTTGATTAGCAAGTTCTTTACCTGTATTAGCAGAAGAGATTACCGCATTTGCTAGCGTAGACATTTTAATTGTTTGCTCTGATGTTTTTGATACATTATTAGTAATTACTTTAAGAACTAAAGCTGTGTTACTTAAACTTTTTGTAGCTTCATTTGAAGCTAGGTTTAGTTTATCCACATTATCCAAAAGTATTTCAGAAGAGTCTTGTAAGTCAACCCCATTTTTTTTATTTTCTAAAAGCATTTGTGTGATAGCTTCTTTTAATTGATTTACTGCTGATACAATATTCTCAAAGTCACCACCTTTTGTTAATCCATTAATATTTAAACTATTTCTATAGTCATAGTTTGTATATTCATTTAAAATCTTATTTGTATTTGAAAAGTGTTTTTGAGTCTCAATAATCATCTCATTTACACTTTTTTTAAATATTTCAAGTGACTCATTTGAAGTTGAAGAGCTTATTATATTTGAATATAAACCTTGTTTTAGGTTGTTCATAACTTCATTTGCTTCTTTTATAAGTGTTAAATCTTCTTGTTCTTTTTTTGCTAAAAGAATTTCTCTTTTGTCTATTACATTTTTTATTTCAGAGTATTCACTTGCCATTGAAGTATTGATTTGAAGTGTTACATTTTTATTATCCATATTTTTTAAAAACTCAACTAGTTTTTTTGAAAGTTGTTTTCCATTTTTTCTTTCATCTAACTCATGTATTATAAGAGCAAGTGTAATTACTATTTGTATGGTTTGAGATATTGAGTTTGTTGTAAACAAATATGCATTTATAGGAAGTAGTATCATACCTAGATAATGAATAATAGTCATCCTAAAATACAATGATTTAAAGTTTAACATAATTAGTCCTTTTTTTAATATGAGCGAAATTTACCAGAAGAAAAAGGTAATATCATTGATATAAATCAAAAATAAGACAAAATAAGTCTTATATTATTGATTTATATCAATGATAACTGTTATTAAAATAGATATAGTTTCAAATATATTAAAAAAGGAAGATAATATGAGCTATTTAATCATAAAGATTTTACATATATTTTCAGTGTTTATCTATGGTGGTTTTTTGTTTACTGATAATCTTATATTAATGAGAATGCAAAAAACCCTTTCAAAAGAAAAATACGATGAGGTAAGAGCCTATTTTAAAGAGTTTACAAGAGTTTTAGTACCAAAAGCATTAGTTGTTGCAGTGATTACAGGGGTACTTTTGTTTCATAATAGCTTTGGAAGTGTAGGTGAAAATGGACTTACAAACTTTCAAATAGTTTTAAGTATAAAAGCTATTTTAGGCTTATGGCTAGGTTTAAGAGGGATACTACAAGTATTTTTTGGGATACAACCATTCTTTTTTAAATCTCACAAACTACCATTTATTTTAGTGATAATCATAATACTATTATCACAAATTATGTTTAATATTTAAGGAAAAATTATGAATTTCTCTACAAACCCAAACAGCTTTACACCAAAAATAGAAGAGAAATGGTGGGATAGATTTACTTCGCAAGCTCATCAGCTTTATTTTACTAGTGCGATATTTTTTGCCATTATAGTGATGGTTTTAACTTTTATATCTTTTTTAGGAAAAATACCTTTAGAGTTCTCTTTAATTCATGGTTTTGGTTTGAACTATGCAGTTTTTACAAATGCTTTTTTAGGATTTTTGATAACTGTAATACCAAAATTCAATGCTTCAGAAGTTATAAGTAAAAATAGGTATCTTATTTCTTGGTTTAGTTTTCAAATTGGTGTAATCTTATCTTTAATTGGCTTTCCTATTTTAGGAAAAATCATAGTTTCTTTTACTATGTTTTACTTTGTAAAAACTTTTTATGAAATAATAAAAAAAGGAAAAATCCCAAATAAAAAAGATAGCATTTTTATAAATCTAGTATTTTTATTTGGAGCTATATTTTTACTTTTAGAGGTTGTTTTTCAAACAAACTTATCTTTATTGATATTTTTTGCTTATCTAATTTGCTTAGTATTTTTAGTAGCTTTAAGAATGGTTCCTGCATTTTATAGTGCATATATGCAAATAGCTCAATGGGAAAAACCAAAATATATAAGAGAAATCTCGGTAACTATTTTTTTGATTCTAGGTTTATCTTTAGAGTTTGAACTTCAAATAGTTAAAATAGTTACTTTTTTTGCGATGGTATTTTTTGGATATATTGTTTTTAAATTAAATATTTATAAAAAAACTCCTGCAATCATATCTATTCTTGTATTATCATTTATATGGTTTGAAATTGGTTTTATAGCTTTATTTGTAGAATCTATTTTCAATCTTTATTCTTTAAAACTTGCCCTTCATATTTTTGCTTTGGGGTTTGTAACAACTTTACTAATTGGTTTTGGAAGTAGAGTTGTAATGGGTCATGCGGTTCCTGCACAAAAAATTGTGGCTGATAAGTTAACGATATTTGTATTTGTATTAACTCAAATAGTTGTTATATCTAGAATAACAGCTTCTATTTTATTTTTAGAAGATTCTAATATTTTTATGGGATTTTTACATCTAAGTTCAATGTTATGGATAGTGTTATTTTTAATTTGGAGCTTTAGATATGCAAGAACTTTACTTAGAATAAAAAAATAAAAACTAATATGGTTTAAAAACTTAAATTTTTAAACCATATTTTATAGCTTTTTTAAAAACTATCCCATTCATCTGCTTCAGTTTTTTTAGGAGCCTTTTTAACTTTTGTATACACTTCTTTATTTTGTTTTATCTCTCTTTCCACACTTCGTCTTTCTACTCCTGTAAAATTCGCATCAATAGCTTTTTCTCGCATATCAATACTATCTTTACCATCAAACTCTTTTGAGTTTGCATCATCTACAATAATATTTGAAATAACTTCTGTCTTTTTAGCAATAGCATCAGCATTTATAGTATTTTGAGCATTTCTTTGAGTAAGTTCATCTAATTGATTAACCGCATCATTTATTTGAAGAATACCTCTTTCTTGTTCTTTACTTGAATTTGCAACATCATCAATGAATTGAAGTGTTTTAGTAATATTGTCATTTAACTCATCATAACCTTTAATCATATTTGACGCTATTACTTTTCCATCATTTGTTTTTAATTGAGCATTTTCTACAATAGATTTTATCTCTTTTGCAGCCTCTGCTGATCTACTTGCTAAGTTTCTAACCTCTTGAGCTACAACTGCAAAACCTTTCCCTGCTTCACCAGCAGTTGCTGCTTCAACTGCAGCATTTAATGATAAAATATTTGTTTGAAAAGCAATCTGATCAATTACTGTAATCGCTTCTGTTATTGCTGTAGTTTGTTTATTAATCTCTTCCATAGATTTTACTGTTTCATTTGCTAAATCGTGTCCAATTTTTACAGAATCTTTAACTCTTTCACCATATTTTGCCATTTGGGAAGTAGATTCAGTATTTATTTTTAGTGTTGATGTTATCTCTTCAAGTGAAGCTGCAGTTTCTTCCAATGAAGCTGCTTGTGTATTTGCAGCATCAGATAACTCACTTAAGTTCATAGTAAGTGTTCGAGAATTTTGACTTAAAATCATACCATTTTTTTTGTTATTCACTAAAGTTTTAGTTATTGCGTCCCTTAATATATTTACATCATCACATAACCTAGATAAAGTTCCTTCTAAATTTCCTTTTTCAACTTTAGGTCTATAGTCAAGTTTTGAATAAGCTGTAAGAACATCAATTATTCTTTCAATGTTTCCTTGCATGGTATTTAACATCTCATTGATAATATTTTTCAATTCATTTAACTGTGGATTATTTGAATGTTTTTCAATTCTAGAACTTAAATGTCCTTTACTAATTTTATCTGCTACAGATATAGTCTCTTTTATTAAATCTTTATCTGTTTGAATATTTATTTTTGTATTTTCAATATTCTTATTGATTATACGTGACATTTGTCCAAACTCATCCTCTGATTCTATATCTATTAAGGCTAAGTCATCTTTTTCAAAATTGATAAAAGCAAAGAAATCATCTAAACCTTTTTTTACATCATTCACATCAATTAAGATAGTAAAAGCAATTGTTCTTGCTAATATTAAAGTAAGTGCTATACCAATAGTAGTCATAATTGCAAAAATCAATGTTTCTATAAAAGTTTTATTTTGTTGTTCATCTGCTGATTTTAATATTTCATCAGCTAAATAATCTTCAACCTTTTTTAATAAATTGATCTTTTTAGTAATTGTGTCAAACCAATATTTTGAGTCAATACTAAAGTCAGAATCTTTTGTAAAAAGAATCTTTCTCATTCTATTTACCTCATCAATAGACTCACCTTTTAAAGTATCCTTTAAAAAAGTTTTTGCATCATGTGTTGCAACTTTTATAAAAGAATCCATATATCCATCTTGTTTCGAAACAAGGTCTATAAACTTTAATTTCATCCCCTCACCAAAATTGTCTCTAGCAAAAGTATTAGAACCAACTGCTCTTTCAATTCCTGCTCTCTCTTTTGATAATAAAAAATTTGTATAAGATGTAAGTTTTTGAGATAAACTTGCACTTTGAGATAAATGTATTGAAGCACCAATGGCATTTATAAAAAGTCCATTCATTTTTGTATAATAGGCTATTGCATCCGATGTAACTATATTTTGTGAAGATACTTTATCTCTTATACTATTTATTTGTTTTAGTTGCTCTAGGGCATTATTAAGTACTAATTGAAACTCTTCATCATAATCTTTTATATTAAAAGTTCCTAAAAATGATAATAAAGCCTCTTTCTTTTGATTTGTATTTTCCCTTTGTTTAGGAAGTGTATCTGCAAACTTTACCCCTTTACTTCCTAAAAAGCCAGCTGTCATACCTCTTTCTTTTTGTGTTTCATGAACTAAAGCACTTATTTTAGTAGATAAAATAACAATTTTCTGAATCCTATCTAAGTTTATATTTTTTATATATGAATCATAAGCCAGTTTTGCTGATAAAAATATCACCACACTTAGGGGTATCATCATAATTAAAATCAGTTTTTGTTTTATAGATAGCTTCTTTAACATCTTGCCACTCCTCCTAAAAATAAAAATTATATATATATTAGCTTAAAAAAATTAAATTTAAAAGCAACTAAATAATTAATAAGTTTAAATAATTTAAACCTAACATAAAACTTATTAATATAAATTAATCTTAACTTGACCTAAGTCAAAGAAATATAGTGTCTTAAGTGTTAGACTTTCATTGTAAATAAATTTATAAAAGGAGAGAATAATGTCACTTTCAAGAAGAGACTTTCTTAAAAGTTCAGCAGCTGCAAGTGCTGCAGCGGCAGTTGGAATGGGTGTACCTGCACAACTAAAAGCAAATGCTGAACAAGCAGAAAGTGGATGGAGATGGGATAAAGCAGCTTGTAGGTTCTGTGGTACAGGTTGTGGTATCATGTTAGCAACTAAAAATGGTAGAATTGTTGCTGTAAAAGGTGACCCAGCTGCACCAGTAAATAGAGGTCTTAACTGTATTAAAGGTTATTTTAACGCTAAAATCATGTATGGTGCGGATAGATTAAAACAACCTTTATTAAGAGTTAATTCAAAAGGTGAATTTGACAAAAATGGAAAGTTTGCCCCAGTTTCTTGGAAAAGAGCTTTTGATGAGATGGAAACACATATCAAAAAAGCTTTAAAGGCAAGTGGACCTGAAGGTGTTGGTATCTTTGCTTCTGGGCAATATACAATTATGGAAGGGTACGCTGCACAAAAATTGATGAAAGCTGGATTTAGATCAAATGCTATTGATCCAAATGCAAGACACTGTATGGCATCTGCAGTTGTAGGTTTTTATCAAACATTCGGTGTAGATGAACCAAGTGGTTGTTATGATGATATCGAGATTACTGATACTGTTGTTACTTGGGGTTCAAATATGGCTGAGATGCACCCTATTTTATGGTCAAGAGTAACTGATAGAAAATTATCAGACCCTGATAGAGTAAAAGTAATCAATATGTCTACATATAGACATAGAACTTCTGATTTAGCTGATATTGAGATTATTTTCACTCCAAATACTGACTTGGCTATTTGGAACTATATTGCACATGAAATAGTATTTAATCATCCAGAAGCTATTGATTGGGATTTTGTTAAAAAGAATATGATATTTGCAGCAGGTCCAGTTAATATTGGTTATGGATTAAGAAGAGCTGGTGAGAAATCTTTAAAATCTGGTAAATATTCAGATAAAGAGATGGAGATAATTTCAAAAGAGATGGAAACTATTGTTTCTGAAAATGAAGCACCAGCACTAGCACCTTATGGATATAAAGCTGGTGATGTTATGAAACATACAGCTGGAACATTAGCTCACTGGGAAATCTCATTTGAAGATTATAAAAAATCTTTAGAACCATATACTGTTGATTATGTTGCTAAAATCTCTAAAGGTAACCCTGATGAAGATATAGAAGAGTTTAAGAAAAAACTTAAAACATTAGCTTCTTTATACATTGAGAAAGGAAGAAAAATAGTATCTTTCTGGACAATGGGTATGAACCAACATACAAGAGGAACATGGGTAAATACTTTATCATATAATGTTCACTTCTTATTAAATAAACAAGCCCTTCCTGGATCTGGTGCATTTTCATTAACTGGACAACCAAGTGCTTGTGGTACAGCTAGAGAAGTTGGTACATTTACACACAGATTACCTGCTGATATGATGGTAGCAAATCCAAAACACAGAAGTATTGCAGAGAAAAAATGGATGGTTCCTGAAGGAACATTAAATGGTGTTGGAAAACAACATATAATGAAAATCCATAGAGATATTGAAGATGGGCTTATTAAATTTGCGTGGGTAAATGTTTGTAATCCATATCATGACACAGCAAGTGCAACTCATTGGATTAAAGCAGCACGTGAGATGGATAACTTTATTGTTACATCTGATGGTTATCCAGGAATTTCAGCAAAAGTTTCAGACCTTATTTTACCATCAGCTATGATTTATGAAAAATGGGGAGCTTATGGAAATGCTGAAAGAAGAACACAACACTGGAGACAACAAGTATTACCAGTAGGTGAAGCTATGTCAGACACTTGGCAGTGGGTAGAGCTTTCAAAAAGATTTACAGTAAAAGATGTTTGGGGAGAATATGCTCCATCAGGACCAAGAAAAGAAGCACTTCCAAGTGTAATTGAAAAAGCAAAAGCTATGGGTTATAAAGAAGATACAACATTGTTTGAGATTCTTTTTGCTAATGATGTTGCAAAATCTTATAAACTTGATCCAGAAGATCCTATTCAAGCAGGATATGACAACTCTGAAGCTATGGGTGATAGCAGAAACGTAGTTGGAAGTGATGGAAAAGTTTTTGAAGGTTATGGTTTCTTTATCCAAAAATATCTATTTGAAGAGTATGCAGCATTTACAAGAGGTCATGGTCATGACTTAGCTCCATTTGATGTATATCACAAAGTTAGAGGACTTAAATGGCCAGTTGTTGATGGTAAAGAGACTCAATGGAGATTTAATGTTAAATATGATCCATATGCAGCTAAAGCTGTAAAAGAAGCAGGAACAGATAATACTCATGCTTTCTATGGAACATTAGCAAAAGCATTACCAAGTGGAGATTTAAATGGTGTAAAAGATAAAACTAAAAAAGCACTAAAAAACAAAGCAAAAATATTTGCAAGACCATATATGGATCCACCAGAAATGCCAGATGCTGAATATCCAGTTTGGTTATCTACAGGTAGAGTTTTAGAACACTGGCATAGTGGAACTATGACAATGAGAGTTCCTGAACTATATAGAGCGGTTCCAGAAGCATTATGTTATATGCATCCAGAAGATGCTAAAAAATATGGTGTAAAACAAGGTGAATTAGCTTGGGTAGAGAGTAGAAGAGGAAAAGTAAAAGCTAGAATTGAAACTAGAGGAAGAAATAGACCATCAAGAGGTTTAGTGTTTGTTCCATGGTTCGATGAGAGTGTTTTCATCAACAAAGTTTGTTTAGATGCGACTTGTCCTATGTCAAAACAAACAGACTTTAAAAAATGTGCTGTAAAAATTTATAAAGCATAGGTTTAAATAAAGAGTAAAAAATGCAAGAGATAAACGATAGAAGAAAATTCTTTTTAACAATAGCAAGAGCAACAGGTCTTGCAGCACTTGGTGGACTTGTGTGGAGTGCATATGTTGATGAGATGACAGCATCTTCACTCCTTTTAAGACCCCCAGGAGCTTTAGATGAAGAGGATTTTCTAAAAACTTGCATTAAATGTGGAATGTGTGTTGAGGCATGTCCTTATGACACATTAGTTTTAGCTAAACCAGGAGATAACAAACCTTTAGGAACACCATATTTTACCCCTAGAGATATTCCATGTTATATGTGTCCTGATATTCCATGTGTTCCAGTTTGTCCAACTGATGCACTAGATATTACAAAAGTATCAACTGATGGAAAGCTAAATATAAACCAAGCACAAATGGGTGTTGCAGTTTTAGATACAAAAAACTGTATCGCCTTTTGGGGAATACAATGTGATGCATGTTATAGAGCATGTCCTTTATTGGATGTTGCAATTAAATTGGATTATCAAAAAAATGAAAGAACAGGTAAACATGCGTTTTTAAAACCTGTTGTTGATTCTGATTTTTGTACAGGTTGTGGATTGTGTGAAAGAGCATGTGTAACTGAAAAAGCTTCTATTTTTGTGCTTCCAAGAGAAGTAGCATTGGGTAAAGCTGGAGATTATTATATCAAAGGCTGGGATAAAAATGATGAGAAAAGATTAGAAAATGCTACAAGTGTGTTTGAAAAAACTGATATAAATAAGAGAAAAGCTATAGATTCATTGAATGATATGAAAGGATTATTAGATGATTAAAAATAGATATTTAATCCTAAGAAGATTCACTCAAATTATTTTAATGTTTTTATATATTAGTGCAAATGTATGGGGTTGGAATATTTTAATTGGGAATTTAAGTTCATCGAAACTTTTCTCAGCTATTCCATTAAGTGACCCTTATGCAGTTTTACAGATGTTTACAGCAGGAGCAGTTATATCTTCTAATGTTTTCATTGGAGCACTTATAATAACTCTTTTTTATTCAATTGTAGGTGGAAGAGCATTTTGTTCTTGGGTTTGTCCTGTAAATATTATTACAGATGCAGCAAATTATATAAGAAGAAAATTAAATTTTAATCAGATTCAAAAAAAGCAACCAGCTAGTAGAAATATGAGATATTGGGTTATAGCAATAAGTTTAGTTATCTCTTTTTTCTTTGGGATTGCAGCTTTTGAGTTTGTATCACCTGTGGCAATGGTTCATAGAGGTTTAATTTTTGGATTAGGTTTTGGTTGGGCTGCTATGGTAGTAATATTTTTATTTGACCTATTTGTTTTAAAAAATGGTTGGTGTGGACATATTTGTCCTATTGGAGGATTTTACTCTTTGATAGGAAGATTTAGTTTAATAAGAGTATCACACAAAGAGGAAAAATGTACACTTTGTATGAAGTGTAAAGAAGTTTGTCCTGAAACACAAGTATTATTTATGGTAGGTAAATCTTCGCAACAAGTTTTATCTGGTGAATGTACAAATTGTGGTAGATGTGTAGAAGTTTGTGATGATGATGCTTTAAATTTTTCGATTAGAAATTTGATAGATAAAAAAAATAAGGAGAATTAGTATGAAACTAGTTTCAAAAATAGCTTTAGGTAGTTGTGCTATTGCAGTATTATTTTTAGCTGGATGTAATGATACAGCAACTCCAGCAAAACAAGCTACTGCAAAACCAAGTATTAGTGAAGAGTCTTTAGGTCTTAGAAAAGTTGACCTATATACAGAAGTAAAAGCTGTTCCAGAGAAAACAGAATATAGTAAAAATTATGCAGGAAGTGGAAAAACAATTGATAGAGCATTTCAAGATGCTCCACCAATGATTCCACATGATACAGAAGGGATGTTGCCAATTACGATTAATAACAATCAATGTACTGCTTGTCATGATCCACAAGTAGCCCAAAGTATGGGTGCAACACCAATTCCAAAGTCACACTTTACTGACTTTAGACCAAAACATAAATTTGATGGTAAAAAGTTTGAAAAAAGTATAGACAACTATAAAAATGAAGTTGCAATTAAAGAGATAAATCACTTATCTGGTGCAAGATTCAATTGTAGTCAATGTCATGCTCCTCAATCAGAAGGTAAACTTATTGTAGATAATAACTTCCAAGCAGTTTATACAGAAAAAGATGGAGCTAAAAAATCTAGCTGGAGAGGGACAAAATTAACTGAAGCGTTAGATACGGTAGGTGATGAATCTTATGTTACAAAAGAAGATATAGCGAATAAAGATTCAAAAGCTGGTCACTTAAACGAAGGGCATTAAAATGCAAAGAAGAGAGCTATTTAGCTCTCTTGCTAATAGTTTTAATAAAAATAAGCAAGAGAGTAAAAAAATAAGACCTCCATATTTTAAAGATTTGAATTCTTTTGACAAAGGGTGTTTAGAATGCGATGGAGTATGTGCCACTTTTTGTGAAGAGAATATTATATTTATAGATGAGGATAAAAAACCCTATTTGGATTTTAGTAAAGGTGGTTGTACCTATTGTGATGAGTGTGCTAAAAACTGTCCAAAAGAGGTTTTAGAAACTCAAAATAAATCTTTGATTGAAGCAAAATTTGAGATAGATATTTTGGAGTGTATTAGTTGGCATAATACTATGTGTTTTTCATGTAAAGACCCTTGTTTGGATGATGCTATTGAATTTTTGGCTTTATTTAGACCATCAATAGTTGAAGACAAATGTACAAACTGTGGCTTTTGTGTTAAGATATGCCCAAGTAATGCAATAAAAGTGATACCAAAGGAGTAATTATGGCAGTTAAATTTATTTCACACGTTGATGAAAAAGATGTTGGAGATTGGTTTATAAAACTAACTGATACTTTATCTGAACAAAGTGTGATTTGTGAAGATTTAGATATATATGAAAAACATTTAGAACAATTAGCAAATGAGTATGGAAATGATGTGGAAGTAGTATGGAGTAAATCTAAAACCCTATCTATAAAAAGTTATAATGATTTAAATGAGAAAATGGATAAATTAAGAGAAAAATATGCTCAAGAGATTGAAGATATTAACTCAAAAAATTCAAACAATGAAGGTGGTTTTAATCCAAATGAATAAAATATTTTTACTAATTTTAATTACTATAAATCTTTTTGCAATTGAAAACCTAAAACCAAAAAAAGTTTTTAAAACTACAGGTAACACACAAAGTATGTATTATGAAAATAATAAACTTTATGCTGGGACAAGTAATGGTACTGTAGAGATTTTTGATACAAAAAAGAATGAAAAAATTGAGATAATTAAATTAGAAAATATAAAAGATTTTATGGGGGATTTAATCCCTGCAAAAATATACTCAATAGATAAATTAGATGATAAAATTTTGATTGTTTCACAAGGTCAAAAAGGGTATAGAAATATTTTTCTTTATGAAAATAACAAACTAGAAAAAATCATAGGGATTGAAAAAAATTATATAATCCAAAAAGCAAATTTTGTATCTGATGATTCAATCATTTTTGCTTTATTATCTAATCAAATTGGTCTTTATAATTTTAAAACCAAAAAACTAATATATCTTACACAAATGAGTTACTCATCATTTTCACATTATATGATGGATGAAGATAAAAAAACTATAGCTACAACAGATGAAAGTGGTGTTGTAAGATTATTAGATATTCAAAGTGGTCAAATAAAAAAAGAGTTCAAAGCTTTAAATTTGGATAGAGTTTATCAAGTTGATTTAAAAAAAGGTTTAGTTCTAACAGCAGGACAAGATAGACGAGCTGCTGTATATGATGATTTTAGCTCTTATTATCTACAATTTGATTTTTTACTTTATAGTTGTGCATTAAGTCCAAATGCAAATATTGGTGCCATTGCATATAATGAACAAAATGATATTTTGATATTTGATATAGCAACAAAATCATATCTATATAATCTTATTGGACAAAATGCTACATTGACTCAGATTTTATTTATAAATCAAAATGAACTTTTCACAAGTAGCGATAGTGAAGAGATAAACTATTTTATTTTAGGAGAAAAAAAATGAATATTTCAAGTATAGTAGTTCAAACAGTACCTAAATATTTGGATGAAGTTGTAGAGGCTTTAAAACAAACAAAAGAGTGTGATTATCATATGCATGATCAATCAGGTAGAATCATAATTACAATTGAAGCCGAAAGTGTAAAAGAGGAGTTAGAAAAGCTAAAAGTTATTGAAGCAATTCCTCATGTAATTGCAGCAGATATGCAAATGGCATATAGTGAAGATGAACTAGATTCTCATATAGAGGTTTTAAATAACTCTAGTGCAGTACCAAAGATGTTAAATGATGATAATATAAAGGTTGAGGATATTATCTATCGAGGTGATTTAAAGAAAAAAAATCTAGAAGGGTTTGCAGCAGATTTTGATAAGGTTGATTAAATGGAATACAATCAAAGTGAATTTTTAATTGAAACAGTAGTACCTCAAAATGAACTAATAATCTCAAGAACTGATTTAAAAGGTGTAATTACTTATGTAAATGACACCTTTGCCAATATTAGTGGATATGAGATGGATGAACTTATTGGACATTCTCATAATATTATTAGACATCCTGATATGCCAAAAAGAGTTTTTAAAGAGCTTTGGGAAAAACTATTAAAATATGGTAAATGGGAAGGTGTAGTAAAAAATCTTAGAAAAGATAAAGGTTTTTATTGGGTTTATGCAAATATTAGTGGTGTTTATAAAGATGAAAAATTAGTTGAATATAAATCAATCAGAACTCCTATAAGTTATGAAACTAAACTAAAATATCAAAAGCTTTATGATGAATATAGAAATATAGACAAAGATTCAATTAGAAGGGTGATATATACTTAATATTACCTTCTAATAACTCTATTTCTACCACTCTCTTTTGCCTTATATAACATCAAATCTGCATTATGTAAGATCTCATCAATTGTTTGAGTACCACTTTTTTTCATTGCAATACCAATTGAAACAGTATATTTAACCACTATATCATCAACTATAACTGGTGTATTTACACATCTAGTTCTTATTTGTTCTGATAATCTATAAATATCCTCTTCATCTTTGTTATAAATAGTTATACAAAACTCTTCCCCTCCAATACGACCAAAAATCATATCTTCACTGATTAATTCACCAACTGTTTGTGTAAAACTTTTTAAAACTTTATCTCCAACTGAGTGACTATATGTATCATTTATCTTTTTAAAATAGTCTATATCTATAATCAAAACTCCAAATTCTGAATAACTTTTATTTGATTCTTTTAGGGCATTAATACTTCTTGAAAAAAAACTTGCACGATTGTTTATCCCTGTCAAAGCATCTAAATTTGCAATTTTGAATAGTTCTCTATTTTTACTTTTTAGATTTTTATAGGCTCTATTTAACTGCCTCGTTCTTTTAATTATCTTTTTGTTTAATATCTTATTTTGATTTAAAATCAATCTTTGATTTTGAAAAACTATACTAAATATAACAAGTAAAATCAAACTTCCTATTAGGTTAAATACAACAATAATATCTTTGCCTTGTGAGATTACTAAATTTTCATTTATTGTTTTGATTGAAAATAAAAATTGTTTATCAAAATCATAAAATTGGATTTTATTTGTAGTTTCTAATTCTTGAAGTTGTGTAACTACTTTTATAGTTTCAAAACCTTTCATTGTATAAGCTAAAGCTTTTTCTTCTTTCTTAAAATCAAAACTTATTGTTTTAAATAGTGACTCATTTTCTAGTAATAACTCTTTTGAATCCAAAAATTTTATGATAATTAGATTTCCTCTTGAGATTCCACTTCTATCACTTTTTAAAATAGCTGATTTAGATAATAAAAAGGGTATTTGATTGAAAGTAAGTATTCCTGTGAAGTTTTTTTTCTCTTTTAATTTATTTAGAATAAAATATTCAAACTTTTGATTATCATCAAATAAACTATCAAAGTAAGTTGAATATAACACTTTATTTTCATTGTTGCTAATAATTATTGAATTTAATTGTAAATCTTCTAAAGTATTTGAACCATCTCTAAAGTTTTCGTGTATATATTCTTTGTTAGTATCATCAACAAACTTATAAGTATCATCCCAAAGTGCATAGTCAACTGTTATATTTTTTATATTATTTAGTGATTTATCTACACTTTTTAAGAATGTTGTTATATTTCTTTTATTTATTTTTTCTTCTATGTGGTTAAAGCTATTAATAAAAAAACGATAACTAAAAAAGGTAAAAATAAAAACAGATATAATATAAGCAAAAGAAAAAAACAATAAACTAACTCTTAAATTATTTAGTCTCATGGGCACCTTTGAGTAGATTTACAAATTATGAGATTATTTTATCTGTTTTTTTATGCTTTTATATTAACTTTTAAATTATATTAAAATTATTATCTATTTATAAACTAAACTTTTATATTCCTATTTGATATATTTTCTATTAGAACTGTAGCATATGAGGCTTTTGGTAAAGTAAAAGATAATTTACACTTTTTAGTCTCTTTATTATAGTTTACAGAAATTTCAGTTGGATATACAATAGCATCCCTTCTATACCCTTTTTCTTGGATAAGTAAATCATCATATTTCTCTTCTATTTTTCTAGCTTCTGCCATACTTCTAAAAACTTTTCTTCCTGGAAGTAAGCCAGTTGGTACAATCTTTTTTGCATAAAAATCATTTAATATATTTTGAGTCAATTGTTTTGGAGTAAATAATTTATCTTTTGAGTATTCTTTAAATACATCCCCTGCTAATAACTTAAACTCCTCTTTACTTAAAGCAATTCTTTCTTTTAACCAAGAGTTAAAATAGTCACTTTGATATTGTGCTATTAACATCTTTGCTATTTTTTTGTCTTTGATAAGTAAGTCCCCATATATCATCTCTTTTGCTTTTTGAATATTTTCAATTCCGTCTTTTCCAAATCTTTGAAAACCAAAATAATTTGGCATACCAATTTTTGATATTTGTGATAAAAGTTTTTCTATCTTTCCCACATCTTCAAACTCTACTTCATGTAAAGTTATTTCAAAATTATTTGATATCAAATCTCCAATATTTAATTTTGAAGTATGCAAAGTTGTTTCTAGTATTTCTATGTTTTTTGCTTTGAATCTATTTAACTCTTTAGAGTATTTTTTGGGAATTGAGATATATTGTGTAGTTGTTGCATTTTTATCTTTTAGTCCTGCATATCCCAATTCGTTTTCATAGATATTTAATTGCTTAGAAAGTTTTTCTATAAGATCCCAAGTACCATAGTTTTTTTTCTTTATTTTAGCGATTATAAAGTTACCTCGTCCACTAAATTTGATAGGTTTTTCACAAACTATGAAGTCATCTTCATTTTGATAAAACTTAAACTCTAAAGGTTTGTGTTTTTGTATAAATTCTCTTGTAGTCATAAATCTTTCTTTTTTAAAATTTTGGTATTATACAAAGTATTATATTCAAAAGGCTTTATTCATGGATATGGAAAAAATACAATCAATAATCAAAGAGTTCTCTACCCAAAGGGATTGGGAAAAGTTTCACAACCCAAAAAATCTAGCTATGGCACTAAGTGTTGAGGCTTCTGAGTTAGTAGAGATATTCCAATGGCTTACTTTAGAACAATCAGAAAACTTATCAGAAGATAAAAAAGAGCATGCTAGAGAAGAGATAGCTGATATTGCTGTTTATCTAATAAGAATATGTATGCACTTTGATATAGATTTAGAAAAAGCTATTATAGACAAGATGAAAAAAAATGAAAAGAAATATCCCCTTTTTGATGAAGATGGAGTAAAAATAGAGTATGGCAAAAAAAAATAAGAGTTGGAAATAAAGTGAAAAAAATATATATAGCAGGACCAGATGTATTTGAAAAAAACTCCATAGAGATTGGAAAAGAGTATTGCAAACTTTGTGAAAAATATGGTTTTATAGGTTTATATCCACTTGATAATGTAATAGATTTTAATCAAAACAAACAAAAAATAGCACAAGATATATTTATTGCAAATAAAAACCTAATCCAAGAGTGTGATATAGTTGTAGCAAACTTAAACTCTTTTAGAGGAAAAGAAAGCGATAGTGGTACAGTTTGGGAGTGTGGTTATGGTTTTGCTCTTGGTAAAAAAGTATATGGTTACCTAAGTAGAGAGGAAAACTATATAAATCAATTTGCAAAAGATGAAATTATTTTAGAAGATGGTATTGCCTATGATTTAGACGGAAAAGTTATTGAAGATTTTGATTATCCATTGAATCTTATGATTTCTTGTTCTGTTGAGAAAATCGTTGTTGGTAAGTTTGAGGATGTATTATCACTATTATGATACAATTCAAAAATTCCTTAAGGATATTTCATTAATAAAACTATTAATAATCTAAAATTAAAATATTTTTTATTTTTTATTCTTATCTCATTTGTTACTTATATAATTTTAGATTTTATAGCAAAAGACAATAAAGAAAAATTTTTACTTCAAAACACACATAGTCATCAAAAAGCATATAACAATATTTTATACCAATATAAAGAGCTTTCAGAAGTTATATATACAGGATTGTTAAAATTTACAGAGATAGAAGAAAAACTTTTTGAAATAGAAAAAAAATCTGAAGAAGAAAAAGACAAAATAAGAAGAACATTATATATACAGACAAAAAGCAGATTTAATAGTTTAAAAAATAAGAAATTAATTAATATAGAATATATTTTGCCAAATAATATAATTTTTCTAAAAATGGAAGATCCTTTAAACTATGGAAATACAGTAAATAGCAAAAAAGAGACTGTAAAATATGTTCAAAAAAATAAAAAACCAACATATAGTTATGAGATTGAAGATTTTAGTTCTGGATATAGTTTTACTTACCCTATAATGAGAGGAAACTCATATGTAGGGGTGATTTCAATCACATTTAGTGAAGAAGCTATAACCTCTTCTTTAATGAATCAATATGATGTATTGAGTAATTTTATATTAAAAGATTTATTTGACAAAGAGTTTTTAGAAAAGAGTAATATATATCAAAAAGCTCACTTTGATGGCTTTATTCATAATAAAAATGTTCTAAAAGATTTAAAAATATCTACCCAAAAAAAAGTACAAGATATAAAACCCTCAAAAGATGTATCAAAATTATTATACTACTTAGGTCAAAAACAAGATGCTAGTTCAGTATTTATAGATGATAAAAACTATATTGTAACAATCATCCCTGTATATCATACTATTTTAAATACTTACGAAGGATTTATTTCTATAATCAGTAAAGGAACAGCTATAAGTATTATAAATAACAACTATTTTACAATACTGTTTTTATTTATTTTCCTTTATCTAACTGTGACCCTGTTATTTTTACAAGAAAAAATAAAAGTTTTAAGAGATAAAGAATTAACACTTACCATGATAAAAAAAGACCAACAACTCTTAGAACAAGCTAAGATGGCGCAAATGGGAGAGATGATAGGAAATATTGCTCACCAATGGAGACAGCCATTAAGTGTTATAAGTACTATAGCAAGTGGTACAAAACTAAATCAAGAGTTTGGAATATTAAAAAAAGATGATATCCCTAAAAATATGGATTTGATAGTTGAAAACACTAAATATCTTTCACAAACAATTGATACATTTAGAGATTTTATAAAAGAAAGAAGAGAAGAAAAAGAGGTAATAATTCAAGATAAAATAGATGAAAGTCTTAAGATAGTCCAAGCTACTTTAGATAACAGCCATATAAAACTTATAAAAAATATTGATTATGAAAATATTATCTCTACAGTTATGATTTCAGAAGATTTATCCCAAGTAATCATAAATATTTTAAACAATGCCAAAGATGCCATACTAATAAAAAATATAGAAGATGGCTGGATTAAAATATCACAAAAAACACAAAAGAAAAAAGTGATAATAGAAATAGAAGACAATGCAGGAGGGATAAAAGAAGATATCCTTCCTAAAATCTTTGACCCATATTTTACAACAAAACATCAGTTTCAAGGTACTGGTTTGGGACTTTATATGAGTAAAATCATTATTGAGAAACATTTAAAAGGTAATATAAAAGTCAAAAATACAGAAAATGGTGCTCTTTTTACTATAGAGTTATTTTTAGATTCGTTCTAAGATTTGTTTATTATATTTTTTATGATTAAATCCTATTTTCATAATATTTGATTTTAAATAAAATTTTACTGTACGTCTTAACTTCTTTCGACTTTCTTTTGTGAAAAAGAAAGTAGCAAAGAAATCACCCACAGGGTTTCGAAGGCAGAAGCTTCCCTCGCTTATTATTTTACTTTTCTGTTTTTCAAAACTCACATAAAAATATGCTCCCAGCATATTTGTTATGCTCAAACAGTTGAAAAACTTTTCCGAAAAGTAAAATAAACACTTGGCTTCTCAAATGCGGGAAAGGGGAAATTGACCTTTGCATTTTTTTGTACCATTTTATTTGAATTGGTGTGATACTCAATTACTAAGAGAAAATTCGTGGCTAGAGTATTTGTCCAGACTTTGTTGAAGCCGGAAGTTTTTAAATAATTTTCGGAAAAGACTGAGGACATGTTTGACTGGATAAAGGTGACTGAATGTCACGTTTAGGAAGGAGTCCCGCAGGTCAGAAAACTTATTTAAAAGCTGGAGGGAACTTTAGCTTTAACAACCGTCTGGTTGCTTTTTGTCTTACTTTTTACAACTAAAAAGTGAGAAAGCGGAGAGCTTTGCTCTACAAGACAACTGCCTACAGTTAAAACTATCTACAAACCCAACACATATCTAATCCCCTCATCATCAAACAATAAACAATGCCAAATAAATAATAGTTCCCATCAATACACTTACACTCAAAGCTATAAAAATAGCTTGACCTATCTTTTTATGATTAAAACTAAAAGTTTTAAAATCTTTTTGTTTGTACTCTTTTAAACTCTTTATAAATAAAAACAACCATCCACCAACAGCAACAATTGCTATTAAAATATGTATAATCATATATATAACAATAATTCCAAAAGGGAGAGTATCATTGTTTATATATTTTATAAATCCACCATCAATTCTTACCATTAATTCAAAATAAAGTATAAATACTAAACTTATAGCTAAAATCAAACTTTGAGATATAATATGCTTTTTTATCTCTTTTTTTCTTGCAAAATTAATACTAATATATAACATAGCTGGTAAAAAAACCATATATACTGTGAAAATCGTCATATAACTTGGGATACTATTCATTTGTTTCTGCCTTTTTTGTAAACTCTTCATATAAGTTATTTGATAATGGTATTTGTAGTTTCAATTTCACATTTATAGGTTTATTACCTTCATACTCCATACAATCACAAACTCCAAGATATATAAAGTTTTGAACCTTTTTATCCACATGAGAAAATTTTCTAACAAATAGATGAAGATTTATTCCAAACTCTTTATTCTTGATTAGTTTTTCTCCATCACCTTTGTCTTGACTCATTGTTGGTTTACTTCCATAGGTTACCACCTCATTTGATAAGAAGTTATTTATATAGTTTGAGCCTTTTGCAAATTTATCTTTTTCTAAAGTGATAAATAAAAAGAAATCATTTTTGTATTTTAAAAAACCACTTCCCCTAAAAGAGCTATGGATTTTATTGAAGTTGCAAAGTTGGGCTATATTTAACATATTGTATTTTTCATAAAGTTTTAAAAATGGTAGTCCATAATCTTCATTTGAAAACTTCTCTTCATAATCTAAAAGTGCAAAATTTATTGATTCTTCTATAAATTGTTTTTTTAATTTATCTTCTAAAATCTCTTCAAACTCTTTTGTTTTTATCACTTTTTTATCTTTATATTCAATAAGTTTTAAAAATCTTTGTTTTTGTGATATATCAAAAAAATATTGATTTAGATATGAAAAAGAGTGTTTGATAGTATCTTTGCAAACATTTTTTAGAAATTTTTTACTTAAATTAAAAACAATCTTCTCATCACAAAAAGAGTTTGATAAAAGATATTTTAAAACTACAAATTCATATACCCTTTTTATATTTAATTGACCATCCAAAAACCTTATTGCTTTTAAAAAGTTTTCATCTTTGCATATATTTTCATACTCTTTTTTCTTTTCAACTTTTGATAAAAACTCTATATATGATTTTGAGTAAGAGATAAAATCTATTGGATTTATAATCTGTGAATAGTTTAAAAAATCACTTAACATTGGTATTTTATGATTTGTAACCATTTTAAAACTTTGATACTGTTCTTTTAAATTTTTAAAACTATTGAAATTTTCATTTTCTAATTGTTCAAGCACTCTTTGTTTAGATATCTCATCCATATTTATAAAGGCTTCATTTATATTTGCAAAGTTATTTAAAAGTGAAAGTTTTACACTATCTTTATCTATTGCTTTTTCCCCTAAAAGAGCAAGTGCGATTAAAAAAGTTTTATTATGGTTACCAATAAAATCTAAAATAGTAACAAACTCTTTACTTTTGTGTTTTCTTAAGCCTCTTCCTAATTGTTGAATAAACACAATAGAAGAGTTAGTTGGTCGTAAAAAAAGTACCATATTTATAGATGGGATATCTACACCTTCGTTGAAAATATCAACACTAAAGATTATCTCTAAATTGCTTTTTTCATCTTCAAGTAAAGATATTGTCTCTTCCCTTTTTAAAATAGAATCTTCACTTGTCAAAACTTGTGAATGGATACCATTTTTATTGAACATTTCATTCATATAGTTTGCATGTTCTTTAGAAGCACAAAAGCCTAAGACCTTTCTTTTTTCTCCTGAGTATCCATAAAAATCCATCTTCTCAATTATATAGTCAACCCTTTTATTTACCATCAAGAGTTTTGCAACTTCATCAACTTTTGAGATATCAATATCTTTATAATCTATACCTTCAAAATCATTTATCCCATAATAGTGAAAAGGGGCAACCAAACCAAACTCTAAAGCCTCATTTAATCTAATATCACAAGCTATATTTTCATCAAAATATTCATATATATTTTCCCCATCAGTCCTATTTGGTGTTGCTGTAAGTCCTAATAAAAATTTTGGTTTAAAATAGTTTATCACCTCTTTATAACTATTGCTTGTGATATGATGAGCTTCATCAATAACTATATAATCAAATTGTGTTTTAGAAAACTGTTTATAGTTTACAAGCATTGTTTGAATGGTACTAAATAGATATTGTTTATCAAGTTCTTTTTTATTTCCAGTAAACAATCCACATGTTTTATTTGGCATTATTCTTTCAAAACTTTGTTTTGCTTTGATTAAGATGTTTTCCCTATGAACTAAAAAAAGAAGATTTTTAGCTTCAAAATTTTTAACATCAAAAGCAGCTAAATATGTTTTACCACTACCTGTTGAAGCTATTGCTAAAGCTTTTGTCTGAGTATTTTGTCTAAAAAAGTCTAATCTTTCTAAAGCTTTATTTTGCATGGTATTTGCAGAAATTTGTTTTTCGTAAACAAACTCTTTGATTGTTGTTTTATCTTGAAACTCTTTGTATTTATTTATAAAATCAGAGGTAACCATTAAAGAGTTTTCCCATAAGTTATCAAACTCTTTTAAAAGCTCTTTTGTAAACTCTTCATCTTTTTTTAGAACAGTTTTTATATTCCATTCTATATTTGTTTTAAAAGCACTTGAGGTTATATTTGAAGAACCCAATAAAACTTTAAAGCAATCTTCAAACTCAAAAATATAAGTTTTTGAGTGAAAACCTCTTTTCTCTTTTTGGCAATCAAAGATTTTTAGTTGGATATTTTCAAACTCTGAGAGTTTTTCTAAAGCTTTTGCTTGTGTAAAGTTTAGATATGTGGATGTTAGTATCTTACCTTTTATTTTTTTATTTTCACACTCTTTTAAAGTATCTAAAATAAGTTGAACCCCTGAGTAGTTTATAAATGCCACATTAAAAACAAATCCCTCACACTCTTTTAGAAGTTTGATAAAAATATTATAAAAATTAGTTGTACTACTATTTGTAATAAGGGTTTTCAACTAAAACTTATCCATAGCAAATTTAGCAGCTCCTAAAAGTGCTGTTTTATCATCCAAACAAACTTTTACTTTCATACCTCGTAATAGCTCTTCAAATCTTCCTTTTGATAAAAAGCTATCCATAAAAATCTCATCTTGTAATAATGGTAAAATTTTTGGAGCAATTCCACCACCTATTAAAACTCCACCAACTGACATAGATTTTAAAGCAAGGTTGCCTGCTTCTTGAGCATAGATTTCACAAAAAAGTTTCATAGTCTCTTTACAAAGTTTATCATGAAATTCTAAAGCACCTTTACTAATCATAGCACTTTTATCATCATCTTTTGTAAGAGTTGTCATAAAGTTTGGTTCAGGGGCAAACTGGGTATCCACCAAAAAATCATATATAGTTGATATACCCATTCCAGAAACTACTCTTTCCACACTTACATGACCTTTATATCTATCTCTTGCCCATTTTAATAACTCATCTTGTTGGTGATTTAAAGGTGCAAAATCACAATGTCCACCCTCACTTGCCATTGGATAATATGAGTTACCATCAAAACATAAAATAGCTTCACCTAAACCTGTTCCTGCTGCTATTACGGCTATGTTCCCTTTTGCTTCTCTTCCAAACTCATTTAAATCTATAAAATCATCTTTATTTGCATATAACATCCCATAGGCTGTTGCTTCCAAATCATTTAAAAGTTTTACCTCTTTGATTCCTAGTTGTTTTTGTAAATCACTTTGTTTTATATCCCAAGGTAGATTTGTAGTTTTACATCTTTGCTCTATTATAGGTCCTGCTATTGCTAAACATGCTTTTGTTATCTCATACTCTGGGTATTTTTTCTTAAACTTATCTATTAAAGCTTCAAAAGAGAAAAACTCTTTACTAGAAAACTCATGTAAAACTACTAGATTTGAATCTTTTTCATCAAATAAAGCTAGATTTACTTTTGTACCACCTATATCTCCTGCTAAAATCATATCTATCCTTTATTGGGAATTATTTGTTGTAAGTAAATATTTAAATGCTTTTATAAAATACTCATGGGTTTGTTGGGGTGATAGTTTATACATATATTCCCAAGCCTGTGTTTTAAACTCTTGATAATTTTCTTCCCAATGGTTTTCTATCCATGCAATTCTAACTGCGTGACCAATTAAAACATCTAAGAGAAGTTCCTCTTCTATTTTTATCTCTGGATTATTCTCAAACAATTTTATCAAAGATTCTAAAAGCTCCACATTTAACTGTCTATATTCAGGCGCTTCAATTTTTTGTAATAAACTATCTATTTTTAAATCAAAATTTCTTTCACCTGCTGTGCTTTCTAAAGTAACATCCGAAGAGATAGAGTTTTCAATATTGTATTTATCTCCTATTACTAAGCCTTTACATTGTTGTAAAAGATACCAAACACCCTTATAAAAATCTCTGCTTAGTCTAAAAAGCATACCTGATTCTTTTCTATATTTTTCCCAATCATCAACTCTAATACACTCCGTATCACTTTGACAATACTCTATAATACCAATATCAAAATCATTTGCCGAGTGAAGATTTTCCATATCGATCATTTGCTTAGCTTCAACTCTATATGCTTTTAATACTTGTCTTAAATATTCATATATCTCATGGGGTGATAGTTTTATCAAAAACTCATAAGCTTGTGCCATTGAAATAAATTGATCTTTTGATATACGAGAAACTATAAGTTGTACAAAATACCAAGGTCTTAAGGTAATCATATCTTCAAAAAGTTTTGGCTCACTTCTTATTAGGTGTCCCAAATGTAAAATAATCTCTTGAATTAATACAGTTTCTGCTGTATTATTTCCACTAAATTGTTTAAGCTTTTCTAGTATCTGAGAATTATCCAAGGGTTTTTGTAATATTGCATCTATACTATATGACCTACCAACAGCTAATACTCTTTGTCTTATAATTATCTCTAAAAGTGCATCTTCTAGTCTTTGATCGTAAACACCTTTTTCTTCACAACTTATCCTTACCTCTTTCCAATTATGCTCAGATTTTGCAAGCATATATTCACTTTCAAAAGAGGAAAATTCAAAATCGTTTAACTCATAGCCATGAAGATTATCTATTCTTTCAATAGAAGCAGTTGTTAAAAGTTGCTCTAGTTTTCCTATTTTTATCTCAACATCATCACAAACTCCACTTTGTAACTCATTTAAAAGTTTTAATACATCCTCTTGTTGACAACAATCTAACATATCACTTCTTATTAAAAATGGTACTATTGGTTGCCCTGCACTATCCCAGTTTTGACTTAAGTATTTTAAAGTACTTTTAAATTGTTGCACTAAAAGATTACTATCATAACTTAAATAAAATCCCCTTGGATTAAAATAGTGAGGTAAAAACACTATTCTTTTTCCTGCTAATATATGTAATCTTGCTGTTGTAATAGATCTTGGCATCCACTTTGGTCTTCCTGTTAAACCAAGTTTTTCATTAATTCCAAGCAAAGAGTGTACTTCTGATAGTTGAAAAGCATGCAAGATTTTTACTGGTTTTACCTCATCAATAGTTTCACTATCAAATCCTAAGTTTAACAACTTTTGTTGTACCTCTTTGTTTTGAGATAAAAAGGTTACCATTGGATATGAAGTTCTTGTAAAGCCAACTCTTTTTCTTCTATTTAGTGGATCAATATCACTTACATTTAATATCCCATCATTTATCATATCACTTAGTATATATAAACTTTGTGCCCAAACTAAAGGGATGTTTTCATTTGGAACCCTTTTTTGACTTTGTGGATTTTGTTTTTCTAATTCAATCAATTCTTTTGGCACATAATAAAGTTCAGGTAAAAGTTTTTGCCCATCTTGTTCCACAAAAAGATTTTGAAGTTTATCTTTATAATATTCTATATGAAAACTATCTCTTCTCATCAATGCATCTAAAAGTAAATAAGTAAAAAACAAAGGCCATTCAGATTCTATATTTTTAAACTCTTGTAACTCTTTTGCTTCATAATGTAACCTACTACTATCTTCCAAGCAACTTTGGTGACCATCAAGTAAAAATCTTTTACACCCGTAATTACCTTCAAGTTTTTTTACAATTTTTTCTTTTGTAAGTTCAACTAATTTTTCATCTTCAATAGCATATGCAGGGTATCCAACTATACTTAAAAGTGCCGCATCTGTTTCTTTTGAGTTTGATTCTCGTGGAAGTAAGGCTTTAAGTGTTGATCTTGACCTTGCAATATCACTTGGCACTACATGTATCATTGATTCTTTACTTGTAACATTCCCAAAAAGATTAAAATCTGACATAGCTTCTAAAGCAGCTTTTGCCATTCCAACAGAGCTACAGTTTATCTCTGCATCCCCATGATTTATCTTATTTCCTCTCTCCCAAATCCCAAAATCAGCAGTACAATATGTTCTACTAATATAATGCACCAAGTTTTGAATAAAGTTAACCTCATCTATTGTGTAGATTATTTTTAAACCTGATGCAATCATTTGAGCAAGCATCAAAAGATATAAAGAGGTTGCATCAAGTTGTAGATGTCCCCATTCATCATCAGCAACTACTGTAAGTCCTGTAGTAGTTGAATATTTTGCATGAAGTGCATCTTTTAGATTTAAACTGTTTTTAAAAGCCTCTACTTTTGAGGCTTGTCTCATCATAGATGTTAATAATCCACGCATTAGCTTTACTACACTTTGACTTAATAAATATGTTCTATGATTATTTGGTTTATATTTTTTATAAGATAGGGACAATCCCCATACACAAAGTATACTATATACATTGTCTCTAACCCATGCATCTGTATAATCACCATGAGCATTTATTGCTGTACTTGCAGGAAGTAACCCTGTTATAGGGTTTTGTCTTGATAATACAATCTTTTCTATATTTTCAAAATGTTTATTTAATATTTCATTTAAGTGACTATTCATATCATCGCCTTTTTATTAAAAACGATTATACGAAATTTTGATTAAATTTTAGTAACTAAATCTCTTTTTATTGTAACTATAAACAGATTTTGATTTTGGAACAAATGTTTTACTTATGAAAGTTGTAATTAGTTTTAACATCTAATATCCTTTGAATATTTTCAGATTAAATGCAACATCTATTCCTTAAGATTATTTTATGATTGATTCTATTATATTTTCAATTATTTTGTATTTCTCTTTTGCCTCTATAATTGGTAACTCACTATTTTCTAAATCATAAAGTAATTTACACACCTCATCTAAAGAGACATTTAAACAAGAGTTTTTTATATAGTGTGATTTTTGTGAGATATTTTCTTTATCCTCTTTTTCTATAAACTCTTTTAACTCATGTAAATCTTTTTTAATATCCATTTTAAATTTGTTTATTATCATATTTGCAATATTTTCACTAATACCAATTTTTGCTGCTATTTTTTTTACATCTAATTTTTCATTTATTTCAGGCAAAATTGATTCCTCTACTATTTGATTATCTTCAGGTTCTTTTGCAATCTCTTCATATTTTAAATATTTTTTTGCAATTTTTTTAAATTCATTTACATCAATTGGTTTACTTAGGTATTCATTCATACCCAACATCAAAAATTTCTCTTTATCACCTTTTATAGCATTTGCAGTCAAGGCTACAACGGGAGTAGTTTTACTTAATATCTCCTCTTCATACTTTCTAATCTCATATAAAGCTTCTACACCATTTTGTTTTGGCATATTTATATCCATCAAGATTAAATCATAAGAGGAATCTTTTTTATACTCTTCTACTACTTCTAAGCCATCAGAAGTGATTTTATAATCAATAGAAAATTGTTCTAATATGACTTTTAATAACTCTTGATTAGCACTATTATCTTCTGCTACTAAAATCTTTCCATTGAATTTTTCTTCTACTTCAACAATAACTTTTTTCTCTTTTTCTGAAGTTAATTCACATAATGCATCATTAACCTTAGAAGGATGAAAAGGTAAACTTATCAATGTTTCATTACTATTAAAAGTCAAATCATTAATTTCAACATCATTTAATATCAATATAGGTTTATTTTTATAATCTTCTCTTAACTTCTCTAATTGTTTTGTATTTTCAAAACATACTATAACTATATCTACATCTTCACTATATTCAAAAACTAATTTTCCAAATAGATTTAAATATGCTTTTGCATAAAAATAAAAATCATTCTCCCTATTATGTATATAAAAAGTTAAACCATCAAGCTTATCTTCAACCAACTCATCATCATCTGACTCAACTAAATTACAAGGTAATAAAAAGCTAAATGTAGACCCCATACCAACTTCACTTTCAACTTGAAGTTTACTGTCTAATAAATTTAAAATATGTTTACTTATACTTAATCCCAGTCCAGTTCCATTTTGTTGTTTATTTTCTATATGTTCAACCTGAACAAATGGTTCAAATATCGACTCAATTCTATCTTTTGGTATTCCTGTACCAGTATCAATTATCTCAAATAAAATTGTTATAAAATCATTGTCTTTTTTTACTAATTTAATATTAAAATTAACACTTCCTCTTTCATAGGTAAATTTAATAGCATTTGAAAGAAGATTTGAGATAACTTGTCTTAATCTTACTCCATCTGTAACAATTTTTCTAGGAACCTCTTTTTCAATATTAAATATAAGCCTTATATACTTATCTTTTGCCCTTTGGGAAAATAGCTCTACTACATGTTCTGTTAATGTATAAATATCTACTTCATGTTCTGTTATTTCAAAATTTCCATTTTGAATTTTTGAAAAATCTAAAATATCATTGATAATATCTAATAAAGATACTGCACTAGATTCAATAATAGAGATATACTTTTTATTTTTTCCTACTATCTCATCACTTTTTGAAAGATGTTGTGAAAATCCAATAATAGCATTAAGAGGTGTTCTAATCTCATGACTCATATTAGCCAAAAAGTCTGATTTTGCCCTATTTGCTTTTTCTGCTTCCATTAGAGCATCATTTAAAGAGTGGGTTCTCTCTTCAACTTTTTTTTCAAGTTTTTGATTTGCATCCCATAACTCTAAGCTCTTTTTTTCAAGTAAGGATTCACTCTCTTTCCTTGCAGCTCTTTCCCTTTCGAATCTAGTTTTCCAAGGATTATTTTCGTCACTCATCTAATTACTTTTCTATAATAAATTTAACTTCATATGGCATAGTTGAAATAACTTCAGAGCTAATCTTTAAAGGTTGATTATAGTATTCAGCACAACCTTGCATCAACCCATTAGCAAATGCATCAAGTTTTTTTTCTGACTTATAAATCATTACTAAGTGATTCTCACTTTTTTCAATAGTTTCAAAAGTTGGCAAATCAACATCAGGATAAAGTTTTTTAACTTGTACATGAACATATTGTTCTACACTATCGATAAAATCTAAAATATCTATATTAGAAATATCTTTTCCATATAGTTTAACAAGTTGATTAAATAGATATTTTCCAAAAATCTCTAAAAGTTCATTTGGCGTTTTTCCTGTTATATTTGATAAAGATGTTAATATCTTAACCATCTCCTCAAATTCATAGTTTCCACCTTGAGTAAATACTCCATTATTTTTTAAGTTAGCATCATGCAACATTTTATCTGAAACATCAAAACCTAAGTTTTCTTCAACAAACTCTATTAACTCAGTAAAAACTACGCCTCTCATTGTTTATCCTTATTCCTCTTTAAATGAATTATAAATCTCTTTTATCTCATCTACATTATTAATAAAAATATCTACAATTTTTGGATCAAAATGCTGACCACTCTCCTCTTTTAGAAGATTTAAAGCATCTTCAAAACTCCAAGCTTTTTTATAAGGTCTATTAGAAGTTAAAGCATCAAAAACATCCACCACTGCTACTATCCTACCAAATATTGGTATTTCATCACCAACTAAACCTTTAGGGTAACCTCTTCCATTGTATTTTTCATGGTGAGTTAAAGCAATTTGAGCTCCACTTTGTAAATATTCACTTTTTGAATCTTTCAATATTTCATAGCCTATCATTGCATGAGTTTTCATAATATCAAACTCTTCATCATCTAATTTTCCAGGTTTTAATAAAATCTTATCTTCAATTCCAACTTTTCCTAAATCATGGAAAGGTGCTGCATAAAAAATTAATTCTTGTTCTTTTTCATCAAGACCTAATTCTCTTGCAATTAGTTTTGAATAGTGCGCAACTCTTGATACATGAGAAGCAGTCTCTGGGTCTTTGTATTCTGCTGTTTTTCCTAATATTTTTAAAGTTTCATGTTCTCTTTGAATAAGTTTTTGAGTTGCTTTTTTAACTTCACTTTCTAAAAGTTTGGCTTTATCTTCAATCAACATTCTGTTTTGATAACCATTTAATAAGTTTAGGACTCTTGCTTTAAATAAAACAGAATTTACAGGTTTTTTTAAAAAATCGTTAACTCCAAACTCAAAAGCATCTTTATGAATATTATCATCATCACCAGCTGCTGTTATCATAACAATTGGTATAGTTTTATTTGTATTTCTAAACTCTTTTACAAACTCTAAACCATTTAAATTTGGCATCATATAATCAATATCATGTCTGTATGGTTTTGTAATACATACATTAAGGCCTCAAGAGGATCTGAAAAACTAATTACATTTAAACCCATCTCACTACATATTGCTTCAATTAAGAATAGATTGTTTTCATTATCATCTATAGAAACAATTTTCATTTCATTGATTTCCATTTAAAGCCTTTATTTAAAATCTTTAGAGTATCATTGTATAATGTAAGAACTTAAAATGTAATATCAATCTTAATTGGAGTTTAATGATTAAAAAACTTTTTATATTTATTTTTGTGACATTCACATATTTAAATGCTCAAGCAAAAGAACCTTTAATTTTTTATGTAGGTATAACTATGGTAAAACCTATGCAAGAACTCTCAACAGAGTTTGAAAAAATGAATAATTGTAAAATAAAAATCCTTCAAGGTGGAAGCCAAGAATTATATGATAGTATCAAACTAAGTAAAATTGGTGATTTATATCTTCCTGGTTCTGATAGTTATATAAAAAAATATGCAAATGAAAATATATTTTTAGATAGTGTTTTTGTAGGGTTTAATAAATTAGCTCTTATAGTAAAAAAAGGAAACCCTAAAAATATAAAAAACTCTTTAGATGAGTTAACTAATCCAAGATTAAATGTTGTTTTAGGAAATGCTGAAAGTGGTAGTGTTGGTAATGCTACTAAAAAAGTATTGATAAAATATGGTAACTATCAACAAGCTATTTTAAACACAATCTATTTAGCTCCTGATTCTAGAAATTTAACACAAAGTATAAAAGAAGATAAAGCTGATTTAATTTTAAATTGGTATGCAACAATTTTTTGGGATCAAAATAAAAATATAGTAGAAGCTCTTGAGATAGATGATGAATATACTAATAAATCAAAATTAGTGTTAACACTTTTAAATACCTCAAAGAACAAACCCTTAGCAAAAAAATTTCTTGAATTTGCATCTTCTGCTAAAGGGAAAGCAACTTTCAAAAAATATGGATTTTAAGAATGTTTTTAAGAAATAGTGTACTAAGAAACCTAACTATTTTACTTATCACTTTTATCATAGGCTTTAGTACACTAATTCTTATTCATTTTTTATTTTCAAATTTTATTAATGATTTAGATAAAAAAATAAAAAATGAACAAGCTAGATATAAAATTGGTGAATATATTTTAAAAGAGATAAATGCACTAGAAGTAAATTTTTATAAAATATCTATGTCATTCAATGAAAAAAGTATTCAACCAATAGAAGATGAAATAATTGAGGAAATAATCGATATAAACAAAGCTATTGATGTCCTTGAACAAGGTGGAGAGATACAATCATATATAAAACTAAATGTTGTTGGAATTGATAAGGTAACAGATATTATAAAATTTACTCCTAATAAAAACAGCAACTATACATATGAGTCTATTACATTAAGACCCAAACTAGCATCTTTAGAAAAAAAGATATACAAAGTAAAAGAGATTGTTAGATTAAAAAAAGAGCTTCTAACCTATACTTCAAAAGAGGATATAAAAGAAGCAAGATTTAAAATACAACTTTTATTTAAAGAGATTCCAGCATTTTTTGTGAGGATGAAAGAGAGCTCTAGTACACTATTGTATGAAAGTAAAAAGAACCTTGATTTATTACAAAAACATGTTGAAAGTGAAAAAGCATATTATAAAAGATTAGAATTTATAGTATCTTATATCACTATGTCGATTGTTCTTATTTTTGGTTATTTACTTACAAAAATGATTGTTATAAAAAGTAAAGAATTGGAAGAACTAACAAAAAAAGCAGAAATATCTGCAATAGAAGCATCAAATGCCAATAAAATAAAATCTCAATTTTTAGCTAACATGAGTCATGAAATTAGAACACCTCTAAATGCTATTATTGGATTTTCTGAAATTTTATCAAAATCAAATATGAATAGTGAAAGTAAAGATAAAGCTACAATCATAGTAAAAAGTGCAAAAGCCTTATTGGAAATAATAAACGATATTTTAGATATATCTAAAGTTGAAAGTGGAAAATTAGAGATATTACATGAAGATTTTAACTTAAAAGAGTTATTAAATCAAATTGTAGAATTATACTCAATCACTTCAAACCAAAAAAATATTCGACTAGTTTTCGACTTAGATGGAAAACTTCCTTTAATAGTAAAAGGTGACGAAATAAGATTAAAACAAGTTTTATCAAATCTTTTAAGTAATGCCATAAAATTTACATCAGCAAAAGAAAAAGTCACTTTTACCGTTACATTAAGAGAGATAAAAGATGATATAGCATTAGTCAAATTTATTGTAAAAGATGAAGGTATTGGTATCTCACTAAATGACCAAAAAAAGATTTTTGAACCTTTCTCACAAGCAGATGGTTCTATCTCTAGAAGATTTGGAGGAACTGGACTAGGTCTTGCTATAAGTCTTAAAATTGTTCAACTAATGGGTTCTAAAATTGAATTAATTAGTAAAGAGAACTTGGGAAGTACTTTTTATTTTACATTAAAATTACCAATAGTTGAACTTGAACCTCAAATAGAATCTACACATAAATACACTTTCTTTTTAGATAAATTAAGAAATGATTATGAAAATACTAGATCAAATGTATTGAATATTATAAAAGAGTTTGCAAATATAATTGAAGACCCGACACAAATAAAAGAAACCTCAAAACTAGATTTGATTTTTTGTTTTACCTCAAAGGAATCAATCAACAAAGCATTAGAACTAAACAATAAATCTAATGCACCTATTGTATTTATTGGAGATAAAAGTAAATTAGAAAATAATCCTCTTATCTCTAAACTAAATTATTTCAATTTTGATGTACCTATATTTGGTTCAAAAGTTTTTAATATTATTGCAAAAGCATGTAAAATTGAGGAACAACATGGGAAGTATTCTAATGAAAATAAAAATGTTACTTTTAATGCAAAAATACTTGTTGCAGAAGATAATACAAATAATCAATTATTAATAGAATTATTACTTCAAAACCTTGGAATAACAACTAAAATAGTTAACAATGGTTTAGAAGCTTTTGAAGAGTTTAGTAACAATGATTTTGATTTGATTTTGATGGATATAAATATGCCAATAATGGATGGTATAACATCAATGAAAAAAATAAAATCTCTAGAAAAATATAAAAATATACCTATAATAGCTTTAACAGCAAATACAATTAAAGGTGATAAAGAAAAATACATCAATGAAGGGATGGATGATTATCTATCTAAACCTATTGAAAATGAACAATTAATCAAACTTCTTTCAAAATATCTTAAAATAAAAAATAATAATGATTCAAAAGATGAAGAAAAAAACTCTATAAAAATAATTGAAAATAAAGAAAATGAAGTACCTACAATTAATATTGAAGAAATTGCTCAAAATTTGGGAATTAGTAGTAATATTGCAAAAATGATTATAGATAAATTTAATAATGAGATAAATTCACATATAAATGAACTTGAAATTTTTATTGATAATATGGATACTAAAAATATAAAACAAAAAGCTCACTACATTAAAAACTCTTGTTTGAATCTATCACTTAAAGAAGCATGTGAAATATTAGAATCTATGGAAAGATCTGAAATAACAAAAGATAAACTTAAATCTGATTTTAAAAAGTTAAAACAAATTATAACAAATATACATATGTAGGTAAAAGATTGAGAAAATATATTTCATATAATAAATTTATTAGAAATACTCTACTTATTTCATTGATAAGTGTTATTGTTTTATTTATCATCTATAGTAAGTATATTCAATCTAGCAGTATAGAAAAAAGTATTGAAGATGATACAAAGGTGATGTCGGACTTGGTGTTTCAAAACCTTTATACTGTTATGAAAAATGGTGGAAATATTGAAGATATAAACAATACAATATTAAATTTAGAAAAAAATATTCCCCATGTAAATATCAAAATAATAAAAGATATAACAGATACAAACAAAAAAATTGTAAATGATGTTTTTCTTAATAAAACAAATGATGTAGTTAGACATAATGATCATTTAGATTTTGCTACCCCCATAATATACAAAAATGAATGTTTAAAATGTCATACAAATGCAAAAGTTGATGATGTTGCAGCAGTTACATTAATCCAACATCCAATCTTAGATTTAAAAATATCTTTAAAAGAATTACTTACAATGATTACTATACTTTTTATTCTAATAATAATTGTATTTTTTACTAGTTGGTACTATTTTTTAAATAAATATTTCAATAAACCAATAAAAGATTTAGTTACACAAATAGATGCAACTTCTAATCACCATGATTTAAAAAATAATATTATAATTAATACTCCAATTAAAGAGATAAAGCATTTAGAATCTGTTTATAATAAACAAAATAAAGAGTTATTTGATTCTTATAAATCTTTAGAAGAACAAAGTGTAACAGATAGTTTGACAGGTGTTTTTAACAGAAAAAAATTTGATGAATATTGTAATTTTCTTATGAATAATGCAAAAAGATATAATGATATTTTTTCATTAGTAGTAATTGATTTAAATAAATTTAAACCTATTAATGATACTTATGGACACGATATAGGAGATGAAGTATTAATCTTCTTTTCTCAAATAATTAGTCAACAAATACGTAAGAATGACCTATTTTTTAGAACTGGAGGAGATGAATTCATACTTTTATTACCAAAAGCAAACTTAGAAGAATCTACAAAAATAGTAGATAAACTAAAAAATAAATTTAAAAAAACTCATTTTAAATCAAAAGATTTAGAATTTGAAATATATGCTTCATATGGAATAGCTCAATATGATTCAACTATGGAAGATATAACGCAATTAGTAAAAATGGCAGACCAAAAAATGTATGAAGATAAGAAAAAATATGCAAGAGACTAAAATAAGCTATGAAGAGCAAACTAAAATTACTAAAGCAATAATCAAATCAGCAGTTATGATGCTAGAATATGGTGCAGAGAGTAAACTTATAGAAAAAACAGCTCAAAGATTAGGACAAGCTTTAGCAGTAGATTCTGTTGAAATCTCTTTAATCCCATCAGCTATTGTTCTATCAACTTTAACAAATAAAAAAACTCAATCAGTAACAACTACAAGAAGAGCTCATCATAAACCCATAAATATGTCTATAGTATGTGATGTTCAACAAGTTTGCATTGATACAGAGAAAAATCATTTTGATGTAGATTATGTTATAAATGCTCTAAGACAAATCCAACCAAACTATTATAATCCTTGGTTAATTGTTTTTATGATAGGACTTTCATGTGGTTCAATCTCTATTTTACAAGGTGGTGATTTAAATGCATTTTTTATCACTTTTTTTGCTTCTAGTATAGCTATGTTTGTAAGACAACTTTTAGCAAGACAAAAAATGATTTTATTTATAGCGTTTGGAATTACTGCTTTTGTAGCAACATTGATTGCAAGTATTACATATATTTATCCTATCACTTCAACACCTCAAATAGTTTTAGCTTCGTGCGTTGTTTTACTATTTCCAGGTTTTCCTTTTGTAAACTCATTTTTAGATGCGGTAAAAGGTTATTTAAGTATGGGTTGGGGACGATGGATGCAAGCTTCATTGTTGACTTTTGCAACATCTATTGGAATAATTTTTGCTATGAGTATAGCTAATATAAAAGGTTGGTAATAATATGTTTGAAAAATTGACTTATCTTAATTTTATTTTAGCCTCAATACCAGCTGTTGGGTTTGGGATGTTATTTAATGTACCTAAAAATGCTCTTATTTATTGTGGCTTTGGTGGTATAATTACATTTAGTACACAAAAACTATTATTATCTTTTAATTTTTCTATAGAGATGTCAACTTTTATAGCTAGTATAACTATTGCTATTTTAACTGAAGCCTATATAAGAAAAAACAAAATGCCACGCTCTGTTTATACTGTTGCTTCAATTATCCCTTTAATCCCTGCTGGATATGCCTTTACTGCAATGATAAGTTTAGTAGATATGCATAGTCATGGTGTAACACAAGAACTTATAAATCAATTTTTAGATAATAGTATGAAAGCTTTAGCAATATTAGGCGCTATAAGTTTTGGTTTGGCGTTACCATCTCTATATTTTACAAGATATAATCGTACAATTATTTAGAATAATCAAATAAATGCTATTTTATTATAGCTTTTTTAAAGTATAATAATTAAATTAAAGTTACTAAAGGGATTTTCAATGTTAAAAAACATAACTATTAAAACAAAACTAATACTACTTTTTATTTTAATAAAAATCATCCCTTTGTTAATCATCGTATTTATTGCATATGAAGGGGTACTAAAACTAGAAGAATATCTACAAGACAGTACTAAATATATGTTTAATGAAAATAAAGAGATTATACTAAATACTGCAAATGCTTCTATTGAAGATAGTGTAAAAAACCTTGATAAAAAATCACAACTTGCCCTAGAAAGACTATCTTTTGAGATAGCACAAAATGTTGCAAACTTTTTATATGAAAGGGATAAAGATATACTGTTTTTATCTAATATTCCATTAAATCAAAAGATTTTAGAAGAGTTTTATAAAAATAAAAATAAAGATATCATCGTACATGGTAAATATGATTATGATGATGCAACAAATAGCTGGAAAAGTGAAGAACCTCTAAAAAGGATTGAAAGAACAAAAACTACAGCAAACTTAGTTGATAATGAAAAAGAGTTTAATTATACAGATCCTTTAATTCTAAAATATAAACCTTTACCCCTATACAAAGAGATTAATTATTTTGATTTGACAGGAAAAGAATTACTAAAAGTTTCACAAATTAATAAAAATCTTGTTGATGTTTCAAAACAAAAAAATACCTATATAAACTCAGAAACATACTTTGAAGAAATAAAAAAATTAAAAAAAGGTGAGATTTACGTTTCTGATGTAATTGGTGAATATATTCCATCAAAAATAATTGGAACCTTTACAAAAGAAAAAGCACAAAAAGCAGGAATTAAATTTGAACCCCAAAATTATGGTTATGCAGGTGCAGAAAATCCAGTAGGGAAAGAGTTTGAAGGTATTATTAGGTTTATTACTCCTATTTATAAAAACAATAAAAAAGTTGGATTTATCTCTTTAGCATTGGACCATAAACATATTATGCAATTTACAGATACCTCTAATCCAACTAGTGTAGATGCTTTGCAAGATATTTCAGATGCTTCAAAAGGAAACTATGCTTTTATGTGGGATTATGAAGGAAGAAATATTTCTCATGCAAGAGATTATTTTATTGTTGGATTTGATAAAAAAACTGGTAAAAGAGTTATGCCTTGGCTAAGTTCAGATTTAGCCCAAAAATATAAATCATCAAATAAAGAGATAAATGATTTTTTAAATACTTATCCAAAATTTGAAGAGCAAAGTTTAAAAAAGAAACCAAATATCGCACAGTTAAAATCAGATGGAAATATTGCCCTTGATTGTAGATATCTAAACTTTGCACCACAATGTGAGGGTTGGATGCAATTAACACAAAATGGTGGTTATGGTTCATTTGTAATTTATTGGAGTAAAGTATGGAAATTAACAACAGCAGCAGCCATTCCATACTATACAGGTAAATATGGTCAAAGTAAAAGAGGTTTTGGTTTTGTAACAATTGGTGCAAATGTAGATGAATTTCACTCAGCTGCTAATGAAACAAGAAATAATATAAACTCTATTTTAAAAGTACAAACTTCAAAAATGGCAGAAGCTGTAAATGATAACAAAACTGAAATAGAAGCATTTATTCATGCCCTAATAAATGAGCTATCTGTTGTAACTTTTGTAATGATTTTATTAATTATTGGTATTGCAATTTGGATGTCAAAATATATAACTTCTAAAATAGAAAACCTACTTATAGGTACACAAAAATTTGCAAACAACGAACTTGATTATAAAATCAAAATCACATCAAATGATGAGATTGGAAATCTTGAAAAGTCATTTAATACTATGACATCACAAATAAAAGATTTAATCACTTCACAAAATATAGCTTTAGAAAAAGCAAAAAAAGCAGACGAGGCAAAATCTACATTTTTAGCAAATATTAGTCATGAGATTAGAACTCCATTAAATGCTATCATAGGATTTTCTGAAGTATTATCAAACTCTAATGAGTTAGATACAAAAAGCTTAAAATATGCTGGTATTATCCAAACTAGTGCTAATTCATTGTTGAGTATTATAAATGATATTTTAGATATATCTAAAATAGAAAATGGAAATTTTGAGATTAAAAAAGAACCTATGAATCTAAAAATTATAACAGAAGAAGTTACTGAACTTTTCTCTAAAAAAGCTTATGAAAAATCAATCTCATTGATACTTAATCTTGAAGGGAATGTTCCATACAAAATATTAAGTGATTCACTTAGAATAAAACAAGTCTTATCAAACTTATTAAGTAATGCCATAAAATTTACACCTGAAAATGGAGAGATTACACTCAATATCCTGCTAATAGAACAAAATTCAGCAAAAGCAAAAATAAGATTTGAAGTAATTGATACAGGTATTGGAATAGAAAAAGAGAAACAAAATACAGTTTTCAAACCATTTATGCAAATAGATCATAAAGCAAATAGAGCTTTTGAAGGTACTGGATTAGGATTGAGTATTAGTTCTCATATTGTAGAAGCTCTTAACTCTAAAATTTTATTAGAAAGTGAAATAAATAAAGGTTCTAAGTTTTATTTTGAAGTAGAATTTGATATCTATGAAAAAAATAAAAATGAAGAAACACTTGATTTAAAATTTTATGTTACTAACAAAGATGAAAAACTTTTTTCACATTTAAAAACTTATCTTTTAAACTTTGGTACTATCTCTTATAATATAGAAGAGTGTGATACTGTCATTTGTTCAGATATTAAATCAAAAGAAGATTTAGAAAGATTAAGAACACAAGTAATAGATAAACCTATATTAATATTACTAAAAAATGACAAGATTCTAGATTTAACTTTAGAAAAAAATGAGAAAATTTTATCTCTACCTTACTATGGAACAAAGATTAAAGAAATTCTTCAAAATATAACTAAAGATTCTAATATCACATTAGATAAAAAAGTGGAAACAAAAAACTTTAGTGGAAAAGTATTGATTGCTGAAGATAATAAAACAAACCAAGAATTAATCTCGCATTTAATGACAGATTTAAATTTAGATTATGAGATCAAAGATAATGGATTAGAAGCTTATGAGGCATATAAACAAAATAAATATGATTTAGTACTAATGGATATAAATATGCCTGTATTGGATGGTATAGAATCATTTAAAAAAATAAGAGCCTATGAAAATGAAAACAATCTAAAAGCAACACCTGTTATAGCGATAACTGCAAACGCTATAAAAGGGGACAAAGAGAGGTTTCTAGAATTAGGGATGGACGCATATTTAAGCAAACCAATTAATAGTGAGAAGTTACATGATATTTTGCAAAAATATTTAAATACTACAAATAAACCTACTATACAAAAAAAAGAAAATACAAATAAAGAAGTTCTACAAATAACTTTAAGTATAGAAAAAATTCAAGCTAAAATTGGTATTAGTGAAAATGTAGCAAAAATGATTCTTGAAAAATTTAAAAAAGATATTTTAAATGATTTAAAAGAATTAGAACGATATATTGACGAAGATAAAAAAGAGGATATAAAACAAAAAGCTCATTATATAAAAAATTCTACTTTAAATGTAGCTCTTGATGAAATAAGTACTCAATTACAAAAATTAGAGAATGTTGAAGAATTATCAAAAGAGGAACTACAAAAGATTTTTAATATAATAGACTCATCTATTAAAAGTATTTTATAAAGATACTTTTAATTAGAGAAACTAGATTACGATGAATAAAATTACAAATTATAAACAAAATATTATAGCACTTTATTTTTTCATTTTTTCCCTTGGATTAATTGTTTCATTTATAGTTATAGATATAATCTATTTATCTAAAAAAGATAGTGATTTTATCCTTACTAATGGAAAAAATATTTTATTTGAGAAAGAAGAAACTATAAAAAATAGTTTCTTAGACTCAAAAAAAATTTTGACTACACTCACTGATTCAAAATATTTACTAGATTTGCAAAAAGACAATAATATTGAAGAATTAAAAAATATATTTTCAACAATTTTAAAAACAAATGATAATATATTACAAATAAAATATCTTGATACTAATGGTAAGATAAAAGTGGATATTAGCCAAAATATTGCACTAAATAATTCTGATAAAAAATATTTTGAAATATTAAAAGATAGACCCCCTAGAGTTTGGTTTTCAAATATCTTTACAAATGACAATTATTATATAGATGCTATTTCTATATTAGAAAAAAACAATAACTTTAATGGAATAATCATATTAAGCTACAAAATTCCTGAATTTAAAGAGTTTAATCTAAAATCAAATCTTTATCAACTTTCTTTATTTGAGGAAGATAACTTCTCTATAAGTACTAAAGAATTAAATAACAATCATTTTGTTTCATTAAAACTAAATCTGCCTACAAAAAAAACATATATTTTAATGGCCAAAATAAAAAATAGTGCCCTTGATATACAATATAAAGACAAAATTGATAGGTATTTGGTAGTTTCATTATTAGTTTTATTTTTATCTTTTATAGTTAGTTTAATTTTTTCAAAATATTTCCAAAAACTAAATATTATTTTAAAAAGTATTCAAAGAAGAAATATCAATTTAGATGAAAAAGTCAAAAGTAGAACAAAAGAATTAAAAGAATCTAAAAAAAGACTTACTGATATTCTGAATAATGTCACAGATTTTGTTTGGCAAATTGATAAAGATGGTAAATATATCTATGCTAGTTCACATGTAGAAAATATTTTAGGTTATAAAGTAGAAGAGGTTTTAGATAAGACACCTTTTGATTTTATGGCAAAAGACAATGTTGAAGATATTAAAAAATACTTTTTAGATTTAAAAGAAAAAAAACTTCCTTTAAAAAATCTAGAAAATAAAAATATAGATAAAAATGGAAAAACTATTTGGCTTGAAACAAATGCAACACCTGTATTAGATGATAATGGCAATCTAATTGGTTATATAGGAACAGATAGAGATATTAGTGAGAGAAAAGAACAAGAAAAACAAATACAACTGATAAATGAAGAATTAAAACTTTTAAATAAAACTTTAGAAGATAGAATAAAAGAAGAGGTTGAAAAAAATAAATTTCAAGAGGTTCAATTATTTAATCAAGCTAAAATGGCAGCGATGGGTGATATGTTAGGAAATATTGCCCACCAATGGAGACAACCTCTTAGTTATATATCAACTACTGCATCTGGTATAAAACTAAACTATGAATTTAATATATTAAAACAAGAAGATATCCCCCTTGCAATGGATGAGATTGTATCAAAAACTCAATATCTATCACAAACAATAGAAACCTTTAGAAACTTTTTAAAAGAGAAAAAAGAGTATCAAGAGGTTATCTTACAAGATAGAGTAGAAATAGCACTAAATATTGTAAAAGCCTCTTTAAAAGATAATCATATCTACTTAGAAAAAGTTATGGATTATACTAATCCTATTGAAACAAATATTGTTGTAGGTGAACTAAGTGAAGTAATAATAAATATAATAAACAATGCAAAAGATGTATTAATAGCAAGAAATATTCCAAATCCTTGGATTGTTATAGAATTATCAAAACAAGAAGACAAAGCTATCCTATCAATAGAAGACAATGCAGGTGGAATTAATCCAGATATTATTCCAAGAGTATTTGAACCATACTTTACCACCAAAGATTTATCAGTTGGAACAGGTTTAGGACTTTATATGAGTTATAAAATAATAAAAGAGAGTCTAAGAGGAAAAATTACTGTTGAAAATAGTGAATATGGCGCAAAATTTATAATTGAGATACCAATAGTAAAAAAATAATTTAAACCTTACATAATTAATTTTTCACTAGAATATAACATTTCTAATAATTAGGCTTTAATTGAATAATAACATAAACGAATATTACAAAACTCTTTTTGATAATGCATACGAACCTATTTTATTGCTTGATAACAATGAATTTATTGATGGAAATAAAGCTGCAATAAAAATATTAAATATGAAATCAAAAAAAGAGTTACTTAAACTTCATCCCTCTCAAATTTCTCCAAAAACTCAGCCTGATGGTGAAATTTCTTTAAAAAAAGCAAATGAGATGATTGATATTTGTTTGAAAAAAGGCTCAAATAAATTTGAATGGTTACATAAAACTATTAATGATAAAGAGTTTTTAGTAGAAGTTAGTTTAAAAAAAGAGATTATTGATAACAAAGATATAATTCATGTTGTATGGAGAGATATAAGTGAAAAGAAAAAATATGAACAATATCTAATAAAGCAAAATGAAGAATTAGCAAAAAAAAATCAATATATAAATAATATTAATAAACTAATTAATAGTTCATCAGAAGATAATCTTCTTAGCTCTTTACTTCTTTTTGAGGAATATAAAAGAGCTATAGATGAAAGTTCTATTGTTTCTAAAAGTGATTTAAGTGGTAAAATCACCTATGTAAATAAAAAATTTTGCGAAATTTCTGGTTACTCAAAAGAGGAATTAATTGGGAAAAATCACAACATAGTACGACATCCAAATATGAAAAATAGTTTTTTCAAAGATTTATGGGCAACAATCAAAAATAAAAATATATTTCAAGGGATCATTCAAAATAGAAAAAAAAATGGAGAGACTTATTATGTAGATTCTACAATTATTCCTATTTTAGATAAAGAGAACAATATTGTAGAATTTTTAGGTTTAAGACATGATGTTACATCTATTTTTGAAAAAGATAAACTAATCTATGAACAATTTACAGATGAATTAACACTTCTTCCAAATAGACAAAAACTTTTAGATGATATAAAAAAACTTATTTTCCCCAAAATTGCTATTATCAATATAGATAGATTTAAAGATATAAATGATTCTTATGGTATTGAGGTTGGAGATGATGTTTTAAAAGAAGTAGCAAAAAGACTACTACGTTTTAAAAGTTTAAATCTAAATGTCTATAGAATTGGTGGAGATCTATTTGTATTTTTAGCTTATGGCAACATTTCAGAGGTAGAGCTTTTTAAAACTTGTAAAGATTTTAATAAATATATGGATGAACAACCTATTAAAATTGAGGATAATATTTTTGATATTTCAACTACAATTGGTATAGCATCAGGAAGAGAAAAACTTATCAGCCATGCAGAAATAGCACTAATGCATGCAAAACAAAAAAATAAAAATATAGTTACTTTTGATGAAGATATGCCTATTTATAAAAATCTGAAAAAAAATATTGAACTTACAAAAGATATTAAATATGCATTAAACAATGATGGGATATTAGTTTATGCACAAAAAATTGTTGGAAATAAAACAAACAAAATAAAATATGAAACACTAATGAGAATGAGAACAAGAGATGAACAAATTATCTCTCCATTTTTCTTCTTAGAACATGCAAAAAAAGCAAAGCTTTATTCACAAATGACAAGAAGAATGATTGAAAAGTCATGTGATTATTTTAAAAATAAAGATATAGAGTTTTCTATAAACTTGATGATTGAAGATATCTTAAATAAAAATACTATTCATTTTTTAATAAACAAACTAATACAAACTAATACAGCCCAAAAAGTTACTTTAGAGATTGTAGAATCAGAAGGTATTGAAAAGTTTTCAGAAGTTGAAAATTTTATAAAAAGAATGAAAAATTTAGGGTGTAAAATAGCTATTGATGATTTTGGAACTGGTTATTCTAATTTTGAGTATGTAATTAAATTAAATGTCGATTACTTAAAAATTGATGGTTCTTTAATTAAAAATATCCATATAAATAACAATATTAAATTAACTGTTGAAACTATTATAAATTTTACAAAAGTTTTAAATATAAAAACAGTTGCAGAATTTGTTCATTGTGAAGAGGTTTTGAATATTGTTAAAGAGCTAAATATTGATTATTCTCAAGGCTTTTTACTTCATGAACCAGAATTTTTAGTTTAAATATGAAACTATATTTTTAAAATATTACTGTAGCGGTAAAATAATTGAAAACTTAGCACCTGTATATTTCTTATTTTTATAAATAAACTCTTCATTTTCTACACTTATATTACCTAACAGATGTTTTGTAATAATTTGATAGGTCATATATAAACCAATACCTGTTCCTTGAGATTGATGTTTTGTTGTAAAATATGCTTCAAACACTTTTGAAATATGCTCTTTTGCTATCCCTTTGGCATTGTCTTTAACTATGATTTTAAGACAATCATAACTTTTTGTTTTTTTACAATCTTCATATAATCTACAATCATTCAAATTACAATCAGTAACTTTTTTCATCTCTAAAAAAATCAACTTTTCATCTTCATTAGAGTTTTCAAAAGCATCAACTGAATTATTTACTATATTTATTAAAGCTTGAATCAGTTCATTTTCATAACTTATAAGTTGAATATCTTCAATATCGGTAATAATTTGTATATCTTTTGAATCAAATCTAGAGGAAGTAAGTTTTAAAGTTTTTTCAAACAATTGTTTACTTGAAAACTCTTTTGCTATCTTGTTAGGATTAAAAAACTCTCTAAAATCATCAATTGTTTGTGATAAATATTTTGATGATTTAATAATCATATCCAAAGAATTATACATAGAATCCTTTGTAGATAATCCAATTTCATCTTCAAATTTAACTTTACTTGCTGCTGTACTAATTACAGTTAAAGGTTGTCTCCACTGATGAGCAATATTTCCTATCATTTCACCCATCGAGGCCATTTTTGCTTGTTGATAAAGTATTAAATCTTTTTTTCTATTCGAGTTTATTTCTCTTAAGATACGTTCATTATAACTATCAAAAAAGTTTTTTAGAATCTTTGATATATATATTGCAAGAAAAATTAGTGTTATAGACAATACAACACTTATTGTTATGGTTTTCTTCATTGTATCAGAGTGCATCTGTTCTAATTCTACTTCTTTTCTTTTTAAATATTGTTGCAAATCTTTATCATAAAACCCTGTAGCAATTGCCCAATTCCATTCATTTATACCTTTTATGTAGGTTGTTTTACTTGCAGGTTTACCTGTTTCAGGCAATACTGTACCAATATAACGAATATAACCTGAACCATTTTTAGCTACTTTTATTATCTCTTTTGTAATCTCAAAACCATCACTATCTTTTAAATCAATTCTATTCAATCCAATATATGATTTTTTTACATGACTTAAATATACCCCATCATAATCAACTACAAATATATAGCTATTTTTACCAAAAGAGACTTTATTTATATACTCTTCTAAAATATATTTTTTTACCTCTTTTTCAAAATCATCAAGATACTCCCCTGTACCTATTACTAAATTTAGAGGTTCATATTTTTTATTGATTGTAATTTTCTTAAAAAGTTTTTTGTCAAATTCAGGTTTATACCAATAAAAAGTTAAATAATAACTATCAGACTTTTTTAACTCATCCATCAGTTTTCTCATAAAATAAAAACCTTTTTTATCTTGTATATTTATAAGATTTTTACCCTCTAAGTCAGGTTGAATAGGATGCATTAGGTTTTTTCCACTCATATCGTGTATATAAAAATATCCTCTTCCATTATTGAAACGGATATTTCTCAAAGATTCTTTAATTATTTTGATAACTTTTTCTTTCCCTTCATGGGAAAACTTTTTATTTACATTATCAACAATAGAATAAGCTTCATCTATTCTATCCATTAATCTTATTTTTAATTGGTCTTCTAATTTTTGTTTTTCATCAAGAACATTTTTATGTATGCTTTCAATTTGGTCTTTTATTAGTTTTTTGTTTGTCTCAATATAATTTTTTTCATAAAGTTTTAAATCTCTCTCATTATAAACATCATTTTGAAAATAGATAAAAACATTAACTAAAATCGTAATAAAAATAATAACTACTATAGGAGAATATTTAACGAAATTAATTAATTGTTTCTCATTTTTTATCAGCATCAATTTTCCAATATATTTATAATTTCTTGTTTTGATTTTTCATCGGAGAAATATTGAATAAATAGTTTATTTACTTTAAAAAACTTCTTTGATTCTGTAACTATATTTGATAACACATTATTAGGATTTAGCACTAGATGCAAGAAAAGTATATCATCTCTACTTTTGAAACTATTAACAACTTTTATTCCATCTACTGAACGTAATGCAACCTGCTTAGCTATATAATTTATATCTTTTTCAAAAATAGCTGAATTTTTTTCATTTTTTGAATACTCATTTAAAATTATTTTTGTTTTTGAATATATTTTTTTAATTAAATTTTGCTTCCCATTTATCAAAGCTATTTCCCTATAAAAATTATAATCGTCAGATTTTATATTTTTTGCAATACCTAATTGGGTTATATAACCCTTTACTTGTGGATTATTTACCCAATCAGGTGAATCACTAGAAATAGAGATTTCACTTTTTTTTGTTTCCCAGAAGTTTAAAAAAGAAAAACATCCAGAGAAACTAAAAATTATTAAGATTAAAAGGAAAAAAGTTTTTTTCATCTACTAAAAATCACTAAAATTACTAATAGCTTCTTTTGCTTTTTCTAAGGCTTTTTGACTTGATTCTTTATCAAAAGCTAAGGCAACTGCCATTCTTCTTCCTATATGTGATTGTGGTTTACCAAATACTCTTACATATGTATCTTTTGTAAATGCCCCATCTTCTATTTTTACAATAGGAGTAAAAGTATCAGCTTTTGCTTTATAAGCAGCACTTGCACCACATCCATAATCGATATAATCCAAAGGTAAACCTAAAACAGCTCTTACATGTAGTGCAAACTCACTTTGAGATTGAGTAATCATAGTAACCATACCTGTATCATGTGGTCTAGGACTTACCTCACTAAAAAATACCTCATCTCCTTTTACAAACATTTCAACACCAAAAATACCTCGTCCACCTAAACCATCAGTTACAGTTTTTGCAATCTCTTGAGCACTTTTTTTGGCACTTTCACTCATATCCATAGGTTGCCATGAAAAGATATAATCTCCATCTTGTTGAATATGTCCTATAGGTTCACAAAAAACAGTTTGTTTTTCATTTCTAATTGTAAGCATAGTAATCTCATAATCAAATTTAATAAACTCTTCAACAATAAGTTCACTAGCATCACCCCTAGCCTCTTTTGCCATCTCCCAAGATTTTGGTAAATCCTCTTTTGATTTTGCAACACTTTGCCCATGCCCAGAACTACTCATAACTGGTTTTATAACACAAGGAAATCCCATATTATCTGCTGCCTTTTCAAGCCCTTCAAAAGTAGTAACAAACTCATATCTTCCAGTATTTACTTTTAACTCTTCAGCTGCAAATTGTCTAATATTTTTTCTATTCATTGTTTTATTAACCGCATCTGCATTTGGAATTACATGGAAACCTTCTTTTTCGGCATCAAATAAAGCTTGAATATTTATTGCTTCAACCTCAGGTAAGATATAATCTGGTTTCTCTTTTCTAATTACATCCAATACCTCTTCTTTATTCTTCATATTGATTGTATATGCTTTATTTGCTACTAGTTGTGCAGGAGCATTATTATAGCTATCAACTGCAACAGTTTCAATCCCTAGTCTTTGAGCCTCTATAATTACCTCTTTACCTAACTCGCCACTTCCTAAAAGTAAAATTTTAATTGATTTTGATTTTAACGGTGCAGTGAATTCCATTGTTGTTTTCCTTTTAATTTATTGTAAAAAATTTTGTCAAAGTTGTTTAACTCATATTTCTTTATTATCAAAGATAAAATTTTAACATAATCGTGTCCAATTCCAGAGTATTTATCCATTGTTTTACTTAATTTAAGTCCATCAATAAACTCTTTATTGTCTCTCATGTTTTTTCTTTTATCTCTAAAATTTTGATAAGCACTTGTTCTATTTAGATTTAGCATATAAGCTGCGATTGAATCTTGAAGTGTTTTAAATACTCTTATTAAATGTTGTTTCCCCTCTATTCTATCTAAAGGGACAATTCCTATTTCAGGATTATAGGTCCAGTGACCAAAAATATTATTTGCTACTTTTATAAATCTGCTTTTACCCCAAGCACTTTCAACTGCAGCTTGTGCAATTGCAAGTGAAGGAGGAATTACATCAACTCTTTTTAAAAAAGTCTCATAATCATAGATATCTTGAACTTTATATTTTATTTGAAGCTCTTTTAGTTTTTTATATTCTAAAGATTCTTCATCTAAATCTTTTTTACCTTCTAAAGAGAGAATAAATACTCTTTCGTTTAAAATTTTTTCATTTTCCAAATTTATTTTATTTGCAAAAAAGTTAAAAAAATAACTCTTCGCAATATCTCCTGTAAGTCTATAATATACCTTTGGCATACCATTATCAGCTTTTACACAATTTGAAAAGATGAAAGAAATTATTAAAATCTTTAAAAAGATTCTCATTTTACCTCTGCTGTAAAGACCTCTTTTACAGCTCCTTTGAAAAATAGTGTTTCATCTATTTTTGATAAAGTTAACTCTTCACCACTTTTTGGATATACAAAACATCTATTTTCTACAAGTCCTAAATTGTTTGCTCTTAAAAAACACGCCGCCATACCTGTTCCACAAGCTAAGGTTTCACCCTCTACACCTCTTTCATAAGTACGAACTTTTATAATACCATTTTCTATTTTTGCAAAATTTACATTCGCATTATATTTATATCTCATTTTTGAACATAAGTCATGGTTATATTTTTCTAAATCTTCAACAATAGTTACCAAATGAGGAACACCAGTATCAACTAAATACCAAATAAATCCATCCTCTTCAAACTCTTCTTTTATAACTTTAGGCTGTGTTAGTTGTGTTTCAACAATATCTCCATCAACTATTGATTGTATAACTCCAGCACCAGTTAAAAATGACATTTTAGTATTTGGAACTAATCTATTTGTATAAGCATAATGTGCACAGGCTCTAGTACCATTTCCACACATAGCTGCATCACTTCCATCACTATTATAAAATAACCATTCAAAATCTGCATTATCATTTGGAACTATAACAATTAAACCATCAGCACCAATACCTTCAGTTCTATTGCAAAGTTTTATAGCTTCTTGTGAATAATCTTTTTTTACCAAAGTGTGAAATATTACAAAATCATTTCCACTTGCACTATATTTTTTATAGGTCATAAAACTTCCTTAATGATTCTTTCAACCTCTTTTTGCAAATTTTTTAAATTGGTTGAATTATCTATAACAAAATCTGCCAACTCTTTTTTCTTTTCAATATCCATTTGATTTGAAATTTTTAATTTAGCCTCTTGTTCATCTATATTATCCCTACTCATCAATCTTTGTATTTGAATATCTTTAGGTGTATATATCACCAATGATTTAGGTATTGGATAATGCATTTTTTCAAAAAATAGTGGAATATCTATGAAATAAGGTTTTCCTTGTTCTTCAAAAATTCTTGATTCTATTTCAATCTCATCTTTAATCAAGGGGTGAAGAAGTGCCTCTAGCTTTAATTTATTTTCTTCATTTGAAAATATAATTTTACCAAGCTCTTTTCTTAATACTTTACCATTTTCAACATATTGTTCGCCAAACATCGTTGCAATCTTTGCACTATTTTCATCTAATAGCTTATGTGCAATTTTATCTGCATCAATTGTTAAAAACCCGTGTAATTTAAATAGATTACAAACAGTACTTTTACCAGTTGCAATACCACCTGTTAAGGCTATTGCATTTTTAAATAAATCATTACTCATAGTATATATTTTACTATAAGTATGATTTAATTTTAATTATTTGATTGTTATCTTTTAGCGATACCAGTTAAAGCTTTGTGTTGAGAAGCAGGAAATACAAACGATGCATGATGTATTTCAGTTGAATAATATTCTAAATCGTTTAATAAATCTGATCTTTGCAATACAATATCAGCAGTTGGATGATATTTTTTAGAAGCAAGTATTGCTGTAGAGTGTCCAAATCTATATGGCATAGCTATCCAGAAATTTTTTCCTACAAGTTCTAAATCTGATTTTAATTTTTCTTCATCTTTATGGAAACTTTCAGTAGCAAAAGCTATAAGACCATCATCTTTTAATACTCTTTGAATATTTGCTAAAACCATATCATCTAAATTTCCTTCTGTAAAGATTATTACATCAATATTTTTTTCATCTTTAGATGTTAAGATTGAAATATCTCCAAACTCTATATTTCCATTATGTTTAGAAGCTTCATTTTTTAATCCATCGCTAATTTTCCCTATAATTAATACATTTTGCGCTTCTTTGTGTGTACATAAAGGAGTATGTACCATCATTTCATTAAATGCTTGATTTTCACTCATTTACCTGTGTCCTTACTTTTTAATAAATTTTCGATATAATACCAAAAAATTTTTAAATAACATAAAGATATAAAAAGGTGAACTATTTTTACAGCTATATTTAATAGTCGTATCATAAAGTATCACTTTTTTAAACAAAAGTAATAAAAGAAGAAGGAAAAGAATGTCAACAGTTAGTTACAAAGACGCCGGAGTAGATATTGATGCTGGAAATCAATTTGTAGAAAATATTAAGCCCTTTGTTAAATCAACTTTAATCCCTGGTGTATTAGGTGGAATTGGTTCATTTGCAGGAGCTTTTGAACTACCAAGTGGTTACAAAAATCCAGTTTTACTATCAGGAACTGACGGAGTTGGTACAAAACTAAAACTTGCAATTGATTCTAAAAAATTTGATACAGTTGGTATCGATTTAGTAGCTATGTGTACAAACGATTTATTATGTAACTTTGGAGAACCATTATTTTTCCTAGATTATTATGCAACTGCAAAACTTGAAGTTGAAGAAGCAACAGCTGTTGTAAAAGGTATAGCAGAGGGTTGTATTAGAAGTGAGTGTGCACTTGTTGGTGGAGAAACAGCTGAAATGCCTGGTATGTACAAAGAGGGAGATTTTGATTTAGCTGGTTTTTGTGTTGGAATTGCAGAAAAAGATGAGTTAAATAGAATTGAAAAAATCCAAGAGGGTGATACTTTAATAGCACTTCCAAGTTCTGGTATCCACTCAAACGGTTTTTCACTTGTTAGAAAACTTCTTTTAGAAAAACTTGGTATGACTTTAGAGGATGAGTTTGATGGAAAACCTTTAAAAGATGTATTACTTGAACCAACAAGAATTTATGTAAAAGAGTTTAAAGCAAACAAAGACAACATTAATGCTTTGGCACATATTACAGGTGGTGGAATTACTGAAAACTTACCAAGAGTATTACCTGATAACTTAAAAGCTGTTGTTGATAGAAGCAAAATTAAAGTATTACCAATCTTTGAATTTATGGGACAATTTGTAGAACTAGAAGAGATGTATAGAACATTTAATATGGGTGTTGGTATGGTTCTAGTTGTAAATCCTGCAAATGTAGATGCTATTTTAGCAAACACTGATGGTTATGTTATTGGTGAAATTGCAAAAGGTGAAAAAGGTGTAGAGTTTATCTAAACTCAAGCTTGAAAAAACAAAAAGGCAAGTTATTTAAAACTTGCCTTTTTTTATATCCAATTTTTATCTTCTATAGAAGCATGGGAATAGTCACAAAAAGGTTTATTTAAAGAGTTACCACATCTACATAACACAAATTTTGTTTTATTTGCATTTGTTGCCCATTTATCAACTTCTATATCAATTGATCCTCTTACTTCTATTGGACCTTTTTCTAAAATCTCTATTTTTTCATCTTGGCAATCTTCAAAATCACAATTATTTGGATTTGTTTCATCAAAAGAGTATGATAATGCTCCTGAGGGACAATTTTTTATAGACTCAATAATCTCCTCTTTTGTTCCCAAATTTGGATGAATCCAATTTTGGGAACCCATACTATAAATTGTTGGAAATTTGCTTACACAGTTTCCTGAACCAGAACAAATAGAGCGATTAAAGTTTATAGTTATACCTTTTGTTTTATATACTTGTATAAGTTCATCTTCTAAACTATTTTGTGAACTAAAACCTACCTTTATATGGTTTCCATCACAATAGGGTTGTTTATTTGATTTTCCACATCTACACAAAAGTGTGTTGTTTTTCAATTCCATCGGCTCATTTTTATAAAAAAGGATATTTTCTAAATTTTGATTAGTCAAATTAATAATCTTTAAAGGACCATTTTTTATAGGTTTTATTGATAACTTATTCATATTTTTATCCTTTTTTATTTCAATTTTATATTAAATTATATCTTTTTTCATCTCAATAAATAAAAAATGGCTATCGCTTAATGGTTTTATGTTTAATTTTTTTTCATCTACAATTTCCATTGCATCACCAAAATCAAGTTGTATATTGTTTACTAAAGAGGAACCCTCTATTTGTACAAAATATATTTGCCTATTTTGATCTATATCAAACTCTAAACTATTATCTTTTTGAAGTTCACTTACATAAATATTTACATCTTGGTGAATTTTTATTTTTGCATCCCCATTTTGTGATGAAACAATTTTTAAAAATCTATTTTGCCTATCTTGGGCTTTAAACTTATGTGATCCATAAAGTTTAGGCAAGCCTCTTTTAGGTGGCAAAATCCATATTTGTAATAATCTTAAATCTTCAATTTCATTAAGATTATGTTCACTATGATATATCCCATCTCCGGCACTTAGATATTGAACCTCTCCTCTTCTTAGAGTCTCTTCATTACCCATTGAATCTTTGTGGGTAATTTCACCTTTTATTATATATGTTATTATCTCCATATCTTGATGAGGATGTGTATCAAAACCTGAACTTGGATGGATTATATCATCATTTAAAACCCTTAAAACTCCAAAATTTATATTATCAAAATTTCTATACTCTGCAAAAGAGAAATGAAAACGACTCTCTAACCAACCAAGATTTGATTTACCCATATTCTCTTTTTTTAATTTTTTTAACATCTTATCCTCCTAAAAGAGTTAGATATTGTTTTAGAATCCTTTGTATGCTCTGTTCATTTGCACTTTTTTCATATGTAGTCAAAACCTCTCTTGGTGCTACAATGGCACCTAGTCTTGTAAATTGATTTCTCATTGCATTTAATACATCCTGACCATTACTACCAGAATGTGTAGCTAATTGAATTTTTTTCATCATAAAAAGTTTTCTAAAGTCATCCCCTATTCTTGAAATCCATGCTATCATATTTACTAATACAGGAGGCAAAGAAAAGTTATACTCAGGAGATACGAAAATATAACCTTCGGCAACTGCCATTTTCTTTTCTAATTCGACGATTATTTGTGGGATTCCATCATTTTGCTCTTTTTTTGTATCATACATAGGGATATCTAAATCAATTAGATTTATTATCTCTACATCTTTATTTTCATTTTGTAATTTTTGTTTTATTAGTTTTGCAAGTTTCATATTTTCATTTAAACTTGCTACAAATATAAGTATCATAATTTACTCCTTAAATATTATTGTGTCCATAGATTGATTACCATACATATACACATTATTTAAAGATTTTCCAACCTTTGTTTTTGAAGCACCCAAACTAACAAATAAAGGTAAAAAATGCTCTAAGCTTGGATGATTTTGCACTAAATATGGTGCTTTTTTTCTATATTCAATCAAAGAGTTTACATCACCCTTTTCTACTTTATCTACAATCCAATCTCTAAACTCTTTTGCATATGGTTTTATATACGTATTGTTTTCATCCCAAATTGAATCTCTAAGATTATGGGTCATTGTACCACTAGCTATTATCAATATTTCATCTCTTAACTTTGATAAAACTTCACCTAAATTTACTAAATGTTTTGAATCATATATTATTGGTAATGATATTTGTAGTACTGGAATATTTGCATCTGGATACATTAGTTTTAAAATTGCCCAAACCCCATGATCATATCCACCTCTTAATTCATCTTTTTTTATATCTATATTTTTTTCTTTTAATATTTTTATTATTTCATCACTTTTTTCTTTACTACTTGGTGCAGGATAATCTAACTCATATAACTCTTTTGGAAAATTATAAAAATCATAAATAGTAAAAGGATTATCTTCATATAATATTTTTAAATCATTTGTTACCCAATGGGCAGATATTACCAAGATATATTTAGGTTTATCAAAAGTTGAAGGTAAACTTTTCAAAAAATTTGTAGTTTCATTTTCCATTATCATCAAAGCTGGACTTCCATGAGAAACAAATAAACTTGGTAACATCAGTACTCCTTTTTGTGGAATTTCGCTAATTATTTAGCTAAAATTCCCTCTATTTCAATATCTAACTTTACAATTTCACCAACTGCAACACCACCAGCTTCTAAGATTGAATTATATTTAATTCCATAATCGTATCTATTTACTTTTCCACTTAAAGACAATCCTGTTCTAGTGTTTCCCCATGGATCTTTTATAGTTGTACCGCTTGTTTCTACATCTAAAACCACATCTTTAGTTACACCTCTCATAGTCAACTTTCCATATGCTTTATCATCTTCAACTTTTTCTAGTTTGAAAATGATTTGAGGGTATTTCTCTGCTGCAAAAAAATCAGATGCTTTTAAATGATTGTCTCTTTTTTCATTTTCTGTATTTATTGAAGATACTTCAACAATCCCATTTAAAGATTTTAAACTATTTGTTTTTTCATCATATTCAAATGTTCCAGTAAACTTATCAAACTTACCTATTACGTTTGATACCATCATATGTTTTACTTTGAATCCTACATTTGAATGTGATGAATCCACTTTATATGTTCCTGCAAATAATGCACCTGCTGCTAAAATTGATACTAAACCTAATTTTACTAAATTCATTTTTGTCTCCTATATTGTTACTAATTAGTATTATTGTGTTAAAAAAAACTACTGTGACTTGTGTAGTTTTCTTAATAGATTATATAACGTTTCCACCTCTTCTTTTGACAAGGCTTTAAAATGCTCTTCAAAATTTTTTGCATGAGTAGGAAACAACTCTTCAATTATCTCTTTACCCTTTTGAGTAATAGATAAGATTGATGCCCTTTTATCTTTACTGTCAGCAATAGAATCTATTAAGCCATCTCTTTTTAGATTTCTCACGACTACAGTAATATTACCTGGAGTGCTCATAGTTAACTTTGTGATTGCTCCAATATTTAAATCTCCTCTATGATATAAAACTTCTAAAACCTGAAATTGAATCATAGTTAAGTTAAATCCATGAATATATTGTGTCTCTTTAGCTCTAATTTTTGTATAAGCTCTAAAAAGTTGTACCCATGTTTGCATAGACAAATCACGTAGTTCACCATAACTTTTTTTATTTTTTACATTCATCTCAAACTCCTAGTGAAATTATAGTACTAGTTAGTACTAATGTCAAGAGCTATTTTCTATTTATTACTAGTTAGTAGTATATATTGAGTCAATATGGCTCAATTTTATGGTACTTTAAAAATTTTTGATTTTTCTTTGAAATGTTTTATGAAGTTGATGTAAAGATCAAAAAGAAGAGAAAAAACTCTTCTTTTTTTAAATTATGCAGCTTTTTTTGCAGCAGCTTTTGCAGCAGCTTTTGCTTTTTTAGGTTTAGATAACTTTAATTTTAAAACTTTTTTTGTAACTTTTTTAGCTACTTTTTTCACATCTTTTTTCTTCGCAACTTTTGCTGCTGCTTTTTTTGCTATTTTAGCTACTTTTTTTTCTTTTAATTCTTTTGCCATTTTATTATTCCTTTATATGGTTATATTCTATTACTTATTGAAAATAGTAATAAATTATAGAGAATAATATCAAAATAAATTTTTTTTGTCAAGTAAAATTTTTATGATTTTTATTTAACCATATAATAAACTAATTTTAGATACTATATCCCGCTTAACTAAAAAGAATATATTTAATAAGAGGAATTCGAAAATGCTTTTAACACCAGGACCAACTCCAGTACCAGAGTTTGTTAGAAAAGCTATGGCTGATGTGACAATACATCATAGAACACCAGAGTTTGAAAAAATATTTGAAGAAACAAGAACTTTATTATTAGAACTGTTTGATATGCCTGAAGCTGTAATCTTAGCTTCAAGTGGGACAGGTGCAATGGAAGCTTGTGTTACAAACCTTACACAGAAAAAAGCTTTAACTATTAACTCAGGGAAGTTTGGTGAAAGATTTGGAAAAATCTGTGATGCATTTGGTATAGAAAAAACTGAAATTAAAAATGAATGGGATACTCCTGTATCTGTAGAAGATGTTGTAAACACAATAAAATCAGATAAAGAGATTGACGCTATTTTTATTCAGATTTGTGAAAGTGCAGGAGGTCTAAGACACCCTGTAGAAGAGATTGCAAAAGCTGTAAAAGAGATAAATCCAGAGATTATGATTGTTGCTGATGGTATTACTGCAATCGGTGTTGAAAAAATTGACACTACAAATCTTGATGCAGTTGTAACAGGAAGTCAAAAAGCATTAATGCTTCCTCCAGGTCTTGCAATGATTGGTTTATCAAATGAAGCTGTTGCAAAAATTGAAAAAAATGCTAAAGGGTATTATTTCAATCTTGCTACAGAGATTAAAAAACAAAAAACTAATACAACAGCTTGGACTGCAGCAACTACATTAATTATTGGTTTAGGTGCAATTTTAAAACACATCAAAGAAAATGGTGGATATGAAAAACTTTATAGCGACACTGCTAAAAGAGCAAATGCCACAAGAGAAGCTTTAGTTGCAATTGGATGTAAAATTTATCCACAAACACCAGCAAATGCTATGACAACAATCTATACTGAAGATGCTCCAGCAATAAGAAAAATATTAAAAACAAAATACAATGCAAATATTGCAGGTGGACAAGACCATATTAAAACTTCTATTTATAGAATAAACCATATGGGATTAGTAGAAGATTTTGAAGCTTCATGGGTGGTAAACGCCGTTGAATTAGCTATGGATGAACTAGGTCTTAGAACATTTGATGGTACAGCAAATAAAGTTTTTGCCGAAAATATGTTTAAAGGTAACTAATGATTTTTGAACACGAAATTCCAAAAGGGAGTAGACTTTACTTTGGTAAATCTGCTAAAGCAAAAAGGGAATTAGAAAATAAAATCAGTTCTATTTTAGATAATAATGGGTTTGAAGAGATTGTTACACCAAACTTTTCATACTCTCAACACCAAGCTATTGCAAATGATAGAAAACTAATCAAGTTTTCTGATGAGCAAAATGAACAAGTATCATTAAGAGCAGACTCAACACTTGATGTTGTAAGAATTATTACTAAAAGACTTGGTAGAACAACAGATCATAAAAAATGGTTTTATGTTCAACCAATTTTTACATATCCTTCAACTGAAGAGTATCAAATAGGTTGTGAATGGATAGACCATGATAATATTGTAGATATTTTAAATCTTACAGGAAATATTTTAGATAATTTAGAGATCGATCCAATTTTACAATTATCAAATATCAATATCCCAAGACTTGTGGCAAAAGAGTTGGATATAGAGATTGACCTATTTAAAAATGGTGAAATTGCAAAACTTTTTGATTTAAAAGTTCAATGGCTTGATGAATTAATAAAAGTTAAAAATATAGAAGATTTAGAAAGTACATTAAAAACTGTTCCACAAAGCTTGAAAAATGAGATTCAAAAGCTTTTAAATAGTGCAAAAGAAGTTGAGTACAAAAATTTAGTAATAGCGCCATTATATTATGGAAGCTTAAAGTATTATGATGATGTATATTACAGAGTTATACAAGACAATTTTGTACTTTGCAAAGGTGGAAAATATAGTTCTGAAGGAATTTCTTCTTTAGGATTTGCACTTTATACAGATAGTTTATTAAAAATTTTAGAGGATTAATGGGATGAGTAAAGCAGATTTAATTGTTGGTATTCAATGGGGAGACGAAGGTAAAGGTAAGATGGTAGATATGCTTGCCCAAAACTATGATGTAGTTTGTAGAAGCCAAGGTGGACACAACGCAGGTCATACAATTTGGGTAGATGGTGTACGATATGCATTACACTTAATTCCTTCAGGAGTATTAAATCCAAAGGCTATAAACATAATTGGAAATGGAGTTGTTTTATCTCCTGAAGCTATAATAAAAGAGATGGAACAATTTAACGATTTAGAAGGAAGATTATTTATCTCTGATAAAGCACACTTAAATTTACCATATCATGCACTAATTGACCAAGCAAAAGAGAGACTAAAAGGTGATAAAGCTATTGGTACAACAGGGAAAGGTATTGGACCAGCTTATTCTGAAAAAATCAGTAGAACTGGATTTAGAGTTGGTGAATTATTAAACCCAACAAAACTAGCAGAAGGAATTGTTGAATATTTTGAACAAAATAAAGCTATTTTTGATGTATTAGAGATTGAAACACCTAATAAAGAAGAATTGACTCAACTATTAACTTCTTATAAAACAAAACTAGAGCCATATATTGCTAATACTACAAATATGATTTGGGATGCAATAGACCAAGATAAAAAAATATTATTAGAGGGTGCGCAAGGTACACTTTTAGATATTGACCATGGTACATACCCTTATGTTACTTCATCATCTTGTGTAAGTGCTGGTGCTTGTACTGGTTTAGGTATATCTCCAAAAGATATTGGTATTGTTACTGGAATTGTAAAAGCTTATACAACTAGAGTTGGTAATGGACCTTTCCCATCAGAAGATTTTACAGAACAAGGTCAAAAGATTGCAAGTATAGGTAAAGAAGTTGGTGTAACAACAGGTAGAGGAAGAAGATGTGGTTGGTTTGATGCAATTGCAGTAAAACATGCTGCAAGATTAAATGGATGTGATCAACTATCTTTAATGAAACTTGATGTTTTAGATGGATTCCCTAAAATCAAAATTTGTGTTGCGTATGAAGTTGATGGCCAAAGAATCGACTACATGCCATCTAATTTGGATAATGTAAAACCAATTTATGAAGAGTTTGATGGTTGGGAAAGTGTAGTTGGATGTAGAGAGTTTGATGCTCTTCCTGAAAATGCAAAAAAATATATAGAAAAAATTGAAGAATTAACAAATGTAAAAGTGGGGATTGTTTCTACCTCACCAGAAAGAGACGATACTATTATTAGAGGATAAGCCAATGAGAATGAAATTACATCACACACCGTATATATCTAGAAGAATTTCAAGGGATTTGGTAAATTGTGAATTTGTTGAAGTAAGAAAAACAAAAGATGAAATTACGGATGAGATTGAAAAAATTTTAGATGCTGACATAGAAAAAGAGCATGATTTAGATGAAAAAGTTGCAGAGATTTTAGAGTCACAAGAAGATAATATAGAGTTTTATAATGCTGACTATAAACAACTTTTTTGGTTAACTAAAAAAAGATTGGCAAACGATTTTGGAGTTATTTTAAACAATGAAGATAGATTTTCTGATATAGCTCATAAAATTTTAGATTATCTTTGGGAAGAGGATTATATTCATTATACGTGTTCAGATAACCAAGTAAAAAATGTTATTTTCGCATCAATTGACCAATTTTTAAAAGGTTTTGAACAAGCAGACGATGCTGTATTTGAAAAAATCAAACATTATAAAAGAAAGTTAATACCAGGAACTGAGGAATATGATATTGTATATCATAGATTATATGAAGAGGAATTAATAAAAAGAGGATTGATGTAATATGCAAAAGGTATGGCTATATTTAGAAAATGGGACTTTTTTAGAAGCAAATTCTTTTGGTGCAACTGGTACTTCAGTTGGAGAGATTGTATTTAATACTTCACTTACAGGTTATCAAGAGATAATAACTGATCCAAGTTATGCAGGACAATTTGTTACATTTACAATGCCAGAGATTGGAAATGTAGGTGTAAACGAAGATGATATGGAAAGCCAAACTGCATACTGTAAAGGTGTATTAGTAAGAAACTATCACCATGAATATTCAAACTTTAGAGCTCAAGGTGATTTAGATTCACTTTTAAAAGAGCATGGAGTATTAGGAATTTGTGATATTGATACAAGATATTTAACAAAAATGCTAAGAGACGAAGGGGCTATGATGATGATAGCTTCAACTGAGATTAGCGATAAAGATGAGTTAGCAAAAAAACTATCTGAATCTCCAAGAATCGAAGATATTAACTATATCAAAGAGGTTTCTACAAAAGAAAGCTATGTACATAAATTTGGTGCATGGAATCACGAAAATTTAGCTTACAATAAAGCAATGATGAGTGATAAAAAAGTTGTAGTAATTGATTTTGGTGTAAAAAGAAATATCTTAAATGAATTAGTTGAAGCAGGACTTGAAGTAGAAGTTGTACCATCAACTTTCCAAGCAACAGATTTAATCAAAAGATTTGAAGCTGGAGAAATCGGTGGAGTATTTTTATCAAATGGACCAGGTGACCCACTAACTCTTACAGAAGAGAAAGCACAAATCCAACAGCTAATAGACAAAAACATCCCAATGTTTGCTATTTGTTTAGGACACCAAATGTTATCAATAGCTCATGGATATGATACATACAAATTAAAATTTGGTCAACACGGTGGAAACCATCCAGTTGCAAATCCAGAAACAAAAATAGTAGAGATTACTGCACAAAATCACAACTATAATGTTCCTGATAATATTGTAGAGATTGCAGAGATTACTCATATGAATTTATTTGATAATACTATTGAGGGTGTTAAGTATAAAGATAAACCAATCTTCTCAGTACAACATCACCCAGAGGCATCTCCAGGACCTCACGAGTCGAAATATATATTTAAACAGTTTGCTGATATAGTAAAATAATTTATTTTGAGGAGTTTTATACTCCTCATATCTCTTTTTAATATAGTTTTAATTGTATGCAGTTGTCTTGTAGAGCAAAGCTCTCCGCTTTCTTACTTTTTTGCCTGCAAGCAGGATTACATGTTGTAAAAAGTAAGACCTGTGTTTACACTCTCTTTGAGAAAAAGCAACCAGACACGTTGTTGAAGCTAAAGTTCCCTCCAGCTTTCTAATTATTTTCTGACCTGCGGGACTTGATATAAAACGTGACATTCAGTCACCTTTTATATCTTCAAGCATGTCCTCAGTCTTCTCCGAAAATAATTAGAAAACTTCCGGCTTCAACAAAGTCTTGACAAATACTCTAGCCATGAACTTTTAAAATAATTATTGAGTATTATACCAATTCAAATAAAATGGTATCAAAAAATCAAAAGGTCAATTTCCCCTTTTTCCGCATTTGAGAAGCCAAATGTTTATTTGTCTCTTTTGAAAACAAATGACTAAACTGTCTGAAGCGTAAAGAAATGTACTGGGAGCACATTTTCTCACAGAGAGTGCAAGCACAAGAGCAAGTTTTTAGGTACTCAAAAGGGATGAATAAAAAGCGAGGGAAGTTTCACCTTCGAAACCTGTGGGATGATTTCTTTGCTACTTTCTTTTTTACAAAAGAAAGTCGAGAAAACCAAGACGTACAGTAAAAATTTATTTACACTCAAATATTTTGATAATAGTTTTAAGCATAACATTTTTACTATTATGTATTTAAGTTGTAAGATTTAAATACTTTTATAATTTATTTACATATAATATATTACTAATAAATAATTAGGAGTAGATTATGGAATATATTTGGATTTTACCAATTGCATTAGTAATTTTACTACAGTTTTCTGCAATAGTTATTGTGGCTAATGAAGATATATTGTATTCTACAGAGGAAAAAATAAAGAAAATATTTTTTATACTATTTGTACCAATTATTGGTGCAATAATTGAATTAAGAAAATTAGATAAATTTGCAAGATACCATAAAGATAATAATGGAAATGAAGTTATGGATTATGCATTCTGGGAATATTATACAACTTCTCAATCAAGTGGAAATAATGATGGATTGGGAGGAAGTGATGGTAATGATTGTGGAGGTGGAGGAGATTAATCTCCTAATAAATTCATACAAAATACGAACAATTTCCTAATCGTTTCTTATTAATAAATTATATGTTATAATACATCACTACATAAAGGAGTATTTATGCATAGATTAAACTTAACTATAGACGAAGAACTTTATGAACAAGTTAGAGCAGTAAGTTTCATAGAAAAAAAATCTATTTCACAAATGATTAGAGAAAGCCTTACTGAATACATTGAAAAAAATTCTAAAACGAAACAACAAGCTAATCTAATACTAGAAGCTGATGATGAAAAAGAGATTTTATCAATATTGGCAAATGATGAATTTACTTCAAATGAAGATTTTAAAAATAAATTCAAATTATGAAAATTTCATATTCTAAAACTTTTGAAAAGAAGTTTTCAAAATATGATAGAAAACTTCAAGAAAAGATTTTTGAAGCTATTCAAAACTTACCAGATGGAGATGTGAAAAAATTAACAGGCAATGACATACCTCCAATTTATAGAATTTGAGTATCAAAGTATAGAATACTTTTTCATATGAATGAAAAAGAGATAAAGATATTGAAGGTTGATAGTAGAGGGGATATTTACAAGTAGATTTTCTTTCCTAAATAATTTGATTTAGCTTGTATTTTTTTTATTTTCAATATATATATTTATAGTTTTAATTGTAGGCAGTTGTCTTGTAGAGCAAAGCTCTCCGCTTTCTCACTTTTTTGCCTGCAAGCAGGATTACATGTTGTAAAAAGTAAGACTTGTGCTTGCACTCTCTTTGAGAAAAAGCAACCAGACACGTTGTTGAAGCTAAAGTTTCCTCCCACCTTACTTTTTAAAGCTAGCCTGTAAAACTCCTCGAAAAAGTGACATCTAGTCACTTTTCTCTCGTCACACAGTTTCGGCTTTTTCCGCTTTAAAAAGCAAAGTACTCGGCTTCAACAAAGTCTGGACAAATACTCTAGCCACAAACTTCCTAATGTAAATTCAAAATAACACCAATCCAAATAAAATGGTACTAAAAAATACAAAAGTCAATTTCCCCTTTTCCCGCATTTGAGAAGCCGAGTGTTTATTTATTGTTTCGGAAAAGTTTTGTAACTGTCTGAGCATAAGAAATGTGCTGGGAGCACATTTTTATGTGAGTTTTACAAAACAGAAACAATAAATAATAAGCGAGGGAAGTTTCACCTTCGAAACCCCGCGGGTGATTTTTTGCTACTTTTTTTTCACAAAAAAAGTCGATAAAGTTAAGACATATAATAAAGTTTTTCTATATTAAAATATTTCGATAATAGTTTTACAATAATACAACACAATATATATATCATTTTGTTAAACTATCAAGATTTTCACCCAATAGTCATACAAAATGATAAGATATTAAAGATATACGTTAATAATCTAACATATAAAAGTACATATTTATTTACATTATTTTATATTTTATTGAATTTTGACTATTTAAGGCTTATTTGAGTTAATATCTTTACATTTTTAATGTTAAAATATTAGATGTTTTTATACATTATTTATATACTAATAAGTAGTTATATCAAAATAATCAAAAAAGGATTTATCATGACTTCAATTAAATTAAACTCTTTAGTTCTTATGTTTATTGTAATATTTTTTAGTGGCTTTACATTTGGAACACCAAAAATAGATACTACAACTGATGAAACAATGAAAACTTCAATTCAAAAGGTGAAAGATTCTTTAAAAGCAAATCAACAAAAAGAATTTGAAGAAGCTATCAAACTTATCATGTTTAGCCAAATTGATATGAGAGCTATTTTTGCTAATGCTATGGCGGGTAAACAAATGGATCAAGAAAAACTTCAAAATGACATGAAGAAATCACTTCATGGTAAAACTGGATTAGAAGTTATTGCTCTAGCTAAAGAGAAGAAGAAACAAAGACAAGCAGAAAATAACAAAAGAGAGAAAGAGCGAATCAGTTGGCAAAAAGAACAGGATCTTAAAGACTTAAAGAAACTGAGGGAGAAAAAATCCCAATATGATAAGGCTAAAGTTGGACTTTCACAATTTAAAGTAGTTAATTCAAGATTCTATAAACAAAGACAAAATGAATATAGTTCTAGGTTATCTCCTATTATCGAACTTGAAGTAAGAAATGAGTCTAAATATCCTATTTCAAGAATCTTCTGTAAAGGGACTATCAGAAGTGAAGGAAGATCAGTCCCTTGGTTAGTTGAAGATTTTAACTATCAAATATCTGGAGGATTAGAACCAAATGAAACTAGAGATTGGAGTTTAGCTCCAAATATGTTTAGTGAATGGGGAAGAGTTGACGCTCCAGCGGATGCTATCTTTGAGGTTGAGATTACAGGTGTTGATGGTTCAGACGGTAAAGAGCTTTATTCGTTAAGAGGCTTTTCTGAACGAGATAAAGAGAAACTTGAAAAATTAGAAAAAAAGTACAAATAATCTAAAAAAGATGATATAACAAAACCTTGGAAAGAAAAACAAGGGTATACTTGCGATAATTTAAAGTTTTATCTTGTAAACTAAAAGAAAATATAAATTGAACTTTCAAGTGTAAAACACCCTTGTTTTTCAAGTCCAACGTTATTCATAAAAAAAACTACCCTACAACCCCGGAGCCTTCCACATAGAAGTAGTCAAACCTTGGTCTACCAATTCTAATTGCTTCGCATAAACCTCCTGCCACTTCTGCTTTATCCCATCATAAAGCTTCTTATTCTCCATATTGGGCAAATACTCTCTATCCCATACTACAAGCTCACACGCAGCTGTTTTCAAATCTTTGTAGATACCAGCACCTACACCTGCACTCATGGCAGCACCTAAAGCTGTAGCTTCTGTTACTTTTGGTATTTTGATTTTACATCCTGTTACATCTGCTAGGGTTTGGCACCAAAGTTTTCCTTTGCTTGCTCCTCCTGCGAATACTATTGTGTCAAATTCACTTTTTGTAAATACTTTTACTTTGTCTAAGTTTATTGAGCTAACTATGCAGGCATTTTCTTGTAGGGATTTAAACATTGAGGCTTTATTGCAGATATTTGGGTCAATACTTAGGTTTAGGAAACTTGGACTTGCATGGTACCATTTACCGTAGTTCATCTTATCACTAAATATTGGCATTATTCCATATGAACCTACTGGGATATTTTTTGCTTTTTCTTCTAGTATTTCATAGGTATCTTTGTTTTGCTCTTTTGCTTGTAGTTTTTCTAAATCACAAAAGGCATCTCTAAACCATCTCATTATAAGCCCACAAAAAAATGTGATACACTCTGCTTGTGATTGATTTGGTATAACATGGGGATTTACTCTTAGACTCATATCTTTGGGTGGTAGAACATCACTTGGGATATTTACTATTTGTTGCCAAAAAGAACCACCTAAGATAGCAACTTGCCCTACTTCTACAACTCCTAATCCTGCACTTCCAAGTTGTACATCTCCACCACCTGTTACAACTTTTGTATTGATACTAAGTGTTGTCTCATCACTGGCTTTTTGTGTAACTGTTCCTATTACTGTTCCAACTTCATGGCAAGGACAAAAGATATCATCTTTTATCCCTATCTCTTTTGCCATAGAACTATCCCAAACCCTATCTTTCAAAGAGAAGATTCCAGTTGTACCTGCATTACTTGGATCAGTTGCTATCGTTCCTGAAAGTTTTGCTAAAACCCAGTCACCTATCATTGAGATAGTTGCAACTTTTTCATAGGTTTCAGGTTTATTGTTTTTTAGCCACATTATTCTTGGAAGTGCTCCAAGTGCAAAGGTTTGTCCTGAGGTTTCATAAAACTTCTCTTCTATATTTTCAAAAGATTCTTTTAAGGTTTTTACCTCTTTATATGCTCTTGCATCAACATTGGCAACACCCCAAAGCTCCTTGCCATCTTTGTCATATAAAGCAATTGCTTCTCTCATACTTGTTGCACTAACTGCAAGGATATCTTCTGGATTGATGGATGCTTTACTTATAGCATTTTTGATACAGTTTTTTGTTAATTTCCAGTTTGTCTCAAAGTCAAAACTCATACTATTTGGAACATTTTCTTCTTCTAGATGTGTCCACTCTTCTTGACTAGCACTAATTTGATTTCCATTTGTATCAAAAATAACTGCTCTTATACTTCCTGTACCTGCATCAATTGCCATTAAATATTGCATAATAAAAGTGTCCCTATTTTTTTAGTTTTGCTTGTTCTAATTCCCAGTATTCCATCTCAAAACTGTTCTTTAAAGATATGCTTTCATATCCTCCAAGTTTATCGGCTTGAAGTACAGCTTTCATAGTATGAGTTGTAATATCATCTATAATATTTGCCTCTTTTTCATTTTTGCCAATAGTTATAGTTCCGTAGTTTTTAACCACTATCCAGTTTGGACTTGGGTTTAACATAACTTCATCTTTGGCAAACTTTTTAAAATACTCAATATAGTTTTGTTTATATTTATCTATTGCTTTTTGAATATTGTTATCTTCTAAAATAAGAGGTTCTCTTTTTGTTCTTATTATATGTTCAGGGGTTAAAACACCTCTTGTAGCAAAACTTTTCAAATCTCTTTGACTAGCATAATGTAAAGCTAAAGGGGATTGGTTTACTTTTAAAGAAACTTCTGACCCTTTTTCATTTGATAAAATCTCTTGAAGCTCTTGTAAATCCACCTCTACTCTTGGCATAAACTTTTCTATTTGGATATCTGCATTTTCATTTAAAAACTCTTCTGCTTTTGTAACTGCATCAATCATCTTTGTATATGATGCTTTTGCATCATCATCAAAGGTAAATATACCATGGTTATGTAAAATAATCCCATCAATAGTATTAAAATCTATATCTTTACTCATCTCATATATTTTTTGAGCAAGGATAAATCCTGGCATAACATAAGGGATGATTAAAAAATTTGGAAATACTTTTTTAATATTTTCGATTCCATTTACACAATTTGAGATAGTTACAACTGCATCTGAGTGTGTATGGTCTACAAATTTATATGGAATAATTGCATGAAGTATTGCTTCAACAGATGGATTTGGTGCAGTTTTATCTATCATGGCAGCTTTTTGTTGGCTTACCATATCAGAATCACTTAGAGTCTCTAACTTAGCCATTTGTTTAAGTACTTCAAGTTTTACAGGAGCAAAGCCCTGCTCTTTTATACTAACCAAGTCCCAACCACTTCCCTTTACAAAAAGGATATCTTCACCATCAACTACACTTTTTACAGAAGTATTTCCCCCTCCATGTAAAACCAACTCATCACTAGCTCCAAGTAAGTTTGAGGTATATACTCTAAACTCTAAATCAGTTTTTAAAGCTGAAGCTTTTTCGTCATTCCAAAGATTTTGCATAATTAACCTAAAATCTCTAAATGCTCTGTATATTTATCATCGCAATATTGTTCATAAGTTGATTTGTAAGTTGCGTAGTGTTCAGTTTTTGCATGTCCTGCTAGTGCTTCTTCACTTTCCCAAGACTCAACTGCATAAAATTTTCTTCTATTTTCAGTGCATTGAAAAATATCATAAAAAACAACTCCAGGTTCAGCTTTGCTTGGTTCAACCATAGCTGTTAATAATTCTTTCATAATCTCTTCACAACCCTCTTTTGCTATAAATGTAACTCTTTTTGTAATTGCCATTAAGAAATCCTTTGTATATTAATAAAGAATATATTATAAGAGAATTTCTCTTATAAGTGGGAAATAGAAATTTATAACTATATATTAATCACTTATTACGTACAATCAGACTTCAATTTTATCTCTAAAAGAATTTTATGGAAAATAAAAAAAATGCAATTACAATCTTTTTACTACTTGGAATAGTTTGGGGAAGTAATTTTATATATATGAAATGGGCTACTGAACTTATATCCCCTTTGCAAGTTGTTTTACTCAGAGTTTTATTTGGTTTTATTCCTGTATTTCTTTATGCCTCATATAAAAAAGTTATAAAAATAGAACATTTAAAATATTTTTTTCATTTTTTTATTATGTCTTTACTTGGAGCAACCTTATATTACTACTATTTTGTAAAAGCCTCATCTTTACTCTTATCTGGAGTTACAGGTGCATTGAGTGGTTCAATTCCTTTGTTTACTTTTTTAATTGCCATATTATTTATAAAAGAGGAAAAACTTGATAAAAGAATATATGGTATCTTAGTTGGTATTATTGGTGTTGTCTTAATCTCTAAACCTTTTGAAGCAAATATATTTGAAGCAAATATAGAAGGGATTATAGATATTATTTTAGGTTCTTTAATTGTTGGTTCATCTTTTGTATATGCAAAAAAATTTGTTGCACCCCTTAAAATACATTTTGCAGCTTTAACCACTTATCAATTAGGCTTTTCATTAATCACACTTTTTTTTATAACTGATTTAAATGGTATAACAAATATAACTACGAATTTGCATGTAATCATTGGTACAATAATTGGCTTAGGTTTACTAGGCACTGGGCTAGCTTTTATCTTGTATTATTATATTATCAACAATTTAGGGGCAGTTGCAGCTTCATCTACTACTTATTTACCACCTATTGTTGCTTTAATTATTGGTTATGTGTTTATTGGTGAAGATATAGATATAATTGATTGTATTGGTACAATACTAATTTTCATTGGTATTTTTATAGTAAACAAAAAAAAGTAAGTTTACTATAAAACAAATCTTATTAAAAGTTGATAGGTACCAGCTGTACAAATTCCAGCTAAAACTCCGGCAAGTAAATCATCACCCATAACTCCCCAGCCACCTTTTACATTTTTATCAACTCTTCCTATAATTGAAGGTTTCCAAATATCAAATAATCTAAAAAATAAAAAAGCAATTGGAGCAATTATAAAAATATTTTCTGGTGTAATTTTACAAATAGACAACGTTAACCACATACCTGCAAGCTCATCTATAACAATCTCTTTACCGTCATGAACACCAACTTCAGCCTCATATTTATCAATCTCTTTTGCAGCAATAACTGAGATTAAAATAGCCAATAAAAACAAAGTAGACTCATCAATTACATATAATAAAGCAACACCTAAAATCAAGGCAACAAAACTTCCAACTGTTCCTGGAGCTTTTGGGCTAAGTCCACTATAAAATAGTGTTAAAAAAAATTTTCTCAATAATTTATCCTATTTCTTTTTTTCAATACCAAGTTTTTTTCTTTTTTCCCAAAGAGATTTTCTTGATATACCAAGTTTTTTACTAAGTTCCGTATCTGGGTATTTTGATTGATAAGATAATACCATCATCTTTACATAATCATTTATTGTCATAATATTATTACTCATAACCATCATATCATTCTTTTGAAACTCTACTCTAGTATAAGGGAAATCTTCCTCTTTTTCTAAAGAAACCAAAATACATTTTTTATCTTCAATATATTTTATTAAATTCTCTTTTGCACTTTTTTTCAAACTATGAAAATCTGTTAAATAAAGTATTCCATTAAATTTTTCATTTACTTGTTTTTGCCAATAATCTGAACTTAAAGATATAAATCTCATAGGAAGATTTAATTTTCTTGAAAGTTCAAAAGAGAGTTTATCTGCACTAATTTGTGAATTTGTTTCTATAAGAATTGGGAAAGTTGTAGGTAATATGCAACCACTAGTATCTACATCACTAAATTGGAAATCTAAATATTCTCTTAGCGTTTGTAACTCTTTTCTAAGTGATTTACACTCTCTGTAGTGATAGATTTTTCTAACAAGCTCATCCATAATAAATGGCTTCATAATATAATCTTTTGCACCCTCTTTGATTGGATCAGTAACCGTTTCATCAGAGATATATGATACTAAAAGAAGAATTATAGAATCACTATATCTTCTAATAATTGTTTTACACAAAGCACCAGGTAAAGAAGTTGACAAAAGTATAATATCATAATCTTTTGTTAGATTATCAATATTTGGTGATTCCACAAAATCACAATTATGTCCATCATCAAGTAATCTTGATACCACCTTTTGCGCTAAATAAATTTCGCTTTCAATAATCAATATATTCATCTATTCGTCCAATCATAATATTTTAAAGTTGCACTACTTTGTACCGCTACTCCCTCTTTCCTACCTATAAAACCTAACTTTTCTGCTGTTGTTGCTTTTATATTTACAAACTGTTTTTCAATATTTAATAGGTTTGAAATAGTATCTTTTATCTCTACTTTATATGGATTTATCTTTGGTTGTTGAGCTATTATTGTAACATCTATATTTACTATTTCATAACCTACATTGTATATAAATGTAACAATATTTTTTAACAAAAGTTTAGAATCTACACCTTTGTATTTTTCATCAGTATCAGGAAAGAATTCACCTATATCTCCAGCTCCTGCTGCACCTAAAATTGCATCTATAATCGAATGTATTAGAACATCTCCATCACTATGTGCTTTAAAACCATAATCTAAACCCTCTATTTTTACTCCACCAAGATACATCTGTTTATTATTTTCAAAAGGGTGTATATCAAATCCTGTGCCATTAAAACAACAATTATTTGGAGCCTTAAGACAATCTAAACTTGCCAACTCATCACCAAATGTTAATTTTTTACTTTTTAGGCTACCTTTTATATATTTTATAGTCCCACCAATACTTTTAATAGCGCTACTGTCATCAGTAAATTCTATATCGGTATTTAATGCATTTTTTAAAACTTCTGTGTTTGATAACTGTGGAGTTTGGATAAGTTTTACTTCATCTCTATTTATGGTATCATCTTTAAAAACTACTGTATCACTTACACTTAATACAGGAACAATACAATCAGCTTGAGTTTTGTTTTTTATTAGGTCTAAAATCACATCTTCTGGGATACATGCTCTTGCGACATCTGTTACCATTACATAATCAGTTGTTACATTCTGTAAACCATTCAACATAGATTGTTGTCTTGTATCTCCTCCCTCAACAAGATCAACATCATCTGTAAAGTTTTTCATATAAGATATCTCATCTTTATGGGAAACTATAATGACTTTTTGAAAAGAGTTTAGATTTTTAAGCCTATTTGTAACATATAGCCATAGAGGTTGATGATCTATCCTAAGCCACTGTTTTTTTGCTTGAAGTCCGAATCTAGTTGAGTTACCAGCACATAGTATTATCAATGTAACATTAGACACAAATTCCCTTTGAGTAAAAAAGTTACATTATTATACTTAAATGTGTCTTAGTAATTCTTAAAGATCATTTTCGATTTTAAATTTGATTGAATCGATAGCTTGTTTTAATATTTTTGTATCAAAACCATACTCTGATGCTTTATTCATAGCTCTTTGAATATTATAATCAGATAATGGGGCTCTAATATCACTAAGTATTTTAATAATCTCTAGTATTTGGGCATTTTGTACATAATCTTTAGGGCAATTTTCTAAATCCTCTACAAATGCAAGAGAGAAAATAAGATTATGACTTAAGTTCCAATGTTTAAAAATATTTGCAGTAATTCTTGCACATGAATACCCCATATACTCTTTTTCTACTTTTGAAGTATTTTTTGTAATCTGTAGTTGATTTAAGAACTCTTCCTCTTTTTTAGATTCTAAAATTACCTCTGCAATAACAAATTTACCTGTCTCTTGTAAAAATGCTGGTAACAATAAATCCTCTTTTAAGTCAAAAGATATTTTAGCAACCCATGTATTGATTAGGTTTGAAGCTAAATTTGCAGAAAATAAGAAATCGTCTGTACCTACACCATATGGTGATAGATTTGTTTTTATTAAATTTTGAATAACTGAACCTAATGCAATTGAAATAGTAAAATTAACACCCAGCAAAGATATAGCCCGACTTGGAGTTTCTACTTGGCTTACAAAACCAAACATTGCTGAATTTGCTACCCTTAAAACTGTAGTGATGATAAGTGGATCTTTTTCTATGATTTTTAAAAGATCTAAAGGCTCTTTATCAGACATTTTTCTAAACTCTTCTAATTCTAGTACAGAGTTTGGCAAAGGTGGCAATGAATCAATTTTATCAATTATTAGTTCTTTCATTTTCTAAAATCCTGTTATTCTTGTTTTGACATCATTATAATATCAATTAATTGTTTATATTCATCTGTATTGATTTGTAATAATTTTATTTTCTCATCAAGTACATTATACTGTTTATTATTGTTTAAATACTTATTACTACTTAAAAATTCCTCTATCAAGCAGTTTTCTATGGATTGAATAGATTCAAATATAGCATCTTTATTTAATTTGGAAATTTTTTTATAAAATTTAAAAATCTCAATAAATTTTCTATTTTCAAAAAAAGTAATATTTTTAAAATCTATTTTTAGTATATATATCAATTTTAATAATAAAAATGCGACATTATTCATAAATATCATATATTCACTTTTTTCATCCACAAACTCTTTATTCCCAAACTCCGATAAAGAAGATAGTTCAAAGCCATGATATTGTTTTTCAAGAGATAAAAAATAATAATCTAAAATATATTCTATATCTTTATCTTTAAATTCTTTATACTCTAAATGTGAAAAATAATATAATTGCTCCCCAATAAGATTATTTAGTATTTTTATATATTTTTCATCTAAAGGGATAAAAAATTTAACCATATTGTTTGATTCTTTTAAAATTTGTAAAAAAGTATAGATATAATCTCTTTTTTCTTTATTGATAGAAAATACTAAACACAGTTCAGTAAATACCTTTACTACTATAGTATAACATTTAAAAAACCATTCAAAAATACATTTATCATCTTCATGATAGTTTTTTAAATTGTCTTCATAAAATCTAAATATTTTAGAAATCTCATCCAAATTATATTGATTATCAGAATATATAAAAAAGCTTTTTTCAAAAGTTAGTTTATCTAATATAATTAAAAGATTAGTCTCTGTATGATTTTCACCATACAAAAGATTATTTAAGTCTTTTTTCACCTCTTCGTAAACTGCTTCTATTTTTTTACAGCTATCCATAAAAAACCTATTGTTAAAATAATTTATTATATAGAAATGAAACTTATATACTTAATAAATTAAAATTAACTATGATAATTAAGTTTATATAAACTAAATTTGATATAATCAACGAAAAATATTAAATAGGGATAATAAATGAGAGATTGGCTAGACAATCATAAAGACGATAAAGTGAGAACTCAAATGTATTACGCAAAACAGGGAATCATCACTCCTGACATGGAGTATGTTGCAAAAGTTGAAAAAATAGACCCTGAGTTAGTTAGAAGTGAAATAGCAAGAGGGAGATTAATAATCCCTGCTAATGTAAACCATAAACATCTTAATCCAATGGCAATTGGTATTGCAAGTTCATGTAAAATCAATGCAAATATTGGTTCATCTGCATTGGCATCTGATATACAAGGTGAGATTGAAAAAGTTGATGTATCTTTAAAATATGGTGCTGATACAATTATGGATTTAAGTACAGGTGGAGATTTAGATGCTATTAGAAGTGCAGTAATTGAGCACTCAACAGTGCCAATCGGAACAGTTCCAATGTATCAAATCTTACACGATTGTAAAGATAAAATTGAAGATTTAACAATTGAAAGTATGCTTGCAGTTTTAGAAAAACAAGCACAACAAGGTGTATCATATTTTACTATTCATGCAGGATTTTTATTAAGATTTATGCCTCATGTTGCAAAAAGAAAAATGGGAATTGTTTCAAGAGGTGGTTCACTTATGGCTGCTTGGATGATGCATTATCATAAAGAAAATCCATTTTATGATGCATATGATGATATTTTAGATATTTGTAGAAGATATGATGTATCTTTATCTTTAGGGGACTCTTTAAGACCTGGATGTTTAGCAGATGCATCAGATGAAGCTCAATTATCAGAATTAAAAGTTTTAGGTGAATTAACACTTAGAGCTTGGGAAAAAGATGTTCAAGTTATGATTGAAGGTCCTGGTCACGTTCCTTTAAATCAAATAGAAAGAAATATGAAACTAGAACGTGAATATTGTCACGAAGCACCGTTTTATATCTTAGGACCTCTTACAACTGATATTGCTGCTGGTTATGATCATATCTCTTCTGCAATTGGTGCAGCTGTTGGTGGATGGCATGGTGCTTCTATGCTTTGTTATGTTACACCAAAAGAACACTTAGGTTTACCAAATGCAAATGATGTTAGAGAAGGGATTATTGCATATAAAATTGCTGCTCACTCTGCTGATATTGCTAGAGGAAGAAAAGGTGCAAGAGATATTGATGATGAGATGAGTGATGCTAGATATGCCTTTGATTGGAATAAACAATTTGAACTTTGTTTAGATCCAGATAGAGCAAGAGAGTATCATGATGAAACTCTTCCTCAAGATGTATTTAAAGAAGCAGAATTTTGTTCTATGTGTGGACCAAAATTTTGTTCATATAAAATTACTCAAAAAATTGTAGATGAACATGGTTCAGAAATGGTTGAAGTAGGATAATTTCATCTTAATCAAAAAAAGGTCAAGTTTTTTGCTTGACCTTTTTTTATTAGAATATATAATTAAGACAAAAATTATCCTATTTCCATTATAATTGCGAAAATTTAATTTATTTAAGGAAAAAAGATGGCAAATATAGCTGATATCAAAGATGAATTAGCAAAAGTTCTTTATCCTGGATTTCAAAAATCTATCATAGATTTTGGTTTTGTAAAGGATATTGAAATCACTTCAGATAATAGCTGTACACTATTTTTAGATATTACATCTAGTGCTCCTGAAGTTGAAGAGACTCTAAGAAAAGAGATTAATGAAACTTTAGGAAAAATTGGCGTTACAGCAACAATAAATATAAAAAAACCAGAAGCACCAAAACAACAAAGTAATAGTGTAAGTGGAAGCAATATAGCACCACAAATCAAAAACTTTGTTATGGTAAGTTCTGGAAAAGGTGGAGTTGGAAAATCAACTACAACTGTTAACCTAGCAGTAGCAGCTGCAATGCAAGGGAAAAGAGTTGGTATCTTAGATGCAGATATCTATGGTCCAAATATCCCAAGAATGATGGGTCTAATTGGACAAGAAGTAGAAATAGTTGGAAATAAAGCAAAACCATTTAGTGCATACGGTGTTGATGTAATGTCAATGGGTTCATTAATGGAAGAGGGACAAGCACTTATTTGGAGAGGTGCTATGATTATGAAAGCTATCCAACAACTTCTAAGAGATATTCTATGGGAAGATTTAGATATTCTTTTTATTGATATGCCTCCTGGAACTGGTGATGCTCAATTAACATTGGCTCAAAGTGTTCCTGTAACATGTGGTGTAAATGTTACAACACCTCAACATGTAGCTTTAGATGATAGTAGAAGATCTTTGGATATGTTCAAAAAACTTCATATTCCTATTGGTGGAATTGTTGAAAATATGAGTGGATTTATCTGCCCTGAGTGTAATACAGAATCTGATATCTTTGGAATGGGTACATGTGAAGAGTTAGCAAAACAATATGATACTCAAGTTTTAGGTAATCTTCCAATTGAACCTGCAATTAGAGAGGGTGGAGACGCTGGTAAACCAATAGTTTATTTCAATCCTGAATCAGTATCTGCAAAAAGATATATGGAAGCTGCTGCTAAACTAATTGCTTATGTTGATGAAGTAAGTGATAAAGCATCAAATGAAGCTATCCAACCAAACACACCTCCAGGTGTATCTGCTTGCTCTACAGCTGGTGCTGCTTCAGCACAACAATCTTCACATAGTAGTGGTGGATGTGGTTGTGGACACTAAATAAAAAGAGGATTTCCTCTTTTTATTTTCTTTTTTTCTAATTTCTTATTTTTTCAATTTTTCTTGCTTTTACTTCGTTTTTTCCAATAAACTCTTTTTGATCTGCATTTGATACAATTAGTTTTGCAATATTATCTGTAGTAACTGCTATATCATTAGTTTCTGAAGCAATCATAGCATTTTGTTGTGTCTGTTGGTCAAGTAAATTTACAGCATCATTGATTTGTTCTATACCTTGAAGTTGCTCTTTACTTGATGTTTCAACATCAGAAATCAAATTAATAGTTTGTTGAATATTTTCATTTAATTCTTTATATCCATCAATCATTTTTCCAGCTATATTTTTACCTTCATTTGCTTTTAATGTAGCATTTTCAACTAGAGCTTTAATCTCTTTTGCCGCTTCTGCCGATCGTGAAGCTAAATTTCTTACTTCTTGTGCAACTACCGCGAAACCTTTACCTGCTTCCCCTGCTGTTGCTGCTTCTACCGCTGCATTTAAACTTAAAATATTTGTTTGAAATGCAATTTGATCAATTACACTAATAGCTTCATTTATAGATTTAACTTGTTCATTAATCTCATCCATAGCTACAGTTGTTTGATTTGCAAGTTTTTCTCCACTATTTGCAGATGATGTTACATTGTTAGAATAATTAGACATCATCGCAACATTTTGAGTATTATTTCTAATGTTTGATGTAATCTGCTCTAAAGCTGCTGCTGTTTCTTCTAAAGAAGCTGCTGCTTCATTTGAGCTTTGATTTAATTTATCTACATTTTTCAATAAAATATTTGAACTTTCATCTATAGTTAAACCATTTGTTTTATTCTCTACTAACATTCCATTAACAACATCAGCAAGAGCATTTAAACCTTTTGCAACATCTCCTATATCATCTCCACTTATTCTATGAGTAAAATTTAATTTTTGATAAGATGTTAAAGCATCTGTAATTTTATTTAAATTACCATCAACTTTTTCAGATACTACTTGAAATAATTCATTAATAACATTTTTAAGATCTTCTATACCTTCATTTTTTGTTGATTGAGTTATCGTTTGTTTCATAATACCAGTTTTAGCTAAATTTACAGCTTCTTTTACTGAATCAACTACTTTTTTTGTATCTGTAATATCTTGTGCAAACTTAACTACTCTTGTAACTTTTCCACTACTATTTTTTACTGGTGTATATGAAGCTTGAATCCAAATAGAACTACCATCTTTTCTAATTCTTTCAAATTCATCTATTTGAGACACACCTTTTGCTAGTTGTTCCCAAAATTCGCTATATTCTTTTGTACTTGCATATTTTTTATCACAAAACATTCTATGATGTTTACCTACAACTTCATTTAATCTATATCCTAACGCATTTAAAAAATTGTTATTTGCATGTAGTATTGTTCCATTTGGTTGAAATGATATAATTGCAAAGTTTTCTTCCATTGCACTTAATCTTCCAATCTCTTCTTCTGTTTTTCCAAAATTAAACATAAGGTTGCTCCTTACTTACTGTTAAAATTTTTATTATATTAAAACCTATCGTATATTATTTTATTAATATTTTTATTTTAAGGTCGACAATCAGGAAATATTCCCAGTTTAAATGAAATTATATATTTAAATAATCAAGAAGTAGTCAAGATTTTATAACCAATTCCATAGATATTATGAATTAAATCATTTGGAGTTTTTTTTCTGAGATTTGTAATCATTGTTTTCAAAGTTTGTTTAGTAGGAAGTTCATAATCATCCCAAACTTCATAAAGAATATCATCATAAGTAATCACTTTACCTAAATGAGAAAACATATAATTTAAAATTTTTCTCTCTTTAGGGGTCAAAGTTACGGTTTCACCTAATTTAATTAGTTCTAAAGTTTCAAAATTCCATAAATAGTTTCTGTCTATTTGCAATAAATTATTAGAAATAATCTTATAGTTTTTTATTTCATTCAAGGCATTATTTATAGAGTTTATTAACTCCTCTTTTTCTATTGGTTTTAAAATATATCTTGTTAGTTTTAAAGTAGAGGCTTTTAAAAGATATTCTAAATCTGTATGTGAAGTTATAAATATAATTTTTGTGTTAAAATCCTCTTCTCTGATTTTAGATGCCATCTCTATACCATCCATCACAGGCATATTTATATCAGAGACTATTATTTCTGGTTTATATTTTTTATAAATATCATAACCAGTTTTACCATTTTTGGCAATCTTGATATTATAATCTTCTGATAATATCTCAGATACTATCTCGATATTTATTGATTCATCATCTACAACCAAAATAGTGGGTTTTTGCACACCTTAATCCTCAACAATATTTTGTTTTATCTTATTTAAATAATTATTAAGTTTATTATAATCATAATTTGAAAAACTTATCTCAATTTTATCTAAAGTTTCTTTATCAACTTTATCTTCTAATATATTAAGAACTCTTTCAACTCTTGATGTTTTAATAAAACTATCTTCATTTAAGTCCTTTATTATCGCATCAATTGTCTTTAGAGTATCTTTAGTATCAGATTTTTTATTATTTTTTATATCATGAATATTGTTATTCTTTATAGATTCAAGTATCCTTCTCATTTCAATTTTCAATTTAACTATTAATTGTTCTTTTAAATAGAAAGATTTATTTTTTTCAATACTTGTACATATATCATGTATTTTTAATGCTTGTATATTTCCACTTACACCTTTTAATTTATGTAAATATCTTTTAAACTCTTCACTATCTAATTCTAACATATCAAGTTTTGATTCAACATCATTATAATTTCGATAATACTTTTTTACTAATGATATTGCTTGTTCAAAATCAAAAGAGAGTGTATGCATCAATCTTTTAAAATCTATACCATAAATATTTGTACTTTTATCTATTTTTAGATCTTCTTTTTCTAAATATTCAACTTCAAAATACCTTGATATCAAACTTTCTAATTCATGTTTTAAAATTGGCTTAGATAAGTGTTCATTCATACCTACTTTTTTTGTTTCTATTTTATCCTCTAACATTACGGCTGCACTCAATGCAACAATTAATATTGATTTATTAAAGTTCCTAATCTCTTTTGCTGCTCCAAAGCCATCTAAGTTAGGCATTTGCAAATCCATAAAAATAATATCATATTGATTATTCTTTGCCATGGCAACAGCTTCTAATCCATCATTTGCTATTTGAATAATAAAACCAATTTTTTCTAATACTGCTTTTGCAACTATTTGATTTGTTTCATTATCTTCAACCAATAAAGCTTTTTTTCGATTTTTCAAAACTATATATTTACTTTCATTTTCATATTTTAATAGCTCTTTTGTATCAAATATCATATTATAAATAGAAGAAGGGGTGAAAGGTTTTTCAAGAATTTTATTAATTTTTATATTACTTAACGAAGAGATATTTTCAGTAACAAATTTTTTTTCAAAACTATTTGCCAATATAATATATTCAGTATCAATACTTTTTTCTTCTAATCTTTCTAATAAACTCATCCCTGACATAATTGGCATATCCCAGTCTATTAAAATTAAATCAAAATATTCTTTTTCTATTAATGTTAAAGCATTATTCCCATCTTTTTCAACTGTTGCTTGAATTCCCCATGAGTTCAATATATCAAAGATATATTCTCTTTCAAATTTATTATCATCAACTATTAGATATCTTTTTTTTGAGGATTCAACAGTTTTATTATATTTGACATTTAATTTTGAGTATTTAAAATTCAGTTCGAAATAAAATTTGCTCCCTTCATTTATTTTACTCTCTAACCAAATCTTACCTCTCATCATTTTTATTATTTGTTTACTAATTACCAATCCTAAACCTGATCCTCCATATTTTCTCTCACTAGAAGCATCAAGTTGTTCAAAAGATTTAAAAAGTTTTTTCTGATCTTGTTCTGCAATTCCTATTCCAGAGTCTTCAATACAAAATCTTAAAGTTGCACTATGTTTTGTTAATTGTTTTTGCTCAACTTTTATTACAATATATCCATCATGTGTAAACTTTATTGCATTTCCAACAAGATTGTTTAACACTTGTGTTAGTCTTAAAGAATCTCCTACAAGTACCTGAGGAATATCTTTTTGTATAATAAATGTTAATTCTAAATGTTTTTCGTAGGCCTCATATCCAAATAGATTTGAAATATTTTTAAAAATATCTTCAAGATTAAACTCTTGATTTATAATATCTAGTTTTCCTGCTTCTATTTTTGAATAATCCAAAATATCATTAATAATATTTAATAATGCATTTGAAGAATGTTTTGCCTTTTTTAAATAATCTTTTTGTACTTCATCTAAAGGCATATCTAAAACTAGATTAAGTAAACCTATTACTCCATTTAGAGGAGTTCTTATCTCATGGGACATATTAGCTAAAAATTCTGATTTTGCTTTATTTGCCTTTTCTGCATTTGTTTTAGCTACCATTGCCTCTTCAAAAAGTCTAATATTCTCAGTTATATCCCTAGATGAAGCATAAATTAACTTTTCTCCATCTATTTCTATAAGTTTAGCATTTATTTGTACTGGGATTATTGTTCCATCTTTTTTTCTATGTGTTGTATTAAAAAACTTACCCTCCTTGCCAATAGAAAAAAGATAGCTTTTATTATTGGTTAATATATTTGTATCCCATTGTTTAAGTTCTAAATTTATAATTTCATCATAAGTGTAACCTAACATATTTGCGAAAGAATAACTTGCCTCGATAAGTTTTCCTTCTCTGTTTATGATATGTAAACCATCAGTTGCAGAACTTAGCAAATATTCATATTTTATCTTTTGATTAATTATTTGATTTTGTATTTTTTCTTTTTGAGTCAAATCAATACCTATAGTTGCTATATAATCCATAGAACCATCTGGTTTACTAACTAAGGCATTTGACCATTCAAACATTTTTTCTTCACCATAACGAGAAATCCAACTGTTTTTATACTGTTTTTCCATCTCCCCTTGGTTTGCTTTTTTTATAATTTCTGATACCTTAGCTTTCATCTCATCGGGTAAAAATTTAATCCAAAAATATGGCTGACTAGCTATTTGTTCTTGTGTATAACCTGTAAATTGTTGCGCATACTTATTAACTTTTATCATTCTTCCATCACTATTTATTACAGCAATAATTGCATTTGCATTATCAATTATAGTTGATAAAAAATCTTTCTCTTTTATGATTTGTTTTTCTAATTTTTTTTCTTTTGTAATATCTCGTACAGATGCATACACAAAATTTTCATTAGATATTTCTATTATTGTTGCTGTTATTCCAGCCGTATAAGTTGTATTATTTTTTCTAGTATGTTCCCTTTCAATATATATTGGAATATTTGATAGTTGATTAATTATTTTGAGATACTCTTCTTTACTAATATTTTTATCCCAATCAAATACAGTAAGTTTAACCATCTCATCACTGCTATATCCAAGCATTTTTCTTGCATTTTCACTAAAATGTATTATATTTCCATCATTATCTAAAATGAAAATGCCATCAGAAGATAACTCCATCAAGGTTTGATATTTATTTTTTTCTTTATTTATTATCTCTTCATTTAATTTCAAAATTTTATTACGATAAAGTATAAAAGCTATTAGTAGTATTGCTAAAAATAAAATCCAATAAGCTACTGTATAATCTAATCTTTCGATACTAGTAGGATTATGTAGCCACTTATTTATAATCTCTTGCTTTTTATTCATATCCATATTATCAATTAGTTTATTTAAAATAGGTACTAATTTTTTGTTTTGTTTATTAACCATAATTTGTACTTCAAAATTAAACTTAGTAGTACCAGAGATTTTTAAATTGCTATAACCTAATCTATTTATCTCATAATTTATTACAGGTAAAATATCTGCTGCTGCGAAAACTTTTTCATTTGCAAGTAAATCTAATGCTTTTTGTACATTTTTTACAGGAACAAATTTTATTTTAGGATAATACTTTTGTAAAAGTTTATGGGCAGAATAATTTTCTCCAACAGCTACAGTTTTTCCCTCTAATTCACTTATATTTATTAAAAACTTCTCTTTAATATTTGTTACAATAGCAAGTGGAAAAGAGCCATAAGGTTTTGTAAAAGAAGAATATTGTTCCCTATCTTTAGTCCTTGTAACAGCAGTTAAAATTCCATTTGGATTTTTTTTAAATCGTTCTAATATCTCAGAAAAGCTTCCTTCACCTTTATACTGAGCTTTAAGATTTGAATTTTTAACTATCTCATTCCACATATCAGATGAGATACCTTTTACAGTTTCATCCTCAAAAAATATAAAAGGATACCATCCTTCTTTATTATAATAGATATCAAAAACTTTGTCTTCTAAATATCTTATCTCTTCATCATCTAAATAATTATCTAACTTTTTTGATTGTTTTTTTGTATCTACAAGGCTTAAATCTCTTGAAAAAAGATTTATAGAGCATAAAAAAAATAAAAGTATTAAAAAATATTTCATAATAAACTATAAGCCTTTCATACAATAAATATTATCTATTTTACTTAAATATATCTTATACTATTAAGAATATAAACCTCCTATAAATCGAGCTATCACTTATAAAATCATCATGAAGCTAGAATATTATTTTAAAAATATAATTTTTTATAATCTTTGTTTTATAACTAAAACTTATAATATTTTATAATTAGATTAAGAATACTAGTTTTATAATTAGATATATAAACATAAGGGGGAAATTATGTTTTTAACTGAGATTTTTATATTTTTAGGTGTGGGATTATTAATTTTTATGGGACTTAGTTTTGTGGTAAAACACTTTATTAGAAATAAAGAGTAAGGGAATTTATCCCTCTACTCTAGAATTTTTCTCTTCAATACCTGATAAACCAAATCGTCTTGCTAACTCTTGTTTTACTCTATCTGGATGAATATTTTTACTTGCTAATGCAACCATCATATGATATACAATATCTGCTGCTTCATAGATAATCTCTTCTTCATTATTATCTTTAATTGCAAAAGTAAACTCACCTGCTTCTTCAACAATCTTTTTAAGCATAGAGTTTTCTTTCCCTTGTAATAATTTAGCTGTATAAGATTTTTGAGGATCATCATTTTTTCTAGATTCTATTACATGGTATAAGTTATCTATTACCCCATAAGAAGTGTTAACATCTACTTCAATCGAACTTTCTACCTCATTTGTTTCTAAGTTAGTAAAAAAACAAGATTTTCTTCCTGTATGACAAGCTACTCCAACCTGCTCTACTTTTAATAAAAGAGTATCATTGTCACAATCTACATAGATTGATTTTACATGTTGTAAGTGTCCTGAGGTTTCACCTTTTTTCCAGATTCTTTTTTTACTTCTAGAAAAATAGTGTGCTTGTTTTGTTTTTTGAGTTAATTCTAAAGCTTCTTTATCCATGTAAGCCAACATTAGAACTTCATTTGTATTAAAATCTTGTGTTATTACAGGGACTAGACCATACATCTTTTCCCAATCTATTTGTGTATCAATATTTTCCATATTTTGCCTTAAAATTTTGTTCCGACATTTACTTTTACTTTATCAATTGGTTGCTGTAGATTATTTTTATTTATACCTACTTCTGTGTCAATTTCCAAGTTCTCTTTCTTTTTTATTTTTTCAGAAAGCTCAAGATTAGGATTTTTTTCATAATCTTGTTCTTTTTCATAATCTTGTTTTGTTTTTAACTGAGAATCTTTAGGTAAATCAACTTTTAGATTTTTATCTGTCAAATCAACTGTTTGAGAAAATAAAAGAATTTGAAAAGAGAAGATTATCAATAATAGTTTTAACATCTCAATATACCATGAAAAAAGGTGAGAAAACTCACCTTTATTTACTGTTTATTGCAGTATCTCTAGTTTTATCTTTTGTATCTACCCAAATATTTGGAGTAGAACCACCAGGAGTTAAGAAAATTTTAGCATCTTTATTTTCTTTAAGTGCTTCGTTAAACTTACCTTGAACTTGAATTTGTTGCATTTGAAGAAGTTTTGGTGTTAATGAATCTGCTATCTCTTTATTTGCAGCAGCTTGTGCTTTTGCTTCAATTGTTACAGCATCTGCTCTACCTTGAGCTTCAATTCTGTTTTTATCAGCTTCCCCTTTTGCTAAGGCAGCTTTTTTCTCAGCTTCTTGTTTCGCTCTTTGAACTTCATATCTAACTCTTTCAGCTTCTTGGTTAGCTATTTGAACTCTTTCAATTTGATCTTTAATTTTTGGTGGTAACACTATCTCTCTTAATTGAACTGATTCTATAGAAACAGGTTTACCTTCTAATGATTCAATTTGTGTTCTAATGCCATTTTCAATCATTGTTGCAATTTCATTTCTTCTAGTTGGTAACTCTTCTGCATTAAATCCACCAACAACATTTCTTACAATATTTCTTACAACTGGATTTACAATTTTATCTTCCCAAGCTGGTCCCCATGTTGCAATAGTTGCAGGAGCACCATCTGCTGTAAGTCTATATTGAACTGTAAGTTCAATAGAAACAGGTAATCCTCTAGCATCAAGAATATTAATAGCTGGATTACTTCTAATACTTTGATCAAATCCATTACTAGTCTCAACAGAAGCATAGTTCATAAGTCTAACTTTTGTATCAACAATAGTAACTTTTTGATATCCAGGAATTATAAAATGAAATCCTGGTCTTAAAGGAAGTTCTTCATATTTACCTAATGTCTGTTTAATACCTACATTACCTGACTCAATAGTCATAAATGGTTTTGTAAGAAATAAAACTGCAATAACTATAATAATAACATATAGAAATCCTGCTTTTTTACCAAAATTTTTAAAAAATTCTGGCGGTTCAAAAGGTGGTTGATAGTTTCCACCTCCTCCATTTGAATTACCGCTATTTTTATTTTGTTGTTGTCTATTTTTAAAATAGTCGTTATCAATTGGCATAAATTATCCCTTTTTAGTTTATATATGTTAAGAATTTCTGATATTTTTCATTCTTACCTTGAACTACATCGAAATAAGCTTTTTGTAGTTGCTCTGTTATTGGCCCTCTTTCACCAGCACCAATAACTCTACAATCTACCTCTCTAATAGGAGTTACTTCAACAGCAGTTCCTGTAAAGAAAGCTTCATCAGCTATATATATTTCTTCTCTTGTAATTCTTCTTCTTGTTACTTTATAACCCAAATCTTGAGCTATATCAATAACTGTTGCTTGTGTAATTGATTCAAGTGAGTTATCGTTTGGTGGAGTTATAATCTCACCATTTCTAACTATAAAGAAACAAGCACCACTAGCTTCAGCTATATAACCTTGGTCATCTCTTAATAAAGCTTCATCATAACCAGCTTCAACTGCTTCAAATTTTGCCATTTGAGAGTTTAAGTAGTTAGCAACAGCTTTTGCTTTTCCCATACCTGAAGTATTTGGAGTTCTTGTCATAGATGAGATTTTTACTCTAACACCCTTTTTCATTCCCTCTTCACCTAAATATGCTCCCCATTCCCAAGCAGAAATAGATACTTGTGCTGGTGCATCTTTATGGTAAAGTCCCATAACTCCATAACCTAAATATACTAAAGGTCTTATATATGCACCTTCAAATAATTCATTTTTTTGTAATAACTCAATTTGCGCATCATTTAACTCTTCAGCTGTAAAAGGCACCTCAATAAGTGTCATTTTTGCTGAGTTTATTAATCTTTTCGTATGTTCTTGAAGTTTAAATATAGCACATCTTCCATCATGTGTTTTATATGCTTTTGTACCTTCAATTGCACCATTTCCATAGTGTAAAGTGTGGCTTAATACATGAACTTTTGCATCATGCCAATCAACAAATTTCCCATCCATCCAGATGTATTTTGCTTCTGTCATCTTAAATATCCTACGATAAAATTTTTAGCTAATATGTTAGCCAAACAATTATTAAAGTAAAGTGAGATAAAAATAATAGATTAAATTTAAATTAGTTTATAAAATAAACTTATAAATGCTATGTTTATATTACTTTTTTTTGTTACAATTTTTTGAAATTTATAAGAGGAATAAGAAGTATGAGTCAAAAAGAGTTTTGGAATTCAAAATTTTCTAAAGAGGGTTTTTTATATGGTACTAAACCTAATGCTTTTATCAAATCTTGCGAAGGAAACTTCAAAAAATCTCAAAGATTTTTGTGTTTAGGTGAAGGGGAAGGAAGAAATGCAATCTATTTTGCCAAAAAAGGGTTTGATGTTGTTGCCTTAGATGCTTCTGACATAGGACTTTTAAAACTTGAAACACAAGCAATTGAAAATAATCTAAAAATAAAAACTAGATGTGTTGATTTAAACGAATGGGAACCAAGTAAAAAATATGGAACTATTGTTGCCTCTTATTTACATATGTATGAAGAGGATAGAGAAAAATTATTTTTTAAAATAGAATCGTGCCTAAAAGATAATGGCTTTTTTGTAGGTGAATTTTTTTCTAAAAATCAAATAAATTATACAAGTGGTGGGCCAAAAGATTTAAGTTTGCTTTATAGTGTAGATGATTTTTTAAACTCTTTTAACTCATGTATTAAACACAAAATAGAAGAGATTGAAACAAACCTAGATGAGGGGAAAGGTCATCAAGGAAAAGCTAGTGTAATAAGAGTTATAATACAAAAAAAGTAGTCTTTAAACCCTTTTTTTATATACTATATTACTAAATTAACCCGCAAAAATTTACCAAAAACTATTAAGAAGAGTAGATGATTAATAAAATTAAAGAACTAATAGAAAAACAAGTATTAATTATAGATGGAGCAATGGGAACTCAGCTTCAAATTGCAAATATAGAAAATAAAGCATGGTTATATGAAGGTGAAAACCTCGAAGGGTGTAATGAGTTATTAAATGAGACTGCACCTCATATTTTAGAAAATATCCATGATGCTTATGCAAAAGCTGGTGCAAACTTGCTTACTACAAACACCTTTGGAACTATGACTTGGGTTTTAGATGAATATGGAATCTCTCAAAAAGCTTATGAGTTATCGAAACTTGGGGCACAACATGCAAAAAAATCTTGTAAAAAATACGAAACTCCTGAAAATCCTAGATTTTGTTTAGGTTCTATAGGACCTGGTACAAAACTTCCAAGTCTTGGTCATATTGGATATGATGAGATGTATGAGGGTTATAAAGAGGTTGCAAATGGACTTGCAGATGGAGGATGTGATATCTTCTTACTTGAAACTTGCCAAGATCCACTTCAAATAAAAGCAGCTCTTCATGCCCTAAATGATACCCACCCTGAGATACCTGTTATGGTATCTGTTACAATTGAACTTAGTGGTACAATGTTAATAGGAACAGATGCAATGACTATTGCAGCTATTATGGCTCCTTTTAATATCCTTTCTCTTGGATTTAACTGTGGTACTGGACCAAAACAAGTACATAAACATGTAAAAACTTTAAGTGAAGTTTGTAAGTTTCCAATTTCTGTTCATGCAAATGCTGGACTTCCACAAAATAAAGGTGGAGTTACATACTATCCAATGCAACCAAAAGAGTTTAGTCAACTTCAAAAATCGTTTTTAGATATAAATGGAGTTTCATTTTTGGGTGGATGTTGTGGTACAACACCAGATCATATTGAAGCTTTAGCAAATGAAGTAAGCGGAATTACCCCTAAAAAACCTTGTGGATTTTTAAAAGCTTCCCTTGCAAGTTTATTTAATACAGTTCCTCTAAAACAAGACCCAGCTCCACTTTTAATTGGTGAAAGAAGTAATGCCACAGGTTCTAAAGCTTTTAGAGAACTTTTAAAAGCAAACGATTATGAAGGTACTTTATCAGTTGGGCAACAACAAGTAAGAGCAGGAGCTCACGTAATTGATGTATCTGTAGGTTTTGCAGGACGAGATGAAAGAGAAGATATGGATAAGGTTGTATCACTTTATTCTCAAAAAGTATCTTTACCACTTATGCCAGACTCTACTCAAGTTCCAGCACTTGAAGCTGCTTTAAAACAAATAGGTGGAAGAGCAATAATCAACTCAGTTAACCTTGAAGATGGAGAAGAGAAGTTTGATGCAGTTTGTAATCTAGCTAAAAAATTTGGTGCAGCCCTTGTTTGTTTGGTTATTGATGAAATTGGAATGGCAAAAACAAAAGAGCGTAAGCTTGAAGTTGCAGAAAGAATTTTTGATTTATGTGTAAATAGACATGGCTTTGACCCTGCTGATTTGGTTTTTGATATGCTTACATTTACTATTGGTTCAGGGGATGATGAGTATAGAACAGCTGGAATTGAAACTTTGGAAGCTATTAGAGAGTTTCAAATTAGACACCCTGAAGTTGGAACAACACTAGGGCTTTCAAATATCTCTTTTGGACTTGATATTAAAGCTAGAGTTTATCTAAACTCAATCTATTTAGACCATTGTGTAAGAGCTGGACTTACAAGTGCTATTGTAAATGTAAAACATATTTTGCCACTAAATAAAATCAGTGATGAAGATAGAAAAGCTTGTGATGATTTGATTTTCAACAACCAAGAAAATGGCGATCCACTATTTAAATTCATTGAACATTTTGCAAATGTTGGGGATGTTCAAGAACAAAGTGACGAAGAGTATCAAAAACTAGAACCAATTGAAAAAGTTAAAAAACTTCTTCTTGATGGAGATAAAGAAAGAATGCTTCCACTAGTTGAAGAGTTAAGATACACAGTAAACCCAGAAATTATAGTAAATGAATGGCTTATTGATGGGATGAAAATCATAGGTGAACTTTTTGGAAGTGGTCAAATGCAACTTCCATTTGTACTTCAAAGTGCAGAGACTATGAAAGCAACTGTTGATGCACTTAATCCATATTTACCAAAAGAGGATAAAGCTAGTGAAACAGTTTTAGTACTTGGAACTGTTAAAGGGGATGTTCATGATGTTGGTAAAAACCTTGTTGATATTATTTTAAGTAACAATGGATTCAAAGTAATAAACATAGGTATCAAAGCAGATTTAAACGACTTTATAATTGCGGTTAAAGAGCATAAAGCACAAGCTATTGGAATGAGTGGTTTACTTGTAAAATCAACTGCTGTTATGAAAGACAACCTTGAAGAGTTAAAAAATCAAGGGATTGATATACCAGTCCTTTTAGGTGGAGCTGCTCTTACAAAAGGTTTCGTAAATGATTATTGTAGACCTATTTATGATGGGCCTATTTTTTATTGTAGAGATGCTTTTGATGGTGTAGTTTCTATGCAAAGAATTGAAAAAGGGGATACAGAAAACACCCTATTAAATGCAGACCTTATTGATGAAGAGGAAGTCTCAAAAAAAGAGGAAAATGAGATAATAGTAAAAGAGGAAGATGTAGAACTTCCTGAACCTACGCAATTTACTTTTCCACCAATTTGGGGAAGGGTTGCAAAAACTTCTGATATCGATAAAGATTTAGTATTTAAATGGATTAACCATAGAGTTTTATTTAGACAAAGATGGGGATATAAAAGAGCTAAGCAAAGCAGTGAAGAGTTTTTAAAACATGAACAAGAAGTTGTTGAACCACTTTATGAAAAGCTAAAAGAGGAGTTTATTTCAAAAGAGCTTTTTGACCCTATTGGAATATATGCATATTTTCCTTGTATATCAAAGGAAAATAAACTTTATGTGTTTAGTGAAGAGTATGCTTTTCATTCACTTGAAGAAGCAAAAAATGTACCACCTTTAGAAAAAGCTATAAAAGTTTTTGAGTTTCCAAGACAAAAGAAAAAACCACATAGATGTATAGCTGACTTTTTTGCAAATGATAGACTTGATGTGGTTGCCTTCACACTTGCAAGTGCTGGGCTTAAACTAAGTCCATATGAAGCTGAACTTTATAAACAAAGTAAATTTACTGAATATTATCAAGTTCATGGCTTAGGGGTTGAATTAGCAGAAGCTTTAGCCGAGGTTTTACACAAACAAGTAAGACTTGATTTAGATATTGTTCCAAAAGAGGGACATACCTTAAATGATGTACAGATGAAACAATATGTTGGATGTAGATACTCTCCAGGTTATGCAGCTTGTCCAGAGTTAGAACTTAGTCGCGATATTTTTGACTTGTTAAATCCAGAAGAGTTTGGAATAACACTTAGTGAAACATTTCAAATAGACCCCGAACAATCAACTTGTGCTATAGTTGTGCCACATCATAAAGCTAACTATTACAATATCTAACATTTAGTGAAATTGGATTTTTCCAGTTTCACACTTAAGAGGAAAATATGAACAACAATTCTAAGGGGCTAATGATTACTTCCCTTGGGGCTTTTATTATGAGTTTAGAGTCTCTTTTTATCAAACTAAGTACAATCACACCTCTTGTTTTCTCTTTTTATTTAGGAATATTTATGTTTTTTTCTATGGTTGCTACACTTTTAGTAAAAGAAGGGAAAAACTCTATTAAAGTAGCTAGTGTATCTTTTACTATTTTATTATTTTGTGCAACTTTAATGGGTAGTTCGAATATACTTTTTATTGCCGCAATAAAATCAACAACAGTTGCTAATGTTGTAATAATCTTTGGTACAACTGCACTTTTTTCAGCGCTTTTTGCCTACTTGTTTTATAAAGAAAGAGTTGGCAAAAATATCTTTTATGCTTCTTTTTTTATGTTTATAGGTTTATTTGTGATATTTAGTGAGAAAATAGAGCTTAGTGGCTTAAAAGGGAATATATATGCACTCATTTGTACTATATTTTTCTCAATTGCTTTTGTGCTTTTAACTAGATATAAAGATATAAGTCGTGTTGCATTAACTGCTATTAGTGGACTTGTTTTAGCATTAATTACTTTTTTATTAACAGAAGATATTGATATAAACTTATATAATCTTTCTTTAGTAGCTGGAATGGGATTACTTGTAACTCCTATTTCAAGAACTATGATTTCAAATGGTACAAAATATATAAATGCAAGTGAAGTTAGCTTGCTTATGATTATTGAAACTATTATGGCACCTGTTTGGGTTTGGTTATTTTTAAATGAAATAGCAAGTTTAAACACTCTTATTGGTGGAGCAATTATACTTGTAACCCTAATAATAAATTCAATCTACTCCATAAGAAAAAATCAACCTTTATAATCTTCTGTTAATTTTCATAGGTTAAAATATAAAAAATAAATAGGAAGCTAAAAATGTTAACAAAAATAAAAGAAAAAACTACAGGATTAGTGGATATTACAAAAGAACAATTTGACAAATCATTTGATTTTGCAAAAATACAAAGTGACAAAGTCAAAAATAAAATCGATTTAAAGATACAAGAAAAAGCTCTTTTAAATTTAAAAGCAGAACTTGCTATGAGACATAAAACTTTTGATGATTATAATGACCAAGAGTTAGAGATTATGCTTGCAAATGAAAAAAGAAAAATTGTTGAAGACTTAAAAACAAAAACATTGGTTGGTGCTTTAGCTATTTTAGGTTTAGACTTTTTGGTGTAATAGATGTTTAGACAAGTAAAATCAGCCATATTTTGGACTTTAGTTTATAAATTTAGAAAAAGACTTACTATAGTTGCAGTTTTATTATCTATTGTTTTACTTTCACAATGGATATATTCAGATGTAGTTGAATATTTACAACTAACGCAAAAACTACAATATTTAGATTTTTTATTGCCTATTAAGTGGATAGTTATTCTATTTAATATTGCTTTCTCTGCTTACCTAATTCTTACAATTTTTAAACCCTCTAAAGAGGAGCAAAAAATAGTAAAAAAGAAAGAACAAGAGATAAAAGAAGAGAAAAAAACAAAAGAAACAATCTCAAATAAAGAACTATCTAATAGAGAAAAAGAGTTTTTGACTAAAAAACTTAGAAATGAATCAGAAATTTTAATGGATAGATAGATTAGCACTCATACCTCAATAGTGCTAAAATTTTATTGAATTTTAAGTTGTATAGATTTAAAATTTCATTGACTTTAGTACTAAACTAAAGTTAACTTTTTTATTTTTAGAAATAAGGAGGTTATGCTCAAAAAAGATTTATAAACTTTTTTAAGTCAAAAGAGCAAAATTTAGTACTCTATTTCAAAAAAGCTCTTTTGACGCTAAATCCTTATATCACGTTAACTTTGTGTAAACATATATTTGATAAAATTATGCATAAAATTAGTAGGGAAAATATATGCCACAAAAAAAGAGCTTGAAGCAAAAAATTTTAGATTATGTTTTTATCATTTCCAAGCAACCTGTTTTATTAAAAGATTTACTTGATGCAAATAGACAACAAAATGAAGGAATGCATGTAGACCCTTCAAAATTGGGATTTAGATTAAGACTAGCACGAGCTTATCAAGTTTATATTTTATTAGTTTTAATTGTAGTTATTCCTATTTCTGCTATTTCTCATAAAGTTTTAGCAAATGTAGATTCTCATATCTCAATTCTTGGAGCAATGATTATAACAGCTGTGATTTTTATAGGATTCAACTTTTTTCAATCAAAGCTTTATGATGAGATTGCAAAATCACAAATAAAAAAGTCTTGGAGATTAAGATTTCCATATTTTTCATATGATGAATATAGATATAAAGTTGAAGAGATATATCAAAAAGCCTTAAAAGAAGAGATCTCAAAAAAAGATTTAGAAAAATATATCTTAGATAATCTAGTAGAAGAATAATACCTAATATTTTTCTTAATAAAAAAATAAAGCAAAAACAAAGTAAAATAGAAGTATCTGTACAAAATGGATCACTATGAACTTTGAAAACTTTAAAGATGGTAACCACTTCTCAATAGGTGTAGAATTGGAGCTAAGAATCTTAAATAGATTCTCTCTTACTTTGGAAAATGAGTATGATTATATTGTAGAAAACATTGATGAAAAATACAAAAAAAATCTTGCTTGTGAATTCCTAAACTCAATGATTGAAATAAACACTCCAATATTTCGTAATGAAAAAGATTTATTAGAATATTTAAAACAAATAATTGGCAAAATGGATAAAATTGCCAAAAAGAAATCTTTGTGTTTACAAACCAGTGGTTCGTATGCCCAAGAGAATACCAATGTAAAATTAAATCCAAATGAAAGATATGAAGAACTATTTAAAGAACATCAAATATTATTGCAAAATTTTTCTATATGTGGAACTCATGTACATGTAGGATTTGAAGATTTTGACAAGGCATTAAAGGCTTATAATTACTCTATATATTATCTTCCTTTATTTGTAGCACTTAGTGCTTCATCTGTATTTTTTAATAATACCAACTCTGGTATCCATTCATATAGAACAAAAATCTTTGATAGGTTACCAAAAGCTTCAATTCCTGACTACTTTGATAGTTTTGAAGATATGAAGAATTTATACGATATATTATATGACTCAAAAGTGATAACTAGTGGGAAAGATATTTGGTGGGATGTTAGAATTCAACCAAAATTTAAAACTGTAGAGTTTAGAGTTTGTGATGCAGTTCATGATTTTAATAGGTTAGAAACTATTATAAGTTTGCTAAAAGGTATTTGCCAATTATCTCAAATAAAATCTTTAAAAAAATATCCAATGCAAATTTTAAAACAAAATATGTGGAGTGCTACAAGATACTCTATGGATGGGAAGATGATTACAAAAGATGGTTTGAAACCTATTAGAGAGGTTTTAAATGATTTAAATAAACAGTTATTAGAAAATAACTTTATATCAAAAGAGTGTTTTGAAAAAAACTTAAATATAATCCAAAGACAAAGTATCTCACAGGAGATGTTAAATGTATATGATCGAACAAACAATTTAAAAGAGGTTGAAAGGTTAGGTGTATTTGAATGAAAGGTGTTGTAACAGCTGGAGACAAAAACTCAGCACAAGCGGGAGCTGATATCTTAAAAGAGGGAGGAAATGCCTACGATGCAGCCTTAGCAGTTATGCTTGCAGCTCCAATATGTGAGCCATTGTTCACTAGCCTTGGTGGTGGTGGTTTTTTATTAGGTTTAGAAAAAGGTAAAAAACCAGAACTTTACGATTTTTTTGTACAAGTTCCTAAAAAAAGATTGCCCGAACCAGAATTTTTTCCTATATATGTTGACTTTGGAGCAGCAATCCAAGAGTTTCATATAGGAGCAGGAAGTGTTGCCATCCCAGGATTAGTTGAAGGAATTTTCCAAGTACATAAAGAAAAAGGTACCCTTCCCCTTTCAAAAATAATAGAACCAGCAGTAAAATATGCAAAAGAAGGTGTATATTTATCAAAGATGCAAGCAAGTTTTGTAAAACTTCTTGAACCTATTTTTACCTCAACAAAATCAAGCATGGATATATACTCTATGCCAAATGGAAATCTAATAGATGAAACCCATCTATTCAAAAATCCACACTATGCAGATTTTTTAGAAAACTTTGCTAAAGAGGGAAGCAGACTTTTTTATGAAGGGGAAGTCGCAAAAGAGATAGAAAAAATCTCAAAAGATTTTGATGGACTTATCTTAAAAGAGGATTTAAAAGAGTATAAATGTATAAAAAGAACCCCCATAGATTTCAAATATAAAGATTATGAAATAGTTACTAATCCACCACCAAGTGGAGGTGGAATACTAATAGCTTTTACCCTAAAACTTTTAGAAAACTATGATTTAAAAGATTTTAGAAGTTATGAATATATAAAGGGTTTAATTGAAGCTTTTAACACTACAAGTGATTTTAGACGTGAACATGTGGATGAGTTTTTACATGATGAAAAGTTAAAAGATATCTTATCAAACGATAGACTTATTAGAAACTATTGCACAACTATGAGTAGTAGGCTAAACCTTTGGGGGAACACTACCCATCTATCAGTTATAGATGAACTTGGCAATGCTGTATCAGTAACCACCACAAATGGAGAAGGGTCAGGTCATGTAATACCAAGTTCTGGTATTATGCTAAACAACATGATGGGAGAAGAGGATTTAAATCCACACGGTTGGTTTGCATGGGAAGAAGGGATAAGACTGCCTTCAATGATGGCTCCAACGGCTGTACTAAAGAACGGTTTACCAAAACTTATTTTAGGAAGTGCAGGAAGTAACCGTATAAGAAGTGCCATCACTCAAACTATTATAAATAACCTTGAATATGGCATGAACCTACATGATAGTATAAACTCTCCCCGAACCCATTTTGAAAAAGGTGTTGTATGTATGGAACCATATTGTGAAGAAAGTATCAGACAAGAGTTAGAAAAGCACTACACCTTACAATATTTTGATGACTTAAATGTTTTCTTTGGTGGAGTTCAAGCTGTTGATGGAGATTTAAATGGTGGGTGTGATACAAGAAGAGGAGCTGCAGTTATAAAAGTGGATTAATCTACTTTATCATATATAGCAGTAGCCTCTGTATTTCTTTGCTTTTTAAGATCCATATCGATGTATTTTGCCTCAATATCAACTTTTGATTTGAAAGCTAATGTTTGTTTTCTCTTTCCTGTTGGGTTTATCTCATATATTTCAAAGCCAGCTTCATATAAAGAGAGTCTTACATTTGTAGCTATTGAGTAAGTTGTTAGAACACAATCTTTACTAGTGCAATTATAAATATCTTTAAAGTATTCTACACTCCAAAGTTCAGTATTTACTTCACTTGAAAAAGCATCTTGATAAACTATATTTATATCTTTTAAGCCTTTTATATATTTTCTTGCATCACCTATAAAAAGCTCTATAGTTATATTTTCATCTTTATATTTTTTTGTTGTAATTAAAATTTTGATTATATCTTTTATATCTTCAAACTCCTTTGGATATTCAAAATCTATTAAAGAAGTTACAAGTTCTAAATCTAATTCTGGAGTAAAGATATTTATCTTTTTATTTATGTTTTCTTTTTTTATATAATAGATTGTACTAAGGGTGTTATACCCTATTCCAAAACATATATCTAATATATTTAGATAGTTTTTTTGTTCAAAATATGAAAAAGCTGGTATTACATGTTTTTGTAAAGATTCATTTATAGCACCAGTTTTTACATCATGAAAATGTTGATTATATTTTGTAGAATAAAGAGTTTTCGAACCATCATATGTTGTTATAAATTCTATATTTATTCCTTTAGTTTATATCCTCATATTTGTTTTTAATCTCTAGAAACTGCTCTAAATTTTCTAAAAATATTCTTACTAAACTCGGATCAAAATGTTTACCTTTTTCATTTTTTAATAATTCAATAATTCTATCTAATTCCCAAGCTTTTTTATAAGGTCTTTCATGTGCTAGTGCATCAAACACATCACATATGGCCGTAATTCTAGCATAAATATGTATTTCATTTCCTTTTAAACCTCTTGGATATCCTGTACCATCCCACTTTTCATGATGTTCATATGCGATTATTGATGATGCTTTTAACATCTCTCTTTTTGAATTTTTTAATAGTTCATAACCTATTTTGGAATGGGTTTTCATCACTTCAAACTCTTCAACTGTATGTCTAGCTGGTTTATTTAATATAGAATCAGGAATACCAACTTTTCCTATATCATGCATAGGAGATGCTAATTTTATAAGTTCTGCCTCTTCTTTAGCCAATCCTGCTTTTATTGCAAGTAGTTTTGAATACTCAGCTACACGTTTTACATGGTAGCCTGTTTCTTGAGATCTAGTTTCTCCTATTTCACCCATACGATAAATTATCTCTCTTTGAGTCTCTTCTAATTCTGTATGAAGTTCAGTAATTTGAGTAATATCATTGCGAACAACCATATACTCTATAATTTTTTCATCTTTATCTTTAATGGGTAAAATTGTAGAAGTAAAGTGAATCTCTTTACCTTTTTTTGTATAACCTTTTAATTGACCTTTCCAAATTCCATGTTTTTTAGCTTTATTAAAAATTGTTTCAATATATTGCAACTCTATTTCAGGATGCAATAACATTGAATAATCTTTTCCAAGTAGCTCATCTTTTGCATATTTTGTTAATTTACAAAATTGAGTATTTACATGATTGATTTTCATATCAGTACTTATTCTAATTACAATCGAACTCTTATCCATAGCATCTTCATAAAGTTTTGATAATCGTGTAATCTCATCAAATTTTTCTGATGATATTTGGTATTGTTTTTTTAGGAATTCTTTTCTTTGTTCATGCTCACTAATATCAGTTCTAACTGCTACAAATTCTATTATCTCATCATTTTCATCTAAAATAGGATTTATCACTGTATCAACATAATATGCTGAGCCATCTTTTCTTTTATTTTTGATTTTCCCATACCACGGTTTTTTAGCTATTTTTATTGTTTCCCATAAATTCTTAAATATCTCTTCAGGCATATCTTCATGTCTAATAACATTATGTGGTTTTCCTATTAGCTCCTCTTTTGTATACCCTGATATATCTTCAAACTTATGGTTTACATATTTGATTTTTCCTTTAGTATCAGTGATTGAAACAATAGAACTTAAATCAACAGTTTTTTTATATTCATCTAAAAGTTTTTCTAACTTATTTCTCTTTTTTTCAGAATCTATACTCTCAATTAATGTTCTAACATTTTCAATCAATTCTTCTGTATCTATTGGTTTTGTCAAAAAAGCATCAATTTTTATTTTTATACACTCTTTTAGATATTTAATATCAGTATGTGCTGTTAAAATTATAATTTTTGAATTGCTATTTATGCTTTTTATTTTTCTTGATAATGTCAATCCATCCAATTTTGGCAAATTTATATCAGTAATAACTACATGAGGTCTATACTCTTTATAAAGTTCTAAACCTTCTGAAGCATCTTTTGCAATCATTAGATTTATATCATCTTCTTTACTTAATATATTAAAAATCTTTTTTATACTTATCTCTTCATCTTCTACAAATAAAACTCTTATTCTTTTACCCATTTATATTCACACTATGATTAAAATTAAAAAAATAATTTTATCTTTAATTAGTCTCTAAAAAGTTTCTATATTAAATAAAATAAGAAAATAATTAATTCATTTTATAATAGATAAAAGATATTATAAGCCACTGCCCCACATATGAAGTTTTTTGGCAGTGATAAGATTATATTCTTCAAAAAGGTCTATATGATTTATTGCTACAAATGAGCTTTCATCAAGTAGTTGTTTTATCTCATCCATATTTTTATTTGATTTTTTTTCTAAAACTATAATATTTGCAGAGTTTTCTAAAGCTTTGTACATTAATTTTAAAACCTTATCTCTATTTGGGCAGTATGATAATATATCACTTAAAACTATATACTCGTATTCTCTAGCTGTTGCTTTTATTCGTGCAGAGTTTTCTTCCATAAATTCAATATATTCTAAATTGCCATCCAAAAAATCTACAACTTCTTTTATTGGGGCATCTATAAATTTTGCCCCATTATTTATATGTAATATTGATATATTAGGAAAAGGTTGAAATAAATCTTTAAAAAGTTTTAATTCTTTTTCCAATTAGTTACCCAAACTTGCAAGTTTTTCATCTGATAGATAAAGCTCTTTATTGTCCATTACACCTATGTCATGGCTTAAAATATCTTGTGCAATTTTTTTGGCATTTTCAAGTGAGTGCATATTGCATGTTCCACATTGATATTCATTTAACTCTGGAATATCATTTTGTGATTTTACTTTTAATACATCTTCCATAGCCTCTTTCCAAGCTTTTGCTACAGTTTTTTCATCAGGATTCCCTAATAAACTCATATAAAATCCTGTTCTACATCCCATAGGAGATACATCTATAATCTCTACTGTATCTGAATTTAAATGTTCTCTAATAAATCCTGCAAAAAGATGTTCTAATGTATGGATACCTTTTTCATCCATCATATCTTTATTTGGTGCATAAAATCTTAAATCAAATACTGTAATAACATCTCCTGAAGGTGATTTCATAGTTTTTGCAACTCTTACTGCTGGTGCTGGCATAATTGTATGATCTACTCTAAATGAGTCCAATAATGGCATAATAATTCCTTTTTTAATTTTAAAAATTTTATCGCAAAAAGCTTAAATGCAATATTATAAAAAAAATTACAAATTGTATCTTATCAATACAACTTATGTAATCTATTTGTTAAGTTTATAATGTATAATTTAAATAAGTAATTTTATTACCAATAAAAAGGTTTATTTTATGATGACTCAAACAGATGAACGATACAAAAGTGATGCCAGATATAAAATGGTAGAAAAAACTATGAAAAAGCTCAATTATGATAGAAGTGCTTTAATTGAAACTTTACATACTGCTCAAGAAACATTCGGATATTTAGAGAATGAAACTCTAAAATTTGTAGCAAGAAGACTTAAACTACCATATTCAAAAGTTTATGGTGTTGCAACATTTTACCATTTTTTTAGACTAAAACCAAAAGGGAAACATACTGTAGTTGTTTGTATGGGAACAGCCTGTTACATAAAAGGTGCAGATAAAATTTTGGCAAAAATGGAAGAAAAGTTTGGAATAAAAGCTGGAGAAACAACAAAAGATAATCTTTTATCTTTATTAAGTGCAAGATGTGTTGGTTCATGTTCTTTAGCTCCAATTGCAATATATGACAATAAACCTATAGGTAATTTAGAATTAGAACAATCTATAAATGAAGCAAAGGAGTTATTAAATGATTAACTCAATAGAAGAATTAAAACAATTAGCAGAAAAAAGAAGAGATTTAAATAGAAATGCCCATGAAGAACTTAGAGTTTGTATAGGAAGTTCTTGTGCTGCTTTGGGTTCAAATGAATTTTTAAAAGATTTAAGTAAAAAAGTTAAAGATACAGATCTTGATAAAAAATGTAGAGTAAAAGGGGTTGGATGTAATGGTCTTTGTTCTGAAGCTATCATGGTATCCCACTATCATAAAGTTGGAGATAGAGAATCAATATATAGTAAAATTGATACTTCACATGCTGATGAATTTATTGATACACTTAATACTCAAACTCCATTAAAAGATAGAAAATGTGATATTACTCAACCATTTTTTACAAAACAAAAAAAGATTGTTTTAGAAAATGCAGGAATAATTGATCCAAATGATATAGATGATTATATAGCTCACGATGGATACTTGGCTCTTTATACTTGTTTAGAAGAATTGACACCCCATGAGGTTATTGAAGAGATAAAACTTAGTGGTTTAAGAGGTCGTGGTGGTGGAGGTTATCCAACAGGACTGAAATGGGAAACTGTATCAAAAGTTGAAAGCGACCAAAAATATATTGTATGTAATGGTGATGAGGGAGATCCAGGAGCTTTTATGGATAGAGCTGTAATGGAAGCAGATCCACATAAAGTTATTGAAGGGATGGCGATTGCTGGATATGCTTGTGGAGCAAGTAAAGGTTATGTTTATATAAGAGCAGAATACCCAATAGCAGTTGAAAAAATAAACAAAGCAATTAAACAAGCTACAAAAAAAGGGATTCTTGGAACTCAAATAGCAAATAGCGGTTTCAGTTTTGATTTAGAAGTTAGACTAGGTGGTGGAGCTTTTGTTTGTGGAGAGGCAACTTCTTTAATTGCTTCAATAGAAGGAAATAGAGGAAATCCAAGACAAAAACCACCACACTTGAGTGATTATGGACTTTGGAAAGAACCAACAGTTTTAAACAATGTAGAAACTTTTGCAAATATTGCTTCAATTATAAGAAATGGTGGAGAATGGTTTAGTAAAATAGGAACTCCTACTTCAACAGGGACTAAAGTATTTGCTCTATCTGGTCATATAAAAAATACTGGACTTGTAGAGATTCCGATGGGTATAACTTTAAAAGAGTTGATATATGACATTGGTGGTGGTCCAACAGGTAAGAAAAAATTAAAAGCAATACAAACTGGGGGACCTAGTGGTGGGTGTATTCCTGATAGTATGTTGGATATTCCTGTAGATTATGATTCATTGAAAAAAATTGGTTCAATTATGGGAAGTGGTGGACTTATCGTAATGGATGAAGATTCAAATATGGTAGAAGTAGCAAGATTTTTTATGGATTTTTGTCAAAGCGAATCTTGTGGAAAATGTGTACCATGTAGAGTTGGAACAACAGAACTTAGGGATTTATTAGATAAATTTATTGCAAAAACTGCAACACCAAGTGATTTTGAATTATTAAAAGATTTATGTCATGTTGTAAAAGATAGTAGCCTTTGTGGACTTGGTCAAACAGCACCAAACCCAGTATTAAGTACTATAAAATATTTTGAAAAAGAGTATTTGGAAGGAATTTGTAATGATTAAAGAAAAAGTTAGAGTAAAAACCTTTAAAATAGATGGTATAGATGTAACAGGAAAATCAAATTCTACTATTCTTGAAGTTGCAAATGAACATGGGATTAAAATCCCCACTTTATGTTATTTAGAAGGATTAAGTTGTGTTGGAGCTTGTAGAATGTGTCTAATTGAGACAAGTGGAAGCAACAAACTTATCCCTGCATGTACTTCAAAAATCAAAGAAGGGATGGAAGTAGTCACAAATTCTGATAGATTAAAATCTCATAGAAAGATGATTTTATCTATGATATTTGCAGAAAGAACACACACTTGTAGCGTTTGTGTTTCAAATGGAAATTGTGAATTACAAGACCAAGCAATTGAATTAGGTCTTGAACATAGCCATGTTCCTTATATACATAAACAATTTGATATAGATGCTTCTCACAAAGATTATATTTATGACCCAAATAGATGTATTTTATGCACAAGATGTGTAAGAGTTTGTGATGAAGTTGAAGGAGCTCATGCACTTGATATTTTTGGACGAGGAATTGATGCAAAGATTATTCATGATATGGATGAACCTTGGAGTGAGAGTCAAAGTTGTACTAGTTGTGGAAAATGTGTGCAGGTTTGTCCAACAGGAGCTTTATTTGAAAAAGGTGTTAGTGCAACAGAGATGATAAAGAAAAAAACAATTGTAACAAATCTAATTCAAGCAAGGAAAAACAATGGATAAAATCAAAGTTGGAACAATATGGCTTGATGGATGTTCAGGGTGTCACATGTCTTTTTTAGATATGGATGAAAGATTGATTGAATTAGCTCAATATATGGATGTGGTTTATAGCCCTTATGTTGATGCAAAAGATATCCCTGAAAATGTAGATTTATTTATAGTTGAAGGTGCTTTAAGTACAGACCATGATATAAAAATCATTAAAAAGATTAGAAAAAACTCTAAAAAAATATTGGCTTTAGGGGATTGTGCTATTACAGGGAATATCTCTGCTATGAAAAATCTTGCTGGAACTGATGCAGTTTTAGAAAAAGGGTATTTTGATTTGGCAGATTTCAATAAAGGTAAATACCCAGATAAAATAGTTCCTAAACTACTTGATAAAGTGATCCCACTAAATGAAGCAATAGATATAGACTATTTTGTACCAGGTTGCCCTACTCCTGCTGATGCAATATATGAGGTTATTAAAGGGATTGTTACAGGAGTTGAAGTTGATGTTAGCAAATACACAAGATTTGGACTATAAGGGAAAAAGATGAGTAAAGAAACTATAGTTATAGAACCAGTTACTAGAATAGAAGGTCATGCTAAAATCACAATTGATTTAGATGAAAACAAAAAAGTACAAGATGCAAAAATTCATGTAACACAATATAGAGGTTTTGAAAAAATATGTGAAGGAAGACCTTATACAGAGATGCCAGCGCTAACTGCTAGAACTTGTGGAATTTGTCCGGTTAGTCATGAGATATCTTCTTCAAAAGCTTGTGATGAACTTCTTGCTGTAAGACCTCCAAAGGCAGCAAGAAATTTAAGAAGAATAATAAATCTAGCACAAATCACACAATCACATGCTCTAAACTTTTTTCACTTAAGTAGCCCAGATTTTCTTTATGGTTTTGATGCAAAACCAGAAGATCGAAATATCTTTAAGATGATGACTGATTATCCAGATTTGGCAAAAAAAGGTATTGCTTTAAGAGCTTTTGGACAAAAAATCATTGAAACTCTTGGTGGAAAAAGAATCCATCCAACATGGATAGTTCCAGGTGGAGTTAGCCATGCAATAACAGCTGAAACAAAAGAAAAAATCTTAGCTCAAATTCCAGAGGCACTTGATATAGCAAAAGAGGCCTTAAATCTATTTACCTCATCATTACATAAATTTGAAAAAGAGATAAACTCATTTGCAAATTTTGAATCACTATTTATGGGGCTTGTGAACAAAAAAGGGAATCTTGAACATTATGATGGATTATTAAGATTTGTAGATGCAGATGGAAATATTTTAGAAGATAAACTTGAACCAAAAAACTATAAAGAGTTTATTGGTGAAGCAGTTGAAGAGGATAGTTATCTAAAATCTCCATACTATAAACCTCTTGGTTATCCACAAGGTATGTATAGAGTTGGACCACTTGCTAGATTAAATGTAGTAGATTCTTGTGGGACACCACTTGCTGATGAAGAGTTTGAAAGATTTAAGAATCTAAACAATGGAAAACCAGTATTAAACTCATTTTACTACCACTATGCAAGACTTATTGAGATAATCTATTGTATAGAAAGAATTGAGCAGTTATTAAATGAACCTCAAACTTTAGAAGAAAACATTAGAGCCCATGCAAATATAAATAGAAACAGAGGAGTTGGATGTTCAGAAGCACCAAGAGGTACATTGTTTCATGATTATGAAGTAACAAATAGTGGTATAATAACGGGTGTAAATCTTATCATTGCAACAGGAAATAATAATCTTGCTATGAATGCTGGTGTAAAACAAGTAGCTCAAACTTTTGTAGATGGGAATGATATAAAAGATGGTGCATTAAATAGAGTTGAAGCTGTTATTAGATGTTTTGACCCATGTTTAAGTTGTTCAACTCATGCTTTAGGTATAGTTTCATCAAATATAGAGATTAGAGATTTTAATAAAAATATACTAAAAACAATAAAAAGGAGTTAATATAACTTATATAATTGGATATGGAAATAGTTTAAGAGGTGAAGATGGATTTGGTCTTGAAGTTATAAAAAAACTTCAAGAGATAACTTTACCCAATTCAAAACTTATCTCCTTATTCCAATTAACTCCAGAACTTTGTTTAGAACTATTAGATGCAACAAAGATTATATTTATAGATGCAACCTTTTCAAATCAAAACCAATATGCCCTTGCCTGTAGTTTAGAAAAATCTTTAAACTCTAATCTTAGTCATCATATTTCACCTTTTACAATTATTCAAACTCTTGCAACTTTATATGAAAAAGATGTAGCATTTGAGATATATTCAATTTTAACTTCAAATTTTGATTCAATAAAAAATAATCCTCATTACGAGGCTTGTATAGACAAGACACTAAAACAAATAATATCAACATTAAAAAATAATAAAAACCTCATAAGTTGTCTATACAAGTTGTAATTTTCTTGTAACTAACTGCGCTTATACTTTCACCATAAAATTTGGAGAAGTAATAAGATGACAAAAGTTTTTGATTATGAATTAATCTACAACTATATTTTAAAACTTATTGATACTGAACTTAAAGAGCATGATAGAATCCCATCTGAACATACTTTATGTAGAGATTTTAATCTATCAAGAATGACTGTAAGACAAGGGATAAATAAATTAAAAAATGAAGGCTATCTTTATTCAAGAAAAGGTAGTGGAAACTTTGTAAATCCTAAAAAAATTGTTTATAATATTTCACCTTACACAACTTTTTCAAATGAGATACTAAAACTAAATAAAAAACCAACTATTAAACTTTTAGAAGCAAAAATTATAAAAGCAGATGAAACTATTGCCAAGAAACTTTCAATCAAACAAGCACAAAAAGTTTTATATGTAAAAAATATGCGATTTGTTGATGATGTACCATTTTTATTTGCAAAATATTATCTAAACCTATCTATTTTACCAGATTTAGAAAATATCATTGAAGAGGTAAAATCTTTTTCAAAACTTTATACGCAACACTATAACTTGAATCCAATTAGAGATTATTCAGAGATAGATATAACTTCAACAAATTATGAATCAAAAAAACTATTTAAAGTACAAAACGATTTACCAATTATAAAAATTTCAACAAAAACTACTGATAAAAAAACAAATGAAACTATTGATTACTGCTGTTCCCATTTTAGAAGTGATATGGCAAAGATTATAGTTGATTACAAGGACAAACAATGATTAAAATGAAAAAACTAACCCTTGGTTATAAAAAAGAGAAAATCTTAAAAAATATAAACCTACATATACAAAAGGGAGAGTTTGTAAGTATTATAGGACCTTCTGGAGCTGGAAAATCAACACTTCTAATGTCTATTGTTGGTGGTATAAAAGTATTTGATGGGGATTTTGAAGTACTTAATTTTGATATGGAAAATATCAAGAAAAAAAACCTTGTAAAGTTAAGAGAACAAATTGGAATAATCTTTCAAGGATATAACTTAGTTGATAGATTAACTGTTTTAGACAATGTAATAAGTGGAATGTTAAAAGAGATTCCAATGGCAAGAGCAATAATCAAATACTACAAAGATAAAGAATTAAAAAAAGTAAATGAACTTATGCAAATAGTTGATATTGCTAAATACTCATTTAAAAGATGTGATGAGCTAAGTGGTGGACAAAGACAAAGGGTGGCAATAGCAAGAGCACTTGCAAGTGATCCAAAAATAATCCTTGCTGATGAACCTATCTCTGCACTTGACCAAAAGAGTGCAAAAAAAGTTATGAAGATTTTAGAAAAAGTTAATAAAGAGCTAAACGTAACAATAGTAGCAAATCTTCATCACCTTGATATTGCTCAAAAATATTGTACTAGAATCATTGGTGTAAATGAAGGGAAAATCGTATTTGATGGAAAACCTGATGAATTAACAGAAGAGATTATAGAAAAAATTTATGAAGGAGAGCTTCACAAATAAAATTCTTACTATAACTTTTACTTGATTATTTAGAAAAATAATGAAGCAAGAGTTATCTTGTATCTCGTCAAATCTGTAAGGTGAATCATTTGTATGATTGAACAAAATTTAAATTGAAGGAAGAAAATTATGAGAAGAGATTTTTTAAAAAAATTAGGTCTTGCTACATTAGCATTAACATTAGGTGCTCAAACATTAAGTGCAAATCAACAAGAATGGCCAAAAGAGGTTACATTTGGAGTAATTCCAGTTGCTGGAACTACTAGTGTAAAAGATACTTTCGGAGCACTTGCAAACTATTTAGAAAAAACATTAGGTGTAAAAGTAAACCTACAATCAGCGGGTGATTATGCTGGTGTTATTACTGCTATGCAACACAAACATGTTGATATCGCTTATTTTGGACCAAAATCTTATGTTGAAGCTGCAAAAAGAGCTGGGGCAGAAGCTGTAGCAACTGAAGTTGATGCAGAATCAGGTCTTCCAGGGTATAACGGAATTATTATCACTAAAAAAGGAAGTGGTCTTAAGACTTTAGAGGATATCAAAGGTAAAACATGGGCATTTACTGATTCAAACTCTACATCTGGAACTTTAGTACCAACTGTAATGTTCTCTAAAAAAGGTATCGACCCACAAAAATATTTCTCAAAAGTATTATACTCTGGTGGACATGAAGCATCTATTTTAGCAGTAAAAGCTGGAAAAGTTGAAGCAGCATCTACTAATAACCTTGATTTTAATAGAGGTTTAGGTAAACACTGGGAAGCTGAAGATTTCAATGTACTTTGGACTTCTGATTTAATTCCTGGTTCTCCAATGACTGTAAGAAAAGATCTTCCAACTTCATTTAAAATGGCTGTAAAAGGTGCATTTCTTTCTTTAAAAGATAAAAAAATCTTAAATCAAATGAAAATTGCTGGATATGTTCCTGGAGATGATAGTTTCTATAATCCAGTAAGAGAGCTTATTGAATTAAAAAAAGCTTTAAAAAATAAAAAATAATTTTGATAAAAAGAGGTAGGAAACAGATTGTTTTCCTTCTTCTTTAAAATTTAGATTTAAAAAAGATAGTAGTTTTATTGTTTTTTTTAAATGTATTAAGGAGATATCGTATGTCTATAGAGAGTTTAAAGAAAGAATCCAATCCTTTCAAAGTTTATAATTTTGTTTTAATAGCAGTTTTTGCATTTATAATTATACAAAGCTGGGTAGATACAGAGATGAGTTTTGTAGGATTAGTTCAAGGTTGGGATAGTATGGTTTCTTATATAAGAGGAAATCCTGAGATTGAGGGAAGTTCATATTTTCCACCTGTATTTTATAAAGATGATTTGATTACATATTTTTGGGCTATGTTAGAAACTGTTCAAATGGCAGTAATTGCACTACTTTTATCAGTGATAATTGCAGTACCTTTATCATATATCACGTCAAGAAATATTTTAGAGATTTTAATACCTGGTAAAACTTGGGTACATAGAAGTTTAAAAAAAGGTTTATATATGGTAGGTACAACTATTGCCAATATTTTTAGGTCTGTAAATGAACTTGTATGGGCTTTAATATTTGTAAGTGCAGTTGGACTTGGACCTATGGCTGGTATTTTAGCCTTGGGGATTCATACAGCAGGGGTTCTTAGTAAACTTTTAAGTGAAGGTAATGAAGCTATTGATCCAGGACCTGTTGAAGCTTTGACAAATAGTGGTGCAGGTTTTGTAAAAATCTTAGCTTTCGCTGTTGTTCCTCAAACAATGCCACACTTTATCTCGATGGTTTTATATAGATTTGAAAGTGATGTAAGAAGTGCTTCAATTTTAGGTTTTGTTGGTGCTGGTGGTATTGGATTTTATCTATTTGACAAACTTAGAGGTTTTGAAAATGGACATGTATGTACAATCCTAATCTTTATTATTGTTACAGTTTGGGCACTTGATAATCTAAGTGCAATTATTAGAAAAAGGTTTATATAGATGAAAAGAGAAGAGTTAAATTATATCTTTCAACATGCAAAACTAGAAGATATAAAACAACTTCATAAAAAGATTGATAAAAAATATGGTGTAGTTGTTATAAATAAACCAACTAGCCAAACTCTACTTGTACCTGTGAAGGACCCTATTTCTCAAGGGGAGTTTTATGCAGGTGAAGCTTTAGTTACTTCTACTATTGTGGAAGTAAATAAACAAAAAGGTTGGTCAATGGTACAAGATGATAATGAAAAAATCTCTTTATATATTGCCACAATTGATGCAGTTTTTGATTCAAAAGAGTTTGAAAATGAGATAAAAGAGATTTATGAACAAACTACAAAAAAACTTGAGAAAAAAAGAAAACAACTAAACCAAAAAGTAAACTCTACTAGAGTTAGTTTTGATTTAATGTAAGGTAAAAAAATGGATAAAATTGATATTGAAGAGTTCAACAGAGAAAACTTTAGAAACCTACTAGATACTCTATCTATGCCAGGAAATACTAAAAAGTTAAATAAATTATTTGATTCATATACACTTTCACTTGCGAGTGTTTTATTGTATTCAGAAGTAAGTTATGAAAACCATACAAATGAGGATTTTTCAATTATAGATGCTATTACAAACTCTCAAAAAGAGGAGCTAAAAAAAGCTGATTATATATTTTGTGATAACCCTACTTCGATTTTACAAGAGGTAAAAAAAGGTTCATATCTAAGTCCTGAACACTCTGCAACTATTATATGTACTGTTGATAGTTTTGATGGTTTAACTTTATGTTTAAAAGGTCCTGGAATTGATATAGAAAAAAAGGAGTCTTACCCAGTAAATGAAGAGTTTGTAAAAAAGTTTAATGAAAACAATAAAGAGTTTCCATTGGGAAATGAAGTTGTATTTGTAAATACACAAAGTGGAGAGGTAAAATCACTTTGTAGAACAACTAAGTTGGAGCTAATATAATGGGTTATGTTGCTATAAAAGGTGGAGAAGAAGCTATAGATAACTCTTTAAATTTTTATAAAGATATTATAAAAAAGAGTGAAAATATAAAAGATGATGATATCCAAGATGGATTAAGATTTGCTGTTGATAAGATTATTAGTGAGGGTTCTTTATATAGTAAAAAACTAGCAGCAACTGCTATAAAAAGAAGTGCTGGAGATCTGTTAAATGCAGCATTTTTCTTAAGAGCACATAGAAGTACCTGCCAAAGAATTGGTATTGCTAAAACAATAGATGTAAATAAAATGAGACTTCTAAGAAGAATCTCTTCTGCTTTTAAAGATATTCAAGGTGGACAAATATTAGGTGCTTCAAATGATTATGAAGTAAAACTGATTTTAAAAAATAAAAATGAAGAACCAAAATGGGAAAATTTTGAAGATAAAGAGTGTGTACTAGATAGTGCCTTAACACCTTTAAGAAAAAACAATCTTGTAAAAACAATAAAAAAAGATGAAACTATTTCAGATATTACAAGATTGTTTCCAGAACCACCATATACAAGAAGTGCAGTAATGCAAGTTTTAACAAGGGGTGAATCTGGAAGTATGTTAGGTTTTTCATATACATCTATTAGAGGATATGGAGATGTTCACCCAACTATTGGAGATTTGAGACTTGGAACTTGTGATTTGACATTTGAACATCCATTTACAAAAAAAGAGGTAAAAATAGGTGAATTAGAACTAACCTCATGTGAGAGTGCAGGTACTTTTGAAAAAGATGAAAACAATGATGTAAAACTAACAACTGGTTTTGGGTTTTGTTTTGGCTTTAATGAAACAAAAGCTATTAGTATGAGTATTTTGGATTTGGCTTTATATAACAAAAAATTTAGTGTTGGAGAAAAAGAGTTTGCTAGTGATTTTGAGATGATGGTACACCATGTTGATGGAGTAGATTCTATGGGATTTACTAACCACTTTAAACTACCTCACTATGTAACTTTTCAAACTGATTTACAAATACTATCACGGGCTAATAAATTTGTAAAGGATAAAAAATGAGATACGCTTTTTTAGATGAAGATGCAAAAAAAGAGATAAGAAGAGCTATCTTAAAAGCTGTTGCTATTCCTGGATATATTGTTTCATTTGCAAGTAGAGAGATGCCTATTGCTAGAGGTTGGGGAACAGGTGGACTTCAACTAACACTTTCACTTATAAAAAAAGATGATGTATTAAAAGTGATTGACCAGGGTTGTGATGGTAGTGTAAATGCTGTAAATATGAGAAATTTTATAACTTCTGTTACAAACAATAAAACAACTTTTGATACACAAAAAGCAACTTTGATACAAACAAGACATAGGATTCCAGAAGAGGAACTTCAAGAGGGACAAACACTTGTTTTTCAAGTACCTATGCCTGATATTTTAGAAACAGTTGAAGCTGATACCTATAAAGCAAAAATCATGCATGCAAACGAAGATTACTCAAAACTTTGGGTTTTATTGTATGAAGATACCTCTTTATATGGGGATAGTAGAATCTCAAATAGATACCCAGTAATAGTTGAAAATAGATATGCAATGGATCCAAGTCCAATACCAAAATATGATACTACAAAACTTGGAAACTCAAAAGCTTTACAACTTTTTGGAGCAGGTAGAGAAAAGAAAATCTACGCAATACCTCCATATAGTGATGTAAAACCTTTAAAATTTGAAGATAAAGAGTTTCAAGTGGAAACTTTTGAGGATAAAACTTGTGAAAGATGTGGAAATAGTGGTGTTTTTCTTGATGAGATTTATGATGAAAACAATAACACTCACTACTACTGTAGTGACACTTCATATTGTGATAAAACATTAGAAAAGAGGAATAAATGAAAGTTTTAGAGATAAAAAACCTATCAAAAATATTTGGCAATGGATGTGCAAAATGTTTAGAGGAAACAGGTTCATTTACAGACTCTTCTATATGTCCTCATTGTAATAGTGTAGTTGGAGTAAATCAAATAAATTTGGAGCTTAAAAAAGGTGAGATATTAGGAATAGTTGGAGAAAGTGGTAGTGGTAAATCAACCTTACTTCAACTAATCTACCAAGACCAAAAAGCTTCAAAGGGTGAGATTTTTGTAGATAACTACTTTGATGAAAATGGAGATAAAAAAAACATCATAGATGCCAATCTAAACGATTTAAACTATCTAAGAAACAAACTTATCTCTATGATATACCAAAACCCAAGACTTGGACTAAACTATAGATTTAGTGCAGGTGGGAATATTGCTGAAAAAGTAATAGGTAGTGGAAATAAATATTATGAACAAATAAGAGACAAGGCAAAATTCTTTTTGGAAAAAACAGAAATCCCTGTAAGTAGAATCGATGATTATCCAGATAAATTTAGTGGGGGACAACAACAACGTATCCAAATCTCTAAAGCCCTATCAAGTAATCCAAAACTTCTACTTTTGGATGAACCTACAACAGGACTTGATCTTTCTGTTCAAGCAAAAATTTTAGACTTGATAAAGGTTTTACAAAAAGAAATAGGTTTTTCTATGGTTATTGTTTCCCATGATTTAGGTGTAATCAAACACCTAACAGATATTACAGTTGTTATGAAAAATGGACAAATAGTTGAAAAAGGTCTTACAGATCAAATCTTAGAAGATCCTCAACATCCATATACTCAACTTCTTGTTTCAAGTATATTGTAAGGATTAAAATGAAAAAAATTGAAATAAAAAATATCTCTAAAATGTTTACAGTACACACAAGAGGTGGACTTCAAGTTCATGGTTATGAGGATATAAGTTTTGATGTAAACCAAGGGGAGTTTGTATCTTTATATGGACCTAGTGGTATGGGGAAATCTTCTGTTTTAAAAGCAATATATAGAACCTATACAACAACAAGTGGGGATATTTTATTTTATAAAAATGAAAATGAGAGTTTAAATATAGCTACAGCAAACGAAAGTGATATTTTAGAATTGAGAAAAAATCACTTAGGTTATGTTTCTCAATTTTTACAAGTTCTTCCAAGAATTAGTGCAGTTGATATAGTAGCTCAACCTTTGATTGAAAAAGGGGAGTCACAAGAGGTTTCAAAAGAAAAAGCAAAACAGATGTTAGATTACTTTAATATCAAAGAGGAGCTTTTTGATATCTCACCACTTACTTTTAGTGGAGGGGAACAACAAAGAGTAAACATAGCAAAAGGGATAATAGCTCCAAAATCTGTTTTACTTTTAGATGAACCAACTGCTTCTTTGGACAAAATCAACACTCAAAAAGTGATAGATAAACTAATAGATATTAAAAAAGATGGAATTAGTATGATTGGGATTTTTCATGATTTAGAGTGCATGAAAAAGATAAGTGACAAAATATATGATATGAAGGGAAAAAAATATGCAGACAATTATTAGAAGTAATAATGTTCTCATTGATGGAAAATTCCAAGGAGCAGATATAGTTATCCAAGGTGATAAAATTACAGCTATAGAACCTTATAAATCTATTGATATCGCAATTGATTTAGGAGATAGAAGAGTAGTTCCTGGATTTGTTGATCTACATGGAGATGCTATTGAAAAAGAGCTTGAACCTAGACCTGGTGCAAAATTCCCAACTAAAATGGCAGTTGTAGAACTTGATAAAAAACTATCAATCGCTGGTGTTACAACAATGTATCATGCAATTGGATTCAATGATGAAGAGCTTAGTAAAGGTAGAGGAACAGAGCAATCAAGAGAGTTAATAGAAGAGATATACGAAGCAAATAAATCTCATTTGGGAGTTGATAATCTTGTTCATGCTAGATTTGAAATCACTAGTGAAAGTTCACTTGAAACTATCAAAAATCTAATAACAAATAAAAAAGTTGATATGTTATCTATTATGGATCATAGCCCAGGACAAGGTCAATTTAAAACCTTAGAATCTTGGAAAAAATACCATCTAAGTGCTTATAGTATTGATGATGAAGATGTGAGTGAATATTTAGAAAAAAAACTATCTAAAGACAAAGTTGGAATAGTTGAAGACTTAGTTGCTTTTGGTATAAAACATGAAATCCCTGTATTAAGTCATGACGATGATTGTGAGGATAAACTAAACACTTTAAAACAATTAGGAGTAACTTTTTCAGAGTTTCCTTTAAGTATTGAAGTTGCAAAAAAAGCAAAAGAGTTAAATATAAGTACAGGTATGGGTGCCCCAAATGTTGTAAGAGGTGGTAGCCAAAGTGGAAATATAGCTGCACGAGAACTTGTAAAAGTGGGAGTTTGTGACTATTTATGTAGTGATTATCACCCAGCTTCTCTTTTATTAAGTCCTTATAGACTAAAAGAGGATGTAGATTTGGCTTTAGAAGATGGTTTTGCAATGATTAGTTCAACTCCTGCAAAGTTAGCAAACTTAGAAGATAGAGGTGAATTAAAAGAGGGAAAACTTGCTGATATAGTTGTAATAGACGAATCACATTTTCCAAAAGTAGTACTTACTTTTAAAAATGGTGAAATCGTTTACAATGGAATTAGAGGTTTTAAAATATAATGTACAAAATAGAAACTCTAAACAAACCATCAAAAAAGATTTTAAAAAAAGAACCAACAATAGAACCATCAAGTATAATTGTAGATTCGCAGTTTGGAGAGTTTGTTGAGATAGGTGAATTTAACAATATTCAAGAATCTACTATTGATAACTATAGTTATACTTGTGAAAATTGCCAAATAATCTATAGCTATGTAGGAAAATTTGTAAATATAGCTTCATATGTAAGAATAAATCCAAGCCCACACCCTATGCAAAAAGCATCACAACACCATATGCTTTATAGAAAAGAGATGTTTGGTTTTGGACAAGATGATAGTTCGTTTTTTGATTTCAGAAGATCAAGAAAAAGCCATATAGGTCATGATGTATGGCTTGGACACAATGTGGTTGTTATGGGTAATGTAACTATTGGAAATGGTGCAGTTATAGGAAGTGGTGCAATTGTAACAAAAGATATTCCACCCTATGCTATAGCTGTTGGAAATCCTGCACGAGTGATAAAATATCGATTTGATGAAAAAACAATTGAATCTTTAGAAAAAATATCTTGGTGGGATTGGGATTATGAAAAAATAAAAAGCTCATTAGAAGATTTTCATGATATAAATCTTTTTATAGAGAAACATTCACAAGGTTAAACTTATGATAAAAATAGTTTTAATAGTTGGTGCAAGTGGTGTTGGAAAAGATAGTTTACTAAAATCTATAAAAAACCAACCAACTATAAACTTTGTAAAAAGATATATCACAAGGCAACCAGACCAAAATGAATCTAACTATTATGTAGATAAGGAAGCTTTTAATATATTAGATAAAAAAAATTTTTTTGTATCTACTTGGCAAGCTCATGAAAACTACTATGGTATAGCAAGATTTGATATAAAAGAGGGACTAAATATAATCTCTATTTCAAGAAGTGCAATAAAAGATTTTGAAAGCCAATATGTAAATGTAACTACTATAAATATTACTGTTTCAAAAGACATCTTAAAACAAAGATTAGAAAATAGAGGAAGAGAAACAAAAGAACAAATTGAAAAAAGATTAAATAGAAAATATGAAAATCTTAATGCTAAAAAATTAATTGAATTTGATAACTCAGACCCTTTAGAAAATTCATCAAAAAAATTTATAAATTTAATACAAAGAATAGAAAATGAGTTTTAACATAGCTACCTTTAACCTTTGGAAAAACTGTGGTGATTTTCCAAATAGAATATATGAAATACCAAAACTTTTAGATGAAATAGATTGTATTTGCTTGCAAGAGGATTTTAATTCATCTGAGTTTTCAAGCTCAAAAACAATCAATAAAAAATTAAACTACCATGAGATAACTTTACCAATTAGAAAAAAAATCAGAGATGGAAAACTTAGTACCTCAAATCTAACAATCCTTTCAAAATATAAACCTAAAGATACTATAGAGATAGTATTTGATAAAGATAGTGATGATGAAAGAGGAGCTTTATTTATCCAACTTGAGCATGAAGATAAAAAAATTAGTATTTTAAACACTCATTTGACAAATCTAAATCAACATGCAAGAATAAAACAAATAGTAAAACTAATCAACACAATAAATTGCAAAAAAAGCGATTTATTTTTGATTTGTGGAGATATGAATGCCACACCTCCATCAAAAGAGATTAGACTTATCAAAAATTGTGGCTTTAGCTCTTCAAATGATAAATCTACTTATAATGAAGGATTAATCTTAGATTATATATTTTATAAAACAAATTTTAGACTTGAAAATAAAAGTGATATTATAATAAAAAATCTAAGTGATCATTACTGCTTAAAAAATAGTTTTTTTTGGTAAAAAGGGGAAAAATGAAAATTAAATTTTTAGGCACTGCAAATGCTAGTGGAATTCCAGTTTTTAACTGTAATTGCGAAATATGTACAGATTATAGAAATGAAAATAGATTTAATCATAGTACATGTGCATATATAGAACTAAATAACAATGAAATTATACTTATAGATGCAGGTAGAGACGATCTTTCAAGCTTATTTTATGGAAAAAGAATCAAAGCAGTTTTTATCACTCACTTTCATGCAGACCATGTAATAGGACTTTTAAAACTTAGATATGGAATTGATAAAATAACATGTTTTCATCCAAAAGATGAAAAAGGATTTGCAGATTTATTTAGACATAAACTTGCAATTGATTATATTGAAAATACACCTTTTGAGCCAATTATTATAGATGATATCACTTTTACTCCTATTCCTCTTAAACACTCAAAAATCACAACTGGTTATTTAATTGAATCTAAAAACAAAACAATAGCATATTTAACTGATTGTGGTGGATTAGAGGAAAATTCATTAAACTTTTTATTAAATAAAAATATTGATGAGTGTTATATAGATGCCACTCATACTCCAGATAATCAAGATAAAAATCATCTGAACTATGAAAAAGCCACTAAGATTCTAGATAAAATAGATGCCAAAAAATCTTTTTTTATTCATGGTTCTCATGAAACATTAAACTACATAAAAAATAATAATATACAATTAAAATATAGCTATTTATAGGAAAGAGGAGTTTAAAAACTCCCCCTGTAAAAACATAAGTAGAAAATATATGGACGCATAAATAATATCAGTGAAAACTTTGAATAATATTAAAGATTATAGGAAGTTTAATATAATAATAAAATATTTAATATAGATAAAAAAGGGGAAGAAAGGAGTCAATATCCCCTTTTTTATGCGGTTAATTGGAATTACGATAAAATAATTTTAGCATAGTTTACAATTTTGTTAATACTTTTTTTGTATAAAAAATAAACACTTTGTAACTATGGTCTAAATTTTAAATAGCTGTTTAAATAATTTGTAATTATTTTCATTAATTATTAATTAATTTTATTATAACTATAATAATTAAACTTTAAAGGAAAATAATGATTGACTTAACTGTAGTAATAGTAGAAGATGATGAGTTTTTATTAAAAAAAATAGCTAAAGTACTTTCAAGAGAAGTAAATAAAGTATTTACTTTTTCACATCCTAAAGAGGCTCTTGAAAAAATACCCGAAATAAAACCTAATATTATTGTTTCAGATATCAGTATGCCTGAAATGACAGGTATTGATATGTACAAAGAGTTAAGAAAACTTAATCTTAATATCCCTATTATACTTGCATCAGCATTTTCCGAACCAGAATATTTTATTCAAGCTATTAAATTAAAAGTTAAAAACTTTATTGTTAAACTAATCGATTTAGAAGATTTGATTGAAGAATTAAAACAATTTGAACAAGAACTATTAAATACCCAAGAAACAATCAAAAGAGAGAGAATCCTTCGAATCCAATCAAAAATGGCAGCCATGGGTGAGATGTTAGCAAATATTGCACATCAATGGAAACAACCATTAAATACTATATCTTTATGTGCATCAAACTTACAAGTTGAATGTGCTATGGGTAATATACTTGATGAAAAACATGTATTATCTGAAATGACTGCAAACATTATGAACTCAGTTGATTATATGAGTACAACTATAAATGATTTTCAGAACTATTTAAAACCCAATAGATTAGAAACTTGTTTTTATCTAAAAGATACTTTTGAGAAAGTTAAAAAACTAATTGTATCTCAATGTAAAACCCATGACGTTGATTTAGTTGAAAATATTGATGATAGTTACTTATGTAGCTTTCAAAATGAACTCATTCAGGTTCTTATAAATATTGAAAAAAATGCAATTGATGAATTTGCTTCTCAAAAAGAGTTAGAAGATAGAGTTATTAAAATAGATGTATCTTCTGATGAAAATGATTTAACAACAATCACTATCCATGATAATGCAGGTGGTATACCAGAAAATATCATTTCAAAAGTTTTTGAACCATATTTTACTACTAAAAAAGAGTTTGGAACAGGAATTGGATTATATATGTCTAAACAAATTGTAGAAAATCATTTAAATGGAACAATCACTGTAAAAAATGAAGAGCTGGAGTATAATGGTAAAAAATATCTTGGTGCAAAATTTGTAATCAAAATAAATCATACACACTCTTTATCACCTACCCTATAGTTTTAGGTATAGTTATTATAAATATTGAACCTTTTATTTTTTTATCATTTATGATCTCTTCCCTATCCTCATGAATAATTTTACCTTGTAAAGATTTTTCACAGATTGTTTTACAAATATAAAGACCTAGACCTGTACCCATATTTTTTGTAGTAAAATATGGTTCAAAAATTCTTCTAATATTTTCTTTTGTAATCCCTCCAGCCAAATCAGAAATACTTATAATTATATTTTCATTGTTCTCTTTTAAGTTTACTAATATCTCTTTTTGCTCTTTTAAAAGATTTTTTGCAAACTCTAAATTAATCTCTTGATTAAGTAAAGAAGCACTGGCATTTATACGGATTAAAACACCCTCAATCTCTCTAATTGAGTTATCTAGGTTTGTTGCAATATAGTTTATAATCTCTCTACTTAGATTAATCCCATTTAATTCACTTTTTTTCTCAATAATTGCAATTTTTGTTTCAAGTCCAGGGATTTGGATATCTGCTGTGAGTCCCCATTCAAATCTTGATTTTAATCTATCAACAAGCCCTGCAATTTGTGATGGAAGTCTATCAGAGGTCATTACGATTTGTTTTTTAGCATTGTGAAGTTCATTGAAAGTGTGAAAAAATTCCTCTTGAGTTTGTTCTTTTCCACTTAAAAATTGAACATCATCTATTAGTAATACATCACATTTTCTATATTTGTTTCTAAAATGTTCCATATTTTTGTTTTTGATTGAAAAGGTAAAATCGTTCATAAACTGTTCAATAGTCACATAAATAACAGTTCTACCTTTTTCAATTGAATCATTACCAATAGCTTGTAATAGGTGGGTTTTTCCCAAACCTGTACCACCATATAAAAATAGTGGATTGTATTGAACACCTGGTTTTTCAGCAACTGCTAATGAGGCATTATAAGCCATTTGGTTGGAACTTCCAACAACAAATGAATCAAAAGTATATGAGGGATTTAGTGTTGTACTTTCGGCAGTTTCACTTTTTGCTTTTTCTGAGATAATCTCTTTTTTACTCTTTTTTTCACCTGTTATTTTAATCTCAATGTCTGGTTTTGTACCATCATATATCTCAAAGCAGTGTTGAATTATAGGTGTATATTTACTTTTTATCCAAGAAGCTATATATTTGTTAGTAACTTCGAAAACAGCTAATTTCTCGTCAGAAGAGATTTTTTTATAGTTTAATTGTTTTAGATATTTTTTGTAATCAGCTGGATTTGCTTCTTTTTTAATAATAGTTAAAAACTCTTTGCTAGTCATTAAATACGCACTCTTTATATATAAATTGGTAAGATTATATCTAAATTAATATTAAAAAGTTTTTCACGTGTGAATGATTTTAAAATAGAGTGTGAAAAACTTTGAATATTTAAGTGAATAATTATGATTGTATTGCCATTTAATGGTATTTATTATATGTGAAATCTAAGAAAATAGGAAATGTGAAAAGTTGAAAATATTAGGAATTGACCCAGGAACTAGAAACTGTGGATATGCAGTTATTGAAAAAAATGGAAGGGATGTGAAACTCCTTGAAGCGGGTCTAATAAAAATAAAAACAAAAATACTACAAGAGCAGATTGTTGAGATGACAGAAGGCTTAGATATGATATTTAAAAAATATCAATTAAACGAAGTAGCTATCGAAGATATGTTTTATGCTTATAACCCTAAAACTGTTATAAAATTGGCACAATTTAGGGGTGCAATTTCACTAAAGGTTTTACAAGAGTTTGGGAACTTTTCAGAATATACACCTTTGCAAGTTAAACAAGCAGTTACAGGAAATGGAAAAGCAGCAAAAGAGCAGGTTGCTTTTATGGTGAAAAGATTACTTGGGATTAAAAAAGAGATTAAACCTCTTGATATTACAGATGCTATTGCTATAGCTTTAACTCATGCACAAAGACTAAGATAAATTATATATTAATTTTTTCAAACAAGATTTTTGCTTTTTGGTAAATTTAAAAAAAGTTGTTATAATTCGCGACAATAAAAGGTTTAGGATATTTAATGAAAAGAATAGGAATATTATCTTCACATAATGGAAGTGGATTTGAAACTATACAAAAAGCATGTGAAGAAAAAAAATTGGATGCACAAGTTGTGTTGGTTATATCAAACAATAGTGATGCACTTGTTTTAAAAAAAGCAGAAGATAAAAATATTCCAAATTTTATAATAAACTCAAAAAAATATCCAGATGAAGATTTAGATAAAAAAATAACACAATTAATGATTGATTTTAAAATAGATTATATTTTTCTTTCTGGATATATGAAAAAAATAGAAAAAAATCTAATATCAACTTTTGAAAACAAAATTATAAACTCACATCCTGCACTATTACCTAATTTTGGTGGGAAAGGGATGTTTGGAGACAATGTTCATAAAGCTGTTCTTGAAGCAAAACAAACTGTTTCAGGATGTACAATACATTTTGTAAACGAAAACTATGATGAGGGTGAATATATCTTACAAAAAACACTTGAAATTAAAGATGATGAAACAGTAACAAGTTTATCAAATAAGATTAAGAAGTTAGAATCAATTGCTATAGTTGAAGCTTTTCAGAAGCTATTGGATAAATAAATTTATTTTTATATAATAATTTTGCTATACTAAAACTCATAAACTTACAAGGTTTGTCATGAATGATTTAAAAGAGTTGAAAAATTTAGCTGAAAATTTAACTGTTTTATATGTAGAAGATGATACTGATATTGCAAATACAATGATTAGTTATCTTTCAAAATTTTTTAAAGAGGTTGTTTACGCTGTAAATGGTGAAGATGGTTTAAATCTTTATAAACAATCAAACTTTGATTTAGTTATAACTGATATAAAAATGCCAAAACTAGATGGTTTGGAGATGATATCAGAGATAAAAATCATGAAAAATGAACAAAGTGTTATAATTGTTTCTGCTTATTCTGAAATTGACAACTTTTTAACTTCTATTAAATTAGGTGTTGATGGGTATATTATAAAACCTGTTAATTATGCCGATATGAATAATATTTTATATAAAATTGCTAAAAAAGTATCTATAGAAAAAGATATTGCAAAATATAGATTAAATCAAAAAGAATTAATATCTCAAATAAAAAATAAAAATCATGAACTAGAACAATATATTGATGCAATAGGAAAAGTGGCAATAGTTTCAAAAACTGATTTAAATGCAAATATTACATATGTAAATGATTTCTTTTGTGAGGCTTCTGGTTACTCAAAAAGTGAATTAATAGGAAAAAATCATAATATTGTAAGACATCCAGATGTTTCAAAAGCAATATTTAAAAATCTTTGGGAAACAATCCAAAGTGGAAAAGTTTGGGAAGGAAATATAAAAAATAAAAATAAAAGTGAAGAACCATATTATCTTCATATTACAGTAATTCCTTTATTTGAAAGTGATAAAAAAACTTTAAATGAATATATGTCTATAGGTTTTATCACAACAAAAGAGGAGATGGAAAAAAGAGAGTTTAAAAAAAGTGTAATCACAAACTATCAAGAGTTTAAAAAAGAAAATTTCAATGCTAATAAAAGAATCAAAGAGCTTGAAAATGAATTAGTTTCACTTAAAAATAATAGTGCTTTTTTAGCTGATTCATCTCAAGGAAATAAACAAAAACTTCAACAATTACAAGCTCAAGTATTTTTTTATGAAAAAGAGATCTCTAAAATGAAAAATAAACATGAAAAAATTATTGAGATGTTTAACTCAAATACTAGAAATTTAACACAATTAAATACTAAGTATATGCAAAAAGTTGAACAAATGAAAAAAGAGATTGAACATTATAAAAAAGAGTATGAAGTAAGTAAAGAAGAGGTGTTAAGAGTTGAAAATGAACTTCAACACCAAAGAAAAGTTATAGCAGATTTAAAAGATACTATTAAAAATATAGTTGAAGAGGAAGAGGAATTAAAAGAGGAATTAAATAAAAAATCTAAATTAGATGTATTTAAAGACTTTATAAAAAAAGATTAATTTATCGTTTGTGGAAGTATAATCTTAAAAGTAGCCCCTTCATTTGTATTATAAACAGATATTTTTCCTTTTAAATGTTTTTCTATAATCATTTTTGACATATACAAGCCTAAACCTGTACCATTTTGTTGATCTTTTGTAGTAAAATATGCTTCAAAGATTTTATCTATTATTTCATCTTTTATACCACCTGCATTATCAATGATCTCAATTGATATCTTATCTTCAACAGTTACAATTTTAATCTCGATTTTTTTTACTTTTATATCTTTTTCTTGTAAAGCTTCTTTTGCATTTTTTATTATATTGATTAATACTTGTACTAATTCTCTTCTATAAGTAGAGATTTGGATAGTTTTGTCAAAATTTAATATAAAATCTATGCCGTTGTTTTTTAATGATGCTAGTATAATTGATGAGGTGTCATTGAAAATTGTTTTTAAATCAACTGTTTCAACATCTTTATCTTGTTTGAAAAAGTTTCTAAAGTCTTCTATTGTATTAGATAAATACTGGGTTTGCGTAGAAACTTCATTTGCAAACTTTTTTGCTTCTTCATTGTTTAACATATCTAGCTCAATATCTGCTAAGATATTGTTTGCTGCCATAGATATTGTAGTAATTGGTTGTCTCCATTGATGTGCTATCATACTAATCATTTCACCCATTGCAGCATGTTTAGATTGGTTTAACATCAACTCTTCTTTCTCTTCAAGTTGTTTTTTTAAGAATATCTCTTTTGTTATCTCTCTTTTTATTCCTAAAAAGTTTATAATTTCACCTTTTTCATTCATAATAGGGATGACAAGTGCAGTTTCCCAATACTCTTTTTTATCTTTTGTAATATTCTTGAAAATGCCTCCCCAAGTTTTTTTATTAGTTATAGTTAACCATAAATTTTTATATAACTCCTCTGAGGTATCATCTGATTTTAGAATTCTTGGATTTTTTCCTATAATCTCTTTTTTCTCATAACCAGAGGTTTCTGTAAAATGAGGGTTTACATAGATAATATCTCCATTTGGATTGGTTATCATTATTGAGATTGGAGAGTTATTTATTATTGTACTAAATAGGGTTAAGTCATTTTCTAAGTTTTTTAAATGGGTTATATCTTGAATAACACCTATATACATTCTATCTTCATTTCTGTTATTTGCAGGGCGTATACAAGATATATATTCATTTATATCAATATATTTGTTTGAATTTATTTTTTTTAGTTTATATTGTAGATTTATTCTTTCGCAAGAATTTAATGCTTCTTTATGCATTTGAATAAAATTTTCTAAATCATTTGGATGGATTAAATTTTTAAAATCATCATAATTAAAGTCATTGTTTTTATCCTCTAATCCTAATAATTTTTTCAAACTATTTGAGATAAAAAATTCATCTTTTTTGAGATAATATTTCCAATGTCCCATATGAGCTATCTCTTGTGCAAAAGATAGGTTTTGTTCCCTTTCTAAAAGTTTAAGTTCTAACTCTTTTAATTGTGTAATATTTGTATGGGAACCAATCATTCTTGAAGGTTGATTATTTTCATCAAAATAAGTTTTACCTTTATCATATATCCAAACCCATTCACCATTTTTATGTTTTAATCTATGTATATTTGTATAAGATTCAATTTCTTTATTGTGACTACTTTGTATATCTTTAATTGCTTTTTGTTTATCATCAGGATGAACTCTTATATCCCATTCTTCTAAGCTATTTGCTAATTCATTCTCTTCATAACCTAGCATTCCTTTCCAATTTTTATCAAAAAAGACCTTATTTGATTTTAAATCCCAATCCCAAATTCCGATTTGACTAGCTTCAAGTGCAAATTTATATCTTCTTACTAAGGTTTCATTTTCATCTTTTAGTTGTTTTAATTGCTTGAGATTTTGATATAGTAATTCTCTTTTATTAAAAAAGTTTATGATTAAAAGTACAGTAACAATAAATAAAAATATAGAAAATATGATTATCAAATTTTTAAAATGACTATAATGAGATATTACTGAATGATATTTATTTTTATATTGTGAAGTTGGTAATTGTATACTTACTCCTCCAACTAAATCACCTATTTTGTAGTTTTGTTTTGCGTGGCATTGTAAACATGATTTATCTGCTTTCAAAGCCCCAATAAGTTTAAAATCAGTAAAAGCTTCTGCAAATTCATAGTAAAATTTTTTATGTTCATGTTGTTTTAAATATTCTAAGGCTTTTTTTTCAAATAAATTTGGTGCATTTTCAGGGTTTAATGGTGTTAAACTGGTTATATTATAATTATGTCGATTTTTTTCATTGCTAATTTTTGATATTTGTTTAGTCATCCAAGCAGGATTTACTTTTATTAAAATTTCACCATCTTTTGTTTCAATAGTGTTATTATCTAAATAGGGGTTTGGTTTTAGACCATCTTTTTGTTTGACATATATTCCACCATGAACAGCATTCCAATGCCTTGTGGCAACTATATTATCATAAAGGGTGATAGCTTCATTTTTAAGCATATCTTTTAATAAATTGATTTGTTGAATTTCTACATTATTTAAGTGTTTAAAAATTATAATATTTGATATACTAAATAAAATTAGAAACAATATTATAAAATAAATTTTTTGCTGTTTCATGTGATTCCTTGTCTACATCACAATTTATTATATTATAATTATACTAAATAAAAAAGGTTTGAAGATGCAATTAAAGAATATAAGAGAAATTAGTGCATCCATGAGTGTTTTATATGTTGAAGATGATGAAGAAATTTCTGAAATGTTCATTGACTATTTAAAAAAACTATTTAAAGTCGTTATACATAAAACAGATGGATTACAAGGATTAAATTGCTACAAAGAACAATTTTTTGATTTAGTTATTACTGATGTGCAAATGCCTATTATGGATGGTTTAAAAATGTCTTCCATGATAAAAGAGATAAATAGTGAACAAAGTATTTTAATTTTATCTGCTTATTCAGATTTGGATAAATTTGAGAAATCAATTAAAATAGGAATAGATGGGTACATATTAAAACCTATAGATTATGATATTTTAAATCTGACTTTATATAAAGCATTATTAAACATAAAAAGACTCAAAGACAATAAAGAATACGAAGAGAGATTAAAAAGTCTTATTGACAAAAAAAGTAAAGAGATTATAGCTTTACAAAATGAGAAAACTGAAAACTATCGAGAAACTTTAATAGGTATGGTTAACTTGATTGAAAGTAGAGATATTTATACGGGAAAACATAGTTTAAGAGTGGCTAATTATTCTAAAAAAATTGCAATACAAATGGGCTATTCTGATGAGATATGTGAAGATATATACAAAGCAGGTATTTTGCATGATATAGGAAAAATTGCTATACCTGATACTTTATTATTAAAGCCAACAAATCTGAATAAAGAAGAGTTTACATTGATGAAACTGCATGTGGATATTGGTGTTAGTATACTTGAAAAAATACCTATGTACAAAACTATTTCAGAATATATAGCACAACACCATGAGAGAGTTGATGGTACTGGTTATCCAAAAGGTTTAAAAAATGATGATATTTCAACTATAGGAAATATTCTTGCTTTGGCTGACTCTTTTGATGCTATAACTACAAATAGAATTTATAAAAATAGAAAAAATTTAGATGAGGCTTTGGAAGAATTAAAACAGTTAAAAGGGATGGATTTGCAGTAACCAAAGCAGATTTAATTTTTCTTTTTAGTTTATCTTTATTGATATAAGGAAACTGCTCACAAATATTTTTATTTATGATATCATCTCTTTTTATTTGAGTTTTTAACTCCAACCATCTATTCCAAGCTAAAATATTTAACTCTTCATCTAAAATAATTATTCCATTATCTATGGTATTAAATATAATATCGTTATTAATTGGCAACATATTAATACTCATCCAACAATTTATTTAAAGCATCTTTCATAAAAATAATAGATTCATCTTTTGACATAATAATTAGTTCACCATATATATTTTGTGCTTCAAAAATGATCTCTGTTGAGATTACAATTATAAATTTATATTGCGTTTTATACTTATCATTAAAATTTTGAATAACATCAATATTTTTGATATTTGGTGGAGAAAATATAATAGATGCATCCATTAAACTAGCTAATTTACTTAAAGTAGTAGAAGATATAATATTTGTAATCTCAAGAACAATATCCCTTAACTCTTCTTCTGTAATCTCATCATCATCTAAACCAAATTCTCTAGCTAAATTTGTAGTTGACTTTTTATCCATTATAAAAAGATTTTCACCACTTAAAGGTCCATCAATTCTTTGATTTACTAAATAACAACAACCTTGAGTATCAAATTTTTTATCACAATACTCTTCAAACTCTTCTGAATCAAAAGTTTTAATATTTGGGATTCCTAACTTAGCACTTTTTCCTATTATTTCAGCTAATGAAGCTGTTGCAGAACCATATGCAATATTCATTAACTCTTGTAAACAATCTATTTGTTCTTCATTCAACGATAAAGGCATTATATCAATCCTAAAGTTTTTAACATGCTAGTTAAATTTTCAACATTTACTGGTTTTTTAATAAATCCTAAAGCACCTTTTTCTTTAGCTTTTTTCATTGAAGATTCTTGAATATCAGCACTAATTACAATTATTTTTGCATTATTATCATAATCACAAATCAATTTTACAGCATCAAAACCATCCATTACAGGCATAGTTAAGTCCATAAAACATATATCAATTGAATTTGATTTATATTGTTCAACTGCTTGTTTGCCATCTGAACATTCTATAAACTCAACTTCTTGTGTAACAATCTCTTTAAGTGCCTTCAATAACATTCTTCTAGCCATTTTTGAATCATCTACTACCAAATATTTCATATGTTTACCTATATTTTTATTTGAATCCTAATTATTATACCTTTTTTAATATAAAGTTTCAAAGAATAATTTTTTTTCTTATTATTATGTTATTATATTAATTTTTCAAATTTTCTAAATGTATTAATTTCATTTTCAAAAATATCAAAACTGCCAATACTCAAACTCACATCAGTATTCAATAAAACCTCATGTATTGCACCTAATATTTTATCATTTAAACAATTATTAGAAGAGTTTAAAATTACAAAATCATCTCCATGTATTCTAAAAAGAGTTTCTATAGGTAAATATTTTGAAATAACTTGAGCAATCTGTTTTAAAAGTTCATCACCTTGAGTCCAACCAAATTTTTTGTTATATTTACCAAAATTATTTAGAAGAATAAGATTTAAAAATTTAAATCTTTTTTCATAAACATTTTTATTTAAAACAATATCTAAATATTTATCATTATAAAAATTTGTTAATCCATCTTTATAAAAATACGAAAATCTCTCTTTTTCTAAATTTGTTACAGGTAATTGACTTATTGATAAGTCTATTATTATATCTTTTAAAGCAACAACTGCTGCATCAACAATCTCTTCTTTAAAATGGATCATTTTATTCTGTAGATCCTCATAAGTTTTTAATCAAAATTCAATCAAATAGTATTGTGGATAAAGTTTACAAGTTTATGAGGCAAGATATAACTTTAGTTGCATATGATTTAGAGAAAAAATATGTTTGTCTATATATTTACGATAATACAAAATTTTATGAAACAAGTGCTAAATTAGAAGAGCTTAATGAGGAACTTCAAGAGTTATCAAATAGAGATCCACTAACTCATTCATATAATAGAAGATATTTTTCAGATGTATCACAAAAGATGTTAAATCTTGCAAGTAGGGCAAACCATAGTTTAAGTGTAATAATATTGGATATTGATAATTTTAAAACTATAAATGATAACTATGGGCATTCTGTTGGGGATAACGTGATTATAACTTTAGCTAGAAGTCTTGAAGAATATGTTAGAACAAGTGACGTAATATCAAGGTTTGGTGGAGAAGAGTTTGTAATCTTGCTTTATAATGTATCTTTAAATAATGGGAAAAAGATAGCTGAAAAAATAAGAAAAAATGTAGAAAATTTAAAGATTGAAACTAAACAAGGTGATGTAGAGTTTACTTTAAGCCTTGGAGTTGCACAATACGATAAAGAACAAGATTACAATAATCTTGAACACACTATAACAAGAGCTGATAAAGCTTTATATTTAGCAAAAAGTGGAGGGAAAAATCAAGTTATAGTTAGTGAATAACTTGATTTCTTCCAGTTTGTTTTGCTTTATATAGGGCATCATCAGCTTTTTGTATAAATGAATTTATAGTTTCTTTTTTACTGTTTTGATATTGACTTAGCCCTATACTACAGGTAATATTTATATTTTTAATAAATTGATTTTTTTCGATAACCATTCTAATTTTTTCACTTACAATTTTTGCTTGATTAATATTTGTATTTATAAATAAAATGATGAATTCTTCTCCACCCCATCTAGCAAAAATATCTGTAGTTCTTAATTCATTTTTAATTGTAGAGGAAAACTCTTTAAGTATTTCATCTCCTACATTATGACCATAAGTGTCATTAACTTTTTTAAAAAAGTCAATATCTATCATAGCTAGAGATAGAGTCTCTTTTGTTCTTTGAACTCTTTGAATATTTTGTTTTAATTCTTCTATGAATTTATGTCTATTATATATTTTTGTTAGATAGTCAGTTGATGAGAGAATTGAAAGTTCTTCTACAGAATTAGTTAATTTTTCTAAATTTGATAGAGCAAGATTATAGTTCAACACTAGGTTTGAAAACTCATTTGAACTATCAATATATAGTTTTTTTGTAAGATTACCTTTCCCTAAATCTTTGAAAGCTTCAATTATATCATCCAATGGTTTTGAAATTGCATTGGTGAATAAATAAGTTGTAATTGCTAATATGAAAACTAATATTAATAAAATAATAATTGCAAGTTTTTTTAAGTAGTCTATCAATTTAAAAGCTTCTGAGGCATCTATTTCTGAAAAGATATACCAATTTACACCTTCAATATCAACAGGAGCAAAAGATGAGAGAACTTTTATCCCTCTATAATCATTTCTAATAGCCACTCCGATGTTCTTATTTTTAAAAAGCTCTTTACATAAATCTTTATCTATTTTTTGAAGAAGAATATTTGTATTATATGTTTTTATATTTTTTATAGTTTCTTTGTCAGTACCATTATTTTTTATTTGTGAAAAATAATTATTCGTATCTTCTATAAAAAATCTAGAATTATTTCTTAATGTACAATCTTCTGCAACTAAATAGCTTTCACCTGATTTTCCTAATCCTTCTTTGTTCCATCTTTTATTTCCGGTCATTAAGTTATCAATTTTTTCAATAGATAACTGAATCATTAAGATGGCTAAAATATTTAAATTGTTGTCAAATATTGTAGTTGCATAAAATGCAGCTGGTTCTCCTTTTGATGAATGGAAAAAGTCAAAATCTACAACCTTGAAAAAACCTCTATCCATTATCATGCTATAGTATAATTGTTGGAAATTACTTTTTTCAAAAATTTTGTCATTTATATGTTGGTTTCCATTAAAATTTGGTCTCATAATATAAACTATATTATCTGTTTTTATATCTATTAAAAAAACATTTTCAAAATCTTGGTATTGGAAATATTTTCTAAATATTTTATTGTATTTATTGTATTGAGCTTTATATTCATCTGTACCGAATGATGTAGATAATTTATTAGCTGATTCCAATACAAATGGAAGAGATGAAATAGTTGATAATTGATTTTCTATATAATCAAAATAATCTTCAATTTGGTGTTTTTTTATTTCTCTAATTGTTGTAAGATTTTTTTGTGTTGTAATTTTAATTTGTTCTTCAAAATAGTTTATAGCAGAGATAAAAATAACAGTGGTAAACAAAATAATTATTGAAAAGTGGATAATAATTTTTGTTTTGAAACTTGCTCTTTTAAAAAGAGTAATTACATCATAAATCATTTGTTACCCTTTGTAAATAAGTATCTAATAACTTGACTTAATAAAAGGTTTAATAAAAAAAGTAATTTAAAGTTTAGGTAGATGCCATTTTTTGTAATATGCTAAAAGTCTTAGTGTCACTCCAAATATAAAAAGAATAGTAAGATTTAGTATACTAACCTCTTTAAAAAGATTTAAAAAATAGGTAAATAATCCTACAATAATTGCAACTGTTCCATAAAATTCTGATACTAAAATAGATGGCACTTTATTTATAAGAATATCTCTAATAGTTCCTCCTCCAACTGCTGTAATAAAAGCTAACATCAAAACACCAAGAAAGTTAAAATCTACATTTATACCAACTAATGCACCTGTTATTGCAAAAGAGACTAATCCTACTGCATCACTTATAATAAACCAAGTTTTTCCTTCTAAATCTGTTTTTTTGTGAAGATTAAATATAAAAGCTAATAATAAAGTGGTAAACACCAATATAATTGGTAGGTTATTATTAAAAATAAATGGAGTTTTATTTGCTATTACATCTCTAATAATACCTCCACCAAGAGCTGTTAAAAAAGATGAGATAAAGATTCCTAATATATCTAATTTAAAGTGAACTGCAATTAAAAACCCACTTAAGGCAAAAGATATTATTCCTATTATATCAGCGATTTGAAGTGCAGTCATATTTAACACCTTGATTTTTTGGAATTATACAAAAAATGAACTAAATATTTAAATTGATAAATTATGAAAAAATATTCATATTTAGTTCACTTTTAATTCATACTAAAATATTAAAATAATAAAATATCTAAATTTAGTATTAAAAGAGAAATCATGGGAATCAAAAAATTAGTCAAAGCTAGTTTTTTTATAATTGTTGCACTTTTTATATTTGTAGGATTAGTAAATAATATCTCATTATATAAAATTAGAGAAAACAATATTTCCAAAAATAATATTTTTAAAATAGTTAGTATTCAAGAAAATATGAGCCAATTAATGTTAGATGCAATATTGGTTACTAATTTAGAACAGTTAAGTATAATAGAAAAAAACTTTTCTCCTCAAGAGAAAAAATTTGAAAATATTAAAGATTTGTTTTTTAAAAATGATAAAGATGATATCTTAGATAGACTATTAACAGATTTACACCACTATCCTGTGATAAAAAGAGATTTAAAAATCTTATTTAGCAATGAAAAAAGCATAGAAGATGCTTTTGAGCAAATAACAAAACTACAAGAAGAAAAAATAAAATTAAATAAAAGTTTTGAAACTTTATATCCACTAGAAAATGATACTAGAAAACATTTACAATTACATATTTGGAATACAAATGATGTCTCAACAATCAAAAAGTTTTCTGATTTAAGATATTACAGTAAAGAAGCCTTATATCAACATAGGGATGAAAAAAGATTAAATAATTGGATTGAGATTGCAAAATATTTAAAAGATCATACAAAAAATAAAGATTATGAAGAGTATTTAAATATTGTGTATCAGCTAAAAGATAAGATTTTGCAGATTAATAAAATTGAAGAAGAAGAGAATCAATTAATTAAAGTTATTCAAAATGTTTTATTAGTAAATAGAAAATTAAATAGTAGTATTGAAGTAAGTAGTGAAAATATTTTAAATAATTTTATATATACAGTTAATCTATTTATGATTACTATTTCAGCAGTTATAATTTTATTTATATTATTTGTTTTTTATAAAGTAAATAAAAATGTTGGTTTATCTGTGGATGAGATTCAAAAAAGAATTGATGATGGTTTAAAAGAGATAAAGAATTTAAACAGTGAAATTGAACAAACTCAAAAAGAAGTAGTCTT